>TARA_R110002072_G_scaffold216077_1_pt1 | contig 429189 bp, 357 predicted proteins | sample TARA_R110002072 | Tara Oceans TARA_R110002072 (sample SAMEA4397118) | marine metagenome | biome: Polar Biome; feature: [SRF] surface water layer (ENVO:00010504); material: water (ENVO:00002006), including particulate matter (ENVO:01000060) such as... | depth 5 m | reverse complement strand
TTTCATAACATTACATTTTGTGTAACGCTATTTCAGGACGGGACAAGGATTCAAAAAAAAGTCCGACCCAAAGGCCGGACTTTAATATTAAATACTGATCGATTAATAACCTGGATTCTGCTCGATTGGAGCTGTGTTGTTATTCTGCAATTCAGCTAATGGAATAGGCCAAACAAACAAATTACTACTGTAAGCAAGTGAGTGATCCATAGGAATAGCCTTCGATGTAGTATAGAAATCGATGCTAGTAATAGATCTCGAAGTTGCTTTTTGTGGAATACCCGCCATCAAGCCCTCACCAGACAATCTGTGAATATCTGGCCATCTTCTCCCTTCAGCAAGAAACTCAATCCTTCTTTCATTCAAAATCGCTGTAAGTACGTTTTCACCCAAATCAGTAACTGTATATGCAGGAACCGAAGACGGTAATGCACGACTTCTTACAGTGTTTAGTAAAGTAACCGCTGCTGCAGTATTTGCTCCACCTAACCTTGCATTAGCTTCTGCAGCATTTAGTACCACTTCGGCAAAACGCAAAATTGGATTAGGATCAGAAAATGTTGTAGCATCAGTGTATTTACCAGTAAAGATACCCAAAGCTGATCTTGTAGTCAATAAAGTTCTACGTGTATCCTCAGTATTCCAGAAATCCGCTCTCCAGATAATTGGACTTATTTTAACTAGACCTCTTGCACCAAGATCAGGATTACCATACATGGCTGGCAAAGCCCCATTTGTTCCTGGGTTAGATGTTGCAGAGTTTATGAAAGAGAAAATATTATCAGTACTTGTACTACCTCTAAACGGTGTAACAGGGCTAGCCGTAACAGCATATTTAGAAGATAACTTAGCATACTCAGCCAATACTCCTGGCCAGTCCTTCATATGTAACTTTATTCTAGATTTCAAAGCAATCGCAGCACCCTTATTTGCTCTAGATGCATTCCCCTCTGGCAAGAATCCCTCAGCAGCATCTAGGTCTTTAATTAGTTGTGCATAATCCTCTCCAACAGTAGTTCTACCAACAGCTTCCGCATCAGGGACTTTTGTTACATCATCAATTCCAAATGTCCTGTAAGGAATTCCCAAAGAAGATGGGTTATCAGAGTATGGTCTTGCAAAATGTATCAACAATTCGTGATGCGCTAAAGCTCTCATGAATAACATCTCTCCTTTGTAAGCATTTCCAGCTTCAGCAGTCAAAACGCCATTAGTTATTGCTATATCTAGATTTTCTAAGATAATATTCAACCTGTTGATCATTCTGTAAAGAGAGATCCACATTCCTGCATTGTTAGCAGAGTTAGGGCTGTACGAATTGTTATAAGTGATCTCATAGAAGGCCTGATCGTTATACATATCTTCACCTCTCAAATCACCTTGCTCTACGTTCGCAGCACCGAAAGGGTAGCCTCTTTGTACTGCATCTGCATAGAATCCTCGCTGGGCTGATTCATATACACCAAGTACTGCTGATTCAATTCGAGGTGCAGTAGAGAATGCTTCAGAGTCAGGAATCAAATTGGCCGGAACCAAATCTGTCACGTCACATGCTGAAGTAAATCCTACTAATGCCGCACCTATCAGCACCATTTTAATATTTTTTATTGCGAATTTTTTCATTTCAATTCTTTATTAGGTTCAATTAATTTAAAAACCTACGCTTAGGCCTAGAGTGTAAGTACGTACGATCGGTGCTACGTTCCAATCAACTCCAAATTGCCTTTGATTAGAATAACTATTCGCTTCAGGATCTAGACCTGTGTACTTAGTGAAAGTAAAAGGATTTTGAACCTGAGCGAAAATTCTTGCATTGGAGATTGATCCACTAAATGCCGTCTGAAGTGCTGCCGCTGGAATAGTATAGCCCAAAACGATATTTTGAATTTTCACGAAGTCACCTTTCTCTACAAATCTAGAGTTAGAAGCAGAGCTCTGCCACATATTATTATCCTGTCCAGAATATAGTTTTGGCATGTCTGTAATCTGACCACTTTCTGTCCATCTGTTGAGGATGCTCGCTTGGTTGTTTGAGAAACCTTGACCTAAAAGACCTCTAAGAGATTCATTCATGATGTAATTTCCACCAGAGAATCTTGTAAAGATTTCAGCATCAAAACCACCGAATTTGAAGCTATTCGACCAGCCACCTTGCCATTTAGGTAATGTGCCACCCAAAAACTCTTGAGTTGGACCTGAAGCCGCAGTAGCTACATCAGCTGGATTAGCAGGATCGTATTTTTTAAAACCAAGTTTCCCTGAAGTCAAGTTATACTGAACAATATCCTCACCTGAGTAATACATTGGATTACCATTGGCTGGGTTTACTCCCGCCCAAACGAAACCATATAGCTCTCCTATAGAGTTACCTACTTGAGTTTTATTGTAAGTACTTGTAATTGGGCTGATCAAGTTTGTAACTTCATTTTTGATAAAAGTGATGTTGAAGTCAGTATCCCAGGAAAATTTCCCGCGGTTGATTACATTAGAAGCAACTCTCATTTCAAAACCTGAATTGGTCATCGCGCCAATATTTTGGTTGATGCTGTTACCCGGCACACCCAAAGAAGGGGCAGTAGGTGCAGCTAGTATCAAGCCATCCACATCATTGCTAAAGTAATCTGCAGAAACAGTCACCTTACCAATCGTCATATCCAAACCTACGTTGAGCTTCTTGGAAGTTTCCCACTGCAAACCTGTATTTGCTATTCTATTGTAACCAATTCCTGCTCCTGCACCACCCAGAACCGGTGCATATCCACCAAAGGCAGCGAAAGAAGAAATATCTGTATTTCCTACTTCGGCATAAGAAGCTCTAAATTTCAAATCAGAAATTAACTCAGAATTGAAGAATGCTTCATCAGAAACTCTCCACCCAACGGATCCACCAAAGAAAGTACCTCTTTTGTTATCTCCTACTAAGTCTGAAATACCATCATTTCTTAGTGTGAAAGAAGCCAAATATTTTCCTTTGAAACTGTAGTTAAATCTACCAAAGTAAGAGTCGAACCCTCTTTCAGTATAGCTTCCTGAGGAGAATTGATTGTTGTAAGACCCTGTTATAAGATTATTTCTTCTAAAATAATCATCAGAAATATCTGAAGCAGACCCACTAAATCCATAGTATTTAGCGAATTGGTATTCCAAACCAGCAGTTACGTTAAGGCTATGATCTTCTGCAAAAACAGTTTGATAGTTCAATGTATTCTGCCAGTTCCAAAGAAAGGCAGGATTAGTAGCCATATAAACGCTTCCGTTTGAACTTCTACCATCACCATGTCTAGCATCCAAAGACTGGAAATCATCGGCCAAGGTCAAATCCACACCGATTTGACTTCTTGCAGTTAACCCTGTAATAATATCTACCTCGCCATACGCATTACCGATGATACGGTGTGTACGACTTCTATAGATATTGTTATCAATCACAAATCCAATATTTGGTATGTTATTATCAGGACCAGCTAAGTTAGTTCCAAAGCCAGTGGTTGCACCATTTGAAGTAATATTATACCCATCAAAAGCAGTGTTAGCTGCGTCGTAGATAGGAACATTTGGTAAAGCTCGAGTAGCATTATAAATAGCACCAGAAAGTGAATTAGAACCATTATTCAGACCAAAAATCTCAGTGTATGAATAGGACATAGAAGTACCTAGTCTTACTGATTTGGAAATACTGTGATCGACATTCGCTCTAAAAGAGTACCTACTCAATTCATTAGGTTTCACTGAAGATTCTTGATCTGTGAACCCTAATGAAAAGAAATATTTAGTTGCCTCTGACCCACCACTAATGGATAAATTATGCTGTTGAACAAACCCTTTTCTAAATACAAGGTCTTGCCAATCTGTATTAACTCCTGGGTTTGCGAGTGGTGACTGATTCGCATTAGTCCTTTTTTCATTTGCTATAGTTACAAACTCATCACCCGTTAATAAATCAAAAGTATCTACTGCTTCATTGATACCCATTGAAGTATTATAGCTCACTTTTGCTTTTCCTAGGGATCCCCTTTTAGTAGTGATCAATATCACGCCATTTGCAGCTCTTGATCCGTAGATTGCTGACGCTGAACCATCTTTCAGCACATCAAAAGAAGCAATATCAGCTGGGTTGATATTAGCAAGAGGATTTGAGTCATTCACGGCAGACCTGTCTGAACTTACCACCGGCACACCATCAATTACGATAAGTGGACCCGCACCTGCAGTCAGTGAGTTTACTCCTCTAATGCGTATGATAGGAGCTGCTCCCAAAATACCACTTGGAGTAGTAATCGAAACACCTGGAGCTCTACCTGCAAGTTGTGACTCAAAGGAAGGGGAAACTAGGTTTTCAATCGATTTGGAATCAATTGAAGTTACAGAACCCGTGATTTCTCTTCTTTCCTGAGTACCATAACCTACAACTACTACCTCATTAAGAGTTTTTACATCCACATCCAGTGATACGTTGATAATGGAATTGGAACCGATTGGCATTTCCTTAGTCAGGTAGCCAACAAAACTGAATACAAGAGTCGAGGCATCAGCAGGAACAGCGATAGAATAACTTCCATCTAGATCTGTGATCACTCCTTGCGTAGTACCTTTCACTACTACACTTGCTCCCGGTACGCCCTCTGGCTCTTCAGCCGAAGTGACCCTACCAGTAATCGTCTTGCTCTGCGCCAATACAGACGCCAGCGTCAGTATCGTGAAGGCAAAGGCTAATAAAACTTTCTTCATAGGTTGAACATTTACGTTTAGTTATATTTTGCTTACAATATCAAGCGAAAGTTTGATATGAAAAAGGGCACAACCCCCACTAAATCAACCCTATGAAGTATTTTATATCGAAAATTTGCCATTTTTAGTAAAACACAAGTTTCCAATCACCAATTTTTACGTTAATCAGATTTTTATTTCAAATTTTTGGATTTTTAATGCAAAATATTCTGATTTTTAGTAAAAAAATTCTGGTTTCGATCCTTAATAACCTAAATGTTTAAAAGACACTTAACTTGCTTCTAAATTATTTATGCATTTCTGCCAAATAAAATTCTTTTAATCAATTAGTTTTAGTCAAAATCTGCAGAATTATATCGAGTCAAATTTGCTTAAGCAAATATTTAAAACATATTTTATATCGCATATAAATGATTTTGCAGAATTATATGACATTTTGAAAAAATCAAAAAAAATTGCACTTTTTTAATTAAAATCAATTTGGCACTAAAAATAAAGCCAAACTACTACCCCATATTCACTTTTCTACACAAAAGCCATACTCCATCTACCTTTTTTAATAGGGCAATGTGCGGCACTACCAATTTTTGAGTAAGCTTCATTTCAGTTGCAAAATGTACAATATTCTGAAACTGTGATTTCTTCAAATCCTTAAAAGCAATGGTCATATGAGGATGATAATTTCGATCGCTGAGTTCGTCTATTAGATTCAATTCCTTCTTACAAAATGATTTTAAATCCTTTTGAAAATCATACAACTCCTGATCGGCATCTACACCTAGATAGATTACCCTTTCTCCAAATGTCCTCACACCTTTTATCGTTACAGTCATCGGCTTATAAGTAGCGACAAAATTTCTGAGTAACTCGGTAAGCTTTTCCTCTTTCGCTTCGTTGTAAACAAAAGGCATTTTTAAAGTGATGTGTGCTGGTGATTTTAGCGCAAACTTGGCTTGGAAGCGATCTCTAATTTCATGTTTCAGATTTGTGACCCGTTCTTGAAACTCACCTTCGGGTACAATCGCCAAAAAATACTTTTGCATCATTTTCATATGTACATAATTTTCTCACAAAGGTTTTATGAACTCTCGCATGTATTTTAACCAGGCCTTTGTATGTTGATTACCTGCTCGAGTTCATCAGGCTAAATTACCTCGAAAAAGAATTCATGGGGTAAAAACAAAAAAAGTATTCGATAAACTGGATCAAAGTTTTAAATTAAGGGGAATAAACACCAAACAGCTATGAAGTATTTTTATAAGGCCATGATTGGTCTTGATCTTACTGAGATGGATGATATCCTGATCAAAAAAACGATTGTGTACCTAAAGTTCCTAGGGATAGATAAATGCTACTTTGTACATGTATCCAAGAATTTGGCTGTGCCTGATGAGATTCTGAAAAACCATCCTGAATTACTCGCGCCAGGGGACGAATCCATTGAAGCACTAATCAAGTCAAAGCTTGATGAATTTGATTTCCCTGAAAGTATGGACATCGAAGTTTTCGCGGAAGAAGGTGCGCATCCTTTGGAAACACTTTTAAGATGGGCCAAAATAAAGGATGTTGACCTTATTATAATGGGCAGAAAAGAGGAACTGGAAGGAAATGGTTCATTGGCCAAAGGAATAGCCAAAAAAGCACCTTGTTCAGTACTCCTGTTACAAGAGAGAAGACCTCCTGGACTACCTAAAAAAATCATGATCCCATCAGATTTCTCTGACCATACAGATTTGATCTATGATTTCGGTGAACGAATTTCTGAAGAACTGGGTGCAGAACTGATTCCAGTCCATTTATACGAAGTACCGCATGGCTATTCTAAAACTGGAAAAACATTTGAAGAATTTGCAGAAATCATGAAGGATAATGCACAGGAGGACTTCAAGCGCTTTATCCAGAAATTTAACCACAAGGAATTAACCTGTCATTTCGTCCTTAATAATGGTGAAGGCCAGGGAAAAGCATTGCTCGAGGAAGCCCAAAAAATAGAAGCAGACATGATCTTGCTAGGATCCCGTGGTAAAACAAAATCAGCTGCCATTCTACTAGGAAGCGTAGCTGAAAAATTGGTCTTAGTAAATAATATTTTACCTATGCTCATCTTCAAGAAAAAAGGTGAGACTATGGGTTTCTTTGAAGCCTTATTTAAAGTCTAAATCGGCTTACTTAGAAAAAAACAAACCTGATCCCCTTTGCCCTCCTGATTATATCGGAGGGCTTTTTTGTCTAAAGCCACTAATTCTTCCTTTGAAAAAACATCATTTACTGATTTTTGATGAAGGGCAAAACCCCTCTCATACAATTCAGTGCCCCAGAATTGAAAAGCGGTGGAATCAAACAACACTTCGTCTAGGTTAAAACCAATAGCATTTGAAATCTTCTCAAATCCAGAAACGGTAGGAATAATCAAATGTCGCGGCGCATCTAGCTGAACCCACAGCTCTCTCTTCTCTTTCCATACAGCTGCATCAGCTACAGGGGCTCTTATTAAAAGCTTTCCTCCGGGATTAAGCTTATCAAAACAAGCATTTAATATTTCCGTGGGGTTTTCCATGTGCTCAAATGCATGATGCATCATGATTATATCAAAGGCAGTATCACTTTCTTCTATTCGTTGTTTTAGAAGCTGAAGACTTGAGTTGATTACATTATCCTTTTCAATAAATGGATCAAAGCCATGCAAATCTGTAAAACCTGAGGCATACAATTCATAAAGCAACTGGCCATTTCCGCATCCTACATCAGCTATTTTCGCATGAAAATCTGGCGCTAATTTCTTTAGCCAATAGCCATAGATCGGTTCGAAAACAGTTGCATTAGTCCTTAGAAATAAATTCATGCGAATCTGCTTAAATACTCTTCTCGGATAGCTAGACTGAACTAAAGGTAAAAACGAATAGTATTCAGAGTTCGAATAATAAGCAGAGAGATCAGTGGGTACTTCATCCAACTGAATAGATTTGCAACCTTCACATTCTGAATAGGCGAACGTTCCTCCCATCCCAAACATGCGCTCACTTCCTTCAAAAGATATGAGACTTGAACTTCCACAAAACTTACAGGATTTTGGTAAATCAATAGGCATTGTCACGGGTAAAAATCAGTTCTCTGACAGTCTTGATCATGATCCCCATATCAAATAAAAATGACCAGTTATTGATATAGAATGAGTCCAAACGAACTCTAGAGCGAATCTGAAACGGATTTTCTATTTCACCACGGTATCCACTCACCTGAGCTAGACCAGTGATTCCTGGGCGGATCTTGTGTCTAGAGTTATATTTTTCGATCTGTGTCTTGAAGGTTTGGTTCATAGGAATAGTATGAGGCCTAGGGCCTACCACAGACATGTCACCAAACAATACATTGATAAATTGAGGCATTTCATCCAGTGACGAGGCACGAAGAAATGCTCCAGTTCTTGTGACACGAGGATCATTTTTGGTTGCCTGTTTCACATCCGAATAATCATTAGGAGTCATGGATCTAAACTTGAGACAATTGAACACCTTATTATTCACACCATTCCTCTGCTGTATAAAGAAGACAGGACCTCTTGATTCTAATTTTATTAGAATCCCTACCAAAGGAATCAGCCAGGAAAGGATAAAGAGAATCACAAAACTTGCAAACAAAACATCAAAAACTCTCTTGGCAAAGCTATTCAAGGCATTATCAAGTGGTATTTCATTTACATTGATAACAAAAAAGTCCCCATATCGCGAGAATGACAAATTCTTTTCGAGCTGTAAACTTCCACCAGGAATCATTTTCACCTTGATATAATTGTCATCAGCAAAGTCAATCACTCTTTTGACCAGGCCTGATTCTAAGTGTTCATGGATATATATAAGATCTAAATCCAAGTCTCCAGCTTCTCTAAAAAAATCTACAATTCCACCTCTAGTTTGATTACACTCGGCTTGGTCATCATAATACCCAATGAAATTGATTCCAAATTCTTTACGGATTTTAAATACATCTGCAAGCAACGGGCTAGTACCTCCCTTGCCCACTATAATTGCATTATGGTAGTTGTTGCCTTTGCTTCTATAGTTTCGAAGCAATATGTGTACTCCCACGCGGAACATTCCCATCAGAAGTAACATGCCGAGTCCTAATGACAGTACAGGACTGACCTGCAGAGTCGGATTTCGGAAAGGAAGCCAAACAATAGTAGTAGCACAAATAAACCAAATCACAGTGATCAAAAGCCTTGTTAGCGTTTGCTCATATTCATCTGTACGCTCTATTTTATAATCTTTTCTTAGTGCAGAGATCAAAAGCCACAACACGCTAAGTACTGAAATCGTACCCAACTCATCGCCATCAAAAATCCCCACAAACTGAAGAATTGAATTACAAATCAGCAATGCTAGCAAGGAAGCTAAAAAGTCGCTAGCGGAAAATACCCATGGAAAATACTTGTCAAATCTTCTCTTCATAAAAATGCCACCTAAAAAAAGGCTTTTTACCCTTCTAAAACCCAGATAGATTATTTAGATACGCAATGAGATTCATTTCAGAGTCAAAATTAAGAAAAGAATCCTCAAGGCTGATTACTTTTGTGTTTATTTATTAGCTGAAACGCCCCAAGGGCAACCCATGAGTTTTATTTCAAATTTATTTTCCCCTTCAAATAATCCCAAGTCTTTGGGAGCCAAATTTAGAAACCTAAGACAAAAAGATTTTGAAGATTTATTTTTTCAGAATTTTTCAAAAAGCGAGCCAATTCGAATATTAGACGTAGGGGGTGCTGCTTATTTTTGGGATAACAGTAGCCTTCCCGCACTTCCTAATATTGAAATAGTTCTGCTGAATCTTCAAGAAGAACAGATCCTAAACCCCAAATTCAAATCTGTAGTAGGTGACGCTACCAATATGCCGGAATTTGAAGAGAATAGCTTTGACCTTGTGTTTTCCAACTCAGTTATTGAGCATTTATACACGTGGGAGAATCAGCAAAAAATGGCAAATGAAATTATGCGTGTTGGTAAAAAACATTTTATCCAAACCCCTAATCGCTATTTCCCAGTTGAAGCACATTACGCGATTCCTTTTGCCCAATACTTTCCTGCGAGTCTCCTTTACTTTTTACTTACTAAAACAAAGCTAAGTAGACTGCAAAAATGGGATCCTAAAGCAGCACAGCAATACCTAGATGAAATCCGATTACTAGATCAAACCGAAATGCAAGCCCTATTTCCTGGATCTAATATGTATCTGGAAAAATTTATGGGAATGATCAAATCAATCTCTGCTCACAATTTGGCTTAATCGGCAAATTGAAGTCTCACTAGATTGGCATAAAACCCATCTTCTCTGCTGAGCAAATCAACGTGTTTGCCTTGTTCTACGATCTCTCCTCCACTTAGGACATAGATTCTATCTGCTTTGCGGATAGTGGCCAATCGATGCGCAATGATGATAGTAGTTCTCCCTTTCATCAGCTCATCCAAAGCTTCCTGTACTAGTGATTCGGATTCTGCATCTAAAGAAGATGTAGCTTCATCCAAAATCAATATGGAAGGGTCTTTCAAAATAGCACGGGCGATCGCTACTCGCTGTCTTTGGCCACCTGAAAGTTTCACTCCACGCTCGCCTACCAAAGTATCTAGCCCCTCTGGGAATTGTGAAATAAACTGCCAAGCATTAGCTTTTTTAGAAGCCAAAATAATTTCTTCCTCGGACGCTCCAGGCTTTGCGTAAGAGATATTCTCACGAATAGAACCTCCAAAAAGCAATACTTCCTGAGGCACCATACCCACATGTGATCGAAGATTTTGCAAGTCCCACTCGTTCAATTTACGATCGTCAACGAAAATTGATCCTTTCTGCACATCATAAAAACGCATCAACAGCTGTATGATGGTAGACTTTCCTGCTCCAGAGTGACCAGCCAAAGCAACTTTTTCTCCTGGATTCACATGAAATGAAAGTTCTTTCAGCACTTCCATCTCTGGTCGTGTTGGGTAATGAAAGCCAACATTTTCGAAAGCTATTTTACCCTGGAAATTTGTAGCCTTAATTCCAGTCACTGACTCAGGCTCCTCATCCATTATTTCTAACACTCGCTCAGAAGACCCAATAGCTTTCTGAACCTGCCCATATATATCTCCCAAACCTGCGATCGATCCACCGATAAAAGTGGTGTAAAGCACAAACGAAACTAACTCTCCCACACTCATTTCGCCAGAACTGACCAAACTTGCCCCATACCACATGACGGCTACTATACCACCGAACAAGGCAAAAATAATGAACGAAATAAATGCACCTCTGTACTTTGCAGCCCGTAAGGCGACTCCAACCATCCTATTCAATCCACTCCCATACCTGGCAGACTCGAATGCCTCACCCACGAAGGATTTAACTGTACTGATAGATTGTAGCGTCTCCTCCACTATCACATTCGCTGAGGCCAGCTCATCTTGTGTGCTTTTGGATAGCGTTCGAATAAATTTCCCAAAAACCATGGCTATCACCACTAGTACAGGAAAAGTAGCAAGCATGAAAATAGTTAACTTCGGTGTATTGACCATCAGGAAAATCACACCTGCAACCAAGGTCACCACCTGTCTGAAAAGCTCGGCTAAGGTAACCGAGAAGGTATCCTGAAGCATACTCACATCAGAAGTGATCCGGCTAATCAATTCACCAGTTCTACGCTTATCAAAAAATGTCATCGGTAAGCGCACCATTCTAGAGTACAATGCAAGGCGAATATCGCGCATGGATCGCTCTGAAACTAAGGCAAAAAGCCATACGCGGAAAAAAGAAAATATACTCTGCACAGCTAGTATCCCTACCAAGATCAGCGCTATAGAATTAATATCACTTACTATCCAATCCGTACCCTGAGCTGTATCGATAAGCTTACCGGCTACAAAGGGAAACGTAAGTAGGGTAAGGGAAGAAAAAACCAGGAAAACCAATCCTAAAAAGAATAATCCCTTGTAGGGCATCAAAAACTGAAAAATGCCTCCTAGTTTACTTAAATTCTGCTTATTCAATTTCCTCTTCTCGCTCTCGTCCAAAGCAGTTCCTCTTTTCTTAGCCATCCTTTGATTTTCGTATTAAGGGGACAAACTTAATGCTTTTTTGCAAGGATTGCTTTCCCAAAAAAGAAAGGTTTCACGATCATGAATTACTAACTAATTCATAAAAAGTATTATCTCGTAAAGACTACCTCGCAATCGGATGTGAAATTCGTAAATAACTAAGTAAGAATATGAGGAATACAGCTACTATCTGCCCAATTGTGCATCAACCAATTCTCGCTTAAGTTTACGCTCACGATCAAGCATATTCTTGCGGTGATTATCAAATTCTTCCTGCACCTCGGCCAAATCCTTCTGAGCTTTTCTTATTTTTTTGAAACTACTGAAATATTGGAAAGAGAAAATAGCAAGCGCACTTGCAAGCACAGCGACTAGAATCCACATAAAAGAAGAATACACGGCTTTATGAATCCCCATACCAAGGAAAGAGAAGTTATCCTTTTCAGATATAGCCTCCTGCTTCTCTGTCTCAGCAGTGACTAAAATACTCTTGAGATTTTTGATAGAATCTTTTTCACTCACTATCAAACCCTTAAGATCGCCAACCTCAGATCTCATAGTACGCATAGAATCCAGAATGTTGGACTTAAGCTGATCCAGATTCGTTCTTTTTACTACTTTATATTCTTGAAAATTATTGGAAACACTGTAGATGTATTCAAACTGACTATCAATAGTCCCTGAATCAAGTGACCCTTCCTCTGTAGTTTCAGTTTGGGCAAAAGTGAAGAAAGGAATGGCAAATAAAGAAATCGTAATAAGAAAAAGGGGCAGTACTCTTTTCATTGGGTAATTAATTTACAAACTAGGGTGAAAGGCTTCAGTGTCCAATAAACATGCCTTGGAAGGCAAATACAAGGGCATATTTTGTCACTGGAAACAGCGTCTTCGTAATATATAATTGTTTCTTGTTGATTATCAACAATTTAAAAAGTTTTTTGAGTGACTATTTATTATCTCATTTTTATATAAACCTTGATAAGGGGACAATTCTGCTGGTTTGGCTCTCGAGCGAATTTCATCAGAACTTAATGAAGGAGGGAAATAGAACCACGTATAATCTATTGGAAACTATCTAGATCTCTTTGACTGTATCCACTTGTGAAGCAATCCAAGCTGGTCTTGAAGATGCAAAAAAGGTAATCATTATCATTGCTACACTTATCCAGAGGAAGTCACTCCAAATCATTTTCACCGGATAAGCATCCACCACTGCCGAAGATATCCCTAATGAAACTAATCCAAAAGACTGCTGAATCCAGCAAACCAAATATCCGAGAATTAAACCTATCGCAGCACCGCTAAAAGCGATCAAGGCTCCTTGCTTCAAGAAAATTCTTCTAATTAATTTCTCTGGTGCACCCATGGCTTTTAGTACCGCTATATCTTTTTTCTTTTCGATGGCGAGCATACTCAGCGAAAAGAAAATATTGAAGGAGGCTATCGCCAAAATAAATGTCAACGTAAGGAAGACAAATAGCTTTTCCATCTGAACTGTACGGATAAGGTCTGAGTGTTGCTCATCTGCATTTTTCACTAAGAAGTCCTCTCCAAGATGCGCCTTTAGCCTTTTATGTACTTCAGCGATAGTATAGCCTTTGGCAACCTTCACTTCAAGCGAAGTTCTTTTGTCTCCGTATTTCAGTAAATCTCTGACGAAGAAAAGCGGTGCAATCACATATTCATCATCAAACTGACGCTCTCCAATACTGAAATAAGCAACAGGATTTAATACTGCAGATTCATAGAATTGGGAAGGGTCGATCGACGCGGCGCTTCTAGGTGCCTTTGGATAATATATTTTCAGAGGCACATTTACATTATCCAAATTCACCGAAAGAAAAAAGCCAACGCCTCGACCTAAAATAGCAGCTGGATTAAGCTCCGTCCCTAGAGTAGTATCTCCCCAAAAGTAGCCTCTGGAAAACCTCTCCTGATCCAGGAAATTATCCGAAACACCTTTGATTCTGCCAATCATTTGATTGCCATTATAATCTAATAAAGCATTGTCTTCAATGACCTCCGTAAGAATCGCTACACCTTCAAGATTTTTGATATTCTCCAGCCATTCTTCATCTGTCATAAAGCTTTTGCCTACAACTGCCTCAATTTTCAGCTCCGCGTCAAAGCTTGCGAAAAGACCGCGAATCAAATCCTCCAATCCATTGAACACAGACATCACTATCACCAAGGCCATCGTGCCTACAGCAACTCCTATCATGGAAATTCTGGACAAAATGGTGATGAAGTTCCGCTTCTTCTTGCTACGGAAATATCTGGAGGCTATGAAAAAGCTGAGATTCAACGTTAGCTAGATTAATCCTCTTCTTCTTGGTCTTCTTCCTCAGGTGGTGCTGGTGGAATAGACAGACTAGAAATCACCTTGTCCATATGCTGAGCATAGGCAGCAGAGTCATCCGGGAAAAAGGCAATTTCAGGAATAACACGAACCGACTTTCCAATTCGCTTGGCTAGCTGATGTCTGATTTCCTTTTTGTGTTCATTGATCAGCTTGTAAGTCGCTTGTGGGTCAGCTAATAGAAAGCTTAGGTAAACCTTTGCCAAACCCAAATCGGGGCTCATCAAAACGCGCGTGATCGTCACCATAGCCCGTCCGACTAGGTGTTTTGATTCCTTTTGAAATATATCTCCGAGCTCTTTTTGGATCAGCTTGGAATATTTTTGTTGTCTTTTACTTTCCATATGAAGTATTTGTGGTGCAAATTTAGCGAAATAGTTGGGCAAGCTTTAATTTTGGGCAAAACCTACCAAACACTCTTCTCCAATTTACCTTGTTCAGTTTTTTTAAATTAAATGATCCCTTCAGACTAATCGGCATAGGAATATACATTCTCCTGCTGACAATAGTCTATTTGACGCTTAATCCTTTCCCACTTACCAATCCACAATTGACTTGGATGCTACTGGGAGAGCGCCTTGGGCAAGGCTATTATTTATATCAAGATATCATAGATGACAACGGACCTCTGTCCGCTGGATTCTTTACATTCATGGATTTGCTATTTGGTCGAAGCCAATTCGCATATGAAATTATAGGAAGGATACTTATTGCTTTTCAGATCCTGTATTGGAATTCCATGTTGATCAAGTTCAAGGCTTTTGACGTCAACACCTACATGCCTGCCATTATTATGGCAGCCCTATTCCATTTTTCCTTTGATTTATTGAGTTTAAGCCCAGCATTATTAGGCAGCTGCTTTTTGATGTTAGCACTAGGTCAACTTTTCTCCCAGACTGTCTTACAGAAAGACACGAGTGAGTCTACTTTATTAATCGGGATCTATGCAGGTCTGGCTACAGGATTTCATCCGAATTACATCCTCTTTTTACCTTACATGATTTTCACAGGGATCGCTATCAGTGGCTTTTCCTTCCGACAATTATTGTTGTCTCTAATGGGATACGCACTACCTCTCTTATTAATTTCTGTATTCTATTTTTGGAAAGATGGTTTAGAAGAAGCAATTCAAATTTGGCCACTAACATTTCTTTCTGAGAAATATGAGTATCAGTCGCTAATAAACTGGCTAATCCTTGGAATATTTCCCCTTTTGTTAGCTGTGGTGGGTTATTTCATTGCTACGGTTTTACGAGGTTCCACGATCAACCAACAGAAGCAACGGCAGCTTGTCATTATCTGGTTGCTCTTTTCAGCAGCAGAGTTTTTCATTATAAAGAAGCAAGCTGCCTATCAATTGGTAATACTAATTCCAGGACTCACCTACCTTATCACCCAATTTTTCCTGAATATCAGAAAGGAATTTATTGCCAAAATCGCATTCTATCTTCTAGTCCTAGGACTTCCTGCTGCCAGCTTCTGGTACTGGCAACAAACTATTCCGGGTTCAGAATATTTCGTAGGTAAAAGTAAAGCTGACTATTCAGGTGATATTTTAGTAATGGGTGATGATCTTTCACCTTACCTCAATTCCAAACTGGGAGGACCATTTCTTAATTATCGCCTCAGTAAGCTTTACCTTGATCAGGATCGTGGTTTGAGAGAAAAGGCAAGACTTTTTCAAATGCTTCAAAAGCAAAAGCCCTCACTAGTCCTTGATCCCAATGGTGACTTCGAAAAACTACTCAGGCAATTTCCAGCCTTAGATGCCCAATACAGCAAAACTTCCGATGGAATTTTTACTTTGAAAAAGTAGCTTAACTAACTTTTACAAAAATAGGGAATAGGTGACTTTATAATTTAATCACTTGATTTCCAGATTAATAAATCCTATTTTTAAGGAGAGGTATTGCTTTTTTCATACTCCTAACATTAGCTTTTTCATGGAATCACTCACCCAATTGTTGGACGCTTGTACCTATCCCGAAAAATTGCAGTTGGTGGAGTATGCCAAGATCAAGAACCCATCTGGTGGGAAGAAGTTGATGCTCATGAAGCTCTTTGTGCATCATCCTGGTCTTTCCGATTCAGAATACTCTCAAAAAATATATAAAAAGCCTGAATGTCCTGCTTACTTCCAATTGAAAAAAAGGGTAAAAGATGAGTTTGAAGAGCTTTTTATCCTGCTAAAGCCTGTTTGCACAAAGAGGGAAACTCAACTACATATCGAATGCTCAGAGCTACTTCTCAAAAGTCAACTTATTCTTGCTCGAGGTATACGATCAGAAGGAGCCAAATTGCTAGAACGCGGACTTAAAATGGCAGTTAAACATAGTTTTCATGATTTGGTGCTTACTATTTATAGTACTGCTATTCGATTCGAACTATGTGAAGTGCTCAATAATAATGACTTACCTGAACTCGAGATAGTAATCAAAAGTCATTTACAATTACTGATTAAAAAAAACTACCATAAATCTGATGATCAAACTCAGTCTAAAAATCAGCATTTGAAGACTATGATCCGAAAACTCAATTACAGCCGGAATTCATTGTCCAGATTGAATGACATTAAAAAGTCCATTAAGCATCATGAATATGAAAATGCACTATTCTTAGTCACCGAGGCAGAATCAGAATGTAATTACGCCACCGAGGCTAAAACAAGGGATGAATTACTACTAGCTAAGATGTCTATTCTTCTTGCGAAACGTGAATTCCCCGAACTTCTTGAAGAATGTATTGACTTAGGAGATACTTCTAAATATTCGCAAGAAAATAAGCTCAACCATTCAATGAAGCATTGGTATGCTTTATTCAATTTGAATAAGATAGCAGAAGCACACCAGCTCTTACGGAAATACATCATGAAAATAGCTCCTGATCAAAATCCCAAGTGGGCATATATGGAAGCATATATTTATTTCAAGCAACGTGCACTAACTCCCGCATTGAAACAAATTCATGCCTGTCAAAAAGACTTAAAAGGTGTTCATTCTTATTACCTAGGCTCCAAAATGCTAGAGCTCATGATACTTTTTGATCAGAATGATCAAGACTGGCTAGAATACAAAATTGAAAACTTCAGAAAGTTAATCTCGAGGGACAAATTCAAATCCAATTCAAGAATTACAAACGCATTCCAGCTCTTTTCAAAGTTGCAAAAATCGCTCTACAAACCAAAAACGATTGATTTATCACAAGACCTTCTCCTTCTAAATCTACAAAGTGAAAAAGCCGATTTAAAGTGGAGTCCTGATTCATTTGAATTAATCCGTTATGACACCTGGATATCTTCTATACTGATAAAACATAACACCTAAAAAATGCCCTTTTTAATCGAAGCGATTTTTTGCTTGTAGTTAACATTCTCATTTTTTGCAAAAAACAATGTCATTAATAGCACTCATTTTTCCAATTACTCAAATGATTTTCAGTTAATTATAATTTTTTAATTCTTAATTTCCGCATAAATCCCCTATATAATTTCCTGTCTATTGCTAGCTAAGTTGAATACCTTGAATCAGGTTTTTAACTGTTTAATTTTCATCATTTTTTTCTGGCGATATGATTCATTCCACACTGGAATTTTTAACTGCTGAATTGAATGCCTTTATCAAATTAAAGGTCGGGGACACTATGGGGAACAGGATATATCTCTCCAGCGTCACCAATGAAGCAGGCATTGCAATCCCGGATCAAAGTCTTGGACTATCCCTAATCAATATTGAGGAGGAGCGAACTATCAAGGAGCAGCGTAGCACCTACATCAACCCCGTTGGGAAAGTAGAAAAGCGAAATCCAGAGATCCAATTGAATCTCTATGTGCTGATCACAGCAAATTTCCAGAATAAGAATCTAAATGATTCCTCTGACGACTATGTAGAAGGGTTAAAGCAATTAGGTTATGCCATCGCTTTTTTCCAATCCAAGAATGTGTTCACCAAGGAAAATAGTCCTGCATTGGCTGGTTTCGACCCAGAGCTCATGAAAATTGTAGTGGAGCTCTATAGTTATTCTTTCGAGCAGCTCTACAATTTCTGGACTGTCGTAGGCGCCAAATACTTGCCTTCGGTACTCTATAAGGTAAAAACACTCAAAATTCAGGAAAACGCCATTCAAGAAAGCGGCGATCCTATAGAAAAAATTCATCTCGACACAATTCATAAATCATGAGCATTATCTACACACGCCTAGGCGAAGTAGCTCTTCGCCATGATTTCTACCGTGACGGTTTGGCTAAGGACATGCTCCTATGGCCTACATCTGAAACTGCTCATTTGATGAAAAATGGCAAAATCCTATTTAGGAAAACTCCCGGTGGAATAGTACTTCTCTATCGAGCAGAAGAAGACGAGGTAACCCCTCTAACTCCTCTCAAATTACCTCAGTCATTTTTCTTCTTTTTCAAACCTGAAAATGCAGCGGCCTTTCTTCAAATCACAGATTTAGATACTGGATCAGAGCAGTTCAAAGCCAGTAAAGTGCCTTTTTTTCAAAACACCCCTGCAAACGCCTCCACCAATAGTGATACCCCTGAGGAGCTAACTTACCAACTATTGGATGGAAGAAGAGAGAAGTCATTTTCTTTTGAGTTAAGCCTCAACCCAGTCCCATCATCTGTTCGGATCAAGATTAGAAATGCAGCAGGGGATGTAATCTCTCCAGGAAAAGACTTGGCAGGGAATCCTTTACCGGATGGATTTGAAGTAAGTCCCAACGACCAGGGAGTTTTCAGATTTCTATTTGACTTTTCTGGCAGAAAAGAAGGGGTATACACCTTCACTTTGCGCAACGCTGCCGACACTGAAGACCTCTGGTCCAAGAATTACTGGCTCGGCGATTCGTCTTCTACTCAGCCTTTAGGCATTCTTCAATTACGATATCAGGCAGCTCCAAACCATCTCTATGGGTCAAAAGAATATTACCAACTTTCCTTCACTAGAAAAGAAAGTCTATGGACTTATTACGTCGTAAATGGCAATAATAAAGTAGATCTCATATCGAGCGCCCTACAGATCCAAGATCAGGGAAATGAAGGGTCAGTGCCCTATGGCTCCTATGCTTTTGACCAGATAGGCGCCAGTCCAAACGCTGACATCAAGATAAATAACTTAGAAACAGTCGTTTTTAGATCTCAGGACAAGATTCCTTACTTCGAAATTCCGAAGCTTAATTTTCAGCTTCGAAAAACACCAGAAAATCAGGTGTTGATTCCCAATCTTCCTAATCCTTCCCGATCTGCCCCTACCAAGCAAAGTGGCGGAGAGGCTAACTCAGAAATATATGTATTCATCTAGCAAACAATCCGAATATGGCAGACTTTAAAACTCCTGGGGTTTATGTTCAGGAAATATCAACCCTTCCAGCCTCCATCGCTCCAGTCGCCACTGCGATCCCGGCATTCGTAGGCTATACTGCAAAACGTGAAAAAAATGGAGAGACTTTACCCGCAAATAAACCTGTAAGAATCAGCTCGTATCTAGAATATAGGGAGATTTTCGGCGAATCTTATCCAGAAGATTATGGAGTGACCTTGACGGCAGCTGCTGATGGATCTACGATTGTTGCGATCACAGATCCTACAAATTTTTCGCCTTACCGCATGACATACCAAGTCTATATGTATTTCAATAATGGTGGTGGCCCATGCTATATAGTTCCTGTAGGAAACTTTGTAGCTGGTCCAAATCCAGCACCAACATCCATTGACCCAGGAGAATTGATAGCAGGAATCAATGCGTTGGAAGAAGAGGACGAACCAACACTTTTAGTAGTCCCAGAAGCAGTCATTTTAAGTGCTACTGATCGAAAAACTATCCATGAAACCTTAATCACACAATGCGCAAAACTACAAGATAGATTTGCCTTGATGGATGCCTTGAATTATGGAGGCCAAAGTGTGAAAGAGGATGGCGACTCTTTACGTGCAGAAGTAGGATCTAGCGATCTAAAATACGGTGCGGCTTATTATCCTTCCCTCAAAACTTCACTTTATAAATATTACTCAGAATTAAAATTACCAATTACAGACAATCGGGGTGGAGCTGGATTAGGGCCATTTCATGGTAAAAGACTGAGTACTATTGGGACTGGTGATGCCTTTGCTACCGCCACCATCCGCATAAATAATACTGCAAATATTGATGGTGACATTTTTACAATTGGAGGCAACGTATATACAGAGGGTACACCTGCATTCACCAAAGGGATCACTGACATTAACACCGCAGATGCCCTGTTAAGTGCAATCAATGCAACCGCCGATCCGCTATTTACAGCATCACGGACACCTGCCACTTCCATACTAACTTTAGTAGCAACAGCCCCAGGAGTTTCTGGTGCTTCTATTCTTCTTACTTATGATGACAATGGTGATGGCGGTGCAGTCATTTCCGGATCTGGCACATTCTCTTGGCAAGCGCCAGACAAGACGCTTTATAACAACATTATAGCAAAGCTGCAATCCAAAAAAATGGAACTCTATCCTTCAGCTTCTATGGCGGGAATCTGTGCAAGAGTAGATCGGCAGCGAGGAGTTTGGAAAGCACCTGCAAATGTGGATGTTCGAGGGGTAATCAAGCCCGTCGTTGCAGTGAGTGCAGAAGATCAAGGATTGCTTAATGTAGATCCTACTTCGGGTAAATCTATTAATGCCATTCGCTTTTTTCAAGGGAAAGGAAACTTGGTTTGGGGAGCAAGAACGCTCGCTGGAAATGACAACGAGTGGCGCTATATCCCAGTTCGTAGACTTTACATTTTTGTAGAAGAATCCGTCAAAAAGGCTACAGAATTCGTCGTTTTTGAGCCTAATGATGCCAATACTTGGCTTCGGGTGAAAACCATGATAGAAAACTTCCTCAGTAATCTATGGAGAGACGGAGCACTTGCAGGGGCAAAGGCAGAAGAAGCATTTTTTGTAAGAATAGGCCTTGGAAAGACAATGACTCCGCTTGATATTTTGGAAGGTCGCCTAATAGTAGAGATCGGTATGGCGGCAGTGAGACCGGCAGAATTTATCATCCTGAAATTCTCTCATAAACTTCAGGAATCTTAATCCATTTCATTTTAAACACATTTAGCCATGTCAATTCAATCTACACCAGGCGTATATATCGAAGAAATTTCCACTCTACCGGCATCGGTAGCATCCGTGGAAACAGCGATTCCAGCCTTCATAGGCCACACAGATCTTGCCGAGAAAAACGGAGAGAATGTCCGGGGTGTCCCTACACGAATTACGAATATGCTTGAGTTTGAAGGCATTTTTGGAAAAGGAAACCCCGAAACTTTCACCATAACCGTTGAAGACAACTTTGACGTAGCAAAAGGAGCAGGAGAAAAATTAGCAAGCCGAAAAATCACAGCCAATCCACCAGCTACTCCAAGCCCCTATAAGCTTTATTATTCCCTACAGATTTACTTTTCTAATGGAGGAGGCCCTTGTTACATCGTTTCTGTAAACGATTATAACAATGTTCCTGTCAAAGGTGATTCTGCCACTCCAGAAAGTATTTTGGGTGGTTTGGAAGCTATCAAGGCTATTGATGAACCCACTTTATTGGTCTTTCCTGATCAAATCCCCACAGATCTTGACGGGTCAGAATATAAGGATATATACGATGCAGCACTTGCTCAATGTGATATTTTGAAAGATCGATTTGTAATAATAGATGTCAAAATAGTCACTGCTGACCCTTTTGCAGATGCCCAAAACTTCAGAAATGATGGCATTGGAATGTCGAATCTAAAATATGGAGCTGCATACTATCCCAATCTGAGCACTTCTTTAAATTATGCTTATTCTCCTGCGGCACAAACGATTTCCCATACCAATAATTATCCATCTGGAGGAACACTTTCTGAAGCTGGAGTCTCTGATACACTTACTTTGGAAACGCTGGAAACCAGTGATCCTAGCTTATACAGAAGCATTCTTGCCGAAATCAAAAAACTGTACATCACATTGCCTCCATCGGGAGCTGTAGCAGGAATTTACGCAAGAGTAGATCGTCAGCGGGGCGTATGGAAAGCCCCTGCAAATGTGGATGTTCGAACTGTAATCGGCCCATCTCGCAAAGTCTCCCATGATCAGCAAGCTGACCTCAATGTGGATGCTACTTCAGGAAAATCCATCAATGCAATCCGAACATTTACCGGCAAAGGAACGCTGGTTTGGGGTGCACGAACACTGGCTGGAAATGACAATGAGTGGCGATACATTCCAGTACGAAGGCTCTATATTTTTATAGAAGAGTCGGTCAAAAAAGCGACAGAATTCGTAGTCTTTGAGCCGAATGATGCCAATACTTGGCTACGTAGCAAAACCATGATTGAGAATTTTCTGTCCAAACTCTGGAGAGATGGAGCTTTGGCAGGAGCCAAACCTGAAGAAGCTTTTTTTGTACGAGTGGGGCTTGGTCAGACCATGTCGGCGCAGGATATTCTCGAAGGCCGACTCATCATCGAAATCGGATTGGCAGCAGTAAGACCTGCCGAATTTATCATCCTGAAATTCTCTCATAAGCTTCAGGAATCCTAATCTAACATTTCAACTACAGCAAACTTAACATCAAAATATTATGGCAGTAGCATATCCAATTTCCGTATTTCATTTTCAGGTAGAATGGGGCGGATCTCGCATAGGTTTCACAGAGGTATCAGGCCTCACTGTGGAGCTACAAAGTATCGACTATCGTGAAGGCAGCTCTCTTGAATACCATGTGAGCAAAATGCCTGGGATTCCACAGTATTCTAACATCACGCTCAAAAGAGGTGTTTTCAGGGCCGATAATGAATTTTTTCAATGGCTCAATACTGTAAAAATGAACAACATCGAGCGTCGAGACCTAACCATCAGCTTACTCAATGAAGAGCATGAGCCGGTAATGGTCTGGAAGGTAAAAGAAGCTTGGCCATGCAAAGTGGAAGGTCCTTCATTGAACTCTACAGGAAATGAAGTGGCGATTGAGACCATTGAGCTTTGCCATGAAGGATTGGCCATAGAAACGCCTTAAGCCATGGCGCTATTTTATCCGCCAACTGGATTCCACTTTCTGGTAAGATTTGAAGGCCTTTTGCTCAAATATCCGGCTATGCCAGATATCGGGTTCCAAGAGGTATCCGGATTAAGCGTGGAAATAGGAGTTGAGGAGTATGCTGAGGGTGGTGAAAATCGATTCAAACACAGAATGCCAAATCCCATTTCCTACCCTAATCTGGTATTGAAAAGGGGAATGGCCATCAGTTCTCAAATCGCAAAATGGTTCAAGGATAGTGTGGAAGGATTTCAATTTGAAACCCAAGACATCACCGTCATTTTGCTGAGTCCAGAAAAGGTGCCGCTTCAAGCTTGGAATTTTGTTAACGCATGGCCAGTGAAATGGTCCGTCGAAGGCTTCAATGCAATGGAAAATTCCATTATGATCGAAAACATAGAATTCGCCTATCAATACTATAGACGGATTAGTCCTGACGACCTTTTATAATAAAACGATGCCCATAGAAATCAAGGAACTCATTATTCGCACGACCGTCGATACTGCCGAAAGTAAGCCAACAGGGAAAGGCAACAAAGTCACAGACGCAGGTGCTGTCTTGGACGGGATTCGGGAATTGAGTCGAATCATTAAAGAAAAAAACGAACGCTAAAACTTAGCTAAATGTCACTGTCAGATATTTTTTCACAAAAAGGAGGGTTAGAAAAGCTGAAAATCACGGCTTTCAAGGACGAAAACTACAACGAGTCTACTGCGACTTATGTGGTCATGTATAACCCTACAGCCTTTAGCCAGGAATTTAAGTCCAAATGGATTCCCGAAGAAGGTCCTTCTGATGGCAAACAATATCAATTCAGAACGCTGGAGTCAGATTCTGTTTCTTTCGAATTCCTATTTGATGCAAGTGCTGCTTCTCCTCCAAGTGAGGATAAATCTGGTGCTACAAATTTTGATTATCTGGGTGATGATAAACCAAATTTGGAAAGCATCTCTGGCAACAAAATCTCAGCAATCGAGCTAATCAATCAAGACCGACATGTAGATCGTGCGATTCGGAAATTTCTTGATATCACGCAAAACATCCAGTCAGACACACACAAACCAAACTACTTACAGATCAACTGGGGCGCCTACCAATTCCGCGGAGTGCTTGCCACAGCTACAATCAATTACAAGCTGTTCAACAGTTCAGGACTTCCAATCAGAGCCACAGTTACAGCCAATTTTGACCAATCCCTATCTCGTCAGGAACAAGCAGCCACCACAGCGAGAACTTCGCCAGATCTGACTCATGAGCGAATAGTCAAAGCAGGTGACACTTTGCTCCTAATGTGTAAGAGGATATATGGTACGCAGGAATATTACTTGGAAGTAGCCAAGGCGAATAACCTAGGCAATTTCAGGAAACTCATCCCAGGCCAAAAACTCATTTTTCCACCTTTAGCCAAAACTTCAAATGCCTGAATCCTCCACATCTGCGCAAACGCAACTCGATCTTGCCACCTTCAAAGTCTTTTCTGAAGGTCAGGAGCTTCCACCTTCCGTGGGAGTGGCGATGATTGCTGTGCGCAAATCTGTGAATAAAATACCAATGGCAAAACTGGTGCTTTTCGATGGTGACATCGCAACCGGGGAATTTCAATGGAGTGAAGGAGATTTGTTCAAACCTGGAGTAAGCCTGCGAATAGACGCGGGATATCACAATCTAGAGGAGCCAATTTTCGAAGGAATAATTATCAAACACGGTCTAGAAATCTATTCCGAAAAGGCATCAAGGCTAGTTATTGAGCTTCGTGATCCTGTAATCAAGATGACTGTCGGAAGAAAGAATAAGTACTTTTTTGACAGCTCTGACAGCGATGTGATGGAAGAGCTTATTGGAAAATATTCAAGTCTTGAAGCGGAAGTGGAGAGCACGGATTTATCCCATGCTGAGATCGTCCAATACCACGCTACTGATTGGGATTTTATCCTTAGCAGAGCTGACGCAAATGGTAGAATAGCCACGACTGAAGCCGGGAAAGTAACGATTCAAAAACCTCAGACGACTGCAGATCCAGTGATCGAACTTCAATATGGAGACAATGTGGTGGAGTTTGAGGCAGAGATGGATGCAAGACAGCAATTCGCGGCCACAAAAGGATTTAGCTGGGATTTTATCAAGCAAGAAGTCACAGAAAAAGAGGGTGCTGATCCATCCATGGACTTCCAGGGAGATATAAGCGGAGACGATTTGGCTGGAGTTATAGGTCTGGAAGCATTTCAGATGCAACATGGAGGTTTATTAGCTGATGAAGAGCTCCAAGCTTGGACTGATGCAGGATTGATGCGAAGCCGACTTTCGAAAATCCAAGGTCGAGTGAAAATTCTCGGAGATAATAAAGTAAAGCCAGGTGATATGGTCGAGTTGAAAGGTTTCGGAAATCGCTTCAATGGAAAAGCCTTCGTTTCTGGAGTCTATCATGAGATTTCTCCCAGTCAAAAATGGTTTACGCATCTGGGACTTGGTCTCGATCCAAAATGGTTTGCACAACAATATGACGACATCATCGATGAACCTGCTTCGGGCTTAGTCCCTGCAATCAAAGGCCTTCACATTGGGATAGTTACTGTTCTCGAAGGAGATCCTGATGGGGAAAATCGGATAAAAGTTAAGCTCCCTTTAGTGAGCAAAGATGAAGAGGGAATCTGGGCAAGATTTGCCTCGCCGGATGCCGGAAATGAGCGTGGCTTTTATTTCCGACCAGAAATTGAAGATGAAGTAATCGTCGCTTTTATCAACGAAGACCCACGCGATCCAGTGATTTTAGGAATGTTGCATAGCAGCAGCAAACCTTCCCCGATTGAAGAGAAGGATGACAATCACGAAAAAGGGATTGTCACTCGAGACAAGCTCAAACTTCTATTCGATGACGACAAAAAGACGATTTCCATAGAAACACCTAATGGAAATAAAATACTGCTCACAGATGACGAAGGAGCAATTCTTCTGGAGGATGAAAATGGAAACAAGATCAGCATGAATGCGGATGGAATTACCATTGAAAGTAGCGCCGATCTCATTCTAAAAGCTTCTGGGGATATATCTCTAGAAGGAACAAATATAGAAATCAAAGCATCTGCTGAGTTCAAAGCGGAAGGCTCTGCAGGAGCAGAAGTCTCCTCTGGAGGCATGACAGCTATTTCAGGCTCACTTGTACAAATAAACTAATTATGCCAGCAGCAGCTAGATTAACAGATACTACAACACATGGAGGAACGATCATCGGACCTGGAGAAGCTACTGTGTTAATAGGCGGAATGCCTGCTGCTGTAATAGGTGATAATCATGTCTGCTCTCTTCCACCAAATGCCCATCAGCCAACAGTGAGCCCTTTTATCGCTGGCAGTGGGACAGTTTTCGTCGGTGGAAAACCTGCTTTAAGAGTTGGAGACTCCTGCGTATGCGGAGCCTCTGCTGCTGTGGGAGAACCAACTGTAATCATAGGATAGCATGGAAGACAATAATTCATTTCTAGGTAGAGGCTGGGCATTTCCAGTGACTTTCAGCGCAGAAAGCAAGCAAGTGCATATGGCGGAAGATGAGGATGATATTCAGCAGAGTCTGATCATACTCCTTAACACTACGCTTGGAGAGCGGATCATGCGTCCGGATTACGGAGCGAATATGGAGGACTTACTATTCGAAGCATTGAATGTGACCACAGCAAATATGATTGCCAACAGAATTAAAAGGGCGATTCTATTCCATGAGCCAAGAGTGAAAACTGAGGATATTGACTTAAGACCAGATTACAATGAAGGCAGAATAGAAGTGCTGGTCGAATACCTAATTATCGCCACCAACAACCGAAGAAACTTGGTGTACCCTTATTTATTCACAGAAGCAACTGATCTGAAACTATGAGTAAAGATTGCAACGATCTCACCCTTCCCGGTAACGGAACAAGCCGTGCACAGAGACTAATTAAAGGCCTCTTGCCAGACTATGTTCGTGTGGATGAGCGGAAAATGGAGGACTTGCAGTTATTCGCAGTAAAGATTGCTGCTGAATTAAAATTTATAAAAAATGAGAACCCTTGGTCGGGCGAAGATTGGTCTGGCTTTTTTGACCAAAAGATTCAGGAAAATCAGTTAACAAATCCTCATTTTGCTCTTTTCCTTGCTTTTTTGAAGCTTTTCAACTTTGCACAGCAAGACATCAATACCCTTACCCAACGGCATTTAGATTTCTATTATCGCGATGTGCTTCGACTGAAAGAAAAGCCTGCAGAGTCAGATCAGGTTTATTTGATTCTCAAACTGGCCAAGCATATTCAGGAACACTTTTTAGCCAAAAACACAGCTTTCAAAGCAGGAAAGGATGATCTGGGAAAAGAAATACTTTTTCAAACTACAGATCAAAATGTCATCAATAAAGCGGAGGTCACTTCGCTGATGAGTTTGTACAAAGATGAAGATGGAAGGCTCTACAAATCTCCTATAGCCAATTCAGCTGACGGACTGGGAGCTGAAATCCTAAGCGAAGAAATGCAATGGAAGACTTTTGGAACACCTTCAAAGCTGTTTCCAAATCCCGATCGGGAAATAGCAACGATAGGCTTTGCCTTTGCATCTCCTATTTTATTGCTAGGGGAAGGCACACGCAAAATCTCCTTAAAAATCAGATTTAAACCTACCGAGGGTTTGCTGGATAAATTGCGCACACTGGCTTTGGATGATACCTTCGAGATTTGGCTTAGTGGAGCCAAAGAATGGATCCGAGCAACAATCGGATGGGAAAAGACCGAGGAGAATGTGGATGCAGAGGTTCTTGCATTTCTAAACAATGCGAAAACCTGGCAAGACATTGCCGGTTTAGAACCTCAAGTTGGTCCTGTGATCGATGATCCTGAATTTGGAATCCATCGACCGTTCAAGGGTTATGATATAGGAGAAGTAACCGCAAAAAATATCCTGAATAGAAGAGATTCTTTCAGCACGAAGCGCTTTTCTACCATTAATCAGGTGATGGCCGTGCGGGGAATAGGGGAAGACAAAATCAATGATCTCCGCTACTCTTTCCGCCACACAAATCATAAACTTATTTCTGGCGCAAATGGAATCGATTTGATTTTGAATTGCATGCTTTTGCCTGAAGACCCGGCGGTAGTCAATTATGATGAGGAGGTATTGATTCAGCGAATTCAAACCAATTCACCAGTCATGAAAGTGAATCTGGCGAATACAATCCAAAGTTATGGCTATGAAATTCTGAAAGACTGTGAGTTATCGAAAGCGTCGATTTCTATCGATGTGACAGGGATAGAAAATCTTATCCTTCAAAATGATCAGACCGTATTACCAATAGGAAAAAACATTCAACCCTTTGGGTTCAGACCGGTCAAAGGTTCCAATTTCTATATCGGAAGCAAGGAAGTTTTCGGAAAATCTCCGAAAACGGTCGAGTTGAAATTCAAATGGCACGGACTGCCTGAAGCCGCCACAGGTTTCGCTGATCAATATGCCGGTTACAGTTCAAGTCGAAATAATCAGAGTTTTACTGCTGCAGTTGATTTCTTGGATCAGAAAACATGGAAACCAATAAGCACTTCCAAATCATTATTTCAAGGGAATAATAGTCTTCCTCTAAATTCCGACAAAACAATAAGCCTTACAGGTTCCGCATGGGATTCAATTAAGGAAGAACCTGAACTAGAGAATTTCACGACATGGTCTCCAGCTTCCAATCGTGGTTTTCTACGATTAAAGCTAAATACCCCTGATTTCGGACATAAGGAATATCCGCTGCTTTTCGCAAAGGCTGCGCTTTCCAAAACAACCACTACAACAGTGGATGATATTGATCTACCTAAAGAACCTTACACTCCCGAACTCCAGTCTGTAAGCCTAAACTATTCAGCTGAGGAAGATCTAGCATTGAAAAACAGTAAGTGGGATGGGTTTTTCCATATGGGAGCATTTGGGGAAGCTAAGCTCTCTCCTCAAAATGACAGCTTATCCCTTTTGCCAAAGTATTCAGATGAGGGTGAATTGCTGATCGGACTAAGTGAGCATCAAAAATCACAAAACATTCAACTCCTGGTTCAGATTCTCGATGGCTCAGCCAATCCTGAAAAGCCTGTTCCTCAAGTAGAATGGAGCTATTTAGCAGGAAATCAATGGAAGACTTTTGATAAGTTTTCGCTATTGACTGATGAAACAAATGGTTTGATTCAAAGTGGATTAGTGGCTTTTTCCATGCCTAGAGAAGCGAATAACTCGCATACTATTCTCACAGATAAACTTACTTGGTTGAAGGCTTCAGTCAGTTCGGATTCGGATGCAATTCCAGATTTTATCGCGGTATTAGCCCAAGCCATCAAGACAAAATTTGAATCCAACGAAAACGATCCTTTGCGAGTGGGCAAGGCGATTTCGAAAGAAACCATTAGCAAACTTAAAATCGGAGATAGTGCTATTAACAAGATCCAGCAGCCTTTTTCATCATTTGGAGGGAAAACTGCCGAGGCATCCAGTGACTTTTACCAGCGAATTGCCGAACGAATCCGACACAAGCAACGAGCGATCACAAGTTGGGATTACGAGCACTTGGTCTTAGAAGAATTCTCTGAAGCATATCAGGTGAAATGCCTCAATCATACTTCCTACGATGGGGATTTGACAAAATATCGGGCATTGGCGCCGAGGAATGTAACATTGGTGATCATCTCAAATGTGCAAAACAAGAATGCCATTGACCCACTTCGACCAAAAGCAAGTGTTGCTCAATTGGGTGCAATCCGGGAGTTTATCACAAGAATTTATCCTCAGGGAGTTTTTCTCCATGTGGTAAATCCTGTATTCGAAGAAATCCAGGTAAAGACAAAAGTGAAATTCCACTCTTGGGCAGACAAAAGCTTTTTCGCGCGGAAACTGGAGGATGATCTTAAGGCTTTTCTGTCGCCATGGGCTTTTGAGACGGATTTCGATTGGACGTTCAGCGAATCATTACACGGTTCTGTAGTGCTCCATTTTGTGGAAAAACTGGATTATGTGGACTACCTAACCTGCTTTGAACTCTATCACCTGGTCAAAAATCCAGTTTCTGGAGCGCTATTGTCAAGAACCCGAGTGGAAGCGGCCAAAGGAAGTCGTGGCGTGTCGGTACTCGGTTCGATTGGCACACTGAATTCTTATGGGGATCATCTCATAGAGGTTTTGGAAACTGACGATTGTCTATGCGAGGACAATGAGATAAAACCCGCTGCAAGCATTGCATCCGTGGAAAACGAGGACTTGGACGAGGCATTTTGATAATGAACTAATGGAAAAGTCAAATACCATATCGAAAGCAAAACCAACCATCAAAAGCATGGATTATGAGCTTTTGCGCACAGAAGCGATCAGCTATATCCAACGCATAGGTGGAAAAATCTGGACTGATTACAACAGTCATGATCCTGGAATCACGATTCTTGAAGTGCTTTGCTATGGGATAACTGATTTGGGATACAGAAGTAATTTTCCTGTTCAAGACTTATTAGCTGATGAATCTGGCAGTTTGAAAAATCAGTTTTTTCCAGCCTCCAAAATACTGCCCTCCACTCCTGTTACGAATAACGATTATCGAAAATTCCTCATGGATGTCGAACACGTCGATGAGGCAGATTTAGACTGTCCACGGGCTGGAATCAAAAATGCTTGGATTATCATCCGAGAAAGCAATAAGATCGCTATTTATCCAGATCGAAAAGAGAAGAAACTAGCCTACAAACCATTCCCGACAGGCGAAAAGGCACTTCAATTAGGAATTTTATATGATGTGCTGCTTGAGTTTGATTCCTGCGAAAATCTAGGCGATCTGAACGAGAACAAGATCAGCATGGAAATCGAGGTGGACGAGCATCCAGATTTGGAAGGCGTAGTCATTGATATTCAAATTGAGTTCCCACGCTGGGATGCTACAAATGTGGACTGGGAAGACCCAGTTAGCATTCGCAAAAGCATAAATCCAGATCTAATAAACCTTCAGTATCAAAATTTGCCTGAAGGAATCACACTAAATTATAAGATAAGTCCGAGCAATCTAATCGTATTTAGTGGCAACAAACTAGTGGCGGAGGGACTAGATCCATTGGATGGTTTAGGGACATTGAGCAATCAGGTAAACTCTTTTATATACAATAGCACTGAAGGTATATTAGCTCTTTACCTTAAGAAAGTCGCCAAAATCAGACAGATTCTTGAGCAGGCAAAAAGCAGTTTGCATGCCCATCGAAATCTCTGTGAGGATTTCGTAGATTTTCATGCATTGCGGGTAGAGGAAATCCTTGTTTGCGCAGACATAGAGCTTTCGCCAAATGCACCAATTAATGAAACTGAGGCCTTGATTTTTCAGGCCATTAGTGCATTTCTTTCTCCGCAAGTCAATTTCTTCAGCTTGGAAGAAATGCTTAATCGCTGCAAGGATGAAGCGCTTCCAATAGCCAAGATTCAACAAAACCCAGCCAAAATCTGGATTAAAATCCCAAGCTCAGACTATCCAAAACCTAAATCCAAGCTGAGTATTATTGGTTCTGGCGGGAATGTGGGAATCTATGAAGCTCTTGAAGTAAAGACAGATCCAAAAAACTCCAAGCTCTGCGAAATCCTGCTCACACCCAATTTTCCTTCGCCGGTTTTAATGGATGACGACCAGGTATTTCTTGGGAATTGGGAAGAATCACAGTGTGTTCCAACCGAAAAACTTTTCGAAGGGCCGTTACTAAAACACGGTTTTATAGATGAAGAAGACCTGATCAAAGCAGATCGAAGATCCAGCATCCATGTCACAGATTTGATCCATATTATTATGGACATCCCTGGAGTGCAGGCGGTAAAAAGCATACAAATTGCCAACAAACCTCAGGACAATGCCAGTGGTTCTATTCCTTCAAAATCTGTAAGATGGTGTCTTGAGTTGGCGATTGACGATTATTACGTTCCGAGATTGAATACGGAGCTTTCTAAAATCACTTATTTCAAGGAAGAATTACCATTCAGGGCAAATCGAGAGAAGGTTGAGGATTTTCTGGAAGCTTATAAAGCTGGCGAACGCAAACAGAAGCTCTACTATCCAAAGCTGGATTTTGACTTGCCTCAGGGAAATTATAGAAACCCTGGAGAGTACGAATCTATCCAAAATGATTTTCCGCTAGTCTATGGAATTACGGAAGCAGGTATGCTTCCAAAATCTCAGGGCCGACCAAATTTGCCCCAGGTACAGCAATTAAAGGCCTATTTGATGGTTTTCGAGCAGCTTTTGGTGAATTATCTAAGCCAGCTCGAGAATGTTAAACACCTATTTTCCATCGACAATAGCAAAGATGAATTTGGAAATCCCATCATTGATGCCACCTATTTTTCTCAAAGTTTAGAAAATCTAACTCCAGACGGAGCTGTGCTTTGGAAAGATTTGGTTGCCCTTGAGCCAACCGTAAAGGAAATAACAGAGTCTGTTGCAGACTTTCAAATCCGAAGAAATCGCTTCCTGGATCACCTCCTTGCAAGATTTGCGGAGCAATTTACCGACTACGGCTTGCTTGCATTGCGCCTTAATCCTGCTGAAGGTCAGGCAAGATTGATCGAGGACAAAATGGCTTTTCTCAATGCCTATCCAAAGATCTCTTCCGAACGAGGAAAAGGCTTCGATTATAAAATTGGAGATCATTTCTGGCACCGGGAGAACTTATCAGGATTGGAAAACCGGATCCAAGGATTGATGGGAATTCATAAAAAACCTGCGACTTGGCTGCGATTCTCCCCTGCTTTCGAATTTGTAGAAACTGCGGGAAATTGGAAGGTTCAGGTGAAGGACTCGACAGATGTCCTTGTCTTTGAACTCACTGGTGATTTTCCGAATCAAGAAGAGGCGGCATCGGCTTTGGAAATCGCGTTGTTGATTGGGTCAAGCAAGGAAAACTATCAGATTTCTACCGGCGATTCAGGTTTCTATTTTGAATTGCTTTGGGAAGGAAACAGTATTGGAACTAGTCTGAAAGTTGATTTTGGAGATGATACAGCAGGAGGCGATGCGGATCTAGCACTTACGGAAGTTTGGGAGATTCTGCGAAATGATTTTCTTAACAACCCACTCGCAAATCGAAAGAATTTAAGTCTTGCATTGGAGGCATTTTGGGAAGCCGATATCACAGTTAGTCTGGCTCCCGCTCCTCCGAAATACACCTTAGAATATGCTCTTTTTGATGCTCCGTTTGGGGCTGGAACAAAGATTATAGAAGGAACTTTAGAAGTTGAAGTACCCGATGCTACCTCCGAACCCGAGCTCCAAGAGTTGGCTGAGGAAAGATTGGAAGAGCTTATTTGGCAAATCTGCACTGCCGGCGTAATGGAGGCTGCCTATGTCACAGACCCAGCTCCCTATACTTCCCCTTACAAATTCTCGGTGACGGATCCGATCCGCGGAGGAGTGCTCGCTAAAAGTGTTGACTCAGACTTCAATGTTCCACTTGCCACTGCCATTTTGAATGAAGATTGGGGAGATTCCTGGCTGGTTCAAGCTGGTTTCGAACCTATAGAACTGAACATCACTGAAGCCATAGCCATAGGTCCTTTTATCCAACTCAAAGCAAATCCAGCCCCTCAGAAAGGTGATCAGATTCATTTTGAAAGAGCTTTTGAAATAATCGAACTTGATCTGAATTCCCACCAAATCACTATTGAAGGCCTCCACGCATCACTTTTTGAAGAATATGAGGATTTTGAAGTTCAATTTATGCTGGGGGAAACTGAGCATTTGATTTACTACGCCATCCATCAAGTCAGAGAAGAAGGCGGCAATACTATTTTGGTTACCAAAAAAACACCGAGGCCTGATTTGGTTGAAGATCCCGAAAACTCGGAGGAGCAACCGGGGGGATTTGTTATTCTCAGTAGACAATTTGATGTGGTATCCGCATCAGGAGACACATTCAGAATCCTCGGTGGAGCAGACATCAAAGCAATTCAAAAGGTACAACAGTTCTTCGTTCGAGAGTTTTTCTCCCATGAAGGCACGCACTTGATTGAACATATTTTGCTCCGCCCAAAAATAAAAGGAAAGTACAAAGTGCCAGATGGAATGGGTGGTGTCATTACTGAGGTATTGGAAGACAAACTTCTGGATCCGCATTCTGAGGAGGAGTGTGTGTGCACGCTTGACGATCCATACACCTGCATGGCACATGTGATATTACCTTATTGGTCAGGTCGGTTTACCAATACAGAATTCCGAAGATTTCTAGAGAAAAAGATAAAAAGGGAAACACCAGCGCATGTCTTTTTGACTATATGCTGGATCAGCCCCAGTCATATGAAAGCTTTGGAACTGGCCTGGAAACTTTGGCTACTCGAAACGCTAAAAACTACTCAGGAGCCTAAAAAACTTGCTGAAACACTCGCAGGGCTGATTGATGCCTTGGCGCAAATCCGAAATGTCTATCCAGTCGGTACACTTCACGACTGTGATGAAGACGAAAATTTGGAAAATTCCATCATTCTCAACTCCTCATCATTAGGAGAATTCTAACCACGACGATTATGAGCCAGATCATTTCAACTTATCCGATTTTTGAAGGTAGCCAAGTACTAACCAGTACCCAGCTCAATCAGCTCTCCGCCTACCTGGATCAGCAAGGAAGGCTCACTCGATCGAAACTCATTGGCATCGGGGTGGTCTGCGGAATGCAAGTTCAGCCTTTCCCACAAGGACTCCAGATTTCCAAAGGTCTTGGAATCACCTCAGAGGGATTCTTGATCCAGTCGGGCACTTTTAATGCCACTCATTATCGTCCATATTCCCTACCTGAAGGTGTGGATTATAAGCCTTTCAAAGATGTGGATCATGAAGTTTCTCTTTTTGAATTATTGACAGAAGTCCCTACGGACAGTACCGGAGTCAAAAAACTCAATAATCCAGCTAACTTTTTAGACAATAAGTATGTCCTGATTTTCTTAGAGATTTTTGATAAGGATCTGAAATCCTGCCTTGGAAATGCCTGTGATGATCGTGGACAAGATCGACTGCTGACTATTCGAAGGTTAGTAGTCAATGAAACAGATCTGGATAAAATTCTCACTAAATCTTCCAACGTTCGAACTCCATTTCCAGCAGGAATAGAGTTGAAGGAGTTCTACGTAAAAAAGCCCTTTTTCTACCCTAACAATCCTGAATCAAATGAGTATAGCGCATTTGTAAAACATTATCAAAAAACCACATCTGAGATTCTGAATGATGATTTTTTTAAAGCATTAGAGACATCTTATGAAATTTTCCAACCGATTCTAAGTAAGAGTTATGGCTTCGCAAATCCTCTTGGAAATGCATCTCTCAGTGCCAAAATATCAAAAATCAAGTCTCTACTTGTAGCTGATCCATCTGAAATTCGAGGGGTTCAATATTTATGGGATTTTGCGAAAGAACTCGTAAAAGCCTACATGGAATTCCGAGCCTCGGCCTTAGAGCTTTGGTACACCTGTCCGGCCGATAGTTCTCTTTTCCCACTTCACCTGATGCTTGGCCGAGCAAAAACCAACTCTGAAACCCAAGAGCAGTTCTTAAAATACCGACATGGCTTTATCCAGCCTCCGATTTTCAACCTGCAAAAACTGTTGGCAGAAACTTGTATCCAACGTCACCGAAGAATGATTTTGCTAATTGAAAAGCTGGAAACGGGGATTTTAGAAAAGGCTGAATCTGAGAAATTCCCGATAAAAATCACCCCATCAATTGAAAAACAAGGACTTCTTGGTAATAGAGCTTTGCCTTATTATTACGACATCAAATCAAAGAGCACAGTTTCAAACTGGTTTTCGCTCGAAAAAAGCTGGATAGATCCAAGTAATTTTCAGTTGGTAAGTGATCAGCGAAATGGAGTGCAGGCTTACGACAACCAGCCTGATGTGGAGGCTACCGAAGCTAAAAGCATCTTAGAAACTCCACTATTCTATGAGTTGGAAGGATTCCCATTTTTTAGAATTGAGGGTCACCTTAATAAACCACTTAACGCCACGCTTAGTCACCTCAAAAAACTCATTCTCCAATTCAACCTTCCCATTCATGTGGAAATTCTTCACCTAGGGGAAACCGAGGAATCCGAGTTTATTGATGATTGTGGATGGAATGACCTTCAGGAAGAATATGCATTTCAACGCTATTTCATGCTTGGAATGATTCTGGAATTGAAGCAGCTTTTTGATTATGTGACGGAATACGCCAAGGAAATCGAGGAAGAGGATGTCACCTCAAATGAATTTTACATCAAGGCTTCGGAGGTTCTGAAATTGCTTTTAGACATGTCAAATGCGTTGCCTGAATGCTTGAAAGACCTGAATTGGGCTGTTTTTCAAAATACTTACAAGAGACTTCTTCAATATTTGATTGATTTTGCACTTCTAGAATCAGGGCTTTTACAAAAAATAGAAGCGGATCCTGAAAAGGAAAAAGAACTAGATTTCTATAACGGGATTCTGATGCGACTTTCTCCTATTCTCTACAGAATCTTGGATTTGTTCTTCTTCACCAAGCTTCAGCGGATTTACACCAGCTACGAAAACCGCATTCAATTGCTTTCTCAGTCTAATCAGTTTGCCAATTATTTGAAACAACATAACGGCCTAACACATGAAGCGGGAGTGCTGAGAGCTGGAACATTCTTTCTGCTCCATGATCCAAAGCAAGAACGCATAATCGGGGATTTCAGCTTGCCCTATTACTGCTGCGATTGCACACCATGTGTAGAGGCATGTGGTGAACAAAGTTTTTCCTTACCTCCTTTTGCAAGGCCTGACTATGCAGTTGCCTACACAGAAAAAACGATCAAACTGGAGATCACGCTAAATGATGCACTAGTTTCCGGAAGGACCTATGACGTCTTGGCCGTTGGCTCATCTTCCGTTCAGAATGGAAAAGTGGAAAAGGATCCTGAAACAAATATTTTCCGATACACATCTGCCCCTGGATTTACGGGAGTGGATAGCTTCCAATATGTCTTACGTGATCGAAAAACTAACCAATCTGATCAGGGAAAAGTCAGTATTCTAGTAAAAGGGGAGCAAGGATGTTATTCTATCGAGGTGCTGACTTGTTGGGGAATCGATAGAGTAAGAGAGACTTTGAATATTAGACAAATAGAAGCTTCCAATGAGCCTGATTCACGAGCGATTGAATTGTTACTCGAAAGTCTACGCAAGTCAAAAGGCTTCTCCAGTGAGGAAATCAGAAGTAATGTTTTGGAAGAAGAAGATGCCAGAATGCAACTGTTAAGCTGTTTGGGTATAGCAACAGATCAAATGACCTATGAACAGCAGGAACAGGCGATTCTTGATCACCAAGGAAAAAATTGCGGAGCCATTGTGACACCAGGATGTACCTCTATGGCTGTAAGCGGTAAGGTGAGAAATGTAGCTGGAGCAGAATTGTCAAAAGTAAAAGTGACAGTCATAGGCTCAGACATAGTCACTTTCACCGATGGTTCAGGAAACTATGGAATTCAATTCCAATCCCCTGGTCAAACGTTGCTCTTTCAATTCGATGGATTTGAAAATCAAGAGGTGGAAATATGTAGCCAAGCAGTGGCCAATGTCACCATGGTTCCTGGTGTTCAGCCAGCGAAAGAGTGCTATTCCATCAATATTATTTCAAGCTGGAGGGAAGATTTCATCCGAGCAGTCGCAAAAGACAGAAAGCTTGCCAAGCCATCAGGGAATCTTCCTGAGGTGATTACTACCCTATTGGAAAGCTTGAGAAGTACCGCAGGTTTCACCTCCACCGAACTTCGAGAGACTACAGTCAAAAATGTAGACCTCCAAAAAATGATTTTGGAAAGTGTCGGGATTAATGTTGGAGGGCTCACACCAGAGCAATTTGCGAATGCCATTGAGGAATACCAGCGCCTTAATTGCGGTGCGCGATTGATTGTAGGGAGAGTGACTGCAGATATATTGACAGCGGATGAGATCAAGGTAATCCTTGACTCTAACCGAGTTTCTTATCTCGCAACTGCAGATAAAACTGTGTTGGAGGAAACATATAAAGCCGCGATACCAGATTCAGGATTAACTGAAAAGGACTTAACACTTCTCAAAAAAGATACGCTTACGACTATTCTTGAAAAGAACTCAACCTCCTTCAATCGCAATGACACTAAGAAAGTATTGATAGATAAAATCCTTGGGAAATAATGGGCTCGCATCTTATACAGACACAAGTCATCGAAGCTGAGTTCCGCGACAAACACTCGGCTCTTGAAGGGCAAAAGCTGCTTCAGGATCGATACAACAATGTATTGATCCCTGTTCTGGAGCAAGTTTTAGATGAGTATGATCCCATATCAAAATCACTAAGGATAGATAAGCTCGAACTGGATTTGGGTAGAATCCCAGCTGACCTGCCTATAGACCTGATGAGGGATAGGCTTCGAGCTGCCTTGGAGGATCAATTGAGAAAATTCTATGTGGAGCAGGGATTCCATTTTTCACCGAGTTCAAAAACACCATTGACGAAAAGTCCGAATTTGACCTCGCCAACCAAAAACTCTACCAATTGGGAGCTACTTGAGTACTTTCTGAATTTTGGAAGATTTCCTTGGTGGGCGCCAACAACTGATAATCCCAGTGTTCCCGAGCTATTAAAATCAGTTTTCAAAACTGAAAAGTCACTCCTACACTCTTGGCTAGAAAAGAAAGTCTTGACCTACACAATGGCTCAAAGGCTGGCAGCAGTCCTGGCGGAAAAGCAATTTGAGTCTATTGTCCGACCACTATATCCTGCATCTTTTCATCAAGTAGGCAATGTTGAAATCATTTTGAATCATCTAACGCATTTAGGAAAGACAGAACTTCACTTCCGCTTAAAGTCACTTGTCCTGTATTCACACTTTGGCAAAAGCAGTGATTTTTCAACTCATCTGGAACAAGGGTTAAACTTGGTTTTCACAACTGATCCTAAACTTGCTCAAGAAGCATCGCTCTTCATTTATGAACTTGCCTTTATTCTAAATCAGGACCGATTGGTAAAAGGGCAAAGCTTGCGAGTAGATCCAAAAAATCTGACCGCTCTCCGCAAAGATCCTAAAGTGGCTTCGCTGATTCAGGGAAATGAGTTTTGGAAAGCAATTGTCAAAGAACTGCATGCATCAAAAGATCAACTTCAAGACTTATCCACATTCGCAGAACTACTCAAAAAGCAGGAACGTAACGAAAGAACTGAGCAAGATGAACTGCTTAGCAAAGCACCTGAACTTGATGAAACAATCATTGTCAACAATGCAGGTCTGGTGTTGACTGCTGCTTTTTTACCCAGATTTTTTGAAAATCTCGGCCTAATCAAAGCTGGAAATTTCATTTCTGATCAAGCTCAATCAAAAGCAGTCTTCCTACTCCAAGCCATGCTTGGCTCTGATGAGGCCTTTGATGAAAGTGATTTGACGCTGAATAAACTCCTTTGTGGATTGCTTCCTGCTGCGGCATTGGGGCCAATTCCCAAAATCAGCAAATCTGAAAGGCAGGAGATTGACTCACTTCTGGAAAGCATGGCGACACAATGGACGGCATTGAAAAGTAACTCGGGAAAGATGATTGCAGAAGGTTTTTTCCCACGCGAAGGAGCTTTACGCAGAGTCCAAAAAGGCTATCAACTCCAGATACAGCGGCTGCCTTTTGACATACTCCTGGATAGATTGCCTTGGACTATAGGAATGATCAAGCTTCCCTGGATGGAAGAATTAATCTATGTAGAATGGTAGATCAAAACTCAACTAACGCAAAGGTAATTCAAGCTGAATTAGACTGGCTGCAGAGCATTCTGAAAGCCCGCTCAACTATGAATTCAAATTCCGGCACAAGCATTCGTGAAGTATTGGAAATCCCTGCTCCTTCAATTCCCGAAAACTCTAGCTCATATGCCAATATTGTCCATAAACTAGGGTTAAATGAAGCGGAACGATTCCTGTTAATTTTAGCAGCTGTTCCTCATATCAAGCCTCAATTGCTGGATATGTTCATGGGGAAAAATCAATTGACTCAGCAGATTTTCACGGAATTTGGCGGAAGAAAAGGCAAGAATCACAATGGCTTCATCCCCACCGGAGAAACTGTCCTTTTTATACTTGCCGGAAGTGATCTGGAAAAACGATTCAAATACCTCAGCTTACTCAGCTCTGATACTATTCTTTTCAAAGAAGGTCATCTCAAACTCAGCGAAACAGATTCGGATGATCCCTATCTCAACGGAGCTTTGAACATCTCGAGAGATACACTTCAGGAAATAACGAGTGGAAAAGTGCGAAAGCCAGATTTCTCTGCTGATTTCCCCGCCCAGCTTTTGGAAACAGAGATGAGTTGGGATGATCTAGTGCTTAATCCACACACCTCAGATGAACTGCGTGAGATAGAAATCTGGCTTAAGCACAAAGACAAATTGCTCCAAGAGTGGGGAATGCATCGGAAGCTCAAGCCTGGTTTCAAAGCACTTTTCTATGGTCCTCCTGGAACAGGAAAAACCTTAACGACAACACTCCTAGGTCAAAAACTAGGCTTAGATGTCTATAGAATCGATCTCTCTAGAATGGTGTCCAAATATATCGGAGAAACAGAAAAAAACTTGGCAAAGATTTTTGATCGAGCGGAGCGCAAAGGATGGATTCTGTTTTTTGATGAAGCCGATGCTCTTTTTGGGAAAAGAACCTCCGTATCCGATTCGCATGACCGTTATGCAAATCAGGAAGTTTCCTATTTACTCCAGCGAATCGAGGATTATGATGGCTTAGTGATTTTGGCAACAAACCTCAAAAACAACTTGGATGAAGCTTTTATGAGACGATTCCAAGCATCTGTATTTTTTCCAATGCCTCAGGCAGAAGAGCGGAAAATGCTTTGGAAAAAAGGATTTCCAGCCAGTGTCCAACTTGAGGAACGAATCGATCTGAAAGACTTGGCGAAGAGCTTTGAGCTTTCGGGCGGCTCTATCATTCAGGTGATCCAACATAGCCTGTTGATGGCTTTGGATAAAGAAAGTACTACAATCCAACTCGGCGATATCCGTGAAGGAATTCGAAGGGAATACCATAAAATGGGGAGGACGATATGAGGAAGAAAGTCAGAAAACAGCAAGAGCAGGACAATGAAAACGAGCCTGTAGTAGTCTTGGTAGAGGATAAAGAAGCTGCCAAAGAAGAAAAGCAGGAAGTCAAAATGACTCCAGTGGAAGAGGAGCAAGAACCTATGACTCCGCTAGCAGCGGCCTCTCCTATGAAAACCGAAAGCAAGAAATGAAATGAGCGCAGTAGCTGAACGTAAGCCTTTGCCTATGCCATCAAGAAGTGGTAGAAGTAGAAGGTATGTGGTTCAGCCAAGCCTCAAGATCGGACGTCCAGGGGACAAATACGAACAAGAAGCTGAATCGGTAGCCAATCATGTGGTAATGTCTCCGTCGAATGCTGCTCCAGCAATGGCTATGAGTCCAGCCCCGAGTTCAGAGTCAACTTTTCAAATGCAGGCTGAGGAGGAAGAGGAGACGCTTCAAATGATGCCTTTTACTGAAAGTAACGCTATTCTCCGGCTTAGTTCGATGGAAGAAGAGGAGGAAACTATACAGCTCAGCCCGGATTCTTCGAAAACTATTCAAAGACAGGAAGAAGAGGAAGAAACCATCCAGCTTTCTGCAGATGGTGTTCCGACAGCTTCTCCACAAATTTCATCTCAAATCTCTCAGAGTAAAGGCTCCGGTCAATCTCTTCCAGCACCTGTTCAAACTGAAATGGGGCAAAAGATTGGAGCCGATTTTAGCGGAGTAAACATTCACACAGGTTCTCAGGCGGCAGGTATGAGCAATGCTTTGGGGGCTCAAGCCTTTACACATGGCAATGATATTTACTTCAACGAAGGAAAATATCAACCTGAAACTTCAGACGGCAAACATCTTCTCGCGCATGAGTTGACGCATACGGTGCAGCAGGGAGCTGCACCAATCCAGAGAATGCCAATTCAATCAATCAGTTCTACCGAACCGCAAGTTCAACGCTTACCATGGGCTGCAAGAGAGGGATTGGCAAGATTTGCCAGTTATATTCCAGGATATTCTCTTTTGACAGTCATCATCGGATATGATCCAATAGCTGGAAGAAGTGTGGAGCGAAATGGACCAAATCTACTTGGTGGACTTCTCGGTTTAATTCCAATTTTTGGAATGCTGCTATTCAATAAATTGACTGAACTGGGAATTATCAACGATGCCTTCACTTGGGTTCAAGGGGAGATGACTTCCCTCAACCTTACTTCAAATCGACTTGGAGATACCTTGGAGGAAGCTTGGGATAGAATGGGGCTTGCAGAAGGCTGGGATGGAAATATTAGAATCCTAGATGAAACTTTTGGACAACTATATCGGGACATTGTCACCTTTGCGGGTCGAGTAAAAGATCAGATTTTCACATTGATCAAAGATGCGCTAATGGCTGGTCTTCGGGCTTTGGCCGATGCATTTCCCGGATATCCTTTGCTTACCAAATTGCTTGGACACGATCCATTGACTGGTGAGGAAGTGATCTCAACAACCGCGGAAAAAATAGAGGATTTTTTACGACTTATTGGTAAGGAAGATGAACTCGAGCGAATGCAGGCTGAGGGTACGATTCAAGAAACGGCAGATTGGATTGATGGAGAATTAGCTGCACTCAACTTCAGTTTTGACGAAGTCAGAGGGCTTTTTGAAACAGCTTGGAATGCATTTTCCTTGGATGATATCCGAGATCCATTTGGCGCTTTTCAGCGGACTGTGGCAATATTCACTCCTTTCACTACCCGCGTATTTACTTTCGCAGCAAATGTCGCTATCAAGGTGCTGGAGTTTATCAAGACAGCACTTCTTTCCATGCTTTCTGCCTATGCCCGAGAGCAGCAAGGCTTCCATTTGCTGACAGTGATTCTAGAAAAAGATCCTTTCACTGAGGAAGTGGTTCCAAGAACTACTGTCAATCTTATTCGCGGTTTTATGGGCTTGATGCCAGGCGGTGAGGCTCAATTCCAACAGATGCAAGAAACCAGTGCCATTGAGCACACTGTTTCCAGAATTGATGAAGCAGTCGCTACACTCAACTTTTCTTGGCCATATATCACAGGGCTTTTCCTTGGTCTTTGGAACAGCTTTTCCATTCAGGATGTATTCCACCCGATAGATGCTTTCCTCAGAATCGTCGAAACTTTGGCAGACCCAGTTAGAAGACTTTTTGCCTTTGTCGTCACGATAGTTCAAATTTTGGTCGAGGTGATTCTGGTAGTGATGAACTTCCCTATTGAAACGGTACAGCAGATTATTGCAAATGCTCAAAGCGCATTTGCAGATATCAAGAGGGATCCAATAGGCTTTCTCCGAAATCTCCTAGGTGCGGTAAAACAAGGCTTTGTACAGTTCTTTGAAAATATTCTGACTCACCTTCTAGGCGGATTACGGGATTGGTTATTTGGTGAATTGACATCAGCGGGAATAAACCCGCCGGCTGATTTGACTTTTGAAAGCATCTTGGGTTTTGTACTTGATGTGCTAGGCCTTACCATGGACAATGTCTGGGAGCGATTGGAAATGAAACTCGGGCCAGAGCGGGTTGCTCAGATCCGAGGAGCGATCGATACGCTGTCGGGCATTTGGACTTTCATCAAGGATGTGTGGGAACGTGGCCCAATAGCAATCTGGGAATATGTGCAGGACCAATTAAGCAATTTGTGGACAATGGTGCTAGAGCAAGTTCAGAGTTGGGTGGTTACACAAATCATAACTCAAGTAACAACTAGGCTTCTTTCCTTGCTAGATCCTACGGGCATCATGGCTGTGGTGAATAGTTTTATAGCATTCTACCGGGCTATTCAATCCTTTATCGAAAAGCTTCGTGAAATGCTGGAAATCGTCAATTCCTTCGTGGCAGGTGTGGCCAATATCGCCCGAGGGAATATTGCTGATGCAGCCAACTATTTAGAAAATGCCTTGGCAAGAGCAATACCAATAGCCATTGGCTTCTTAGCAAACCAGGTGGGACTTAGAGGATTGGGCGCAAGAATCGCTGAAATGATTGGGGGGCTGCGAGATCGGGTAAACGCTGCGATTGATTGGCTGATCGATCGGGCAATCGCCGCCGGAGGAGCTTTGCTGGAAATGGGAAGGAATGCGGTGGCTTGGCTTACTTCTTGGGGTAGATCCGATGCTACTTTTCAAGAGGAAAACGGAGAAAGCCACCGAATCTATGTTGATCCTGATCAATCAAGGCCACAATTAATGGTGGCAAGTAATCCCACAACCATCTTAGAATTTTTGACATTTTGGGAATCCAGACCTAATATATCACCCTCGAAAACTCGTAAAATAGCAGAAGCCAGAACTCATTATAATTCGGTAATTCTCCCAATTATTACTTCCATTCAGGAATCCGAACAAAGAGAGGAACCAGAAACTGCACGTGAACCTTTGCTTGCGAATCTTCTTCGTCAAAATTCGTTTCTATCGCTTTTATTGAGAGAAATAATCGGCAGTAGAACAAACCTAGCTGACGTGACAGAAAGATATGCACTAGAAAGTACAGTTGGCAGGTACAGTGAAATGGCAGGTGCAGTTGGGGACCAATTTGAAGCTGATCATCAACCTCAGAATTCAGTACTAGAATACGCTGCAGATAAAGATTGCTTTGCGTCAGCTGTTAACCTAAGAAGAAGAGCAACAAACCGTTCAGCTTTAGCTTGGACGATAAATGTACACGAATTAAGGCATCGAGCCGGAAGGACTTATGGTAGATCTCCATCGAGCACTTTTACAGGCGCAGTGGATAGGATTGACAATTCTACACTTGAAACAACTGAAAAAAGAAGGCAAATAGTAGAAGAAATAAAATCAGAGCTGGCACTCGATGCCACTCAAATGGAAAATGTAGCAAATCGTCCAGTGGGAGATGCTGTTTGGAATGATCTACGAGACCCAAATTTAGGATTGGATTCAGATGAGCAAGAAGAATTTAGAACCGAAATTAAGACGAGAATCTTAACTGGAGAACGGCAAATAAAAAATCAACCAATGGATAATTTGGTTAACTAAACCACAGATTTTATAATATTCATGCGGACCTAGAGCGCCCTTTTCGTGTTCCACTTTTCCCCTACTTCCCTGCTATTGCCTTAGTGATTGCAATTATCGCGATGGTCGCCATGAGCATTTACAACCTGACTTTAATGGGGATTTTCTGAGGAATTATGGGTTTTGGGTATGTAAGTTTTCGATAGTATCAGAGGGAGGGGTGATAAAGAATATACCCAGTGCTGATTATTGGAACTCAATCATATGTTCTCGTTCTTAAAGGTTTGATATTGAATTAGACGTCTATTAATTAGTCACATATAATAAAAACCAAATGTCAATTCCGTCCCAGATTAAAAATATTGGAAACAGACTAGATATAGCTATAAAATGTAATTTAGTCTCTTACTTTTCAACATAATACAATTGTATGACTAAAAAAGAAATCCTTAATGTATTGATTGATCTGAAAAGAACAGTAAATAAATTTAACAAAATCAAATTCGAAAGTTCCGATAAACAAAAACAGCTTCATGAGAAAATATCTGAACTGTATGGGAGCATTCAAGAATATTATCTGGATGCAACAGGAATTAAAAGTATCGAAGTACCAGTTGCTGGAAGTCAATTAATATCGAAATACAACAATTATTTCGAAGCAGGATATTTATCAGGGAGAACCTTTCATTCTCACCAAGGTTATACTGAATTAGTAAGTGTAATTGGTATTATTTCTAGAAAAAAAAATATTTCAATCAATAAGACATCGAATAAAGTCTTTAGTAGAAGTGAAATTATTGGAACTCTAACAATTCTAATTGCTTTAATCGGTGGCTCATTCGTATTTGGAAAATACATTGGAGAGAATCGTTTTGATCAGAAGAAAATTGACTTAACTGAAGAAAACAAAATCCTAATAGAAGATAATTTTAATTTGAAAGAATCGCTAAATCTCGCTCAGGACTCTATTATGATTCTAAATGAGAAAAAAGTTACTAAATGAATCAAGCTACTCAGCTCTAGGACTAGTTTGAAACTACGCCTTTCTTTATATATTGATGGATTAGTTATCACAAATGAAAATTCTCCCATTTTTAATCATAGTTCTAACTTCACTGAATTCTTTTGGCCAGATTCCAGAATTTGACTCGAACGTGAATGAATCAGTTGAGGATCAATCTTATTTATTCAAGAAGTTTTACCCTGAATATGAGTTTATTCTAGGTTATACCCAGAAGTCATTCTGGTTTAAACGACAAGAATATTCTGTCCTAACCTTTAATGGAACTGATTGGGAACTTAAAAAATGGTCCTATGAACTTAAGGAAGAAAAACCTAAAAAGTCTAAAATGAAGTCCCGAATCCTTGTAAAGGAAAAAGTAATCAATCTGTTGAATTACTTCGAATCCAAAGGATTTTATTCCTTAAATCAAGATTTGTTGAATTGGTCCAAAAAAGACTTAGGAAATGGTACAATGCTACATCAATCAATTATGGATGGTGTTTTTGAAACCTTTGAATTTATTAGTTCCTCTGGTCATAGAATCTATTCAGCGCATGAGCCAGTCCAAAAACAAGAGTTCGTTTATATTGAGCAACGGGAGATCTTCTTAGACTGCCTTGATAAATTTCTGGATTTGATCGATGAAACCAAATGATAATGTCCAATGAAATGTGCTTCTGTATTTTTGAAATTGAATTCAAGTTTTAAACACTAACTATATCAAAACTTTAAAACGATTTTCAATAATCTCACTGGTTGTGTTTTTCATATGGGTCATTCTTAATTTTACTGTTGAAAGCCAATTTCTTGAGCCCTACTGGTTTGTAGTATTTGTTCTTGGCTTACCTAATTACATTGCAACAACTATTTACTCAGTAGACAGTTCTAATAAACCATGGAAGTCTATTTTGATTGGGATTTCGGGCCTACCAATCGCTTTTCCTCCGTTATTTTTCACTTTCTTATCACCCTTGATTTTAGTGTACCTGTATTTGTCCATTGAATTGTTTCTTCAAAAAATCAAATAAATAGAAGTTATCTTGATCATCTACAGGTTCATTCCACTCATAAATTATGTTTATCTCAGGTCTGATTAAGTTATTTGTAGGGATTTTAGGGACTTTAGTTTCCTTAATTTTTCTGATAATCACCATTTTCAGCCGACATAAAAAAGGTAAGTTGAAAATTGCAGCATGGACCTTTTTCAGTACCATTGGGGTGATTTTACTAATAATAATTGTTGATTTATTCCTTTTCCCGATCAATCAAAAATCAGATCAATTAATTTTATCTGCATACCGAGAAGCTCCACTAGGTGGAATCTGGCTTGCGCTTTACGATGATCAAACATGGGAAATAGGTTATTCCTCTAGAGAAATTACATCCTCTGGAAATTATTTCATCCGACATGATACTTTGACCTTAAATGCTCAATCTGGTAAAACAATTTTACAAGACATCTCAAAAACATCATTTATCATCGATTCAAAAAATCTAAGAGAAATTGAGAATTCTGGGATTAGAGCTTTAGAGATTGTATTTAAAAAAAGTGATTAAGATTTCAATCCATCCGTAAGGTGTAATTTGTCTCGACAATTGTCGAGAAATGCACCTTTTTATTTTTTTGAATTTGTAATCCAAGTTTCAAAAATTACAAAGCAATCCTATAAAGAAGTTTTTCTAAAGATTCCTTCTCAATCTGAAATCTATTCCCAATTTTAGGTATTCACTTTCTAAAATTCAGAAATAATGCGCTTTTTATTCCGAACACTATTTTTTACGGTTTTCATTCTTGGATTTAGCCTTTCTGGATTTTCTCAGGATAAGGTAAAATCACTCAAAGTCATGACCTACAATATCTGGAATGGCTTTGACTGGGGAAAAGATTCTTTGCGCCAGGAAAGCCTAATCCAATGGGTGAAGGAGCAGAATCCGGATGTTTTGGCTTTGCAGGAACTCTGTGGATACAATGAGGAAAAGCTTCGCCATGACGCCGCCCAATGGGGGCATCCGTATGTTCAGATTTTGAAGGAGGGAGGATATCCAACAGCTTTGACTTCGAAAGAACCTATAGAATTGATCGAGAAAAATGTAAGCAACTTCTGGCACGGTTTACTCCATGTCAAGACTTTCGGGATTGACTTTTTTGTCGTACATCTTTCCCCTTCTGACAGCGATACTCGTTTGCGAGAAGCTAAACAAATCAAATCTAGAATTCAGGAACTGCAAAGTGATTCTTATATCATTCTTGGAGATTTCAACACCCATTCCCCATTTGATTCCTATTGGCTAGAATCCAGAAAGGAACTGAGAGATGGTATGGCAACCGCCAAAAATGAGAAATACAGCAATCTTAGATTAGGGGAATTTGACTATGCCCCTATGGCAGAGCTCCTTTCCATCCCCACCGTTGATCTGAGTTTGGGTAAAGCAGATCTAGAAGAAAGTTTTACTTTCCCCACTCCTGCACTGATTGGATTATATGATCAAACGCCGGAAACCATACTACAAAAGAGGGTAAGAATAGATTACATATTGGCCAGTCCAGCACTCGCTCAGACATGTTCACAAGTGAATATTTTCAATCATGGTGCCACAGAAAAGCTTTCGGACCATTTTCCGATGATGGCAGAATTTCAGATTGCCAAGTAAGGATAAAGTTTCCTATACCAAAAAGCCCAAATCTGAATTCTCAAGTTTGGGCTTCTTCGGTCCTCGGTCTTCTGTCTTCCAGCTTTTCAGCTACAAGCAATCTTACTCACTCGATTCTGGTGTCTTCCACCTTCGAAGTCCGTAGTAAGGAAAGTCTCAGCCAGCTTTTCTGCCAGTTCATAGGATATAAATCGGGCAGGAAGAGCTATCACGTTGGCATCGTTATGCTGACGGGAAAGTGCGGCCAATTCTTCGTTCCAGCAAAGGGCGGCACGGATTCCTTGGTGCTTATTGGCTGTAATGGCTACGCCATTTCCAGATCCACAAATCACAATCCCCAAATCAAACTCTCCAGCTTCAATAGCTGAACTCAAAGGGTGCACATAATCTGGATAATCTACAGAAGCATCTGAGAAAGGACCAAAATCCTTTACTTCATAACCCAGCGATTCCAATTTAGCTATCATTTTAGCTTTGTACTCAACCCCTGCGTGATCTCCTCCTATTGCTATTTTCTTTGCCATAATTTTTTCTTTTAAGACCGAATATGGAAGACAGGAGACCGAAGTAAACCTGACCTTCCAATTCAATCTATAGATTCTAGGTTCTTAATTCTTGACTCTTAATACTTATGCCTAGTGTCTTAAATTAAAGCGCATCATCTACCTCTTCCTTAGCTTTTTTAATCGCTCTTTTCTTTTCCAGCCTTTTTGCAATCTGAATTCCTGCTTCATATAGCACTAGAATCGGCATTGCAATCAGAATCTGACTGATTACGTCCGGAGGAGTGATTACTGCTGATAACACCAAGATCACTACAATCGCATGTCTTCTGTATGATTTCAACATGCCAGAAGTAACCAATCCTGACATCGCCAAGAAATAGACCACTACCGGAAGCTGGAACATAATCGCAGAAGCAAGCACCAGCATTGTGAGTGTAGAAATATAAGAAGTGATGTCAAATTCATTAAGAATCGACGGATCCAGTTGATAATTTGAAAGGAAATTGATCGACAGCGGTGATAGGATAAAGTATCCAAATGCAGCTCCCATGAAGAACAATAAACTCACAAAGAAAACAGCTCCTCTTGCGGCATTCTTCTCCTGATCATACAATCCCGGGCTGATAAATCTCCAAACTTCCCAGAATACAAGGGGAAATGCAGCAATGAATCCCACCACAAAACTTGACGTCATGTGCATGGTAAACTGCCCAGTCATTTGCCTACTCTGGATAGTAAATGGTAGCTCGTCGATACAAAGTGCCGGCAATCCTACGTAATCGCTGAGTTCACACAGCCATCTATAGGTAACAAAGTCAACCTTGGAAGGCCCAAGAATAACTATGCCGAAAACGAAACCTTTGGCTACAAAGGCTGCTACAGATAATATTAGGATTGCAGCAACGGAGCGAAGCAAATGCCAACGCAATTGTTCTAAATGATCCAAAAAGGACATTCCTCCCTCTTCTTCCTCTTCTTCTTGGTATTGATCTAACGCCACGGGTGGTCTCTAAATTCTAGTACAACGGAAATTGATTCATCCAAGCATTCACTTCGCTACGGATGTTCGCCAGTTCGGCTTCATTCTCATGGTTTGTCAAGGCTCTGTCTATCAAGTTGACGATTTTCACCATGTCATCTTCTTTCAGACCTCGAGTAGTGACAGCAGCTGTCCCTATTCTCATTCCTGAAGTAACAAAAGGAGATTTGGTATCAAACGGAACCATGTTTTTGTTGATGGTGATATCCACTTTGCCAAGTGTTCCTTCTGCTATTTTACCGGTAAGGTCTTTATTTCTAAGATCGATAAGCATCATGTGATTGTCAGTTCCTCCTGAGATGATTTGATATCCCAGACTTACGAACTGATCTGCCATTACGGATGCATTCTTTTTCACCTGAATCACATAATGCATGTATTCGTCAGAAAGACATTCTAGGAAAGCAACCGCTTTAGCAGCGATCACATGCTCCAATGGACCACCTTGCGTACCTGGGAATACACCCATATCTAGCAAAGCAGACATCTTTTTGATTTCTCCTTTTGGAGTAGTTACACCCCAAGGATTGTCAAAATCTTCTCTCATCATGATCAAACCACCTCTTGGACCTCTAAGAGTCTTGTGAGTAGTAGTAGTCACAATATGACAATGATCAAGTGGATCATTCAACAGTCCTTTTGCAATCAATCCAGATGGATGAGAAATATCTGCCAAAAGAATCGCTCCAACTTCGTCAGCGATTTCTCTCAATCGAGCATAATCCCAATCTCTAGAATAAGCAGAAGCCCCACAAATGATCATTTTAGGAGAAACCTCCAGTGCTTTTTCTTCTAATTTATCGTAGTCGATTCTTCCTGTTTCCTCTTCTACTCCGTAAAAATGCGGGTCGTACAATTTACCTGAGAAATTCACAGGAGAACCGTGCGTCAAGTGACCGCCATGAGAAAGGTCAAAACCTAGAATAGAATCACCGGCTTTAAGACATGCCAACATCACTGCTGCATTTGCCTGTGCTCCTGAGTGAGGCTGCACATTGGCCCATGTAGCTCCGAAAAGCTCTTTTGCACGATCGATTGCTAATTGCTCGATCTTATCCACCACTTCGCAACCGCCATAGTAGCGCTTGCCTGGAAGGCCTTCTGCGTATTTGTTTGTCAGCACGCTACCTGCGGCTTCCATTACTTGCTTACTGGTGAAGTTTTCGGAAGCAATCAGTTCGATGCCTCTCTTTTGTCTGTCCTCTTCTTCGTTGATAAGGTCGAAAACAAGCGAGTCTCTTTTCATAATCAGGGGTTTGAAAGCCAATTTTTATGGAAGGGTAGCCAGAAGCGTACCTTCAAATGTGCCCAAAAATAGCCCGAAAGTCCCGATTATCCAATCCAAAAAAAGGATTGGGATTTTCTATTCTTAGGAATTGCTATTTTTGAGCGATGATTGATTTCAAATTCCGCCCTGAAAGCTATTTTACCCAAGAAACTACTTCTGTTTTATTGGTGAAAATGAATTACCCCGAGAGTCAGTGGGGTGAGCAAATTAGCATCTACGCCCATTGGCTGGAAGGAAAGGTTCAGTTTGAAGCAGTGGATTTCTATGGAAATGACTACATGCTCTATCCTTCCTCTAGCTATGAGGCATTGACAATGGAAGATATGGTCTATTTACTGGAAGGGATGCAGGTGAATACTGATGGGATGGAAGGCAATATGGAATTAATATTGGACGGATTTCCAGAAGTCGAAAGTGACTTCTATCCTGAGTTGGGAAAGTATTTTGATGAAAAAAGAAAAAATTTAGGCTTGGATTAAAAATCCAGCAACGCCTGCTTTTGCTCTGAAACTTGGTTGGTACGAAACCAATACTCGTACGTTTCAAAATCTAAACAATCAGAAAATTCCATTCCTTGAAATATGATTTTCTTTAAGCAGCTTACGGGTAACCAGGATTTGAGCTTTGCGGATTGTTCTTTTGAAAGCTGCGAAAGCTGAATCCATTTCCCTCCGTTGATAAAAATTGGTATAAGTTTGGTCATTTACTTACTGTGATTTGGGTCAAAAGTATACTGGTAATCAGCAAGGTACAATTATACAAAATTATTTTTATGTTAATAAATATTACATATTATAAAATTCAGGCATGACAGGAGCTTTCATTGCATTTTTATGCCTTTTATTGGGACTTTTTCTACAGAAGCAAGCTAATCTCCCACTTGAAAAAATTACAAAATGGGTCAATGCTTACCTGCTTAATATTGTACTTCCAGCTCTTGCTCTTCTTTACATTCCTCAAATAGAGCCCAGCTGGAGCTTACTTCTACCTATTTCCACGGCTTGGTTTACCTTCCTCCTTTCCTGGATGATTTTTGGTGTGCTGGGGAAATTATTGAAATGGGATAATCAAACCACTGGCTGCTTAGTGATCGTAGCTGGGCTAGCCAATACTTCTTTCATGGGATTTCCTGTGATAGAAGGACTTTACGGAAAAGAGGGTTTGCCCATAGCGCTATTGATTGACCAAGGCGGATCATTTCTACTCGTTTCCTCCCTTGCAATAATAGTTGGTTCGATTTACTCTCATCAAGAAGGTAATCTAAGCGAGATTCCGCTAAAAATTCTTCGTTTTCCTCCTTTCGGATTTTTACTAGTCACTATCGCTATGAGTATTTTGGGATGGAAAACCCCAGAGTTTCTGATTCCCCTAGTATCTCTAATAGGCAAAACGATGGCACCGATGGCTATTTTCGCCATTGGTCTTAAATTTTCTCTAGACTTCGACTCACTCAGCTCTAAGTTCTATTGGTTTGGAATGGGTTATAGACTTTTGCTTGCTCCCTTGATAGTTTGGTTGATTTATAGAAATTTCCTGCCAGAAAGCAGCCTGGAATTAAAAGTCAGTGTGCTGGAAAGTGGTATGGCTCCCATGATTACAGGTTCTATCGTAGCGATTCAATATGATCTCAAGCCAAAGCTCGCGACGCTACTTGCCGGATTGGGCATACCGATCTCAATCGTTACTAGTATGATTTGGTATTATTTCCTGGGCTAGTTATGCCCAAGCCTTTTGCAGGTCAGTTAGGATTTCCTCGTGTATTTTCTCATTTGTCGCCAAAATCTGTCGCCCAAATATAAAATCTCTTCCTCCTGAGAAATCCGTCACTTTTCCACCAGCTTCTTCTACGATCAATGTACCAGCAGCCACATCGTAGGAATTCAGATTGTATTCAAAAAACCCTTCTACACGCCCAGAAGCAACATAGCAAAGATCTACAGCAGCACTACCAAATCTACGTGCTCCGTGTGAAGACTTCATCAGTGATTTCAAAGCAGCTAGGTACTTATCAATCAAATCGAAATTGTAATACGGAAAACCAGTAGCTATCAGAGATGCCGAAAGCGATTTGGCTGCACTCACTCGAATTCTTGTGTCATTACAAAATGCTCCGCCACCTTTCATCGCATAGAAGCATTCATGAAGATTTACTTCATAGACCACACCCAGAATAACCTCTTCACGCTCCATCAAGGCAATACTCACACAAAAAATAGGCACGCCGTGGATAAAATTCGTCGTACCATCCAATGGATCGATTACCCAGTTGAATTCTTCAGCTTTTGTAGTATTTGTTCCCTCCTCCGTGATAAATCCTGCTTCAGGAAGAATCTTGGATAGTTTGTCTACGATAAGCTTCTCTGCTTCCTTGTCCACATAAGAAACCAAGTCATTGAAGCCCTTATGCTCCACATTGTCCATATTGAAATGCTGTCTTTCCTTACGGATAAAGGCACCAGCTTCTTTGGCTATTCCTTGAGTTTTCTCTAGTAGCAGAGTGAGTCTTTCTTTTGAGATCATAGAAATTGGTTGTTAAATCAGGCTTTGGGATTTTTACCGGCCACAGTAAGGACAATTTCGCCCTTTAGTGTATTGGTCTCATAATAATCTATTAACTCGGCTAATGTACCTCTAACGTTCTCCTCATGAAGCTTAGTGATCTCTCGGGATACACAAGCTTGCCTATCGGCTCCAAAAGCTTCTGATAGCTGACCTAGCGTTTTCAGAAGACGATGTGGTGATTCATAAAAAATGATTGTCCGTACTTCTTCCACTAGACCATCTATCCTTGTCTTTCTTCCCTTTTTGTGAGGTAAAAAGCCTTCAAATACGAAGCGGTCATTTGGCAGTCCACTATTTACCAATGCCGGTACAAAGGCAGTGGCTCCTGGAAGACATTGAACATCTAGCCCCGCTGCGAGAACCTCTCTTACCAAAAGGAATCCTGGATCTGAAATAGCAGGGGTGCCCGCGTCAGAAATCAAAGCAAAAACCTCTCCTCGGTTCATTCGCTCCACCAATTTTTCCACCGTCTTATGCTCGTTGAAAATATGGTAGCTCTGAAGTGGTCTGGAGATTTCCAGGTGTTTTAATAATTGCCCACTTGTGCGCGTGTCCTCAGCGAGGATTACATCAGCACTTTTCAAGATCTCAATAGCCCGAAGCGTGATATCCTTCAAGTTACCGATCGGAGTAGGTACTAGGTATAAGTTTACAGAAGTTTCACTCATGAAGATAGTCCATCAATAGCTTTAGCCAGTGCATGATCCTTCTTGGTCACTGTGTTTCCAGCATCGTGCGTAGTCAATTCAATTTCTACTGTGTTATAAACATTACTCCAATTAGGATGATGATTTTGCGCCTCAGCCAAAAATGCCACTCGGGTCATAAAAGCAAAAGCTTCCTGAAAATCCTTGAATTTGAAGGTTTTCTTAAGTTTGTTGTCTTCTTCGATCCACATAAGTCAATTAATTAAAGTGAGATTAATCCTTCGATTTCGGCAGCCTGCTCATAGAGATCGATAATCTGATCTGCATTTTTCATCATAGCCTGGATAGTCGTACTCACGTATTTTCCTCCAGAACTCGCTTTTGTAGAAATTTCATGCGTTGGAAATAGCGCCGCAATCTCATTTTCCTTTCCATTAGGAACTATAAACTTAAACATATAAAGCTGAGGAAACTCGCCACTTGCTTCTAATTTTTCTTTGAAGTTCTCTTTATCGAATTTCTTTTTGTCCATAGCTGGGTGTGATTAGCGATTTACATTTCGAATATAAACAAAGAACCCATGCTGGTAGGCATGGGTTCCGAATCTAGAGCTAGATTCTATTAAAAGAATTTATATCTATAGTCCTTAACGCCCGCCAAATCCTGCAGAGCCATCATGACTGAATATGTTGTTCTCTGAGATGCATTTTGAGTCAATTGACCTTGATATACTGAATAGTCGCCTATTTCAGCTGCTGGAGTCAATGCGTTCAATTTACCTACGATTACACCTACGTCTTCACGAATAGGTTGTGTAAGCTGGCCTTGCTGCACTCCGAAGATAGCGCCGATCGCTCGTGGAGCGAAACCAACACCTGGAATTACATTAGCGCTAAGCTTCAAATCAGGAATCTCGTTAAGAGATGCTTCGTTTGGATAAACAGCTTTCATATCTTCTAAAGAAGCCTTACCAGCTAATTTAGATTTGATCATTTCAGCTTTTTTCTCATTTCTAACTTGAGCTTCTATTTGCTCTTTTACATCTGCCAATTTCACATCTCCCTCGTCTCTCTTGCTCACTAGGGTCGCTACTACGTAGGCATTGTCCAATTCAAATACAGTAGAAACCTCACCTGTAGAAGTCTCATCTGCAAATGCCCAGCGAATTACTTCTCTAGCATTTTGAAGGTTATTGATATTTCTAGCGTTGGCATCTACATTGTTTGCTTGTAGAATTCTATAATTTTCAGCTGTTGCGTTTTCAGTAAACTCATTCTTATTTCCTGCATTTGCAGCAAATGAATCAGCTTTTCTGAATGCCTCATTTCTAGTAGCATCACTAGCCACCAATTCCAATTCTAAAGTAGCCACTTTAGTGTAAGTGGTTTTAGGCATTTCAGTCACTTTGATGATGTGATAGCCGTATTCAGTTTCTACTACGCTTGAAAGGACACCTGTAGATTTTGCAGCATAAGCAGCAGTAGCAAATTCAGCTACGAAGTCCTCTTTTGCAAACCAACCTAGATCTCCACCTGTTTGAGCAGTTCCATCTTGGCCATATTGTCTAGCTGCGATTTCAAAGTTTCCGTCAGCTTTTACCTCTGCAAGTACAGTTTCAGCCTGAGCCTTTACCACTGCTTTGGAAGCATCGTCCATGCCTTCAGTGCTGAAAAGAATATGTGAAGCTCTCAATCTTGGCGTTCCTTCGTATTGATCAGAAATCTTATAAGAAACGTAAGTAGAGTTAGCTGTAATGAAAGGACCGTAAGTTTGTCCCGCCTCGATGTCTGACACATTGCTGGTCAAATTAGCTGGAAGTTCATCACCTGCTCTGATTGTCATAAAAGGAGCTTGTCCTTCAGAATTTCTCAATACAAAAAGAGAATCATTCTCTGCAGCTCTAAGCTCGTTGGTCAATTCATTGATATGAGAAATAACCTCAGCTGAATCTACGCCACTTGGCTGAATGCTAAAACCTACATATTCGATGCTAGCAGCATTTCCAGATTTGAATTTGCTTTTATTCTTAGTCAAATATGCTTGCATTTCGCTTTCTGAAACGGTTACATCCGCGTCAGCTACTGCATAGAAAGGAACAAAGAGGATAGAAGCATCTGCGATGGTATTCGCTGCTTTGTATTCTTCTTTAGCTTCAGCCTGGGTAGCAAACTCAGAAGTCGCTAGCATATTGTCATATTTGATTCTCAGTCTAGAGTCTGCAAAAAGACGCTCTTGCTGATTCCAATATGCCTGCTGAGCCGGATCTGCAGTCTCAAGAGACTGTAAGAAAGTAACCAGCTGACTTTTGTCAAACTGACCTGTCTGAGGATTCACCAATTGCTGACGTAATTCTGGAACGATGTTTTTGCCCTGAACCATATCAACTAATTCCGCATCGGAAATCGTCAAACCTAATTTCTCATATTCTTCTTTGAACACACGCTCCACAATCATTGACTGCCAAGCCTGCTCTCTGATAGAATACATTTCTACTTCGGAAGGAACTCTACCTGTTCTCTGCTGATTCGCTACTTTGAATTCTTCAACACGGGCGATGTACTCCTCGTAGGTGATATCTTCACCTGCGATCTCGCCTACGATATTTTGACTGGAACTGAGTAAGGTGGAATTTGGACTTAATAAATCACCTCCTAGGAGGAATAAAATTAATCCGCCGGCAATTACACCGATCAATAGACCTGTCCTTTGTCTAATTTGTTTAATTAACGCCATTATTGTACTACGCTTTTTTAGAGTGTCGCAAAATAATAGCATTACTAACGAAATTCAAAATATATTCTGAATCAAACGCTTAACTAGAAAATTCCGGAGGTGTTGATTTTGACCCGAACGGTCTCAATTCTATGCTCTTGTTTGGTCACTACAGTAAAAGTATAGGACTCAAAAGTAATCGATTCTCCTTTCTTTGGAAGATTCTCCGTTAGCGAAAGAATCAACCCAGATAGGGTCTCAAAGTCTCCAATGGGCAATTCCCAGTCATATTTATCATTGAGGTAATCAATTTCGTGACGCGCACTGAGCAAATATTCCTGTTCAGAAATTTTCTGTTCGATCAAATCATCACTGTCGTATTCGTCCTCGATTTCACCAAAAATCTCTTCAATAATATCTTCCATAGAAACTATCCCTGAGGTGCCTCCAAACTCATCTACTACCAAAGCGAGACTTTTTCTCTCCTGAATAAATTGAATCAACAATTCATTGGCCAAGGCAGATTCCGGTGCAATAATGATCGGAGTGAGGATTTCTTCGATGGTTTTAGGCTTCTTAAAGAGCTCTAATTGGTGGCAATAGCCTATGACATCATCGATAGATTCCCGATAAACAATCACCTTGGAATGTCCACTTTCTTCAAATACTTTTTTCAGTTCCTCCATTTCATCATCTACTTCCACAGAGACGATATCTGTCCTCGGCACCATGCATTCGCGCACTCGGACGGTTTTGAATTCTACCGCATTGTCAAAAATCTTGGTGTCAATTTCCACATGACCATCCTCTTTCCCCTTGTGAATGTGATTTTGGACAAAGCTATTTAGGTCAGTCACCGTGAAGACTGGCTTGTCCTCACTATATTCTAAACGGAGTATTTTGGTGATGAAAAATCTCGAAAGTGCCACAACGGCCCAAACTACAGGAAAGAAAAACACATAAATAATCCAAAAAGGCAGCGAGAAGAAATTCAACATGCTGTTTGGATTCAGCATAAAGAGGCTCTTGGGCAAGAATTCAGCAGTGACCAAAACCACAATTGTAGAAATCAAGGTCTGCAACACCAGCACAATTGCATCATTAGCGTAGCCAAATGAATCTTGTAGCCACATCTTCAACGGGTCTTCCATAAGGAAAGCCATAAAAATACCGTAGAGCACCAGCGAAATGGTATTTCCCAAAAGTGTGGTACCGATAAATTGGCCAGGTCGCTTTACGAAGACACTTAGTATTCTTCCTGTTAGATCTCCTTGCTTGTTCTGCAGCTCGATCTGTAGCTTATTAGCAGATATAAATGCAATCTCCATCCCTGAAAAAAAGGCTGAAAACACAAGAGTGATGATCACATAAATCAACTCATAACTTACTTCCATGCTTAACGTTTTTTGCCAGATTTGGCCTTTTTCTTAGGTGTGGGTGGTTCTTCGGGTTTTTGCATTTTGCGGTACTGGAACCAAAATAACAAGGCTACAGCAAACATAAAAATCGCGTAGGAAGCTTCCACTCCCTGAGTGACCGTTTGGTGAATCCCTACGATCATCAATGCAAGTGAAAGGGATAGTAATAATGCGTCAACTAATTTCATTCTGAATTTTTGTGGAGCAGAGAATTGCTAAGTTCCAATTCTGTTTTACCAAGAGGTTTGTACTTTATCAGCTTCATTTATAATCCTTCTCCAGTCACTAAAATACGGCTATCTCTAGGGTTTTTGAGTGAGTAATTAGTGAAAGTTTCATCAGCCTCTAGTCCTGTGCCATTGAAAAGACTCTCACCATTTTGTACCGTTACAAATTTCTCTGTATAAATTCTTTTATTAGGCTCCCAAAAAAGCTCTTCTGATTGCAATCTTTGGTCCTTGATAAGATTATGAACTTGTACATTTCCTTCCCCTCTCCAAACATTATCCTTCTTAGAAAAAAATCCTCGATCTGCTCTAAGCGTAGTGCTCAGCTCCCCATCTTTCTCAAAAACTTCAATTTCTATTCCTTCAGGAAATTCTTGATTACCATTGGCGAATTCAAGTTGCTTAGGAGCCCTCATCTCAAATCTCACAATTGCCGAATCACTTTGAATCAAATGCACATTGAGCGCTAGGTTCATAGGCCCATCGTACACTTCAAGTACGGATGCGTCTACATCTTCCCTGCAGGAACTAGTCAATGCTAAGAGGCTAAGTAGTACGAATGAAAGTAAACTATTCTTCACGGCTCAAAGATACTTGAAAATTGTTTCATGCTTACAAACGAAAAAAGGCAGCCCGAAGACTGCCTTTTATATCAGTAATTTAATTAATCTCTAGTAGCCAGAGTTACAGTTTCTCCAACCCAGCAACCTGTGCTAAGGCTTTGACCCACTTGCATTCCTTCAGCAAACACTTCCTCTTTAGAAGGGAACTGAGCTCTTGCTTGCGCCATACCGCTGGAATTTCCTGCTCTCTGGTAAGCATTGTATGCTGCAATGAATATCGCTCTATCCTTGATCACACTTACTCCTGCTTTACAATCATTAAACGAGTTCATGTACATACCCGCAATCATGTTATAAACATCAGCCGTGATAGAAGAATCTAGGTTTGCAGCTTCTTTAGCAGCTGATCTAGCAGCTGATTTCTTTCCTTGCTTCGCATAAATTTTAGAAAGCTCCATCTGAGATTCTGCTTTCTGAGAGCTATTCTCTGCAAGGCTCAATGCTTGAGTCCACATTTGCTCTGCCTTTGCAGCATTATCTTCCTGCATATATCTCATGGCAATCACCTGAGAAGTAGAGAAAGAAGGCTCTTTAGCATGCTTCATTTCCAATGCTTGTAAGAATGCATTAGAAGAGAAACACTTGTATTGTACAGAGTACTTGAAGATTTGATCTGCTAGTGCCTCGTTAGTAGGGTCAGCAGCCAATTTTGGTCCCATCTTATTTTCGATGAAATCACAATCGATCAATTCCATTGCAATTAATAATTGCTCAAGATTACTTTTTGCGCTAGATACGTCATCACCTTCAGCAGCTGCTTTATCAAGAATAGCTTGAAGTTTATCATGAATTGAAAGAATCTCTTCACCTGTATAGGCTTCATGATATGCATAATTTCTATAAACTAAATTAAAATATGCAGCTACTAAGTTAGAACTAAGTGTTCCATTTAGTTCCATAGATTTTTCGAAATCAGCAATTGGCTCTTTCAACTTATCTTGATCGTCCTTGTAATAAGTATACCCGTAATAAGCCTTATTTTCTATCCAATTTTTCTCATTGTTATATAATTCACCTCGTTTTTCATACAAGACGATAACTGAATCCTGATAGATTCTTGTTTGAGCCTCATCTGTGGTAGCTTTTGAAGCCGCATCATAGATTTTTGTTCCATTGATATACAGAGACTCATTCAGCTCAGGCACATTTACAAGCAACCAATGAAGAGGTTTAGTAGCCTCTACATATTGTTCAGATTGCATATAGTCAGTGTAAGCAGCATTGAGCTCTCTGGCTTTAGCTTCTTTAGCTGGATCGGTTGGAAAATTCCACCCGTCCTGAGCTTGTACCATTCCGGCAAGAAGCAGGGCGCTTAGCCCTAGGATTGTAGATTTAATGTTCATTTTCATAATGGTTTAATTCGGCACAATTTAATCTTCATGTCTAAATTCAAGTTTTGAAACTCGCATTTAACCATTTTGATCGTATGGTTTGGTTAATTTTTTTATTCAAATACTCGTTTGTAAAACCAACTATTATCATTCAGTGACAACCCTAAGGTGAAGTTTACATAGTTTTCTCGAATGAGGCCTTTGTTAGTGGTTCCTCGTTGTCCGACTTTCACTGCGAAGTTCACTAATGAAAGTTGATTTACAGGAAGTGAAGCTCCAAAGTTAATGCCAAGGTCATTTATATTTGTCTCGTTCAGGTAGTATGGCGTCTGCTGATACTCCAAACCGACGCGATAAGTACCTCGCTTTAGACCGTTGTCAATAGCGAGAAAATCAGGTATTATCTGGAATCCCAATCCTATCTTGATAGCTTCCTTCAATTGCAAGGGATCATCTAGAAGAGATCTATACTTTTTGAAGTCTTGATATTGACCCTCCAATCCGATCACAAACTTGTTGTTTTTTTCATAAGAAACGCCGAATCCGTAGCGATTAGGGATATAAATGCTCCCTGGTTCGTCATTAGCAATCAGGTCGCCATCCGAATCCGGATCGCTAGCTTGGCCATATGATGCGAGTTTGGCAAAAGCTTTTCCATTAACGTCTCCTAAATGCTGATAAATGGCACCTAAATGTAGCTTACTCTTTTCATTCAATGGAAGGAAGTAATATGCACCTGCTTTGATGCCCACATCGCTAACTGTTAATCTTTCATAATATTCTGTAGTGATACCAACTGGGCTTCCTTCATCATCATAAAGTGACAGTTGGTCTGTGCGGATCGTGGATCCAAAAATGTAAGAACCCTGCACGCCTAAGCTCAGATTTTTAGCTACGATCATACCATAACTCAGGTAAGCTTCAGAGATTCCTCCATCACCTTCGATAGAATTTAATGCATTTATCTCTGTATTGCTCACTGGACTTTCTATAAGCAAGCGGTAGTTCACACTCGTGATTTGATTCAATCCCAAGCCGAGTGTCGCTTTGTTTACTTTCACCGGAAGTGAAAATGCGATATAGGATAATCCTCCTCCATCCACATTTGACTTATCAGTACCATTGTCAGCAGCGATTTTTTTATAATTCATCGCAGCTTCAAAATTAAAAATCGTGTTCTTAGTAGAAAGGGCTGGATTGACCACATTTGGATTCCAAGCGGAACCGAAACTTATGCCAAGCCCCCCCATGGCTTGATTACTGGTAAGACCAGAATAATTAAATTCTCCGATACCTAGAGCACTATAAGTAGAAGCACTCGACTGTGCCTGAGCTTCTGTAAATAAGAAAAGGGTGCATAGTACACCCAGCAATTGCAATTTGATATTACTCAACATTGTGGTTTAGAATAGAATTCAATCCGTAAAGGACCAAATTTGGGACTACAAATATGAGGTCTTTTGCCAATGAATCAAAAGATTGGGCATCTCCGCCACTAACAAAGACCTCGATTTCTGGAAATTTTTTGGTGTATGCTTCAATTTGCCCTCGCAATTCGAGCTCAATTCCATACCAAACACCGATCTGCATACAGGTGATCGTATTGTTGCCAATCAGTTCAGTAGGTTTTACTTTTAGATCAACTAGCGGCAATCTTGCCGTTTGCTCATGCATCGCCTTTGCCCGCATCCCAAGTCCAGGACTAATTGCCCCGCCTAGGTAACAATTACTACCATCGATCAAGTCAAAAGTAATACAAGTTCCCAAGTCTATCGCGAGAACTGGTCCTTTTCCCCGAACAGCCCAAGCGCCGATCGCTCCAGCAATACGATCCAAACCCAAAGTAGCTGGAGTTCCGTACCCATTAATAATAGGTAATCTCGTGTCAGGACTGAGGTAGATAAATGGAAACGGTAAAATATTCTGTAATTCTGACTGACTCCATTTCACTGAACTCACCAGACATTGATCGAAAGAACTTGAATTCCAAGAATTTAGAGCATTTTCAATCTCCTCAAATACGTCTTCCACAAGCAGCTCATTTCCTTCAAAAAGAGCGGACTTGATTCGAGTATTCCCAATATCTATGATCAGATTTGTCATCCAGCTTAATTAATCTTTCGCAAAATAGTCATTCAGAAAAAAGAGGTAGTTCTATCCTTGTTAAATTATCTTTGTCTTAGTCTCCACTTAACATACTTTAACCCATGAGCCCTACAAATTATACGATGATCGGATTGATGTCTGGCACCTCTGGAGATGGGCTAGACATTGCGTATTGCAGCTATGACCTTCAAAATCAGTGGTCTTACGAAATATTGGATGCAATTACGATCCCCTTTCCCAAGGAGCTAGGGCAAAAGCTCCTGCAAAGCCATAATCTTTCTGCGCTGGAATTGGCACTGCTGGACGTAGATTTTGGCAAGTGGATGGGTGAAAAAGTCAAAGAATACTGCAGCGAAAAGCAAATCAAACCCATGGCTATCTGCTCTCACGGCCATACCGTTTTTCATCAGCCGGCAAAAGGACTTAGCCTTCAGATAGGAAATGGCTGGGCCTTGCATCAGAGTTCTGGGCAAAAAGTAATCAATGATTTCAGAATGCAGGATGTGCAGTTAGGTGGGCAGGGAGCCCCTTTAGTGCCTATTGGAGATAAATTCCTATTTCCTACGATCGATTTTTGCATCAATCTAGGCGGGATAGCAAATATCAGTATGGAAGATGAAGGACAGCGTATCGCTTTTGACACTTGCCCTTTTAACCTACTTCTAAATGCTCAAGCTAATGTGCTCGGGGCAGAATACGATAAAAATGGCTCTTGGGCCAAAGAAGGGAATTTTAATCAAAATTTATTCGAAGATCTAAATGCGCTGCCTTATTACTTGAAATCAGATGCAAAATCTCTGGGTCGAGAAGATTTAGAAAATGACTTCATGCCGCTGTTGATCTCCAGTGGTCTTTCTGAAAAAGACATTTTGAGAACTCTGGTAGAGCATTATGCTTTTCAAATCGCCAAAGTGATTAAACAATACCAAGGCAATGAATCACCTGCTGTGTTGATCACTGGAGGGGGGGCCTACAATGCTTTTTTTATAACCTGCCTGGACAAGCAACTGAATGCCAACTGGAATCACATGGAGGCTTCCTCAGAATTGATTGAATTTAAAGAGGCGCTAGTTTTTGGGTTTTTGGGTGTGTTGCGTCTACGAAATGAAAACAATTGCCTGGCATCCGTAACAGGAGCAGCTTCTGACTCATCTGGGGGAGTAATTTTTGGCTAACCGCCCGTCAGACTTCATGCAGGAAGAGAGGTTTATTTTCCTATTTTTGCCCAGCTATAAACCCAAATTACATGCAAGAATTACTTAAAAAATTCGAGAACAAGAAACCCGAAATTACTTTTGAATGGAGTGACAGCGAGTCAGAAGCAGAAGGCTGGGTAGTGATAAATTCTCTCAGAGGTGGAGCCGCAGGAGGTGGCACCCGCATGAGAAAAGGATTGGATAAGCGGGAAGTCGAATCTCTAGCTAAAACCATGGAAGTGAAGTTTACCGTCTCAGGCCCTGCCATTGGTGGTGCAAAGTCAGGAATCAACTTTGATCCAAACGATCCCCGCAAAGACGAAGTACTAAGACGCTGGTACAAAGCAGTAATGCCTTTATTAAAAAATTACTATGGAACAGGCGGAGATCTTAACGTGGACGAAATCCATGAAGTAATTCCTATCACAGAGTCCTATGGTCTTTGGCACCCACAAGAGGGAGTAGTAAATGGGCATTTTCATGCAACAGAACCTGAAAAGATTCGGAAAATAGGTCAATTAAGACAAGGTGTTTCCAAAGTCCTTGAGGATCCACATTTCACTCCAAATGGCCCTAAAAAATATACTGTAGCAGATATGATTACAGGGTTTGGGGTAGCGGAAGCGGTTAGGCATTATTATCAAATCTGGGGTGGAGACATCAAAGGAAAGCGAGCCATTATTCAAGGATGGGGAAATGTAGGAGCTGCAGCAGCTTGCTTCCTCGCGGTAGAAGGTGTAAAAATAGTAGGCATCATCGACCGAGACGGAGGAGTGATCAATGAAGCAGGTTATTCTATAGATGAGGTGCGTGAGCTTTTCCTTAATAGAAATGGTAACAAGCTGGTGGCCGACAATCAGCTTTCGTTCGATGAGATTAATCAGAAAATATGGGATCTGAAAAGTGAAATTTTCATTCCAGCAGCTTCTTCTAGGTTAATTACACAGGATCAAGCTGAAAAAATGGTCAATTCCGGATTAGAAGTAATTTCCTGTGGCGCCAATGTGCCATTTGCTGATCCTGAGATTTTCTTTGGCCCAACCGGCGTTTGGACTGACCAGCGAGTTTCAGTGATTCCTGATTTCATCGCAAATTGCGGAATGGCTCGTGTATTTGCTTATTTGATGAGTGACAACGCGGAGGTCACCGATATGGCGATATTTACAGATGTAAGTGAAACTATTGAGAAAGCTCTGAAAAATGTTCATTCCAGGAATTCAGAAAAAGTTAAACTAGCTGAAACTTCCTTTAATATAGCCCTAGCACAACTCGTGTAAAACTATTCTTTGCCATTGAACTGTTGGAGTTAATTTTTGATTAATTCCAACAGGATGGCAAGTTTTGATTGTGCTGTATCAGGCAAAAGCTGTAGTTTAGCAGAAGCCAGTATTGAAGCGCAGCAATCAAATATTTGCTTAAATTAACTGAAAAGAACACCCAGCATACCCTATTAGCCTAATGAAGAATTTTATCTTAAGTTTCTCCATACTTTTCGGAATATTATTTTTTGGTGGGCTAGAGATGCAATCTGCCTTTGCCGAAAATACTGATACTGAGAATGTCTACCTCGCACAGGCAGATCACGGGAATGCGGATCAAGCTACCCTACATGGTGAATCTCTAGCAGAAACTGGAGAAGAAGACCACCATACTGCACCTATTTGGTTGGTTATCCCATTTGTAGCCTTGCTACTTATGATTGCCACAGGTCCTTTATTTTATGAGCATTTTTGGCACAAAAACTACCCGAAAATCGCGATTGGATTCGCTTTGCTGGTCGTTTTCTATTATTTATTTGTGCTAGGGAATGTCCATGCACCCGTCCATGCTATGGCGGAATACATTCAGTTCATAGCACTACTCGCCTCCTTATACATTGCTTCGGGAGGCATTCTGATTGAGATAGATAAAAAAGCAACACCATTTGCCAACGTATCCTTATTAATCATTGGCGCATTGATCGCAAATCTGATCGGAACTACCGGGGCATCTATGCTTTTGATCAGACCATTTATTAGACTGAACAAAGGAAATATTCAAGCTTACCATATCATATTCTTCATCTTCATGGTGAGTAATATTGGTGGTTCGTTGACACCAATCGGTGACCCTCCGCTATTCTTGGGTTTCTTGAAAGGAATTCCATTCTTCTGGACACTAGAGCATAACTGGCCAGCATGGATATTTGCTTTGATTGCGCTTGCTGTTGCTTTCTACTTTATTGACAAAAAATTTGGCAGGGCAAATGATGACTCTGAACTAGAGGAGACCACTTATTCCAACAAGCTTTCCTTAATTGGAATGAAGAACTTTGGTTGGTTATTTATTATTATTTGTTCGGTATTCCTTGATCCAAATGTGATAGAAGGTGTACCGGCAATAGTGTATGACGGGCAAAAATTCTCTTATATCCGAGAGATCATTATGCTTTCAGTAGCCTTCCTGTCTTACCGATTTGCTGACCAAAGAGCCATCAAAGGCAATGAATTCAACTTCGAACCCATCCGTGAGGTAGCATTTATCTTCGTAGGAATATTTGGTACTATGATGCCGGCCTTAGAGCTAGTAGGCGACTTTGCAAAATCTCCTGATGGCGCTGCAATGATCACTCACAACACGCTTTATTGGGGCACAGGTATCTTATCCGGATTCCTAGACAATGCTCCAACCTACCTAAACTTCCTTGCCGCAGCCATGGCTTCCAAAGGTGCTTCCATTGGTAACATCGAAGAGGTTCGTCAGTTCGCTGCCGATGGGTATCATGACTCTGCTTTTGAATTGATGGCCATATCAATCGCCTCAGTATTCTTCGGAGCGATGACTTACATCGGAAATGGACCAAATTTCATGGTGAAGTCTATAGCGGAACAAAATGGTATCAAAATGCCATCTTTCTTTGGCTACATCATCCGATTCTCTCTGCCAATCTTATTACCACTATTAATCCTTGTGTGGCTGGTATTCTTTGCTTTCGTTGAGGTTTAAACTTCAGCAAATCTGAAATAGGATTCCAAATGATCATTGAATAAACCAGTTGTCTGCATACGTGCATAGACTTGGATATATTCCCTTTTCATTTATGAACGCATCTCCATGCTAGGATTAGAATCGGTGGTTTAAATTATTGTTTGGTTATCTAATCAATATCCTTAACTCTAAAGCAAAACTCGTAAATTAGATTCATCTGAAAATGAATGAATTACTTGAGTTATGAAAGCTGGCACAAACTTTTCCCTGATTCTTTTACTTTTCCTATTGATTTCCTGCAACAGCGAGGAAGACTACCTACCAAAAGGAAGTCAACTGCTATTAAATCCTAATTTATCCTTGTACCCAGATAACGTGTTGCCTTGGGCTCCGACGATCCCCAATGAGATTCAATATGGGGTAAGTCGGGAAGTTTTCCTGACTGGAAATCGATCCCTCTTTATTGAAAATAAAGAAAGATCCACTGCCAATTCAGCCACTTGGACACAAACTTACACAGGACCCATGCCAGCTCCGGGAAGCACTGTGGAGCTCGTGGCTTTTGTGAAAGGAGAAGATGTCATAGATTTGACCCTAGGAGGCAGAGTTTCCATTTTTATGAAGGTCTTTACTAATGAAACTAGCGAAAGTAGAAATGCATCCGCCACAAATGAAGAGCTTTTTAAAGGTGATTTTGATTGGTTCAAGTTGAAGGCCACTTTAGAAAATTTTCCAAAAGATGCGGAAAGAATCCAGGTCAGTTTATTTGTACCCGATTTGACTTTGGGGAAAGTTTATTTTGATGAGATTAATCTTTTTGCCAGGTGAATTCCTTGATTCAGAAGTAGGCTAATTTTCCATATTCAATTTTTTAGACATAAAGTTTCCAAAATACTGAAGTGGACTGTAGACAGTAGAGTACTATATTTTCACTTCTTTATACCTAAAACAATCTACCAAATGATCATTGAATAGACCAGTAGCCTGCATGTGTGCATAGACTGTTGTACTTCCCAGAAATTTGAATCCACGTTTCTTCAAGTCTTTCGCAAGCAAGTCAGATTCTTTGGTGGTGGCTTGAGCCTCGCTCATGGATGACAAACGATTTTGAATTGGCTTTCCCCCTACAAATCCCCAGATATACTTGGAGAAAGAGCCAAACTCCTGCTGTACTTCCATAAAGCATTTGGCATTATTGATAGCCGCTCGGATCTTCAACACGTTTCTGACAATGCTCGGATCTTGCAGTAACTCCTGCACATAACTCTCAGGAAATTCCGCAACAACTTTGTAGTCAAAGTCTGCAAAAGCTTTGCGATAGCCTTCTCTCTTCTTCAAAATCGTAGCCCAACTCAAGCCAGCCTGAGCAGATTCTAAGATCAAAAATTCGAAATGAACCCGATCATCCCATACTGGAACGCCCCATTCAGTATCGTGGTACGCAACGTATTCTTCGAAACCAAGACACCAAGAGCAGCGCGGCTTTTCATCAGAAACTTGAAAGGTCTTTTTCATTTGTATCGATTTAGATGAATAAAATTAATCAAGAATTGGGATAAGGAAGCAGAGTGCATTACTTTCTCAATTCAATAAGAATACAACTATGCTTGCCACCTCTACCCTTGAAATCAGTGCCAAAGCTTATCGGCAAAACATCCGCTACATACGTTCTGAGATAGGACCGACGCCTACCATTTCCGCAGTAGTGAAAGGTAATGCTTATGGCCATGGAATTTCACAGATGGTAGAAATAGCAGAAAAAGCCGGCATTAGACATTTTAGCGCTTTCAGCTCTGATGAAGCTTGGGAAGTGTGGGAGAAATCCAAGAAAGGTTCTGAGATCATGATCTTGGGCATGCTCCATTTCGAAGAACTAGAAGAATTAATCCGAAAAGGAATCAGCTTCTATGTTTTTGATTTTGAACGACTGGAAAAAGCGATCAAGATTTCCAAGGAAATTGATATTCCGGCTAAAGTTCATGTAGAAGTGGAGACTGGATTTCACCGAACTGGATTTGATTGGAGTCAACGGGAAAAACTTGCAGAAATGCTAGTAGAAAATTCTAGCTTCATTTCCATCGTAGGACTATGTACGCATTATGCGGGCGCAGAATCAGTAAGTAATTTCGTCAGAGTAAAAAATCAAATTACCAGATACCACGAATTCAAGGACTTTTTCAACCATCAAGGAATCACGTTCAAAACCTATCACACCGCCTGCTCCGCAGCCACACTTATTTTCCCAGAAACGATCATGGACATGGTGAGAATAGGGATAGCTGGATATGGTTTTTGGCCTACTAAGGAGACTTTTTTCGCAAAGCTTAATTCTCTTCCAAAAGGCAATAAAAACCCACTAAGACGCTTAATTACCTGGAAAAGTACCGTAATGAGTCTGAAGGCTGTGAAAACCGGTGAGTTTGTAGGCTACGGCAATAGCTACATGGCATTGGAGAATATCCGTCTTGCCATCGTGCCAGTCGGCTATGGACACGGCTATAGTCGCTTACTGAGCAATCAGGGCATGGTGCTGATCAGAGGACAGTACTGTCAGGTCGTGGGTACCGTCACGATGAATGCCATCGCCGTGAATGTGAGTAAGATCAAAGATCTAAAAATCGGTGATGAAGTAATTCTCATCGGAAAGCAGGGTGGAAAAGAAATCACTGTTGCGTCTTTCTCTGAATCCACTCAAATGGTGAATTATGAAATGCTGACTCGGCTTCCGAAAGACATTCCACGGAAAATCATCCCTTAATAGAAAATCACCGTCTTGTTTTTGATGGGCATTACCTTGCGATCTACATGATATTTGATGGCTTTGGAAAGCACTACTTTTTCCACGTCTTGGCCGATCTGGACTAATTCGGTTACGGAATTATGATGTCTGACTCTGGCTACCTCTTGCTCTATAATAGGACCAGCATCCAGTTCTTCGGTGACGTAATGAGCCGTTGCACCTATAATTTTCACACCTCTTTCGTAAGCCGCATGATAAGGTCTAGCTCCCACAAATGCCGGTAAAAATGAATGGTGAATATTGATAATACGATTGGGGAAATGCTTGATAAACTCAGCAGAAAGAATCTGCATGTATCGGCCAAGAACTACGAAGTCTATCTTATTGGCTTTCATCAGCTCCAGTTGATTTGCTTCTGCTGATGCCTTGGTATCTGCTGTAATAGGAATATGATGGAACGGAATGCCAAAAGCCTCCACAATTTCCTTCAAACTTTGATGATTGGAAACAACCAATGGGATATCCACGTCTAGCTGTCCCGCATGATGTCTTCCCAAAATATCAAATAAACAATGGGATAGTTTGCTGACGAAAATTGCCATTCTTGGCTTCGGGAAATTGAAATGAAGCTTGAAATCCATCTGAAACCGCTCACCAACTTCTTCCTTAAATCGAGAAGCAATCTCATCTTTCTGCAAAGAAAAAGAATCCAACTCCCAAGCCGCTCTCATGAAAAACATGCCCATTTCCTCATCTACATGCTGATCCACTTCCAGAATATTTCCTTCATAAGAATAAAGGAATCGGGAAACTTCTGCTACTATCCCCTTTTGATCGGGACACTGTATTATGAGTATGGCTTTTTTCATTTTTCAGTAGTTTGGTTACAAATAAAAGATTAAAGTGGCTTATATATGGTACGCTTAGCTTAACTGTGTTTTAATGCAGTTAGGGTTTTGTTACCAATTTTTTTTCTTTCATTTAACTCATCCATCCATTTATAACTTTTACAAGTTCCCAAGAATTTTCATTAAGTGTTCTGTAAATGAAATAGCCACCATGAGCACAAAGGCTTCCACAATAATATTCTCGTTTAATGATTACATAATTTTTATCTTTTGAAAATAATGGTATTGAGTAGTAATAACGATTAGATCTTCTCTTGTTCTTTCTGTTGGAAATTGTTGCTTTGGGAATTTTACTTTGCCAAGTGCTGTCTTTGGAAGCTTTAAATTGTTCAAAAAGATATTCTTTATCTTCATCCTTAAAAATTGTATCAAGCACATTTTTCTCCTGGAATAAGTATGTAAATGAGACTAAGAAATCATGTTCAGGTAAAGAGTCAGGCTTAATGAAATGCAAACTATCCCAACTAATAATTTTTGGATCAATTTTCCTTTTTAAGGATAATAACGGTTCTTCTGAATACCTATCTGTTGAATTAACTTCCCAAGTCAAGAATGATATAATTTCGTTATCTTCAATAATATCACTGTAGGTTTGGCCAAAGCAAACTTGGTTGGTCAACAATAGTATAGTTAAAGTAATGAGTATAAGCTTATTCATTTTTATTGTTGGTACCACTTGCATTGACGATACTTCGGTCTCCCGATAACTATCGGGACGTCGTCGGTCTTCCAGCTCTTATGAATTCCAGATCTCCCAAGAGGCTTCAGCCTGTAGTATTAGCATCTCATGTCCATTTTTTGCTTTGCCTCCAGCATCCAAACAAGCTTTCATCAGCGTAGTCACCGGTGGATTATAGACCAAATCATACACAAAATGTGCAGCTGAAAACTGATCCAACGGAATAGCAGGAATACCTTCTTCATTTGGAAAAGTGCCAAGTGGAGTTGTATTGATAATCAGGTGATGAGTTTTCATGATCTCAGGGTCTGAAGCTAGGTCACCGTAAGTAATTTGATCTTCATCTTCTGAGCGGGATACATTCAGAAAATCAATATCCAAATCTATCAACGCCTGCTTGATTGCTTTCGATGCTCCGCCTGTTCCCAAAATCAAGGCTTTTGGCTTTATGCCACCCAACCAAGGAGAAAGTGAATTTTTAAACCCTATGTAATCGGTATTGTAACCTGTGCGAATTCCATCTTGGATATGAATGCAGTTTACTGCACCGATTTCTTCGCAAGCTTCCTCTAGATCATCCATCAGTGCGATTACATCTTCCTTGTGCGGAATCGTGACATTGATGCCTTCTATCTCCGGATCTTCACTTAGAATCTCCTCTAGATCAAATGCATTAGAGATATCAAACAATTCATAGGAACAGCCCTCTATTCCTTCCTTTTCAAACTTCTCTTCGAAATATTTCTTAGAAAATGAATGTGTAAGTGGATGTCCAATCAGTCCAAATTTCCTCATGATTTCTTTAAGTATGCCGCGAGGCGATCAATCCCAAATACCAAAATAATTCCAAACAAAAATGCGGCAACAGCCACCATTAATTTTGGCTCAAAACCTGTCTGCTCTAAATATTCACCGGGAAATAAATTCTTCGTCAGAAATGGCTTCTCTTCCCCACTAGATGAAGTGCGGTATGCAGTGACGATTTTCCAAGGCCAAAGTTTATTGATTGATCCAAGCATAAAGCCCGAAAGTAAACCAATTGTAATGGAATAAAATCGCTTCAGCAACCAGGAAATCACACGACTGAAAGATAGAAGTCCGACAATGCATCCTAAAGCAAAAACACCCAACGTAGCAAAATCTCGCTCCGAAACAGCGTGTAATACAGGTTCGTATTTACCTAAAATCAGCAAAATAAAACTACCGCTAATTCCAGGTAGAATCATCGCGCATATAGCAATAGCTCCAGCTACAAAAGTAAACCAAAGTGCATCTGGGCTACTTGTAGGTGGTAATTCCGTGATGAAATATGCTGAAATCGTACCGATGATCAGCGCGATAATCACTCCTATGCTCCATTCTTTGATATCCTTCAGAATCAAAAAAGCACTGATTAAAATCAATCCACAGAAAAATGACCATAGCGGAATGGGATGCTCAGCCATCAAATAAGTGATCAGCTTCGAAAGCGAGAAAATACTCGTCATTATCCCAAGGAATAGACTAAGCAAAAAGGCTCCGTTTACTGCTTGAAAGAATGCTTTGAATTCAAACTTGAGCAGCAACTTCAGACTATCCCCATTGAAGGAATTGATACTCCGGAGCAATTCCTCGTAGATTCCTGTAATCAGCGCAATAGAACCACCAGAAACTCCGGGTACTATGTCTGCCGCTCCCATGCCCATGCCTTTCAGGTAGGTGAGCACATATTTTCTGATAAAATCCATGGTCAAAAATAAAGGCTGATCGGAATATTCCAATCAGCCTGTAATGAGTTGAGTTGTATTACAATTTGATTTCTCCCAAGAAGTGATCAAACGTATCGCCTCTCAAGCCCAGTCGAATGGTTTCCAAAGGAATAATTTCAGAAGGACTGATATTACCTAGGTTCACATTTGCACCGATCAGCTTGATAAACCAAACCTGCTGAGATTTGATTGGAGCTTCCCAGATAATTCTTTCTTCAGGAATCTGAGTTAGAATTTCTTCCACTAGTCCTTGTCTTACTTCACCTGAATCTCTAAAAAGACCGACGTTTCCACCTTCTCTGGCTTCACCGATAACCTTCCAAGCACCAGCATCCAATTCTTTCTGCATCTGCTCAATCCATTTGTATGGAGGGATAATTTTTGCAGCATCCTTAGACCCTACTTCAGAAAGCACGGTAACTTGCTTAGCTAGCGTAGTGATGTACTCACATTTCTTGTCGTGATTAAGGGAAATAGATCCATCAGACACCTCGGCGAAAGTCAGATCATATTTATCCAATACTTTTCTGTAATCGTCAAACTGACCTCTTACAAGAAAAGCTTCGAAAAGTGTGCCTCCCAAGTAAACAGGAATTCCTGCTTCTTTATAGATAGCAAGTTTCTCGTTTAGGTTTTTGGTCACATAGGATGTAGCCCACCCAAGTTTCACGATATCTACGAAATCAGAGCAACTTTCGACAAAATCTTCTGTGGCTCTTAGGCTTAGGCCTTTGTCCATGGCCATGGTAAATCCTTTGGTTCGTGGCTTCTCAGTCCGAACGGGGATATTATTCAGCTCATAATTCATTAGCGAGGTTTTAATGTTAAGATTCGAGATTTTGCTCTCGATATTGGGCAATAATCTTGTATAAGGCCTTCTGCTGCTTAAGCTCTGGCATCAAATCATACATGATGGAATGCTTTTCAAAGTCCAAAGTTAACCCATTTTCCAAAAATGAAAACGCCTCTTTGTAATTGCCCATTTTGATTAGGTATACTACCAAGCGATAATAAAGCTCTGCTTCCTCTGGCATCTCCTCAATTCCTTCGCGAGTCACATCAATAGCCTCCTCGAATCGGTTCTGCTCAAAATATATAAGTGCCAGATTTACATAGGTTTCCAGAATTCCTGGCTCCAAATTGATCGCTTCTTCGTATGCTTCAGAGCTAGCCTGCATGTTGCCCAAATTAAATTCAGCATCTGCAAGACCTACCCAATAATTAGAATTTTCTTTTGTAAGATTTAACGCTTTTTTGAAATAATGTATGGCTTCAAAGAATTTTTCCTTCTTAAGCATGCACATTCCTAGTCCAAACCAAGCGTCATCGTACTCCTCATCAAACTTGGCTGACTTCTTAAAGTACTTGAAAGCTTCATCTATTTTCTCCAATTTCTCATAGGCAGCGCCCATATAGCAGCAATTCTCTGCATTGGCTCCCTCACAATTAATCGTGTTCTGATAGGCTTCCAAAGCAAGCTCATATTGCTGCGTGTTCATCAGCGCATTGCCAAGATTGAAATAAGCTGAAGCAAAAGCGTCATCAATCAAAATCGCATAATCATACGCTTTGATCGCATCTTCGAATCTACCAAGACGATTATAAACTACTCCCAGATTATACCAGGCACCAGCACTGTAAGGATCTTGGTCAATGAACTCCTGGTAGAAATCCAGAATCTCATCAAAAGAACCTTCTTCCTCAGTAATCATCGCCAACTGGAAAAGCGCATCTTCGTGATTGATGCGACTCTTTACAGCTTCTTTGAAATAGTAGCTTGCTTTTTCATTGTTGTTTTGGACGCGGTACAGGTTTCCCAAGGAGTAATATACCTCAGCTTTGTCTTCCGCTAATGGCAGGAAATTCTCCAACAACTCAATACCATCCTGCGATGTGCCTCCCAAAATATGGGCATTAGCCAAGGCAAGAATGATTTCCTCGTTGTTTGGAGATATATTATTTATGTTTTCCAATATGCCCAGTCCTTCTTCCAATTCATCATTGAATATGAGGCATTGCGCTTGGAGCAACTTAATTTCTACAGAGAATGGGAATCGTTCCAACGAAAACTCAGCAGCACGTAGTGCCTTGAGAAACTTCTGCTGATCAAAGTAAAATCGGATGATATCTTCCAATTCTTCCTCTTCGAAATAAAGGTCCAGATTGGCTTGAAGGGAATTTTCAAATCGCTCTACCAGCTTCTTGTCATTTTCCCAATCATGATCGTGATCTCCAGTCATTAGGATGTGTTATGGTTTATTTAAGTTACCAATTAATTTGGTCTCTCAAAATCTCGATTTGTTAAATTTCATTCTACTCTTTCAGAGAAATTATGTCATTTCTCATTGAAGCTTTGGGAAGAAACGATAGGGATCAAAAATAAGTTTACTTTGACCAGTTAAAGGTATCTTCCAAGCTATGATAATCATTATTAAGCAGCTTGTTTACTTTAGTATTATCGAAAAATAGTTTTTGCTGTGAAATCATAGCTGTTTTCTTATTCAGCGGGCTTTTACTCAATCCTATTTTTCTAAAAACAGTATTGAAAAACACTGCAATCTTAAGCATCACTGGACTTATTGCCTTTGATGGAGCCTTTTTTTCAAATACAGCTGCCATTTTCTCAAAGAATTCCTTGTATGAAATCTGCTCTCTATTTAAAATAAAGCGCTCACCCCACACTTCTTTTTCTACTAATTCTCTTACCTGCTTAGCCGCATCTCGCACATCGATGTAGTTCAAATCTCCCTTAGGGTAATAGGAATTCTCTTCCAACACGTAATGGTAAATATCTGAAGAACTACGATCGTCACTGATTTTTCCCAAAAGGATGGAAGGATTCACTACGATCAAATCCAATCCTTCCTGCTCACCTCTCCAAGCTTCCAATTCGGCCAAATATTTAGAAATGCCATAATCCGTGTTGAGGGGAGATTCGACCCATTTAAAATTCTCGTCAATTTTAGATAATTCAGGGCTCCTTCCTATAGCAGCAACAGAACTTATATGAACCAGTTTCTTCACGCCGGAATTAAGCATGGCATTGACCAGATTTATAGTGCCATCGACATTGCTTTTATGCAAACTCTCTTCATCATTAGCATCAAAAGAAACTTTACCCGCTGCATGAACAACTATATCCATCCCTTCGAGCGCTAATTCAATGGATTCAATATCAGAAAGCTCTCCTTCATGCCAGGTAATAGGAAAGTCAATTTCATCTAGCAATCTCAGCGATGAACTTGATCTGCGAAAACCATGAATCTCTCCAAGCGCAGCAAATTCTTTAGCCAAATAGCTTCCAAATAGTCCCGTAATACCTGTAATAAGAATTTTCATTGATCAACCCGCAAATCAAAGAGTGGAATTTAGCACATCAAGTTGCTTGATTTTGCTGTATAATTTTGACTTCGGCAAAGTCTCCATCATGTCCAAGTAGCGTGGGTTGTGGCAGTCCGTACCAAAAAATTTCACTAAGCCCATCTCTACTAGCTTCTCACCAAAGTCCTTCACTGGCTTAGAGTAAAAGCCAGTAAGTGATAGCAAGTTTAGTTGAAAAAGGATTTGCCTGTCTGTCAGGTCCTGAAGCAATCCCTTGTCTCCAATTAGGTATTGATAACGTTCTGGATGGGCGAGAATCGGCTTATAACCTGCCATTTCAAGTTGAAAGATAATTTCCAAAAGCATTTGAGGCTTATTGATAAAGCCCGTTTCCACTAAGATATAATTGTCACCAAACGTAAGTACTTCTTCTCCATTTTTGATTTTCTCGAGGAAAATCTCGTCCATGTAATATTCAGCAGCAGCTTCTATTTCTATAGAAATACCTTCTTTCTTAACCGCTCTGCGAAGATCCTCCAAACCCATTTGCACGATTTCTGGCGTATTGCGATAATACTCAGACATGATATGTGGTGTAGTGATGATTTTGCGCAAACCATAATCTGACAAACGCTTAATCAAATGAAGAGACTCCTCCATGCTTTTAGATCCATCATCGATACCGGGTATCAAATGCGAATGCATATCGACCTCTAACCAGCTTAGGTCAAGGTTTTCATATACTTCCGGTTGTTTCTTAAACAGATCTAAAAATCCCATTACAATCCTCCTTCACTAATTTTGAATTCTTCTAAGGTAGGCCATTCGGCATCTTTCTCAGAAGTAATTGGCTCGTCAATCTGCCAGTCTATATCTAAAGCTGGATCATTCCAAAGAATTCCTCCTTCACTTTCTTTATTATAATAATTGGAGCACTTATATGCGAAGATCGAATCTTCCAATACGGAAAATCCATGGGCAAAGCCTTTTGGTACATACATCAGATTATTTCTGCTTGAATCCAGGATGGCAGAATATTTCTCTCCAAAAGTCGAAGAGCCTTTTCTCAAATCCACGATTACGTCCAGAACTTTCCCCTGAATCACGCGTACCAATTTTGCTTGGGCAAAATCTCCTCTCTGAAAATGAAGACCTCGCACGGTTCCTTTCTGAGAGAAGCTCTGATTATCTTGAACCCAATCATGATCAACTCCTTCAGATTGTAACCAATCTGCTCGGTAGGACTCAAAGAAATAACCTCTCTGGTCTTCAAAAATCCTTGGAAATATCTCTAAAACACCTGTTAGGGTGGCTTTTTTTACTTGGGCCATTGGCAGTATATTAGTTTCGGCTTTAAAAGGCAAAATAACCACCAGTCAAATCACTATCCTAATCAATTCTAAGGAAATATGTCGAACTTTACGGCAACCTAACATGCCAATTTAAATAAAAATGCCGCAATTGGCCATTTCTAAGCAAATAGGAAACTATAATTAAGTGTTTCGCATTGTTTCGATATAGCAATTAATTTATGAGTAAACATTCCCGCAAACTTCAAAAACTTCACGAAACAGGTGGCAAAGAAGAAACTGCCATCCTAGTAAGTGTGGTTCGTCAATATCAGACCGAGCAACAAACGGAGGAATATCTGGATGAATTGGCTTTCTTGACAGAAACTCTCGGTGCAAAGACAGTTCATCGCTTTACCCAGAAAATGGAAAAGCCAGATATCAAAACCTTTGTAGGCTCTGGAAAACTTGAAGAGATTCAAGCATATATCAAGCATTTCGAAGTCGACATGGTCATATTCGATGATGATCTATCTCCTTCTCAGATGAGAAACCTTGAGAATGAGTTGAAGGTCACGATATACGATAGATCACTTCTGATTCTGGATATTTTCTTAAAGAGAGCACAAACTGCCCAAGCTAAAACGCAGGTGGAACTTGCCCGCTTCCAATATCTACTACCTCGCTTGACAAATCTCTGGACTCACTTAGAGCGACAGAGAGGAGGTACGACCACACGTGGCGGATCAGGTGAGAAAGAAATCGAAACTGATAAACGAGACATCAGAAACCGAATCACTCTTCTAAAGGAGAAACTTCGTGAAATAGAAAAACAAGGAGAAACACAGCGTAAAGGTCGAAATGGAATTGTTCGAGTAGCGGTAGTTGGTTACACCAATGTGGGTAAAAGCACCTTGATGAATCTAATTACTAAAACAAATATTCTGGCTGAGAATAAACTCTTTGCCACAGTCGACTCCACCGTTAGAAAGATGGTACTTGAGAACGTCCCTTTCTTGCTATCGGATACGGTCGGATTTATCCGAAAACTTCCTACTCACCTCATTGCAGCGTTCAAATCTACATTGGATGAAATCCGTGAAGCAGATCTACTCGTACACGTGGTTGATATTTCGCATCCGCATTTCGAAGATCATGTTGCTGTAGTGACTGAAACATTGAATGAAATCAAGGCTGGAGAGAAACCAATTCTGCTTGTCTTCAATAAAATCGATTTGGTAGAGACCATGCCTAGCGAGGAAGAAAGCATGAAAATGACTGAATTGGAATTAGAAGAAGCAGATTTCCACGACTTCGATGCTTTGGCTGAAGCTTATGGAAAGAAAACTGGTATTCCTCCTGTATTCATGGCAGCAGCCAGCGGGGAGAATGTAGAAGGATTTCGACAAGCATTAATCGCTGAAGTGAAAAAACAGCACAGAAAAATCTATCCTCATTACTTAGAAGACGAAACCTTCACCATTGACGAATAGAATAACTAAAAAGACCATCACCACGATGATGGTCTTTTTTTTGTATGTGTAAGTCAGTAAACTTTTTATGAAATTTTCTTCGCCTCAGTTCATTTTTTTGGTCTTAAATTTCTGCTAACCTTAGCCTTATGAATACGGATTTCTCACAGTATGACATTTTTTTTGAATTGACTCCAGACCTAGTCTGTATTGCTGGTTTCGACGGGTATTTCAAAAAAATAAACCCTGCTGTCAAGGAGGTTTTAGGATATTCTTATGAAGAATTATATTCCAACCCAATTCATCATTTCATCTATCAAGAAGACAAGGAAAATACGGCAAAAGAAAGGTCTGAATTACTTAAATCTACCCCTTTAGTCAATTTCGAAAATAGATATGTCACCAAATCAGGTGAAATTGTATGGCTTTCTTGGACATCCCAGCCGGTAACAAAAGACCAAATTATTTTTGCTATAGCTCGAAATATCACACAAAAAAAAGAACTCGAAGCTGACAGAAATTCACTTTTAACCAACCTGACAGAAATCAATAAGGATCTCCGCCACATAGGCCATATGACTTCACATGACCTCCGGTCTCCGGTGAATAATCTACTGTCTATCTATGAGTTAATAGATTATTCCAAAATCACGGATAAAGAAACCTTAGAGCTCATGGAGATATTTAAGATGAGCTGTGAAGATTTGCGTGATAAACTTAACGTCTATTCTAAAGAGCTTAGGGAAAAACAGTCCTTATACATCCCATTCAAAGAAATTGATCTTCAAAAGCTGGTAAAAAAAGTATCCAAATCCATCTATTCTCTTCTCAAAAACTCTAAAGCTACAGTCGTAACTGATTTTGATGAGTTACCTAAGATAACGTCTAACTCTACTTATCTGGAAAGTATTTTTCTCAATCTAACGACCAATTCTATCAAGTATAAAAAAGCAGGAGCTGACCCCGTCATTACAATTTCATGTAAACGGGTTGAAGGCAAAATCCATCTGACCTTTTCAGACAATGGATTGGGATTTGACTTGGAAAAAGTAAAAGATAAACTATTTGGTTTTCAGCAGACATTTCATCGCAACGAGGATAGCCGAGGAATAGGGCTTTATCTGGTTTACAACCACGTTCAGAGTCTTGGAGGAACGATCGAAGTAGAAAGCAAGGTTGGCGAGGGCACAACCTTTCGTATTATTCTGAATTCTCAAGAATTACAGTGAAAAAATAGACTTCCGCAATTTTTTATAAAATCAAAAGACATTACAGGATAGATTTACCAATTATAATATTTTGTTTGGTGTGATTAAGCAAAACCTGCAACTTAGCATCAATGAAGAAATCTATATATCTTTTTTTTACAGCCTCATTCCTTATTTTCTCTTGCTCTCAGAAAAGTGAATTTGGAGGCGAAATCAGTACTGACTCAGAGCAAATTAAGGCAGGAAAAGTTCTTTTTGAGAACAATTGCAGCACTTGTCATAGCTTAGAACAAAATGGGATCGGACCAAATCTAAGCGGGTTAACCCATTCTGTGGAATCTTCATGGATCAAGAATTTTATAAAAAATCCATCGGCTGTAATTGAAGCTAATGACCCAAGAGCTGTAAAGCTTTTTGAATTGTATAAAACCTACATGCCTCCTTTTCCAGGAATAGAAGAAAAGGATCTAGATGCGCTACTCGCATATCTTCATACCTACGAGACCTTACCTGATAGTTTGCCACAAATTGGCTTAGAAAATCCTATCCCTGACTCTGTTCCTGACTCTGGTATTCGTATAGAATTGGAGCTATACAGTCAATTGCCAGCCTCTGATACAGCTTTCCCTTTAGCAAAAATGACTAAAATGGAAGCTATTCCAGGCACAGAGCGCTTATTCATCAATGATCAGCGCGTAGGACTTTACGAACTCATTGATAGCAAGCCAAATGTATACTTACCTATCAGTGAGTTAAAACCTAATATGGTCAGTAAACCAGGTTGGGCTACCGGTATGGCAAGTTTTACATTTCATCCAGAATTTACCAAAAACGGCCTCTTCTATACTGCTCACACTGAACCAGGCGGCACTCAACAAGCTGATTATGGCTATTCAGACACTATCCGAGTTTTCATGCAATGGATTCTAACAGAGTGGAAAGCTGACAATCCTTCAGCTAAGGTTTTCAATGGCTCATCCAGAGAACTTGTTCGAATAGATATTCCTTCTCAGGCTCACGGAATGCAAGAGCTGACATTTAATCCAAATGCCAAATCAGGAGATGAAGATTATGGCTTGCTTTTCATCGGCTTTGGAGATGGAGGGCTAACAGAAAAACGTGCCGCCCACCTATCCAACAGTAAAGGTTCGAAAATCTACAGTAGTATTCTGAGAATAGATCCAATAGGAAACAACAGTATAAATGGCAAGTACGGAATCCCAACGAGCAATCCTTTTGCAGGTAAAGAAGGAAAAGCAGGTGAAGTATATGCGTATGGCTTTCGTAATCCTAATAGGATTTTTTGGGATACGAAAGGAAACATGTTTGCTACAGATATTGGGCAACACAGTATAGAAGAGCTCAATAAGATAGAAAAGGGCAAGTTCTATGGTTGGCCGATTAGAGAAGGACGATTTATAATCAATCCATATGGCAAGTTCAGAGAAATCTTTCCTCTACAGGAAGACGATGAAAAATTTGGTGTTACATATCCTATCATTCAACTGGACCACGATGAGCTTGCGGCAATATTCGCTGGCTATATCATGCCTTCTGGTCCACTTCAAGGAAAATTGATTTTTGGAGATATACTTTCAGGCAGACTATTCTTCGCTGACTTGTATGATTTAGAAAAGTCTGGTGTAGAAAGCTGGGGAGTGATTTTCGAAGGAAAAGAAATTAGTCTTCTGGAGCTTTGCGGCGGAGAGCGAGTAGATTTGAAGTTTGGAAAAGATGCCAGCGGACAGATTTACATCATGAGTAAGACAGAAGGGAAAATCTTCAAGTTATCAATGAATTGAGCCAATAGATTGGTTTACCTACATACGAGTGTAGGCACTTTGGTCAATACCTGATTGAAACCATCTCACCTTTATCAATGGTCTATTGCTATTCTCTGAAGGAAAAAAATATCATAATAAAGGCCAGCTTAAAAGCTGGCCTTTATTAGTTGATCTTATTGACCCGAAATATTCATTGAGCCAACGTAGTAATCTTTATCTACAGTGATTTTGGCATTTTTCTGCACAACGTCAACTGACTGCCAACTCTGAGTTGGAGTTAAATTCATCTCCTTACCATCCACATCGATTTTCACTGGCATATTGAAGCCAACGACACCATTGTCCCAACGATAATACAACTTGCCTTCCTGCAAATAATAACTGAAAATCGGAATTCGAATATCTCTTAAATATTGATCAAAAACAGGGCTTAGATTAATTCCCGATTTCTGTGAAATGTAATTTTCGATTTGACGTGTTGTCACTGTTTTATGATAAAACTCAGCATTCAAGCCTCGCAAGATTGATCTCCACTTTTCATCGTCATTTATCACCTGGCGAATAGTATGCAGCATATTATGGCCTTTATTATACATGTCGCCAGAACCTTCCTGATTGACTCCATATTTCCCTATCACTGGGGCAGCATTTCCAATCCCTTTTCTCAAACCTAATGTGTATGCAGAAGCAGCTTCTTTTCCATAGAAATAATCAATAAATATATTCTCTGAATAAGAAGTGAAGCTCTCATGAATCCACATATCAGCGATATCTCGATAAGTTATATTATTAGCAAACCACTCGTGCCCTGACTCGTGGATGATGATGTAATCAAACTTCAATCCCCAGCCAGTTCCGCTGAGGTCTCTTCCTAAATAGCCATTCTCATACTTATTTCCATAAGTAACAGAACTTTGATGCTCCATTCCCAAGTAGGGTGCTTCGACTAATTTATAGCTGTCTTCATAAAAAGGATAAGGTCCAAACCAATGCTCAAAAGCTTCCATCAAGCGAGGCGCATCTTTAAACTGTTTCTTAGCTTTGGCCAGATTATCACGGAGTACATAATAGTCCAAGTCCAGCTCGCCTTTTTCACCTTTATATTTTTCTCCAAAATGAACATAATCGCCCACGTTGATATTAATTCCGTAATTATTGATCGGGTTTTTCACTTCCCAATGATAGGTTTTGGTCTTGGCGGCCTTATTGTGATCAGTTTTGATCAATCGACCATTAGAAACATCCATCAGGTTTTCTGGTACAGTCACGCTAATCAAAACACCTTGATCTGGTTCATCATACATGTGGTCTTTGTTTGGCCACCAGATACTAGCACCAAGTCCCTGATTGGAATTTGCAATGAAAGGCAGGCCATTGCTATCCTTGTTCCACGTCAATCCTCCATCCCAAGGAGGGCGAACAGCCTCCACAGGCGTTCCTGAAAATGTAAGAACAACTGCCTTTTCTTCTCCTATCTTTTGGGTTGATTTCAAAGTGATAAAGTGCGCATTTCCATCATGCTCAATTTCCAATTCTACTCCATCTTGCTCCGCTTTGCTAAGCTGCATAGGCGCTTGTAAGTCAATCTGCATGCGTTTAGAATCTTCCAGCACCTTGTATCGTACGGTGTTTTTACCAGAAAGTGACTTAGTCTCCGGATCAACAGTTACTTCCAAATGATAGTATTGCAAATCCCACCAGGCCCGCTCAGGAGTGATCGTGCCGCGAAGGGTATCCTGTCTCGTAAACTCCTCTCCATGAGGAAACATTTGTGCTTGGGCGCTAAGGCAAAAAAGAAGGCAAAAACTTAGTAATATATATCTCATAGCTAATTCAAAATTTGGGATTTGAGTACACAAGATACTTGGAAGGATTTATTGAAAAGGCATACATTTCCACGAAAGGACTTAATTTTAGTGAAAGGAAGCTTGTCAATCATGAAAAAGCAAAGGAATGGCTTAACCAATTTCTATGAACATGTTCAATTATAACAATCGCAAATTCCGCGCGGTACAAAACACTGAAAATGGAGAAACCTCTGCTGAAACGGTTTTCCATTATCATCAAGAAGGCACTATCATAACTGCAGCATATGCTGGAGGAAAAATTGTCAAAGGACAGTTGATAGGTTTGGTGGACGAAGCAGGAAATATCAACATGCGCTATCATCAAGTGAATTCATCTGGAGAACTGATGACTGGCATCTGCCACAGCAAACCTGAAATCTTAGATAATGGTAAAATCCGCCTCCACGAAACTTGGGAATGGACTTCCGGTGATCGGTCTAGGGGAGAAAGTGTTATTGAGGAGATTTGATTTTTATGTTTGATGTCGGATGTCGGGTGTCCGATGTTGCAAAATCGCTAATCGAAGCAATACTGAAATTGGTTTATCGTACATTAGAGTGTTTTAAATCAATTGGTTATGAAAAAGGAAAAATTGAAATCAGATATATATTCCATGATAGCTGATGTGGAAAGTGAAGAATGGCTAGAGGAAATCAAAACTTTTTTAGCCAATAAAGCTGCCTATCAAAAAAGGTTAGTATCTGCTGCACAGGCAGGAGAAAACGATATCATAAACGGAAGATTGATGAGTCTAGAGGAAATAAAATCACGACTATATGATAAAATGAAAAAGCGATCAGATGATGTAAGTAATGGAAATTTTATTTCTCATGAAGACTTAGAAAAAGAGTCAAAAAATTGGTAGGTGGGTTATTATTTTATCACCTAAAAAGAATTGCTAGATCAAGCTAATTTTAATGAAGTACTTCGCAACATATGAAATTCCAAAGCACAAATTATTACCCTTAATTGGAGAAGAAGTGAAAAATGGAGTTACAGGAAGTACTACCTATTTCATAAAATCTTTTGTGTCTGATGAATCAATTGAATTACTAAAAGACTCTAAAGGAATTTTTCAAATTTTCTCAAATGGTCTATTGCTTAGAGTATTCAAAAACAATCGTACGATTTCAATTCCAATACCATTTAATCAAATTAAAAGGTTAGAATTAGTAAAGGGAAATGAGACTATTCAACCCATATTTTTCTTTCCCATGTGGATTTTATTAAAAGTTGGACTCCGTATTGACATTGCCCGCTATTTTAGACTTAGATATTGGGAGTACAAAATAGAAGCGACCATTCTAGAAATTGAGACGCATTCGGCAACATTTAAACTTGAAACCAATGGTTACACTTTTAACAGCCAAGAAGAATTCTTCGCTAAATTGACAGACATTCAAGAATTAAAAATTATTAAACCCATTCCTTAATTTTCCAAACTGGTAAAATGCCCAGCGGATTTTAAACCCGCCAGGCATATTTTTTAGCTCACAGGCTCAGAAACAGCTTCACGAAGTTCTTTCGCAGCAGCCACCATTTCAATCAAAGCCTTTCTGGTTTCTTCCCAGTGACGGGTTTTCAAACCGCAATCAGGATTCACCCATAGATTTGCCGCAGGAATTACAGCCTTGGCTTTTTCCATTAGTTGGGTCATCTCAGCCTTTGATGGCACTCGTGGAGAATGGATATCATACACCCCAGGCCCAATTTCATTTGGATAGTTAAACTCCGCGAAGGCATCCAACAATTCCATTTGAGATCTTGAACACTCAATCGTAATCACATCGGCATCCATGTCCGCTATATTTTGGATGATGTCATTGAATTCCGAATAGCACATGTGCGTATGGATCTGCGTTTCATCTTTCACTCCAGATGCAGAGAGTCGGAACGCCCGAACCGCCCATTCCAAATACGCCTGCCAGTCAGCTTTACGAAGCGGAAGACCTTCTCTGATCGCTGGTTCATCGATCTGAATCACGCCAATTCCAGCTTTCTCCAGATCCACAACCTCATCTCGAATCGCCAAGGCAATCTGCGTACAGGTCTGAGATCTTGGCTGATCATTTCGCACAAAGCTCCATTGTAAAATCGTAACTGGCCCAGTAAGCATTCCCTTCACAGGTTTGTCAGTAAGTGACTGCGCGAAAGCTGACCAGCGAACCGTCATCGGCTTCGGTCTATGCACATCGCCATAGATAATCGGCGGCTTCACGCATCTACTTCCATAACTCTGCACCCAGCCAAACTTCGTAAAAGCAAATCCTGCCAACTGCTCACCGAAGTACTCAACCATGTCATTCCGCTCAAATTCCCCATGCACAAGCACATCCATTCCGATTTCTTCCTGCCAAAGAATCGACTCCTTCGTCTCGTCCTCCAATAGTTTTTCGTAAACTTCTTGAGTCAACTCGCCTTTCTTAAATCTCGCTCTCCAGGATCTTACTTCTGTAGTCTGTGGAAAAGAACCAATAGTCGTAGTGGGAAAAAGTGGGAGCTTTAAAGCTGTTTTTTGAAGCGCTTGGCGAGTTGCAAAGCTGTTTTTCCGCTGATCGTCACCTAGAGCAACACTGGCGACTCTATTTTTCACTTGTTCATCGTGGATCAAGGAGGAGGTTTTTCTATTTACCACTGCTTGTTGATTTTGTGCCAAAATTTCCAAAATCTCCTCAGATGTATCTTTCCCTGCCAATTTTCTAAGAACAACCACTTCCTCTATTTTCTGCGTCGCAAAGGCCAACCATTGCCGTACTTCTACAGGAAGCGATTCGGTATTTTCCTCCAAATCCAGATCACAAGGAGAATGAATAAGCGAGCAGGAAGGCGCTATCCAAACACGATCCTCACCGATTGCTTGTACTATTTTATTGATTAGTGAAAGAGAATTTTGGAAGTCATTTTTCCAGATATTTCTTCCATCCACCAGACCCAAGGAGAGGTTTACATTTGCTTTCAATTTCCCTGAATCCAGAATATCCTCCAGCTGAGAAGGACATCTCACCAAGTCTAAGTGAAGGGTGTGCACTGGAAGTGAAAGGGCTAATTCCAGATTAGCACCGAAGCAATCGAAGTAATTAGCAAGGATAACTTTAAGAGATGGAAAGGCTTTTTTGATCTCTCCATAGACGTATGAAAAAGCATTTTGCTCTTTCTCCGTCAAATCCATCGCAAGGAAAGGCTCGTCAAACTGCACATACTCTACATGCAGAGAATCTAGTTTTTTCAGTATTTCCAGGTAAACCGGAAGCAAATTTTTGATCAGATCTATTCGTTCAAATCCAGCTTCTTTTTCCTTGCCCAAAAGCAGATAAGAAACTGGGCCAATCAGGACTGGTTTAGTACTAATTCCAAGCTGCTTAGCCTCAGTGAATTCCTGAATCACTTTTGTAGAAAACAGTTTGAAAAATTGATTATTCGTGAATTCAGGAACGATGTAATGGTAATTCGTATCAAACCATTTGGTCATCTCCATAGCCGTAATATCCAGTCCATCTTGCTGATAGCCACGGGCCATCGCAAAATATAAGTCCAGCTCATTACCTCCTTTTTGAAGAATCACTTCATGATAGCGATCAGGAATCGCCCCAACCATCAGAGACATATCCAACACCTGATCGTAAAAAGAAAAGTCATTGGAAGGAATCAGGTCTATTCCAGCGTCCTTCTGAAACTGCCAATTAGCCTTTCGGATTTTTTCTCCAGCTGTGTGGAGATCTGAATTTGTGATTTTGCCTGACCAATACTGTTCACAGGCTTTTTTGAGTTCTCGGTGGCTACCTATTCGCGGATAGCCAAGATTATGCGTTTGCATCTCTTTTAACTTTTAATGATGAATAATTAGTTAAAAGCTCTCTGGCTAGATTTCACCATGCTGGCAAATCGGGCAATCTGAAAAGTAAAATACGCACATAGCAGATCTTGTCTGAGCCCAAGGGACACAGATAAAAGCATTCTAAGAAAACGTATCAAACTTGACTAAAAAGCCTCATTCGCGGAAGCATCGTCAATTCGGAATAGGCAGGTCTCCTGACTTGTAACGACTTTCATCGTCCTTCCCGTCTCCGTGGTGTGGGAGACAGTGGACATGCGAGGATGATCGTCTTTGGTGTGTTACTTACAGTTGCGCGACAGTTCGTGATTTTCACACGATTCCCTATTAATCTACAGCTAAGTAAAACCTCTTCCGGTTGATAAAGAAATAAAGTTAAGAACTATTTCAGCGGTGAAAGTAGTGAAATTTATGTGATTACCCGTAATGATGCCAGCAACCATATTCTCTTTGATATACTGGAAGGAAGACCGATGACCGAAGTCACCTAAATCTAAGTGTTTACCAAATCCTAATACGCATTTGCATCTTTACTTGTAGTAAATCAATGACAGGAGGCACTTCTAAACTTCAATTTCCCAACAACCAGTTTTAACCAACATTTCAATGCTATGACGGACCGCCTACTTCGTACTTGAGACTTTTTACTTCGTACTTCAGACTTTACATCCTGATTCTCCACTCTTTCGGATAATAGTTATTCACACGGTTTCCTAGGTTTTTGATCCAGCCAAGCGGTAGTTCCTTGTAAGTTATCAACACCCAGCCAATCGGTAAATCAGGAATTTCGATATCATTTTTACGCAAGAATTCTATGGCTTCGGATTCCGAAAGCTCATGTGCAGGAAAGTCCTTTTTTGGCAAGGTAGACAGCGCCCACTCGTGGTTAGGAATCCAGTCTTTTTTCTGCTTTTTGCCCAGCTCCACTCCAAAATACTTCAAACTCAAATGCAGGGAAAGCTTCTGAAAATGCAGGGTCCAGTCTTTTGAAATCCTGAAATAGGAATCATTCAGCGTGAAGTACTTACCCGAACCATCAAATCCCAATTCTTCATCCAAAATGCTTGATTCCCGATTAAAAACTTCCTTCAAAAATGGATGTTTGAAGTCTTTCACCCGCTTGGGTTCTTGAATGTAAGCTTCTGATGATCGCTTCCAAGCTGTGATAAAAAAGCCTTCTCCTTCCACCAGATGAGGAAAAAAACGATAGCCATAAAAAGTTTTACCATCAGCGTCTACCTCAGTTTCCTTGATATTCCAGCTAGCATCAAGAGGAATACGAACTGGCTCATAGGAAAACTCTTCAGTCAAAAATCGGATCATATTCTCATTTTCCTGCTCATTGAACGTACACGTACTATACACCAAATATCCATCAGCTTTCACCAGAGCACCAGCTTGATCCATGATGCGTTTTTGTCGGGCAGAGCAAAGCTGCACATTATCAAGAGACCATTCGTCCCGTGCCTGAGGATCTTTGCGAAACATTCCTTCGCCCGAACAAGGTGCATCCACCAAAACCAAGTCGAAAAATCCTTGCAGAGGTGCGAAATGATCAGGATCATTGTTTGTCACCAACGTATTTCCCAGGCCCCATTTGATTATATTTTCTTTCAAAATCTGCGCACGTGGCTGAATGACTTCATTGGCAACCAGCATTCCTTCATCACCTAAATAGGCAGAGAGCAAGGTTGACTTACCGCCAGGTGCAGCCGCCAAATCGAGGTAAATCCCTTTTGGAATAGCCAAAGAATTCAGAAGATGTTCAATAAAAATCGATGATGCTTCCTGCACATAATACGCTCCGGCATGTATCGCAGGATCAAGAGTAAATGATGGTCTTTCTTCCAAAAAAAAGCCCGTTTTGGACCATGGAATGGGTGTATTTGCCCATGAAAGTGAAAAATCTTTGTCAGAATTTAATCTGATAGAAGTTCGAGAAGGATTATTGATTGCTTGCTTAAATTGCTCAAATTCGGCTTTACCGAGTAGTTCGAGCATCTGAGACTCGAAGTCCTTAGGAAGTTTGGTTGCTGGCATGGGGCAAAGATAAGTTTTTTGGTCAACGCACGAATGTCCATTGTCCACAGCTGCTTTTCTTGCTTTCAAAATTTTTTGCTAAGTAACAATTCAACACTTGTATTGACTATGGACAGTCTACCAATAATAGTTATCTTCCACAAACATTATCATTATGGAAATCCTCACTAAAATCCTGATTGGTCTTATAGCCGCCCTTCATCTCTACTTTTTGTATTTCGAAATGTTCGCCTGGGACACCATTGGACGCAAGACATTCAAGTCAATTCCAGAGGAAATTTTTCCTAAAACTAAGGTACTTGCCGCAAATCAGGGTCTTTACAATGGCTTTTTGGTAGCTGGTCTGGTATGGTCATTATTGATACCTGATCCTGCCTGGTCCAATTATACAGCTATTTTCTTTTTAGTATGTGTCTTGATCGCAGGAATATTTGGGGCGTTGACAGCCAGCAAAAAAATCTTCTGGGTGCAGGCATTGCCAGCGCTAATCGCTTTGATTCTTGTTCATTTAAAGTAATGTTTAAAAGAAAAGACGGGTAGGGGAGAAACACACACGAAAATCTCTTCTGAATTTAAGAAATCAGAAATAAAGTAGAACATCAAACTTGCTAATGATATTTTCGAATGCTTTTGTTGAATTAACTACTAATACAAAACTAAAGCAGTTCGGCCCAACACTATTTAAAAAGTTCCTGAGACTTCTTGGATAAAAAAATATTAAACTAAACTAATTTTTAAAGATATAATCTTCCACTTTCTTTTAACTTCTCTATAAGAGATTTTAATTCACCTGGCTTAGTAGGTTTAATAATATAACCTGAAATAGCACTGATGTTTTTTGCCCTCTCAATATCTACTGGATCCACAGATGAAGACACTATATATATTACTATACTCTTACTTACTTTTGGTATTAACTTAACGTATTCTTCCATAAATTGAAAACCATCCATAATCGGCATATTAATGTCTAAAAGAATAATATCCGGAAGTTCGTTCTCATTATTAAGATTTTCTACCATAAAATTTAACGCCTCTTCTCCATCTGAAAAGGCAATAATTTTTTTAGCTAACCCTAGTGACTCTAATGTTTTAGTTACCATGAACTGGTAAATATCATCATCATCAACAATACATATATTTGAAAGACTATTCATTATAGCTAAAATTTATATTAAAAGTTGTTCCATGGTCAACTTTACTTGAAGCAGAAATCACCCCCCCCATTGCTTCGACTTGAGTTTTTGTCATAAATAAGCCCACCCCTTTAGCATCAGGATGTCTATGAAAGACTTTATTTAATCCAAATAACTTATGCCCGTGCCTCACCAAATCAATTCCCATTCCATTATCTGCAAATTTTAGGCTTATTACCCCATTTTCTATATCAGATTCAATGTGCAACTCGGGTATCCGCTCCTTATGGCTATACTTAATAGCATTATCGACTAAATTTAGAAAAATACTTTCCAAATAAACTTCATTGTAATAAATCTTTTCAACTTTTGAGAAATCGCTTGTAATTAAAATACCAGATTTTAGAATTTTTGATGAAAGAATTTCTTTTGTTTTAATTAAAACATCATCAAATGTAATTTTTTTAAGATTCTCGGATGACACTTTCTTAGTCTTAATAGCTTCCACTAAGGTGTTTAATGTTTGGGTGAGATGAAAAATTACTTTCTCAAACTTCTCAAAAACATATGCCTTGTCCTCCTCATTTTCTGAAGTATTGTAAAAATGCAACAGCGAGTTAAGATTACTTACTGGAGCGCGTAAATTATGAGAAGTAATATGTGTAAAATCTGCTAATTGAGTATTTTGAGCAGTTAATTTTTGTGCCAGCACTTCCAAACTTTCTTTCGCTTCAATTATCTTGTTTTGCGCTAATTTTTGTTCTGTAATATCTCGGATAGCTGCAGAGACTAATAGCCCTTCTTCCGTTTGAAGTGGGCTTAGACTAATCTGAATAGGAATTTCTATGCCGTGCTTATTTACACCAAATAATTCCTTTCCTTTTCCCACTCCCATTGCTCTGACTTTAGGGTTGGAGAAAAAGCTACCCCGATGTGCATGATGATTATCCATAAATCGTTCGGGAATGAGAATCTCTACAGATTTATCAAACAATTCTTCTAATGAATATCCAAATAATTTCTCAGCCTGCTTATTTATAAGTTGTATTTTTCCCCCTTCATTCACAATTACCATGGCATCAGGCGCTGATTCTAAAAGGCCTCTAAATTTATTTTCAGCCATCCTTTGCACTGTAACATCTTGGCAGGTGCCAACCATTTCGATAACATTCCCCAGGTTATCAGTAATGACCTCAGCTAAGAGTTGTATAGTTTTTATTGCTCCATTTTCCAGCTGGATGCGATGCATTAGCTCAATAAACTTTCTATCTTTAATAGCCTTATCGAAATAATCCGTAACAATTTCTCGGTCGTCGGGATGAACAAAACTAAAATAGGTATCAAAGGTTAATTCAGTATCCCTTTCCAGCCCAAAAATATGGTAAAGATTAGCAGACCATTTTACAATATTGGTAACTAAATCCCAATGCCAATTCCCCATCATGGTAATCTTCTCCGCAAAACTCAATAGCTGATTTTTTCGCAACAGTTCATTCTCAGCCAATTTTTGTACAGTTATATCACGTATTGCTGCCGAAACTAAGATTCCTTCCTCTGTTTGTAAAGGGCTAAAGCTTATTTGAACCGGGATTTCTTTCCCTGATTTATTCACGCCATAAAACTCTTTGCCCTCTCTCATACCTTTGGTTTTTGGGTTTGAGAAAAAATCTTCTATGAAATCTTTAGTAGTTGTGATGTATCGCTCAGGAATAAGAATATCAACAGATTTTTGGAACAATTCTTCGGAAGAATACCCAAATAATAGTTCTGCCTGTTTATTAATAAGTTGTATTACTCCATTCTCATTTGCTATCACCATAGCATCTGGAGCAGACTCTAAAAGACCTCTAAATTTGTTTTCAGCCATTTTTTGCTCCGTTATGTCCTGGCCAGTGCCTATCATTTCTATTACATCACCCTTAGCGTTTGTAATTACTTCACCTAAAAGTTGAACAGTTTTGATTTTCCCTTTGGTAGTTATAATTCTGTGAGTAAAACTGTAAAACTTTTTATCATTGGCAGCCTTATCAAAATAATACGTAACAGTCTGCTGGTCTTCGGGATGAACGAAATTGAAATAAGATGAGAATTTTAAATCAATAGTATCTTCATTGAGTTCAAACATTTTATAAAGATTGTTGGACCACTTTACTTCATCAGCAACAGTATCCCATTGCCAATGCCCCATCATAGTAATCTCTTCAGCAAAGTTCAACAACTGATTTTTTCTCAGTAAATCATTCTCCGTCGCTTTCCTTTCAGTGATGTCAAATGAAACACTCAAAAACCCTATTTTTTCTCCCAAATCATTTTTGATAGCTGTTAAGGTTAATTGAACAGGAAATGTAGATCCATCTTTCCTTCTATAGGTCCATTCCCGAGTATCATAGTTATCCCATTTGGCTAATTCCATAAATGGGTCAAACTCCTGATCATCTATACCATAAGACTTGGCTATATCTTCTGTAAATCTTTCTATTTCTTCTTTAAGTAGATAAATCTCAGGCTTTACTAATCCAATCATTTCAGTCGCAGAATATCCCAATAAAACTTCTGCACCGTAATTAAAATGCGTAATTATACCTTCATTATTAGTGGATATTATGGCAATAGGACCTGAATTGAAAATGGCTTTCAATTCATTATGAGCCTTATTCAAAGCAATTTGAGATATTTTTATATCATTTATATCTTGAAATACTCCAAACAAGCGTACGCATTTACCATTAAAAATCTCTGCTTGACCAATAGCCCGCGTCCATATAATTTTATTATTTGCAGTTATAAGTTCAACTTCTACATCATAAGGAGTTCCGTATTCGCTTGCTTCTTTAACAGCCTTTGAGATGGTATCCCTACTTTTCCCTTCCCTAAAAAAATTAATCGCTGTTTCTAAATCTGGCTCAAAATCTTCTGGCAATTCATGTATCTCACGAACCATTTTACTCCAGAAAATCTCACTTTTGATTAAATTAATGTCCCAGGTTCCTATTCTGGCTACTTTGTTAGTTTTTTCTAATATTTTCTCAATACGGATCCTTTCTTCCTCATTGTCTTTAATGTGAGTAATATCTCCGGTATGCATAAGCAAGCCTCCGATTTTACCTTCAGAAATATACCAAGGACGCACATCCCAATAAATCCATTGAACCGACCCATCCACACGTTTGAAAGGCGCTTCGTCACATCTATCAATAGCTCCTTTAAGACATTTCTGATGATTTTCCTTCCATTCGCTACCTATCTCAGGAAAGAGATCGTAATGTGAACGGCCAATAATTTCTAGCCCTTCCATTTTATAATCTATAATCCATCGCTGTGACACGGCGATGTAGCACATGTTATTGTCTAGCATAGCAATTGCCGTTGGCGCCTGCTCTATAAAAATTTTATTATACTCCTCTTTAGTTTCTAAATCTGTTTTGAGTTTTGTCAACTCTAACACATTCTCTATTATCTTATTTTCTGAGGCAGATAATTTAACATTTGCTTTTAAAAGTTCATCGTTCTTTTTAAATAATTGTTTTAAAGCTGGCATTAATACAAATAAAAATTCTCCTACCAATATTAATACTGCGATTAAAGCAAGAAAATATATTGTTGTCTTCAATTTTGCAAGATTCTCACTTGCTCCCTTCTGATATTCCTCTACTGCACGCTGCATTGTCAGAAAATAGGGAGATTCAGTTTCTGCAATGATCCTTACATCTTGTTCAATTGAACTAGGATTATTTATAATATTCTTACTAGATAATACTATTGTTTCTAAATATCTGTCACTAATTTTTAATAGGGAATCTAACGTACTATTATCTCCATCTCTTTTATTTATTGAAAAAAGATATTTATGTGAGTCTTCAAACTCATCCACTAATGCTTGGAGGGTATTTAGGGAGTCTTTACCTAACCTTTGACTTAGTTTATTATCAAAGGAAAAAACTAGGTTAGTAATACTCTCACTCAACATACATTGTTGTGAAGCTTTACTAATTAATAGAGCAGAATGTTTTTGAGTATTAACACTGTTTTGTACAATTACCAATGCAGCAAGAACAATCAGTATAATTGTAGATATAAATAATATATATCGTTTTTTAATAGACTTTTCTAAGTTTATCATTTATAACTTTTCTATATTCAACTACTCCAGTCTATCCAAACTGATTGATTTGAGACAAAACCGGATAGCTGTCTCTTTTGCCCTTTCCTCCTTCAATTGAGATCCACATTCGCTTAGGGCCTATGGCCTTGATTTACTATTAATTCACTTACCCGTTATCAGCTTAAAAAGATGAGGTTCAAAATTTAGCCATGCCTAGTACATAATACAGAGCTAATCTCTGTTCTTCACAGTGTACCAGTGTAAATGATATTCCTTAACGGGTAGCTATATAAAATACAACTTTTTCTAAACATCTAACTCTTTTCATATCAAAATGTTATCACCCTAATGAAGGGCTTTTATAGAATTACAGATTTAGTCACATGACACGCTCTAGTTATTCGCCACATAAAATGGCATCAGCCGTTATAAGCGCTCTCTAGCGTAGTTACTGATTAATCCCTCTTTGGTGAGTCCTCCACTTAATAAATACGTGCGCATTTATTTCTTCAGCATTTAAAGATTGAACATAATCAACTCCTTTTTCTTGGCCTTCCTTCTAATTCCCCCTGTCACATTCCATCCACATTTTGGCTTATCTAGACTAGCGGTAGATTTCTATTATCCTCGCTCCAAGCTAATTAGGATTATAGAAGGCAGGTATATAGAAACTGCAGTCAATCGGAAAGGTAAGTATAAATCTGCTATATCAGGAAATTGCACTAAAAGCTTCTCAGATAACGTAGCCCTTAGCCCTTCACCTTTTATCATCACAATCCGCCTTCTAACACTCATAGCGATAGTATTCGTTTGAAATTCAACGTTAAAAATCGGCTGAAAAAATGTGATATTTTTGTTAAAAATTAGTCTTTTAGAATCAAAACATACTCTCTCTGTCTATCATTATGAGGCGTGGACAAGGTGGTATAAAAATCTAGCTCAAGATTTTAGCATTTTTTGCTCGCTCCTACTTACTATGTCCGTCAGTGATTATCCTATAGATTCAGCCAGTAGTTCAATTTAAATACAAGCGACCGCTGCTTAGGCATTAAGTCCCCAGGAAAGTAATTATCTGTATAAACTATAAACATATCCGAAACCGTAGCATAACGCCACTGCAGTCGGGTATTGATATTCAAGTTGTCAATCTGGTTATTGTACTGGATGAAAGTGGTCCAAAACAACTTCTTAGAAACTGTCAGATCAATTCTCGGACCTACTAATAGCAAATTAGCATCTGCTTGTGGCTCTGGAAGTCTGATTTGGTTGTAGCTGAAATTCATAGATATATTAGCAATATACCCTAGTCTAAGAGCCATTTCACTTTGGATTTTACGGATATTACCTGTGAAGTATTGACCGAATTCACTCGTCAAGGTGATATTAAAAAGCTTTCTGGGATTACTCTTCAATTCAACTCCGATTGTGTTTGTATTATAATCCGTCCCTGTTGGCAATGGTTCTGCACCCGTTCGTGTAGGATCGAATTCCTTAAATAGATAAATGTACCGATTGCGCTGTGTGATCGTTATTTGGGCTAAGTTTTGGAAGCGTACTTCGTAAATAAGTTTTAAATCACGATCCGTCGTTCCTAAATTTTCATTGAACAACTGTTCATAATCAATCTTTGGCCCATGACGATTGATGATTCGGGACTTTGGAAAAAAGACATATGCTAAATCTGGATTAAATCGTTTGTAACCTACTCTAGGAGCAAAGCCTACTAGAGGATTATAGCTTTCACCTATGTCCAGATAACTCACAGACCCATTCCAGTGCAAATCATTATATCGAACAAAAGCATTGAAGGTTCCTGGATTTTCTCCTACCTCTTTCTCGAAGGTTCGATGGTAAAAAGCCTTACCTGTCCACTTATTATCTTCTGAAGCTAAATTATACTCCAAGCCTACTAGGCGATTGTATGCATTAGGATCAAAAACACTTTGGTATTCATCCAGCGCAAATGATTCTCTATCCACGAAAATGAACCCAATATTCGAACGTGAAAAGATCTTCTTTTGAACTGCCAACACAGAAAAATTCTTTCCCGAAATACCTGCTTCATCGTCACTTGCTGTTTGCATATTCATCATGCCCACTCGCCAATCATCAGTAATTTTACCGCTGATCCTTGCACCATAGATGATCTTATTCTGAATATTTTGGCCTGTATTTTCGTCACGGTCAACTCCTATTCTTCTAGAGAAAAATGGTCTAGCAAGCGGATGTCCAAAATTTGCAAAGAGATCACCATTCTCTAAAAAAAATTGACGTCTCTCAGGAAAAAAAATCTCAAATCGATCCAAGTTAGTGACTTGCTCGTCCACTTCCACTTGTGAAAAATCAGGGTTAAATGTCAAGTCAAGGTTTAACGCTGGTCCAATACCTACCTTAGCATCTCCACCAATCGATGGAGTCGGCTTTTCTTTTGTTCCCTCCAGGTAATTCCTCGACATTCTCGAAGCTACATATGGAATAAGAGAAATATTGGCAGCATTCTTCTCCAATGGTTCCTCAAAAATCAATTTCCGGCTAAATGCTAGTGAGAGTAGGGAAAATTGACGCGGGATAGGTGACCATGTACTTTTTTCACCTTCATGGCTATCGATTCTGTAAAAATTCAAATTCCAATTTTGGCCACCATCCTGAAATCGTAAGGTAGATAGTGGAATGATAGCCTCAATTTGCCAGCGATCTTCGTAGATAACAGCCTCCGCAAACCACTTATTATCCCAAGCCAAACTTAAATCTTCCGATTTAGCACCTCCATTGGAAACCAACCCCTCTCGTTGTACTCCATAGGGATTTACACCAAACTGAAACGCATTTGTCTTATCATTAAATGTGTCAAACATGAATGTAATCCCATCATTTGCTTCACCACGATAGTCTCTTCTAAGAGAAGTAGAGACATATTTCCGTGGTCCCACATTTTGCATTACTGCTGCGATGTATAGATTTTCATCATCATAAGCGATTTTAAAACGCGTGCTCGCCGTTGCATGTGATGTGTCAGAAGGAAAATTTTGGGTAAAATTATCACTCCATCCTTCAGAATCCCAGATTTCCTCATCCAATACCCCATCCAGGACAATAGGATCCTTTACTTTAAAAGCAAATGCATTTGGCGCGGATTGAGACTGGGAAAATCCCTGAACACAAAATAATAGAATCAACGTAATTAGCAGAAGATACTTTGGCATAGGTAGAGGACTTCCAACAAAAATATCAGTAGTACCTCCAATTTCAGCATATATTATACTAATGGTTAAAAAATAAGGGAATTCTATTTTTTATACCCTGATTATTTCCCAAAGACAGTGAGAATCAGGCTTCTATTTCCTGCATTTCTACGAAATTCACACAGATAAATTCCCTGCCAAATTCCCATGTTGAGTTTTCCACCAGAAATAGGGATTTGAAGACTTGTGTCAAAAAAACTGGCTTTAATGTGTGCAGGCATATCATCCGGACCTTCGTAAGTGTGGATAAACCGTGGATAAGATTCTGGAATTAACTCATTTACGAATGTTTGGAAGTCCTTTCTGACAGTAGGATCCGCATTTTCATTGATAGTCAACGCCGCAGAAGTATGTTGGATAAAGACCTGCAAAAAACCCATTTCAATCTGTGCTATTTCAGGTATGGCATCCTCTATTTCCTCGGTGATCAAATGATATCCTGCTGGAAAAGATTGCAAGCGAAGTTTGTGTTGGAAAAATTGAGTCATTCACAAAAATAGGATTCGCCCAATGAGTACAAAACTCTCCTTGAAACTATTGCTTATCGAAATACAACTTGGCACCGTCACAAGCGTCCCAAGTTCCTGTAAGCTGCCCCTTGCTATTTAAGAAATATTGCTCCTGATCAGTGCTACAACTGTGAATGAGCTGTGTATTTGCACTTTCGTATTGAAAAATAAACTTCCTCAAACCGTCCTCGAATCGCTCTTCATAAGTTCCACTGATCGATTGTTTTCCAATAGATTTTCTAAAAGTACCATCAGATGAAAGAGAATAAACATAGGCAGAATCTCTAATGGAAATATAGCTCGGACTGGATACTCCTCCTTCTTGATAGCCAGCAATTACCCACTTCTGATTACCTGAAACTGGTTCAGGGTAATCATCAAAATCGCATGAAAATGCAAAAACAGCTAAGAGTAGGAATAAAATAAGTTGCTTCATTGAATCAAATGGTTGCTATACTTCTGGATAGTCTTCCAAATTCAATTACTCTGCCAATTTTCTGAAGGGAAAAAACTGTTTTCTATTTTTTACTTCTTTTTGCCAAAGGATTGTATTCCAATGCCTTTTCTATCCAAAATTCCCAATCTTCATCCATATCAAATCCCTCTGGATCAACATAGACAAATCCCTTCATAGGCCTGCCCGTAAATTCCATCGTTCGACAACCTGCCCGTTTCATACACATATCTTGGGCGAATTCCCCCACTCTCACCATCATTCGATCTTCACCAGAAGTCTTATCTCTGTTCAGGCCTATGCACATTTTATCATCTACCATGAACAGCATTCCTCCCATCATTTTTTTGGCAGTAAAAGCAACACCTCTACGCTTAAAACTTGAAGCTAATCGTTCAGCTAAATACTCATCAAAAGCCATAATTCCGTTTTATGTATTTCTTTACTAGTAGAAGAAAATAGCCGGTCAAATTGCTGTCAATTCAATCGTTGACGCCTCGTCGATTTCCAATCTGTAAATCAAAGACTTTATTGCTGCCGTATATTCTAATTCTCAGTTAAAATAAGACTCATCCTCACTTTTCATTCGAAAAGTATAGCGTAATGCCATCGCATGGGCCACTTCCGCCAACTAATAGATTATCCATATTTAAATGGAGATGTTCAAGATTTGGATAGCAGCTATATCTTAACACATCATCTAGAAAGGTCAGCGTGTAACTCGTCCCTTTTGTATTCGTTCCATGAATCAAGTCCTCTAGTTGAAATGTGCCTGAAGTGGTTTCTTTCCCAACAGTTTTGAGGAAAGTCCCATCTTTCTTAAACACATAAAAATAACTAGAATCACTGATTGCCTGAAAGCCCGAGTCCCCACCTAAGCCATAACTACTTTTTCCCACCAACTTCCAAATCTGAGGAAATTTCTTTTCCAAATTTTTCTCAGTCCGACAGGATATTGAAAAAAAGGCAATGACTAAAATGCATATAAGGAATTTCATAGCATGCTTTTAAACTAGTAAGGAATCATGTTGATACTGGAACGCATTTGCAAATGGCTACAGATCAGATCTTCTCAATGAAATTTTCCAACACACCAATCTCGTCAATTCCTATTCTCACACGATCTCCCGCTTCTAGTGTAAAATCATCTGGAACAATACCTGTTCCTGTCATCAAAAAGCAACCAATTGGGAAGGTATCTGCGCGGAAAAGCCATCCAGCCAGTTCCTGTGGCTTACGCTTCAGTTGGGTTAAAGCAGTCTCGCCAGCAAAAGCCAAAACTCCAGCTCTGAAGATCTCCAACCTGATCGTCGCTGTCTCTTCAATGGCTTTATCCGTTATGAAAAGACAAGGACCAATCGCCGCACAGCCTGCATAAACCTTCGCCTGTGGCAAATAGAGAGGGTTTTCACCTTCAATACTTCTGCTACTCATGTCATTCCCGCAGGTATACCCTTGTATTTTACCAGAAGGAGAAATCACCAAGGTCAACTCTGGCTCGGGCACATCCCAGGTAGAATCCTTACGGATATTCACTGCAGTTCCAGGCGCAGAAACTCGGCTAGCGGTGGCTTTGAAAAATAGCTCAGGACGATCAGCATTATAAACCTTATCGTAGAAATCTGCTCCACCGGCATCTTGGGATTCTTCCATTCTGGCAGTTCGGCTACGGTAGTAAGTCACCCCAGCCGCCCAGATTTCTTGATTTCCCATAGGGGATAAAATTCCTTTTGCTAGCAAATCCTCAGCTTCTTCAGCGGAAATCGCTTTCCAAGACTTGGACTGTGAGTTTAGATAATCTTTAAGATTTTCATGCGCCAGCAAAGCATCCCAGTCTAATTCAGGACCAAAAAAAGCTTGATTCTCTTGCTGCAAAAGTGTGCCCGAAGGCAGTTTGTAAATTTTCATAGGTTATAGGGTTTGATTAGAAATTTAGGAAAAAGATTTGAGAGATAGGTAAAAGTTAAAGGAGGAAAGATGCATGGTGAACAGACTTTTGAAGAATTGACAATATTAATTTTCTAATCGGCAGATTTGCGAAGCAACTTTTCCCCATTACCTTTGCTTATAGATCATAGGGGGTGCCTTAATAAAACGGGCTGAGATCATACCCATACGACCTGATCCGGATAATGCCGGCGAAGGGAAATGAACAAGCGTAGCAACAAACAAAATCAAACAACCGAAGCGGTACCCTTCTGGATTTTAGATTTTGTCCATGCTAACGGGTAAACAATTACGGGGAGCTTCCCTAAAGCTTTCTCATGTTTCACTCAATCTCCCGCAAGGGAATATTACACATGAAAAAAGTATTTCTTGGCTTGGCTTTTTGCCTAGTCGCCATTTCAAGCTGGGCTCAGCAGAGCCTTAGCGGAAAAGTGCTGGATTCTAAATCCGGCGAAGCTTTAGTAGGTGCCTCAGTGTGGGCAGAAAATCAGGGAAAAGGTGGCGTCACAGACGAGAATGGCCTTTTCACCATTAACAAATTACAATCGGGCACCGTGGAACTTCGGGTTTCATACATCGGATACAGCACGGTAAAGCAAACTTTGGAAGTGCCATATTCCGGTGAACTGACGATAAAACTCCATGCTACTGAACTGATGACGGAGGAATTCATCGTATCAGCAACTCGTGCTTCTCAGAGTACTCCGACTACATTTCAAGAGATAAGCAAAGAAGAGCTTGCAAAGAGAAATCTCGGTCAGGATATTCCTCTGCTCTTGAATTTCACTCCTTCGGTAGTGACCTTTTCAGACGCTGGTGCTGGAATCGGCTATACTGGGATGCGAATCAGAGGTTCGGATCAAAGCAGAATCAATGTGACTGTGAATGGTATTCCGATGAATGATGCCGAGTCTCATGGCGTTTATTGGGTAAATATGCCTGACTTCGCCTCTTCTGTGGATAATCTTCAGATTCAGCGCGGGGTGGGAACCTCCACCAACGGTGCGGCGACTTTTGGTGCTAGTTTGAATTTCCAAACTGATACTAGAAACGACGATGCGTATGCGCAAATTGATAACTCCGTTGGGTCTTTTAATTCACTTAAGCATACGATCAAAGTTGGGTCAGGACTCTTAAACAACCGATTTGCTGTAGATGCAAGGCTTTCAAAAATCACATCCGATGGCTATGTGGATAGAGCTAGCTCAGACCTGAGCTCATATTTTGTCTCAGCGGGTTATTTCGGAGAAAATCATGTATTGAAACTAAATGTCTTTTCCGGAAAAGAAAAAACTTACCAAAGCTGGTATGGTCTATCTGAGTCTAAGCTGAAAGACGATCGTAAATTCAATTATTACACCTACGACAACGAAACAGATAACTATCAGCAGGATCATTATCAATTGATCTATGCCGGTAAAATTGGCAGTAACTGGAAAACAAACGCTGCACTGCACTATACTTACGGACGTGGATATTACGAGCAGTATAGAGAAGATGATGCCTTTGCCAACTACCGTCTTCCTAATGTGACTATTGGAGAATCAATCATAACCAACACGGACATCATCAGAAGACTTTGGCTGGATAATGACTTTTACGGTGGAGTTGCTTCCTTCAATTATATCTCAGACGATGGACGTTGGGATGCCGTACTTGGCGGTGGAGCAAATCGCTACGACGGAAGACATTTCGGAGAGATCGTCTGGGCAAGAATAGCTGGGGACACCGAAATCCGTGATAAGTATTACAACAATAGCGCAGTGAAAGATGACCGAAATGTCTATCTGAAAGCTACACGGGAACTTACCACCGAATTAAGTCTGTATGGAGATCTGCAACTACGGGTGATAGATTATTCATTTGAAGGGCTAAATGACGATGGGCGAATCGTAGATGGAGAGGAAAAATATACCTTCTTTAATCCAAAATTTGGTGTTAGCTATGAGAATTCAGGCCGGACTTGGTATGCTAGCTACGCTGTAGCCAATAGAGAACCAAAAAGATCTGATTTCACGGATAACCAGATCACGGAAATTCCAAAACCTGAGCGATTGAACAACATCGAAGCAGGTCTACGTGCCAGAAGCGGAAGTTTCACCTACAATGCAAATTTCTACCTCATGGACTACAAAGATCAGCTGATCCCAACAGGGCAGATCAACAATGTAGGAGCTTATATCCGTGAAAACGTAGCAAATTCATATCGTGCAGGAATAGAGTTGGATGCAACTTATCAGGTATCGAAATCATGGATTTTAGGAGCAAACATTGCGCTTAGCCAAAATAGAATCAAGGAATTCACCGAATACGTGGATGATTACAGCACTGCCGAATTCACACAGGAAGCTTTCACCTACACCGATACGGATATCGCGCTATCTCCAAATGCTGTAGCATCTGCTATGATCGAGTTTAAGCCAGTAAAGAATCTTTCGCTGAACTGGCTGAGTAAGTATGTAGGCAAGCAATACTTGGACAATACCAGCAGCGATGCAAGATCCCTCGATGCTTTCTTGACCAATGATATCCGTATCAGCTACTCCGTTCAGCCACGCTTTTTCAAAAGCTTGGAGCTAAACCTTCTGGTAAACAATATCTTCAATGAGATGTATGAGCCAAATGGCTATACGTTCAGCTACTTCGTTCCTGGCGAAAGTCAAAAAGAATTGGTGACGGAGAATTACTATTATCCAATGGCTGGAACCAACTTTATGCTAGGTTTGAGCTTGAAATTCTAAGGGTCTTTATTAAGAAAAGCACTGGTTTTCCCATAATCGATTGAGGAAAATCAGTGCTTTTTTTACATCATTTCAGTGTTGAGAGGTGAGACAGAAGCTTTTTGGTTTATAATTTTGAGTCTATTTTTTTCAACTTCTCCAACCTCTCACTTATTTCCTCTAAAGCCACAACTGCATCTTTTTCTCTAGTGAAATCAAGCGCTAAAAACTTGGTTCCATTGGCAATCAATACACATTTATAGATGGTGACTTCGCGCGAAAGGGTAGGGCTAATTCCATTTGGTGTATTTGTACTTCGATAACTGTGAAGAATTAATTCAGCACGTTCGATCTTCGGAAGCTTTTGCCATTCTCCTATCCTGAACCAAAGAATGCACTGGTATTCTTTGAATTCATTTCTTCGAAAATCAATCAGAGTTCCTGAGTAAATAGAGACTATTAGCATTCCAATCACCAAAGCTCCGCCGCCAACGATCCAAATCTTTTGCGAATCTGTATTCACTTCAATAAACAATGGAACAAGTAACACAATAAGACCAGCTGCTAGAAGAATTAGCCCTAACAAGCTCGATCCATTGATTCCTGAACTTAGATTTTTGTGATTGAATTGATCCAATTGAATAAGTTTAATTGATACCTCAATAAAATAAAGAATCTCTCAATTACACACTATTTCTACCCTAAGTTGAATTTCTCTATCCACGAGCGTGCGATCCACCCAACTTCCACTATAGGCAATATCCCAATCGAAGCGGTCGATTTCGATTGTTGTGACAAACCGTTTTCCATGTTCTTTAGCGGAAAATAAAATAGAATTCGTAATTCCTTTAATCGTCAGTTCTCCGCTTATTAGTAATTCTCCGTGTTCATTCCTTTTGATTTGAACAATTCTGAATGTTGAAAAAGGATAGGTATCCACATCAAAAAAATCAGCGCTTTTGAGGTGATTGGTGAGATTTCGGATGGGAATCGGGTCTGAGGCAGGAATATCTGTTACCTTGATACTCTTCATATCCACTATGATTTCTCCTCCAGTCAATTGCCCATTTGTCTTCAATAAATAACCTGAGCGTATCTCCATTTCGCCTTCATGCTTTCCCAAGCCCATCATCTTAGTACCTTTCCAATAAATCTTCGATTCATTAAGATCAATTTCAATTGAATCAGCCTCCACATTAGAAATTGGAGCAAATATGTATTCCAAAGATTTAGAATCTGATCTTTCCGCACAGCTAAGCAACACTAGCCCACAGATGAAACCTAGCAGCTCATTCATAATCCGGAATATTTTTACCTAAAATAAGATCGCGGCGAATGGTCCATATCCCATTCCCTAGAATAGGATTGGTGATTCCAGATCCACCGCGATTAGGCAAATTCTTTCGCTTTTCTTGTGACAGAAGTGGATCATCTACAAACACAAATTCATCCAAATAGTAAGCTGTTTTTCCCTGTTCCTTCACAGTAATGTGAATATGTTCTAGCTCATCTCTAGTAGGGTACGCACCTGGCCGAAAAGTGTAAAAAGAATAATTTCCCTCCTTATCTGTCTTTACCCAACCACGAATAATCCCGTGCCTTTTCGCCCAGCCCGTTTCATCTCCTTTGGTCTCGTATATTCCTATCCGATTAGTTTGGTAGATGTAAATGATTACATCGGAAACGGGAGTTTCACCATCTTCTTGAAATACTTTGCCGGAGATTTTTAGTTTGGGTTCATTCTCTTCAAAACCTGGAAGTGTATCGATAGCTGACAACTTCTTCTCGCCAAACTCAACTATTGCTTCACAGCCTTCACACGGCCCACCGACGATTTGATCGGGTTTAGAGTCCAAAGACTGGCCAGTACACGAGCTGAAAACATTTATCATCGTGCAGAGCATTATTAACTTATAGTTCTTCATTTCACAGTTTTCTCAAAAGCTGCTAAGAAGTCTTATCATCTAAAAATTGAATAGGCTAAGCTGTGGGAAATCTACCTCAAGACGATGGGGAACTCGAAAGCTTTTGCTTGAAGTTATCCACATAATTGCGGCTTAGACGAAGCTCCTTCTCGTCGGAAAGTAATACATCATAATCCCCATTCAGCCTGGATTTGTAGGAAACTACCTTACTGATATTGACAATCGTAGATTTATGAATCTGTACAAATTGCTCTGGGTTCAATTTTTCTAAAATTGATTTGAGCGTAGTAGAATGTAGGTGTTTCTTTCGGCCTGAATGAATTTCGATATAGGGAGAGGCGGCACAGATGTATATAATATCACTGCATTTGATTGCTATCTTCGTCCTGCCGGAACCCACGAGCAATTGCTCTAAAAATTTAGCTTTTTCAATTTTATCAGGCTTCTTTTTCCTTATCAATACCAATGCAATCACTGAGTAAATCAGCAGATATTTATACAAATCTTCTGAAACTGTAAATCTAAGATTGCGGGAGAACCTAAAGGTATGCTCATAAAAACTCGCAGAAATCAAATGCACCAGGCCAGCAAAAAGTAGCATGTGGATAACAGTTGCTACAAGTACAAAAAGTATTCTCTGCACAAAAAGATTGGGAAGCTTTTCATTTATCGAGCCCTTCTGAAATAGCCAATTCAACAGAAATGCGACAGGCAGAATCAGTATCCAAAACGTATTGAAAAGGAAGGATTCCGACGCGTAAAAGGGATACTCATTCGATCTGGAATGCAGATAATCCTGAAAAATCGTCACCAACAATACCAGAACCAAGACAACGAGATACTTCAGCGTTGCCTTGATCCTTGGTTTCTTTTGTTGATGCTTTGCATTCATTTTCTCTATGATTTTGAAGTGAGCAGTGCAAATAGCTTTTCATTCACGTAGTAATTCCCAGTGCTATAGTTTCTATACATATCAAAGCACATATGTAAAGATTTCTCAATTTTCTTTACATATAGGAAGGGATATGTAAAGCTGCTTTACATAGGGTTAGAAAAAATGTAGGGGGGAATAAATATTCGCCCAAAATATTCAATTCATAAAAGGGCGAAAGATTTTTCACCCCAACAACAATTGATCAATCCGGAAAAACGCTCTTATCCATTCCTGGTACAATTCGAAGCGCATTCTTGTAATACAATTTTTTCAAAACCTCGTCAGAAAGACCCAAGCCGTACATTGACCAGTAAGCATGGTACTTTTTGTAGTAAGGGAAATACTCATCCTCGGTTTCCAATACTCGGAAGTAGGTGTAATACTCCTCTTTGTTGTAAGCATCCTTTCCAAACAGCACACGATCCTGATACTTTTCAAAAAACGCCTTAGCTCGTCGCGGCTGACGACCAAATTCTGCGATCACAGCACCGATTCCAAAATTCACGTTTGGATACTTCTCCAAGTGAGCACTTGCCGCATCTAGATCATTCGCCATCCAGCCCATATGCGCATTAATAAATGTAGTCTTTGGATGCTTAGCAAAGACATCGTGTTGCTCCGCCATAATTTGCTCAAAAGGTGCTGGGTCATCCGCTCCTCGCTGACGGTTTGGATGAGTTTTTAGCTCTAACCAACGCTCATTATTTGCATCCATCGGCTGCCAAAACTGGGCAGGGTCAGCAGAGTGAATAATCACTGGAATTCCCAATTCACCCGCTTTCGCCCAGACAGCATCCAAATCAGAATGATTAACAGGCACCCGATTTCCTTTATTGTCCTGGACAGAAAAACCCAAACTTTTATAAATCTTCAATCCACTGGCTCCGGCGGCTACATCTTCTTCAAGTTCTTTTACGGCTATCCTAGCCCAATTTTCATCACCAAAACCTGCAAAATTCAGATTTGTAAATACCATAAACCTCCCTGGAGCATGGGTACTAAATTCCTTCAGCATATCCTTGATGTATTGCTGCTGGGAATTGCTATCTCCACGCCCAAATCCTCTTCCGCTAAGGTTCACCAACACACCCATGTTGATCTCGTCCATTTCAGAGATCAACTCATCTATCCTCTGCTTATTGACTCCCCCTTGATGGCTATGAATATCTACGAAAGGAAACTTCGCCCGCTGTACTGGATGTTCTGGTACTTTCAATGTCGACGGTGGATTATATTCCTCAAAACTCATTTCCTGGGCAAAAGCAATATTTCCGACTATGAAAAATGTAAAAGCAATAAATAATTTGGTAGAGTGATTCATATGCTAATTAAATGAAAAGGTATGGCTTGCTTACGCAAAATTTTAGAGAAAAGTTAAAGCACAAAAAAAATCCCGAGTAAAACCCGGGATTCAAATTTGTTTAACGAGCTGTTCCTCCATTGATCACCTGACCAAAGAAGATCGCATTCATATAGAGTTTATTTGTACCGAACCAAAAAGCTCGGAAGTTCATATTATCTGCAAAGGCAACGATACGGCCTCTTCCTACTCCAGAAATCTGAATTACAGATCCATTCTGAATTCCCGCAAGATTAGAAGGATGAAGATATCCTGATGCTAATGGCTTATCAGTATAGACTAGTGGATTTGCATACGGATTTTCTGATGGCTCCATAAACAAGTTATCATTTCTAAATGTGTGAATATCTGAATTGATATAACCATAGCCAATAGGATGGGTCAGATCTAAGGTTGCATTGAAGATAGCACCACCAGTCACTTTGGCACCTCTAGCATTATCATAGTCTGCGTAGCTTTTTTGCAGTCCTGCTTCTGGAGCACCACTTTCACGGAACTTGAAGTTTCCTACTTCATTCTGAGAAAGGAATTGAATCGCTCCACCTTTCGCAAGTAGTGTTCCTCCACCTGAAATCCATGATTTGAGTGTAGCTGCACCTGATTTTCCAAGACTACTATATCTACCATCTGGCATTAAAATCACGTTGTATCTATCAAGCGTACTACCGCCGATCCTATCCATAGGAAGCAAAGTAATAGGCATCTCATAGCGCTGGTCGAGTAAGTGCCAAATCTCTCCAGCCTCATAACTATCTACTCCACCTTCTACTAAAAGTGCTATCTCTGGCTTATCCAACGTAACAATACTTGGTGAACCCACATTCATCCCAGCAGTATAACCTGTCGTCAAACCATAGATATCTACCGTGGACTCTTTGGCAATTTCGGATAGCTTAGTATAAAAAGCCTGATCATCTAGGCCTGTTTCTCCTTTGCCAATAAGCAAAGTACCACGTCCAAACTTTTTACTATCTGCAGTAGTGAATTCTCCAGTAGCTACTCTTACCTGAAAACCAGCATTCATCAATTTGTATGCGGCTTTCGGAGCATAATAATCCGTCCATTCCATTGCATACTGGTAAGCTCCTGCATTCCCTATTACTTTTCCTGGAGCCAAAGCGATAGAATTTTTAGTGATTTCATTTACACTTGCAAGATTCAAAATCTGACTATTCAATGCCATGTAGTCCAAGTTGAAAGCCATCGGGTACGTCCAGGCTGAAATGTCATAGAACAAGCTGTCTTTAAATGTATTTCTTGTTTCAAACATCGCCTTGATTAGTCTGTACTGAGGTTGATCTGCCGGTACTATGTAGGAATTTTCCTTCTGAAATTCTTTTCCGTTCACGGAGATATCATCATTCAGACTAAAAACTTTGATGTCATGCTGCAGGATCAAATCTGCTAAATGATAGCTACGTGCATCGTCGTCCCTACTTCCAAAAATGTAGGCTTTGTTCACATCAGAGTCTACTTCCTTTTGAATATCCTTGTAGAAATCCTTCATGAATTGATTCAACTCCTGACGCATTTCCTTAGCAGCTTGAAAGGAGGAAAGATTAGCGGTGAATTGATTTCTAATGGTAAAAGGAAAGCTGAGCATTCCGTTCACACTTTCTTGCAGGTGACCTCTAGAGCTAGCTTGCTCAAATAAAATTCCAATAGAGCCCTGAACATCTGGATAGGTGGAGCCTTTTCCATAATAGTAATCATCGTAGCTCTCCTGATTGAAATAAAGTGAACCAATTTGATCTAGAGCTTTTGCATGATATTTTCCGATTTTCTCAGTCAACTCAAAGTTTTTGGCAGGAGTAAGCGGGTGCATACGCGCCGGAACTCCTGGCTGGAAGAAAAATGTGCTGTTGGTTCCCATCTCATGAAAATCCAGATGAATGTTTGGAAGCCATTCTTGAAACACACGCACTCTATTTCTAGACTCAGGATGTTGTACTGGAAGCCAATCTCTATTCAAATCAAACCAATAGTGATTCGTTCTTCCACGTGGCCAGGCTTCGTTAAATTCTGCATTGTTCGGATCACCGTTCATGTTATAAGACTTATGGGTATTTACCCAAGAAGCGAAGCGATTGAGTCCATCAGGATTAATCGCTGGATCAAGTAATAAGACCATATTGTCTAATTCTCCTGCGATTTCCTTTGCTGCCGCAAAATGGTAGGCTGCCAAAAGAGAAGCATTCGCTCCACTAGGCTCATTTCCATGAACCGAATAGCCCATAAACATCACAATCGGCATTTTTGAAATATCCACCGATGCTCCAGCGTCTCTTAGTTTTTTCCGATCTGCCTTGATCTGATCGATCTTGACAAGATTAGCCGGGGAAGTAATCGTCAAAAGAACCTGAGGTCTTTTCTCGTAAGTTCTGCCAGTTTCTTCGAAAGTCACACGATCTGAAGCATCAGCTACCGCCTTCATATACATCACTAATTGGTCATGACTCACATGCCATTCACCCACTTCATAACCCAAAACTTCCTTTGGGGTCGGGATAGATTGATCATATGTATATCCGGTGGGCAAATAATAGCTTAGATCTACCTGAGCATATGTGCAGAGGGCAAAAAAGGACAAAAGCAACGATAGCAGACTTCTTTTCATATTGATTGTTGGTTTAACTTTTAACTAAAATCATACTTTGATTCCTTAAAAAAAGCTATTTTGGTTCAATGGTTAAAATAATTGAAGAACACACATGGATTTAATATCTTCTGGCGAAGGCCAACTGTTTTGGCAAATTTCATTCCTCTTTTGCCTTCTGTATCTAGGATTTTGGGCTTATGCCCTTTTTGACGCCTTAAGTTCTGAATTTAGAGCCGCTCACAGTAAGTTATTATGGGTGCTTGCTATCCTCTTTGCTCCACTCATTGGTACATTTCTTTATTTGTCTATGGCTAGAAGTATCAGAAAAGACAAACGTAATTTCAATCCCTCTTTTTCAAAAAAATAACATAACTCCTTACTAACTACTCAATGACACTTTCTTTTATTCAAAATATGGGCGGCGGCTTTATGATCATCTTTCTTCTTTTTGGAATACTCTATGCTATTCTTTGGGTTTACTGTTTGGTAGATATTCTGCGCTCGGAATTCAAAGATCCTAACATGAAAATCATCTGGATCGTAATTCTGCTATTTGCTCAAGGGATAGGCCCTTTGGTTTACTTGGCGATGGGCAAAAGCACCAAAACCACAAATTACTCTTGATATGTTCGGACTTGGGATAATAGGATTGGCTATTTACGCATTCACTATTTACGACGTAATCATGAGTAATTTTGCCAAACAAAACGATAAATTGATCTGGATTATTATTGTAGTCATGGTTCCCCTTGTCGGCGCTGTACTTTGGTTTTTGATCGGTAGGGGAAAGAGGATTTGAAGTGAAAATTTGAAGTCAAAACTCAAAAGATCAGTTGAAAGAACCCTCTTTAGTTCATTGCCCTAAGGCCAACCAAATTCATGAGAAGTCTATTTTTATTTTATAAACAAATTCACAGTTTCAATATCCCATTTTCACTTGCAATTGCTGCATTGGCTTATTCTCAAGGGGGTAGTTTTGACATTTATTTTTTCCTTACGGTATTGACCCTCGGCTATATGCTCTCTCTGTACTTTTTTGAAGTATGGTATTCGAATCAATACTTTTTCTATTACAATCTAGGCTTAGGAAAAGTTAAGTTATTTAGCTTTTGCTTCGGAATAAATGCAGTGATTGCTTTGCTCTATTTCCTTCTTTTTTAAAAGATTATGGCGAAGCATATTTTAGAAGCTGACAGCATAATCAAGGGTTTTGGTCACAAAAATTTACTTACAGATATCTATCTGAAATGCACGACGGGAGAGGTTTTGGGCATCTTAGGAAGAAACGGAACAGGCAAATCCACACTACTTCAAATTATCTTTGGATCACTAGAGACTGAGAATAGAAGTATCAGGATAGATGGCCAATTCTATGCAAAACCTTTTACTTCTCGTGATAAAATCGCCTATCTACCTCAAGGTAGTTTTCTACCAAGCAACCTCACCGTTACTTCAGTTATTCGGACATTTTTATCGTCAGAAATCAGCAGAAAAACAGTTGCTGAGAATGCACGAATTCAATCTCTTCTCAATAAAAAAGTCAGTGCATTATCTGGAGGTGAAAAGCGGTACTTTGAAGTGCTTTTGATACTCAATCTTCCAACTTTATTTGCGCTACTAGATGAACCTTTTGCACAGATAGAACCGCTCTACATAACTGATATTAAAACCCTGATCACCTCATATAAGAAAGATAAAGGCATAATCCTTACTGATCATGACTATGTCAATCTGATGGATGTGAGTGACAAAACGCTACTTTTAACTGGTGGAACACTTAAACTAATAGTGGGTAGGAAACAACTAATTGACTACAATTACCTACCTCCGGAATAACATCGTGGTTGGCAAAGTCCTTTTAATTATAGATATTCTTCAAAGCCCCATTTAACTCAGGACATTCAAAGTCAAATCCTGCTTTTTGTATTTTTTGTGAGGAAACTCGATTGCCTCCAAGTACCATCGCTGCCATTTCCCCTAGGATTAATCTTAGCACAAAGCCTGGCACTCCAATTCCCAGATATGGTTTCCCTTTAGCTTTTGCAGCAGCTTGAGTCAATTGCTGATTGGTCGCAGGATTAGGCGCCACGGCATTAAAAACTCCCTGAAGTGTCGTTTTTTCCAAGGCAAAGACAAACATTCTCGCAAGATCCTCAATTGCAATCCAGCTCATCCACTGATCTCCCTTTCCCAAAGGTGCAGCTACAGGTGGCTTCATCATTTCGCCAAGCGCTCCACCATTTGCATCCAGTACTATGCCTATTCTCAGCATTACCGTGCGTAGATGTAGCTCTTCCATTTTCTTCACTTCATTTTCCCAAGCGACCACCACCTCAGCTAAAAAGTCTGATCCTGCTTTTTGAGTCTCATCCATCAGGGACGTACCGGTATTGAATCCATAGTAACCTACGGCTGAGGCAGAGATAAATGAATTCGGCTTTTCCGTAGCTTTCTCCACGGCATCAGAGAGCAGTCTGGTACTCTGAATACGTGAATCTAATATAAGTTTCTTACGCTCATCTGTCCACCGCTTCTCAGCAACTCCAGCACCTGCCAGATGAATGATAGCATCCGCCCATTCCATCGCTTCGGGATCTATAGTTTGTTCTTCTATGTCCCACAGAAAAGATTTTTGCTTTTGCTGCGATCTACTAAGCCAAGCCACTGCATATCCTTTCAGTTCCAGCAGCTGAGTGATTTTGTGGCCGATAAGACCTGAACCTCCGGAAATAAGAATATTTTTCATCTGTATATATATTGATTTTTAATGGTCAGATGGAATCTCACATCATTATAATCATCCTAGTGTGTGGTGAATATGAGATGCTCGATTTCATAATTGGGTGATTTGTATTTAGATAACCCGATAACATACAAATAAGTTGGCCTTCTCTGAATGATATAAGGTTATATATGCCTCATTAAATTCAATATCTATTCCTAATTTGGCCTAACTATTTGAAAAACCTAGTTTGAACAGCGCTTCTATTTTTCGATACGTATTACTTTGGATCGTTTTAGGCCTCTTAGTTGGCTTACTTTCTGGCGCTGCATCTGCCATTTTTCTTATTACTTTGAATTGGGCTACAGATTATCGTGAGTCGCACCTTTGGATCATCGCTTTACTGCCCATTGCAGGTTTTGTGATCGGATGGAGTTACTACCGATACGGGGAAAATTCGGTGAAAGGAAACAATCTTTTGCTTGATGAACTCTACAAAACAGAAAAGCCAATTCCGCTCAGAATGACTCCATTAGTCCTCTTTGGAACGATTTTGACACATTTATTCGGTGGATCAGCAGGTCGTGAGGGTACGGCTGTGCAAATGGGCGGCTCTCTGGCAGATCAACTTACAAAATATTTTAAACTTCATTCCGAGGACCGTAGGATTATCTTAATTGCCGGAGTTGCAGGTGGATTTGCTTCTGTATTTGGAACTCCGTTGGCAGGAGCAATTTTTGCCTTAGAATGGATGCAACACCGTAAAATCAGATGGAAATCGCTGTTTCCAGCCCTTTGGACAGCTTTGGTCGCCAATTGGGTCTGTGCGTCGCTTTTTGGCGTAGGACATACGCATTATTTGGTAGATCTCGTACCTCCGCACACTTTAGTCAACCTACTTTGGATCATTCCTGCTGGAATTGCCTTTGGGTTGTCAGGGAGATTATTTGCCCAAAGCACTCATTTTTTTTCTCATCAATTTTCCAAGCACATCACTTACCCTCCACTTCGTCCGGTCATAGGCGGACTGTTGATTGCGGCATTTGTATACATTTCGGACAGTACGACTTATATAGGATTAGGCGTTCCGAGGATAGTTGAAGCATTCGAAACACCGCTTCCCTGGTACGATTGGTTGGCAAAAACAGGCCTAACCAGCTTCACGCTAGGAGCTGGATTCAAAGGAGGAGAAGTGACACCTTTATTCTTTACTGGCGCGACGCTTGGCAACGCTCTCGCTACCTGGATCCCGCTTCCGCTAGCTTTACTGGCAGGAATGGGTTTTGTAGGAGTCTTTTCTGGCGCCACCAATACTCCTATGGCTTGCACCGTGATGGGGATGGAACTGTTTGGATACGAATCTGGGATATTTTTGGGTATTGCCTGCCTGATCGCGTATCTTTTCAGCGGGAGATCAAGCATTTATTCTTCACAAAATCTGGATAAGAAATTCCACTTATATCCTGCAGAAGGGATATTTACGTTTTCGCGAAATTCATCAAAAAAGAATGATTGATATTGCTTTAAAGCCTATATCCAGCCCATGAAACTTAAGCTGAAAATCTTTACTAACCCTGATCGCAATATCCTCTTTTTGAAAAAGGTGATAAAGGTGCAGGAAAAAGTAGTTCAGGTTAGTAGTATTCTCGCCTTTGGAATCTTACTTTTTCATTTGGGCTATTCTATTGATCCTCAAGATCAAGTTGCTACCTCTACTCTTTTCAACATTTCGCTGATCTTGATTGGAATAGGATACTTTGTTAAAGTACTATTAGTAGAAAAATCCATCATTCCTGCCAGAGTAATTCTCGAATTGCTCCTTTCACTCATTCTAATCATAACAGCCTTGATTCGTTGGAACCTGCTGGGAGATGAAATGACCCGACTGGTTTTAGATTTCACTGCGCATTATCACCTCATAAATGGATTAGTGATCGTTCTGTTCTTTATAGAACTCAGCAAATTTAGCCTAACGGTAAATGAGCTCAAACTCAGTCCCTCACTGGTTTTTATCTTGTCTTTTGTCATACTTATACTTGTTGGTGCAGGGTTATTGAGCCTACCTGAAGCGACTACAAGAGACATTAGTTTTATAGATGCACTTTTTACCTCCACTTCGGCCGTATGTGTTACTGGATTAATTGTGCTAGATACAGCGAAGGATTTTACCTTTTTCGGTCAGGTCGTTATTATGATTTTGTTCCAAATTGGCGGACTTGGAATCATGGTCTTCACGAGTTTCTTCGGCTTCTTCTTCAAGGGAAGTTATTCCATAGAAAACAGACTTTTTATTCGTGATTATATCAATGAAAACAATGTAAATGAGATTTATACGACCTTATTTAAGATCATCTCTTTTACCGTTTTAGTGGAAGGGATTTGTGCAGTTATGATTTATCATTTTACAGATGCCGCGGAATTCTCAGGTAAAGGAGACCAATTGTTTTTCGCGCTTTTCCATGCGATTTCTGCGTTTTGTAATGCAGGATTCTCCACGCTCAGTAGTGGATTGTATCAAGAGGGTTTCCGAGAAGCTTACAATATGCATTTAGTGATTGCCTTGGCAATTGTGTTGGGAGGAATCGGCTTTCCAGTCGTTTTGAACTACTATTCCTACGTGAAGCATCTAGTAGTCGGATATTCTAAAAGCGTGTTAGGAATAGAGAAATACCGACATACCCCACGAGTCTCGAGCGTCAATACACGATTAGTAGTTTATACTACAGGAATTCTTCTAGCTGTTGGAATGGTCGTATATGCCATATCCGAGCAAGATGCTACGCTTAAAGGTCTGAGTACCTATGGTAAGTTTGTCACAACCGTTTTTGGCGCAGTGACACCACGTACTGCAGGATTCAATACCGTGGACATGCGGGAATTAGCTGTTCCAACTATCTTAGTTTATCTCTTTCTAATGTGGATTGGTGCATCTCCGGGGTCTACAGGCGGGGGACTAAAGACCAGTACGTTTGCAGTGGCGATGCTCAACACATTTAGTATTGCATCGGGTAAAACCAGAGTGGAAGTCTTCAGAAGACAAATCACCAATGAAACACTAAAGAAAGCTTTTGCGGTAATTTCCCTTTCTGTGTTGGTCATGGGGCTTGGAGTCTTTTTCCTTATGGTTTTTGACCCTAAGCTTCCCATGATAGACGTGGCATTCGAGGTGTTCAGTGCCTTCTCTACAGTAGGACTTACACTGGGTATCACTCCTCAATTAAGCTTGGGTAGCAAACTTGTGCTAATGGCTATCATGCTCATCGGAAGGGTAGGAACACTAACAATACTAGTTGCTATCGTCAGAAAAATCGGTGAGCAGCGTTACAAGTACCCCGAGGAAACCGTCTTTATAACTTAATTTTAAAACGCAGGAAATGAGCATGGTTAATAAATATCAGCCGGGCTATTTCAAGTGATCATTATTAATCAGCTACATATTTATGAAATCGAGCATGACTAGAAAGTCACACACTGGGATGATTGTAATCCATGCGAGATTCCATATGGCCTTTAAGAAAAAATTATAATCATATGAAATATATCATCGTAGGCATAGGCAATTTTGGGGGCTATCTGGCAAAGCGTCTAACGAATCTTGGACACGAAGTAATTGGCGTAGACACTAGCGAAAGCAGAATAGAAATGATCAAGGACAGCATCACTCATTCAATTGTAATGGATGCTACAGATCAGGCTGCGGTGAAGAACCTGCCTTTGAAGGATACCGACGTCGTGATTATCGCGATAGGTGAAGATATAGGTGCATCTATTATGAGTACTGCTATTTTCAAGCAACTTAAATCAAAACGAATTATCGCCAGAGCGATCAATGACCTCCATGAAACGGTGATCCAGGCCATAGGCGTGGATGAAATCATCCATCCCGAGGAAGAGACTGCAGATCGTCTATCAAAGCGCTTGGAGATGAAAGGCGTATTGGATTCCTTAGAGATCTCGGATGAATATAATATTGTGGAAGTGAAAGTGCCCAAACGCTATTTGGAAATGACCGTGGCTGAAGCCGACATTCGAAAAGAATACTACTTAAATATTCTGACAGTAATAAAAATAGAGCAAAAGAAGAATCTCCTAGGCATAAATACGCCACACAAAAATGTGATTGGTGTAGTTACACCAGATTACAAGTTTGCCCCTGAAGATATTTTACTGCTTTTCGGAAAAATCAAAAACATACAGGATTTCTTGCATTTAGGAGATTAGAACAGTTTTTCTCCGCAGTTTTTGCAGTAATTATCCGTCAAAGGAAGCGGACTAAATCTGCATTTTGGGCAGCTTTTATCTCCCATCGCCTTTTCATCTTTTCTCTTTTGCGAAGCCATCTCAGAAGATACAATCCCGGTAGGCACGGCAATAATCGCATAGCCAAGGAGCATGATAAGTGAAGAAAGTAACTGTCCCAAAGGAGTCACTGGGTAGATATCACCAAAACCTACCGTAGTCAGGGTCACGATAGCCCAATACATACCGATAGGAATACTGGTAAATCCATGCTCTGGACCTTCAATAATAAACATGCAAGTGCCCATTATCAATACTATAGTCACCACAAAACCTATAAATATCAAAATCTTATGAGAACTCGATCTTAAGGATTTGGTCAAATATTCTGCCTCCGACACGTAGCGCCCAAGCTTCAAGATTCGAATCACTCTCAAAAGACGTAATGCTCTCACCACTGTGAACAATTGGGAATTGAGCACAAAGAAGCTGAGGTAGGTGGGTAAAATTGCCAGCAAATCTACCATCCCAAAAAAGCTGAAAATATAGCCACTCGGTTTCCTGGAAAGCCAAATCCTTAATGCATATTCTAAAGTAAAAAGGATGGTAAAAACCCACTCTAAAATGAATAGTAATTCACCGTATTGAGCTCTAATACTAGCAACTGAATCTAATATTGCAACAAAAATACTTCCGAAGATCATGGCCAAGACCACAATATCGAAGGTCTTCGACGCCCAATCGTCAGATTCAAATACTATATGAGCTAGCCGCTTTTTTGAAATTGCCATGAGGAAATTTAGAAAAATTTATATGCCGAAACCAAACCTAGTCCAAGTAATATACCCGTTTCACACGAGTACTAATATTAGTTAGCAATTCATAAGGGATGGTTCCAATCTGATCCGCAAGTTCCTTCAATGAGATTTTCTCACCATAGATGATAGCTTCATCTCCTGCCTTCACTTCCATTCCGCTGACGTCCACCATGCACATATCCATGCATACATTTCCGATGATAGAAGCCTTCTGTCCATTGATCAGTACATAGCCTTTTCCATTACTGAATCTGCGGTCATAACCGTCTGCATAACCTATGGCCAGTGTGGCAATTTTACCACCTGTAGATAAAACCCCCTTTCGGGAATAGCCTATAGTTTCTCCTGCTTCAAGTTCTTTTACCTGAGAAATAGTTGTTTTCAGTGTACTGATTGCTCTGAGCGCCAAGTCATGTTTTCCTGTCACTTCTACGCCATAAAGACCAATTCCCAGTCTTACCATGTCGAATTGAAATTCCGGAAAAGCTACTATTCCAGCAGAATTAAGCGCGTGAACAAGTGGCTTGTAGGAAAGAATATCGATTACTCCATTCTTCATTTCTTCGAAATCCTTCAGCTGACTTAGAGAAAATTCTCTATGAATATCCTCATCAGCACCAACCAAGTGAGTGTAAATGGAAGCTATTTCCAATTGTGGATTTGACTGAATTAAGCTTTTCAACTTGTCCAACTGCTTTCTGTCGAAACCCAACCTGTGCATTCCTGTATCCATATCAAGATGGATTCTCATAGTTGTACCATGAACGGTGCACCAAGAAGCAAGGCTCTCGAAAAATTCCGGGCTGAAAACTACTGGCTCCAGATCAAACTCACTGCAAAGGCCAAAGGATTCCTGCATGGCATTGAGCACCATTATTGGAAGCTTGATTCCTTGCTTTCGCAAAGCTACTCCCTCGTCAGAAAAAGCGACACCCAAGTAGTTCGCGCCCATCGTCTGGATTTGATTGGCTATTTCCACCGCTCCTCCTCCGTAGGCAAAAGCCTTCACCATCACCATCACTTTGGTTTTGGGTGAAATCAGCTTTTTGTAGAAATTATAATTGTGCGTAAGCGCATTAAGATTGATTTCTAGCGTGGTACCATGGATTCTCTGCTGAAGTCTATTGACCACTTCTTCAAACCCAAATACACGAGCGCCAGTGATCAAGATCATGTCATTTGCAAAAGTCTCAGGATCTAGATTAGTCAAAAGCTCTTCAGTAGAACTGAAGCCTGTGAAAGCTTCAGGAAATTCCTGCTCCAAAAAGAATATCTCCTTTCCTACGCCAAACAGCAGATCAAACTGATATTTCTTGATCAGCTCCGCCACTTCTTCATAGATTTTCTCAGGCGAACCTTGCTGCAGCAAATCAGACAAAATCAGGATTTTTCTACGCTTCGGTCTTTGCTGATGCATAAAGTCCAACGCTACTTTCAGCCCAGCCAAGTCGTTATTATAGGTATCATCGATCAATAAAGAGTCGTTGATACCTGGCTTCAGTGTAAGTCGCATATCTACAGACTTCAGGTGTAGTATTCCTTCTTGGATGGACTCTGCACTTAGTCCCAAAGTCATCGCCGCTACGATCACATGAGTGATGTTTTCCAATGAAGCCACATCTGTAAATGGCACCTGAAAAGTATGCGTGCTGAGATCTGATTTCATCAGAATTAGTCGAGATGCATTCCCTTTTACTTTCACTGATCTGGTAAATTCAGCTCCAGCTCGATAGGACCAACCGACGAGTTTATCCATCGGAAACAGAGCTTCTATTCGCTCAGAAACATGCTTTTGATCTTTGCAGTAAATCAAGAAATTCGACCCCGAAAAAAGCGAAAGCTTCACTTCTAACTTAGATTCTAGGCTTTCAAACCCCTCTTGATGTGCAGTTCCGAGATTTGTAAATATTCCCAGATTCGGTTTGATCATTTCTTCCAAAGCGGACATTTCTCCAGCTTTAGAGATACCTGCTTCCAGAATTGCTACTTGATGATAACGTTCAATTCCAAATATCGACAGTGGAACACCAACTTGGGAGTTATAACTTTTCGGGCTTTTGGCTACAGCGTATTTCTGTCCCAAAATCTGCCCTAGCCATTCCTTAACGATGGTTTTACCATTACTCCCTGCTATGCTGACAACGGGATTTGTGAACAGAGATCGTTGGAATTTAGCCAAAAGCTGCAAGGCTCTCCGCGTATCTGAAACTTTGATAAAACAAAGATCGGGAGCGACCAGCTCATCATAATCGTTATGAACCAAGAACGTCTTTACTCCTAGATCTGCTAGTTGAGGGATAAAAGCTTGGCCATCCGCTTTTGCCCCTCTCAGAGCCACAAAAAGTGTTTTATCAGGATGAAGAATTTGTCTCGAATCAATGGCAATTTGAGAAATCAACAACTCATTACTTTGATTGATAATCCTTCCCTCTACAATTTCAGCGATTTTCTTTTGACTAATTTCCTGAAACATCTTGTTTCGATTTTTTCTGTTTTTTCTTGAAGAATACCTGTTTAATCCACTTAGGAAGGAAAAATGCTCCTAATATCAAATATGGATAGTAGGAAAGTAACCTCCACAAAATACTTGTAGGCAAGGTGTAGCTAGTCAAGAATTGTGCGAAAAACTCTCCAAAGAAAAACTCTGCTGTTCCACTACTTCCTGGAGTAGGGGAGATCATCATCACGATCCACATGATCACTTGACGTGCAAATACGATCACATTTTCTTCAAAATTCAGCGGGACGAAGGCAGAAATAAGTGCATTTAGCATCAGATATCTGGAGCTCCAGATGAAGATCGTCGCTATGATAATTGGCCACCAATAATTCCACTTTTTACCCGAAAGTTCTTTGGACGCTTCAATAATCTGATCGCCATATTCCTGTGCATCATGCTTCCATTTGCGAAGCCATTTGATCGAAAAGATCTTAATCAATACCCATTTAAAAACCCGTGGGCGATAAAATAAGGCTGCGGCCATCACCAAGCTATACCCAGCATATAAACTATAACTAACCCAGAAAATAGCTTCAAGGCTATTCTTTAGACTAGACTCGAGGACTTTACTATCTGGGAATATATTGCCTTGTGCGAAAAACAAAATAATAGGTGCTCCAATCACAAAAAACAGATTGTCCAATATCGCCGTGACCATCACATAAGCAATAGCTCTTCCCAGTTTAATCCCTTCTTTATTCAGTATAAATATTGCTACGGCAGTACCTCCAACTACTGAAGGCGTCACTGCAGAAGCAAACTCCCATAGAATAATGACATAGATGGACCTTTGCCATGTAAGCGCCTCCCCAGTTATCTTTCTTATCCTGAACACATAGCCCACATCTCTAAATAGAATCACCAAAATGGCTAAAAATATCCAAGGCAAGGAAGCATCAAAAACACCTTTCAGCGTATTTGCGTTGACCGATGGGTCAAAATAAAACATAGCAAACACGATGCTAAAGCCTATAAGGACTGGCACCCAAATTTTATTCGGATTGAGTGTCTGAAAAATCTTTTTGTTATCCAATTTCATACGCTAGGCTGCAGCTACTGGCTCAGTCTTTTCCACCCAAAAATTATTAAATCCTTCTCCTATCACAATGGTGACTAAGGAAAGTTGTAGTAATTCTAAGATTGCTAGAAAGGTATATATCACAAAAATTTTATCGGGTTTGTAGCTGATGAATTCAGCGAATGGCACTTTTTTCTTAAAACTTATTTTCTCTAGGACGAAGTCTTTTTGTTGGGCAATGGTATAAGGATACTGAATCACGGTATGTTTTGTTTCATCCACACGTGACGCCATTTTGGCCATGGTCCGCTGGAAGACTTTCAGCAGTTTGTATAAATCCATGTCCTGCATTTCCGCATCCACATCATCCACTTTACTAAGCGCTTTTAATTCCGCTTCGATATTTCCGCGCTTTTGCTTGGACAACTCTTCCCCTTCCATTGTAGAAAGTTCTTCTATGACAGACTTGTATTTTTTGTATTCCAGCAGGTTTCTGATCAATTCCTCTCGAGGATCTACTTCTTCCCCAGCCTCGTTAAGTTCAGGTCTGGGCAGCAACATGCGCGATTTAATCTTCATTAGCGTAGCCGCAAAAAGGATAAAATCACTGGCGACTTCCATTTCCATTTGCTCCATTTGGTGAACATAATCCAGGAAATCATGAGTAATCTTCGAAATAGGAATGTCATAAATATCCAGTTCATCCCGCTCGATGAAGAAGAGCATCAGGTCAAAAGGACCTTCGAAGAGTGGTAATTTGATTTCGAAACTCAAAGGATATTTAAATTATTGGTTAATTTTGCCACCTTGTAGCCAAAGATATTCAATTAAGCTAAATTAATTGGAAACGGCAGGAGAAAGAGGTAATCGCCTTATAATCCAAATTAACTTGATTGGAAAAACAAAGAAGCACATTTATTGTTATTCTACTTTGACCACATTACCGCTGTAAAATGCTTATTGAACCAGGAGAATTATTAGCCCAAATTAATAGCCCCGATGACCTTAAAAAGTTTCCTAAGGAAAAACTGGTTCAAATCTGTGATGAACTTAGACAGTTCATCGTAGACAATGTATCCGTTTACGGCGGTCACTTTGGTGCTAGCCTAGGTGTAGTAGAGCTTACAGTTGCCCTCCATTATGTATTAAATACGCCCGAAGATCAATTGGTTTGGGATGTAGGCCATCAGGCTTACGGTCACAAAATCCTTACTGAAAGAAGAGAACGATTCCATACCAACCGTCTTTACGGCGGACTTTCTGGTTTCCCAAAAAGAAAAGAAAGTATCTATGATACATTCGGTGTTGGCCACTCCAGCACCTCTATTTCCGCAGCACTGGGAATGGCAGTCGCTTCGCAATACAAAGGACTTTCACAGAAACAGCACGTAGCTGTGATAGGAGATGGATCCATGACGGGCGGAATGGCGTTCGAAGCCATGAATCATGCAGGAGTCAGCAATACAAATCTGCTGATCATTCTGAATGACAATTGCATGTCAATCGATCCAAATGTGGGCGCGTTGAAAGATTACCTTACCGATATCACCACTTCCAAAACCTATAATAAGGCAAAAGATGAAGTTTGGAAGATTCTGGGCAAACTGAGTAAGTTTGGAACAAGCGCTCAGGATGTAATCTCCAAAGTAGAAGGCGGAATCAAATCAGCTTTACTGAATCAAAGCAATCTATTCGAATCATTAAACCTTCGTTACTTCGGACCAGTAGATGGTCACGACGTCAATCATTTGGCAGAAGTACTGAAGGATCTCAAAGATATTCCCGGACCAAAAATCCTTCATTGTGTTACAATGAAAGGTAAAGGGTATGCTCCTGCAGAAAACGGAAATCAGACGACTTGGCATGCACCAGGGACTTTTGATAAGGTAACTGGGGAAATATATAAAACTATACCTAGCACGCCTCAAGCTCCAAAGTATCAGGATGTCTTTGGACACACCTTGGTGGAACTGGCTGAGCGAGATGATAGAATCATGGGTGTAACCCCGGCCATGCCGTCTGGTTCGTCCATGAATATCATGATGAAAGCCATGCCTAATCGGGCATTTGACGTGGGAATTGCCGAGCAACATGCCGTTACTTTCTCAGCAGGGTTGGCTACACAAGGACTTGTTCCTTTCTGTAATATCTATTCTACATTTATGCAGCGTGCCTACGATCAGGTGTTACATGACGTATGTATCCAAAATCTCCCAGTAGTTCTTTGCCTGGACAGAGCAGGTTTTGCGGGTGCTGATGGACCTACTCATCATGGCGCTTATGATATTGCATTTTTCAGATGTATTCCAAACTTGGTAGTTTCGGCTCCGATGAATGAGGAAGAACTTCGAAACATGATGTATTCTGCTTCGATTCATAATGGACCATATTCCATCCGATACCCACGTGGAAAAGGTGTGATGCCTGAGTGGAAAACTCCATTTGAGCAAATCCCAGTTGGTCAGGGAAGGATCGTAAAAGAAGGCGAAGAAATCGCCATCCTAACGATTGGACATATTGGTAATTATGCTGTAGAAGCCTGCAAAAAACTTGAAAAAGAGGGTTTAAATCCTGCTCAGTACGATATGCGATTTGTGAAACCTCTGGACGGGGAATTGCTTCATGAGATTTTTGGCAAATTCAAAAAGGTAATCACTGTAGAAGATGGGTGCCTTATGGGTGGATTTGGGTCGGCAGTGATGGAGTGGATGATGGATCATGATTACCAAGCTCAAGTGAAGCGTCTAGGTATTCCAGATACTATCATTGAACATGGCGAGCAGCTAGAGCTACATCGTGAATGTGGTTTTGATCCGGAAGGCATAGCTGAAGCTGTAAGAAATATGGCTGAGGTGTCCAAAACAGTTTAAACAATGTCATCTATTCATTTTTTTGAAAAAGGCCAGGGTCAGCCTGTGATTCTTATCCATGGTTTCTGCGAAATCTCGGAAATGTGGAGCGAATTTGCAGACGCACTTTCATCTAATTTTAGAGTGATTTGTCCAGATCTCCCGGGTTGTGGAAAATCCCCTTTAACACTTTCTCAGAATAGCTTGGAGGAAGTAGCGATACAGTTAGAAGATTGGATAGAAGAAGAAAATATCCAAGACCCCATCGTCATAGGACATTCTTTAGGAGGATATGTGACTTTAGCCTTGCTAGAACTAATGGGTTCAAAGCTAAAAGCAATTGGGCTTTTTCATTCCACTGCCTTTGCTGATGATGAGGAGAAAAAGGGCATGCGTGATCGAACAGTTATTTTTCTGAAAAAACACGGATTAGATACCTTCGTCACCTCATTTGTACCTCCACTTATCCCTGAGCACAAAAGAGATGATTTTCAAGCTGAAATTGCAGTAGCTATAGCTCAAGCAAAGCAATCTACTTTGGAAGGATTAATTGCCTATACCAAAGCGATGCGTGATAGAAAAGATCGTTTTGAGGTATTGAAGAATTTCTCTGGGCCAAAACTGATGATCGCTGGCACGCTTGATGGAGCTGTAAAAATCGATGCAAGTCGCAACCACAAACTAGCTGTCTCGGACTATCATGAATTGGAAGGAGTAGGCCATCTAGGAATGATCGAACAAAAAGACACCTGTATTGAGATTCTAAGAGGGTTTTGTGGGAATGCTGAGAATTCTTAAAGTTTAGCAGCTCTTAAACATGAGATTGGGAAAATCAGATCAAAATCATTCCAGTTGATATTTCCTTCAATTATTTGAAAACTTCTGAAAAGGCCTAAATCCAAATACTTCTTTATCTCAGGATGGCTAGACTTACTAAGAAAAGGAAGAAAATCAACAATCTTCTTACGCCCATCAGAAAAACTAATTTCTAATCTATATTCATCCAAATATTTTGCCGATTCTACTGTCAAAATATCCTCCTGCCTTTCGCTATAATCAACTGTTAACTTCATCTGATTTTTCTTTGTATTTTTTCAAACTCAACAGATTTATGATATACAAAATAGTCTACCCACTTTGCCACAATTTTGTTTGAATATAAAGATAGAAAATTTTGAAAATCCTTTAAATTCTTACCTATTAAAGGTGCAGCCCCTGTAACATTCTTAATCCTAATTTCTTCTATAACTCCTTCTATTATAATAAATTCCGCTTTACTCTCAAATTCACCTTTTCTTGCATGGACATGTATTGGTTCATGCTCATTCGAGTAGAAAAATAGTATTATCCCCATATACTCGAAAATCTTAGGCATATACGATATGTTTTATACTTAAGATACTATAAAACTAATTTGAAATCACAACTTACTCCCAAGCAGCCCCATCAACTTCTCTAAATACTGCTGATCTACTGCATCAAAATCATTCAATTGATCAGAATCCACATCTAGTACCATAGCTACTAATCCACCTTTGAACACTGGAACAACAATCTCTGACTTGGAAGCGGAGCTGCAAGCGATGTGCCCTGGAAAAGCATCTACATCTGGAACAAGAACTGTCTTACCCTCTTGCCAAGCGGTACCACAAACACCTTTACCCATAGAAATCCGTGTACAGGCTATTGGCCCCTGAAACGGTCCCAATACTAACTGATTCTCTTTGGCTAGGTAAAAACCAACCCAAAAGAAGTCAAAGGCTTCTTTAAGAGCTGCTGAAATATTAGCAAGATTTGCGTAGAGATCTGGTTCACCAGTGATCAAAGCTTCGATCTGTGGCAAAATCGCTTCATACTTTTCGGCTTTGGTCGCCGACTCGGGAATGTATAGACTATCAGACATGATGATATATTCTTAAGGTGTCTTCCAAGATTTCTATGGTCTCGGAAACTGAGGCAGGGGGAATAGGAGCTGCTATGCCACTGCCAAATTTATTACTGCTTGTAAACACGCGGGCTTCGTCCCAAAGTTCGGATTCTAAAAACTTATTCAATAAATAACTTCCTCCTTCTATGATTACACTTTGAATATTGCGCTTATATAGGTCTTCCAAAATTTCATTAACCTTAAATTCCGGATTCAACTTCACAAACTCTAACGTTCCAATCACTTCTGATTTCTGCGTATTGTAGCAAAGTGTAGGTACAGCCTCATCAAAAAGTTTTAGTGTATTTGGAAGCTCTAAGCTGCTATCAATTACTAGTCTGAGCGGATTTTTACCTACCCAATCTCTAACATTCAGAGCTGGATCATCGTATTTGGCGGTATTCTTCCCCACCATAATCGCATCTTCTTCTGCTCTCCATTTATGTACAAGGCGCCGACTGGAAGCATTTGTAATCCATTTGGAAGAGTAATCCTCCCTAGCCACAAAACCATCTTGAGTCTGTGCCCACTTCAAGATAACATAAGGTCTTTTCTTCTCTATTTGAGTGAAAAAGCGCTTGTTTTGAATACGAGCTTCCTTCTCCAAAACTCCTGTTTCAACTTCAATTCCTGCATCTTTTAAAATCTGAATTCCTTTTCCACCTACCAAAGGATTGGTATCAAAAGCAGCAATAATGACTTTCTTCACCTTTTTCTCTACCAATAGCTTCGCACAAGGAGGCGTTTTTCCATAATGCGCACAAGGTTCCAATGTCACATAAACGGTGGAATCGGTTAGTAAATCAGGGTTTTTTACTGAGTTTATTGCGTTTACTTCAGCGTGCGCATTACCATATTCCTGATGGTAGCCTTCTCCTATTACTTTGTCTTCATGCACGATCACGCAACCCACCATAGGGTTTGGACTTACTTTTCCCCGGCCAAATTCCGCCAATTCAAGTGCTCTTCGCATGTAGCGTTCATCCGAAATCATCAAGGCTTTTTCTTAAACGTTATTTGTTTGAGTACAGTGTCTTCTTTCGCTGCCACATCTATCGAAAAAGTCGTGTCTTGGTAGAGTTCGTCCTTTGGATCGAAGTAGAGTGTATAATTCCCCTCTTGTATTTTAAAGATGAATTTTCCTGAAGTATTTATATGTGTGGAAATTGTATCTGTTCCATCGGATAAGTAAATCGCTGGGTAGAGAGTTGTTGGCTTCAGTGTCCCACTCAATTCAGTTTTTCCAGCTCCATCGCTAAGAGTGAAAAATGGATCCAATTCGTAGGTAAGAGGTGATTCTGAGGTTTGAACAATCGACTTTTCAAGATCTAAATCCAGATAGATATCATAAGAATAACCTTGTTCTACGTCAATCGCGGTGGATAAAGATATTCTGTTTTTAGAAAGGTCTGATAGCGCCAAAACATACTTTTTCTCCTTCAAATACATGGAGTGATTATCCCCCAGTATTATGGTAGCATTGATGATTTGACCAATTGGAAGCTCACTTCTACCGATAAGTAATTCATTATCGCCAACCAATTCACTCACTTTAATTCGCTTATCTCCGGACTTATATTCGAAGAAAAAAATCTGACTTTGCGATTCTCTGCCCTCCACCAATACTTCTACATCTACCCCTTTGATCTCTACAAAAACAGAATCCCATTTTGCGGGACTATCTACCAAAATCAGGTTGAGTAGTGCTCGGGGACTAGAATCAGGATCTTCACAGGAAGCGAAGAATAGCACACAGACAATAGGGAAGAGATAAAAGTGCAGTTTTTTCACAGAGCAAATTTAGGTCAAATCTATTGAATACAGCGATTCAAGAGAATGTAGATAAAAAAAAGACCAGCCGAAGCTGGTCTTTAAAACTTATTTCGCGGTCAACATTACCGGTTCTACACTGGTAATCTTCCCTTCTGCAACTACAACTCCTTCTTTAACAGTAATAGTATACAGATCATTTGGGGTAAATGTTAGTGTATAAACGCCATCATCTAGGCCTGTAATTTTATAATTACCATTTGCATCGGTAAATGTATTCATCGTATCATCTCCTTTTTGGGCGGTTATCTGAACTGGCTGCCCTTCGATAGGAAGAACTTGTCCCATAATTCCTGCAGAAATTTCATCCAAATATGCTCTCAAAACAGGTTTAAGTATGATTTGTCCAGAATTACCTGCCTCCACGATAGACTTAGCTGCATCAAAATCGATGATCAAATTATAAGACATTCCACCATGGATATCCTCGTCCACCTTAATTTTCAATCCGCTTTGTTGAGCACTTGGAGTTTTCATATCAAAACGTTCACCGTTTTTGATCACATAATTATTTTCTCCAAGAATCAATCTGATCTGATCTATTTCCCCTTCAGGAAAATCTTCTGTACCTAATAATTCACTATTTCCTCCTGTCAAGTCCAATAAATTAATAGGCTGACTTTCGTCATAGATTATTTCTACCCAAGATGACTCATCATCGTCGGCATTCAAATCATCATCCGTCCCTTCTTCGTCCACCTTTACGCGTAAAGCCAACACTTCAATCCAAACTTCATCATAGGAAGCTGGAGCATCTACTAGGTAAAAATTAACCCGTGCAGATCCGGCACTCGGAGTATCGTCATCAGAGGAGCAAGCCAATGCAAAAAAAGCAAGGCCAGCCATCAAGAGATAAGAAAATATATTTTTCATGTTAGTTGTGATTATTTTAGATATAACATTTGCCAATCACCGTGCCAAGTCAAAAATGATAAATAGTAAAGTAATGTGTGAAGAGCTTCTTATTTTTGAGGATGATGAAATGGGAACGCCTTTTATCCCGAGGCAGATTTGGAGATAGCCCGGGATTTATACCAACACAAGTGGTTCGAAGTGAGTTTGAAGTGGATTATGACAGGATCATTTTTTCGGCACCCTTTCGAAACCTTCAGGATAAGACTCAAGTATTCCCTTTGCCTGAGCAGGCATTCGTACATACCAGACTTACTCACAGTCTCGAAGTATCCAGTGTAGGACGATCTTTGGGCAAAGCTGCAGGCGAAATGCTCTTGGAAAAGTACCCTCAATTGAATAAAACGGCTATTTCACCATTCGAAATCGGTGCAATTGTGGCAGCTGCTGCGTTGACTCACGACATTGGTAATCCGCCTTTTGGCCATGCTGGAGAAGAAGCCATTTCGGATTTTTTCAAATTTCACCCTGCGGGAAAATGTTGGGAATCTCACGTTCGCACGGAGCAATTAGCAGATCTCTGCAATTTTGAGGGCAACGCTCAAGGTTTCAGAATGCTTGTTTCCAAGCAATTTGGGCTAAAACTCACCTATGCAACTTTGGCTGCATTCACCAAATATCCTCGACCTAGCATGATTGCACAGCGGGATATTGCTCGCAGAAGTCAAAAGAAATATGGCTTCTTCATCAATCAAATGGCAGATTTTGAACAAATGGGCGCTGTATTAGGAATGGAGAAATCTAGTCCAGAATGCTGGTTTAGACATCCACTGGCTTTTTTAGTAGAAGCTGCAGATGATATTTGCTATAGCATTATAGATCTGGAAGATGGCTGCACCCTAGGTTTGGTAAGCTTTGAAGAAACTGTGAAGCTTCTTGCTCCAATTTTGAAGGATAAGTTTGATCCCAAAAAACTTAAGGAACCTAGAACTGTAGCGCAAAATCTTGGTGCTTTACGTGCCTTGGCAATTGGGGAGTTAATCAGCGAATGTGTAGACGTATTTGCCAAATATGAGGAAAGTATGTGCAAGGGGAATTTTGATAAAGCATTGACAGATATCATTCCTTCAGCCAAAGCACTTCAAAAAATTACCGAGGTATCAGTAAGAAAAATCTATCGCTCTCAAATCGTCTTGGAAAAAGAAGCTGCCGGATTCCAAGTATTAGAAGGTCTATTGGAAGTATTCTCAAAAGCGCTCTATCACCAATTTTACGATCCGGAAAATTTCTCTGGACAGGATAAAAGTATTCTTAGACTATTGCCGGAAGACTTTCCTTTGAAAGGATGGGGAGCAGAAGTCAATCCATATCCATTACTTCGGTCATTAGTCGACTTTATTTCAGGTATGACAGACAAGTATGCATTAAATCTATATCGCAGAGTGAAAGGGATATCATTCCCTGGATCTTAGATCGCGGAAGTAATCCACCAGGTGTTTCCGAATGGATCTTTAATTCCTCCACTTCGACCATATGGTTTATCCGAAACTTCCGTAACCATCTCAGAACCTAATTCCAAAGCATGTTCGAATGCTTTATCAGCATCTTTGACATAGACAAAAAGCCCTGCATGCTGAGGTTCATAGTCGGCAGTACTTTCAGCAACCATCACTGTACTATCCCCGATTCTGATTTCTGCATGCATGATCCTATCTTCGTCTCTCATCTCTTTCAGCGCTACTTTCGCATCAAAAACTTGCTCCGCAAAATTGATAAAAGAAGCAGCATCTTTAAGAATTAAATAAGGCATTACAGCTTGATAATTTTCCGGAACTTGTAGGTCATTATTCATAACTTCTTGTTTTTAGGACTTTTCTAAATCAAAATGTCTTCTAACGTTACTCAAAGAATATTCCTTTCTCAATCTATAACTGATAACAAGACGGCTTAAATCTTGTTATTATTTAGACTTAAAGGGCTAAACAATACGTATCTAAAGCCTGTCTGTAATCTATATATTTCAGGCAAATTCACCTATTCGCTTAATAAAACCCATTTATGAAAAAGACACTGATCATCATTCTAGGTGTATTTATATTTTTGATAGCTGCGGCCGTTGCTGTCCCATTTATCTTTAAAGACAAAATCGCTGCCCGAATTGACCGGGAAATTGCCCAATCTGTGAATGCTAAAGTCATTTATGACATTGACAATGTGAGCTTAAGCCTTTTCCGAAGATTCCCGAATGTCTCTGCTAGAATCAAGGATTTTGATATTGTAGGAAACGCTCCATTTGAAAATGATACGCTGGTTTCACTTCGGGAACTTGCTATTGACTTCAATCTTAGATCCGTTCTATTTGATGACTATCCAACCTTAACTGGAGTGCATTTGAACGGTGGAAATGTTTACATCAAAGTGCTGGAAGACGGTACAGCTAATTATGACATTACTTTTCCGTCGGAAGAAGTCGCTTCAGAATCTACAGCAAGCAATTTCAAAATAGGAGTGGACGAGATGGAAATCAGCAATTTGAATGTCGTGTACGATGATAGACAACTCAATTATTTCATGGCTTTAGGGGCAATCAATGCCAAAGGATCCGGCGATTTCACAGCCGATGTCTATGATTTACCACTCGAGCTGGAAGCCCTAATTGCAGACATTACATATGAGGACATCAGCTACCTGTCAAACAAAACTTTGAAAGGAGAAACCCTTCTGAATATTGATTTGGAGAAAATGAAATTCACGCTGGGAGAAAGCAATTTCCAGTTAAATGATTTTCTTTTTGGATTGAGTGGCTATCTCGCCATGCCAGGCGATGATATGGAAATGGATTTTTCTATCGAAGGAATGGACAATGAGTTCAAAAGCATTTTATCGTTGGTTCCAGGTATTTACTCGGAGAGTTTTTCCAGTTTAAAAACTTCTGGAACGATGGATTTCACTGGAAAAATCAAAGGGATTTATAATGATGAGAAGATTCCTTCTTTTGATATTTCCCTGAAAGTGGCAGACGGAATGTTCCAGTACCCTGATTTGCCAAGGCCTGTGAAAAACGTAAATCTTGACCTGCAAGTCAAAAATGAAACGGACAACATCGATAATACATCCATCTCAATTCCTACGTTCAACCTAGATTTTGGCAGCAATCCTATTTCCGGAAAATTGTATCTATCCGATTTAGTTAGCTACACCATTGATGCAGCTCTGAAGGGCAAACTAGACTTGGAAGAACTGACTTCTATTTTCCCTATTGAGGGCATTGCTTTGAAGGGAAATCTGGATGTGGATGCTACCGCAAAAGGCAAATACGATTCTGTAGCAGGTATTATCCCTGCAATAAACGCAAAATTGCTTTTGGCTAATGGTTATGTGAAAAGTGCAGATTATCCTGCACCAATCGAGAAACTTAACGTCAACGCATCAGTTCAAAATCCTAGTGGAAGTATGACGGATTTTCTGGTTGATCTAAGTCGCTTTGGGTTTGAGCTTGAAGGTGAAGCAATCAATGGAAATATGAAAATCCGAGACTTCGACAAGTTGATCTGGGATGGTGAGGTCAAAGGCGGAGTTGATCTAAAGAAAATTCTAGCCATTTTTCCTATGGATGATATGAGTATGGAAGGTCGAATCCAGGCTGATATCAATACAAAAGGCTCTTATGCTGCTGTGGAAGCTCAGAAGTATAATCAATTGGAAACTCGCGGTTCAATGGATATCAGTAATTTCAAGTACACTTCCACTGACGTACCTCAGGGAATCCAGATTGCTAAGGCGAAAGCAGAATTCACACCCGAGCGTATTAATCTCACCGAATTCGATTCCAAAATCGGTGAAAGTCCACTTCAGGCGACAGGTTCACTTTCCAATTACATGGATTATTTCCTAGGAGAAAATGGCACCCTGAAAGGTCAATTGACCATGAACAGCAGCAAGTTCAATGTGAATGAATGGATGAGTGAGGATGCGTCCACCGACACTACTAGCGCTAAGCTTTCGGTGATTGAACTTCCCAAGAATATTGATTTCAACATGACTGTTGCAGCCAATGAAGTGCTCTATGATAATATGAGTCTTAAAGAGGTGAAGGGAAATATGTCATTGAAAGATGGCGTTCTGACCTTCTCAGATGCTACTATGAAAACCATGGGAGGTACAATTGGTTTGTCAGGTAACTACGACCCAAGAGACCTAACTGCCCCTGCATTTAATTTCAACTTGAACATTGCTGAACTTAGTATTGCCGAAGCATTCAAGTCATTTAATACGATAAAAGCATTTGCTCCAATAGCTCAAAACCTAACTGGAAAATTCAATTCCAACCTAAATTTCTCTGGAAAACTCGGACAAGATATGATGCCTTTGTTGTCCAGTCTGGATGGGAAAGGTTTGCTGAAAGTGGCCGAAACAGCCTTGAAAGACAGTAAAATCCTAGAAGGAATCACCAACCTTACTAAGCTAAAAGATATTAACACGCTGCAAATGAAGAACATTTCCATTCCAATCACGATTGAAAATGGGGTGATGGATGTGAAGCCATTTGATGTGAAGCTTTGGGATTATCAAGCTACAGTGCAGGGAACTGCAGGTTTTGATGGCTCAATAAACTACTTAGTCAACATGCTGATTCCAGCAGGGAAATTTGGAGCTCAGGCAAATACACTACTTTCCAGCATCACTGGAACTGCAATGGATGAGAACACCACAATTCCATTGGCGTTGAATCTAGCAGGAACGTATAACTCACCAAAAATATCATTAGCGGGCGGCAACAGCATAGAGTCCTTGCTAACAAATGCGCTGAAAGCACGAGTAAGCGGCGAGGCTGCAGGGCTACAAACAAAAGCAACTGAGCAGTTCAATGCAGCACAAGACAGCGTAAAGCAAGTACTGAAAGCGAAATCAGCGGTAGCTCAGGATAGTGCCAAAAAGGAACTTGAAAAACAAGTGGATGTAGCCAAGGACAAAGCGGTAGATGAAGCGAAGAAGCTATTGAAAGGCTTTTTTCCTAAAAGTACTCCTCCTGCGAAGCCAGATACCACTACTGTGAAAAAGGATTAAATCAATCTAAAAATAGCCTTAATGAAACTCATCATTAAGGCTATTTTTTTATTTCTCAATCAAGCGAAAGTTCTTAATTTCTTTGCCAGCCAATTGATTTTGCCAGCGATCCAAAACTGGCTGCTCTAAGTGCGCTTCTCTGTATTCGTCTGGATTCATAATGGGAATTCCTTTTATGATCGGATACAGTCGAGTACATGTGGCACAAGTGAGCCAGCCTTCAACGATATTCTCTTTTTCATCCTTCAGGATTATTTTCAATTCCAGGTCCTTCTTGTCGAAAGGGCAACAGAGTTTTTCTATAGTTTCTAATTTCATGTATTTATGATTGATTGTTAGCGGTCACATGGAATCGCGCATGGTGTATAATCATCCTATCGTTTGACAGTTTGGTCATGCTCGATTTCATTTTTTTTGGTCAGATAGTAGTTGTTGATACTGAGAAATGGCGTTGCCAGGATCTGCAGCGCTCATCACACCAGATACGACAGCGATGCCGTCAAAATCCAGAGATTGGAGCTTCGCTATGCTTTCGGTAGAGATTCCTCCAGCCAGGAAAATTGGGATTGAGGTATATTTTCTTGTCTTTATGACGGTTTCAAACTCTACCAAATCACAACTATTAGCTGTGGAAGATGGGAACATAGAACAAAAGGAGAGGTAGTCAACATCTGCAAAAATGGCCTTCTTAATTAATTCAAGGTCATTATTTACAGTTATGCCAATAATTTTTCCATGCTGCTTCAGCTGGGGAATTGAAGATAAAAGTTCATCAGTCAACTCGTCAAAATGCACTCCATCTAGTCCAAATAGTTCGGCCCATTCAGGATGATTATTTATTAGAATTGGAATTCCTGAGCGACTACAAATCATTTTAATTTTAGCTATCAAAGTAGGTACTTGATCGTGAGACTGGAAATTGTCCCAAATCTGCAGCGCACATGGCTTCGCCGAAACCGCTTTTTCCAATGATTCTAAAAGCTGGTTTTCTTCCATAGAAGGGTCAATCACCAGGTATATTCCGGAGTTAATTTTCGTTTGTTTCTTCATTTCCATCCCGCTTTTAATGCATCAAAATAAGCAGCCCAATAGGGATCCGTTTCCTGATAGACTAGGGGAGAAGTAGTTCCTAACTTTTGAATTTGAATGCCAGATATACTATCAGTTACTCTTCCCACTTCAGTGCAGAGAATATTTTCCTCAGCAAGTCTAGTAATCACATCATCGGATTTCTTGCTGTCACAAGCAATGATCATGGATCCCGCACCCACACAGTAGCGGGGATCGAGCCCAAACAATCCTGCAATCGCAGCCGCTGTGTTTCCGATCGGTAATATCTCATTCACGACTATTCCGCCTTTGTCAGAGGCAACAAGCATTTCATAAATAGCTCCTAACACTCCACCTTCAGTGACATCATGCATCGCATGAATCTCCGGGAATTTTTCCTCCGTTCCAGCTGCCACTAACGCATCCTTGAGCGAGGAGGTCTGGTAAAATTGCGCACAAGCTGATTGGTAAACTTCTATTCCTAGCATTTGCTTGATCGTTTCGGGAAAGCTCATTCCCAAAATGGCTGTTGCTGTCAAAGCGCATGATTTCGTCACCAGAATCACGTCTCCTTCTTGCGCACCGGTGGAGCATAGCATCTGAGATTCTTTTGCTATAGTGATCAAGGTACCACCTCCGGCAAAAGTCGAATTTTGTCCGTGCACAAATCCCGTATGACCACCTGTGATCGCAATACCAAGTTCTTTGCAATAGCTATCGATATGTCCCCAATAAGTGCTGAAATCCGCATTAGAAAGCGTTTCCGGCAGATTCAGTACAAACTGTCCATACTGCGGAGCAAAGCCAGTAGTGGCCATATCGTTTGCCATCAGGTGTACACTGAGCCAGGCAGACTCCTGCAAACCCAAGGAAGGTATCAATGAAAGTGGATCGCTGGTAGCGGCCATCGCCAGACCTCCAGGTAGTGAGGTAATCGATACATCTACTCCGAATGCAGGCCCTTGTTTCACCTCATTTCGCGAAGCGCCTAGCCTTCCAGCCAGCAATTTTTGGTAGCCTTCATGAGTGATTTTGCCTAGATCAGCCATTAATCGACATCATTCAATTTGACATATAAACCGAAAAAATCTCCATAGGGAACACTCCATTGCTGGACAGGAAACCACTTTGGAAGACCTGTACACGACCACTCAATTGTGTAATCTCTCCCTTCCAAAGCTTCTTCAATGATCTTAATAAGCATTGCTGGTGTATAAAAAGTAGCGGTGACATAGAACGGATTTTTACCAAAAACCTGCTGAACTCTTCGTCGAAGCACCTTCGGAGAATTGCGATTCATCATTCCCATCGCAATGCCGTATTTGGCCACACGGGCAGATTCCCGAATCACTTTCACCGGATCTTTGTAATATTCAAACGTAGTAATGAAAGCCAAGGAATCGAACGTATGATCCTTGAATGGCATGTGATGCGAATCCGCCATAACCAAGTCGCCGTCAAATAAATGAACCGCTTGGGAAAGCATCAGCGGAGAAATGTCACCTCCAGTTGCTTTGATACCAATTTCCTTCCACCAGCGCGTAAATCTTGTAGTGCCACAGCCAAATTCCACGAGGGTTTTTACACGTTTGTCTTTGGACACCAATTGCTCCATGACTTTCTTTTGCCATACTTCGGCACGCTTGTATCGCCCTTCGTACCAAAGCTCATAAGTGTCGGTGTGCGCTCGGTTGAAAAACCATTCAGGTCGATTTTGCCAGTTTTTCTGCGCGTCAGGCAGTAATTCGAAATTCTTTTTCTCGAGTTCCATAGGGAATATTAGGTTGCAAAAATAGTAACTGCATTTCCTGCGGTCAGACAACCAAGAGAAAACAAAGGCGTTTTCTGGCTTAAGCATCCCTACGTTGGCATGATCCAAATCAGGTAATTCGGGTATTTTCTCAGCCTCACCAAAAGGAAGGCACCCCGTGCAATTGTTTCAAATATAGGTGAAAAAGGGTGGACAAAAAACTCAAAGAGGTATTTAGGTAATCATCATTATTCAAAGAATTTTGATACCTACAGGTCACAAAAAAAGCAGAGGCTTTTGACCTCTGCTCGTTGCTTAATTGTTTTTCTTACTTTCTTTTTTTGCGGCTTTATCAGCTCGCTTTTCTTTCAGAGTCTTGGTAGCCGCAGATTTATCGTTCTTAGGTTTACCTTCTGGTTGCTTAGCCATAGTTTATTAGTCAAATTATGTAACTGATTTCCGTTAAGGTAGGGGGAATTCTGTTATTCTTGAAATTGCTTTGAAAAAATATTTCAGCAAAACTACTTACTGAATCTATTATTTTACTGCGATAAAAATATCAACCTCCGAATTTTCACCTTGCTGACATTTAGAACCATAAACTTCAAAGTCTGCCGTATATTTTCTATCCAATTCAGAGTCTTTCGCCCATATCTCTTGCCAAGTAGTTACAACTGCCTCAGGCATTTTCCCCTTGGCTACAAACTTGATATGCTTGCCTCCAGCAAATTCTTTTGAAACCAGTCCAACCCCTAGCTTTTCCAATGTATCCACTTGATAACCTATCATACAGGTATATTTGCCAGTATAATCAGATTCGTAGTCGGTATAGATTGCATAAATATCTTCACTTACTTTTCCTGAAATTTTTGTCCCAATCTGCTCTTCAAAAAATCTTCCCCACAGAGCACCTAGGTCTTCCGCTGCTTTTCCGGATGAATTTGAAGTTCTAACAGCAATTCCAATAAACTTAAAAGGGGCTATAGTATACATTCTGTGGTTGGTTGTAGATAAAAACTTACTTCATTAAAAGAAGCAAGGTAAGTCAAAATAGCCCTTAGCCCTAAACCGAAAGGTAAGCGAATATAAAAGTTTCGTCCTCCACATTCCTCTTGGTGTACCTAGTGGATAAAACCAAAAAAAGCCTCCGAACTCTTTCATTTCGGAGGCTTCGATACTCAATATATCACAATATTAAAATGGGTATTTACCCTGATCTATCATGTAATCAGCGATTTGTCTTCTCAGCTCTTTGGTATTGTAAAGCTCTGATTTGGTGAATCTCTTCAATCCCATCAACATTACTTTTTGCTCATCGCCTTTAGTGAAACTACCAATAGCTTCTTTAGCTGATACATTGATTTTATCAACCGCTTCAGAAAGATAGATCTGCGCCATCGCGATTTGATTCTTGCAGGCTTCTTCGCCCTTCATAGAAACAAGCTTCTCAGTACGAAGAATCGCTGACTCACTCGCGTAGATCTCAATCATCACATCAGCTAGATTCATCATGATTTCCTGCTCATCTTCAATCTTATCCTGAAGCGTCATGGCAGCTTTGCCACCTACCATAAGAAATACTTTCTTCAACTTTTTCAATACTTCTTTCTCAGCTGCAAAAAGCTCAGAAGTATCAATTGTTTCAAATGAAGGCACAGAGATCAATTCTTTGGAAACAGCCATTGCAGGATCGAAAATATTTATCTCTCCTTTCAAAGCGCGTTTCAATAGCATTCCGACCATCAGCATGCGATTGATTTCATTGGTGCCTTCGTAGATTCTGGAAATTCTAGCATCACGATAAGCACGCTCCATCGGTGCATCAGCTGAGTAGCCCATGCCTCCGTAGATCTGAACTCCTTGATCCACCACGTAATCCAACACTTCAGAGCATTGCACTTTTGCAATAGCACACTCGATAGCGAAAGCTTCAACACCTTTCAGTTTAGCTTCTGAAGGATCCATTCCCTCTGCTTCAAGCGAATTGATCTTATCCTCAATATCCTGACCAGCACGGTAGCAAAGCGCTTCAGAAGCGTAGGCTTTGGTAGCCATTTCTGCAAGCTTGGATTTGATCGCGCCAAAGCTGCTGATACTTACGCCAAACTGCTTACGCTCGTTGGCATAATTGATGGCATGTGAAGTCACCGTACGAACTCCACCAAGTACTCCTGCGCCGAGTTTTACTCTACCAATATTTAAGATATTCACAGCGATTTTGAATCCGTTCTGACGATCAGAAAGCATATTCTCCACTGGAACTGGGCAATCGTTAAAGAAAACCTGACGAGTTGATGAGCCTTTAATTCCCATCTTTTTCTCCTCCTCATTCATCGTGATTCCGCCAAAAGACTTCTCTACGATGAAAGCGGTAAGGTTTTTATCATCTTCGATTTTGGCAAAAACGATGAATAAATCTGCGAAACCTGCATTTGAGATCCACATTTTCTGACCATTCAGAAGGTAAGTTTTACCATCTTCAGAAAGAGTCGCTTTGGTTTTACCACTATTTGCATCGGAGCCAGCATCTGGCTCAGTCAAGCAATAACATGCCGCCCATTCGCCCGTAGCGAGCTTTGGAAGGTACTTTTTCTTCTGATCCTCCGTGCCGTAATACAAGATAGGTAGCGTACCGATGCCAGTATGTGCACCATAAGTAGTAGAGAAAGAACCAGCTGCGCCGATGATATCTGCGATCAACATGGATGTATTGAAACTCATGCCCATCCCTCCGTACTCCTCAGGAACAGTGATTCCCAAAAGACCAAGATCTCCTGCTTTTTTGAAAATGGAAGGAACAAGTTCAGGATCTTTCATGCTGTCGATTTCATAAATATTCGGAGTGATCTCCGTATCTATAAAATCCTGACAGGCCTGAGCCATCATTCGTTGTTCTTCGGTAAATTCTGCTGGGATAAAGATGTCTTGTGCATCCGTTTCCTTGATAAGGAATTCTCCTCCTTGGGTTGATTTTGTTTGGGTGGTCATCGTTATAAATTAAGACTTTAGATTTTAGACGCTAAACATCAGACTTAGCATCGGACTTCATTATTCATCATTTCTCATTCATCATTCGATATTGAAAAGTTCAAAAATTCAGAATGTCGAATGCTGAATGCTGAATTTTGAATGATGAAGTGGGTAGGACTTCCTATTTAAGCAGTTCGTAAACACCAGCAACGCCCTGACCACCACCTACACAAGCAGTGACTAGTCCGTATTTTTTATTCTGCCGACGAAGTTCATTGAACATTTGTATGGAAAGCTTTGCTCCAGTACATCCCAACGGGTGACCAAGTGAAACAGCTCCACCATTTACATTCACGATATCTGGATTCATATCCAGTGCTTTCATCACTGATAGACCTTGTGCAGCAAATGCTTCATTCAGCTCAATCAAATCAATATCATTCAAGGTTAATCCAGCTTGCTTCAATGCTTTTGGAACGGCTACTTTAGGTCCTATGCCCATGATTCTAGGATCAACTCCTGCAGCGCTATAAGACATCATTCTAGCAATTGGCTCAATGTTCAGTTCCTTCACCATTCGCTCAGACATCACCACTACGAAGGCAGCTCCATCAGAAGTTTGAGATGAATTACCGGCAGTGACTTGACCACCATTTTTGAAAGCAGGTCTCAGTCCAGCTAATACTTCCATGGTAGTACCTGGACGAGGACCTTCATCCGTATCTACTACAAATTTTCTAGTTTTCTTTTTGCCATTTTCATCCAGGTAAGTTTCCTCCACTTCTACTGGCACAATCTCATCCTTGAACTTTCCGGCCGCTATTGCAGCTAGAGCTTTCTCGTGAGACTTGACAGAAAAAGCATCTGATTCTTCCCGAGTGATACTGTATTCTTTAGCCAGTTCCTCAGCTGTCAATCCCATACTGATGTAATAAGAAGGATGCTCGGTGGCTATTTTATAATTTAAAACTGTTTTGTAACCCATCATCGGAACTAGAGACATAGATTCTGTCCCTCCGGCGATGATACAATCCGCCATTCCAGCTTTCACTTTTCCTACAGCCAATGCGATAGCTTCAATACCCGAACCGCAATAACGATTCACTATAAATCCCGGGTTATCTACTCCCAAGGCCATTAGAGAAATCATCCTACCCATTTGCATTCCTTGCTCAGCCTCAGGTACTGCATTTCCTACGATCAGATCATCGACCATTTTGGCTTCAAGACCTGGAGTATTTGCAAGCAAATGTGTAATCACATCTGTTGCCAAATCATCTGGACGATAAAATCTAAAGCCTCCTTTTTTGGCTTTCCCTACCGCCGATCTATATCCATTTACTATATATGCTTCCATGTTATTTTCGAGTTATTTGTGTGTTGAGATACTTGGTACATTGTACGTCATACTTAGAATATCAATTTCTCAACGGTTTTCCCTTGAATAAAATACTGTGAATTCTCTCCAGCGTCTTCTTTTCACCAGTAAGACTTAGGAAGGCTTCTCTTTCCAAATCCAATAAGTATCTCTCTGATACTTCCGTTGGGGTAGATAAATCACCTCCAGACATAACCCAAGCTAATTTTCGAGCAATCTTAGCATCATGCTCAGAAATGTAAGCACCGTATTGCATTCCAGTAATTCCAGCATCAAAAAGTGCTAGCGACTCTTTACCCAACACTTTGATATTTGTCTGCTCAATTGGCTGAGTGTATCCAGCTTCATGCATGGAAAGCACTTTTGATTTTGCCTCTGCCAATTGACGCTTTCTATTCAGCGTGATTCCATCTGATTTTCTCAAGTAACCCAGATTTCTCGCTTCTTCTGCAGAAGTGGAAACCTTCGCCATGGCAATATTCATGAAGTATTCTTGCAGCTGATTCAATTCTACATCTCCGGCGTTTACACTATTGGAGAATCTCAGAGTCATCTCCTTAGTACCACCACCAGCTGGTATCAAACCAACTCCAACTTCCACTAGTCCCATGTACAATTCCGCATGTGCCTGAACGTGATCCGAGTGAAGCGAAAGCTCACAACCACCACCCAAAGCCATATTATGCGGTGCAACTACCACTGGAACAGATGAAAAACGAGCTCTCATCATGGTGTTCTGGAATTGAGCAATCATTAGATTAATCTCATCGTAATCCTGATCTCCTGCGAACATGAAGAGCATCGCAAGATTCGCTCCTGCGGAGAAATTCGCTCCTTCATTCCCGATCACAAGGCCTTTGTGAGACTTCTCTGCCATACCGATCGCGGTATTAATTCCTTCGATCACTTCGGCACCCATGGAATTCATTTTGGTATGGAACTCCAAGCCGATCACATCATCGCCCATGTCATAGACAGATGCTCCAGCATTATCCCAGATTTTCTTCCCAGCTGCTTTCAGCGTATCCAAAATGATGAATTCATCCAAGCCTGGAATCTCTAGGTAGGATTTACTTGGTATGTCGTAATAATGCTTTTTACCATTTTCTACTTTGTAAAAAGAATCATTTCCAGCTTCTAGCATCTCGTAAACCCAAGCTGCAGGCTTCTCACCAGCTGCTTCCATTTTGTCCACGGTTACTTTGACACCCAGTACATCCCAAGTCTCGAAAGGTCCAAGTTCCCAACCGAATCCAGCAGAAACTGCCTGATCGATTCTATACAGTTCATCAGAAATCTCAGGAATACGATTTGAACAGTATCTGAACAAATCATAAAAAGAAGCACGGTAAAATTCACCAGCTCGATCATCAAAATTCACTAAGAATTTGATTCGCTTTCTTAGGTCTTCAAATTCTTTGGCAGCTTCTAAAGCCTTAAACTTCGGCTTCTCTACGTCCTTATATTCGAACGTTTCAAAGTCAATTTCCTTCAGCTCTTTTCTGCCATCTTCATGACGGATCATTTTGAAGTAACCTTGACCTGTCTTATCTCCAAACCACTTATTATTATAAAGTACCTCGACAATTTTAGGAAGCTTAAATTTCTCCCGAGACTCGTCATTCGGTAAAGCTTTGTAGAGGTTATTAGCAACATTCACAGTAGTATCCAAACCGACTACATCCATTGTTCTAAACGTAGCTGATTTAGCTCTTCCTATTAATGTTCCTGTTAATTTATCTACCTCAGATACTCCAAAACCCATTTTTTCGATCGCATGCATCGCAGAGATTATCGCGTAAACACCTATTCTATTGGCAATAAACGCAGGCGTGTCCTTACAAAGCACGGTTTCTTTACCAAGGAACTTATCACCGTATTCCATCATGAATTCCACGATTTCAGGCTTGGTTTTAGGCCCAGGAATAATTTCCAGAAGCCTCAAATATCTCGGTGGATTGAAAAAGTGCGTGCCTACAAAATTCTCTTGAAAATCTTCAGATCTTCCCTCGCACATCATGTGCATCGGAATTCCAGAAGTATTGGAAGTAATCAACGTTCCAGGCTTCCGGTACTTTTCTACTTTCTCAAAAAGTGACTGCTTGATATCCAAACGCTCGACGATTACCTCAATTACCCAGTCGTAATCTTTAATTTTCGGAAGATCATCGTCAAAATTTCCAGTAGTAATTCGATCTGCAAATGCTTTGTCGTAGATAGCTGAAGGATTTGACTTAAGCGTGCTTTGCAAAGCTGCAGTTACTATTCGGTTTCTGACAATAGGATCTTCCTTGGTCAGTCCTTTTTTCTGTTCCTGCTCTGTGAGTTCAAAAGGTACAATGTCCAATAAAAGTACCTGTACGCCGATATTGGCGAAATGACAGGCAATTCTGGATCCCATAACTCCCGAACCTAAAACGGCAACTTTTTTAATGGTTCTGTTCATAATTTTGGGCTTTTGGTCTTATTAACCTAGTGGCGGTTATTGGTTTATAATTCAAATATTGGTTTTTTGATATCTACTCCTTTATCAGTTTGTACCTGATCGATTACGAGTTGTATCTTTTCAAATACGCTAAAAAAGCTATTTAGATCTTCTTCACTCACTACTTCGCGTACTTGCTCGTTAAATTCTCTGATGGTATTGACAGAAATAGCTTTGACTCTTTTACCCTCTTCAGTAAGATAAATCCGAACGGATCGTTTATCTACCAGATCTGGTTTTTTGAAAATTAGTCCCTTTTCCTCCATCGTCTTCAGCATACGAGTAAGACTTCTAGTCTCCAGACCAATCTGCGGTGCAATCTTGGTTGCTGGCGTTCCATCTTTCGAATGGATATTGATCAATACAAAGCCTATGGCGGTGGTAAAGCCTTCCTCAGCGGCTTGTTGATTGTACATCCTAGAGATAGCATGCCAAGCGCTTTTAATATGATAATCAACTGTTTCTTCTCTCTTCATCTCAACGGAATACTTCAATTTTAACGATTCCTAAGTTACAAAAAATAATGTATGCATGCATACTATATTTGAAAAAAGTTATGCATGCATCACAAATATTAGCTCGTGAAAGCTGCAATTAAGAAGACTTAGTATAAGGATTAACTGTTTTACTACAGCAATTCAGAAGGAATTGAAAGAATTTTACTTATTCTTAGAAATTTCTATTGATGTTAAACATTATGAATTTTTCAGAAAACGAATGTGTCAATCGACATAGAGTTGTTCTAGCTCCTTTTCAAATTTCTGATGGATTACTTTTCGCTTCAATTTCATCGTTGGCGTCAATTCTCCTGATTCTATACCCCAAGGTTTTGGTAATAGCTTAAAACGTTTTATTTGCTCCCACTTACCGAAAAATTTATTTAACTCCTCTATTTCTCGATTATACTTCTCAATTATTTCAGCCTTCTCTATCATTTCAGCATCGCCAGTGTATGGTATGCCTTTGTGCTGACAATAATCCTTCAAAGCGTCAAAACTTGGAATAATCAAAGCGGAAGGATAATTTCTATTTTCTCCTACTACAATCAACTGATCTATCAAGCTAGATTCTTTGAATTTGTTCTCCATTGCCTGAGGAGCGATGTACTTTCCACCGGAAGTTTTAAACATCTCTTTTTTACGATCTGTAATTTTCAGATACTCGCCGTCCATCTGCCCTATGTCACCTGTATGAAACCAGCCATTTTGAAGTACCTCTGCAGTGAGTTCAGGCTGTTTGTAGTATCCTTGCATCACATTAGGTCCTTTCACGAGGATTTCGCCATCTGAAGCAATTTTCACTTCCACATCGGTAATTAATTTTCCTACATAGCCTATCCTCATATCCTCCAAAGAACAAACCGAAGCTGAAACTACCGGAGAAGTCTCTGTTAGTCCATATCCCTCGCATACTTTAATCCCAGCAGCCCAAAATACCCGGGCTAATCTAGGCTGTAAAGCTGAAGCTCCAGAATTAATCTGCAGCACCTCTCCGCCTAGCGCTTCTCTCCATTTACTAAAAATAATCTTGCTAGCGAGTTTAAGTTGCAAGTCATACCAAGCACCTGGACTTGTATTTGGATCATATTTCAATCCCAAGTCCAGCGCCCAAAAGAAGAGTGATTTTTTGACTCCTTTCAACTCGTAACCCTTTGCCACGATTTTATCATAAATCTTCTCCAATAATCTTGGGACAGTATTGAAGGCATGCGGCTTTACTTCTTTCATGTTTTCACCAATACTATCCATACTCTCTGCATAGTAAATAGAAAATCCTATATAGTAAAAGCAGAAAAATCCTGTCCGTTCATAAATATGACAAAGGGGTAGAAAACTCAAGACCCTAGAAGTACCATGCTGAGGCGTCATTATATTGGATATACCAATAAGGTTTGAAAGCACATTAGTATGCGTAAGCATGACTCCTTTTGGCTTACCAGTGGTACCAGAAGTATAAATAATCGTGAATAGATCACTTGGTTTAACTTGCTCCTTGGCATTCTCAAGGCCTAAAATATCCTCATTAATTCCTAAAGCTAAAAAGTCTTCCCAGAAGATAGCGCCTTCTAATTTTTCGAAACTATAGATCAATCGATCTCCCGCAGCTGCTTTTGCCTTTTCGTAGATTACACCATCACTAACAAAAATCATTTTGACCTCAGCATGCTCAAAAATATATTCATAATCAGCAGATGTGATTGTAGGATACATAGGAACAGATATAGCACCAATTTGCTGTAAGGCTAGATCTATAAAATTCCATTCGGGGCAGTTATTGGCAATAATAGCTACTTTCTCTCCAGGCAAGACTCCTACTTTGAGAAATGCCAAGCTGAGATTATCTGCAATTTCCTTTACATCTCTAGATGAAAAGGATTTCCATTTTCCATTCTCTTTTTTTGACAAAGCTATTTCCTTGTCATACGAGGCAATTTGGTAGGAGATTAAATCAAAAAGTCTGGTTGGTTCCATATAGGTTCTATTTTGGGATACCTATAATATTACCAAAATACCAGAGCATAACAAAGAGTTATCCACGCTCTCTTTTTATAGTAGTTGTAAAATAGATTTTTAAAAAAATTCTTTACTAAGGTTATTAGGACTGTGGATTTGTGGAAAAGAGGACTAATTATTCTTCTCCACGTTTAGTTTAAGCTAACCTTTGAGTTTCCCACTGTTTATCCCCTTTTTATCCACATGTAAGTGGTTGTTATTAAAGAGAGTAATTCAATTGGTTGTTTTCTGTGGATGATGACCAGTTATTCTCTGTTGGGAATTATGCTGTGGATAGAATGATTTGTAATGGTGGATAACTGTTGGCTTTTCCCCAAAATACCTACTCGGAGTAATAGTGCGATGGAGGTAGGTGGATAAGTGTGTACTTATCATTGCCTATTCCTTTTTTATCCACAGTTAAATTGGCACTTATCCACGTCTAATTTTGAGTGGTTTTTAGACCTGTTTTTGGAGCTGCTCTTATGACCTGATCTACCAAAGTCCATCCACCTCGTATGGTTATATTCTTATTTCCAGTTTCGGGATCTATGTAATTGAATACTCTTTCTGCATATCGCTTTTCTTCGAAATTGGCCGGATCCCATCGTTTATTGCCATTTACATCCTCTATGACACGAATTTGGTAATTGCCTGCTTCTATTAAGTTAAAAGCGAATTTATTTCCCGTTTCTATGTAGGCTTCTCTCTTAGGTTCTCCTTTACTGTCCAAAAGCTGAATGATAAATGGCGCTTCTGCCCCTTCTATAGTCCCTTCTATAGCATCTGCCAGTGTTTCTTTTTTCAATTTCTTGTAAATAGCTGAAATAGCCACATCATTGAATTGCCCTTCAACATCGATAAAAGTAGAATCAGCGGCCTTCAAAGTGAATGATTCGAATAGTATTGAATCTGGTATGCTAAGGTTAATTTCCAGTACATCTCTCCTTAAAGAGTCTTTGAAACTTAACATTTCAGGGGTTATAGGTATAAATGAAGCTGTATCGTACGCTAGGTAAAGGGAATCGTACTTAATGGTTTTAAGTGGCTTATTGAATATTAATTCTACTGGGAGCTTTTGATAAAAGCTTTTACCAGAATTAGGTATTACTGTTAGTTTTTCAAGCTTTCTATCTGATTCTTCGAATTTTGCCCAAATAAGGGAGTCAACTTGGTACCCTACAGAATCTTTTAAATTGATTTTGAATGCTAAACTATCGGCAATAGGTTTTCCTGAATATAGATTTATTCTTTTGTCTCCAAGAGTATAGAATATTTCACTGCCTAATTTCTCATTTTGTAAAGAGATTTCTACGGGAGTTTTATTTAGAACAATGGTGTAGTTTGATCCTAAAGGAGAAGATCTAAGTAAGCGAATTGGATTTTGGTCGCCTTTAGATAGGTTGAATTGTATGCCGTCGATATTTTGGTCAATAGTTATTGTGTCTTTTATGAAATCATATGATTCTGATTTGTATTCTGCCTTCAAACTATTATTATCGTCTTGCCATGCATAGGCTAAATATTTACCGGCTTTGATATTGGTGATGTTGAATTTTCCCATTGTATCGACTTGCGTCAAATAATATGGAGCAGCTAAAAAAACGTTTGTCGTATCATCTATGGGATATAGACCAACGATAGCATCTTCTAATTTGTCATTTCTTCCTGGAAAATAGGTATTGACTTTTCCTGAGAATTTGAGACTATCAATGTTGCTACCTGTAGAAAAAACCAACTTTAAATTTTCTGTTGGATTTCCTTCCGAGAGATCTGTAATTGATTTTTGAAAGTTGAACACGTAAGTGGTGCTATCTTCTAATTCCTGGTTTAGATCAATAATTAGGATGTTTTTCAGTGCCGTGAATATTACCTCATCCTTATTAATTCGTGGAGTAATCAGGATGTTTTTAGTGGCGTTATCTAGTTTAATATATTCATCGAAAACAATGGTAATTTTCTCAGGCTTGATGTTCAAGCTTTGATCTTTTGGGGTCATCTCCATTACTTTTGGAGGATCCTCATCTCTTGGCCCACCCATAGGTGTACTTTGTTTAGCACAAGAAAAAGCTAGTATGCTGATAACTAAAAGTATGATTAGGTTAGTATATCTCACTTCTTTTTGAAAACGAATAAGTTACTTGAATGATTTCCTGTTGTTTTTGCAGCTTCTTTATTTGACTTTCTTCCGGCTGATATTGCCTTCCAATATTTTCGAATTATTGATTGCTTTGGATCTGCATAACCTTCTGACAAGAGAGATACGTAATAGCTGTCGAAGTTCATAGGAAGCTCTTTTACCAAGTGTAAATCAAAGATCTCACCAAAGCTTTCTATTGCTTGATGGTTGAAATGGTAAAGGTGTCTTGGGACATCCCAACCTGCCCAGCTAGTACCATACTTTATAGCATCATAACTTACTGGATTAGGGACGGCTATTAGTATATAACCATCTGATTTTAAGAGTTTTAGGAGTTTTTTAACAGTCTTTCTTAGAGAATGAATATGTTCTAATACATGGTAGAGAGTAATAACATCGTAAGAACCCTTTGGTATGTCATTTACAGATTGATATACTTTCTCATTCACTTTTGAATTAGCCAAATTCCGTGCTTTCTCATTAGGTTCTATTCCTGTTACTTTCCAGCCACTCTCATTTGCCTTGGTTAGTAATTCACCAGTTCCACAGCCATAGTCTAAATATTTGCCTCTGCTTGGCTTTAATTGATTAAGAAGTTTTACTTTTTGAGATACTGCATAGTTTCTTACTTGCTGGTAAACAAATTGAGTTACGTTTTTTGCTTTATCATCGTGAGAGAAATATTCTGGGAAATCGTAATAAGGAGCAATAGTTTCCTCTGTTGGTCTTGGGTTGGTAAATTTCAAACCACAGTCTGTACAATTACAAATTATGAATGACTCTTGGCTTACAGCATAATCTTTTATTTCCTGTGAATTAAGAAATAGTCCACTCTTGCAAAGTGGACATTTAGTAAGTCTTTCAAGCATTTTATCTTCCAAGGTAGACGGTGATTATTGATAAGTCTGCGGGTGTCACTCCAGATATTCTTGAAGCTTGGCCCATCGTCTCAGGTCTTACTTTATTCAGTTTTTGTTTTCCTTCAGCCGAAAGTGCAGGAATAGCTATGTAGTCAAATTTCAATGGAATTTTGAAGTTTTCCATATTGCTTAGTTTATCTACCATCTGCTGTTCTTTCTCTATGTAGCTGTCATATTTTATTTGGATTTCTGCTTGTTCTAAAACTTCAGTTGGGTATTTGGATAGATATGCATCAATTTCAGTATTGAAGGTTTTTAATATCTGTAGACCAATTTGCGGTCTTTTCAATAATTTCTCAGCAGATATTTTTTCCTTAATTGTAGATGAACCTATTTCTTCAAGACCTTCATTTACACTTTCTGGTGAAAATTTCTTTTGTTTTAGATCATTGATGAGTTTAGCAGTTTCTTCTTTTTTAGTGTTCATTTTAGCTAAACGTTCATCGGAAGCCAATCCAATATCAAAACCTTTTTGAGTTAATCTTAGGTCTGCATTATCCTGACGAAGTAGAAGTCTGAACTCAGCTCTTGAGGTAAACATTCTATATGGCTCTTCTGTACCTTTATTTATCAAATCATCAATTAATACACCAATATATGCATCTGATCTTTTCAATAAGAAAGGATCTTTTTCTTGTGCTTTTAGACTTGCATTAATTCCAGCTACTAGCCCTTGACAAGCTGCCTCTTCGTATCCGGTAGTTCCATTTATCTGTCCAGCGAAATATAGGTTTTCCATCAATTGAGTCTCTAATGTGAGTTTCAATTGAGTTGGTGGGAAAAAGTCATACTCTATGGCATATCCTGGACGGAACATTTTGGCATTCTCAAACCCAGCTATTTTTCTTATGGCTTTATATTGTACATCTTCTGGAAGTGATGTAGAAAAGCCATTTATATACATCTCTACCGTATTCCATCCTTCTGGTTCTACAAATATCTGATGCCTGTCTCTCTCTGCAAACCGGTTGATCTTATCTTCAATAGAAGGACAATACCTCGGTCCAAGACCTTGTATTCTTCCATTAAACATGGGAGATCTATCGAAACCTTCTTCCAATGTGGAATGGACTTCTTTATTTGTATAAGTTATCCAACAAGTTCGTTGCTCTTTTAGAGCTGTGGTAGAATCTGAATAGCTAAATTTTTCCGGATTCTCATCGCCATATTGGACTTCCATTTTGGAGTAATCTAGACTTCTTCCATCTACTCTGGGTGGAGTTCCAGTCTTCATCCTTCCTGACTCAAAGCCTAGCTCTACCAGTTGTTCGGTAATTCCTCTTGCTGCAGCTTCACCAGTTCTTCCTCCTCCGAATTGCTTTTCGCCAATATGTATAAGGCCATTTAAAAAGGTACCGTTTGTTAGCACTACGCTTTTACCTAGTATTTCTAATCCTATACTTGTTCTGACGCCTTTCAACTCTCCATTTTTCACTACAAGACCAGTGATCATTTCTTGCCAGAAATCCACATTAGGCGTTTGTTCTAGAGCTAATCTCCACTCCTCAGCAAACATCATCCGGTCATTCTGAGATCTTGGAGACCACATAGCAGGTCCTTTGGATCGGTTTAGCATTCTAAACTGAATCATGGATTTGTCGGAAATAATACCTGACATACCTCCAAGTGCATCTATTTCTCTAACTATTTGCCCCTTTGCCACCCCTCCCATTGCTGGGTTGCAAGACATTTGAGCAATCGTATTCATGTTCATAGTACATAATAGCACCCTGGAGCCCATGCGTGCTGCAGCGTGTGCGGCTTCGCATCCTGCATGCCCTGCTCCTACTACTATGACATCGTATATTGGAAACATCGTATCCTTTTATGTTTACTGTTCCACGTGAAACACTTGTGCAATTATAACTTATTGCTTAACTGTTTCACGTGGAACGTTTATAACTCTTCGAATAATTTTATCGCAAATTCCTCTTTACTTCTCATCAGACTTGTCTCTTCATTTGATTTGTCTTTGTAACCTAACAAGTGAAATAGACCGTGACTGATGACTCTGCTTAGTTCCTTTTCTTCCTCCACCTTTAAGGTTTCAGAGTTTTCCTTGACTCGTTCTATACTTATAAAGATATCTCCCTCTATTATTCCTTCATCTTCAGAATTGTCAAAAGTGATAATATCTGTATAAGTGTCATGATCTAAATACTCTACATTAATACTTAGGAGATATTCATCAGAGCAAAAAACGTAATTAAGCTCTGATATCTTGTGATTTTCTGCCTCAGCTAGTTTTTTTAGCCAAACCTTCCTTTTTCTCTTTTCTTTAAGGGAAAATGTTACTTCTTCTGTAAAGAAATTAATTGGCATAGCTTAATTCATGTAAAATGATAGAACTGTTTTTGTGCCATTCTCTTCAAATTTGACATCATCAGAAAGATGCTTTATTAGGAAAATTCCCCTACCACCTATTTTTTCAATGTTTTCGGGTGCTGTAGGATCTTTCAGTAAATTGTAATCAAATCCTTCTCCTTCATCCTGAATAGTGAATAAAAGTAACTCCTCTTCAAGTGTCAATTCTAAATGAACCAATTTGTTTTTGTCACCTTGGTTCCCGTGAATTATTGCATTACTAATGCATTCTGTCACTGAGATCATAATGTTACCATAGATATCATCATTGATCTCAAAGTTTTCACGAGCATTGTCGATGAAACTTTCAATTATTTTTATATTCTCAATAAGAGAAGGAATAGAAATTTTTATGGTTTTCATCATAATTGTTTTCAATGAGTAGTATCTACCTATTTTATTCGACTTCGATTAGAATTGGACAGTGATCGGAATGTTTTGCGTCTGCTAGTATGATGGAGCTTTTTAAGCGATCTTCCATTGGTGCGGTGGCCATATGGTAATCAATCCTCCAACCTAAATTTTTTGCTCGAGAGTTTGCTCTGTAGCTCCACCAGGTATAATTATCTGGTTGATCGTTGAATTTCCTGAAACTATCTACAAATCCAGATTCAGTAAATTTATCCATCCAAGCTCTCTCTTCTGGCAAAAATCCTGAGGTGTTTTTATTAGTTTTTGGATTATGTATATCTATTGCCTTATGACAGATATTGTAATCTCCACTTAGTATAAAATTTGGATTGCTTTTTCTCAAATCTTGAGTGTATCCGTATATATCGTCTAAGAATTCGTATTTGAATGATTGACGAATGTCCCCAGTTGTGCCTGAAGGAAAATAAGCCGTTAGAAATGAAAAGTCTTCGAAATCCACTTGGAGAAGCCTGCCTTCTTCATCATATTTTGAATAATCCATGCCATGTTTCACTGATTTTGGCTTGATTTTAGTCAAAATTGCTACTCCACTATACCCTTTTTTGAAAGCAGGGTACCAGTATACTTCATATCCTAAATCCTGAAAAATAGTAGCATCTATTTGATCTAAATTAGCTTTAACTTCCTGTAAACCAATTACATCTGGATTTACCTGTTTAAGCCAATCTATAAATCCTTTGTTCATTGCGGCACGGATGCCATTCACGTTATACGATACTATTTTCACAATTTATTCAATTACTATTTCGTACTCCTTTTCAAAATATTCTAAAACCTGGATCTTCAAAAGCTTCTCTTGATCTAAAAGATCAAAATGAGGAAGATCTTTCGTTAATTTCCAATGAGGCCAACCATCCTGATCTACATGGTCAAGTTCATAGAATCCATCATAGCTCAATACCTTACAAACTGCTATGTGCATCAAGTCTTGTTTCTGTTCCTTACTAAATATCTTGTTTCCTTGACCAAGTTCTTGAACACCAATAAGAAAGAGTACGCCATTTAAGTCCGCAGGTTTTTTTCCTATGGTTTCTTTAAGGCCTTCTAATAATTTAGACCAACGTTTTTCTAATTCTAGATCGCGTTTAAACATTATAATCTATTGATTTTCAAGTGTTTCCCAGTATTCTGCAGCTCTTCTTAGGTGCGGAATGACTATTGTTCCTCCTATCAAGGTAGCTATAGAAAATACTTCAAAGACCTGTTCTTTAGTTAGTCCAGCTTCATATGATTTTCCTAAATGATACTTAATGCAGTCATCGCATCTTAATACCATGGAGCACGCTAGACCGATCATTTCTTTAGACTTTATATCTATGGTCCCTCCAGCATATGCATTGGTATCAAGATTAAATATACGCTTGATTACTTTATTGTCTGCAGCCAAAATCTTATCATTCATCTGACTGCGGTACTCGTTGAATTCCTCTATGAGATTCATTAACTTAACTGTTTAGGAAAGAATTAAGTAGCAAATATACCACTATTTGCCCTTGGCAGATATGAACAAGCCTTTTTCACAATGCGTTTATTTTTTGTAAAAGATTTTTTGGATTTAGTATTTCCGCGGAATTGTCTTCTGTGCGGTAGGTCTCTGTATGACCATGAAAATAACTTGTGTACAATTTGCAAAGGCACGCTTCCCATCACTAGTTATCATTTAAGACCGATTGATAATGATTTATGTGACAAAGTGAAGGGTCTAAGTACTGTAGGAATGGTGATGGCTTATTTGAAATTTACTAAAGGCGGAAATAGCCAAAAGCTACTACATCAGTTGAAATATAGAAATAAGCCACAATTAGCTAAAGAATTAGGATCTATGTATGGTAAAATTCTCAACGATACTGGTTTCGATAAATCCTGGGATATGATAGTTCCTGTTCCTCTCCATCCGCTGAAACAAAGTCGCAGAGGCTATAATCAGAGTGAGCAATTTGGACTAGGCCTTAGTCAGAGTTTATCTGTGAAATTGGAAAATGCCTTAATCAGAGGGAAATTTACCGAAACACAAACTCAAAAATCCCGACTTCAAAGGATGGATAATATGGATGAGGTATTTCAAATCTCACCTTACGCTTCTATTTCAGATAAATCTATTCTGCTCGTAGATGACGTGATGACTACAGGTGCTACTTTGTGTGCTTGTGCCAATGTGCTTTTGGCGAACGGTGCAAAAAATGTAGATTTGGTAACCATCGCAGCAGGAGGATAAACAGTATGATTGATATAGAGCTATTAAAATACCCAATTGGCAAATTTCTGAAGCCTGAGCATATCTCGGAGCAAAATCTCAAAGAAGCTAGTGCTTATCTTCGTTTGTTTCCACAGTATTTGGAAGAAACAGTAAAAGAATTTGCAGAGGAGCAATTAAATACTCCTTATCGCCCTGGTGGATGGACTGTCGGAGAAGTGATCCATCATCTGTCAGATAGCCATATGAATGCATTGACACGCTTTAAATTGGCGCTTACAGAGGATAATCCCACCATCAAGCCTTACGATGAAGCTGCCTGGGCCCAAATGCCTGATTATGCCTTACCAATTGACATATCACTTACTTTAATTGCAGGAATTCACTTGAAATGGGCTGTTATACTGGAAAGCATGACTCCATCAGATTTTCAAAAGACCTATTTTCACCCAGAATCTCAAATTTCGGTGCCTTTATCAGAGGTTACACTTATGTATCAATGGCATTCCCAGCATCATTTGGCCCATATTCAGCATTTGATGATTCGGGAGAAGTGGTGAAGGCATTTCGATTAGGAAGTGGCATTTTGGACGGTAGCCTATATTTTCAAATATGAATATTTCCCTCAAAAATCAAAGAATTCTTGTTACCGGAGCTTCTAGAGGAATAGGTAGAGCTATCGCAAAGCAGCTTTCAGAATCTGGAGCTGAAGTGATTATTCATTTTAATAAGAATGCTGTTGAGGCTGAAAAACTCAAAAATGAATTGACAAATCCATCATTTGTTGAATCCTGTGATCTTTCAGATGCAAATCAAGTTGTTGGATTTATTCCAAAATTGGTTGAGAAGTATGGACTGATCTCAGGATTAGTAAATAATGCTGGAATAGCTAAACCTGCTCCAGACGATATGTCAACTAGTGAATGGTTGAAAATCTGGCAAGAAACGCTTCAAGTAAATACCACAGCGCTTGGTATTCTTTGTAAGGAATTTGTTGAGCATGCACTGAGCAACAAAAACGGTCGAATCGTTAATATCTCTTCCCGTGCTGCTTTTCGTGGAGACACCACCGATTATATCGCATATGCGGCTTCCAAAGGCGCTATAGTAAGCCTTACTAGATCTATTGCTAGACATTATGGTAAACAGGGAATCAAGGCTTTCTTGATCGCCCCCGGTTTCACGCGCACAGACATGGCTGATGAAATTCTATCTGAGTATGGAGAGGATTTTGCCCTAAATGACATCGCATTGAATGAGCTGACTAAACCGGAGGATATTGCTCCGATGGTGACGCTACTTTGCTCTGGACTAGCAGATCATGCAACTGGTGCCAGCATCGATATCAATGCAGGTTCGTATGTACATTAGTCACAAATGAATCACTAAGCAAAAAACACATGCCTCAAAGGCAAAAAACCAACGATATCCTTTCGCCAGAATTAGTCAAAATTCTGAAGATCTTCGGCTTGATATCAATAGCTCTAGTAGTTGTACTTTCATTTTTCAATACTAAACGAGCCAATAACACTGGGGATGATCTCACTTTCCGAATGAGTTCTTCTTCACGCTTATATTTTTTGAATATGCGCGCGATCAAATATGATAGAGAAACTAGATCAGATGCTGGCATGGTTCTATTCCGTCATGGGAAAAGAGAAATTTCTAAGACTGAGCCTTCGTTGGATTTGGTGATAATTCTCAATAGCCAAAAAGATGAGGCTTACCTTTATCTAGAACCTGTAAATGTAGATTGGCCATTGGAAATTCGTGCTTCTAAGGACGACAAAGTGAAAGTATTCCATGTTCAAAATGGAAATAATTCAGAGTTTCTAGCGTATGTGAGACTACTTGAGCCTTGGATAGCCGATGATGCTAAGTTTGAGATTAAGAATGAATCTGTTTGGACTTCTTTTTGGTCAAAACCAAAAGAAAAGGAAGCTTTACAAACTATATTGGAAGACTATTTTAGATTGATAAATGAACCAGAATGACCCAATGGGAGAACCTAATTCGCAGTTAGAAAAATTCAAGAAGTTAATTGGCCAAAAGCTTGATAAAACACCATCAATGGCCGGAAATTGGCTTGGAGGTACACTTCTGGAAATAGAGAAAGGTTTCATTAAAGTCACCTACACGGTAACTTCTGCAATGTGTAATCCGGCAAGAATTCTCCACGGTGGCGTGGCATCACTGATGATGGATGATGTAATCGGTATAGCAAACTTTGTGGCGGGATCTGAATACCTGATGACAAGCATCAATTTGAATGTTGATTTTTTATCTGCTGCACAGATTGGAGAGAAATTAGAAGTGTCTGCAAAATTAGTTCGGTCGGGCTCAAACCTAAATCATTGGGAAGCCGTAATCATTAAAGATTCAGGTAAACTAGTGGCTAAATCGAGCTCAAATATGATTAAAACACATATAAAGCTGAGTGAACTTGGGTTTTAAACTTTTGCACAATTTAATCTCACACAAATAAAATCGAGCATGAAAAAAATCGTACTCCTTGCCTTCTTTGGGCTATTTTCTCTCACTGTATTCTCACAAACTACTATCACTTTTCACCAAAGTAACCTGCCATTCATAGGTGTTAATTACCAATTTGGTGAACGATTTATACCAGAATTTCGAGTTGGTACAGATTCCTATTTTGAAAATATGTCAGCAGAACTTGCAGCCAACTACATTTTCAAAAAAACAGATCGTTTTGAGTTTTATGGTGGAGCAGGCTTAAGAGTAGGAAGTTTTGACGGCGTTGTGGTTCCTATAGGTTTGAATATTTATCCTTTTGAGCAGAAAGACTTTGGATTTCATATCGAAGGAGCACCAATAATTGGTTTCAATGATGATTCGATTTTCCGAGGCTCATTTGGCCTTAGATACCGATTTGTTAAAAATTAGAATTGCTCCATTTTCACCATCAGATCCCAAACCGCTATTCCTAGCGACACAGAGATATTCAAGGAGTGCTTGGTGCCCAATTGTGGGATTTCCAAGACTGCATCACAGGCATTAAGCACTTCTTCTTCTACCCCAAAAACCTCATTTCCGAATACTAACGCATATTTTTTTCCTTTTTCAGGAGTAAAATCATTCAGCTTTATTGAGCGATCTACCTGCTCCAAAGCGCATATCTGATAGCCTTCAGCTCTCAATTTTTCCATTACTAGCATAGTGTTCAGACAATATTCCCAAGCGACAGACTCGGTCGCACCTAAGGCAGTTTTCTGAATGTCACGATGAGGAGGCGTACCCGTAATTCCACAGAGGTAAATTTTCTCCACTCCAAATGCATCGCCAGTTCGAAAAGCAGAACCCACATTATTTAGGCTTCGAACATTGTCCAGAACGAGCACGATTGGCGATTTATCCATTTCCTTAAACTCTTCTACAGAGACTCTTTCGAGCTCGTCCATGCTTAATTTTTTCATCCTTTTTTGTTCTGCTTTATGAATGGCTTATTTTCGGGGATATTCCCTTCGAATATCCCTCCCAAAATTAGTATAAAAGTAAGCATACCCCCATGAGTAAGTCAAAAGACGTAAAAGAAACGCCCTTAATGAAGCAGTATAATGCGATTAAAGCCAAGCATCCGGGTGCCTTGCTGCTTTTTCGGGTTGGGGATTTTTATGAGACTTTTGGTGAAGATGCCGTCCGAGCCAGCAAAATTCTGGATATCGTGCTGACTAAGCGCGGTAATGGCGCAGCGACATTTATTGAACTGGCAGGTTTTCCACATCATTCTTTGGATACTTATTTGCCAAAGTTGGTGCGAGCTGGGAATCGCGTGGCCATCTGCGATCAGCTAGAAGATCCTAAGTCGGTCAAAGGCATCGTTAAGCGTGGAGTGACGGAATTAGTGACTCCAGGGCTTTCCTTTAATGATCAGGTTCTTGACACGAAGAAAAATAACTATTTGGCCTCGATTTCTTTTGGAAAGGATAAGCATGGTATAGCCTTCCTAGACCTTTCTACGGGAGAATTTATGTGTGCGGAGGGTACTTCATCCTATCTCGAAAAGCTGATTCAAAGCTTTGCGCCTTCAGAAATTATTTATTCGAAAGCAGCTAAGAAACTAGCAACTGACATGCTGAAGAATGATTTTATCACTTTTCACTGCGAGGATTGGGTTTACCAATATGACTTTACCTACGAAAAGCTCAAAACGCATTTTGGTACAGCCAACCTGAAAGGGTTTGGTATAGAAGAAATCGAAACAGGAATCATAGCTGCTGGTGCGATTTTGTATTATTTGGAAGAAACTGAGCACAAAGAGATTCAGCATATTTCTTCGATTTCAAGAATTGCTGAGGAGAAATATGTGTGGTTGGACAAATTCACTATTCGAAATCTGGAGCTTGTATTTCCGCAGCATGAAGGTGGAGTTCCTTTGATCAATATCCTCGATCAGACGGTGACGCCTATGGGTTCGCGAATGATGAAAAAGTGGATGGTGCTGCCGCTGAAAGAGAAATCAACCATTGAGGAACGATTAAATGTTGTTGACTTTTTCTACCAAAATGAATCTCTGATAACTGAAATAGTCGATCCTCTGAAGCATATCGGTGATCTGGAGCGATTGATTTCTAAAGTAGTAGTAGGTCGTGCAAATCCTCGTGAGATTAATCAAATCAAGCGTGCGCTAGTCAACATTTTACCAATCAAAGAGCTTCTCAAAAATCAGAAAAATCCTACGCTTCAGAGACTTTCTGATCAGTTGCATCCATGTGAATTTCTACGCGAAAAAATAGACAAGGAGCTCAAGGAAGATGCTCCTATGCTTACGCATCAGGGTGGCATAATAAGGGATGGAGTAGATGCGGAGTTGGATGAATACCGTGGTTTAGCAAATACCGGAAAGGATTTTCTGGTTCAAATCCAACAACGGGAAGTTCAGAAAACTGGGATTACTTCACTAAAAATAGCTTTCAACAAGGTTTTCGGATACTATCTTGAAGTGACTCATTCGCATAAAGACAAGGTGCCTGCAGAGTGGATTCGTAAGCAAACCCTAGTAAATGCTGAGCGATACATCACGCCAGAACTGAAGGAATACGAAGACAAAATCCTAAATGCTGAGGATAAAATGATTGCAATTGAGCAACGCTTTTTTCTGGCACTGATTCAGGAAACTGCTCAATTTGTGACACAAATTCAACAAAATGCGAGAGTACTGGGCACATTAGATGTTTTACTTTCTTTTGCGCAGGTAGCACTTTCCAACAATTATTGTAGGCCAAAAATCTCTGATACAGAAACCTTAGAAATCAAAGATGGTCGTCATCCGGTGATTGAGAAGCAATTGCCTCCAGGCGACAATTATGTGCCTAATGATATTTACCTAGATCACGATTCACAACAGATCATGATCATCACTGGCCCCAATATGGCCGGTAAGTCCGCTCTGCTGCGTCAAACGGCACTGACAGTACTCATGGCTCAGATGGGAAGCTTTGTGCCCGCATCCTTTGCGAGAATAGGGATTATCGACAAGGTTTTCACGCGTGTGGGAGCTTCGGATAATCTTTCCAAAGGTGAATCCACCTTTATGGTCGAGATGACCGAGACCGCCAGTATTTTGAATAACCTATCTGATAGAAGCCTAGTGCTGATGGATGAGATTGGTCGGGGAACGTCCACTTATGATGGGATTTCCATTGCCTGGTCAATTGTAGAATACTTACACAATCATCCTACTTTTCGTGCTAAGACACTTTTTGCAACGCATTATCATGAGTTAAATCAGCTTGCTGCCGATTTTCCTAAAATCAAGAATTTCAATGTTTCCGTGAAGGAAGTGGGGAACAAGGTGATTTTTATGCGAAAGTTAAAGGCTGGAGGAAGTGAGCACAGTTTTGGTATTCACGTAGCACAGATGGCTGGTATGCCTAATCCCGTAGTGTTGAGAGCGGCTGAGATTATGTCTCATTTGGAAAAAGACAAGGCTGTGGCTGATCAAAAGGAAAAAGTTAAATCTATACCTAAGAATAATTATCAGCTAAGCATGTTTGAGTTGGATCCTAAATTTCAGGAGGCAAAAGATTTGATTGAAGGAATAGATATCAATGCTATCTCTCCGATCGAAGCTCTTTTGAAGCTGCATGAGATCAAAAAGAAAATTGAAACTTAAGAAATTAATTTCCGTGTGTTAACGTAGTTTTTCTTGTATATAGATTTTTTATGGATAAAGTATTATTGAAAGATTTGCGCAAACAAAATAAGTACACTCAATTTTTTCAGGAGTGGAATGAGCAAGAATTTCAAGAGCACCCTGAGGAAGAGAGGAAAATGGAGGAATTGGAGCAGTTGAGCCAAAACATCGGCATGCGTGAAGGACTGACGATTGCTTGTTTTGACTATAGAAACTTGAGCTTAGCTTTTTTTACTGGGAATATAAGGGAATTGACAGGCTATCCTGCATCTATGTTTCGGGAGAAGGGGATGGAAACCACTTTTAGCATGACACATCCTGAGGATAGGACGGAGATTGTTCGTTTTCAGAAAATAGTTTTTGATAGTTTCCATCAACTGACGCTAGCAGAAAAACACACCTTTGAATTCTCATACACCACACGCTGGGTTCATCGTATTACGAATAAAGTCACCTGGGTTTTGGGAAAAGTTCGCCCTTATTTGATAGATTCTGCGGGAAATTTTGCAATGGATTTACACATTATCATGCAGCTTCATACCCCTCCCAAAACGACTGGGTATGATTGGAATTACTCGTATCAAAAAGAAGATGGTACCCGAATATTTGTAAGTAAGAATTCTCCGAATAGTAGGATAGTTTCTCTTACGAAAAAGGAGAAAGAGATCGTATCCTTGATTTTGGAAGGAAAAGAGTCCAAGGATATTGCTGAGGACTTGAATATTTCTATAAATACCGTAGCTACACATCGAAAAAACATCCTAAAAAAGCTCAACGCTAGGAATGTTGGAGAAATGGTAAAAATATTATCAATTTATCCATTTTGATATTGTCTTGAAAATCAAGGATAAGCGGTATTATTGGAAGTATTTGTGAAAAAATTAATTAGCAGGTTCTTGCATATTTATAGATGACTCTTACCTTTGCATCCACAATTCAACTGGATCACGTTTCAGTTAACAACAAAAGCGAGAGTAGCTCAGCTGGTAGAGCACGACCTTGCCAAGGTCGGGGTCGCGAGTTCGAATCTCGTCTCCCGCTCAAAAAGCCCTTGATTCAAGGGCTTTCTTGTTATAGGGTATTTATAGCTTGGAAACGTCCAAGCGAAGCCTAGATTGTCTGATTCCGATTGCTATCGGGAGAAGCACCAAAGAAAAAATCTATATTTTAGGATATAGATTAAGCCGGGATGGTGGAATAGGTAGACACGCAAGACTTAAAATCTTGTGAGCGTAAGCTCGTGCGGGTTCGATTCCCGCTCCTGGTACATAAGCCTCGTAGAAATACGGGGCTTTTTGTTTAAGTTTTGTTTGTGTTTACTGTCTATGCCATATCAAGTATTGGAAAAACCTATATCTATGTAGGCATGACTTCTAATTTGGAAGACCGACTTAATCGGCACAATTCGGGATATGAGAAAACTACCCGACCCTACCATCCATTTCGGCTAATCTATCAAAAGGACTTTCTGACTAGAGCCTTAGCACGTGAACATGAAAAATTCATTAAGACAACTAGAGGGAAGCGTACCATTTTGTAGTCTTAAAATCTTGTGAGCGTAAGCTCGTGCGGGCCTGCCTGTAGCAGACAGGTTCGATTCCCGCTCCTGGTACATAAGCCTCGTAGAAATACGGGGCTTTTTGTTTTTATACACTTTTTTCCAACTAGGCTTAAACCCTGCTCCCCAAAAAACTCCCCCTCATCGCACCATTTAACAAACGAAAAGGAACTTGCATGCCCTGTTTAGGGCTTATTCTATAGAATAAAATTATATTTGGAGCTGAGGTGATTTCTTCTGTAGTGAAACCCATGATATGCATTTGGGAAATTTGTTCACTCCTCCAATTCAATCCAATACACATTATTGATGCAAAACATTCCATTATACATTGGCAATAAGCCATTTCCAGGCACAGGTAAGAAGTTTAATAATTACAATCCGGGAACTGGTGACTTGTTAAATGAAGTGAGTAGCGCTTCTACTGCCGATTTCGAGAAAGCGATAGAATCCGCGAAGCAAGGACTTAAGATCTGGTCAGCCATGTCTCCTACTGAGCGGGGAAGAATTTTGCATAAGGCTTCACGTATTCTATGTGAAAAGAATGATGAATTGGCGCTACTGGAATCTCAGGATGCCGGTAAGCCTATTCGTGAAGCGCTTGAAGTAGACGTGGTATCTGGAGCAGATTGCTTGGAATATTACGCAGGTATAGCCGCTTCCATGCATGGAGAGCATATTAATTTGGGCGATGATTTTGCCTATACACGTAGAGAGCCTCTAGGAATCTGTGCAGGAATCGGAGCTTGGAATTACCCAATTCAGATTGCTTGCTGGAAATCTGCCCCTGCATTGGCGTGTGGCAATGTCATGATTTTCAAACCAGCGGAACTTACACCGGTTACAGCCTACAAGTTGGCAGAGGTATATAAGGAAGCAGGCTTGCCCGATGGAGTTTTCAACGTAGTGCAAGGAGATGGCGAAGTGGGCCAAATGATGACTTCGCATCCAGATATAGCCAAGGTATCCATTACCGGAGAGGTAGGAACTGGCAAGAAAGTGATGGCAGCTGCAGCAGCGACACTGAAGCATGTGACTTTAGAGCTAGGTGGCAAATCGCCGATTATAGTATTTGAAGATGCAGACCTAGAGGAAGCTGTGAATGGTGTTCTGTTGGGTAATTTCTATACCCAAGGAGAAATTTGCAGCAATGGCACACGTGTATTTGTTCATGCTGCTATTCGTGAGAAATTCCTTGAAATACTCGTAGAGCGAACCAAAAATCTGAAGGTAGGCGATCCTGCTGATCCAACGACTCATGTTGGCGCATTGATTAATAAAAACCATTTCGATAAAGTGATGGGTTATATCGCTTTGGGAAAAGAGCAGGGAGCTGAATTGATTTCTGGTGGCAATCAGGTAAAGGTACCAGGATGTGAAGGAGGCTATTTTGTAGAGCCTACTATTTTCGCCAGCGCTAAAGATGAGGTACGAATCGTAGAAGAAGAAATCTTCGGCCCTGTGATGTCCATATTAACTTTTACAGAAGAAGAAGATGTGTTGCAGCGAGCAAATAATACGCCTTTTGGACTTGCGGCCGGCGTATATACAAATGACCTAAGAAGGGCTCACCGCATGGTGGCCAAATTGCATGCTGGAATATGCTGGGTCAATACATTCAATATCACTCCTGTGGAAATTCCTTTTGGTGGATACAAGCAGTCGGGAATTGGACGGGAAAATGGCTTGGCAGCCATCGAGCATTATTCCCAGCTCAAGACAGTTTATATCGCCATGAAAGACTTGGGAAACCCTTTCTAGAATCTTGTTCTCTGACAGAAAAATTGTCTAAGAGCCAAAACAAACAGTATTTATGAAATATGATTTTATAGTAGTCGGTGGAGGTTCTGCCGGGGTAATCACTGCTTATCGACTTGCAGAACAAAAAGCCGGTAACGTACTACTTATAGAGGCAGGAATCTCTGACGAAAAGCGTGAAGACGTGCTTCAGCTAGACCAGTGGCAATCGCTGCTGGAAGGAGAGTTGGATTATGATTTTACGATCGAGAAGCAAGAAAACGGAAACTCCAATATGCGTCATAGCCGCGCCAAGGTAATGGGCGGTTGCAGTTCTCATAATTCTGCGATTGCATTTCAGGCGCCAGATTATGATTTTGAAGTTTGGACTGAAATGGGATTGGAAGGCTGGACGCCTGCAGATGTAAGACCTTTTTACAATAAGGTTTTCGAAAAAGTGAATCTAGAACTATCCGATTCTGGTAATGCTTGTGGCAAAGCTATGATAGATGCCAGTGAAGAATACGGGATTCCTAAGAAGGATTTTGTCCAAGGTGAATACAAAGAATCAGCGGGTTGGTTTTCTCTGAACAAAAAGGGAAATACCAGACATTCGAGTTCAGTAGCCTACTTGCATCCCTACGATCAAGTTCCCGAAAACCTCACCGTACTCACAGAAACTTTTGCGTATCGCTTGCTTTTTGATTCAGACAAAAATGTAACTGGAGTAGAAACTAGCAAGGGTGTTTTCGAAGCAGCTAAGGAAGTGATTTTGTCTGGAGGAGCATTTCAGACACCTCAACTATTGATGCTTTCTGGCATTGGAGCAGCTGAGCATTTGCAAGAAATGAATATTCCAGTGCTGGAAAATTTGCCAGGTGTAGGAAGTCATTTGCTGGATCATCCTGAAGGAGTGATTATGTGGGAGTCTGCCAAACCAGTTCCTGCTGAAACGGCTCAGAAATATGAAATAGGCATTTTTAGCAAAACTGATCCTAGCTTGCCGATAGCTGACGTAATGTTCCATTTGGGAACAGAAGCTTTTGACATGCATACGGTACCTGCAGGATTTCCTACCGCAGAGGAGGCTTTTTCGCTTACGCCAAATGTGATGCAGGCCAAAAGTGAGGGAACCGTGCGATTACAATCTACAGATCCAGAAACAGCTCCATTGATAGATCCGAAATACTTTAGCGATCCTGAGGGTTACGACATCAAGGTGATGGTGGAAAGCATAAAAATCGCAAGAAATATCGCGGAGCAGCCAGCTCTTAAGCCATGGATTAAACGTGAACTTGCGCCAGGATCAGCGATTCAGACGGACGAGCAAATAGAAGAATACATCTATAAGACGCACAACACGGTCTATCATCCTGCTGGAACTTGCAAAATGGCTAGCGATGATGATGTCAATCAGGTTGTTAATAACCGACTACAAGTGAAAGGTATTGGGAAGCTTCGCATCGCTGATGCGTCGGTTTTTCCTACTATCACTAGTGTCAATCCTAATATGACTGTGATGATGATCGGTGAGCGTTGCGCTGACTTTATCATCCAGGATCATTCTTAAATAGACTCCACCTTTAGCTATTCTATTTGGCTAAAGGTGGAAAATTTAAGTTACCCCATTTTTTTAAGTGCTAGAGGAGGACAGCTTTTTTGCGTTAATCTAGATACAACCAAGATGCTGATTAGTCCACATGCCATTGCTAGAGTTCTGAAAGGAAAGAGAACCGCTCCATCCGCTTGGGTCATTGGATATGGGATTATCGCTTCAATACCGAAGGCAGGTTCACCAGCCCCAAATCTCAATATTACCGAAACAATTAATCCTGCGATCGCTCCATAGCGATTTGCTTTCTTGTCGAAAAGCGCACAGACCAACGGTGGGAAAAGAAGACAATACACTAAATCACTGCATAAGAACCAGAGTGCATAGACACTCTGCACCTGTAGCGCAATAAGCGTGGCAGCGATACCAATGATCCAGATTACTTTTTTAATGACCTTAGCTAGAGATTTAGAGTCAATTTTCGGCTTGTAAAGTTTGCGATATAGATTCCAAGAAGCCATGGATGAAGCGGATAGAATAGATGAATCCACAGATGACATCACAGCAGCGGCGATGGCGCCAAGTCCAATAGTTGCCACTATAGGGTTGGTCAGGTATCGTACCACGTAAGGAAGTGTAAGCGCAGCATCTTCAGGTGGAGCTATTCCAAGTGCATTCCAGTCCACTACATTTCCTATCACACCGATCATTATTGCCGGAACTGCAGCTATCAAGCATACGAATCCTGCTATTATAGAAAGGCGCATGGCTACTTTTTCATTTTTGGAAGCCAAAACTCTCTGGAAATATACTTGCCAAGGAATTCCTCCGAAAATCAGAAGTAGGGCAGAGTCCCACCAGTTCCAATAGTAATCTCCCCAAAGCTCATTTTTATAACCGTCCAGTGGAGGGAATAGATTGGCGTAGATGCCTTTGTTCTCCTGATAAGTAGCCCAAGCATAATCCCATCCACCTACTTTGTCTAATGCAAAAGGTACGACCAGGATAAGTCCGAAGAACAATAAAATCATCTGGATGACATCTGTAAAAGCCACCGCCCATAATCCACCGAGTGCTGTATAGGCAATGGCAATAGCTGCTGATAAGATGATGGAAGGAACAAAGTCCATTCCTAACACCGTCCCAAAAGTGGTACCCAATGCGGTGAGAATAGCCGAGGTCCAAAACAACTCACCTGTGATAGCAGGAATACTTAGCGCTGCGGCGACATTTTTACCAAATCGCTGTTCCAAGGGATCAATCATGGTTTTGAACTCATAACGTCTCATTTTCCGGGCAAAAAATAAGCCTCCAAAGATGAGGCTTAATGCATATCCCCAGGGTGCTTGTACCCAGGCGAGACCAGATGAACTCGTGTACTCTGCCGTCCCATTGATATAGCCTCCTCCTACCCAAGTGGCACTCATGGTGAATATCGCAACGCCCAAAGGGAGTGAACGTCCAGCCAGCATGACACTATCTTCTGTGTCCTGACTTTTCATATTTGCAGCATAGGTTCCTATGTAGAAAATAGCGGCGTAGAAAAACATCATCGCTATAAATCCTGGCCAGTAGACAGGTCTACCCATCCAGTGCATAATGGCACCGGCGAGCAATAGGACAAGCATAATAATTAATGAGGGGAGTAACTTTTTAAGCATTGGGGGCAATTCTTTTCAATCTTGAAAATTGACATGCCGATTGGCGTTGGATTTATTCAAGAAATTGAATCCAACAGAAAATATATTCGGCAAAGTGTGATTTGAGAGCTGCAAGCTACTATTTTTAATGGGAAGGGTAGTCCGGATTCCGTGATTTCACGGATTTTTGGACTTTTCCTTTCTCTTTTTAGTCAGAAATCTAAAAGACTTTCTAAGATATTCGCGCTTCTTCTAAGGGAAAAGACTCTTTTGATGACTTTATTCATTTTGACCGATGTGAATTTGTCTGGGCACTTTTCACCCGGATTATTTCTAACTTTTAAAGGATATAATTTGCATCCTTTTTTCAAAGAAGCCTCTTATCTAAATGAAACCTCTTCAATATGTAACTTCTCTAGTTTTAATTCTCTTGTCTTTTTTGGCAGAAGGCCAGACTTTAGATTCCAAAATAAAGTCCTTAGATAGTTTGATCTCCAAGGATCAAGCAGCGGTTGCATTGAAAATGCTTAAGGAAGTTCTTTCAGAAGCAGTAAAGAATAAGCAACCGGAAGTAATACCTGATTATTTGGAAGTGTATGGAAGAGCATTACTAGAGATTCATGCTTATCCAGTGGCAATTCAAATGATGGATGATTTGATTTTGGGATGGGAAAAGCAAATGCCTGCCCCTATCTATCAAAAAGACCTTTGGATGACTGCGGCCAATTGGTATGAATACCTTGGAGACACAGAATCAGCATATCAGTTTGAACTCAAAGCATTCGATGCTGCGATAAAGAGCCAAGGAGTAGTTAGTGATAAGGAAAAGGGAAAGATCAAGATGAATCTTGGATCCTATTCTATCAATCGAATGGATCTGGAATCTGCCAAAATGCATCTCCATGAGGCACTTGATTTCCTCCTAAAAGACCCAGATCCAGAGTCGGTTTACCTCACAAATAGCTATCTGGGCAACCTTTCCTATTTTTCTTCCAAGTTAGATTCAGCAGAGTATTATTATGAACAATGCCTTGAGGCGATCTCTCTGCTGAACCAAACTCCAAGAAATAAGTATTATCGAACAGCCCTGATTTACAATAATCTATCCGGAGTTCAGAGTGCTTCAGGCCATATGAGCCAAGCAATTCAGTCTATGGAAAAGGTGCTCAGTAATCTTGTTTTCTATCAAGATTCATTGAGTGATCCAGCGGAAAAGAATAAAACTTTAGAGTTTTATCTACAAGCGGTAGATAACCTTGGAGGGATTTATAAAGAACTTGGGAATTTTCAAAAAGCTAAAAATCTGCTTGAATATGCTCATTCTAAGAAGTTGAGTTCATTTGGGTTAGCCAATAAAGAAGTAATCAATTCCAAAATTCTCTTGGGTCAGCTATACTATGAAATGTTCGAAATGGAAGATGCCAGAGCTATTCTTCAGACGGGTTTGGATGGACTGAAGCAAATTGCTGGAAACCGAGACTTTTGGGAGGCTGACGGATGGAATGCCTTGGCGAGAGTGGAAGATTATGAGGGAAATGATGAGTTAGCTTTGACATACTATCAACGGGCAGATGCACTATACCAAAATGTACTTGGCGGTGATTTTGACCTTGTTTACCTCGAGTTTCTAATTAACTATAGTAAGTTTTTAGCCGAAAATAGAAACCAAAGTCTAGCGGAAAGTACTGCCTCTAAGGCATATCAATATTTAAAAACAATTGGAAATGGGACTAGTCTCCAACTCTTTGATCAATCATTGAGCATGGCAGATGTTTCATTCATTTCTGGAAATTACAGAAAGGCTCAAAATCTGAGTATAGAGGCATTGCAAATCCTGAAAATGCAACTTGTAGATCAAACCGAAAGACTGGACTCTATCCGTGTAAATCTGAAAAAGCCTCAGGCAATTTTGCTTAAAGTGAAGTCTCAATATTACTTGGAAACTGAAAGAAGTCCAGCCTTTTTGAAGTCTCTGGTAAGTGAATTAGACGAAGGAGTTGAATTTCTGGAGAGGAGGAAAACATTTTTGGAATCCGAGGATGATGTCAATCTGCTGATTCAGGATAATACGGATTATTTTGATTTCTTGAAGCAACTGACTTTTGAGCTTTATCAAAAGACCAACGACGAGTCTTATGTCGAGGATTTGCTAAGCTTACACGAATCTGGGATATATCAAAAGATCCGTCTGAGGCTAGAACAAAATGGACAGCTGCGCTTTGCAAATGTGCCAATTGAGATTTTTGTGGAAGAAGAAGCATTAAAATCAAAACTTGAAAATGCTCTTAATAATGAAGTAGATGGGGTCCAAAATTATCTGCTAGCGAATCATGAATGGGAGAGATTTGTGGAAAACCTAAGGACTCAATACTCAACCTATTATGATTTCAGGTACGCAAGTTTGGAAAGATCTATTGATAAAATCCAGGAATCAATCCCTAATAACACTTCTGTGATCCGATATTTTTTTGTTGGAACGGAGCTGAAGGCATTAGTAATGAAGCAAGATCAGAAGAGCCTTATAGAGTTGGAGTTTGAAGGCCTTTCAACGATTCTGAACCGATTGCAAGACAATTGGTCTGATGAAAAGCAATCGACTGCAGATTTGAAGCAGCTATATGATAGACTTTGGAAGCCTTTAGAGCCCTACATTACCACTGAGCATGTGCTGATCGTTCCGGATGGTCTGTTATTTAATTTGAGTTTTGAGATTTTGACCCCACAACGCATTCATCGGTATTCAGAATTAGCGACAAAAAGCCTGATTGCATCACATAGCTTTTCTTACCATTATAGTACACTTTTGTTTGATTATGGTATGAGATCAGCTTCGTATGAATCTGATTTCGTGGCTTTTGCACCCGGTTTTTTTGATGTGATGAAAGAGAGCTACCTCAGCGAAGTGAAAGATTCGCTTAACCTCGATCATGCTTATCTGACTCTTTTGCCCCAACCTTTTACCAAACAACTTGTCGCAGGGATTTCTAAAATTTTTGGAGGAAGAATTTTTACAGATGAAAAATCAACCGTGAATAGATTTAAACTAGAGGCTGGAAAGCACAAGATTATTCATATCGGAACTCATGCAGAATCGAATAATATTAGTCCTAATCTCTCTCGTTTATTTTTCGCGAAGTCAACGAATCATCCAGAAGAAGAGAATTCGCTCTTCGTGAAGGATATTTATGCGATGGATTTGAGCTCGGAGTTGGCGGTGCTCATTGCGTGTGAATCTGGAAAACCTTCCTATTCGCCAGGCGAGGGGATGATTTCGCTGGCGCATGCTTTTAACTATGCAGGAAGCAAAAGCATGCTGATGGGAATCTGGAAAATAGACGAACATGTTAGCTCAGATATTGCAATGGATTTTTATGAAAATCTTGCCAAGGGCTTGACTAAAGATCAAGCATTAAGAGTCGCGAAGCTGAATTACCTATCTACTGCCGAAAGTCGCGCATTAGCTCCGAATTTCTGGGCAGGATTAATTGTCATGGGATCTACTGAGCCCTTAGCATTGGAGAAACCGGTTCCTATGTATTGGATCGTCACTTCAATTCTTCTTGTTTTGATTGGAAGTTGGTTTGTTTTTAAACTATTCAAAAATCCCAAAGGTTGATGACATTTTTGCTTTTGGCCGATGATATAATGAGTTCAATCTTAATTGTGAAGGGAAGTATTAATCTCAATCCTAATATTTAGAAGCTGAGGATATGTCTATTGATCTATTTCCTCAAATATTCTTGAGCTGAAATACATTTAATTGTATCTTCTTGGCAATTGTAACAAGTATGCCAAAGGATATTTTTAATTCTTATTCACAGGAGGAACTCACTAAGGCCATTATCAATAACGATAATGTTGTGTTACAGTCGATATATAAGTTAGGTTTTCCAAAAGTGCAGCATTTTATACTGAGAAATAGTGGTAGCGAAGATCAGGCAAAAGATATATTTCAGGATGCATTTATCTCTTTCTGGACGAATATCAGATCTGGGAAATTTTCACCAGAAAATGAATCTGCCCTCGATGGCTACCTATTTCAAATTGCTAAGAACAAATGGTTGGATCACTTAAGATCGTCAAAAACAAAAAAGACAGTACCACTTGAAGTGCGAGATATAACCGATTTTCCGAATCTTGAAGTACATGATAAGGAAGCGTACTATTTAAAAATAGAATATGCTTTTCAGAAAATTGGCAAGGATTGTCATGAACTTCTGACAAGGTTTTATTTCAAAAAAGAATCGTTGACTCAAGTATCAAGGGCGATGGGTTGGACAGCCCAAACGGCCAAAAACAACAAATATCGCTGCATGCAGAAGCTTAAAAATATCATACAGGAAGGAGAAAAAGAGAGTTGAATAAAAAAGCGCAAATATCGTCCGAAGACTTTGAGTTGATTGAAAACTACCTCGATGGGAATCTAGATTCCACTAGTATAGCAAAAGTGGAAACCCGTCTGAGTCAAGAGGAAGATTTTAGAATCAATGTGGAAGAAATTCGAGATCTCAGAGAGGGCATTCAACGAGCGGCATTGAAGGAAAAACTGAATGTATTCCATATGGACATAGAAAAGATCCAACCAGAAAAAAACAAGATTCACCTGATGTATTGGGCAATAGCGGCCTCTATCAGTCTGTTTATTCTGGCTGGAATCTGGTGGGCAACTCAATCCACTTCCCCACAGGAAAAGATTTTTCAGTCCTACTATCATACCGATCCAGGGCTGATTTCCACGATGTCATCAGCAGGCGATTATGAATTTGCCAGAGGTATGGTGGATTTCAAATTAGGTGAATACACTGAAGCTGTGAATCGATGGGACAAGTTATTAGCCGATAATCCTTCAAGTGATACACTTAATTACTTCTTAGGACTATCTTATCTGGAATTAGATGATTTTCAAAAAAGTAAGCAGCTATTAAGCAATGTCACGGGCACAGAGGAAAGTTATTTTTACAAGGATGCCAATTGGTACTTAGGACTGATTATGGTCAAAGAAGGCAACTTTGAAGCAGCTATTCCTTTGCTCGATGCCGCTGATCGAGAAGAGGCAACAATGCTAATTTCCATATTGGAGAAAGAAGACAAGTAAGAGGAATGCCTAAGTTTTTATAAGGAAATTATTTTTTAAAGTTTTGATGACCTATTGTAAAAGATTTCGATGGAGAAGTATAAACTACTTTTACCATGAAAAATTTACAACTCACTAAATGGATTTGCATCCTTTTTTCGATACTGGCATTTGCATGTAGCGATCAGGAAAGTCCTATAGACCCTGATCCAGATCCTACAAAACCTCCTACTGGAGGAGCCTCCCCCCTTGCACAAACTGTGGATGTAGCAGTGTCATTGCCGCAAGGTGTCAATTTTGATTTGTCCAAGGCAACGGTTTCTACAGGATTGATGACATTTCCTGTAGCTGCTGATGGGAAATCCAAAGCAATTCTACCAGATAGTGTAACTAGATTGGCTTTTTTATTCGATGAGTCGAATAAATTGATTTTAATGGGTGTTCTCGACGAAAAAAATAAAACTATAAATGCTGAGACTACCGCCCAGGCGCTATTTTACCTGGGAGCTGGAGTTTTTTACTTACCCGATGCGGTGGTCACTGAATTTTTGAACCCATCTATACCGCTGCCTGGCTATGAGGAGTTTAAGGCAAAAGTGGCTACAGGAATTAAGAACGATTTACTTTATCTCGAAAATCTCAAGTTTGAGCAGGACTTGACTGCTTTGCTGACTGAGTATAGTAAGGATGGAGAAGTTTTGGATATGCGAGCGAGGCAAATTAACGTGGATCCTACTGGTTTTCAAAGCGGTATGCAAATTTTCGAACATGATTTCCTGAATATAAAAATAGCCAATCACTACCGTAGACTAGGGAAAGCATTTATCTATAAAACGGCCTATAAGGCAAAAGGATCTAAAGAAGAGGTGATTTTGATCCCGACAATTGGGCCAACTCAAGCAGCTAAATCGATTCATGAGGTAGATGGTACCAAAGGATTTAGCAGTACGCTTGGTACTATTGTGGATCAGATCTCTGGTAAGGGAATGGAATATGCAAAAAAGGAATCAGAGCCGATATTATTGTCTTTGGGAGATAATGAAGATGAGGCGATTTATAAGGTACGCATAGTTGGTTCTGCTTTTAGGCCTGCCGGTTCTCTCACCATGACAACTGAAGAAAATGCTGCTTGGCAGAAATTGATGCTAAAGCAATTTTATGTGGACTATGCTCTACCCATTATTACTGAGATAATTTCTGAGATCAAAGGAACTGGAGATGCTGGTTTTGCTTTTGAGGCTTTCGAAGCTACAATTTCTCAGTCTCCACAAATCATGGATCTAGTTCTAAGTGGCAACTTTAAAAAGGGGATTGAAGAATTCGTGAAATTTATGGTTGATAAGGGAGGCCAAGAATTTCAAAAATTATTTATTCAAAAAGTTGTAGATAAGTATAAAAACCTGAATAAGCCTACTTGGATTGATTTGGATCGTGATTATAATAATGCTGCTGCTGTTGAAAAATATCTGAAAGTAATCAAGGCGGTAGAGATGTGCGTGAAACTTTTGGATATGGGCAAACTCACTACTGAGCTGATCCTTTCAGACCGGATTGTGGAGTTCACAGCAAAAGCACGTCGATCTGAAGTCAAAATTAATCCTGGAAAAGAATCTACTGTTCCATTTGCTAACGTGGCATTGAAAGCGGACACGCAAACACAGCTGCCAGATGGACAGTCGTTTGTTTACGTATGGTCCACTACTGGTAAATATGGCTTGATTGCAGCCGGAGCGTCCAAAGGCACTAAAATAGAAACAACTTCAGCCACTGTCAATTTCAGGAGTGAGGTGAATTCGGCAGACCTAGCTGAAAATAATTTTGAAACAGTTACAGTAGAAGTTTTTATTAAAAAAGGTGCTGACTTATCATTGATAGGTGATGCTACCGCAACGATAAACGTCAAAAAGCAAAAACTGCTGATGAAGCCAGATGGCATTACGCTTAGCGGGAGGGAGAAGCATTCCGTGCGACTTTACTTGGAGCGAAGTGATAATATCAATGACATTGTCAGCACATCAGCCTTAGAGTACAAAGTGGAATGGTCCGCAGAAGGGAAGTACGGAATGTTTGACGGAAAAAATACATTTGCAACTACTCGAGGCAATGCGATTAATTATCAAGCATTGGATGGAGATATCATGGAAGGAATAGAAGAGATCAAAGCCAGTGTTTATTTCAAAGTTCCTGGCTCAGGTGAATGGGTCCTACGAGAAGAAGTGATAGGGAAAGTGAAAGTCAATAACGATCCGAAGAAAATCATACTTAATGTCCCTGTGACTGCGAAGGATTATTTATATGAAGTTGTACCGGGAGCATTTTCAAATGGTGTGCATGCACTAGTGATTGTCCCAGTCAATGTGGATGCAAAATCATATACGGTGACAACCTACGGATTTAAAACGGCATATAAACATCCATATGAAGGGCGAACCGTTTCTTGGTTAAATGGAGGGTATCCGCCAAGTTATTACGGATGGCCACTTGGTGACACACGATATTATATTTATCAAAACAGTTATTATTATTCTTTAGGAGCGACTTGGTGTAGTGGACAGTGTCCAGATGCGATTCCTGGGTGGATCGCAGGATCTTTGGCTGCAGGAGGGCAAGCAAATATTGTTATCACTTTGAAATAGCTTTGGGCATCGCAGGATCAAGTTTAGACAGCATCGAGTAAACACTCGGTGCTATTTTTCGTATTTTGAGAGCTATGAATGAATTAGAATTTTTGTCTACAGACTGGCCTAAAGTAAAGCACTGGCTGATCATTGGAGGTATAGCATTAGCCACTTTTCTGATTTTTCTTTTTCTAGCAAGAAAGTCACGGACGCTTCTCAGTAGAAGGTTAATAAAGAGAATGGACGATGATCTGCTGGCGAATTTTCTAGCCGGGGTTTTTGGGTCTATAGTAATTCTTATCGGGTTACTTTTCGTATTCCGTATCATTGGATTGACAGGAGTGATCTCGGGAATGCTGGCTGGAGCTGGGATATCTGCCTTTATCATAGGTTTTGCGCTCAAGGATATCGGAGAAAATTTTCTAGCCGGTATCATCTTGGCGTTTAAGCGTCCGTTCCGAGTGGGAGATATTGTAGATATCAACGGGATGCGGGGCCAAGTACTTATGCTAAATCTCCGTGATACGCAGATCAAAACTGGCGATGGCAAAGACGTCTTTATTCCAAATGGAATTATCCTGAAAAATCCACTGATCAATTTCACCATAGACGGTTTTCTACGCTATGATTTTATCGTGGGATTGGATTACAGCTCTGATTATTATGCAGCTATTGAAGTGATCAAGTCTGCAATCGTAGAGGTGCCCGGCGTGTTGGATAGTTCCAAATTACCTTCAGTGTGGGTAACCGAGATGGCAGAAAGTACGCTGAATATTCAGGTGACTTTTTGGGTGGATACATTTGATCGTGCGATATCTGATGCTATAGTTAAAAGCAGCGCGATTTTGATGGTGTTGACCGCATTAGAAAAGGCCGGCTTTAATATGCCGGCCCGTATCGTGGAATTGAAGAATTACCAAGGTAAGAAGTTGAAAACCTCCGTCCCTACTTCTTTATGATTTGATGATTCCGGCTAAATCAGCTGGTGAATAAGCTACTGATTTCAGCGTTTTTCTATCGCCTTCTCTGAATACCAGGAACAAATCACCTTCTTTTTCATAGAAGCATTCTGTGCCTTTCGCATTGTAGTGTGCTACGGTTGATTTTGCTTCGTCTTCGGTTTTGCAAGCTTTGCTCATGTTTGAGCGTTGTACTTCGTCAAATAATGTTTTGAATTTTTCTCCCAATCCAAACTCCAAAATTGCTCCTGAAAGCACGTACTGCAAGTCGCATAATGCGTCAGCTACCTCGACCAAATCATTATTTGAGATAGCTTCTTCGAGTTCCTTCAGCTCCTCCGCCAAAAGTGAAACACGTAGGTCACATCTTACTTTCTCAGGGATAGTTGGAGAAGGCAAAACGGGATGTTTGAAAGTTTCGTGAAATAAAGCGACAGAAGTAAGGGACTTAGGATCTTGCATAATTTTATAATGAATGAAAGTCTGAAATAAATGAAAAAGACCGGTAAATCCGGTCTTTTTGAAGAATAATAACGTCTGACTTATCGTTTTTTCAGCACTACGGAGTTTTCTATGTTAGCTTCTATCTTGGCTAAAATTTCAGTATTACCATCTGGGCTGTTCGGACGTATTTCAATTTTACCATCATTATTAGCATCTGTGGCACTAGTGAAATCAACTCCAGCGAAAAGCTTCTCCATTTCAAAGGAGAGTAATAATTCAGTATTGTTTTCTACTTCAATTCCTGAATCAGATTCTGCAGTAGCCTCTATAACCTTTTCGGTTTCAGTCCAAAACTGAGTTGACTTGCCATTGATCTCTCCGGTGATCAGCAAAGATTTCTGGTACATAGGATCACCACTACTTTGATTCTTATAAAGTGAAAAAGATACTTCTTTATAATTACCTTCTGGAGTATTCCCTTCACCTACCAAAGAAACCTTAGTTTCTCCATTTGATATCAATTTGAGGGATTTTTGCTCTGAGGATGAGCTTTGTAAATCTGCGTTTAAAGTAGTCTTAAGCTGTATTCCTCCTAAATCAATTCCTGCAATTAAATCTGCGGCAGCATAGTACTTCATTTCTACATCTTGAGTTCCTACTGTAAATTCATTTACAGTGAATCCGCTAATTGTAAATCGGCCATTTTCAGAGGTGCTTGAATTAGGTTGTGTAGTTGTGGCTTTCAATGAAGCCTGAGTTTCAGATTCAGAAATTGGCATTTCATCTTCTGATTCACAAGAAAATAATCCCAAACCTGCTGGTAATACAATTGCAGCAAAGGCTATTTTTCCAATATTCAATTTCATAAGTTTTAAAATTTTGATTCCTGTTGCCTATTCAACACAAATGCCATTTCGAAACTTTTCTGATTAGCTAGGTAGTTTCAGTTGGATTGTAATAGGCATTTTTGTAAGATTTGAAAAGTCACAGCTTACCTCTTATCCCTTTAGAAAATGGTACTAATGGAACTTATTTTTTTTGTAATAAGTGGTTGATAAAAAGAAAAGTAGGACAAGAAATGGAGGTAGGTTCTATTTTTTAATTCTGTTTTGTGAACCAGATTATTCTAGGTTTCTATATCAATCAAAAGAATGATTTTTCAATTGAATTGAAATTTTCTGCATCTCGTATTCATATTGAAGTTTTTGTAGAAGATATTATCAGGATGTTGCCTTTAGGGGCAAAATTTGGATGCGTTTGCTGGAAGTATGTTTGAGATCTATTTTTTTCTATAAGATAGACCTAAGTACTTTTCGGATTAAGTTTGGCTGAGGGTTTTGCTAAAGCATAAATATCTGACCGATTTTAAATTGAGAATCAGACAATAAGTCTGTTTTTGTGACAAGATGTTTAAGTTTGTGTTTCAACATTGGCTTGGATGGGTTTTTGTCCCAATGTCAACAACGATTTTCCATGGAAATTTCATTTTACAAATATCAGGGAACAGGCAATGACTTCGTCATGATCGATGATCGTGCGCAGAAGTTTGATGATTCAGATTTGAAGTTAGTCAGTCAGCTATGCGACCGAAAGTTTGGCGTGGGTGCTGATGGTTTGATTTTGATCCGAAATCATGCAGATTATGATTTTGAGATGATCTATTTCAATGCTGATGGAAGCCAGAGTATGTGTGGCAACGGTGCTCGATGCGCTGTTGCATTTTCTGCGTTTCTGGGAATTATGGAAGAAAAAACAAGCTTTCTAGCCATTGATGGAGCACATGAAGCCATACTGAAAGATGGCTTGGTCCAATTGCTTATGGGCGATGTAGCAGGAATAGATGAAAAAGGAGCTGATTCCTTTGTCAATACCGGTTCACCACACCACATACGCTTTGTAGACAATGTGCAGGATTATCCCATTTTTGCAGAAGGCAAAAAAGTGCGCTACGATGAAATGTACGCTCCCGCTGGGACTAATGTCAATTTCGTAGAAAAAGTGAGTGCTGATGAAATCTTCGTTCGTACGTATGAGAGAGGTGTGGAAGATGAGACGCTTTCTTGTGGCACCGGAGTGACAGCCGCAGCGATTGCCTTTGGCAAGGACTTGCCGGCGGCTACGATTAAAATACAGACCCTTGGTGGTCAACTATTTGTGAAATTTAAAGCTTCCGTCAATGGAGCTTTTAAAGAAGTCTGGTTGATAGGTCCTGCCCAGCAGGTTTTTGCCGGAAAAATAAATCTTTAGCCAGCCATTGGAGTTCTTCTCCGATGAACTGGTTTTATTATCAATTATAACAAAAAGGGCTTAATTTTGAAGCCCTAATAGAGAATTACAATAAGCTAGCATGTTAGATATTATAGCAAAAGGACTTGCAAAAGTATTTGGAACCAAGTCCGACAGAGATATTAAAGAACTTCTTCCGATCGTTACCCAGATCAATGATGTTTTTTCTACATTAAAGAGCCTCAGCGATGATCAGTTGCGAGCCAAAACTGAAGAAATCAAGGTTGAAATCAACGCTCATCTGAAGGAGTTCGATGATAAGATCGTTACTATCAGATCCAAGGTAGATGAGTTGCCTGCAAAAGCCATTCATGAAAAAGATCAGCTTTTCAATCAAATTGATCAGATAGAAAAAGAGCGAAATGAAGCCTTAGAGGTTATTTTGGAGAAGGTATTGCCAAAGGCTTTCGCAGTAGTGAAAGAAACAGCACGTCGATTCAAAGAAAATGGAAAGTTAGTTGTGAAGGCAAACGACCGGGATCGCGAACTTTCTGCAAGCAAGCAAAATGTAGAGATTCAAGGTGACGAAGCGATTTGGCATAACAAGTGGATCGCTGCTGGTACCGAAGTAGTTTGGGATATGATCCACTACGATGTACAGCTGATTGGTGGTATGGTACTCCACAAAGGAAACATTGCGGAGATGGCAACAGGTGAAGGTAAAACGTTAGTTTCTACCCTACCTGCCTACCTTAATGCTCTTGCCGGTCGTGGTGTTCACATTGTAACTGTCAATGATTATTTGGCCAAGCGTGACTCGGAGTGGAATGCGCCACTTTTTGAATTCCACGGATTAAGTGTGGATTGTATAGATAAATTCACTCCTAACTCGGCTGGCCGTAAGAAAGCCTATAGATCGGATATCGTTTACGGTACCAACAACGAGTTTGGCTTCGATTACCTACGAGACAACATGGCTCGTGAAGCGGGCGATTTGGTTCAAGGAAAGCATCATTTTGCAATGATTGATGAGGTCGATTCCGTGTTAATTGATGACGCAAGAACGCCATTGATTATCTCTGGACCTGTACCAAAAGGAGATGTTCACGAATTTGATGAAATGAAACCTCGAGTTTCTACCCTAGTTGATGAGCAACGCAAGTTGGTTCAGGGTTTCTTGACTTCTGCCAAGAAGATGATTGCCGATGGCAATGATAAAGAAGGTGGTTTGGCACTATTCAGAGCTTTCCGTGGAATGCCGAAGTATAAGCCATTGATCAAATACCTTTCTGAACCTGGTGTTCGAGTGATTCTTCAGAAGACTGAGAATCATTTTCTACAGGATAATAAGCGTCAAATGCCTGAGGCAGATGAGCCGCTATTGTTTACTATAGATGAAAAAACTAACGTAGTAGATCTAACCGATCGTGGTATAGAGACCATGACTACTAAGAATGAAAATGCAGAGTTTTTCATTCTTCCGGATATTGGGATTTTAATCGCCGATTTGGAAAAAGCAGAAGGCGTAGACGATACCGAGAAGCTTGTTCGTAAAGAAGAAGCGATCAAAGATTATAGCATAAAAGCACAACGTATTCACACCGTGAATCAATTGCTTAAGGCATACTGTATGTTTGAAAAAGACACGGAGTATATCTTGGTAGATGGCAAAGTGAAGATCGTAGATGAGCAAACAGGTCGTGTGATGGAAGGTCGTCGTTATTCTGACGGATTGCATCAGGCGATTGAAGCGAAAGAGAATGTGAAAGTGGAGGATGCTACCCAAACTTACGCGACGATTACCCTTCAGAACTACTTCAGAATGTACCACAAACTGGCAGGTATGACCGGTACGGCAGAGACTGAAGCAGGTGAATTCTGGGAAATCTACAAGTTGGACGTGGTAGTAATACCTACCAACAGACCGATTATCAGAGCTGACCGTGATGATAAAGTTTACAAAACTGTACGAGAGAAATTCAACGCAGTTGGTGACGAGATCAATGAGTTAGTTGCTGCGGGAAGACCTGTGCTTGTAGGTACTACTTCGGTAGAAATCTCTGAAGTCCTCAGTAGAATGCTGACTTTGAAGAAAATTCCTCACCAAGTATTGAATGCGAAGCAACACGCTAGAGAAGCAGATGTGGTGGCGATTGCTGGTCAAGCTGGCACTGTAACTATTGCTACCAACATGGCTGGTCGTGGAACGGATATTAAATTGTCCCCTGAAGCTAAAAAAGCTGGAGGTTTGGCAATCATCGGTACCGAGCGTCATGAATCTCGTCGCGTCGATAGACAGCTTCGAGGTAGATCTGGTCGTCAAGGTGACGTAGGGTCTTCTCAATTCTTTGTGTCTTTGGAAGATAGCTTAATGCGTTTGTTCGGTTCTGAGCGTATCGCAAAACTGATGGATAGAATGGGCCTTGAAGAAGGTGAAGTGATCCAGCATAGCATGATTTCCAAGTCTATCGAACGTGCACAGCGCAAAGTGGAGGAAAATAACTTTGGTACTAGAAAGAGACTTCTAGAATACGATGATGTGATGAACTCACAGCGTGAAGTAGTCTACAAGAGAAGAAGAAATGCGCTGAAAGGCGAAAGATTAGAATTGGATATTTTGAACATATTATACGATGTCTGCGAAGGCTTGGTAGATATGGGCAAAGCAAATACAGATTCTGAGGATTTCAGGATGAATATCTTCACCACTTTGGGAATAAATTATAACGTTTCTGAAGGTGACCTTAAATCTAAAGACGCTGGTCAATTGACTCAGGAGTTATATACTATTGCTTTTGAAACCTACCAGAAGAAAAGTGAAGTGATGATGAGCACTGCTCTTCCTATATTCAAGCGAGTTCAGGAAGAAAGAGGTGCTACGGTGAAGGATATCATGGTGCCGATTTCTGATGGCATCAAGCAAATCGGCGTGGTAGCAAATCTTGAAGAAACGGTGAACTCCGAAGGACGAGAATTAGTGAGAGCAATCGAGAAAAATGTATCGCTTGCCATTATTGATCAAAACTGGAAAGAGCATCTTAGAGATATGGATGACTTGAAGCAGTCGGTTCAAAATGCCGTTTATGAGCAAAAAGATCCTCTTTTGATTTATAAGTTTGAGGCATTTGAGATGTTCAAACGCTTTATCGGTAAGCTGAATGAAGACATGACTACATTCTTGAGTAGAGCTGATTTGCCTAAGCAAGATCCTAATCAGGTCCATGCAGCTGCTCCTCAGCAAACCTCAGAACCTCAAGTACAAGCTTCTAAAGCTGAGGCAGGTAGCTCTCTGAATCCTGGTGCAAACCGTGCTGCAGTAGCAGCTTCAAATGCTGGAAGACCTGCTCCTCAGGTAGTTGCTCCTAGAAAATCTGACAAGGCATACGGTAGAAATGATAAAGTTTCTGTTCAATACACGAATGGAACCACTAAAAATGATGTGAAATTCAAAAGTGTGGAACAGGATGTGCAGGAAGGCAAATGTGTAATCATTGATAACTAATAAAGGCATGAGGATATTCTGGATTTTAGGCTTGGTATTGATATTGGCGAGTTGCAAAATCACTCGCAAAACTTCTAGTTCTGCTTCTAACTATGCGAACTATCAGGAAAACCTGAGTTCCTCTCTTCCAAAATATCCGGATTATCGTGCAGTAATGAATTCAAAATCATCAATCGAGTCGGCAGAATCTACCGAGGCGATTGATGGTCAGTTGAATCAAGTGCAGGCAAGTTTGATAAGTAAGAATAAATCGGAGCCCTACTTTAGTGGCTACTCAGTCTTGGTTTATTCGGGAATTGATCGCAATAAAGCGTTCAAAACCCGTGATGATTTAGCCATGAATTTTCCTGATCTCACTCCTGAAATGCAATACCAACAGCCGAGATATCTTGTCAAGGTTGGGAAATTTGCACATAAAATAGAAGCGCAGAAAAGCTTCGCAGAAGTAAAAACACAATTTCCCACAGCGAGGATAATTCAAGATCGCTTTCAGCGTGAAGAATTCAAGACGCTAAACGAACTCAATTAAGAAAATGCTGAAGGACAAAATTAAATCTCTGGCTAAGGCCTACAAAGAAGAAGTAATTGCAAATCGTCGCCATCTTCATGCAAACCCTGAACTTTCCTTCGAAGAATATAATACCGCTACTTTCGTAGAAACTAAGCTAAGAGAGATGGGAATCACTTCCATCGACAAGAAGGCGAATACAGGTTGGTCAGCATTAATTGAGGGAAAAAACCCCACTAAAAGAGTTGTAGCCTTAAGGGCAGATATGGACGCTTTGCCAATCATTGAGGCAAATGATGTTTCTTATAAATCTCAAAACCCAGGCGTCATGCATGCCTGTGGACATGATGCACATACAGCTTCTTTACTTGGCGCTGCCAAAATACTAAACGAATTAAAGGATCAATTCGAAGGAACAATCAAGTTGATATTCCAACCTGGAGAGGAAGTAGCACCGGGTGGAGCTTCTTTGATGATCGCTGATAAAGTGCTCGAAAATCCCCGTCCAAACGGAATTATTGGCCAGCACGTGATGCCTTTTATAGAAGTAGGTAAAGTTGGATTTCGTCCTGGAATCTACATGGCTAGTGCTGATGAGATCTACGTAACGGTGAAGGGCAAAGGCGGTCATGCTGCCATGCCTGAGACTTTGATAGATCCTGTGCTGATCGCTTCTCATTTGATTGTTGCATTGCAGCAGGTAGTGAGTAGAGCTGCTAGCCCAAAGATACCTTCCGTGCTGTCCTTTGGAAGAGTGGAGGCTCTGGGAGCAACCAATGTTATTCCTAATGAAGTCAAGATTCAAGGTACTTTCCGCACGCTTGACGAGGATTGGAGAGCAAAGGCTCATGAGAAAATGCTTTCCATCGCCAAAGGAATCGTAGAAGGAATGGGTGGAGAAGTTGATTTTGATATCAGAAAAGGCTATCCATTTTTGAAAAATGATCCGGAATTGACCGAAAGATCGCATCAAGCAGCAATCGCTTACCTAGGTGAGGAAAATGTACTTGATTTGGATATTTGGATGGCAGCAGAGGATTTTGCTTTCTATTCTCAGGAAGTTGAAGGTTGCTTCTACAGATTAGGAACAAGAAATGAAGCCAAGGGAATTACTTCTGGTGTTCATACGCCTACATTCGATATAGATGAAGATGCTTTAGAAGTTGGTGCAGGATTGATGGCATTCTTGGCTGTTTCCGAACTCGAAAAAGCGTAATCTTTCGATAACTTTCCTTCTGTATTTTTACAGTAACTTTCCGCTTTCTCAGCAATCTCCAACATGAAAAAACTTCTTGCAACTTCAGTTTTTGTTTTTCTATTAGTGACCCAAACTTTCGCTTGGGGTCAATTAGGCCACTATTTGATCGGCTATATGACAGAGATGCAATTGAAGCGATCTGTTCGTAAAAAAGTCGAAAAGGTGCTTTATCCGATGTCAGTAGGCAGAAGTGGAACTTGGATGGATGAGATTAAGTCAGATCATGCGTTTGATTATGCCTATTCCTGGCATTATATGACAAGCGTAAATGGTGAATACGATGAGTCCATTCAGGAAAAAGGTGGGAATGTATATGCTGAAATCAATCGGATTAAAAATGAGCTGAAGGCCGGAAATCTAGATTCTCAGAAAGAAGCGGAATTGCTGAAAATGCTCATTCACATGGTGGAAGATATACACCAGCCGCTTCATGTAGGAACTGGTGCTGATAAGGGTGGAAATGATGTAAAGCTCGAATACTTCGGTAAGCCCACAAATCTACATTCTGTGTGGGATAGCGGTATTCTAGACGGTAAGGCGATGAGCTACACAGAAATCGGCGATGAGCTTTCTAGAAGAGTAAAAAAGGACTTGATCAAGAAATACCGTGCAGGAACTATGCAGGATTGGCTTGCAGAAGCTGTAGCGGCAAGATCATCTGTATATGATCTTCCAGAAAGTATGAAAATTTCATATGCCTATGGTTATGAGTACACGCCTCTATTAGAAGAGAGACTGATTGCTGCTAGTGTGAGATTAGCGCAGATCCTAGAGGAAATCTACGGTTAAAAAAATTAGATATTATTTTTATAAATGCCGTTGGATTATGGATGTCCAACGGCATTTTTTAGTATTTTACCAGTCATAAATGCTTGTAAATGCTACGGTTTTTCACTCTAAGTCTATTTTTCACTCTTTTAAGTAGTGCATCTTTTTCCCAAGACCTAAGAAACAGGCTTGGAAGAACCTATGTCAATGCTGATTCCGTCGATATAATTTTCGAACTCGAAAAAGACAACCTTCACACAGCTAATGACAGTGGTATTTATTACTTTTTTGTAGCCGAGAAACACAATCGGGCCTTTGAGAATGCACTAGCCCATCAGATTTTTTTGAAAAGTGCTTCACTTCTTGATCCAAAGGAAAGTAATGATCTGATTAGTCTGTGTTATATCCGACTGAATCGCTTGGAAGCTAATTCTGGAAATTGGGATCAAGCTTTACTTTACTCTCAAAAAGGACTTGAGAATGCCACAGTTGGATTAGACAGCAACTACATAGGATATGCGCTTTTAGATATTTCTGTAGTCTATCATGACATGGAGGATTATGCCAAAGGAGTGGAGTATGGCAAGAAAGCGCATGAATTGCTCACACATTTCAGTGAAGCGAATCCAAATTTTGTAGCTTTTTCCTTGAATGCAATTGGGATTAATTTCGATGATTGGGACATGCCTGATTCAGCACTTTTTTATCACTACAAAATCTTCGACAACATCGAAAAGCTAGACAGCGCACGAATCACTTTTACCTTCAATAACATTGGAAATACACTCTTGAAGCAGGATAAATATAAGGAAGCAGAATCATGGATCCAGACTTCTGTCAAATTGAATATGAAGGGTCAGAATGAGTATAGTCTTGCTGCAAACTATACCAATCTGGCAACAATCGCCTATAAGCTAAGGAATTTTTCAAAAGCGGATATTCTAATGGATTCTGCTTATAAATATGTGGAACTAAGTCAATCCACAGAGAAAATGCGAGATTATCTAGAAGAGCAATATCGCTTTCATAAAGTCAAGGGCGATCTCTCGGCAGCAATGGATTACTTGGAACAATACTCCTCGCTGAAGGATTCTATTTTCAAAGAGGAGCGAATAAAGACACTTGGAGAACTGGAAGCTAAATATCAGGTTCAAACCAAAGAGCGGGAATTAGCCGAATCCCGAGCCGAAGTAGTGGAGCATGAATTATTGGCCAAAAACCGGAACAATCAGATTTTACTTTTGGTAGTATTTCTGCTCATCATTATGGGCGTGGCTTTTTTCATCTATTACAGACAGAAAACCAAAAACAGGCACTTGGAGCAGGAAGCTAAGCTGCAGCAAATCTACGCGGAGCAAGAAACCCAAAAGCAACTCCATGAACAGAGGAACAGGATTTCCTCCGATCTTCATGACAATATTGGAGCACAACTGACTTTTATTGTTTCCTCGTTGGACAACTTGAAATTCTTCGAATTGAGTAAGGAGAAAATGGCTGGAAAGATTGATCAGATTTCAGCTTTTACAGTAGAAACGGTCAATGAACTTCGGGATACGATCTGGGCGATGAATAAGGATAATATTAGCTTGGACGATTTGCAAACCAGGCTTGCGGGTTTAATTTCAAAAGCCAAAGTTGCTTGTCCTCACGTGAATTTTGAACTGGAAATCCAAGATGAGTTGGAAAAGGATTTATTGCTCAATTCTATGGAAGGAGTGAATTACTATCGAGTGGCTCAGGAGGCATTGAATAATGCCATCAAACATGCACAAGCTGATCAGATTAAGATTGTTTTCTCACGAAATAAGGGACATATCCGAGTTTGCATATCCGATAATGGGAAAGGTATAGATCAGGCGGGCATTGGCAATGGGCTTGGTAATATGAGAAATCGCGCAGAGCGTATAGGAAGGGAATTGAAAATAGATTCTGTTCTTGGTCAAGGCACACAAGTTTGTATCTTCTAGATGTATTTAAATCTTCACATCGAATGTCAATAAAAATAGCAATTGCCGAAGACAACAGTTTTTTGCTCAAAGCAATCCTGGAAAAGCTTTCATTTTTTGAAGAGATTGAGGTGAAATTCTCTGCGTACAATGGACTGGAGCTCTTGGAGAAATTGGAGAAAGATGCTAATGTTCATCTGATCTTGATGGATATTGAGATGCCAAAGATGAACGGGATTGAAACCGTCGCGCAGGTTTCGCAAAGGTATCCACAGATCAAAACGATTATGCTTACCGTCTTTGATGACGATGAGCATATTTTCAAGGCGATTCAAGCTGGCGCAAATGGTTATTTTTTGAAAGAGGTAGATCCTAAAACACTTCATCAGGGAATCATTGATACCCTAGAAGGAGGTGCAGCGATGACTCCATCAGTAGCGATGAAAGCGCTGAAGCTGCTACGTAATCCGCCTGATTTCTCCCAGCCAGTAGAAGAGATCAAATTGACTACGCGGGAAATTGAGATTCTGGAGCAGACTTCAAAAGGTCTGAATTACAATCAGATCGGTGAAAATTTATTCATTTCACCAAAAACAGTCCGTAAACACACAGAGAATATCTACCAGAAACTTCAGGTTCATAGTAAGCTAGAAGCTGTGCAAAAAGCGGTGAAAAATCGGATTATTGAGGGGTGAAGCAATGCAGAATTGAAAATGGAGAAATTTAAAATTGGCATTATTTTCATTTTCAATTAGCTCATTTTCTCCTTTTAAATTCCTCCTTCGCTCCATCTAAGAATTCAGTAAATGCCTGAACATCTGTGTCGTATCCTTTAGGCTGAGCGAGGAGATTTTCATTATGATCTAGGATCACATAGTAAGGCTGAGCATTGTTTTGGAATCGGGTGATCTGGAAATCTGCATTTTGTTTTCCCAATGTTTTCTTAACCTTATCATCGTATTCTGAGGTGTACCAGTCACTTTCGGGAAGCTCCAATCGTTCATCGATATAAAGCGCCACCATCACAAAATCTTCTCTCAATCGTTTCAACACCTGAGGATCTACCCAGACATTTTCTTCCATTTTGCGGCAATTTACACAGCCATGTCCAGTGAAGTCAATGAGTAAAGGCTTGTCAGCCTTTTTAGCTGCTCTCATGGCTTGTTCGTAGTCGAAATACCCTTGAATCCCGAGTGGAATTTCCAAAGGAGTATCCGCGTATTTTACCGGTTCACCCAGAATATTTTCTCCAACTTCACTCATACTAGATGCTCCAGTCATTTTGAATTGCTGGGTGGACATAGGAGGAAGGTAGCCGCTTAGGTATTTCAGTGGAGCGCCAAATAATCCTGGAATCATGTAGAGAACGAACATAAAAACAGACAGTGCTGAAAGCAACCTCGGTACGCCAATGTTATCCATCGGGGAATCGTGGGGGAGACGAATTTTCCCCAGAAGATATAACCCCAATCCACTGAATATTACGATCCAGATAATCAAGAAGATGTCTCGATCGAGGATTCCCCAGTGATAAACTAGGTCAGCGATGGAAAGGAATTTGAATGCTAAAGCCAGTTCTAAGAACCCTAAAACTACTTTTACAGAGTTAAGCCAGCCGCCAGATTTTGGAAGGCGATTCATCCACTCTGGGAAAATAGCAAACAAGGTAAATGGGATAGCGAATGCTAAAGAGAAGGCAAACATTCCCAAAATTGGTTTCAATAATTCTCCTCCAGCTGAGGAAATGAGAATAGACCCAACAATAGGTCCAGTGCAGGAAAATGACACTAAAACTAAGGTGAAAGCCATGAAGAAGATTCCTGTCAAACCTCCCTTTTCAGCCTTTTCGTCTACTCTATTTACTAAGCCCGAAGGCAAAGTAATCTCGAACATGCCGAGAAATGCCAAGGCGAAGAAGATGAATATTCCAAAGAAAAAGAGATTTGGCAGCCAGTGGGTAGCTAGCCAATTTGCGAATTCTGGGCCTTGAATAGCAGCAACAGCGGTTCCGGCGATCGTGTAAATTGCGATGATAGAGAAGCCATAAATGATGGCATTTCTAATTCCTGTTGCTTTGCTTCCGGCTCTTCCGGTGAAGAAACTCACCGTCATAGGAATCATCGGAAATACGCATGGAGTCAGTAAAGCAGCCAAGCCAGCCAAAAATGCTAAAATCATAAAACCCCAGAGAGATTTATTTTCCTGTAGATTAATGATTTCTATGTAAGATTTGGTGTTTTCTTCTCCAATTTCATTAAACAGGTTGTTATCCCTATCAGCTGAAGTAGTTATCGAATTAGACGAGTTTTTATTAAAAGAAATTTCAAAATTCTCTTCAAAAGGGGGAGTACATTTTCCGGTTAAATCATTACACATCTGGTATTCTAAAGTGCCTTGAATAGTACCTGATTCCGTTTTTAGGAGGACTGCTTGTTCAAATCTTCCTTTTCCTATGAAATATTTGACGTCGCCTTTCCAGATATCTTCGTACTTTTTCTTGGAATCAATAGCTTTAAAATCACCTTTCAAAGCATAGTCCTTAGATTTATCCAGATTCAAGGTCGCCAAAATTGGACCGAGCTTTGGATCAAAATCATTGGCATAAATATACCAGCCAATTGGAATTTGTGACTCGAATATTAAAATAGCTTCCTCTCCTTGATCCAGATTAGTTGGTTCGATAGAAATAGTCCATTTTGGGGGAGCTACTATCCCTAGTTCCCCTGCTTCTCCAGAAGCTGGATTGTTTGTTCTTTCCTTGGCTGTTTCTTCGAATGCAGCACTCTTTTGATTAGATGATTCTGGAGTCTTGGCTGAATTTGTTGCTCCAGCCTTAGCTGAAAAAGGAATCTCAATTTCCTCATCATAATTGACACATTGACCTGTTACATCAGAGCACATTTGATATTCTAGGGTTCCAGTTATTTTTCCTGAAGAAGTTTTTGGCACAAATACCTGTTCAAATCTTCCTTTGCCCATAAAGTATTTGACATCACCTTCCCAGATATCCTCGTACTTAGTCTTGGAATCAATGGCTGTGAATTCACGCTGTAACTTATAAGTCTCAGACTTATCCAGTTTCAATGTCGCCAAAATAGGTCCTAGATCAGGATCAAAATCATTGGCATAGATATACCAGCCAATAGGAATTTGAGTCTCGAACACCAAATTAGCTTCTTCACCTTGCAACAGATTTTTTGGCTCAATTGAAATAGTCCATTTGGGCGGAGCAATAATCTGTGCCTGAGCGTAGAAACTGAAGAAAAGCAGTGCCAGGAGTACTAATTTGCCTGATTTTCCGAGTGATATATTCATGAAGGGATGATTGATTGGCAACTGTACAGTTTGCCAATAGGTTTATTTGTCGGTAAGCTTTCTAAACTGACGGAAGAATGCTGCAATAGTTTCGATACCCATGAAGTAGTTCTTTACACCGTAGTGTTCATTAGGTGAATGGAGCGCATCTGTATCCAAACCAAAGCCGAATAAAATCGGATCTGATCCTAATTCTTTTTGAAACAACGCAACGATAGGAATAGATCCACCTTCCCGTGTAGGAATTGGTCTTTTGCCAAAAGTCTCCTCCATCGCAGCTTCAGCAGCCTTATATCCTACAGATGAATCCGACACTACTGCTGGCGCACCACCATGATGTGCACGTACCTTCACTTTTACTGATTTTGGAGCGATAGACTTGAAGTAATTTTCAAATAATTCAGAGATTTCATGCCAATCCTGATCTGGAACAAGTCTCATAGATATTTTCGCGTGAGCCTTAGAAGGCAAGACAGTTTTGGCTCCCTCGCCAATATATCCACCCCAAATGCCGTTTACATCCAAAGTTGGTCGAATACCTACTCGTTCGATAGTCGTGTAGCCTTTTTCCCCATGAACAGCCTCGATATCTAATTTATCTTGGTACTCATTCAGGTCAAATGGAGCCTCGTTTAATCTTTCTCTTTGCGCAGCAGTAAGTTCCTGCACTTTGTCATAGAATCCTGGAATGGTGATGTGATCGTTCTCATCTTTCATAGAAGCTATCATATCACACAGCACATTGATTGGATTCGCCACAGCTCCACCGTAAGTACCCGAGTGAAGATCACGGTTTGAACCCGTCACTTCCACTTCCATGTATGCCATGCCCCGAAGGCCAACTGTAATGGAAGGATCTTGCATGGAAATCATGTGCGTATCAGAAATCAGGATGACATCTGCTTTCAGCTTTTCTTTATTTTCAATGACAAATTTCTCTAAGTTGTCAGAGCCAACTTCCTCCTCACCTTCGATCATGAACTTGACATTGCAAGGCAGATCTCCAGAAGCCATCATAGCTTCGAAAGCTTTCACATACATGTAAAACTGGCCTTTGTCATCAGCAGATCCACGTGCGAAAATTGCTCCTTCAGGATGGATTCTTGTCTTTTTGATTACTGGCTCAAAAGGTGGAGAATCCCACAATTCATAAGGATCAGCAGGCTGAACATCGTAATGTCCATATACCAAAACCGTCTGTAAAGCCGGATCAATGATTTTCTCTCCATAAACAATCGGATAGCCCGGAGTTTCGCAGATTTCTACTGTATCAGCACCAGCTTTCTCCAGACTTTCCTTTACAAAATTGGCTGCCGCAAAGACATCTTTTTTAAATTTGGGATCAGCGCTTACCGATGGAATGCGGAGTAAATCCAGCAATTCGTTGAGAAAGCGATCTTTATTGTCACGGATAAAATCATTAACAGCCATATATCTGGGGATTATTTGGTAAAGACCTCAAAATTATCCTTTTCAGCCTTAAATGCCTATTTTGAATGAAGTTATTAGCCATGAGGCGACTAAGAAAGGCAAAGTGTCTTGGTATTGAAAAATGCGTTCACCGCATAGCCGCATATAAAAACATAGATTGGCGATCTGAAACCATTAGTTCATTTCATTTTAGAACTTTATGCTCTTTGTTTCTTAGTGTTGAAAATAGGTTTACCACAAAAGTCACAAAGAAAACAAAGTTGATTTGATAGGTTATGACAAGATTGCCTGCCATTTTCAAAATATGAGAGCTAGGTGTCTATGTGGTTTAACTATTGCCGCATAGCCACATAGAAAACCATAGATTGGCGATCTGATCCATTAGTTCATTTCATTTTAGAACTTTATGCTCTTTGTTTCTTAGTGTTGAAAATAGGTTTACCACAAAAGTCACAAAGAAAACAAAGTTGATCTGCTAGGTTATGGAAAAATTAGGTGCTATTTCAAACTATGAGAGCTATGATTCTATGTGGTTTAACTATTGCCGCATAGCCACATAGAAAAACATAGATTGGCGATCTGAAACCATTAGTTCATTTCATTTTAGAACTTTATGCCCTTTGTTACTTAGTGTTGAAAAATAGAGGCACCACAAAAGTCACAAAGAAAACAAAGTTGATCTGATAGGTTATGGAAAAATTAGATGCTATTTCAAACTATGAGGGCTATGGTTCTATGTGGTTTAACTATTGCCACATAGAAAAACATAGCTTTACTCTCTTTGTTCCTTTGTACTGAAAAATTATCAAGTATGAAAGCAGTTATTTGTGAGGAGTTTGGTGCACCAGAAATGCTCAAATTTGGGGAGCAACCTGACCCAGTTCTCGGCAAAAATCAAGTTTTGATCCAAGTGGAATTTTGCGGCGTTAGCTATCCAGACTTACTTATTATTCAAAATAATTATCAATTCAAGCCAGAACTTCCCTTTTCTCCTGGAGGAGAAGTGGTGGGGAAGATTATTGAGTTGGGCGAGAAAGTTGAGAATCTTAAGCATGGCGACCGTGTCTTGGCACTTTGTCGCTGGGGAGGATTTGCCGAGAAAGTGGCTGTGGATACTGACCGAGTTTTTATCCTTCCTGATGGCATTTCTTCTGATACAGCCGCGAGTTCACTTTATACATACAGCACCTCATTATATGCCTTGAAAGATCGAGCCCAGTTAAAATCTGGGGAAACTTTGCTAGTGCTTGGGGCTGCTGGGGGGATAGGTTTGGCAGCTGTGGAACTTGGGAAAGCCATGGGAGCAAAAGTCATTGCTGCTGCTTCCTCCGATGAAAAGCTGGCACTTTGCAAAGCTAAGGGAGCAGATCAAACGATCAATTATGAGTCAGAAGATCTAAAAAGTCGGATCAAAGAATTAACAAATGGTTTGGGAGTAGATGTAGTGCTGGATCCTGTGGGAGGAAATTATACAGAACCGGCACTGCGAGGAATTGCATGGAAGGGGCGCTATCTGATTGTGGGTTTTGCAAATGGAGAAATCCCTAAAATTCCGATGAATCTGCCTCTATTAAAAGGATGTTCCATTGTTGGTGTGTTTTGGGGGAATTTTTCAAAAGTGGATGCTGATCAAAATAGAAGTAACATGAATCAGCTTTATGATTGGATACTAAAAGGAAAAATTACTGGACATGCTGCCGAGGCATATAATCTAAAAGATGCCAAAAATGCCCTTTTGGATCTTCAAGACCGAAGTAATTTTAAAAAAGGGATAGTCCAGGTTTTGTGATTTTTTAACTAAACATTGTTTCAACCTGTCCCGTAATACCTTATGTTGCTTTACATTTTCAACTACCGCTCAATTATGCACAGAAGTCTCCTTTTGTTATGTTTTGTTTTTACTTCATACATCTCCTTTGCCCAAACAACATTTAATCCAGAGACCGAATCGGATTTCGTAAAAGCTACCTACTCCAAAGGCAATTTGCTCACCATCTTGTCTCAAGATTTAATTTATCCGGAAGATGCAGCTATGAACGGTACACAAGGTGATGTCACGTTCCTACTTAAAATAGACAAGGAAGGCAAGTTAGTTTCATCGGTGCCGAAGGAGCGTGTTTCCGATGAGCTTGCCAACCAGGCTGAGGTAGCGATTGGAAAATTGACAGCTGATTGGAAACCTAGTAAGGTGCATGGGGAAGCCGTTGATCGGGAATATTTACTGGTTTTCAGTTACAAAATTTTTTATAATTCCTTGCCTGTAGACTATCACGCCATGGCCAAAAAATTTGAGGACAAAGAAAAGCCTGAAAAAGCAGTGAGAACTTACGATGATGCGATTAAGAACTATCCTTTTGAGCCGGTTTATTACAGTATGCGTGCAAAATATAAAAATGAAATAGGTGATTCTGAAGGAGCGCAAGCCGATAAGCTAATGGCAGAAAAATTGAATATGGAAATCTTAGCAGTGGTGGAAATTGCGCAGAGCCAAAGTGTACGCTAAAATATTAAGGCTACAGATGGAGGATTTGTCTCGGTCTGTAGCCTGATTTTTTTTAAGAAACTGCTTTTACATTTACCTCTATATTTCCACGCGTTGCCTTAGAGTATGGACAAACTGCGTGGGCTGCATCTACAAGTTTTTGAGCTTCTTCTAATGATGAGGCATGGGGTATTTTTACATAAATATCCACTCCAAGACCAAAATTTCCAGGGCCGTAATTACCTAGGTGAACTTTAGCTGTGATTTCGGAATCCCGTAAACTTGTCTTACCGGCAACAGCACCGAGAGCACCACCAAAACAAGCAGCAAAACCTGCAGCAAAAAGCTGTTCTGGATTCGTTTTCCCTCCTTCTCCTCCTATTTCTTTTGGCATGGCGACATCAAAATCCAGAAGTCCATCATCCGTTTTTACATGACCTTTTCTTCCGCCAGTATTTATAGCGACTGCGGTATAATCAATAGTTAGTTTTTCCATTACTCGTTAGATTTTTTAGTATTTCAATACTATCTAACAAGTTCATAAGTGAATGGTTTAAGTCAGGCAAGTTTAATTCTGAGGCTTGAATGAATTTTGCATTTAAAGGATTTAAGACTTCTTGAACTTTTGATTGGAGCGATTTTCCTGGATAAGTCAATTCTACATGTACGGTTCTCTCATCCGCTTCACCTCGTTGTCTTTTTACAAAATTCATTGCCTCCAATTTTTTCAATAAAGGGGTCAAAGTGCCTGAATCTAAATGAAGCCGCTTTCCTATTTCATTGACTTTTAAACCATCTTCTTCCCATAAAACTGAGAGTACAAGATATTGCGGATAAGTCAAATTCAGCTCATTCAAAGAGCTTTGAATGAGCTGAATAAACAATCTGGAACTTGAATAAAGAGACAGTGAAAGCTGATGAATTTGTATCATAGGATCAGGATTAAGATTTTACACAATTTAACTGTATAAAGGTCTAAAACCTCTGGTTGCCTACTTATTTATCAGCTGTGTTTACAGTTATTTGGTTCTAACCCAGTCTATATCCGTGTTGATAGGTATAGTGAAGTTTGGCATTGGCTTCCCAGTCATTTTCAAATTCTTGTGCGATAGGATCCCATTTTAGTGGTCTTCCTACTTCATGAGCTATATTTCCAATCGTACAAACGGTACACGAACTATGACCAATTTCTACTGGAACAACAGGGTCTTTACGTTTCATTACTGAATCGATGAAATCCACATGATGGTCGCCAAATGCCAATTCGTCCTTTGAGAAGGTTCGCTCGCAGGATTTCATATCAGTGTCATATTGGCCTCGTGACACTTTGATATAGCCTTTTTCACCTAAGAATTTTACTCCTTGCCTACCTTCATCAAAAGTGGTGATTAGCATTTCTATTCCATTCGCATATTTGTACGTCAGTGGAGTTGAGTCAGTAGCTGGAATGACTTCCACTGGACCATTTCTATCCATCCCAAGTCCCCATTGCGCAACGTCAATCATGTGCGCTCCCCAGTCAGTCATCAGCCCGCCTCCAGTTTCCTTGTACCATCTCCATGCTCCCCATACTTTCTCATTCTGCTCAGGATTCAGGCTTATTGGCGGATCTAATTCTTCATTGTAATGAATGTCAGGCAAAGGCCCTGTCCAAGATTTCCAATCTAAGCCGGCGGGAACTGGCTGAGAAGGCAAATCATAAGGCTTAGGATGTGGAGGTGTTCCTACATTTACCAGCACTTGCTTGACTTTGCCGAGCATTCCTTTTTGCACCATTCGTGCGGCATGCTGGAAATTGGCTGCGGAGCGCTGCATGCTTCCAACTGCTAGGACTGTCCCTTTTGACCGAACAGCCTTAACTAATTCCTGTCCTTCATGAATGGTGAATGTGAGAGGCTTTTCTAGATAAATATCTTTGCTAGCATGACAGGCATCTATGGCCATCATCGCATGCCAGTGATCTGGAGAGGCGATTACTACTGCATCTACTTCTGGGTTTGCTAGTAACTCTTTATAATTGGCATAAACTTTTAGTGCTGGTGCCTGTCTTTTTTCATCTGCATAATGCTTCGCTACACGTTCTTTGAATCTATCCAATTTGATTTTATAGACATCAGCTCCTGCCACCACATCTACCATTGGATTTTTCATCATGTTGCTAAGCAAGCCCATTGCCTGACGTCCAACACCTATGAAGCCAAGTCGAATTTTGGTTGTGTCTGCTACTATATTTGTGCTACCAAAGCTTAAGGTAGGAATTGCGCCAAGGCCTACTGTACTGAGAATGGAAGCGCTTATGAACTTCCTTCGGGAAAAATTTGATTTGCTCATTACTGGAGATGTTGAGTTTATGAATTGGGTATTTGATTTTGGAAGAATAAAGTACTGCTTTTTTGATCTTTAGAAAAATATACAAGAAGCTATTTGATTAAAGGTATTTAGGTTCTAAGATTATCGAAGAAACTCTTTTGCAAAATATCTACTTAAGACACAGAGAAGCCTATTCTTATGACTATACAACAACTAGAATATCTGATTGCCGTCGACAAACACCGACACTTTGGCCATGCTGCTGAAAGCTGTTTTGTGACACAACCCACCCTAAGTGCACAACTTAGTAAATTGGAGCGTGATTTAGGAGTTATCCTTTTTGATAGAAGTAAAATGCCTGTTATACCTACTGAAATGGGTGTACAAATAATCGAACAGGCAAAAAAGGTAGTTTCCGAAAGTAAGGGGATTTTTGAATTGATAGCTCACATGAAAGGAGATATTTCTGGGGTGATCAAACTGGGAATCATTCCTACTCTTGCTCCTTATTTGCTACATCTTTTTATACGGAATTTTCTAGAGAAATATCCTCACGTTAAGCTGGAAGTGCAGGAAATGGTGACTGAGGAAGTAGTGAAAAAGCTGAAAAACGACGAGTTAGATTTGGGAATTGTAGTAACCCCATTGCATGAGGCTGGCATTGTGGAAAAGCCAATGTTTTATGAGAAGTTTTTTGCCTATTTGTCCAAAGAACATCCTTTGCTAAAGGAAGATGTTTTTCATCCAGAGAAAGTGCAAAAGGAAGATTTTTGGGTTCTTCAGCAAGGTCATTGCTTCAGAGATCAAGTGATCAATCTCTGCGATCAAAGCCTGAGTGGACCGAAGAATTTCCACTATGAAAGTGGTTCACTGGAAGGTTTAAAAAACATGGTCAATCGCTATAAAGGAGTGACTCTTTTACCTGAATTAGCGACGTTAGAATTGTCTGAGGAGGAAAAAACTAGGTTAAGACCCTTTGCTGGAGTTTCGCCGACCCGAGAAGTGAGTATTATTTTAAACCGAAGTTTTCTCAAGCAGAAACTCGTGGAATTGCTTTTCAAAGAAATCACGGATTCTATTCCACAGGCGATGACTTCTAAAGCTCATGGGAAAGTTGTTCGCTTCAAATAACCTTATTGAATTTTGGTGAGAATATAATGATCTGCTAGATCTCCAGTAATCCTATTTCCTTGTGAATCGAGCTGCCAAATACGGTTTTCTCCTACTTTGTATTGTGTGGGGCCATTGCTTACTTTTTCCAGAGTGATGATTGAGCCAGTTTTGTCCCAAGTAAAAATCCCCATATCGTCTTCTTCGAGAGCATCATTTAGGCCGAAGTAGTGGGTAGATAATTTATAAGTGAGATCAATATTAAGTGTTAGTGTGGTTTCGATTCCTTCACATCTAGAGCAAGGCACAGTGCCTTTGTAGGTTCCATTCCAGTCCAATGACGTGGCGGAATTGTCACCTGTATAAAGTATGGGTTCTTCTTGAATGCTTTCTTCCGCTATTTCCGTTTTTTGTTCTGGCTTGGAGCAGGAAGTAATGAATGCTACTGAAGTAAAAAAACCAATTACGATCAGGTTTTTGTTCATGAGTATGGATATGCTGATTACCCCAAAATTATCAAGAATTGGACCGAATGAGGCACTTTATGGAAGTTTTAGAGTTTTTGTGAAAAAGTAAAATCTAGAACTATTGATTTCAAAACAAAAAAAGAGAGAATCGAAGTCCTCTCTAGGTTGATCTGGTTTTCTCATTCACTCAAAGGGATTTTGGTCCAGCAGGCAGGTAACCAACAATTACTATTTCAGTCAACATTTTTTCTTCTAGAAATTTTGCTTGATTTAAATCCATTTCAGCTTGTAGTCGTTTTCCCTTTGACTCCAAGAGTTCGGCTCTATAAGTATAAAGTTTCGAGGAGAAAGGATTCTTTGACAAGGCATTCTCTACTGTTTCGAGGGGACTCATTTCTTTTTCCTTTTTAGAAGCGGCAATGAAAGGCTTTGGAGGAAATTCTGATCCGGCGGCGGATAGTTTGAAATTGAAGGTCATTAAATATTCCTTGTCAAAGCTTTTCCCTTCCAAAAATTCAGGATTCCAATTCTCTTGGAGCATGCTTACTGTTCTTTGTATTTCACCCTCGAATGCCGAATCTCCAGAAAGCATCTGATATTCTCCAGTCAAGTCACCTTTTCGATCTATTTGTATGGAAATGACTACTGGACCTTGAATTTCTGCCTGTCGTAATTCTGAAGGGTATTTTATATTCTTCGAAAGTAGTCTGTTCATTTCCCCATTAGAGCTTTTGGTTTGAGCAAATGCGCCAATAGTGCCGATAAGGAAGAGAAGTAAAAATGAGGAAGTTAATTTTTTCATAGTGCTTTCTGGTTAATGGGTTAGAAATGTTAATCTACTGATTGTGAACGAACTAAGCAACAAGGATGTTACAAATAATTAGTTTTCAATCAGTCTTCGACATTTTTCAATCATTTAAAAATCCCAAAATGCCATAGATTTCCTGCCGGATCGTGGAGGAAAAACTCATTTCCCCAGTCATTATAATGGATCGAACTCAGCTTTGTGCCCGGAAATTTGTCAGGTAAACCAAGGACTTTGATGGCTTCCCAGTATGATTCCAGATCACTCTCGATTTCCAGAAAAATCATGGAATTTTCGCACCAGGGTTTTAGATAAGCATCTTGCAAATAAAAGGAGATATTCTCTTTCACAAACACCACAGACATGTCAGGGCTTACAGAGAGTACATCAAAGCCTAGAACTTCATAAAACCGGATGCTTTCTGCATAGTCTTTAGCACCGATAAATGTTCGAATGGATTTGGCAGGATGCATCATACACCGAACTGAGTTAAGTGATGATCAAGATGCTTATAGAATAGATTATTCCATTCTTGCGAAGTCATTGTCCCGAAGGAAAGAGATTCTTTTCCATCGAAATAGGAAGCACCATATTCTTGGGTTTTCTTAAGATAGGCAATGAGTCGCTTTTGCTCTTGCTCAAAATCCCTATGATCTGTGATGATAAATGCTGGTGCAGTTCTTGAATTTTTAGGATAGGGCTTCTCGTTAACTACTCCATTTTTCACAAAAGTCTTAAGAAGAAACCGCATTACACCGTTAGGCTTTGCGTGTTTGTCTGTGTAGGCCATTTCGTAGGCAACAGCACAATGTGCCAGCATCTGATCTACTGACATTTTCCCCCAATTGGGAGTAGTTGCTGGTGTGAGTGAATTAACACGATTGATCAATTCTTGGGTGACATTTGCGTCAAAAATATTTTTCATTGTTAGCAAGTTTTAAGGCAGACTAAAGTAAACAATCTCCTTTGAATCGCCTGAAAATTAAGAGGAAATTGATACACGGAGTATTCTGCAGAATTGAAAAATTATCCACTTTGGAAAGGCGGGATCAGAAAACCTAAATCAACCAATCAAGATATTGACTGAATTTGTTCTACTCACAAGTATCCTTCATAGGCCTATAAGAATCCATATTCTGTAGTTATTAGAATTCTAATTAGTTATAGGCCAGTTTCTAACGCCTGTCCACCAGATTTACAAGTGCTGGACTTCGTATTTTCTGAGCAAATCATAAACCTGATTTTTGAAAATTGTCACCTTCTGCTCATATACTTCAGGATCATCAAACATGGATAAGTAATAATACGCGCCTTCGACTACAACGAAAATCTGCTCTGATAAGAGTTCCGTATCTTTACCGGTCAGATTTTCGTCACGATCAAGAATGTCCTTAAGATATTCTCTTAATTTCTCATGAAGGACCCGATATTCATCTTTGATTCGTTTATTTCTGAAGATCAAACTATAGCAGCTATAGAATACTCCATCATCCAAAAGTAAATTCCAATCTCTAGAAAAAAGTCTATCGACAAAAGTGTGTGGATCGGCATAATTTTGAGTTTCCAGTTCCTTAAGCATGGGCTGATAGATCAACAACATCTGTTGAAGTATGTAGGAAATCAGATTTGAGATTAGAATCTCACGAGTCGGGAAGTAATGCATCACTAGACTTGGAGGCATCCCAAGGTGCTTTCCAATTTTAGCTATAGAGGTGTTTTCCAGGCCATTCACTTTGGACAACTGATAAAATCCCAGTATAATTTCCTTCTTTCTGCCCTCTGAAATCTTGATACCCATATTAAAATAGTGTTAAAAGAAAGTTAAGTAGGTTGATATAGTTGTAAAATTCGTTGGAAAGCAGAAATGCAATATATAATATTGAATGGGTGTTCAATTTATGATTTTAAAATCAATTGCAAAAATAATTTTTGAAATGTGATTCGCCGAGCAAGAAACTCCTTAGAATCAAATTTCTTTTGGCTATTCCTAAACCAACCAATTATATGAAAAGAAGAAAATTTTTAGCCAGTGGAGCGACCTTAGCTGTGGGAGCTGCTGCGCCTATATTGACTGTGAAAGCTGCAGAAACGGGAAATTCCAATAAGGCAGTCCTTACTCTGGCTCATATTACCGACGTACATATTCGGCCTGAAGATAATATTCCGGAACGGGCTATTGAATGGCTCAAACTAGTGAAAAAGCACAAACCTGATTTTTACCTAAATGGTGGAGATAGTATCCATGATGCTTCATATGATAAAGTAACGCGAGAGCGGACCTTGGAACAGTGGGAGGCATGGGATCAATTCAGAGCTGAGATCCAGGAGGCGAAAGTCTATAGTTGCATCGGAAATCATGATCCTTGGTGGGATGTCCCATCTAAGGAAGATGAAATGTATGGTAAACCTTACGTGGTGAAGCGACTTGGAATGCCTTCGCCTTATTATAGTTTTGATGAGAAGGGCTGGCACTTTATCATTCTTGATGGCAATCATGAAGGCATTAGTCTAGGAGAAGAACAGATGAAGTGGCTGGAAAATGACCTAGGCAGTTTACCTTCCAATACTCCAACACTCATTATGTCGCATTTTCCGATTACATCTATTACTGATGCACTCGTTGGTGGACAACACAGCGATCATAAGGAATTGAAAACTCTTTTCTACAAGCACAAAGACAAAGTGCGTGTGTGCCTTAGTGGACATCAACATCTATTGGACCGAACCTGGTACAATGACGTTCATTATTTCTGCAATGGTGCTTTGAGTGGTTTTTGGTGGGGAGATGGGGATGAGCAGTCTGCTGGCAAGCAATATTATTTGGAGACTCCTCCAGGCTTTGCAATCCTTAAACTCTACGCCGATGGAACTGTGGAGAACGAGTATTTTCCGATGGTTTAACTAAGACTTCAATACTATTCCTTTGAAAAGCTACCTGATCAGGTGGCTTTTTTGCTTAACACTCGCTATTCTTCTTTAAACGGAGGGTATGCTCCAAATATGCTCAAGAACTCTCTAGGTAGTCATGCCATTTACATGGTATCGATGGTAGATATTGTTTAATTATAAGAAGAAAATGTATGCACAGAAAGGCGGTAAAAACACTAAATGGATATAGTGTTATTCAAGCTTTGTGTAAATGTGACTTTTTTAGTTTCAGTGTTAAACAATTATTATAATACCGTTATTAAAAATATAATTGCTTTGATTCATAGAAATCAATATTTAATATTGAATGAATGTTCAATAAAATTTTGTACTTTCAATTGATTTTGAGAGTAAATTATTTTAGAATAAACCTTATTCAATTCAATATTTTATGGAAGAAATTTTACTAAAGTCAACATTTTGGAACAGTCAAAGCAAAGGAGTCGGGCTTCTAATACTGATGGTCTTTGCTATCTGTTTTAAGTCATTTGCCCAAGGGGAAGTGATTGGAAAAGTGACCGATAGGTCTGGTCTAGGCATGCCTGGAGTTTCTGTTTTGATCAAGGGAACACAAAAAGGAACAATTACTGATCTCGATGGATCATATGCCATCGTTACTTCATCTCAGGATGCGGTGTTGGTTTTCTCATTTATAGGATATCTATCAGTAGAAAATCCTGTGGCAGGAATGTCTGTCATAGACGTGGAAATGAAAGAATCTGATACCCTCCTTGAGCAAGTCGTTGTTGTCGGATACGGTACACAGAAGAAGGTGAACGTGACGGGTGCAGTGGATCAACTGTCTGGTGAAGATATAGCCAAACGTCCTATTGCAAATGTGGTTCAAGGTCTTCAAGGAATGAGTCCAGGTCTGAACATCACCTATCAAGGTGGTAAACCAGGTACGGTGCCTACAATCAATATTCGAGGGTTTACTTCTATTAACGGTGGTGGCCCATTGATCGTGATCGATGGTATTCCGGGTAATGAAAGTGATCTATTGAGGTTGAGTCCATCGGACATTGAGTCTTACTCCGTATTAAGAGATGCAGCCTCAGCAGCCATCTATGGTGCTAGAGCTGCTTTTGGAGTAATCTTGATTACTACCAAGAATGGTACAGAAGGAAACCAAAAGATTTCTTACAACAGCTATTTTGCATGGGGTAAGCCTTCAGTACTTCCAACGCCTGTGACTGATCCATACATCTACTCTAGAGTGTTGGAGACGTCTACCAACAATACGCCTTGGGATTATGTGAATTATTCAGATGCGCATTACCAATGGGCTAAGGAGCGTTCTGAAGACCCATCAGTGGAAGACACTAGGTTGGATCCTACCAATCCTAATCTTTATGCATACATGGGTAACAATAACTGGAACGATTACTTTTTCAATGCTTCCAGTTTCTCTACCAACCAAAGTCTTTCCATAAGCGGAAAAAGCAGCGGCAAAATGCCGATAGGCTATTATGTCTCTGGTGATTACACCAAAGAAAATGGTCTGAACAAACTGGCGCCGGATTATTGGAACCGCTACTCCATGAGAGCAAAGGTAAATATGAAGCCTTTGCCATGGTTGACAGTGGATAACAACCTGAATATCTACCAGACACAAAGAGCAGATCCTTCTACTGATATTACTGATATCTACTACCTACAACCAACGGATGTCGCAACAAACCCTGATGGAACTTGGGCAAATACAGCGACAGGTAGATTGGCTGCTCAGTTAGTAGACGGCGGTAGAAATCAAGAAGACATGTTCGGTTTTCAGGATATCATCCAAGCTACAGCTGCATTTTTGGATGGTGACCTGACATTCACTGGCCGTGGTAGCTTCAAAAGAGAGCAATGGAAGTATCATTGGGATCAAAGAAAATACAACATTGGATTTGGCCCTGAAGATATCAGGACTGAAGGTGGCGCAGGTTCTGTAACAGAAAGAAATGGCACGTTGACCAACACAATTTTCGACGTTTTCGGCAAGTATTCTAAAACATTGGGTGATCATAAATTTGATCTACTAGCTGGTTTCAACCAGGAGAATTACGAGTATTCTACTATTCAAGCTGAAAGAAGAGTGTTGATTTCTTCGTCATTACCCTATCTCGGGTTGACTACTGGAGATGCATTTGTCACTCCGACATACAGCACATATGCCTTGCGTAGTGGCTTCGGAAGAATCAATTACTCATTCAAGAATCGTTACATCCTAGAAGTGAATGGTCGTTATGACGGTTCTTCGAGGTTCCCGGGTGACAACCGTTGGGGATTTTTCCCATCTGTTTCTGGATCTTGGTTGGTTATGGATGAGGAATTCTTCTCAGGCTTGACCAGTGTAGTATCTACTTTTAAGATAAGAGCATCCTACGGTAGCCTTGGAAATCAAAACGTTTCCAACTTTGGGTATATTCAGTCTTTACCTACAGGTCTTTCTAGCTATTTGATTAATGGAAGTAGACAGACAGTAATCACGTCTTCACCTTCATTGGCAGTAGATCCTACCAATTATACTTGGGAGAAAGTAATCACAAACAACGTAGGGTTGGATTTTGGGATGCTGGGAGATCGCGTGACTGGTACCTTTGATTATTTCATCAGAGACACTAAGGGGATGCTTACTGATCCTGTGGAGCTACCTGGTGTGCTTGGTACAAGCCCTCCCAAACAAAATGCAGCTGATCTTAGAACTAAAGGGTTTGAACTTTCTTTGGGATACAGAGACCAGTTTGGTAGTGCTTCCAATCCTGTGAAGTTTGGTATTAAGGCGATTCTTTCGGATTCAAGGTCTCATATCACAAGCTTCCAAAATGAAAACCAACTTTTCTCCAATTACCGTGTAGGTCAAGAGATCGGAGAAATCTGGGGATTGGTAAATGATGGGATCATGGAAAATGAAGATGATATAGCAGGTCTAGATCAATCGGCAATTGTCCCTTGGGGAGCAATAGCAGTAGTACCAGGCTGGCCAAAATATAAGGATCTGAATGGAGATGGCAAGATCGAAGAAGGTCAAACCGCTGATGATCCAAAAGACCTTTCTATCATAGGAAACACTAGTGCTAGGTATCGTTATGGTTTTAATATAGACATGAGTCACCGTGGTTTTGACCTTTCCGTATTCCTTCAAGGTGTAGGTAAGAGAGACTACTACCCAAGACATTATTTGTATTGGGGACCTTACCAGCAGCCATATGCAAACATCTATCCTTGGAACTTAGATTTCTACAGAGGACAAGCAGATAGTGACGCATTGATGGCACAGCATTCTCAGTCCTACATAGATGCAGGATTGGCAGAGCAAAATTTGGATGCAGAATACCCAACGCTTCAGGCTTGGCTAGCTGATAACAACTACGGTGCTGGTCTGGATATCTCGCAAACAAGATACCTTCAAAATGCAGCGTATCTAAGAGTAAAGAACATCACGTTGGGTTATACCTTCCCTGCGCCAGTCTTGGAAAAACTGAAAGTTACTAGAATCAGACTTTACGTCTCCGGTGAGAATATTTTCGAATTTTCTCCAATCAAGAACTTTGTAGATCCTGAAGCAATCAATGATGGCTACGGATGGGCTTACCCATTCCAGAGGAAATTCTCTTTCGGCGTTAATATCGATTTGTAATTAAGAAATGAATAAGATAATGAAAAAATATATCGTCTTACTAGGTGCAGTGCTGGCTTTATCCTCCTGCAACGATGATTTTCTAGATAGGTATCCGCAGACATCTGTGGCGCCTGAAGAGTTTTTCAAATCTGAAGAAGATCTTGAACTCTATGTAAATGGTCTGCTTACTATGGCTGGACCAGGTAGCTTTGAAGCTGATCAAAGCAGTGATAATATGGCGACAACTGGAGCTATTGAAATCAAAAATGTAATGACTGGCTCTCCAAGTTCGCAGACACTTACTGGTGGTTGGGACTGGGGAACGTTGAGAAATATCAATTACTTCCTGGACAACTATGAGAAAGCTGTGGCTTCAGATGAAGCTATTGCCCATTATGTAGGCTTGGCGAGGTATTACAGAGCCATGTTCTATTTCGGAATGGTGAAGAGATATTCTGATGTGCCTTGGTATGAAAAAACCCTTGATCCAAGTGATCAAGAGCAATTGTACAAAGCTCGAGATTCCAGAGAAATGGTCATGACCAAGGTGATGGAAGACTTGGAATTTGCTGTAAGCAATGTAAGAGAATCCGTGCCTTCAGGAACGCCTAGTCTGTCGGCTGTCAAAGCCTTCTATTCTCGCTTGGCTCTATATGAAGGAACTTATAGAAAATACCATTCTGAATTAGGCCTTGAGGGCTCTGCAACTGAGTACTTGCAAAAGGCAAGAGACATGGCAGGAGATATTATGAGCTCTGGTATGTTTTCTATTTATTCTACAGGCAACCCAGCAAGTGATTATTCTAAGCTTTTCACAAGCCAGGATTTAATGGGGAACTCTGAAGTGATTTTGGTCAATCCATATGATGCTAATAAGGACAGAAGTGGTGATATCAATTACACTGTTTTTGGAGATTATGAACAGTCACCTTCTAGAGATTTGGTGATGACTTATTTGATGAAAGATGGATCAAGCTTTACTAGTATCGATGAGTACCAAAAGCTAGGTTTTGTTGAAGAGTTTCAGGATCGAGATCCGAGATTGATGCAGACCATAGCATATCCAGGATGGGTAAGACAACCCAATGCAACTGCTTATATTCAATCGTTGAATAAGAACTTTACTGGATATCACCAATTGAAAGGTTACCAAAATACGATTGATAATATTGAGAGTGCAAGTGCTGACTTTCCAGTTTATCGTTATGCGGAAGTTCTATTGAACTATGCCGAGGCAAAAGTTGAATTGAATGAGCTAACGCAGGGAGACCTTGACATGACTGTGAATGTGCTTAGAGGAAGAGCAGGGATGCCAGGATTGAGTATGGCAGATGCTAATATGTCACCAGATCCATTTCTAGTAGCGAAATATCCTAACCTAAGCGGTTCAAATCTAGGCGTTCTTCTGGAAATTAGAAGAGAGAGAAGAGTTGAGCTTGCAGTAGAAGGCTACCGATACGATGATCTGATGAGATGGGAAGCTGGTAAATTGTTCGAAAGTATTCCTCAGGGAATGTACTTTGCAGGACTTGGCAAATATGACTTGACTGGTGATGGTATTGCGGACGTGATCCTGATCAGTAAAGATTCCAGTATACCTGTGGGAGATGGAAAGGAGAAAAACAGCCTTGGCGTATCTTTGGTGTACTACAAAGCAGGAACTATCGATGAGAATGTCGATGTATTCTTGGAGAATGGAGAAAACGGTGGAATGATGGTAACGGATACAAAAGCTAGAACTTTTGAATCTCCAAAATATTACTACCGCCCAATTCCAATTCAGCAGGTAACGTTGAATCCTAATTTGGAGCAGATTTTCGGCTGGAATTAATATAGAATTTTGAACTAGTAAAGTGGCTTGGCTCTAAAGGTCAGGCCACTTTCTTATACAATAAACTACAGATTACTAATTAGAATAAGTATGAAAAGAATACTAATGGCCGCTGCCATGGCCTTGCTTGTGTCTCATGGATACGCTCAGGAAAATGCTAAAAAGGTATTATTTGTAATACTGGATGGAATTCCAGCAGATGTCCTTGATTCAGTCGCCACTCCTAATATTGATAAGATCAGCGCTATTGGAGGATATACGGATGCAAGCATGGGTGGAGAAATCGGCGGATATTCTGAGACGCCGACTATCTCAGCAGTTGGCTATAATTCTCTATTGACGGGTGTATGGGCAAACAAGCATAACGTCTGGGGCAACAGCATTAAGAATCCGAATTACAACTACTGGACGGTTTTCAGAATGTTGAAAGAAGCTGATCCAACTAAGAAAACGGCGATATTTTCTACCTGGTTAGACAACAGAACCAAGTTGGTAGGGGCAAATTTACCTGCCACAGGAGATTTTACTTTTGACTACTATTTCGATGGGATGGAATTGGACACATTAAATTTCCCTCACGAAAAGGATAGAAAGTATATCTATCAGATCGATGAAGCGGTATCAAAGGAAGCTGCTAGATACATTCAAAAGGATGGTCCAGATATGTCATGGATGTATTTGGAATTTTCTGATGACATGGGACATGGCTTCGGAAATAGCCCGCAAATGATCGACGGCGTAGAAAAAGCAGATGTACAAATCGGACGTGTTTGGGAGGCTATTCAATACAGAGAAAAAACCTTCGGAGAAGATTGGTTGATCGTGATCACTACAGATCACGGAAGAACTGACGATGGCTTTGGCCATGGAGGGCATAGCCCAAGAGAGCGCTCTACATGGATAGTTACGAATTCTAAGTATACCAATTCGCATTTTGAGGGAACACCCCATATGGTGGATATTTTGCCTTCTATAGCCAATCATATGAATCTTTCTATTCCTAAGAAGATTGCTATGGAGCTAGACGGTACTCCTTTCATCGGTTCGGTGGAGGCTACTGCACTGAAAGCTGAACTGAAGAATGGAGAAATCTCGATGAACTGGGAATCACTTTCCAAAGGTGAAAAAGGAAGAGTTTGGGTATCGACGACCAATGAGTTCAAAACTGGCGGTTTGGACAACTACTGGCTAGTAGGCGAAGTTAATCTAGATGATAAGCAGAAGAAATTCTCGCTCAATGGGACTCAATCAGAGATTTTCAAAGTAGTACTTGAAACTCCATCTGGCTATCTTAATTACTGGATAGTTAAGTAGTTTGTTTAGAAATTAGTGCTTACTGAAAAGGGGTTAAACGAGCGTTTTATGCTGGTTTAACCCCTTTTTCAGTAAGCTAGACTAAGTTCTAATCCAAAATCACTTTTTCTTTTTTAGGATATTTCACTTCATACTGCAGAGGAATCACTTGCTGCTGTCCTGCAGGAATGGTGAGTAGCCAGGTGATTTTTCCTGTTTGGGGATCAAGTTTTCCTCCGGATAATTGCACCGTTTCTACTGAGATATCAGAATTCACCGATACCGGAATTTGATCCTCTACACTGATCGTGATAGGCTGGGATTTATTGTTTCTCACGGTGATTTCATAGCCACGAGTCTCTGTGATATTATTACCGATACTTCGCTTCTTCGAATACTCCTCGTTTTTCTCACGCTGAATCACAATACTTCTGTCTCTTCCCATGGATATGTTCAGCGTGTCCTGAAGCGCAGCAGCGTCCAAGATGGATTTGCCCACAAAACCATCTTCGAAGTACAAATTGCTTTCGCCTTGCAATAAGCTGTACTGACTCCAATCCGTGACCTGAGCTATTAGGAATGCATCATTGTCGAGTTTAGGAACAGCTGAATACTGGTATAGCGCTGGGATGTCGTAGGCCTTCAGATCTACAAGTGTTTTTTCACCATTTGACTTAATGGAATACGGCTCTGCAACTTCGATTTCTACCGTGGTTTGGTTTTCTATCACTGAGGTGGCAATACCGCTAGCTACTTCTACGCTCATCTGTGGAGAATTCAATCTTCGCTCTTTGTTCGATATATCCATTCCTGCAACTTTTCCTTGTAAAGAATTTCCTACGGAAACCACTTCATTTAACTCCATTATATCCACATTCATTCGCACATTCAGCACTGGAGAGTTGATATAGACTTCCCTTGGGGTGTAGCCGATGAAGGAAACGAGGAGCGAAGAGGCATTTGCTGGGAGTGTCAAGGAATAATTGCCATCAAAATCTGATGCCGTTCCAATGGTGGTACCCTTAACCAAAATGCTAGCTCCAGGAATAGCTTCGCCCGTTTCAGCATCTATTATTTTTCCAGACACAGCAGTGAAGTTTTGAGCTTTAGGGGTGTATGATGTCAATCGCGCATAGTTCAGCTCCCACTTGTCTAATTCTGGGATTTGACCACTTTGATTTGGATCGCCGTTGGAGAATCGAAGCTTCACATTTTTCCAATCCACACCGGTATTTTGAAAGACTTCCGCTTTGTAATTCAAGGAAAGTGGGGAACTCACATTTTTCACTCGCACATCATATTTGGGGTACCAGCCGGCATTTGCCACCAAGTAATTCAGCTCGAAGCTGGCCGATCCAGCACTTGCTGTTTTCACTCGGATTCGGATTTCAGAAGTGGATTTATTTCCGGATTCTCGCATCGCATTGATCTGATTTCTAAGCTTAGCGATCTCCAGCATCTCTTTCTGCATATTTTCCGTAATCTCCAATTCCTCATTCTTGATCTTCATCAGTTCGGAATCGTAAAATTCTATCGCTTGTTTCAACTCTGCGACTGTCGGTCCAGCTTGAGCACCCCCCAGTTTTTTATTGGCATTGAGTAGTTCGTTTTTCTCCTTCAGCACTTCCATTCGCCGGTTCTCTCTATTCTGATTACTTTGAATAGTCTTGATTTGATCTTCCAGATTTTTTACTTTTTCGCTCACTTCCACTTCCGTGAGGTAATCCATCCGTCTGTTTACAGCCTGAATCGTAAAATTCCCCAAGCCTTTCACCTGGATGCTTTTCTCATCTAGGTAGGGAGAAAGGCCCTTGATCAACACGAGGGACTCTCCTGCTGCAAGTTGGCCTTTAGCCGTTTCGAATACTTGAGCCCCCGAGAGGAAAACAGTTACTTCTTTAATCTCGGATTTGAAGGGGGTTTCCTTTATCTCTTGGGAAAAAGCTGTAAAGGCGAACAGAGAAAGTATCAGACTAAAAGAGAATTTTTTCATAGTTGAGGAGTTAAACTATTAATGACGTGATATTTCTACGCTTTATGAAATCCTGTGTTCATAAATCATCTGTTAAGATTTCAAAAGAGCGTCGATTCATAAATTATTTTCCTCCTAGTATAACTGGGTTTATTAACTTTGCGCACTTAAAATATCTTTTGACTTTCCGCTTTTCTGCATGACGATTACTCAAACCATAATCATTGCCATCATCGAGGGCTTGACCGAATTTTTGCCTGTTTCATCTACAGGACACATGATTTTGGCCTCTGCCGCGATGAATATTCACGAAGAGGAATTCGTCAAAACCTTTGAAATTTTCATTCAATTGGGCGCAATTCTGGCTATTGCACTGATGTATATCAAGCGATTTTTTCAGGGAATAAATATTTATCTAAAATTGCTGGCGGCATTTATTCCTACAGCGATTATAGGTTTGCTGGCCTATGATTATATCAAAGCGTATTTATTCAACCCGATTGTGGTTTCAGTTTCGCTGATCATTGGAGGTATCATCTTGATATTTATTGACAAAAAAGTAGTGAATCAAGAGACGACTGTCGATGAAGTAGAGGACATGACTTACAAGAATGCTTTCTTCATCGGTTTGTTCCAATGCCTTTCTATGGTGCCAGGTACTTCTCGCGCAGCTGCCACTATTATTGGAGGCGTTTTTAATGGCTTGAATAAAAAGCAGGCAACAGAGTTTTCTTTCCTTTTGGCAGTTCCTACAATGATGGCTGCTTCTGGATATGATCTGCTGAAGACAGATTTGGTCTTTACAAACGATCAACTTTTAATGTTAGCCATAGGAACAGTTGTAGCATTTATCACAGCTTGGTTCGCAGTAAAAGTGTTCCTGAAGTTTGTTTCAAAAAATGGCTTTACCGCTTTTGGATACTATAGAATTGCTTTGGGAATTTTGTTCTTGATCTTTATGTGGGGAACCGATTTGGGGTAATTTATAGAAACCCTCAGATCAATATCATTCTTTAAAGAAGCGTAAAAAGCCCGATTAGAATAATCTAATCGGGCTTTTTGTGTTTATGTAGTTGGTTTGGCATGTTTGCCTTCCCTGAATTCTTCCACCATTTTCTTGTTAAACGCCGGAAGATCTTTTGGGCTTCTAGAGGTAACCAGTCCGTTATCTACAACGACTTCTTCGTCCACCCAGTGCGCGCCTGAATTTTCAAGATCTTTTCTTATTGATTCAAATGAAGTTAAGGTACGGCCATTAGTCACCCCTGCTTGAATCAACATCTGAGGACCATGGCATATAGCAGCTACTGGCTTATGATCATCGAAAAAGCTTTTTACAAGATCTACCGAAGTCATATCCCGTCTTAATAAATCGGGATTGATCACTCCGCCAGGGATCATAAGTGAATCAAAATCTTTGGAGCTTACCTGATCAACTCGTGCATCTACTTTGATCTCATCACTCCAGTTGCCATTCTTCCAGCCTTTGATATGATCATTCTCTGGTGAAATAATAAATACTTCTGCACCTTCATGCTCAAGGGCACGTTTAGGTTCTACTAGTTCCGATTCTTCAAATCCATTTGTAGCAAGAATTGCTACTCTTACATCTTTTAATAAACTCATGGTAATCGTGGTTAAGTTGGTAATTAACTTTCTCGTAGAGAAAGTAGCTTCGGTTTAGAAGCAGTAATAGAATCACCAACACTATTCCAAAAAGTGAATCCTGCCTTATTGGATGTTAGGCAGGATTCAACTTGTTCAGGCATAGTATTAATTCCACAATCTGAGAACTCTAGTCACATAAGTGGGAGCTTATTGAAGTTCACTTGTGCATTATTTAAAGTCTAAGAAGTTTTTGCTAAGCCATTTTTCCTCCAAACTTATTTTGCACCAATCTCCTTTTATTGTTGATATAAAAATCTCTTCCGATTTCATGAGGTTATCTACTATCGCGTACTCAGTACCTGGACCACTCCTCACCCGAAGTACATTTGCATTAATTGTGGCTCGCTGTACATCTGTTGTGTATTTTCCATATACCCAGTGAGATTGGCTATTTGATATTTTCAGCCATCCATTTGATTCCTCATATATTCTTAGAATTGCTCCCAATTGTGCGGCTTCCCTATCAGAGGCCTTGGATGCAGAGCCACGGGGCTCAGTGCGAATATTAAGTGAATCAGCTGTGACGGCGACATATTTATCTATACCAGGAGGCTGATGAGGAATTGGGCTACTTTGAAGGGCTTGTTCCACCAGAGGTAGGAAATTGGTCATGCAATCTTCGACTTTATTTCCTCCAAAGAAATTAGTCCCTGGACAGGATTTATTTCCGCCAGTACCATTGTTACGTTTCCCAGTGCTCAGCTCAAACCAGTGATGATAAATAATGCTGAAGGTATTCACTGGAAGTCTAAATTTATCACAAAGAGCGGCTGTCATTTGGATAATAGCGAGTCGATGCTCATTCGACATGGTATCTCCATCTTTATCAAAATTGCCCATGTGTTCAATGCAAATAGAATCTCGATTAGCACCGAAAATGCATGCTGGAGTTGATTCCAATGATCTACCGGTCAGTATCGTTCCGTCTGGAAAACTGGTAAAATGCTGCCCAATATCACTCCAGCCGTTATTACGGACGTGATGATTTTTCATGGCTAATTGCCTTTGGAAGTGATTATTTCCATTGAAATGTGTGTAACTCGGGCTCCAGGTATGATGCTGCTGAACAGTGAGAATTGTACGTGCAATTCGCTGAGATTGAATCCAAGGAATGAATTCAGCTATGCTCATTTTCAAAAAACCATTTTTACTTTCCATGCTCATTTCATATTAAAAGTGAAAAATTCTGATTATCAATTTAATGAGATTTGATTAATCATTGAAAATGAACAGATTATAATTTGATCCCAAAGTAAATTTCTTACTTCGATAGTGTTGAGAAACTGCTGTTACTTTTTGGTATTTTTCCAGAACTAATTAATCCTTGAACCATGACCGTAGATTTGATCAAAAATTACTTCTGGCTAATCAAGACGTAGGACAAGATTGTGTTCTATGTGAAATCATCTACGGCCTTTGCGGAAAAAGCTATCAAAAAAAAGCCCCATCAAAATCAATTGATGGGGCTTTGAATACATTAAGTATCTCTTAATTTCCTTTTTCTCCGATAGAGATCATTGCACATCTGAAACCAATGTGATTGGTAGCAGAATCCTGATGCATAAATCTTCTGGTACCTGGAGCTAACCAATACGTTACATCTCTCCAAGATCCGCCTTTATAAACTCTAAGTTCATCTGTAAGCATAGAGGTTTGATAAGTATCTTGTTCATCGTCGACACCAGTATTTCTCACTGGGTTAAGGTCATCAAAGTCTTGGTAAGATAATGGACGGTAAATATCCTGAACCCATTCGTTCATGTTTCCAGCCATATGATACAATCCGAAATCATTTGGAGCCATATCATATACGTTAGTAGGGATGATATCTCCGTCATTTCTTTGTCCACCTGAAATTCCGCCGTAATCACCTCTACCTCTTTTGAAGTTGGCAAGGAAGTCACCTTGCTTACCTTTTCTCTTTACATTGTACGGGTTACGAACACCTCTTCCATCCCAAGGATAGATTCGGCCATATTCCTGATTTTCGTCTAGGTATTGAGTACCGATCATTGCCTTAGCAGCATATTCCCATTCTGCTTCTGTTGGTAGTCTATAGTCAGCTAGTGCAACTCCTCTTTCAATAAGTTGAGTTTTGGTAAATGTGGAGTCAATACCTCTTTCTTTACGGATAATTTCCTGAACGAATTCAGTTCTCCATTTAGAGTAAGCATTTGCTTGAGTCCATGAAACACCAGCTACAGGGTAAAAGTTGAAACCTGGAAATCTGAAATAGTATGACTGATACATGTCATTGAAACTCATTTCACCACCTGCCCATACATTATCTTTAGGCTCAAGTTTAAGAAGTGAATCAGCACTTACTTTTTTGCCCATATTGAACAAGTACTCTCGGTAGTCATTATTAGTGACTTCAGTTTCATCCAGATAGAAGTTTGAAAGTGTTACAGTTCTTTCCTGATTATCACGGAAAGCCATTACATCTTCCTCTTGCGAACCTAGAACGGCTCTACCTCCTTGGATAAATTTCAAGTTTGGTCCTGGAATTTGCTCGGCATTCTTGGCTACAAAAAATTGAGTAGAATCGTTTTCATCAAAACTGAATTCTGCTCCAGTGGTCGCACTTTTTTTGCCAGGCTTGTTAGCAGTTCTTCTGCCATAGCCAGGAGTTTTGTTACAAGAGGTCAAAATAGAGCTTCCGACTATCGCCAAAGCTGCTACCCACATTCCCCAAGATTTGTTACTCAGACGCATATATGTAATTGTTTAAGGTCTTTTTCAGTGTGCTAATATAATTGCAATGTAATGCACTTGCAATGATTTGGGATGAAGTCCTCGTATTCCATTTGCCAAAAAACAGCTAGAATCCCAGAATATCAACAAAATCGATAGGCAAATCTGCAATTTTTATGCCATTAAAATTATTTCAAAATCATGCATCATTCATCTCCTTAAGCTTAATCTGGGCCTTAGAAATGGTAGAAACATTTGATAATGTAAGAATTAAACGATTTTTGTACTCCTTTATTTTGCAAAGTTTACTATTCATCTGTGCAAATCGCATAACTTTTTGGAAAATATCTGAGGAATAGTAATCGTCTCGGGTAGATGGTAGTAAATGGCACTTCATGAGATTGCCTTTCAATACAAGTTTCTCAACCCCAAGCTTTTCTGCCTTCCAACGCAAGCGTACAGTTTCCATCAGATCCACTACAGATTCAGGCAGTGGGCCGAATCTATCCAACAGCATGGTAGAAAATTTTGCCAATTCCTCTTCATTCTTGATCGCATCAAGCTTGGAATAAAGGCCTAATCTCTCACTGATATTTCCCACATACTCTTCTGGAATCAATAGCTCCAAATCTGTTTCTATAGTACAATCCTGAACCAGCACTTTGACTTGCTCAGCCAATTCTGTTTCAAATAAAGCTGCAAACTCATTTTCCTTCAATTCCTGGACAGCCTCATCGAGGATTTTGTGATACATTTCAAAGCCTAGATCGGTAATGAATCCACTTTGCTCAGCTCCCAGTAAATTTCCAGCGCCTCGAATGTCCAGATCTTTCATCGCTACCTTGAATCCATCTCCTAAGTCTGAGAACTCTTCCAGTGTTTGCATGCGCTTTCTAGCTTCTGCCGTCAAACCTGACATCGGTTGAGTAAGCAGATAGCAGAACGCCTTCTTGTTACTCCGACCCACTCTTCCACGCATCTGGTGCAAATCACTCATACCAAACATATGAGCGCGGTTGATGATTATTGTATTGGCATTTGGGATGTCTAGCCCAGATTCAATTATGTTGGTAGAAACGAGTACATCGTATTCGTGATGGATAAAATCTACCATGACCTTTTCCAGCTTTTTCCCATCCATCTGACCATGAGCACCTGCCACACGCGCATCAGGCACGAGTTTCATGATCAAGTTGGCAATAGAGTCAATCTCTCCTACACGGTTGTGCACGAAGAAAACCTGACCTCCTCGTCTCAATTCGTAAGAAATAGTATCCCGGAGTACTTCTTCTTGAAATGTCTGAACCTCGGTTGTAACCGGCTGGCGGTTTGGCGGAGGAGTAGCAATTACTGATAAATCTCTTGCTCCCATTAGGGAAAAGTGTAAGGTCCTTGGAATAGGCGTAGCGGTTAAAGTCAACACATCTACGTTTAAACGCAGATTTTTCAATTGATCTTTGACTTTCACACCAAATTTCTGTTCCTCATCAATTACCAAAAGCCCCAAATCTCTGAAGACAATATCTTTATTGACAATCCTATGCGTACCTATTAGGATATCGATCTCTCCGGTTTTCACCTGAGCGATGATTTCTTTGATCTCTTTAGCAGTTCGAAAGCGATTGATGTATTCGATTTTTACAGGAAAATTTTCCAATCGCTCACTGAAAGTCTGGTAATGCTGCATAGCCAGAATTGTAGTAGGCACCAAAATGGCAACTTGCTTACGATCATTTACTGCTTTGAACGCTGCACGGATCGCAACTTCAGTTTTCCCAAATCCCACATCACCACAAACCAGTCTATCCATTGGATAGGACTTTTCCATATCAGTTTTGACGTCCTGAGTAGCGATAGCTTGATCTGGCGTGTCTTCATAGATGAAAGAAGATTCCAGCTCGATCTGAAGTACAGAATCTGGATGGAAAGCAAAACCTGCAGCAGATCTTCGCTTCGCATAAAGCGCAATCAAGTCCTTGGCTATGTCCTTAACTTGTTTTTTAGCTCTGGATTTTTTGTTTTCCCAGTCTGGTGAGCCAAGCTTGGACATGGATGGTGCAGTGCCTTCCTGTCCAGAGAATTTCGAGATTTTATGTAAAGAGTGAATATTTACATAGAGCAAATCATCATCTCGAAAGACTAATCGTACAGCTTCCTGCATTTTGCCTGCTACGTCCACTTTCTCCAAACCCGCAAAACGCCCAACTCCATAATCCACATGGACGATGTAATCGCCTGGATGAAGAGCTTTCAGTTCCTTAATAGTAAGGGCTTTTGATTTACTGGCTTTGTCGCGGGTTTTATAGCGATGGAATCGCTCAAAAAGCTGGTGGTCTGTAAAGCAGGCGATTTTGGACTGTCTATCTTCAAAACCTTCGCGCAAGCCGAGAAGCATACTTTGTACTTGCAACGTAGGATCTAATTCCTTGAAAATCCCTAGCAGTCTATCGATTTGCTTAGCATTTTCGGCAGTTAGTATATTGACAAATCCTTTCTTTTCATTCTCAGAAAGTTGCGCAACCAATAAGTCAAAGTTCTTATTGAATGATGCCTGGGGCTGCGATTCCCATGTGAACGGCTTGGCATTTTTCAAATAAAACTGCTTGCCAAATTCCACCCTTGAAAAGTTAGCAGATGTCGCCGCAAAGTCAGATCCTTTATCAAATAAGTCCCCAGGTCCGAGGACAACTTTTGTATTGTTTGTTTTGTGGACGATTTGATCAAAAGCCAAGGAAGCTTTGTGAAAGCACTCGTCCATTACATCCAAGGTCAGCTGATAATCTTTGATCCACACGATCGTCTGCTCAGGCAAAAAGCCCAGAAATGACTGCCTGACCTCTTGAAGAAGTTTGGTTTGAACATTCGGGATCAGCGCTATTTGCTCTACACTTGCAATGGAAAGCTGCGTCTCAGGATCAAAAGTCCGGATGCTTTCTATCTCTTTCCCAAAAAGCTCTAGTCTATAAGGGCTCTCGTTTGAAAATGAAAACACATCCAAAATCCCTCCACGAATCGCGAATTGCCCTGGTTCATAGACAAATTCAGTTCGTTCAAAATCGTAGCTAGCCAGGATTTCAGTGACGAACTCCATGTCTACTTGCTCTCCAACTTTGGCCGAAAAGGTATTTTCCTGAAGCGAACGCTTGTTGATTACCCGCTCATAGATTGCTTCTGGATAGGTGATGATAATTCGTGATTTGCCTTTCTCTTCAAGTACGAGATTGAGAATCTCCGAACGCATCAGCACATTTGCATTGTCGATCTCCTCATATTGATACGCCCTCTTGAAACTCGAAGGGAAGATCATGTGCTCTTCACTATCCAGCAAATTCTGAAGATCAGAATTGAGGTAAGCAGCCTCCTCTTTGTCCTGTGCAACGATAAGGTGGATTCCACCTTTGCTCGCATAAAGAGCCGCAAATAGCACCATATCCAAACTGCCTGATAATCCCCTTATCTGGTAAGTAAGCTTATCGCCACTTGAAATCTCATGCGCGATAGTTTGAAAAATGGGGTCTGATTGATAGATTGAAAGAAAGTCCTGACGATCCAATAGTTTGTGATTTTAATGCTAGGTTGGTGGGTCAAAGTTACTGCTTTATGAATTCTTACGATTGATTCCCAGCTCCTTTTCCCAGCTAATAAACATTTGAAGTAGATAAGAGTTCACAATAAATAAATGACTCCTATGCGATTAGAACTCTCTTGTCAGGTAAATCAAGACTTTTTGAAAGTCAAAGCAGGCTTCAATGAATCTCTTTTTGCTAAACTAAGCCCTCCATTTCCTCCCGTCAACCTAGTAAGGTATGATGGATCAGAAACGGGAGATATGGTGTCGATGGAGCTGAATTTCTTTTTTTTCAAGCAGAAATGGACGAGTACAATCACTGATAATCACACCAATTCTAAAGAATACTATTTCGTGGATGAAGGGGTAGAATTGCCTTTTTTCCTAAAAAGCTGGAAACATAAGCACAGGATCATCAAAGAGGGACATAGCACAATTATTAGAGATGAAATAGAATTTAAAGCACCTTTTGGGCTTTTGTCTTTGCTGCTTTATCCTGCTCTTTACATTCAGTTTGCCTATAGAAAACCTATTTACAAAAAGGTGTTTGCTTAAATTTCTACTAAGTTTTCACAGTTTGGGATCTCGCAATCCCCGTACAGCACCAGTGAATGGCTTTTGATAGTTGATCTGAAAGATTTACCAATTTCGTCCTTGATTTCGTTGATTTTTGGATCAGAAAATTCCCTGATTTTACGACATTGATTACACACATGATGATCATGATGCTTGTAGGTCAGCGCTTGTTCATAGAGCGCTACTTTGTCTTTGAATTGGTGTTTGACGGCTAGTCCACTTTCTACGAGAAGGTCAAGTGTGTTGTAAATGGTCGCTCGGCTAATGGTATAACCCTTATTTCTCATACTTAGAAATAGACCTTCTACGTCCATATGCTCATCTTCTGGAAGCGAGTAAAGTTCGTCGATTACTGAAAATCTTTCAGGAGTTTTCCTGCTTCCTTGTTTGGTAAGAAAGTTTTCAAAGATTTTTTTAGCCTTTTCTATTAGGGCCTTGTCTGCCATAGGGTCAAAATAATTTGAAATAAAGATGAGTCATTATCCATTTTTTGGCAAACCTGAGGCCATAATCGCAGTAATTTGGTTTCAATCTAATTAAAACTAACTCGCTTGATTCTGCTAATGCTCGGAGTGAAATCATTAGATTTTAAAGGTCATTTCATCTAAAACCCAAAAAACCGAGTAACTTATTTGTGACATCAGGGTTTCATTAGTATATGAATAAACGCTTACCACTTTTCCTCTTCCTTCTACTGGCTACGCAGATTCTCTGTATAGGTCAAGTGCCTGGGTTTTTTATGAAAGAGGATAAGCGTAAGGTTGTTATTCCATTTTATGCTTCAAATAGTCTGATCATTATTCCCGTTTCAATCAACGGAAATACGCCTCTAAATTTCTTAGTTGATACTGGGGTTCGTTCTAATATTTTATTCAGTAAAATACTTGGTGACGCTCTGGAACTAGAGTACACTAGGCGATTGAAACTTGTGGGAGCAGATGGGAATGATGACCTGATGGCATCGGTTTCTCCCATTAATCACTTTGATGTTGGACCAGTAGAGGGGATATTCCAAAGTATACTTGTCCTAGAGGATGAGTTTATAGAGTTGGAGTCTGTTATTGGGATTCCTATTTATGGGATTTTAGGTTCTGAGTTTTTCAAATTCAATCCTGTCAAAATCAACTATGACAAAGGGGAAATATCCTTTTTCAGAACTAGTGCAATGAAATGGAGGCCTCTTTTTTATAGAAAACTAGCTATGAGTATTGATGATAACAAACCTTATATCAATGCTGAAGTGAGGCAAAAGGACGGTTCATTTATTTACCCTAAGTTACTAATCGACACTGGCGCAAATCATGGTTTATTGCTTAATCGAGAAACTACAGATGAAATTACCATGCCTCCGCTATTTATAGCATCAGCTTTGGGCCAGAGTTTAGGAGGCGTTTTATATGGATTTATTGGTCGAGTGGATTATATGAAATTGGCCAATTTCAAATTGGATGAAGTGCTCACTTCTTATCCTGATGAAACGCCTTTTAGCTATGTGATTCAAAACTCGGGCCGTTATGGGAGCTTGGGCGCAGAGGTATTGGGCAGGACAAGACTTATTTTTGATTACCCTAGAAATCGCCTTTTGGTGCGAAAAGCTGAGAATTTTTATACGCCTTTCGAATACGATATGAGCGGAATGTCATTGAAAAAGATCCCAAATGATGATAATCGGATATACGTTTCAGAAATTAGACCAGGATCTCCTGCCCAGCGTGTAGGCATTTTGGCTTTCGATGAAATATTAACGATAAACAAAGTACCAACCTTCATTTGGGAGCTAGGAGAAATCAATAAGTTGTTAAGATCGGAACCAGGAAAGGAGATTACTTTAGAGGTTCGTCGGTATGAAGGAGATGATCTCACCAAATGGGAAGATCACAAATTCACCTTTACCCTGAGGAAGCAGATTTAGCCGGCTTTTAGATTGAATTAAGATAAAAACGGTAATTTTGAGTGAAGGAAGGGGGAATAATCCAACCTCTTTTTCTTAAATACGTGAGTAATCAAGTTGTAAAAATCAATTATAAAACATGAAAAAATTCCTTATTCCTATTCTGATTTTGTTGGTCGTGGGCATTTTTGTCTATACTAAAGCCGTAGGGACGTATAATACTTTTGTCCAAACAGAAGAAGTGATCAATGGCCAGTGGGCTGAAGTGGAGACACAGTATCAAAGAAGATCTGATCTTATTCCTAATTTGGTAAGTACAGTGAAAGGTTATGCAGAGTTTGAGCAAGAGACTTTGACTGGTGTGATCGAAGCAAGAGCAAAAGCTACTTCAGTAAATGTAGATGCATCGAATCTTACTCCTGAAAAATTGGCTGAATTCCAAGGTGCACAAGATCAGCTTGGCGGTGCTTTAAGTAGGTTGTTGGTAAGCGTAGAGCGTTATCCGGAACTTAAAGCCAATCAAAACTTCCTAGAGTTACAAGCTCAACTTGAAGGCACAGAAAATAGAATCGCTGTAGCTAGACGTAACTTCAATCAGTCTGTTCAGGATTACAATTCAAATCTTAGAACATTCCCGAACAACATCTTTGCGGGCTGGTACGGATTTGAGCAGAAAGGCTATTTTGAGGCCACTGCAGGATCCGAAAATGCACCTACAGTTCAGTTTTAATACCAATTAATCATGTCTGAGAAATTATTCTCAACGGCAGACCGGGAAGCTATCGTTAATGCGATCCGGTCTGCTGAAGTTTCCACCTCTGGAGAAATCCAAGTTCATATAGAAAGTCGTTGCAAAGTCGAGGTACTTGATCGTGCTGTGAAGGTATTTGACACCCTTAAAATGCATCAGACAAAAGATCGCAATGGGGTTTTATTCTACCTTGCCGTAGTTGATAAGCGCTTTGCAATTTTAGGCGATAAAGGCATCAACGAAGTAGTTCCAGAAGATTTCTGGGAAAAAATAAAAGAACACATGGCTGGCTTATTTAAGCAGGGTCAATTTACACAAGGTCTGATCGACGGCATTCATATGGCCGGCGAGCAACTTGGAACGCATTTCCCTTATCAGGGTGATTCAGACATAAACGAGCTTCCTGATGAGATTTCTTTTGGGTCCTAAGACCCACCCTCTTTTATTACTATTATTTCTTTTCTCTCTTGGCCTTCAGGCCCAGGACTTTCCTCCTGCGCCCAATCCACCAAGATTAGTGAATGATTTCACCAACACCCTTTCAGCGGCTGAAGCGGGACAATTGGAAAGTAAATTGGTTGCTTACAATGACAGTACATCCACGCAGATTGCGATTGTGATGATGCGCTCTGTAGGTCAATATGACATTTCTGATTATGCTTTTCGCCTTGGCCAAGCATGGGGGATCGGTGGTGGAGAAAATGACAATGGAATCTTGATTCTTGCCGCAATGGACGATCGTAAGGTTTTCATTGCAACTGGTTATGGAATGGAGGGAGCTGTTCCTGATGCATTGGCAAAACGTATCGTGGAAGGTTTGATTCTGCCCAATTTCCGTAAAGAAGCATATTATGAAGGTCTTAATGAGGCTACTGATATGATTTTCAAGTTAGCATCTGGCGAATACACAGCTGAGGATATAGAGTCGCAAGGCAATAGTGGCGGAGCCATTTTCATGATCCTTTTCTTCATTTTCATCTTTGTGATTCTACCTCTATTGAGAAATAGAAATGATAATAATAACCACATGGGTGGCAGAGGTGGAGGAGTAGGCATCTGGAGTACTATCCTGCTGGCAAATATGCTAGGCGGCGGTCGTGGATATTCTGGCGGCGGCGGCTTCGGTGGCGGCGGAGGATTTGGCGGCGGCGGAGGCGGCGGCTTCGGAGGTTTCGGAGGCGGTGGCTTCGGCGGTGGTGGAGCTGGCGGCGGCTGGTAAAAGGGTTGGAATTAAGACAGTAGACAGGTGTCCGAAGAACGAAGTAGCCTAAATTCTAGCTTTAGACAAATTCTATTTTAGTTTGTCGTTTTTAATATAATGAAGCATTTATTGTATATAAGTATAGAGCACCTTCTTTTTGAAGGTGCTTTTTTTGTGTCAAAGTGGATAGCGTTTAATTATCCTGCTACTCCAGAAGCAGGATCTTTCCAAAAGCATTTTTGCACGTCAGTCTAAAAGAATTACACAATCAAAATAGAATTTTGGCCTTCCTTTCTAAGCCTTATTCACAAATCTTTTTTTTGCGTAAAATAATCGGAGCTTATCCTTCAATTGGGTAATAATAGTTTATATCCTAAATAAATACGTAGAAAAATACGTATTTATACGTAATTTTCTTTAAGTTTAGCCAAGATTTTAAGCCAAAATGATTTCAGTTTCCGAAGCCTTAGATTTAATTAAAACTCACTCAGGACAGCTGCCTACTGTAAAGATGCAGTTAAGGGACTCCTTTGGTTGTTTTGTGGCAGAAGAGATAGTGGCGCCCATCAGCCTACCGTTTTTTCGACAATCAGCCATGGATGGTTATGCTTTTCGATTTGGAGAAATCAGTGAACTAGAAATCATAGGAGAATGCAAGGCCGGAGATGCACTGGATTTTGAGCTTCAAGCAAATCAGGCAGTGAGAATCTTTACAGGTGCTCGTGTGCCCGATCAAGCAGACACAGTCGTCATGCAGGAACATGTTGAGGCGAATGGTAAGAATATATCCATACTTCAACTACCCGATAAATCTGCCAATGTGCGGGAAGTCGGCGAACAAATAAAGGCTGGTGATCAAGTGTTGCCAGCTGGGACAAAAATAAATGAATCAATAATTGGTTTTTTGGCCAGTTTTGGAATCACGGAGGTTTTAGTCTTTAACAAACCCAAAATTACGTTGATCGTAACCGGAAATGAACTTCAGGAGGCTGGAAGTCCCCTGCAGCCCGGATGCATATATGAAAGTAATGCGATCATGCTGGAATCTGCCCTGAAGTCACGAGGCTTTGCTTCAGTGCGGATTTTAAAGGTTGAAGATGATCTGGAAGCAACGAAAAAAATCATTGCTGAAGGACTTGAGGATGATATGCTGCTGATCTCTGGTGGTATTTCTGTTGGCGATTATGACTTCGTCAATGCCGCTTTGCAAGCAAATGGAGTTCAAGAGATTTTCTACAAAGTGAATCAAAAACCAGGGAAGCCACTTTGGTTTGGCAAAAAGGAGAAGACACTTGTCTTTGCCTTGCCTGGAAATCCAGCTTCTTCATTGACCTGTTTTCTGATCTATGCCTTCTCAGCATTGAAAATTATGTCAGGCAATCCTGATATAGACTTAAATTTCCAGACTGGAGTTCTGAAACATCGCACATATAATAAGTTTGGGAAGACTCTTTTCATACTTGGAACTGAGAAAAATGGGGAGCTGGAAATCTATCCTAAGCAAGCTTCTAGTATGTTGATTTCTTATGCTTTGGGAAATGCCTTGGTGATGATTCCTGAGCAAAGGGAAGAACTTGAAGCAGGTGAATCAGTGCAGTTCTTGCCCATAAATAGAAATTAGGATGATCGATTTTCACGACCCTGTTTTCATACTTATTTTCTCTGCTATTCTTGCAGTGGTTGCATTTATGTATGCAAGTGTGGGCCATGGAGGTGCAAGTGGCTATCTCGCGATGATGGCTTTGGCCGGAGTTCCTCTGATGGTGATGAAGCCAACAGCTCTATTACTAAATATTTTCGTGGCGGGAATCTCCTTTGTGTTTTTTCGTCAAGCCAAGCATTTTCGCTGGAAACTTTTTTATCCATTTGCCATCACGTCGATTCCGGCGGCTTTTGCCGGCGGCATGATCACCATCAACGCCACATTGTATAAGCAGATTCTAGGAGTATTTCTGCTGATTGCGATTTTAAGAATTTTGGGTGTTTTTGGGAAAACTAACTCAGATCAAAATGAACCTGTCAAAACTTATCTCGCATTACTGATTGGTTTGGCAATAGGTTTCTTCTCAGGAATGATCGGCATAGGTGGAGGCATTATCTTGAGTCCAGTGATCCTATTGCTGCGCTGGGGAAATATGAAAGAGGCTGCTGCGGTTTCGGCCTTATTCATCTGGGTCAATTCTGTTTCCGGAGCTTTGGGATTTGTACTCGGTGGGGGAGAAATTCCCATGGAAGCCAGTTTCCTCATTCCTGCGGCTGTACTTGGTGGAACTTTTGGGGCGATTTACGGAGCTAAAAAGTTCTCTAATGTGACCTTGAAATACATTCTTTCCATTGTGCTTTTTATAGCTTTTATAAAATTAATGACTGTTTAGACTATGGAGAAATCTCAGGAAATAACGGCTTATGTGCTCTGTGGAGGGAAAAGCGTTCGCATGCAAGCGGAAAAAGGCTTGGTTCTCTACAAAGGCAAACCCTTTATCCGTTGGATTATTGAGGCGATTATGCCGATTACTTCCAATATTATTTTGGTGACCAGCAATGGAGATTATAGTTTGGTTGGCCTGCCGATGATCGAGGACTCTTATGCAGAAAAAGGGCCTGTGGGCGGAATTTATACCGCATTGAAGCATAGCAAAACAACGCGAAACCTGATTCTCAGCTGTGATATTCCGAAGATCACCACTGAGCTACTTAGAAATCTGTGCGATGAAAGCGAGGAAATTGAAGCTTCGGTGACCTTTCTCTGCGATGCAAAAAATGATTATCCGCTGATCGGTGTTTATAATAAATCAGCCTTAAAAACCTTTGCTGATGCCATATCAAGTAATAAATTAAAGCTTTGCCCGCTAGTGAATATGATCTCGCATCAGAAAATCAGCATCAATTCTGATCAGAAATCTCTGGTTCAGAATATCAATAGCAAAGCAGAATTACAGTCTCTCAACCTACTTGACCTATGACAACTATTACAGGAAAATACCCTAAAGTCACCCTCCTCGGTGCCGGCCCTGGCGATCCGGAGCTACTTACGCTCAAAGCCGTCAAAGCGCTGAACGATGCCGATGTAGTGCTGTATGACTCTTTGGTGAATGTGGAAATCCTCAAACATGCGAATCGTGCTTTGCTGGTTTTTGTAGGAAAAAGAAAGGGAAATCACAGTCACACTCAGGATGAAATCAATGAGATGATCGTGAATTATGCAAAAGAATTTGGGCATGTGGTGCGAGTGAAAGGCGGAGATCCTTTTGTATTTGGAAGAGGAAAGGAGGAAGAAATCTATGCACAGGAATGCGGGATAGAAACGGAGATTATTCCGGGTATTTCATCTAGTGTAGCGGTGCCAGCTTCGGTAGGAATTCCTGTGACGGCAAGAGGCGTTGCCGAAAGTTTCTGGGTAATCACTGGGACGACTAGCGATAGAGAGCTTTCTAAAGATCTATCCTTAGCTGCGCAATCAACCGCTACAGTGATCGTCTTGATGGGAATGAGCAAGCTTGCTGAGATCGCTCAGATTTATAAATCGGTAGGAAAGGCAGATTTGCCTGTGGCGATCATTCAAGACGGCACCAAATCCGAGCAAAAAGAAGTAGTGGGAACTATCGAGAATATTCTCGAAATATCCCAAAAACAAGGAATTGGTGCTCCGGCTGTCATTGTAATTGGTGAGGTCGTTCACTTGGCCAAAGGCAGAACTGCGGTGAAGGAAGACTGGGTGCTAGAGGATGAGTTTATCTTTCAAAACTTGAATACCTTGCCATTTATTAATTAATCCGAGCGATCTGTATTAAATTGAAGCTATGATTACCATAAACTACTTTGGAAATATTGCAGAAGCTGCGCAGAGTGACTCCGAAACGCTGGACTTGAAGTCTGTGAGTTTGGAGGATCTGCTGAGCTTGCTGGATACCAAATATGGTATTAGCAAATTCCAATTTCAAGTGGCCGTTAATCGCAAAATCATCTCGACTAAACAAGGCTTGAGCCTGTCGGATCGAGACGAGATCGCATTGCTTCCCCCATTTTCAGGAGGGTAAAAATGGAAAGATTCCAACGACAGACGATTCTTCCCGGCATAGGGATATCCGGTCAGCAAAAGTTGCAGAATAGCAAGGTGCTGGTGGTCGGTGCAGGAGGTTTGGGTTGCGCCGTGTTACCTTATTTGGCCTCGGCGGGAGTTGGTAGTCTGGACATAGTAGATGGGGATAAAGTTGAGTTAAGCAATCTGCACAGACAGGTTTTATATTCAGAGAAATCTATTGGTGAGTTCAAGGTTTTTGAATCTGAAAAGGCCTTGAGTTCCATGAATTCAGAACTTACTATTACTACATATCCGGTTTTTCTCACCCAAGAAAATGTGGAGAACTTGTTATCGGAAAATGATCTGGTAATAGATGCGACGGACAATACCGAAGTAAGATATATACTAGATGAGGCCTGTAGAGTAGCTGGAAAGGCGATGATCTACGGTTCTATTTTCCGTTTTCAGGGACAGGTTTCGGTTTTCAATTACCAGGGAGGGCCTTCCTATCGTAGTCTTTTTCCAGAGGAAGATCAAAGCTCGCTGAATTGTGCGGAAGCCGGAGTATTGGGTACTACAGTGGGAATGATCGGGATGCTTCAGGCTAATGAAGCGTTGAAGATTATCCTGGGAATCGGAGAAATCCTTTCAGGGAAAATCCTGATTTATAACATGCTGAAGAATGATCAGCAGATCTTTGAATTGGCAATTCAAGAGAAGGTAATTTCTGAAAAAGCGATATCGCCAACGATAGATTTGATCTCAGCGGAAAAAGCCTTGGTAGAAGGAGGTCTTCTGCTAGATGTTCGTGAGCTTGGGGAAAAGCCAGTTGTTGACTTAGCTAATTGTATTCAGATTCCGCTTTCAGTTTTAGAGAGTAGATTGGATGAAATCTCGAAGGAAGCAAAGATTACTGTTTTCTGCCAATCAGGAACACGTGCGATTTCGGTAGCTAAAATTCTAAAGAAGGCAAATTTTCAGCAAGTGAAAGCCATTCGTGGTGGAGCTTCAGATGTAGTGAAATTGATAGAAAATGAAGTTAAGAGTGTTGAAATACAAGATTAGAAAGGCGGGTTTTTTAGAACAAATCCCCCTTGCCCCCTTTGAAAAGGGGGAGTCGGCATACCATATAATAATTGACTATTATTCCGCGATTGTAATTTAAGTTATCCACATTCACATATAGAATATAACCTGTTAATTCTTGGTTGTTTTTTAGAAATAAATAGAGGCCAGATGAAAAAAGTATTTCTTGAAGGAGCGATTTCTTCAGCATTCATAGCAGACTCGATTGCGAAGCATCAAAGCAAGCATAGCATCGGAGCGCATAATATTTTCCTAGGACAGGTTCGTGCGGATGAAGTGGGCGATCAGAAAGTAGTGGCCATAGAATACACGACTTATGAGGAAATGGCCAATGAAAAGCTTCATGAAATTCGGGAAGCTGCTTTCGAGAAATTTGATCTGACTTGCCTGCACATTTACCACAGTTTGGGTACTGTGAAAGTCGGGGAGATTTGCATTTTCGTCTTCGTTTCCTCGCCAAGGAGAAAGCAGGTTTATGAAGCCACCGAATGGCTAGTGAATAAGGTGAAGGAGGAAGTTCCGATCTTCGGCAAGGAGATTTTGGATAACGAAGAGCATCAATGGAAAGTAAATAGTTGAAAAATGCACATTCGCTTTTCTACATATAAAGTGTTTCAAGAATTGGTAAACTTATCCATTGAGGCCACTTCGGTCTTCGGTCACCCGTCTTTCAGCCTGTTGATCAAAGAAACTGCGTATAATGGCATTCTCTCTTTTAAGAATATAAACAAATGGTAGACATCACACATAAAGTCACGACACTTCGCACGGCAAAAGCTCAAGCGATTGTACATGTCAGTTCTGCTGAGACCATCGCGGCTGTGGTGGAAAACCGGGTACCAAAGGGAAATGTCTTCGAAATGGCGAAGGTTGCCGGGCTTTTCGCAGTGAAAAATACGCATATCACCATTCCAGATTGTCATCCCCTTCCGGTGGAATACACTGCTGTGGAATATGAGATCGATGGGCTAGAAATTCGGATTTATATCACGGTAAAGACCGTGTACAAAACTGGAGTCGAAGTAGAAGCCATGCATGGAGCATCGGTGATTGCCTTGACTATGTACGATATGCTTAAGCCGATCGATAAGGGGATTGTTATCCGTGAAATTGGTCTGGTGGAGAAAACTGGTGGAAAATCCAGTTTCAAAGACAAAAACCCAAAGCTGATTCAAGCGGCGGTGATCGTCTGTTCGGACTCTATTTCCAAGGGAATAAAAGAAGATCGGGCTGGTAAAGTGATTGTGGATAAGTTGAAATCACATGGAGTGGAAGTAACTTCCTATGAGGTGATTCCAGATGAGATAGAGCAAATCAGAAGCAAGGCATTTGAGCATTCGGAGAAGAATCAATTGGTTATTTTCACGGGTGGAACTGGGTTGTCGAAGCGGGATGTAACGCCAGAGGCTTTGGAACCGATTTTGGAGCGAAGAATTCCAGGTATCGAGGAAGCGATCAGAAGTTACGGACAGAAGATTATGCCTTTTGCGATGCTTTCGAGATCTGTGGCGGGGACAATTGGTGACAGCATTATTTTGGCTTTGCCAGGATCGACCAATGGAGCGAAAGAATCAATGGATGCGGTTTTCCCACATGTGTTGCATGTATTTAAAATATTTAAAGGAGCGAATCATGACCCAATCGGGTAATATTCAAGAGCTGAGAGATAAGTTTGGGAGAGTTCACAATTACTTGCGGATTTCCCTGATCGAGAAGTGTAATCTGCGCTGCAGCTACTGCATGCCCGCCGAAGGAATTCCTTTAAGCCCCAAAGCTCACTTGATGAGTGCGGAGGAAGTGCTGGAATTTGCTCGGATTTTTGTTGGATTGGGCGTGAATAAAATCCGACTCACAGGCGGGGAACCTCTGCTTCGAAAAGACATAGGAGTAATTCTCGAAGGACTTTCGAAAATGCCCGTGGATCTCTCTATTACTACCAATGGTTTGCTGATGGATAGGCATGTGGATAACTTCCAAAAATTACGAATCAAAAAGATTAATTTTAGTCTGGATACCTTGAAGGAGGAGCGCTTTCAAGAACTTACCCGAAGGACAGGTTTCCAAAAAACCTTGGATAACTTCGAGCTACTTCATGACAAGGACTTTGACCTGAAAATTAACACGGTACTGATCAAAGGAATCAACGACGATGAGCTGGTCGATTTGGTAAATATGACCAAGGACTACAAGGTTTCAGTTCGCTTTATAGAATTTATGCCTTTCGACGGAAATAGCTGGGATAGATCCAAGATGGTTTCCGAAAAGGAAGTTTTGGATCAATTGGGGGCTCACTTCGGAGTGGAACGAATAGCATCACTTCCAAATGAGGACAATTTCACTGCTCGCAAATTTAAGATTGCTGGATACAAAGGAGATTTCGGGATCATCTCTTCGGTGACCAATCCCTTCTGTGGAAGCTGCAACCGGATTCGCCTGACGGCAAACGGACGCATTAAAAATTGTCTTTTTTCCAATCAGGAAACCGATTTGCTAGCCGCGATGCGCGCTGGTGAAAATGTGGAAAACCTGATTTTGGAATCCATCCTCAACAAAAAAGCTGTGCGTGCCGGCATGGACAGCATGGAAAAACTATCCGACCCAGCTTTGCATTCTGATAATAGAAGTATGATTGCGATTGGGGGGTGATGGTTAAAATTCTCCGTTACACGCTAATCACCTTGGTATGTGTCACTGGGAAGTCTTTTGTTCTTTTAATTCAAGTTCAATTGTTTGCTTATCGCGATAATCTAACAAAAATGGCAAATGAGTAGGCAGCCTATGCATCTTAAAAAACTCTGATTCCTTTTTCTCAACACTACAATTTTTAAAATTCGTTATTTCATGATGATAAGGCAAATTGCCATTAAAGTCGATTGTTAGAACATGACCTAGTGGAGGGAAAGTAAGTTCAGTCGCTAGTACAGAAACTCCGGAGTTAAAATTTCCTTTTACCATTGTCGGAATATTTCTGAGTTGACCCTCGGAATTTAAGTAGATAAAAACTCTATATTTTTCTGGAAGATATTGACTATCAAAATTTGAAACGAAATCTGCCAATTCTCTATTTCTCTTTGAAAATAGTGAAGAATTCATGGCTAAGAACATTGAAATAGTCTGCTTTAAAACTTTTAATTGTTCGAAATCATGCATCTCAATTTCAAAATAATTGCTATCTTTTTTATTTGACAAACTTATAAAGCTGTTGCTGTACCTATTAAAGGAAGGCACATATTTTAAGCCCAAATAGCTATTGCATTTACCACACAGCGAGTAATAGCCAACACCTCCTTGTTCAACTTTTCCTCTTAGTTTATATTTAAAAGGATTTTCATTTTCAATTAATTTAAAGAATGTAGTCTTTTGGTATCTTGTTTTATTATTAAATGAAATTTTAGGAGGAACATGCTCAAATGTCATTTCTCGGTATTCATCACATATTCTACAAAAATCTTTCATTTAAATAGATATAATTATAACTGTATTTTGATTTTTAGCAAGCCATATTTCGGTGTCTACATTTTCTCGAAAGTTGACGTGTAAGAAACTGAAGGAGTTAATAAATTTGGTTCATTTATAATGCAACCTTGAAAAGTTGATTTTCGCATCATAGTCTTTGTTTCCATGGACATCTTGGTCCACTATAACTTCCGAATCATATTCGATATTATAAGATTTCAAGAGCCCGTCCATCTTCACTTTCCTTTCTCTCTCAATTCGAACATCTTGGCTAAACTTAATTAATGGGCCAGTGGCAAAAGGAATAATCAGAAAGCCTACGCCAATAATAATTAGTGGAACTGTAGAGATTACTCCCTTTTCCCAAGCCAATTAACCTAAAAGATATCCACCAAGCATTACAGCAATTCCGATCATTAGATACATAATAAAATGTGCAATGTTCAGTGACTTTATGGATGCAACTTTATAGTACTCGATGTTCACCTCCTTAATGCGTCGGATATGATTATCACCAAATAGGATATCGGGACATTTGCCTTGAAACTGAGGTTTGGAGTTCGTTACTCCGCATGTACTACCTGTTGACAAGTCGAATACCCTGTGTTCACATAATTCACAATGTTTTACTAATTCCATTTTTTGGGGGTTTACCGAAGTCATAATTGCTCATATCCTATTATTCAGCACTGAGGAGAAGCGAAATCAGAGAAAGATTACTCCACTAAAGTATAATCATTTATAAGAATTTGAGCAGAGAGATTTAGATGAACAGCAAGATTTCTAACCATTTCTACGGTCAGTTTTTTCTTCCGATTCAGGACTTCAGAAACTCGACTTTTTCCTCTAATTATTCCTATTAAGTCTTTTTGTTTCAAATCCATTTCCTCCATTCTTATTTTTATGGCTTCTATAGGATCTGGCGCTTCAATTGGAAAATTATTTTTTTCGTACGCATCAATTAGTACGGCTAATACGTCGGCTTCATCACTTTCTTGAGTTCCTATCCTAGCATCAAAGAGTTGATCAAGCCTTTCTAGGGCAGATTGATACTCCTTTTCAGATATTATAAGTTTGGGATCCATGGCATAATTATTTTTTTCATCTGTGAGGCCATTTAAGTAAAAGTAAGGTTACACTATTTCCTACTTCAACGTAATCGAAATATCTAGATGTCCTCCTAGGCCTTCATTAATAATTCTTTGGAGAGTAGAGAATCGAATGTCTTTTAGGTTTCTTTCAAGCTTGGAAATATATGACTTATTCGTTCCGGCCAATTCAGCCAATTGCTCTTGAGTCAGTCCTTTCTCTTCTCTTGCTTGCTGTATCAGCACCCCAAGCTTAAATGCGTCATATTCGGATTCAAATGTCTCTCGTTGCTCAGTGCCTTTTAAGCCTACATTCTCATCAATAAATTCACCGAGGCTTTTCAAATTTTTATTTGCTGTCATAATATTCTTGTTTTATTTGTTCGGCTCCTTCTATTTCGCTTTTTGGAGTTTTCTGACTTTTCTTCTGAAATCCATTTCCTACAACAACGAGATTATCTTTGTCGAAGAAGCAGAAGATTCTGAATATGTTACTTCCGACCTGGACACGGATTTCATATAGGCCCGAAGAGTTCGTCAGATGTTTGAAATACAGCTCGGGAATTCTATCTACTTCTTCAATGATTTTAAGAGTCCAAAGGATTTTCCCTTGAACCTTAGTATTCTGCTTTTCATAAAATTCCCAGAAATACTCTTTGAAAAAGCTGACCCTCCGAAATTTAGCCATAGGACAAAAATAATGAAAGTAGTCCAATAAGACTACTTGTCTGAATGTTTTTAATGTTACTTGAAGTAAATAGCCCTAAACAAAAAAAGAGCCTTTCGGCTCTCTTTTTATAAATCATCTTCTTCGAAATCATCCGGATCACCCGGTCCCATATCAAACATGGAGCTGAACAAGTCTTTGAACTGTAAGCCAGTATCCAGCACTTTTTTGCTGAGCTGAGAGAATTCAGCCAAACCATGAAGCGCAAATTCCATAAAGAATTCCTTTTCTTTTTCAGGCATGTCTTTTACCAATTGAGTCACTACTTCTTCCAAACCAGGTACGGAATGAAGGGCAGACTTATAGTCCTTGTCTCCTTGAGAAGCTAGGATGTCCAATTCATTTCCTTCACCAAACCAAGCCAATGGCAGCACATAAGGATTTCCCTGCTTTTCTTTCTTTTTCTGCTCTGGAGATGGGAAATAGTTTACGAATTGTGAGCGAATGGCTTTTCCGATCAAATTATAAGCAACCAAACCGGCACCTTCTTGCTCGCCTTCGTAAACTAGCTCAACTTTTCCGGTAATAGCAGGGATCACTCCGATCAGGTCAGCAATCCGAATAATTGTATTGCTTTCTCCATTCATGTACATCCTACGCTCAGCTGCGGAAATCAGGTTTTCATAAGCCGAAATCGTCAGTCTCGCCGAAACACCGCTTTTCTCATCCACAAACTCAGAACTTCTTGCCTCGATAGCAATCTGCTCTATCAAGTCCTTCATCAATTCAGGTACATAGATGTTATCTACAGGCTTACCTTTAAGGTTAGCTTCTTGTGCAGTAATTCTTCTCCCTATCTCAATAGATTTTGGATAATGCGTGATAATCTGACTTTCAATTCTATCCTTCAGCGGCGTAACTATACTTCCTCTGTTGGTGTAATCCTCAGGATTTGCAGTAAAGACGAACTGAATATCCAGCGGGAGTCTCAATTTGAAACCACGGATCTGGATATCACCCTCCTGAAGAATATTGAAAAGTGCCACCTGAATTCTCGCCTGCAAATCCGGCAATTCATTGATCACAAAAATGGAACGATGCGATCTTGGCACCAAACCGTAATGAATCACGCGCTCATCGTTATAGCTCAATTTCATTGTGGCGGCCTTAATAGGATCCACATCTCCGATCAAATCGGCTACAGATACATCTGGCGTGGCCAATTTTTCCGTGTAGCGATCATCACGATGCCACCATCCGATTGGAGTATTGTCACCTTTTTCCTCGATCAAATCCTTTGCAAAAGAAGTTAAAGGCTGTAAGGGATCATCATTCAGCTCCGCACCAAAAACAACAGGAACGTACTCGTCCAGAAGTTGAGTCATCATCCTGGCAATTCTGGTTTTTGCCTGCCCTCTCAGACCAAGCAAATTGATGTTGTGTCTAGAAAGTATCGCCCGCTCAATGTCAGGAATCACCGTATCCTCGTATCCCCAGATTCCTTCAAAGACGTTTTCCTTTCGCTTGATCTTTAGAATCAAGTTCTCACGAAGTTCTTCTTTGATGGATTTGGATTCGTAGCCGGCAGCTTTGAGTTGGCCGAGAGTTTTTATCTGAGTGAGTTCTTTTGGTGTCAGTTTTTGGTAGTCCATATTCCTTACAAGCGTTTCGTTCTATTGCGTTTATAATCTTCAAAAATCAGGTCGCCAAGTCCTTTCAGACTGCTGTAATAGGCATTCCCGTTATTCACTTTGGTAAATTCCTTCACGAATTCCTTCAGATAAGGATCCGAAGCAATCATGAAAGTTGTCACTGGTATTTTCAGTTTTCGACATTGCGCAGCGAGTTTCAGCGTCTCACTGAGGATCTTGCTGTCTATCCCAAAAGCATTTTTGTAATACTTGATTCCCACTTTCAGGCAAGTTGGCTTGCCGTCCGTGATCATGAAAATCTGCTTGTTTGGGTTTTTTCTCCTTCTCAGTAAATCCATCGCCAATTCCAATCCAGCAACTGTATTCGTGTGATAGGGACCAACTTGCAGATAAGGCAAATCTTTGATTTCTATTTGCCATGCATCATTTCCGAAAACGATGATATCTAAGGTGTCTTTTGGATAGCGGGTTTTAATCAATTCTGCCAAAGCCATGGCAACTTTCTTCGCAGGCGTGATTCTATCTTCTCCATACAAAATCATGGAGTGGGAAATATCGATCATCAGCACTGTGGAAGTCTGAGATCGAAATTCATTTTCCGCTACTTCCAAATCACCTTCTGTCAGCAGATATTCTCCTGAAAAACCATGATTTGCTTGGGCGTTTCTAAGCGAATCAGTCAAGGCAATTTGATCCAGATTGTCTCCAAATTCATATGCTCGGCGATCTGTTCCCCGCTCTTCGCCTTGTCCGGAATGCGTGGTTTTATGTTGACCTGATTTTCCCCGCTTGAGTTTGCCGAAAATCTCTTCCAAAGCTGACTTTCGAATGGTCTGTTCCGCTTTACCAGTGATCTTAAATTCGCCTTTTTGGTTTTCCTCTGTGAGGTAGCCCTTGCTTTTCAAATCGTCTATAAAGTCGCCAATTCCATAATTGGGATTGGTCATGTTGTAGCGATTGTCCAAGTTGGTAAGCCAGCTCAGCGCTTCCGCCACATCTCCGCCAGTCATGGTGATGAGTTGCAAAAATATATTCAGCAGATTCTCGAACGTATTCTTCTCAGGATCCTGAGTGGGTACGAACTGAGTAAATCGAAATCCTTTCATTTATTAAGATTTTAGATGCTAGAAGCAAGGTACAAGACTTTTGAATTATGCCTTTGAGTAATAAAATAGATGGCCAAATGCTTCTATCTCATAATTAAACCCTCTTTTCATTCTAATCAGGGACATAACAAGAAGATGGGTATGGTAGTTTAATAAACGGAGCAAAAAGGCAAAAAAGATGATCAGTGTGAGGATTATTAAGCTTTGAAAAATTCATTAGGAGTGAGAATAGGCATTTTGCCCTCGGCATACTTGAAGTCTTTTTTGTCTCGTGTGATCAAGAAATCCATTTTATTTGCCACAGCAGTAAAATACTGAAGACCATCTTCTTTGTCTTTGAAACCGGAATTCAAGGAATTTAAAAATGCTTCCTTCCCACCAGAAATCACCTTGCAAAATCCAATAAATTGAATCAATTTTTCTTTGGCGTTAACCACCTTATATCGATCAAAAGACATATAAATCAGTATCCCTAGAGAAACTTCAGAGATAAAAAGCTGAGCTTCACCTTGAATAGCCAAAGAAAGAAATGGCTTAGAATCCTCAACAAATGGTTCTCGATTAGCCACTAAATCAAGCGCTACATTAGAGTCCAAAAATATCCTATACATATTTTTTATCGCGGTGTTCGCGTAAAAGTTCTTTGTCTGACTTTTCTAAGGCTTTGATAGGAGTCTCCTCTTTTAATCTTTCTAAAAATCGAGCTGCTGCTACCTGCTCCGAAGTTTTTTCTACACCCGGACTTTCCTTTTCAAAAATCTCTTCAAACATCTTGGAAAGAGAAATACCTCTGCTGGCAGCTTGCATCTTGGCTTTCTCTACAATTTCTTTTTTTACGGTGAGGGTAAGTTTAGTTTTCATGTTTAACACGTGTTTGATTTAAATATACGTGTGTTTTCATGAATGTTTCGAAAAATCTCCTTCATTTTGTGATTGTTGTCTTCTAAAGTTCAAATTCTACAAACACAAACACTTTGGACTCAATCATGAATTCATCTTTTTTTGCAGGTATCCAAATAGGCATGTTTTTCACCAATCTAACAGCTTCCTTATCACAAGATTCACAAAGACCTCTTACCACAGCAACATTAGAAATAGACCCATCCTTTTCTACTAGTAACGAAACAAATACTTTTCCCACAACAGTAAGTTGGCTTTGATTCCATTGCATATTTTCTCTAAAATAAATATCTAGTTTTTCTCTACCTCCAGGGAAGGAGGCTATTGGATCCATACTTTGATGTGCAATAGGGTATTCATTGGAGCTGTTTTCCTTTATGTAAAGTGGTTCATGTAATGTAAACACTTTGCCTTCTATATTCTTACAAGGCGTTTCAGTCATATCTACCTTAGCTTTGTATAGCTCCTCGAGACGCGAAAAATACTTCATGGCAGGTGTTGGGGCTTTCTTAGTTAGAAATTTGATTTGCTCCACTTTGCCCTGGTCATTAAAGCTCATAGCTCCAATAAGCTGTATATCACGAAAAATCTCTAGCTCCTCAACAGTAAAATACTGAGCAAAATCTCTTTTAAAATCCACATAGTCATCTACTAAAGTTGTATAACAATCTTCGGGTACGTGGATTTCATCCTTGCTGTAATCTCTGTTGCCTATCGATTCAATTATATACCAATTATTTGTCTCAGACTGAATTACTTCGTATTGATCAACTTGCGAGAAGGCCGATAAATGAATAAACAGAAAACAAAAAAGAAGGAAATTTCGGATCATATCTTTAAGACAAGATTTCATCCATAAGATATAGTTTTAAGGGATCTTGTACTGAATTCGAACTGTTAATTCTCCCTAATTGCGATTCAAGGATTATATTCTTTTGAAAATTCATTTCTCTTTTAACTTGACACTTTTTACCTATTACCTCTCACTATTTACACAATTTAACCTGTTACCAATCTAACAACACTCGGAAAACATATCTCCCCTATCTTTACCCCATGACTTCCGCTGAAAAAAACGCCTCCATCATCAAAACCACCGCCAAGCGGCTGGGATTTGACTTTTGTGGGATAGCGAAAGCGGGATTTCTCGAAGAGGAAGCGCCGAAATTGGAAGAATGGCTCAATCGGAATTACAATGGTGAAATGGGCTATTTAGCCAATCACTTTGACAAGCGGCTCGACCCTACCAAACTCGTGGAAGGAGCCAAAACGGTGGTTTCTCTGGTTTACAATTATTATCCTGAAGAAAATCTACCCTCTGGAAACTCAGATATCAAGCTTGCCAAATATGCCTACGGGGAGGATTATCACTTTGTCATTCGGGACAAACTAAATGAATTTCTTGAAATCCTCCGCGATGAAATCGGTGAAATTGATGGTCGTGGATTTGTGGATTCTGCACCAGTCATGGAGCGTCAATGGGCGCAAAAAGCAGGATTAGGTTGGCTGGGAAAAAACAGCCTTTTATTGAATAAACAACAAGGAAGTTTCTTCTTTCTATCCGAATTGATCATCGATCTTGAAGTTGCTCCTGATACACCTTTGACGAAAGATTACTGCGGTACTTGCACTGCCTGTATCGACGCATGCCCTACGGATGCGATCGTCGATAATGGTGTAATTGATGGTTCACGCTGCATCTCTTACCTGACAATTGAGCTGAAAGATGCCATTCCGACGGAGTTCAAAGGACAGATGGATAACTGGGCTTTTGGCTGTGATATCTGTCAGGATGTGTGCCCTTGGAATCGTTTTTCCAAGCCTCATCAAGAACCTAGATTTTCTCCAAACGAGGAGTTGAAGGAATTGTCAAAAACTGACTGGAGGGAAATCACTGAAGAAACTTTTCGAAAGGTTTTTAAAAAATCAGCGGTAAAGCGCACTAAACTTGCTGGACTGAAAAGAAATGTCGATTTTCTTACCTCTAATTAACCTCACCCGAGATTCTTATGAGCCCTCAAACTCCTAATTTTAAATCTGTACAGAAGCTTTTTAAGCCAAAGAAAAAGAAGAGGAAAAAGACTCATAAAATTGGTCTGCCTCCTGGTGCATTAGTTTTTACGGGAGACAAAAAGTTGGAGAAAGTATTAATCAACATCATCACCTACGATGAGGTTGATTTCTATGAGGAATCTGTCCTGTTAGATCAGCTCGGAGAGCATTTGAAGCTTAAGAAAAATGTGCTTTGGATAGACATCATAGGCTTGCATGATGTAGAAATACTTGAAAAAATAGGCCTGCTTTTCGGCATCCATAAACTTACCCTCGAAGATATTCTGAATGTAGATCAGCGTCCTAAAATGGAAGCTTTTGACGACTATCTTTTTGCCGCTATGAAGATGATCCAGTGCCCTACGCCTGAATCACCTATAGATGATGAGCAAATCAGCTTTATCCTAAAAGATGGAATTCTGCTGACTTTTCAAGAGAAGAAAGGCGACGTATTTGAGTTTGTTCGAAGTCGTCTAATAGACCCGAAACGTACAATACGCCAGCGTAAGGCAGATTATTTGCTTTATGCCTTACTCGATGCGGTGATTGATAATTATTTTATCGTCATGGAAAATGTGGGGGAAAGAATCGAGAATCTGGAATCACAGGCCATGACCTCTCCAGGCACTGAAACACTTAATGCCCTTTATATTCAAAGGCGTGAAATGATGGATCTGCGTAGAACGGTCTATCCACTTCGTGAAGTAATTGGGTCATTCGACAAATACGCAGACGATAAGATCAGTTCAGAGACTAGGCCATTTATTCGGGATCTTTACGAAAACACTATTCAGGTCATTGAAACCATGGAGGTTTTCAGAGATATGTCTTCAGGAGTATTAGACCTCTATATGAATAGTCTCTCTAACCGCATGAATAACATCATGAAGGTGCTGACGATCATCTCCACCATCTTTATTCCATTGAGTTTTGTGGCAGGAGTTTATGGGATGAACTTTGACAATATGCCAGAACTTCACTGGAAGAACGGATATTTCTTCGTGATGGGAGGAATGGCAACTGCAGTGATTGGTATGCTGTTTTTCTTCAGAAGGAGGAATTGGATATAATTCTATTGAAACCTTAGAATTACATCTTTCGCTCCATTTTTAAGGAGTAACTCCCCAGCACTTAATTGATAGTAGCGTACTGACTTAAGAGTTTCCAGAAATTTGTTTTCGAAAGGTAAATCCTGGCAAGCCATGCGTGTTGCCCCTACTTCTCCAAATTTAAAAGTCTGCTTGTCGCCTATTTCATAGGGACCAAAAATCCGATTACAGCCGCCTGATCCACTGAAAGTTTTTCCTCTAGAATCAAAAACCAAGTGTGCATCATCCTCGGAACCTGAAGTCTGAACTGGTATTTTCATGATTTCCACCAGCGTCCATTGACGATTGGTCCAGTTTGCATCTGGATAATTCTTTGAGCTACATGATGCGAATGCAAAAGCTAAAACGGCGATTAATACTAAAGTTAGGTTTCTCATAGTTGGTCGATAATTAGTTTGAAGAAGTCAGAAATCGAGCCAACTAGTTCCTAGTTGGAAATTTAGAATGCTTTCAGGCTAATATCCAGACTTTTCACAGAGTGAGTCAAAGCGCCCATAGAAATATAATCGACCCCACATTCTGCCACATCGACTAATGTGTCTTCGGTGATTCCTCCTGAAGCTTCGGTTTTATATTGTTCTCCGATCATCGCTACAGCTTCACGCATGGTTGCATAATCCATGTTGTCGAGCATAATCTGGTCCACTCCTCCTACTTCTAGTACTTGCTTGACTTCATCTAGATTGCGAGTTTCTATTTCAATTTTCAGATCCAATTTATTCGCTTTTAGATAAGTTCTAGAGCCTTCTATAGCTTGACGAATTCCTCCAGCAAAATCCACGTGATTGTCTTTCAGCATCACCATATCATATAGAGCAAATCGGTGATTTACTCCTCCTCCGATCAACACAGCCCATTTTTCCATCAATCGGAAATTTGGAGTCGTTTTTCTCGTATCCATTAAGCGGGCTTTAGTGTGGAGGATTTTCTCTGTTAATCTGTGAGTTAGCGTCGCGATTCCGCTCATACGCTGCATGCAATTAAGAACTAGTCGCTCAGAGGAAAGTATAGAAGCTGATGCTCCTTTTACTATCAGACCTATATCTCCGTATTTCACTTCATCACCATCTTTCACCAGTAATTCTACCTGAAGTCTCGGGTCAAAAGTTTTAAAGATCCGCTCAGCCAATTCTATTCCGGCAATTATTCCATCGTCTTTGATTAATAATCTAGCTTGACCAGTTTTTTCTTCAGGAATGGAGGATAGAGAAGAATAATCGCCCGGACCAATGTCCTCGGCAAAAGCAGCCGAAATAAAAGTAGAAAGAGCTTCTTCGGTGAGATAGGATGGTTTCATGCCCAAAAATAGGGATTTGAAGCGCCCGGCGAGGTGAAAACCTGTAAATTTCTTTTAGCAGCTGTAAGACTTCGTTCCTTAGGAACGATTGGATGATTAAGTAGAAAGAACTTACATACTTTGCGCTTTGTGTTGAAAAATGTGTTTACCACAAAAGGCATAAAGGCAACAAAGTGGATCTGACGGGTAATGGCAAGACTAGGTGCCATTTTCAAAGTACGTGAGCTATGATGCTATGTGGTTTAACTATTGCCGCATAGAAAAAGATAGAGTGGGGGTTTCAAGCCATTAACCCTGTAGCTTTTTTTTAGAACTTCATGCTCTTAAAGGCTAAAAAATCTTTAGCCTTTAACAAATTCAAGGCTATAGATTTTAAAGTCTGAAGCTTGCTGGGAGACTTTAATAAATACTTTGAATGGGCCTTGATTTGTTTGATAATCACCAATATAGGAACTCAAGCTCGGGTTGTTTTCACTTCGAAAAACAAGGCTGAATCCCATGGATGGGTTTTTCTTAAAAAAATCTTTTATCACAAGTTCTGCCTGGTTTTTAGAATAATCTCCCTGCAATCCGTTAACATTTAAGGAAATGCTGGAATCGAAATATTTGGCTAAGTCACTACTAGAACCGTGATCAATGGCAGTGATAATCGTATCGATAGAATTTACAGTATCAATTTCCATTACTGGAGATTGTACAAGCAAGAAAATTGAAACGATAAAACTTAATACTGAGGTCATTGCCCATGCTAGGCAAATACTAAGCCAAAAAAGGAATCATGTTCTGCATTTTTAAGTTTACCAATTGCACGCCTTTGAAGTTTTGTCTAATCAGGATTTCGGGGCTACTTTGCTCCGAATTATAATATATTTGCGGTATGGATAAGAAAGTACTTTTAATGATTTTGGATGGCTGGGGAATAGCCACCAACCCTTCTGTTTCTGCGATAGACAAAGCTAAAACTCCCTTTGTAGATAGCCTTTACACTAAATATCCACATGCTAAACTGGAGGCTTCCGGTCTTGCAGTTGGTTTGCCAGAAGGTCAAATGGGTAACTCCGAGGTAGGTCACATGAATATAGGTGCCGGTCGAGTAGTCTATCAGGATTTGGTAAAAATCAATCTTGCAGTCGCAAATGGGGAGCTTAACACTCATCCAGTCTTGGCTGCTGCTTTTGCGAAAGCCAAGGCGTCCAAAAAGAAAATTCACTTCATGGGCTTACTTTCAGATGGTGGCGTGCATGCACATATCACTCATCTTAAAGGTCTTTGTGACGCAGCAAAATTCCATGGTATGGAAGATGTATTTATTCATGCTTTCACGGATGGAAGAGATACAGATCCAAAAGGAGGAATAGGCTATTTAGAAGATCTTCAAGCACATTTGGTTCATTCTACTGGGAAAGTAGCTTCAGTGGTAGGTCGTTACTATGCAATGGATCGTGATAATCGATGGGAGCGAGTAAAATTGGCTTACGACGCTATGGTAAAAGGTGAGGGTGAGAAGTCCAAAGACATCATCGCTGCCATGCGAAAATCATATGAAAATAACGTTACAGACGAATTTATACGCCCAATCATCCATGTTGGTGCAGATAATAAGCCGTTGGCAACGATAGGAGATGGTGATTTGGTTATCTGCTTCAACTTCCGAACTGACCGTGGCAGAGAAATCTCTCAGGCGCTTACACAGCGTGATTATGAGGATTTCAATATGAAAAAGCTGAATGTAGAGTACGTTACGTTCACTAATTATGATGCGACATTTAAAGGAGTAGAAGTTCTTTTCGAAAAAGATAATCTGAATAATACGCTCGGAGAAGTATTGGAAAGAGCGAACAAAAAGCAGATCAGAATAGCTGAAACTGAAAAATATCCACACGTTACTTTCTTCTTTTCAGGAGGAAGAGAAAAGGAATTTATCGGGGAAAGCAGATTGTTATGTCCTTCACCAAAAGTGGCTACATACGATCTTAAGCCGGAGATGAGTGCTTTTGAAATCGCGTCTAAAATCAATGCAGAATTGAAAAAGAAGAGTGCAGATTTCATTTGCCTAAACTTTGCGAATGCGGACATGGTCGGTCACACAGGTGATTTCGACGCTGCCGTGAAAGCTTGTGAGGCAGTTGATGCATGCGCAGATAGCGTGATCACTACAGCTTTGGCAAACGACTATACAATCATCGTCATCGCCGATCATGGCAATAGTGACATGATGATCAATGCAGACGGATCTCCTAATACAGCTCATACTACGAACTTGGTACCGTGCATAATGGTAGACAAAAATGACGTCCTTACGATTAATGATGGAAAATTAGGTGATTTGGCTCCGACCATCCTCAAATTGATGGGAGTTGATAAGCCAGATGATATGACTGGAAATATTCTATTGGCTTAATGAAGCAGATCAAAGGTCTTTCCTTCGGAATTCTATTTCTTTCTCTTATCGGACTGTTTTCCTGTGTAAATGAATCAGCAAATTCACTTGAAACACTACCGTACTTTGATCTTAAAGGGTTTATTGAAAGTAAAACTCAGGAAGTAAATGGAGTGGAAGTAGTAAAGGACTCTCAGATTAAAGGTGAGAAAAACCAAACTACTGTCATCTATACTACTGAGGATTGGAAAGAAGAACTGAAAATATTCACAGATGCCGATATTAACAGAACTTCCTTACTTCAATCCTATGAGACTACGACTTCTGATGATATGCTGTCTCATGAGCTTCTACCTAATTCTAAGGGGAATGTGAAATATATTAAAGTCACCTATTTTGAGGATGAAGTTAGTAGTGTTTCTATCAAGATAGCTGAGGAAAATATGTTCTACACTTCTACTACCGTAGCGGAGATTTATATGAACAAATCAACAAAATTAGTTGATCATTATACTATTGGGACTACTCAGAAGATTTGGTTTGTGGATGCAAATGACATGAAAATCCAAGGAAAGATAGTTTCAAATTAATTTAATTTGTCAAGAAAAGTTCAAGGCAAGAATTGAAGGAAAACTTCAGTTCTTGCCTTTTTTTATCTTCTAGAAGTATTGAGAATATTAGGAAGGATCATAGGATCTATCGATCAAAGAGTGGAGGTCTCTTACGCTGCCAATCTGTATTTTTCTGGATAAGATTTCCTAGCATTACCAGTTTTTCTTCTTCGAAAAGGTTGGCCAATAAAGTAATAGAAGTCGGTGCACCTTGCTCGTTAAATCCGTTAGGTAGACAAAGTGCAGGATGGCCTGTTAGATTGGTGATTTGTAGCTGGGCACCACCAAAACTAGGAGTAACTATTACATCGTAATCCTTCATAATTTCGTGCATTTCCTGGATCAGGATAGTTCTTTGTCGAGCTGCTTGCACATATTCCACGGCTGGGATAAACCTCGCCGCTCGAAAAGTATTTGGCCAAGCATTCTTATGCTGAGCAACTAGCTGATCATCCCACCCTAATCTAGTCAATTCATCAAATGCTGCTGCACCTTCCACGGATAGCATGATCTGTATTGCTCTAGGGTTTACCGAAGTTTTCAACTCTACGGGATGAAGCTCATAACCTTGCTCTTTAAGCAAATCCAATACATCAGTATTGTTTTTCATGCTTGAGTTATCCCCTTCAAAATATGATTTGAAATACCCTATTTTCAGTTTCTTGAGATCATTTTTCGCAGAGTAATTAAACGCTGCCTGAATCGAACTGGCATCCATTTCGTCCTCCCCATTGATCACAGATAAAATAATACCATTATCCAGCGCAGACCTGGAGATAGGACCAATTTTATCCATTGACCAACTTAAAGCCATTGCGCCATTCTTGCTTACTCGTCCGTAAGTTGGCCTGAGACCCGTCACCCCATTTCTTGTTGAAGGTGATACAATTGATCCCAAAGTTTCGGTGCCCAATGCAAAAGGAACCAAACCTGCACTTACAGCTGAGGCTGATCCAGCAGAAGATCCGCTAGAACCTTGAGCTAGATTCCACGGGTTTTTGGTTACTCCACCATACCATACATCTCCCATCGCCAACGCGCCAAGGGTAAATTTGCTTACCAAAACACCTCCAGCCTCATTCAATTTATTGACCACTGTCGCAGTCATATCAATATGCTGATCCTTGTAGGGCATAGCGCCCCAGGTGGTTTTTGTACCTTTTACAGCCAAAAGATCTTTGATGCCATAGGGAATGCCATGAAGTGGGCCACGGTATTTTCCTGCAGCCAATTCAGCATCCATCGCTTTTGCTTTTTCCAAAGCCGAATCCTCCAGCAGCGTAATCAGACATTGCAGTGTGTCAGAGTAAGTTTTGATACGATTCAGATAGATTGAAGTCAATCGCTCACTGGATATTTTCTTTGATTTGATCAAAACTGCAAGCTCGTGAACGGGCATGAAGGCAATATCAGATTCCTTCTCTGGGAGTGAGATTTCTGTTGCCAAACCCCAATCCAGCGGTTTTTGTTGTAGATCAGGCTTGAATCCTGTTGGCAGTGGATTGAAAACTAAAGCTGGGGCGACAGAATTGTCCAGCGTTATTTCTCGAAGGGATTCATATCTATCCCGCTGGTTCTTTAATGAGCCTAGCATGCTGTCTTTCTCTGCTGGAGTAAAAGACAAGCCAAAAATCTCAGATGCCCCTTCTATAGAGTTAGGAGTGATTTCTCCTGTATTTCGTCCTAGTGTAAAACCGAGTAACAAACAGGATACGGCACCGAGAAGTATAAAAGCGGAAGAAGAAACTGTGTTTTTTGATTCCATTGAATAGTTTTGTAATAATGTAATCCCAGAGTGATTAGGGAGTGTTCAATTACCCAAGATAAATAACCCATGGATCAAAATCCTTCCTTTCCTGTATTCCCGATGCATTTCCGTGGAATTCTCCTGCTGTCAGGGATGTACACGATAGCATGGTCGGCTATTTTCAGACTGATGGGAGGATCTATTCTAGAATGGCTTGCTATCGGAAATATCACGGATGCCAGCCTACCAGTTTCTTATTATGGAGGTTTTGGTATAGTAGTAGGCTTATTGATTTTTTTTAGTGCTTTCTATCCAGTGAGCTGGGTTTACCTGATCATTGCAGGCATTACCGGAAAAATAATCCTCGCCATCTGGTTTTCTCTAGGCTTTCTGCCTGACTTAGGATGGAATAAGCGAACTGCTTTTCAATTAATTTTTAATGAGATTTTATGGCTAGTTCCATTGATTGTAATCTTCCTTCGTGCGCTACAGGTGAAAACGTACTTGATGAAAGAAGCAGAAACTGAATGAATTAAAGCTATTTACTAGGTATTGAAAAAAGACACAAAAAAAAGGCTGACAACTACTTGTCAGCCTTTTTAGGCTGATTGATGGTTAATTTTGATTAGGTCACCAAAATCAGAATCAACAAAATAATGATAATTGCACCTACGGAAATATAAACTCCGCCACCGGCACGCTTAGCTTCTTCCTTCATGTCTTTTAGCTCCATTCGAACGTCCTTCTTTTCGTCCTTACTCATGGCGCTAAAGTCCATTGCTTTAATCTCATCTACCCTAGCCTCGATTTCCGCGAGTCGCTCTTTCTGAGCTTCAGTTAATTCAGTTTTTTCTTTTTTGGAGTTTTCGTCAATTGCAGGTGCAGCGACCAGCATGTTTGCGGAGAAAACTAATGCGAGAATTGCGAATAATTTTTTCATAGGTTGTTTTTTTATGGTCAGATTATCCAAGTCTCCAAATTTACCGCCAAACTCTGTCGCAGCGCAGGGGATATAGCCAAATTTTGGGCGGCTCCTAGCCGAAAATTTGTAACTTACGCGGCTATTATACCATTGGTCTTTTACCAAAAATCATCCTAAAATGTCCCAAAAACAGCCTTGTAAGCTTTTTTTACTTGATGCCATGGCGCTTATTTATAGAGCGCATTTTGCCTTCAGCAAAAACCCTAGAATAAACTCCAAAGGATTGAATACTGGGGTAATGTTGGGCTTTACCAATACCCTACTTGAAATTGTTGATAAGGAAAAACCTACCCACATTGGGGTGGCGTTTGATACTCATGCCCCAACTTTCCGACATATTCGGTACGAACCATATAAAGCTAATAGACAAGAACAACCGGAAGATATTGGGATTGCAATTCCTTGGGTGAAGGAAATTGTAAAGGCCTTTAATATTCCAATTTTAGAGCTTGATGGGTATGAAGCTGATGATGTCATAGGGACTTTGGCAAAACAGGCTGAAAAGGAAAATTTTACTGTCTATATGATGACCCCCGACAAGGATTATGGTCAGTTGGTGGACGATCATATTTTTCTCTACAAACCAGCCTTCATGGGCAATGGTGTTGATATCATGGGGCCAAAGGAGATTTGTGCCAAATGGGATATAGAAAATGTGGACCAAGTCCGTGACATTTTGGGTTTGATGGGTGATGCTGTGGATAATATTCCTGGAATTCCTGGAATAGGTCAAAAAACAGCGGTGAAGTTGCTGAAGACATATGGAACGGTTGAAGAACTGGTGAAAAACACTGCAGATCTGAAGGGTAAGCAGAAAGAGAATGTGGAAAATTTTGCAGCGCAGGGGATTCTTTCCAAAGAATTGGCAACAATCAAGTGTGATGTGCCTATTACTTATGTGAAAGAAGACTTGAAATATGAAGGCATCGATGAGGAAAAGGTACGTGCCATTTTTGCTGAACTTGAATTTCGAACACTAGCATCACGTGTATTTAAAGGCACTGATAAAAAAGCAGCAATTCAGAAAAATGATCAGTTGGGTCTTTTCGGAGAAGCACCTGCACCTACAGCTACCATTTCTCAGGAATTAGAATTCGATGAGGAAACAGTGAACGTCGCAGAGCAGAAAGCTCCTGATACCATACACAGCAATATTCAGAATTACCATAAAGTAAAGGGAAAGGCTGAGATCCATGAGTTAGTAGAATACCTTGAGATCCAGAAAGAGCTCTGTTTTGATACTGAGACCACTTCCTTAAATCCTATGGAAGCTGAACTCGTTGGGATATCATTCGCCTATGTTACTGGAGAAGCCTACTACATTCCATGTCCTGAAAGTAGAGAAGAAACATTGGAGATACTGGCGCTTTTGAAACCAGTTTTTGAAAATGAATCCATCCTGAAAATTGGACAAAACATCAAATACGATATTCTAATCCTGAAGAATTACGACATACAAGTCAAAGGAATTCTTTACGATACGATGCTTGCGCATTACCTAATCGATGCAGACGGCAAGCATTCCATGGATTGGTTAGCCAAGCAATACCTGAATTATGAGCCTGTTTCTATTACAGAACTGATAGGGAAAAAAGGCAAGAATCAAGGGACTATGCGAGATGTAGATGAGGACGAAGTGACAGCCTACGCCTCTGAAGATGCAGATATCACCTTGAGACTGAAAGCTGAATTTGATCCTTTGCTGAAGGAAAATAACTTGGAGAAATTATTCGATGAGGTAGAGAATCCGCTGATCAATGTGCTCGCAGATATGGAATTTGAAGGCATCCGTATCAATACCGATAGCTTGGCTGAGATGTCCATTTTGCTGGAAAAAGAGAGTAAGGAAATAGAGAATAAGGTCTATGAATTAGCTGGTGTTCGCTTTAACCTGGCTTCGCCAAAGCAGCTTGGAGAAGTGCTTTTTGATAAATTACAACTCGATCCAAAAGCTAAAAAGACTAAAACAGGGCAATATGCTACGGGTGAAGAAGTCCTTAGCAAATTGGCTCATGAGCATGAAATCATCCAGAACATTCTGGACTTCCGCCAGATGGTGAAGTTGAAGTCCACCTATGTGGATGCTTTGCCACTCTTGATCAATTCCAAAACAGGGAGGATTCATACGACCTACAATCAGTTTGTGGCAGCTACTGGGCGTCTATCTTCTATCAATCCAAATCTTCAGAATATTCCTATTCGAACCAATCGTGGTCGAGAGATTCGTAAGGCTTTTGTTCCAAGAGATGAAAACCATGTTTTACTGGCAGCGGATTACTCTCAAATAGAACTTAGGATAATGGCAGCTTTTTCGGGTGATGAATCCATGATTGAGGCTTTCAAAAATGGTAGAGACATTCACGCTACTACAGCAGCAAAGATCTTCCAAGTACCGCTGGAAGAAGTGACTTCTGATATGCGTAGAAAAGCCAAAACAGCCAATTTTGGGATTATTTACGGCATTTCTCCTTTTGGACTTTCTCAGCGATTATCCATTCCTAGAAGTGAAGCCAAGGAGATTATTGATTCTTATTTCAAGGAATTTCCTGCTGTGAAAGAGTACATGGATGGAGCTATCGAAAAAGCGAAGACTCACGAATACGTGGAAACTATCCTTGGACGTCGCAGATATTTACGAGATATCAATAGCCGAAATGCCACCATGCGTGGCTTTGCAGAACGAAATGCTATTAACGCACCGATTCAAGGTTCGGCTGCAGATCTGATCAAAGTGGCTATGATCGATGTGCATAAGTGGATGAAAAAGGAAAACCTCAAGTCCAAAATGATCCTTCAGGTTCATGATGAATTGGTCTTCGACGCACATATAGACGAGGTCGAAATCCTAAAAGCCAATATTCCCGGCCTGATGTCTAACGCCATCAAAATGGCTGTTCCAGTAGAAGTGGAAGTGGGGATTGGAACGGACTGGCTTCAGGCGCATTGATAGTAGTATTAAGATCTTAGAGATAAATATTAAGTACTTCGATATTTAAAATTGAAAACTACATGGGGTAAAATCCCCCTTACCCCCTTTGTAAAGGGGGAATTGCAAAACTTGAAGTTCACCATATAATTCAGACTTTGAAGTTCCAATAAACCTCGTAAATCGTCAATCGTATTTCGTACCTCCAAAATGGCTAAAACAAAAACCACTTTCTTCTGTCAAAACTGCGGAGCGCAGAGCCCTAAATGGCTAGGAAAATGTCCTGCCTGTGGGGAGTGGAATACCTATGTGGAAGAAATCGTGCAGAAGGAAGAATCTGGAAAAGGATCTTGGAAGACTCCGTCTGCTGGAATGAAAAAAGCCAGCGTACCAAAAAAAATTCATGAGGTAAATTACGAGGAACAAGCAAGATGGATTACGGAAGATCCTGAGTTGGATCGGGTGCTCGGTGGAGGAATTGTACCAGGTTCGTTGGTACTGATCGGTGGAGAACCTGGAATAGGTAAATCTACTTTGATGCTTCAGATAGCCTTGATGCTGACTGGCAAAACGGTACTCTATGTCTCTGGTGAGGAAAGTGAGTCCCAAATCAAGATGCGAGCAGATCGTATGGAAGCAAATAATCCGCTTTGCTATGTGCTCTCTGAGACGAATACCCAACAAATCTTCCAGCAAATCGAGGCGCTGAAACCAGACTTTTTGATCATAGATTCCATTCAGACGCTTACTTCTCAATTTGTAGAATCAGCCGCAGGCTCAGTTTCGCAAGTGCGGGAATGCACCGCTGAGTTGATGAAGTTTGCCAAGGAAACGGGAACGCCAACATTCCTGATCGGCCATATCACGAAAGATGGATCTATTGCTGGGCCGAAGGTATTGGAGCACATGGTAGATACCGTGTTGCAGTTTGAAGGAGACCGACATCTGACCTATAGAATTCTAAGAACTTCCAAAAACCGCTTTGGCTCGACTCATGAGTTAGGCATTTACGAGATGCGAGCAGAGGGTCTGCGAACGGTATCTAATCCTTCGGAAATTCTTCTTACTCAACGAGAAGAGGTGCTCAATGGAGTAGCTATAGGAGCGATGATGGAGGGTAACCGGCCATTACTGATAGAGATCCAGTCTCTCGTGAGTCCAGCGACTTACGGTACTCCGCAGCGTAGTAGTACAGGTCATGATGCCAAGAGATTGAATATGCTTTTGGCTGTATTGGAGAAAAGAGGTGGTATGCGCCTAGGCCAGCAGGATGTATTCCTGAATGTAGCCGGCGGACTTCGTGTCGATGATCCAGGTTTGGATCTGGCAGTTTGTGCGTCGCTGATTTCCAGCTATGAGGACACGCCAGTTTCAGAAGAAATATGCTTTGCTGGTGAAGTAGGATTGGGAGGAGAAATTCGTGCTGTAAACCGCATCGAAAGCCGAATCTCTGAAGCTGAAAAGTTGGGCTTCAAAAAAATCCTAGTCTCTAAATATGCTGTGAAAGGACTTGATCTCAGCAAATACAAAATCGAAGTAATGGCAGTTAGTAAGTTGGAAGAAGTATATCAGCGGATTTTTTGAGATACAGTCTTTAGATGGGTTTCTCTTCGGAATCTTATTGCCCGCTTTAGGGAATTATTGACCATGCTAAAACAGCGAAATAAATAGCTTTGGGCGCTGAGAAGCATTATAGTCACAAATCGCTTATCAAAAATACTAGGTCTGATTATTGAAATATGCTTCAAAATAATACGGTAGATGACTACTGTGTTTGCAACAACCCACAACTCATTAATCATGAATTTAAAACGCATTTTTGGAGCGTTTTTGACAATACTTGGAATCGTTGGACTGATTTACGCCGCAATTCTATTTGCAAATTCTCCAAACGATAATATGAATATAAAATCACTGGTAACTTATGGTATCCTTGGTTTGGTTTTTTTCATGTCCGGTGTTGGTCTGGTAAGAACCACAAAAGACGAGTAAAATTTGACTTGCCTGCTGTTTGGATAGCTAAACTTATCCAAACAGCAGGCATGGTGTACAAATCCTTCTTAAAAAGTAAACCTATTTTTTAGCCTCGATCTTCACATGATCGCCAGTCATCAAAATCCTGCGATAGCCATCTTTGGTATCGTTGCTTACTTCCTTTCCTAGCACTTTTACTTTGGAGTATTCTTCAGGAATCTCAATGGAAAGGCCTGCCTTCTTTTGAGTTTGAGTGATTTCTACGATCATTAGATCGGTGTTAGAACTGATGCTTATGTTTATTTTATTGTCATCAATCCACAGGTTCTCTATGGAAGCTTCTTTCCATTCTTTAGGCAAATTGGGGCGAATGTAGGTGACACGACTTTCGATATCAGCGTCAATGCCGAGTAAGTCCAGAAGTAGCGGTTGTACACTCTGATAATCTACTTGTATAAGGTCGTTTTGGCTATAGAATACTTCCTTATCGATTTTCTCAACATACTGCTTACTGAAATCTTTCAGCATTTGATATTTCCAGCCTTCCTCACTTTCCAAGCCATTGACTATGTCTTTTCCCACCTGAAATAAACCATATTCATATTTGCTCCATTCGTATGCTTCTTGGATTTCTTCTTCAGGAATAATGATTTTGGAAGTGTTTTGAAGGGAATCTATCAAAGCGAAATTCTCATGCCAATCCGAAAATAGCCCATCTCGGAGATCGGCGAAAGTCTCAATCGCAGTGAATTCACCCTGATCAGAACCTGCGATGAAAACAGGGATTACACGCTCTTCATTTGCAGCTAGCTCCACAGTAATTTCAAATCCTGCACTAGTACCTAATTCGGATGTGTCGCGAGAACAATCAGAATCACGTGGGCTCATACTGAAATCAGTAGAAGTTCCCCAAACCGCAAACCAATTATTTTTTTCGTCTTTAGCGGTGAAGATTCCCGTCACCTCATCAAAAATAACCTGATCTGCAGCATTGCTTCCAAAACTGCTGTCCATCAAAATGCTAGGTTTGAGATCTGTGTTGGCTTGGAACAGGAGCTGGATGATTTTTGGTGAATTGTCCACATTCTTGATGGAATAAAGCAGCGTAATTCCAAGTTTGTCTTTACTGATAAATTGTAGCTGATTTATTTCTAGACCATCATTCTGTAGTTGAAAATGCTGCTTGCTAGCGAAAGGATATTTAGTAATGTCAACTGGATTGTCTAGACAGATCGATTCAGTCTCGGTCTTGACAGCGGCGGAAAACGCACTGAATAACTGGATGGTTTCCAATGTAAGTTCCTGTTGCTTTCCGCTGAGTAAAATGTTTTCATTTCCCAAGGAAAAGCTGGCGGCATCTTTCACTGATACCGAAGGCAATTTCTCCAAACTATCAAAAAGGATTGCTTCCTCGGATCGAGGTCCTTGACAGGAAATAGAGATCAAAAGTACTACTGGAATTGCGAGAAAGGAATATTTCATGAAGACTGAATTTGCCTGCAAAACTACATCGTTTTGCCTACTTCTCTCCAAGTCACCAATTGTACCTTATTCTTTTTCAATAGTTCTCTAGCTTTTTCACTGGTGAAGAAATCATAATCCGCTTGTCTCCAAGGGGCATGGTAGGTGTCGTGTCCTTTGGTCACGGCATTCATTTCGCCATCGTCAAAAGCCAAGTGGATCAAGACCACATTGAGTCCTGAAGTCAGATTATTGAGCGACTGTGTATAATAAGCTTCCATTCCTGCCTCGTAATCTTTTGGCTCTGCCATAAATAGCTGATCCACCACAGGGAATTTTTCCACATTTATTCCTTCGAATAAGGCGGAATTTGGTTTTACAATACCATCAACCATTTGCTGATTGATCATAGCCGGAATATTTAGCTCCTGTGCAATCTTCAGATAGGATTTGAGATATTCTGGTCGACCGTAGAAAACGCAGCCCATGTGAGAATCAAGATGAGTAGGGATGATCCCCATCTGATTGGCAGCTTTAATCTGCGCGCGAATCTCTATTTCTACTTCCTCAGGACTTGCGTTGGCAGTCACTTGAGCGCAATCTGGATACATATGACCCTTTTCGTTTGCCAATCCAGGGACAGCTGTTCTGCCAGCTTCTGGGCCCCAGTTGAAATTCAGCCATTCATTCGTCAATGTTATGTGAATCCCAATATCAGCAGTGGGCATTTCTTTTGCCATCTCGCCCACCTCCGCTGACCATCCCGTAGGCACCATCATGCTAGTGGAATTCACAATGCCATATTTCATGGCGTCAAAAGTTGCTTTAGTCTGCGAATGCGACACACCCACATCGTCACCGTGAATGATTAGGAGTTTGGTGTCGCTGGGATATCCAAGTTTTTCGGCAAGGTTTTGTGAAAAAGTAAGGCTTGGCAAAAAGGCCAAAAGGAATAAGAAATAGCGTAGGTTAAGCATCTTGGTTGTTGTTTAGCCTAAGATAAATAATCCAGTCTATACTTAACTCTTATACTCTTTCGATTTGATTCTGAAAACCCAGAGGTAAGTAAAAAAGCCCAGGAACACTTGCAGGATGGCAATATACAACCATGTGGAGGGTTCTTTCAGAGGTTCAAAGTTGATGGTATTGTTGTAATACAACTTGGACACAACCAACGCAGTCAATGTAGCAGGGAGCACTATAGCCAACCAAAAGTTGAAAAATGATCGATAAATAAATGGAGCTGGCTTTTTTGGAGCCGGACGTTTTGATTGGTGTTTTTTCATATTAAGATAAGAATTGGCCTTTACGATCTGGTTCAGACGCCTTCTTTATATTTCTGTGCTTTGGGCTTGTAATCTCTAAAGTACATCCAAAGCCCAAAAATGACTTGAAAAATCAACATTTTGACATAGGTGGATGGAAGCTTGAAGAATTCCCCGCTAATTGAACCTTTGAAAAGTTCAGTGATGATGATTGTGGCGATACTTGCCGGCAGGATATAGACTAACCAGAAATTGAAAAATGAACGGTATAAGAATGGTGCTTTCTTCATTAAAGGGGTATGGATATCTAATTCTCGTTGTTATTAATACTCAAATTTAAACTTTTTCAAATCGGCTGGAATCATTTTTTTACGCTCCGATTCGAGTTGGTAAAGGTAATTCCCTAATTCCTCGAAGAATGGGAAGCCAATTTCATCGTATTCATACTGGTCATTATTGAGTGTTTCGTCGGCATTGACATAGATCACCGCTGAGACAAAAAACTCAATTCCCTTTTCGAAATCCACGTAATAGCTCGCGTCGATCAAGTGCCCATAAGCTTGTCCTGTTTTATTGAAAATTCGAATATTTGGAGGGAAATCACTTTTGTTATTTCCATTGAGATAGAATTTAGAATACTTGTCCCAATATTCTGACTTTGGATACTTTGGAAAAACACTCTCTGCAGGAAGCATGCTCATGTATTTCAAAACAAAATTCCTATGATCCTCATTGATGGTAAATCGATCAAATTCCACAAATGACATAGGGAAAATGATTCTTTCCACTACTCCATGGAGATCAGAAAGCGCCAATTTATTCTTGAAAGTAAAGTCCATTCCATCATTTACTAGAGAATCTCCTACATAAAAAGACTTCCCAATTATGGGGTTATTCACATTTGAATAGATCGTTTCAGTGCTACGTTCAGGTATCTCCAAAAGCACTTTTCCTGTGGAGTCCATAAACCGTATCGGATTAAAAATTCGGTTTTCCTCTGGGCTTGTTGAATCGCTAAGTCTGTGATTTATAATCGTATGCTCTAGACCTTTTTCTTTGAGTTTTTGATTGATGTAATCTTGCCCAAGCAACTCATATAATCGGTTGTAGGCATCATTATCCGAGACTAGGAGGATCTTTTTGATGTACTGTGCAATGCTAGGAAGCGAGTCTCTAGCAGATATGTCTGACAAAGATGGGATCTGAGAAGGTCGAACAGAGTCGGTTAGCATAGTCGTCTCCGCTGTCAATCCTTCAATTTTCTGCTCTTCCAGCCATTCCAAGGCGAGCAATGCAACCGGAAGTTTCACTGTAGATGCCGGATAGAAATAGTGGGTATCATCCAAATTTACAGTGAAATCTGTCATCAACGCATTGCCATGTTCATTGCGCTCGATATGAGTATAAATAATCTGAACTTGGTACTTATCCACATTTTCAAGAACGTTCTTGAGCGTTGGATAATCTTCTAAGCCATCTTCAAAGGGCACTTTATCCTTGGGAGAGCAAGATGAAAGTAGAAGAGCTAAAAGCGCCAGTTGTGCAAGATATTTCATCGTCGAGCTAGCCTGTGGATGATTTGATTGAGATACATTAAATCTCCTAGTTCGTGAACAGCTGAAATCACGATTCTGTTTACACTTGGACTTTCAGAAGTAGGGTAAGGAAATGAAGAAGTGATGATTCCTGCCTTTTCAAATTCATTTACCCAAGAGGGATCCGTATAGGCAAAAACAGGGAAATACCTGCTACCTTTTAATTGAGTGACATTGGCCATTTCCTGAGCAAAAATCCCAGTGGCATCTTCTAACCAGCTTTTTTTCTTTAGGTATAGCTTCTCCATGTTCAGGAAAGTTTTCAGATGTGCAGGAGATCCAGGAGATGCACCTCCGAAAAGTGGAGTTGCCTTGATCTTATAAATTTGCGATTCCTCACCCAAGATTATTCCTGCTGGCAATCCCAACCCTTTTCCCAGCGATCCAGAAACGAGTAAGTTGATATTCGGATCAATCCATTTCTGGTAAGTACCATAAATGCTATTTCCAAAAGCTCCAAAAGCATGAGAATCGTCTATTAAAAGGCTTACTTCATGCTTTTGTGCTATAGATTTCACCCAATCGTATTCATGAATTTCGCAGGAAAAAGGATCTACCGCGTTTGCTATTAGTAGAATTTTGCGTGGCGATAAGCTTTTAGAGTGTTCTAAGCAGTGATTTTTCCATTGTGTAAAATTTAATTGAATAGAAGGATAAAGGTGGTCAGGAACTATAGCCGAATGTGCATCTGGAGCGATCCAAGTCTCCTCAGCATCTTTGTGAAGTGATCTCCATGCTGCGATTCCCGCTAGATATCCAGAACTGAGAACAGCCGCAGATTCAGACCCAGCTTTCTGTGCAAAGTGATTTTCAAAATCATCAAACACATTAAGTCGGATGCTATTGATTCTGCTTTGCCCGTGGTTTGCTCCGAATAGAAATAGGTTGTCAGATAAGGCATTCAGAAAAGTTTTGTCCTGCGCTATGCCCAGATACGAAGTCCCGCTAAAATAGAGGTATTCTTTTCCTTCTACTTTGATCGTCCGACCTATCCCAGAATCTAAGTAATGATTTTTCAATGCGTTGATTTATTTGGCGAAAATCTGAGTTTCGTCTTGAAAGGATTTGAACTCCAATGCATTTCCGCAAGGGTCTAAAAAGAACATCGTGGCCTGCTCTCCCACTTCGCCTTGGAATCTGATGTAAGGCTCTATTACAAACTCAATTCCGTTAGCTTTTAATTTATCAGCAAGCTCATGCCATTCGCCCCAAGGCAAGATTGCCCCAAAATGTCGCACGGGCACATATTTTCCATCCACTGTATTGGTATGCGCCAAAGCTAATTCCTCAGGCTTAATGTGAGCGGAAAGCTGATGACCAAAGAAGTTGAAATCTATCCATTTGTCCGTGCTTCTACCGATCTCACAGCCAAGAAGATCTCCATAAAATGCGCGGGTTTCTGCAATATCCCTGATCGGGAAAGCCAGGTGAAAGGGTTTAAATTGGCTCATAATGTGTACTTTCGTTGAGGGTTTTTCGGCTTCAATTTAGTTGTTTATTCCCTAACTATTATGGAGAAAAGAAAATCGGTATCATTGGTTTTGAGCAGCGGTGGAGCGCGGGGATTAGCGCATGTGGGAGTGATCGAAGAGTTAGAAAAACGTGGCTATCAAATTGCTGAAATTGCAGGCTGCTCAGCTGGAGCACTAGTTGGGGGAATGTACGCAGCAGGCAAAATGGATGAATTCAAGGATTGGATTTGCCATTTGGACAGGTTGGATGTATTTTCTTTGATGGACTTCACATTTTCTACCCGCGGATTTATTAAGGGCGAAAAGGTGTACAATGCCCTTAAAAAGGTGATTAATGACTGTCAGATAGAAGACCTGAACGTTCCTTTTTATTGCAATGCCGTGGATTATATCAGCGGAAATGAGGTGATATTTAGAGAAGGTAGTCTGTATTCCGCCATTCGGGCATCAGGAAGTATTCCTACCGTTTTTCAACCCGCCCGTTTTCAACGTCATGAGTTGATAGATGGTGGGGTATTGAATCCAGTTCCGCTTTCTCTTTTGCAGCATGCGGACGAAAATATGATCGTAGTGGTGGGGCTGAATGCGAATGATTCAGAATTAGTAATTCCTCCTAAAAAAGATGCGACTGGAAAGAGCTTCATTTCCTTGCCGGCTTGGGTAACTGACTATCGTACTAAAATGCGTCAGTATTTCCCTGAACAAGTAAAAGAGGAGAAACCTGCGTCTCTTAGTTCGATTGGCCTAATGACTCGTTCGTTCGATTTATTGCAAGATCGATTTTCTGCCTTACTAATTGAGAAATATGAGGTAGATGTGTCTGTTCAGGTTGCCAGAAATCAGGCTGGTACCTTGGAGTTTCACCGAGCAGAAGAATTGATAGAAATAGGTAGAGCAAAAGCGATTCAAGCCTTAGATAGATGGGAAAATGAAAATAGCTGAACTGAATAGACTTCTTGGAAATATCGACATCTACCTACTAGATCAGATTCTAAAAGGCAGATTTTCGACAGGTATGAAGATCCTGGATGCAGGTTGTGGAGAAGGAAGAAATGCTGTTTATTTCATCAATGAGGGCTACCAACTATTCGGAGTTGATCAGAACGAAACTGCGATTCAGTATTGTAGATATATGGCAAAAAGTCTGGATAAGAGTTATGACGCCCATAGATTTCAGGTAGCTGGTTTGGAAGAAATCCCATTTCATCCCCAAGCCTTTGATGCTATTATTTGTTCAGCGGTTCTTCACTTTGCGAAGGATGAGACCAATTTCTGGCAGATGATCAATGAAATGCTTCGTGTCTTAAAACCCGGCGGGATTTTATGGTTTCGGATGACGACAGCTTTTGGGGGCATAATAGAAAAAAGCCAAGAACTTGGAGGAGGAAAATACTTGCTTCCTGACGGGTCTGGAAGGTTTTTACTGACTGAAACTCATGTGGATAAATTGCAAGAAATGGGCTTGAAATTTCTGGAACATCCCAAATCTGTCTTGGTACATGAGCAACGGGCGATGGGAGTTTTTGTGATGGAAAAGGCGCTAGAATAAGACTTCAGTTCTTCTTTAGATTTTTTATAAGACAATCCCAGCTAGAAACTCATTAATCTTTCGTGCTACCAAATCACTATTAGCTTCAGATAAAGCATCTAAATGATCACCTAGAATATCTACAGCGGAAAAGCTACTGTCAGCGATTTTTTTCCAGTTTTCAACATCTTTCTTCGAAGTCATTGCAGATCCCGTTGAATAAAAATACAGAAGGTTGGAGATTTTTGTTGGATGTACTGATTGGGATACAAAGAGACTAACACTCCGTTCAAAAGGACTTATTAAGCCTTTTTTAGGAGTTGCTTTTTTTATCCCATATCCTAAAATTAGTGATCCGACTTGCTGAATAGCTTGGCGAAATGGTAAGGAACGAAATCGATGATAGATAGGAAGGAGGCGATTTTGGATAGGGATTTTCACAAAGGCATCTTTCCTGTACCATGGCGAATCAATTAATATCAAGGCTCCTCCAAGTTTTTGATTGATTTTGGCGGCTATGAATCCATTAAAACTAGTTGCTAGAAGTACTGGCGAAGAAAAGGGCTTCAGCACAGCGAGAATTTCTTCCATGATTTCTTCCGAGTGATGACCTTGTAACACCTTGAAAAGATCGATTCTGAGGTATGCTAGGTTGTAGTTGTCAGAAGATATCTGGCTTGCCAGTAAATTTTTGAAAGAACTAAAATGACCTATTTCTATAAAAAATAAGTAAGGCAAATGAGCTTTTTGCTCAGAGTTAATCCAATCAATGAGAGGTAAGGGCTTTTCCTCATTTGTGTTGTTCAAGAATTGAGCAAGCTTGCTGATAGTTCTATATTGAAACAGCAGATGACTTTCCAAGTCTTGATCAAACTTCCGGGCTAGTTCATCCACCACAAATAAACTAAGAAGAGAGCTGCCTCCGAGATCTGTAAAAAAGTCCGCGTCTAAATTAGAAATACTCACTCCTAACTGCTGACACCATATCTGGTGAATCTGTTGAGTAATTGGGTCTTTAATCTGATCCGAGATGTTGGAGAATTCTTTGTCTTGAGCTATCTCGAGCATTTTATTTTTGTCGATTTTTCCATTTGCATTCAGTGGAAAATCTTTAAACTCAAGATAAAATCGTGGTAGAACTTCAGATTTGATTTGGGTATTTATTGAGTTACTAGGTGAGTTATCGGAGCCAAGATCCTTTACCTCCAGGCAAGCGATTAAATAGTCAAAGCCATTTTCATCTTTGTTCCTGAGGATTTTACAATTTAAGGAATGACTGACGAGGCAAATCATATTCTCCAGCTCATTAAAACTGACCCACTTACCATTTACTTTTTGCATGGAATGCGTCCTTCCTGTCAGTCGTATAGACCCATCTGTAGAGAAGACACCACAGTCTCCCGTTCGGTAAACTCGGTTTTCACCTTCTTGTTTGTGTGGATGTAGCGTTCCATTATTGTAATAGCCTAAACTGATATAAGGAGAATAAATTACCAGCTCTCCTTCTTTTTCGGCAGGACAGTCTTTTCCATTTTGATCCAGAATCTTAATGGTTTTATTCCTTACCGGGAAACCATCATGGATTAATTCCAATGGAGTATTTTGATTGATTCGCAGTTGGCTTAACGTTCGGGTCTCCGTACTGGCGTATGCTAATTGGATTTCAGAGTTTTCTGGGAAATAAGATACGAAAAGCTGAAGATCACTTTTTAAAATAGGCTCTCCGCCCAAGCATAGAAATCGAATAGATTTCGTGAATGAGGCTAGGTTTAGGGTGCTGATTCGAGCCAAAGTTCTAAAAGAGGAACTGGTCAAGGTAGCGAAGGTTACTTGTTGCTCTAGCCAAAACTGAGGAATGTCCTTTAGGTTTTTAGGGCTTAGATCGAAAATGGCAATACTTGCTCCGGAGATTAAAGCTGGAAAAATGTTGGCCAAGGACGAGCTAAAAGAAGAGGCGAATATGAAGTCTAATGTGTCTGACTCTGAGATTTTATTCTCATCTACTTGCCTATTGGTATCCTCTGCGATGGATTGGTAGTCATGGACTACATACTTTGAGCTACTTGTACTTCCAGAAGTACAATAGATACAAAAGAGCTTTTTAGCTATGTCTTCATGTTCCCACCATGGATCAAGCTCTGAGACTACGGTTTTTTTTATAGTATTGAAATCAAAAGCTGGAATAGCAGTTTTTTTTAACTGATCTCGATCGGTGATCAATAAGCTGACAGGAACCTGTTCCCACCAAGCGTCTTCAATTCCCTCTGGGATAAAAAAAAAGTGATTGTTAGAGAGTAATATTCCAATGCAGGTAATCAGTTCATCTGTTTTGCTTTTCAAAGAAATACCGATGCACATCTCTTTTATTCCTTGGTTTTGAATACCTGAAGAGACGACTGATGCCTGCTTCATTAATTCTCCATAGGTAAGAGAGTGGCCGTTAGCTTTGATCGCTATTCGGTCAGGAAATTGATTGACCTGATAGAGGAACTTATCCAGCATGTTGATAAATGAGTAATTCCTCAGAAACTGTCATACCGGTTTTCACCATGTTTTGGTAACTAATGCTATCCTTATAAGCCCATGAAAAAACAGGTTTACTCCCGTTGATGGCTTCTGATCTTTGGATTCTCCAAGAAAGTGCCGACTTGTGTATTCCTAAAAACCTATAGTCTTTTAGTATAGCTCCGACAGATAAAATAGTGAATTGAGGATGAAAATATAAACCAGTAATGCCAACAGGTTTGTTTTTATAGTGGATAAAATAAAACTCAAGACCTTCCACATTTAGTTTTAATCTAAAATTTTCCTCAACAGATTCTTCATGTCTATTTTCTGCTTCGAAACACGACAGGTAAAGCCAAGCAAATTCTTTGATATTTTGCTTGGTAACAAGAACTAATTCCACCTCTGGAAGTATGGGGTATCCAGCAAAATTTTCTGGTATCAATTTCATAATAGAAATCTTTCCTTCAGGCTTATAATCAGGAGATTGTTGGATGATTTCACTAGATAAGTAATCCCCTGAATCAATCAGAATCTGATGTTTGTTTTCGGCAATATCGGAGTAGAATTTTTTGATATAATCCAGTAATTCTAGACTATTGATTTTGCCAATACAATAGTTAAAATAGTTGATTGGAGTAAACTTAAGAAGTGTCAATTCACCGAAATCCTCTACAGCAATGTGGTTACGAATGGATAAATTGTTCTGAAATGCATCTAGCCTTAATAGGTCATAGTGTAGCAGAGTATTCATAGTGAAGCTAGTGTGAGGCTGAGACAGAATCTATTTCGTTCGGTCAAGTATTTTGCTCCGCGAAATACAAGATTTAATTAGTATCTATTTTAAAGAATTAGAAAAATATTTAGTGTTTTTGAAAGAAATTTGCTTCAATGTTCAGTTTCGAGACACTACTCTTGTACTTGGATGAGTTTTTGCGAAAGTTGTTTTTATGCTAAGGTTAAATATTTCTTAAATGGATTTACAATACGGATTAGAGCTGGTTGGGACATTTGTATTTGCGATTTCGGGAGCTTTAGCCATCCGTGAACAGGAGCATGATATGTTTGGGGCCGGGTTTACAGGATTTATTACTGCTATAGGCGGGGGAACTTTAAGAGATATTTTGTTGGATAGTTATCCACTTGTGTGGATCGGTGACGTAAATTTTCTCTATTCCATATTGGTTGGCGTTTTGGCGGCATTTACCTTTCCCAAATTCCTTAGCAAGCTTCGCCGGACTTTCTTTCTTTTTGATACCCTAGGTATAGCTTTTTTCACTGTTTTGGGTGTAGAAAAGGCCTTGAGTCTAGGAGTGAGACCAGAAATCGCTGCGATTATGGGGATGTTTTCTGCCGTAATGGGAGGTGTAATCCGTGATACCTTGACGAATACTTTACCGATCCTTTTCAGAAAAGAGGTTTATGCCTCAGCTTGCTTGGCAGGAGCAATATTTTACCTGATTCTCAATTCTTTTAATGTTCCAAGAGATATCAATCTGTTGGTTTCCATTGTAGTGATCATTGCCATTCGCATGCTTTCTATGAAATATAAACTGAGTTTGCCAAGGCTGGACTAGAGGAATTTTCAATAGACAAATTCAAGGCTCAATTTTCCTGACCAAACTTTGTAAAGCTTACCAGAGCCTTGGGATAAGTGAAGGGACTGCCAACTTGTATTTTTGGTATGCTTCGCCAAATTGGTTAACCAGCTTTTTTTCCTCAAAATATATCCCAAATGGTAAGTATAGAAGCAAGCAGGCTAGGTGAACAACAGCTGTGACGGTTCCAGAAAACAGAAAATATCCAAGGAATATCAACACCAATCCTGCATAAAGTGGATGGCGAATTTTTGAGTAGAGCCCTGTCGTCACTAAGGTTTCATCTTCTTTTGTAGAAGGTTCAAATCCCAGAAAACGCTTCAAAGAGTAGTTTTTGCTCGATTTGGTAAGGATGATAGTGCCGAATCCCGCAAACATATAACCCAAGTAGTCTGTCAAATCCCCTTTGGGAAACAAAATGCTTTTGGGAATTAACAAGGCCTGGACCATGATGCCTAGGAATAGTAGTATCGAAACCAAGGTATACCCTAAGCGATACCATTTGTAAGCATTTCTCAATTTTCCCTCCAGAATTCTTTTTATCTTGGATGCAGCCAGAACAGAATGAAGAGTATAGAAAATGATCCAGCTGAGAGCCAGGAGTAAATAGTTCATCGAGGTATATTAAATTTCAGAGTAACTAATATTTTTATGAATTCGAGCATGACAAAGAACGTTGCACGCTGGAGTGATTATCTGCTATACGAGATTCCCCGTCCTACTGGCGTTAGCCGGGCTGGCATTTGGCCTTTGAAAATCAAATTATAAACACATGAAAATCGGAATAATCCGCGAAGGAAAAAACCCTCCTGACAAACGAGTTCCTTTTACTCCGGATCAACTTAGGGCTATTCAGAAAGAACATGCTGGTAAGATTACCATTCAGGTGCAATCCAGTTCATTTCGTGCGTTTTCAGACCAGGAATATCTTGATGCTGGAATTGATGTATTCGAGGATATTTCTGACAGTGATGTGCTTTTCGGTGTGAAAGAAGTACCCGTTGATCAGTTAATAGATGGTAAGACATATTTTTTCTTTTCTCATACTATCAAAAAGCAGAAGTCTAATAGAAAGTTACTGAAGGCAGTTTTAGAGAAAAATATCAGGCTGATAGATTATGAGGCCTTAAAGGATGAGGAGGGAAAACGCGTGGTTGCCTTCGGAAGATGGGCGGGGATAGTTGGAGCTTATAATGCTTTTTGGACCTATGGAAAGAAGACGGATCTCTTTGAAATCAAGCGGGCAAATGAATGCGTAGATCTTAAAGATCTTCATTTAGAGCTTTCCAAAGTGCAGCTTCCACCTGTGAAAATTATCCTGACTGGCTCTGGCCGTGTGGGAAATGGAGCCAAGGAAGTCCTGAATTCTTTGAAGATTCGCGAGGTATCTGCGCATGATTTCTTGCATATGTATTTTGATGAGCCGGTATATGTGAAGTTAAGTTCTGCGGATTACAATAGAAGAAAATCAGACGGAGGCTTCGATAAAGAAGAGTTCTACTCTTTTCCAGAGAAATATGAAAGTCACTTTCAGAAGTTTGCGGAAGCGGGAGAAATGTTGATTTCAGGAGCGTATTGGGATCCGGATGCTCCACGCTTGTTTGAGTTGAAGGATATAGCAGCCGAGGATTTTCAACTTTCCGTGATTGCCGATGTGAGCTGTGATGTAGGAGGCCCAATACCTACTACGATTACTTCATCTACTATTGCAGATCCAGTGTTCGACGTGGATAGGCAATCTGGGGAGAAGATTCAGGCATTCGGAAAGCAAACAAGTATTTCTGTGATGGCCATTGATAATTTACCCTGCGAACTTCCACGTGAATCAAGTAAGGAGTTTGGGATTCAGTTGTGCAATTGGGTGATTCCGGCACTTTTGGAAGAAAACTCAGGAATACTGGAGCGGGCAACCATTGCGCGTGATGGGGACTTGACTATAGAGTTTATATACTTGACAGACTTTGTGACTGAGCATGAATAAGTTAAATCGATTTCTAGAATCCACACTTTTGAAGCCTACAATGACTGGCGGAGAGGTGGATATCCTAATCAGAGAAGCAATTGAAGAGCAATTTGTAGGCGTGTGTGTTCCTCCATTTTGGCTAAAAAAAGTAAGAAGAGACTTAGGAGAAGAGAATGTGCAACTGGTGACGGTGATAGGATTTCCCTTTGGCTATTCGGATACCGCTACCAAAGTGTTTGAAACCCAAGAAGCAATCCGACAAGGCGCGGACGAATTGGATCTCGTTTGGTCACAGACGGCCTATCTCTCCGGGATGAATTGGCCAAAGATAGAAATCGCTCAAATCGCAAAGATTTGTCATGAAGAGGAGAGAATTCTCAAAGTCATTATCGAAACAGCTAATTTGGATGACAAGCAAATTGTAGAGGCATGCTTGATATGCCAGGATGCTGGAGTGGACTTTGTGAAAACATCCACTGGCTACGCGGCAACAGGGGCAAAAGTAGAAGACATCCAGCTGATGCGAGAGAATTTATCTTCATCTGTAGGCATCAAAGCAAGTGGAGGAATCAAAACTCTGGATTTTGCACTTGAGCTGATTAGCGCTGGCGCGGATAGAATAGGTACTAGCTCAGCTAAAGCTTTGATGGATTCCTGGAGAGGTTCTCAATCGTTGCTGAAATAGATCAGCAAGAAAGGAATAATAAAGAAAGTCAGAAGGATGTAGGCAAAACCCAAGAATCTACTTTTTACGGATTTTTTGCCCATATAAATGGCCAAGATCACTGGGATGTTTCTCAGTTTAGGAAAAGGCAAGAAAATTAAAGCTCCTATAAAATTGAAAAGGAAGTGCACTATAGCTAGCGCTATGGCTGCTTCCGTCTTATAAATAGCGGCAATGGCTGCTGTAATCGTAGTTCCTATATTGGCACCTATGATGAAAGGAAAGGACTTTTTTACAGATACTTTCTTGTTAGCGACCAGTGGAACCACAAGTGAGGTAGTGACAGTGCTGGACTGTACGGCTGCCGTGAAAAAAGTCCCATAAATAAATGCCATGTATGGATTCTTGAAGATGAGCTTATTTATATCGTGAAAGCTATTCAGGATAAAAGCTTTATAAACAGCCGTCGACAATATCTTAATAGCAGCAAATACCAAGAAGATCGAAAGTATCATTGTCAGGAATGGAATATCTATGGTATTGGAGATCCATTCTGTGATTGGTCTGGTAAAAACCTTATTGTAAACGATGGGACCGGAGTATGCATCATCTTGGATAAAAAGGTGTGCTATGGAGATTGATAGTTTGGATAAGAAACCAAAATAGATCTCCAATGGTAACAATATGATAACAGTGAATATGTTAAAAATATCATGGAGCATACCAGCAGAGAGTGCTCTCTTAAATTCTCTCTTATTCATAATATAAGAAAGAGAGACAAGGGTGGAGGTCAAAGTTGTTCCGATATTGGCTCCCATTACCATGGGTACAGCCTGCTCCAGTGTAAGGTGCCCTGAGGCCACTACTGCTACGATGCTGGCAGTGACAGTGGAGCTGCTCTGAATTAGAGCAGTCATTAGCAATCCTATGAAAAGACTAACAAAGGGGTTTCTGGTAGCCATAAGGATACTTTCTGCTACCGCACTGTTCAGATGACTCATTGCCACAGTGAGCAAATCAATCGCGAAGATGAACAGCATAAGTGCCAAAAGCATCATGAGATAGCTTTTAGTCTTATTTACTTTATTTTTTTCCTGCTCTAAGCTCTCCATCTACCAGATTCAGAATTTATCCTGTTTTACTTATTTTATCTCAGGATTAATGGCTTATAAAAGAGGGCGGAACTATCCGAGAATCCAAATTTTTGATAAAATATTGGGCAAAAGTTGAAATTTTTTTGCGAAAAACAAGGCGAAACTAACTTTTAGAAGTGGAATTGTATTTACTTAACAATTTGATAACATGGGGAGAAGGATATCTTCTTTAATTTTGCGCCACCGACCAAAAGCCAAATCATGGCCAAGAAAAAAATAGACCAAAACATTAATCAGGATAAACTCTCCAAAGGAGCTTACTCACTGTTCGATTTTACTAAAAAAGAGAAATCTTTTCTAATAGTCATCTGTGTCCTGATTTCCATTGCAGGATTAATCACGCCATATACCTACGCTGCTATGTGGTTTGGGTTTGCGCTAGCTGCTTATTCTGCCATTGCAAATGATAGTATCCAGACCATTGGTACCTTCATAGCCTCAAACCACAACAAGAAGTGGTATTGGCTATGGTTATTTATGGGGGTGATCTTTGTAGGAACGGTTACTTATAGCTGGTTTACCTTCAATGGTGACGTCAGTTATCAGCGACTAAGTGTTCCAGGATTGGACAAAGCGCCAACTAGCTTTGTTTTCCTTCAGCTTGCTGCACCGATTGTGCTCCTTATTATGACTAGGCTGAGGATGCCAGTTTCTACCACATTCCTTTTGTTGAATGTATTCACTTATAAAGCAGGAACTATCGTAAGTGTGATGTTCAAGAGCTTTGTAGGATACCTTTTGGCTTTTTCTATCGCTATAGCGGTATGGTTTATACTTGAACGATTTGTCAAGAACTACCTTAAAGGGAAACCTGCTCCTTATTGGATTTACTTGCAGTGGATCACGTCTGGTACGCTTTGGGCAGTTTGGATCATGCAGGATGCTGCCAACATTGCAGTTTTCCTTCCAAGACAGTTGAATGCAGTAGAATTCTCTGTATATGCTGGTTTTGTATTTATAGGATTAGGATTCCTTTTCTATATGAAAGGTGATAAAATCCAAGGTATCGTTAACGAAAAGTCCAGTGTGACTGATGTACGAGCCGCGACGATTGTTGATTTTGTCTATGCAATTATCTTATTCTACTTCAAACTTTATAGCCATGTACCAATGAGTACTACTTGGGTATTTATAGGTTTGCTTGGAGGTAGAGAAATAGCGATTGCACTTGGTAAACATGCCAAAGCAGAGAAGAGGAATGCTTGGTTGTTTAGAGCCTTTAAAATGGCTAGAAATGACGTGTCCAAGGCATTCATCGGATTGGTGGTGTCCTTGATTCTCGCATTCATTATCAATGATGGGGTGAGAAATGAGATTCTGGACTTTTTCTAGGCATTTTGGAAATAGAACTATATAGTCACGAGTACTTCATGAATGAAGCCTTGAAGCAAGCTAAAAATGCTTTCGAAGAGGGGGAAATTCCTGTGGGTGCCGTGATCGTGTCTAAGAATAGAATTATTGCCAAAGCCTACAATCAAACGGAGAAGCTCAATGATGTAACTGCCCATGCAGAAATGCTTGCGATCACTTCTGCTGCGAATTACATGGGAGCAAAATATTTAAATGATTGTAGACTCTATGTGACCCTCGAGCCATGCGTAATGTGTGGCGGTGCACTTTTTTGGTCCCAAATAGGGGAAATCCATTATGGAGCATCCGATCCCAGAAGAGGGTATTTGCAAAGCAATCCGGGTATTTTGCACCCAAAAACTAAAGTCTTTTCGGGGACGCTTGCCCAAGAATCTGAACAGCTTTTAGTGGAATTTTTCAAAAAACTGAGAAAATAGAAGGAAATTGGAGTCGTAAGAACCTTTTTCAATCTCACGTGGTTGCTAAGGCAGATTATTTGTATGATTTTTAATCAATCTTTTAACCTTAAAATTAAAACAAAATGGCTTTCGAACTTCCTTCTTTACCATATGCCACTACGGCTTTGGAACCAAACATTGATGCAAAAACTATGGAAATCCACCATGGTAAGCACCACAATGGATATGTAACTAACCTTAATAACGCTATTGCAGGAACTGACCTTGAAGGCAAATCATTGCTAGAATTGCTTCAAGTAGCTGGATCTAATACTGCTGTAAGAAATAACGGTGGTGGGCATTATAATCACAGCCTTTTCTGGAAAATCATGTCTCCAACAGGCGGCGGAGCTCCAACAGGCGATCTTGGAAATGCTATCAATGCTAAGTTTGGCAATTTTGATGCATTCAAAGAAGTTTTCAACAAAGCAGCAGCTACAAGATTCGGTTCAGGTTGGGCTTGGTTGATTTTGACTGCAGCTGGTACACTTGAAGTGGTTTCTACTGCAAATCAGGACAATCCATTGATGGATGTGGCTGAGATCAAAGGAACTCCAATCATCGGACTTGATGTATGGGAGCATGCATACTACTTGAATTATCAGAATTTACGTCCTAGCTACATTGCAGCTTTCTGGAATGTGATCAATTGGGATCAAGCAAACGCGAACTACTCAGAAGCTTTGAAAAAATAAGCTTTATAAGGAAAATTATAGGATCCTCGGGCAGCTTGTCCGGGGATTTTTTTTGTCCAAAGCTGAAATTTTACTGTTCGATTCCGATACAGTCGTTATTAAGTGGAGTTTGAAAAGTCGCTCCTAGAGCTAATTTAAGCACTTTTCAAGCCTTGGCATTTCTTTTTCAATAGGTGGCACAGAACGACACACAAAGTACTATTGAAATGAAAACTACCAACCTACTATTTTTAACGCTTTTCACTTACCTATTTGGTGTAAGTAATTTGGCGGCAAAAGATGTCAGCCGGATTACCGGTAAAATCATCGACCAAAATGAACAAGCAGTGCCTTATGCAAATGTGGCATTGATAGATGCTGTCAGCGGCCACCTTGTGGATGGAGCCGTATCTGATGAAAATGGAGTTTTTCTCATCGAATCTACGAAGACTGCCAAGGTGAAATTGGTGGTTTCTTCAATAGGTTTTACCTCTTTTGAATCGGAAGTATTTGCTCTGGCTCCAGGATTAATCAAGGCTTTCGGGGCAGTTTCTGTTCAAGACGAAATGACTGGATTAGATGAGGTCACAGTGAAATCTACGCGTCCGGAAATCATCATAGAAGCGGATAAGACCACAATTAATGTGGAGGGAACTGTAATGGCGGAAGGCTCAAATGCACTGGACGTGATCGGGAGATCTCCAGGGATCTATGTGGATCAAGATGGGATAATCAATCTAAACGGGCGTACAGGTGCTACAGTGATGATCAATGACCGACCTACCTACATGAGTGCCACTGATCTTGCCAACTTCCTTCGTGCTATGCCAGCCGATAATATCAAGAGCATAGAAGTGATCAATAATCCATCCGCTCGATTTGATGCGGAAGGTTCTGCTGGGGTGATTAATATCAAGCTGAAAAAGAATACGGTAGATGGTATGTTTGGAAATATTCAGGCTGGTTCATTGTATAATGGACAATGGCTACCGAATACTGGCGTAGCACTGAATGTGAAAAAAGGTAAGTGGAGTACGAATGCTAATTTGAATTATAATCACTTTGGAAACTTCAACGATTTGGAGATCAATAGAAATTTCAGCTTGCCGGAAGGGATTTCAAAATTCAGTCAAGATTCTAGAATTACTACCAGAAACAAAAATCTGTTTTTCAATGGCGCTGCCAATTACGAGATAAATGCGAATCAAAATATTGCGATAAATGTCCAAGCTTCCGGCTCGGATGATAGTGATGATAGTAAGTCTTTGACAGATATTATCACTCCTGGCCTGTCTGATGTTAGCTATTTGGATTCTCGAAATGACTCTAGAGGAACGGGAAATCGAATCTTTGCCAACCTTCACTACGATGCGAAGCTTGACACTTTGGGTACCAAGATTAGCTCAGACATTGACTTTACAAGGATGAATTCTGACAGTGAATCGTTGCTGACTAATATGCAATGGGTGGGAGAAAACACTTCTCAGATACTGAATAGTAAAATACTGACCCTGAATGACATGTACTACAACATTTTCACTGCAAAGGTTGACTTTGTAAAACCTGTAGGAAAAGGAAATACCATCGAAACTGGAGTAAAAGGTAGCTGGGTGAAGTCTGACAATAACCTGAACTTAAATAAATCTCAAGAGGAAGGTCCATTTATCCCAGATCCATCTAGCAATAGCTTTATTTACAATGAGAATGTGCTTGCTGCATACATCTCTTACAAAGGGAAATTCTCTGATAAGGTTTCGTATCAAGTAGGCTTGAGAGGCGAGCATTCTGATATCACAGGTAATTCGGTTACGCTGAATCAGGTGAAGAATCAGAAGTATTTCAACTTATTCCCAAGTGCTTTCATCCAGCATAAAATAAGTGACAATTATCAAATCGTCTATAATGTCAATCGTAGGATAACTAGACCGAATTATCGTTTGTTGAATCCTTTTGTGTACTACATAGATCCACTGACTACCGAAACAGGTAATCCTAATCTGAAACCACAGTATTCTAATAACTTCGAAATGAACCATGTGGTGAAAGGTATGTACCAATTCACCCTCGGTTATAGTGAGACAGAAGATGCATTTATGCAGGTATTTATGCAAAATGAGGATGAACGCACGACGACTACCTTCACTGATAATTTCGACAAGACAAGAAATGCCAATTTCAGAGCAATTATTCCAGTAGATATCAAAGAATGGTGGGCTGTATCCAATATGGTGCAGGTAAATTATAACCAATACAAATCTCAGATTGGCGATGATTACCTTAACAATGCCAATACCTCATTTATGGTACGCTCGCAGCATAACTTTACCTTGCCAATGGGCTTTAAGGCTGAAGTAATGGGGATTTATCTAGGTCCGCAGATTTGGGGACAGGGGCAGATCTCAGGATTCGGCTGGGTAGACGCTGGTGTGACCAAGTCTATATTGAAGGATAAAATCACGCTCTCCGTTAATGGAACTGATATATTCCGGACGCAGGTGATTAAAGCCAAAATTGACTTTGCAGCTATAGATACCAATTTCCGACAGTATAGAAGTAATCAAGGAGTACGATTTACACTGAAATATAATTTCTCCAAAGGAGAAAGCTTCCGAGTAAAAAGTAACTCAGGAAGCTCAGAAGAGCGAAATAGATTGGATTGATATAATTCAAAAACGAGTGGGAGAGCCAGGTCTTAGACCTGGCTTTTTTCATTTTATCTTCACCTTATAAAGAGTGAAATAATCCTCTTCTATTTCAGGATTTACTTTACCCATAAACCATATTGCTCCTTCTCGACTAACGAACACATCCCCTAGCTTTTCAGGAATTTCAGAATCGCTCAGCAGTTTGCCATCCAGATCAAGAACCTGATAGCGGAGTTTATATTTATTAGCTATGCGGGTATTAAAAACCTTCCGTTCATCATTCGCCATTTGCTCATGGTATCGGAGAGCATCTTGAGCGTCATAGCCAGTATCATACGTGAGGACAAGCTTGTCTCCCACGATGACTAATTTATGAATAATGCCAAAAGAGGGGTCATAGCTTATGGCTCTAGGATCAGCTTTTTTGGGGTCTTCCCCTTGATTTAGTCTGTAATCTTTAAGCTGAAGCGGAATTCTTTTAACCTTGTTATAAGGAGAATCAAGCTCATAAATATTCAAAAATGGATCAGTTCCACTGATAACATAGAGCTCGTCATTTACCACTTCAAATGTTGTGGAGATAGTCGTTGGCTCATGGGACATGTCATTTTGGAAGATACTTTCAGGGTCAAGGTTCAGAAACTGCTCATAGTTTCCCGTCTTAGGATCTGCCTTAACAAGTTGTAAAAATGAATCGTAAAACTCCGGTTGAGTTTTGTTAAACTCTCCTCGTGCGACTGTGCCTGTTACGAGAATTTTTCCATTTACAAATTGGATCTCGCGCTTAGCGTCAATTCTTCCGCTGAAAGGCTTTATTTGATCTCGTGGAACTTTGGTGCTATTGAGCAAATTGCCCTCTAAGTCGTATTCGAATATTCCTGTGGCTGAAACGACTTGAATGTTTTTCGAAGGATTAAACTTGCCCGCACCCATAGGATAAAATCCGAATCCGTCTGGCGCATCTCGGTCTTTGCTGAATTCGCCCAGAATATTTCCTTCAAAATCCGTACTGACAAATTTCATGTTCTGTGGATCAAATAATAGAATCCTCTCGAATTCTGGATTGACATCCATCAGGTTGAGCTTGCCAATGTAGGCTACACGAATCGAATCTGTGATTTCTAATTTGAAATCTGAGTTCTCATTAGTTTGTGAGGTCTTGGGTGATTCACAGCTTAAAAATGAAGTAACTAATAGGGCGAGAAACCAGTGCGATAATTTCATTGAGTTGGAGATTAGTTCCAACTAATATATCTATTCACCTACCAATAATCCAATTGTAATGTTATGTCTTTCCAAAACTAGCCCCTTTAGGGGATGGTTAATAGGTCGCCAAGCGCGGAAAACTGCCTATTGGAAATGGTATAAAAAGATCAGAACTCCCGTAAATGCTGGCTTTTTTTGATCTTTGATTTCGAGTTTCACTTCTACCTCAGCTTTCACGGTTCCTCGTAGGTTTGCTACATTTTTGAGCTTAGCCGCAAGTCGAACCTCACTATCTACCAATACTGGAGTAGCAAATCTTAAGGATTCGATTCCGTAATTGATCATCATTTTTAGATTTCTCACGTCTACGATTTGCTCCCAAAGATGAGGGACAATACTCAGTGTGAGGTATCCGTGTGCAATGGTGTTTCCAAATGCTCCTTCTACCTTAGCTCGCTCAGGATCGGTGTGAATCCACTGGTGATCATGCGTAGCTTTTGCGAATATATTTATCTGTTCCTGAGTGATATGGAAATATTCAGATGTGCCTAGACTTTGTCCGTTATGTTGTTCGAACTCTTCAAAACTACCAATGATTACAGGGGACATGTGTTATTTTTTTTGGTAAAAAACCAAATTAGGGAAGTTTTAGCGGGATTTACAAGTGCATTAGTGAGTCAAGAAGTGAAATTAACTTTTAGTTGTTTAGGTATATTTTACTAAAATTATATTTTAATATGACTTTAGTTTTACTAAAAAAAAGACATATTTTGTGTAAAAATATTTAACAGTTCAGCATGTCTATACTCTTTGTAGCTACTTATTTATTCTTTGGTTTTCAGGCTCCAATTGATTCTATTCCGAAAAAGGATACGACCCCTATTTATTCCATTCTTACAGAAAATCAGCGAATTGAAATTTCTGAAACCTATGAAGTAGTTCATAACATAGAGCGGAATTTTACTATCCTTTCTCCTGAGGGATTAGCTCATGCGTTTACTTCTGTTTTTTACGACAAGCTAAATAAAATAGAAAGTGTAGAGATAGAAATTACTGATCCTTTAAGTGGAAAAACTATTGAGAAGGCTAAGACAAAAGATATGACAGATGCGGCAATATATTCCAGTAGCAGCATTTTTGACGACAACCGACATAAGTATTTTGAAGTAAAAAGCAGCAAATTTCCAGTTCAGGTTACCATTAAGATTGAGACAACGTCTGCTAGTAATTTCCAATTGAGGGATTGGGTTCCTGTACACCGGTATAACCAAAAAGTGATTAAGTCTAAGCTCACGGTAGCATATCCTGAACATATTGGCTTGCGCTATAAAGCGGTCAATTTACTCGGAGAAAAGTCTGAAAATAAAGTTGATAATAGACTTGAAGTGACTTGGGAGGAAACAAATTTGCCTGTGCAAACTCCTGACATGAAAAAGGAAGACGATCACAAGCTTCTACTAGCCCCGGTCGGATTTGCTATGGGTGACTACGTGGGTAAAATGGAAGATTGGTCTGGTCTGGCTGCTTGGCAGTACAAACTTAATGAGGGGCGAAAAGCTCTTCCTGCCAATTTCGAAGCTAAGCTAAAAGGAATGGTGGCCAATGTAGATACCGACTACGAGAAGATCCAAATTCTTTATGAATATCTACAAAAAAACTACCGCTATGTCAGCATACAGCTAGGCATCGGTGGGTGGCAAACTATGACAGCTACAGATGTGGTGAAATATGCTTATGGTGATTGCAAAGGATTGACAAACCTGATGCAAGCAATGCTAAAGTCAGTAGGGATTGTTTCCAACTACACACTGGTTCAAGCAGGAAAAGATGCTGATGATATCGAAACTGATCTTCCTTCCAATCAATTCAATCATGTGATTTTGCAAGTGCCTATGGGAGATGAAGCGAGTCCAGTTTGGTTGGAATGCACGTCAAATTCTCTTCCAGCAGGATTTCTAGGTGACTTTACCAAAAATAGGCATGTGCTCGTGATCGATGGACAAGGTGGCTATCTGACTAAAACCCCATCCTATAATTCCTTCGATTGGAATACAATTCACAGTAAAAATTCGGTAAAAATAGATCAGGAGGGAAACGCTACTATTTCTACGAAAATCAAAGTGGATGGAAACTTTGCAGAGGATATGTTGATGGTCAAAAATTATCTTGACACCAGACAGCAGCGAGATTATTTCAATCGTAATTCACCTGTAGCCGGATTGATTATCAACCAATATGAGCTAAGTGTAGATCATAAAGATTCCCTCTTATTAGCGGATCTAAGCTATGAAGGGGTGATTCAGAAGTTTGTCCAAAACACTGCTAAGCGAATGATTCTAAAACCATTTCTTGGGAAACTTACCGATGAAATGCTGCTCAATAATTCTTTAAATCAGATTGATGAATATCAGATTGAGCTTCCAGAGGTGATGGAAGCAGAGAATTTGGCAGAAAATCTAATTCTCGAAGAAGAAGGTATTAAAGTGACTTTGAGGACGTCTTTAGAAGGGAAAAGCCTTAGTGTAAATAGAGAAATTCATCTATCACTGGGGGAGGATATTTCTGAGGAATCTAAAACTGAACTCATCAAACGAATTAACGCCTTAGGATCTTCTAACTTTTATTTTATCAAAAACACAGCTGCACTTAGACATGATTAAATCTTCACTAACTCTTTTTTTTCTACTCCTTACTACGCTTACTTTTTCTCAATCTTATAAACTGGGAGAGTTTGATGATAATGAGATTTCATTGTCAGAAGTAGCTTATGAAACAGATGCTCCCGCAGTGATATTAGTATCCGAAGGGAATTCCAGGTTTTTATCAGGATTCTTAGAGACTACCTATTTTGTTCGCTTAAAAATACTTTCAGAAGCGGGAAAAGAGTATGCAGACATTCGTATTCGATATTACGCTGGGGATAGTAACACGGAAAGCGTCAATGGAGTTAAGGCTCAAACCACAAATTTCGTAAACGGAAAACCAGAAACTGTCAAGGTGTCAAAAGATGGGATTTTTAATGTTGACCTTGATGATGGGTACAAGGAGATGCGGATATCTTTTCCAAATGTACAAGTAGGATCTATCATAGAATATCAATACAGGAAAACTGACAAAAACCTTACGTTTATCGATGGTTGGACCTTTCAAAGTAAGCTTCCTACACTTTTCAGCAATTACGGAATCAACATGGTTCCGACCTTAGAATACAAGGTGTTGGGTCAAGGTGAGAACTATAATGCGGGTGTGGAAAAAACCACCGACAATGATAAGTATAGCTGGACCTTGAGAGACTTGCATTCACTCAAAGAAGAGCCTTACATGAAGAATTATCGTGATTACGTTGATCGTATAGAATTTCAGTTATCACGTTATGAAGTGAGAGGTGATTATGGACCGAAATGGGAGTTTGTGCTTAATACCTGGGAAGTTCTTGGAGATGAAGTCATCTCCATGTATTCTCAAAAGGGTTTCTATAGAAGTAATCCCATTGAGAAAGAATTCTTGGAAGTTGATTTGAAGGGCGATACACAGCTGGAAACTGCTGAAAAGGCTTATTATTTTTTGAGGAATAACTTTAGGGTCGTAGGGGAAGATTGGATATATCCAGAGCAGAATCTTAATCAACTTCTGAAATCCAAGGTAGGTAGCCCGGTAGAGCTTATGTTGACATTGATGGGTATTTTAAAATCTGAAGGAATTACCTGTGAGCCTGTATTAATCGGGAGTAAGGGATATGGACGAAGTGATATAGTGCCTTTTCCATTTCTTAATCAGTTTGATGAAATATTATTGCTTACTGAACTAGATGGGAAGAAGCATTTTATCGATTTATCTCAAGCTGATGCTCCTTTTGGTTATGTAGATCTAGATAAACACGTGACAGCAGGATTGTATCTTGAGAAGGAGAAGAGTAAGCTTGTGCCGATAGATATTCAGCATGCTTCCAATTCTATTTATTTCTCACAAGTGAGCATGAATGAAGATGGTCAGTTAGCAATTACAAATTCTCATAGAAGTTATAGATACAGCGGACTCAGATTGGCTCAGCAGATAGAAGGGATTCAAAAGAGAAATGAATCCTTAGAAAAGTTGTTTGATGAAGAGGAGGGAGTAGTTTTCGAGAATTTCAAGGTGGACAATTACCTGGAAGAAAAAGACGTTTTGATGGTTAATTTTGAAATGAAATTTCCTGAGACTGAAGGTCAAGAGATGATTCTTTTTAGCCCGCTCAAATTTTCCTCTTTTGCGGAAAATCCCTTTACCCAAGAATACCGCATGTTCCCGGTAGATTTTGGGTATGCATTTTCAGAAACATTTAATACCGTAGTGACTATTCCTGAAGGGTATGAGCTAGACGACTACCCATTAGAAGCTGGTTATACGATTGATGGAGAGTATGTTGTTTTCATATATTCTCCTACAATAATCGAAAATAGCCTTAAAATCGCAGCAAAATTTATGGTGAAGACGCCTCTTATCCCTGCAAGTGAGTATGAAAATCTCAAGTATTTCATGGAAAGTGTAGCTTCTAAACTTTCAGAACCGGTGATCTTAAAAAAGAAGATAAGTATATGATTGCAGAAATCATCTACTCACTTAGAGTAAGTGAAATCACTTTGGTAGAGTAAATGAGTAAGGTTTAAAATCAGGACTTTGGAAATACGTCTATTAACAGCGCATGTTACCCTACTAAAACAGCCTCAGAAAACATTTATGAATAGAGCTTTATTCTTCCTCACGTTTGTTCTGCTTTCCTTTTCAGCTCTTGCCCAAACAGCTAAGATGGGACAAGCTAATCAAATTGAAATTTACCTCAATGAGGTCCCTTTCGAGCCAGATGCGCCAGCTGTGATACTAATGACACAGGGAGAATCTAAGTTTTTTGGGAGTGTTTTTGAGACCACTTATTTCGTTCGGATGAAGATTCTGGCCGAAGCAGGCAAGCAATACGCAGATGTACGTATTCGCTATTACGTCGGGGATAAGCGCTATGAAGAAATCAGTGGTGTCAAAGCCCAAACGGTGAATTATGTAAGAGGCGTTAAAACAGAAGAGATCAAAGTAGAGAAAGAAGGCATTTTTGATGTTGCGATGGATAATGGCTATCAGGAAATGCGTATCACCTTTCCAAATATTCAGGTGGGTTCTATTATTGAGTATACCTATAAGAAAACTGATAAGAATATCACCTTTATAGACGGATGGACCTTCCAACAAAGCATTCCAACGCTTTTCAGCAAGTATCAAATTACTATGACTCCCTATTTACAATATAGAACAATAGGTCAGGGAAGTAATTATGCGAACAAAGTAGAAAAGACAGATTCTAATGGAACCTATAGTTGGACATTGAGAGATCAGTATTCTATCAAGGAAGAGCCTTTCATGAAAAACTTCAGAGATTATGTCGATCGAATAGAGTTTCAGCTTACTCAATATCAAACTCGTTCAGCTACAGCTGGAGTAGAGTGGGAAAAGGTGTTGAATACCTGGGAGGCACTGGGAGATGATATGATTACTTATTATTCTGATAAAGGGTTTTACCGAAGTAACCCAATAGAAAAGGAAGCATTAAATATTGATTTGTCAGGAGGGTCTCAAAAAGAGCAAGCAGCGAAGGCATATTATTATCTCAGGGATAATTATCTGATAAAGGGTGACGATTGGATTTATCCTAAACAATCGTTGAATCAGCTGCTGAAAAGCAAAGTTGGTAGCCCTGTGGAATTGATGTTGACTCTCATGGGAATTCTTAAGTCTATGGGAATAAAATGCGATCCGGTGCTGATTGGTAGCAAAGGTCATGGAAGAAGCGAGCTAGTCGAGTACCCTTTTCTAAATCAGTTTGACGAAATATTGCTATTGACAGAGCTTGATGGATCTCTCCAGTTTTTAGATGTTAGTGACCGAATGGCGCCATTCGGATATGTGGATCTCGACAAACATGTCTCTGGTGGGCTTTATTTGCAAAAGAAACAGAGTAAGCTAATTCCAATTGATATTCGTCATAATTCCAATACTGTCCATTTCAATCAGGTAAGTTTAAATGAAGATGGTCAGCTGCAGATGCAAAGTTCTTTTAGAAATTATTTTTATAAAGGACTTGATCTCGCGCATTTGATCGATTCAAAAGAAAGAAAAAGTGAACCTTTGGATAAAATATTCAAGGAAGAAGATCATGCCGAATTCAGCAATTTCAAAGTGGATGATGCACTTCGGGAGAAAAACTACTACACGCTGAATTATGAGGTAACTTATCCTAAGACTGCTAACAGTAACTTGCTTTCCTTTAGGCCATTGAAATTCTCTTCCTTTTCAGAAAATCCATTTTCAGAGGAATACCGTGTGTTCCCAGTTGATTTTGAATATGCATTCTCAGAGACTTATAATACCAATGTGATGATCCCTGAAGGATATGAAGTAGATGATTATCCGTTGCAGGAAAGTTTTACTATTGATGGGGGATATGTGACTTTTATGTATTCTCCGACCATGATGGATAATATGCTGAAAATAACGGCAAGATTTGAAGTCAAAATACCTTTGATTCCTGCCTATCAATATGAAAATCTCAAGTTTTTTATGGAAAGTGTAGCCTCTAAACTTTCTGAACCGGTAATCTTAAAAAAGAAGACCAGTCTATGATGAAACTGTTTTCTTGGAGAGTATATTTTTTTATTGATAATTTCGATACCAAATACTCCAGCAGATGACAGCATATTTACATGGATTCATTCCCGAAGAGCAACAGCGACTGATGGATCAGGCAGGAGTGTTGGGTTCTCATATTTATCCTCGAATTGATTTTGGTGGATGCAAAAAACTCCTCGAAATCGGGTCTGGAGTAGGTGCGCAAACGGAGACTTTGCTAAGATTATTTCCTGATCTGCAGATTACCTGTGTAGATTATTCCCAAAGTCAACTGGATCGAGCTAAGCAGAATTTGGCATTTGCTGGTGATCGGGTGAGGTTTGTCTGTCAAGATGCGAAGGAGCTCATTTTGGAAGAGAAATACGATTCGGTATTCATTTGCTGGGCTTTGGAGCATATCCCCAATTCTCATTTAGTTTTAGAAGCTATGAAGCCGTATTTGCTATCTGATGCAAAATTGTGGTTTACCGAGGTTTTCAATTCCAGTTTTTACTTCAATCCACCGCTGGAAGGATTGTCTAAATACTATGTCGCCTACAATGAATTTCAGCAATCCTTAGGGGGGGATCCTGATATTGGTGCGAACCTTGGTAATCTGTTGTTGCAAGCCGGATATAGCCAAATAGAATTGTTTCATGGAGGGTTTCATTTGGATCAGCGAAACTCTGAGGAGCTTAGAAAGTTCACTCAGTATTGGAAGGGATTAATGAAAAGTGCTGGGTCTGGTATGATCACTGCAGGATTGATTTCTGATGGTGATTTACTGGCTATGGAAAAAGACCTGGATATAATTGCAGAGGATGATAATGCCGTTTTTTTCTATCATTTTGTACAAATAAGTGCTACAGTTTAATTTATAATTATGAAGCTTATTAAGAGGTTATGGCGTTTGGTCTGGAAAACTGCGATGTGGTTTTTGATTATTTCAGTTGGGTTGACTGTGGTCTATCGCTTCGTGCCTGTGCCCATTACTCCCTTGATGGTTATTCGTGTTTTTGAACAGGCATTTGATTCAGAGAAGGAAGTTAGACTTTACAAGGACTGGGTGCCTATGAGTGAGATTTCAAAGAATGCTCCTCAGGCAGTTTATGCTGCAGAAGACCAGAAATTCATGGCGCACGATGGTTTTGATATTGAGGCCATGCAAAAAGCTTGGGAAAATAATAAAAAAGGTAAGCGGGTAAAAGGAGCAAGTACGATCACTCAGCAGACCGTTAAAAATGTCTTTTTATGGCCATCTAGAAGTTATGTCAGAAAAGGTTTTGAAGCGTATTTCACAGTTTTGGTAGAGTTAATATGGCCAAAAGAGCGCATAATGGAAGTTTATCTGAATGTGATAGAAATGGGTGATGGTATCTATGGGATCGAAGCAGCATCACAGGCTTACTTCAACAAGCCAGCCTCCAAACTCAACCGTAACCAAGCTGCCGCAATTGCTGCTGTTTTGCCGAACCCAAGACGATGGTCTCCTGCCAAACCGACCTCCTATATTATCGGTCGTCAAGGTTGGATTCTAAGACAGATGAATAACCTAGCCCCACTGGAAATGGGTATTTAGTGGTTGGGTTTGTCCTGTTAAATTTGCACTATTCGGTGGTAAAGTTGGGGAAAAATTAAAAACACAGTGATTGGAGATGTTATGCTCAGGTTTTTCAAAGCGAAAAAAAATAGTGTGCAAAATTTTCTATTCCAATTGGGCGATATCGGGCACTTTTCTATACTACGTTTCAGGGGTAAAGTTGAAATGAACAAGACTTGAAAATCGTTGTTTGGAGCGTCCATTTGAGGTTTAAAAAATGCAAGTGTTTTTTATCCACATTTTCGATAATTTATCCACACTCCGTAATATTGACATTCTAACTATCATTAAATCAGATAATTACATGCTGTTCTCTAAAGGTAATTTTGTGGATAAAGAAGGCTAACTTCAAAAATGTGTTCAAAAACTGTATGAGAAAAAGTGGATAAATTTCTCTTCCAAATATTATTCTTAAATCGATTAATCTTGCTTCTGTTTAATAAGACGTTTTCGGTAGGCATTAAAGATTCTTGACTTAGAAACGAAGCCTAAATATTTGCCCTCTTCGATTACAGGTAGATTCCAAGCTCCAGATAGCTCAAATTTTTCCATAGCTTTTTGCATATTCTCAGTTGCTAATAGGATTTCTGGAGGACTGTGCATCAGTTCCTTTATAAGCATTACTTCCTGCTTTTCTTTATCAAACATAATGTCTCGGATATCATCCAAGGTGACTATTCCTCGTAGAGCTTTATGCTCATCTACTACAGGGAAAATATTACGCTTGGATATTTTCACTAGACTTATCAAATCTTTCAGTTTTGAATCGGGATGTATAGGAAGCAAATCTCGTTCGATTACATTGGTAATCGTGATGAGTTCCAATAGTTCTTGATCTTTTGATTCGGGTAAGTGTCTTCCTTTTTCCTTCAGTTGTATCATGTAGATACTGTCTTTCTGATAGGCTGTTTTGGTCACATACGAGATGGCGGATACAAACATTAAAGGAATGAACAGCTCATACCCCCCAGTGATTTCTGCTATTAAGAATATAGCGGAGAGAGGCGCGTGCTGGGCACCTGCCATTACGCCGCACATGGCTACTAGAGTAAAATGAGCCAAAGGAAGAGGAATAGTGAAATTAAAAAGATTACTAGAATAGGCGAATAAGAATCCCAAAATTCCCCCTACATAAAGCGAAGGTGCGAATATTCCACCACTACCACCTGCCCCTAGAGTAACGGCGGCAGCTATAGGTTTCACTAGAATTATAAACGCCAAGAAAATGATGATCAAGTAAGGATTCTCAATCAGTGAGAAGAATGGACTTTTTTCGAGCAATTGACTGGAGTTTCCATCAATCAATGTATTAAGCGTATCATAGCCCTCTCCATAGATTGGGGGCAGGAAGAAAACCATAATACCCAATATAGCGCCACCATAAAGAATACGTAACGCTTGGCTATCGAGGCTCTCCATGAGTGATTCAGTTTTTCTTACAGCTTGGCTGAAGTAGAGAGAAACCAAACCACATGCAATCCCCAGAAGCAAATAATAAGGCATGTGAGAAGCTTGAAAGTTCTCCGTCAGTTTGAAATTGAAAACGGAGTCTTTCCCAATAAGAATCATGGAAGTAAGTGATCCTGTCACACTGGCTATCAGCAGAGGAATAAAGCTCGCTGTGCTGATTTCCATCATGATTACCTCAATGGCGAAAATCACTCCACCGATAGGAGCGCCGAAAATGGATGATATCGCTGCTGCAGCACCGCAACCAATGAGTAGGGTCCGTTTCTTTGCATTTAGATGCACCAGAGAGCCTACGTTGGAGCCGATGGCCGAGCCTGTTACTAGCATGGGAGCTTCCAAACCTACTGATCCACCAAAACCAACAGTAATTGCTGAAGTGAAAACACGGCTGTAGGTCTTTACACGTTTGATGATACTCTGTTTTTTGGATATTGTAAACAGAATATCAGGAACGCCATGCCCTCCTATGTCTTTAAAAAGGAATTTCCCTATAAGATAGGCAGCCGAAATACCGATAAGCGGATATAGGATATAGAGAAAATTGGCATACTCTTTATAAAAATCCTCTGTAAGAAAATGCTGGATAGCATGTACACCTTGTTTCAGAATTACCGCAGCAAGACCAGAAAAAACTCCTATTATCCCACTAAGAATAAGGATGAAGGTTTGGTTGCTCATATGTCTGAGCCTCCATATTAAGAGCCTGGTGATAATGTCTGGTTTAGGCAAAATATCGCGTTTGTAGCGTGCTTTAGATTATAAGTTAAATAAGTTGTGAATCAAACAAAAGACTATGGCTTACTCTTTAGGTAATTCTGCATCCAGTGCTAAGGTACACTTCAAGATAAGATTGACCGCATTGATATAAAATTGCTGATCAATATTCTCGAAAGAATCACTTGGCTTATGATAATCTGGGTGATCCTCTACGCCGAAATAGATATGCGGAACCTGCACATCGAAGAATGCGCCATGATCTGAAGACTTAGTCCAGTTATCTCTGCCAGTGTTTGGTTCATCATGACCGAATAGCAATTTAGGAGTAGACCCAGCTGCTGCAGTTTCGAGAATTGACTTTAAAATTGGGTTGTAATAGGTGCCCGAAGCGTACAACTCACCTTTTTCATTTCTTGAAATCATGTCCATATTGATATTCAATACGATTTGCTCCATAGGAAATGGAAAGTCTTTTACCAGAGCTTTTGCGCCCTGTAAGCCCATTTCTTCACCATCCAATGCAGCAAACATGATAGAATGTTCTGGTCTGTTTTCTTTGAAATATTTAGCTAATTCTATCAAAGCAGCTGTTCCAGAAGCGTTGTCATCCGCACCGTTGTAAATAGAATCTCCTTCTGTATTCGGTCTGCCAACACCGACGTGATCATAATGAGCCGTAATCACTATTAATTTTTGCGAAGAGCTTCCAGCTATAAATCCAACAATGTTTACAGAATTTTCATACGGCTTATTTTCTCTTCTATTTTCAAAGTCAAATTTCTGCTGGTAGTCTGGATACTGAGTTTCGAGTCCTATGCTTTTGAATTGCTCTAAAATGAAAGCTCGAGCCTGTGAATTCCCTTCACTTCCTGTTTTTCTGCCTTTGAGCTCATCTGAGGATAGATACTTAATGTTTTCAAGGAGACTTTTGCTTGCAATACTTTGCCCGTTTGTCTGAAAAAAAACTAGAAATAATAAACAACTTAGTGTGCTTTTGATTGAGAGTTGCATCAAGGGAAGTATTTTGCGTTATGTATATTGGTAAAATTAATAAGCTTAGCGGATCACACCTCTGAATTCATGAAATATAATATCCTTCTTATTTTTATTCTTTTAATAAACCTTCAGCAGGTTTCGGCTCAAGGTAGCCTACCTCAGTCTTTTTTTGACGGAAAATCTATCGTATTTGTCTCCACTGATCCCGGGGCGAGGCCTATTATGACTTGGGAAGAGGTGGCAGATAGTGTTCATCATTCCCTGGTTCAGGCAGGGGCTGACCCTGTAGCATACTTTGAATTGGAGAAGGTTGCACTTTCCGAAGCAGTTCAGGCAGATTATGCCAAAAGCTTTCAAAATCGACTAGTTAAAAATATTATTCTAGTCACGAGGCAGAAAAATCAAATGAGTATTCATGTCGCACCATTTTCAGGAGATGGAAAAATTATTCCTACTACAGCCTTGTTTGGAGTGAGCGCTGCAGATATCGGTGCTACTACAAGCCAGTTTGCACTCATCGGTCAAAACCAGCCCTCGCAAAACCTACTTGTGCTAGATGTGCCGGAATTCCTAAGTATCAACAGTTCCCAAACTTCGTCTAGCCAGAAGTTTTTGGCAGCGAATCCGCTCAACCTTGACGTGTTCAAATTGGGAATTACTATTGAAGGCTCGTCAGCCGAAACAGGTTTGCTCAGCTATTTCAGGTATGATATGTATGGAAAGTCACCAAATACGATTTTAGCAGAACAGGCGGCTCAGAAATCAGGAATTGAACAAGTATTGAAACAATCGTATCCTTATCAGATAGAGTGGCTTACAGAGGCAAAGACGGAGCAAGAGTTAATTCGCGATAGAGTACAATTTCTTTTGATTAAAGTTGAGGGAAGAGAAGCTGATTTGATGAAGAGTATGGGGTTGGAGCCAAACGCAGATCCATCAGCTTCGCGTATTGTAGTGAAATACTATATCAAGCTATTAGTGCGTGACGAACTCTATATAGGTCCTGAATGGGATGCTGATACAGATTGGAGAGTTGCATTGAATAATTTCTTGGAAAATTTAAAAAAATAGGCCTCTCGGATGAGAGGCCTATAGTTACTTAATGATAGGGGTGATTCAAGCAACTTCTACTTCTGTCGATTTCTAAAGGGCATTGTAATATTCTTAGCCTTTTGGATAAATCAAAGTTTTAAATTTCAATTATTCAATGATAATCAAATTTTTTTCGAATAAAAGACACTTAAGTGAAAAAATTGCAAAAATTAGGCTCCTTAAAATAACTCTTCATTCAAAAATGGAATCAAAGCCAATATAATTGCTTGATTATAATAGGTTTGTCTAGTTATTGCCCCGTGGGTGAGAATTCCTACAGATCCGCCACCTTGCTTAGAATTTTCTTGGGCAAAAAACTGATCATCAGCTGCACCAAGTTCCATACCTGAGTGGATTAAGTCAGCAATAGCTTTTGGAAGGTAGAATGTTCCAGTTTTCGCTTTGCCTTGAAGACCCGATTTATTTTCTATATAGATCCAGGCAAAGGCATACATCCCGCGGACATCTTCACCAACGCCCCCTTCTATTCCTACCCAATAATCTGCTTCGGGGAAAGATTTTTTGGCATTGATTACTCGGTTTCTTGCACCTAAATAAGTCTCTTCATCACCTTTTGGTTGATCAGATACTTGTGAAGCAGCAGTGATTCCGTTTACGACAAATCCTTTGTGGAATGCTTCAGTAAATGCCGACTCAGTGCAGGCGACTTTAACAGGGTTTTTACTACCAACAATTATTAATGACTTTTCTGAAGTCTGGAAATTCTCTCTTTTGGGGAAATTCATAGAATAAAAAAACCTAGGGGATGCCTAGGCCATGTTTGTGAAAATTTGATTTACATCTTCGTCTTCTTCCATTTTTTCGATCATCTTATTGATGATCTCCTCCTGCTCTTCATCGAGTTCGGTAAGTGTAGAAGGGAAGCGCTGAAAATCTGCGCTGATTACGTCTATATGTTTTTCTTCAAGTGCTTTTTGCATGGTACCGAAGTCCTCAAATTCAGTGTAAACGAAGATTTCACCTTCATTCTCATCAATATCAACTAGACCGAAATCAATTAATTCGAACTCCAGTTCTTCCAAGTCATATTCGCCTTTTGCAAAGCGAAAAACGGCTTTTCGATCAAACATAAATACAACTGAACCCGAAGTTCCCAGTGATCCACCCGCTTTAGAGAAGTAACTTCTTACGTTAGCTACTGTTCTATTGATGTTGTCAGTAGATGTTTCCACTACGACAGCGATACCATAAGGGCCATAACCTTCGTAAACTACTTCTTCGTAATCTTTCTCGTCTTTATTTGAGGCGCGTTTGATTGCTGCTTCGATTCTATCCTTAGGCATTTGAGCACCTTTGGCATTCTGGATTATAGTTCGAAGCCTGGGGTTAGATGCGGGGTCGGGACCGGCCGATTTTACCGCCATTACGATTTCTTTCCCTAGACGCGTAAAAACTTTGGACATTTTGTCCCAACGCTTGAATTTTCTCTCTTTTCTGAATTCAAAAGCTCTTCCCATGATTATAAATATTAGGGTGGTAAAATTAGCAATTCTTTTGGTTTGGCTAGAATTAGAACTATTCTATGTCTAGATTTTGTTGGAAAGTGTGCCATTTTTATAGTGACATTTTTCTAATTCAACTCGACTAAAAAACATTTCAAGTATGTCGGAATTTCTCTCTACCCCTCTTCCAAATATTCCCAAATCAGATTTACCAAAAGTAGTAATTGTAGGCGCAGGTTTTGGCGGCTTAAAGCTTGCTATGAATTTGATGAATAAGAAGTTTCAGGTGATTTTGTTGGACAAGCATAATTATCATCAGTTTCAGCCACTATTTTATCAAGTTGCTACTGCTGGATTGGAGCCTAGCGCTATTTCATTTCCGCTTCGAAAGATTTTTCACGGATCAAAGAATGTGACTTTCCGAATGACTCGAGTTAATCATTTTGATCCAAATATCAAGCGTATCTATACAGATATGGGCTATATAGATTATACCTATCTAGTAATGGCTATGGGAGCAGACACTAATTATTTTGGTTCCAAGAGTATAGAAGAATCTGCTTCTCCGATGAAGACTGTATCAGAAGCGCTTTACATCCGTAATAAGATAATTTCGAATTATGAACGTGCTATAAATATTGAGAAAGCAGAAGATCGTAAATCTCTAATGAATATGGTAATCGTGGGCGGAGGTCCTACAGGTGTAGAATTAGCTGGTGCAATGGCGGATCTAAGAAATACGGTGTTGCCAAAGGATTATCCTGAGCTGAATTTCCACAACATGAAGATTGTACTCATAGAGGCTGGCCCAGAATTGCTCGGAGCGATGTCCAAGGAATCTAAGGAGAGCGCTTTAAAATACCTTCAGGATCTAGGAGTGGAAGTGATGCTGAATACTATGGTAAAAAATTACGATGGTAATGAAGTACTACTTGCAGACAATGAACCTATTCAAACTCAGACGTTGCTTTGGGCTGCGGGAATTAAACCAAACAGGATTGGAGGGCTGGAAGATGCTAATTATGCGCCAAATGGAAGATTATACGTCGATGACTTTTCTGAAGTTAAAGGCTGTCCCGATGTCTACGCACTTGGAGATATCAGTTTGATGACGCAAGAAGCTTATCCAAAGGGGCATCCGCAGGTAGCGCAAGTTGCAATTCAGCAGGCGGTTTGTCTTGCGCATAATCTTCATAATATGGAGGAAGGGAAAGAGAAGAGAGTTTTTAATTATAAGGACTTAGGATCTATGGCAACTGTAGGAAGAAAACTCGCTGTGGTCGATTTACCATTTATTAAGTTTCAAGGCATATTGGCTTGGTTTACCTGGCTTTTTGTCCATTTGATGGCAATTCTCGGAGTGAAGAATAAGGTTTTCATTTTCCTAGATTGGTCATGGAACTACCTAAGTTTTGACCCAAGCTTAAGGTTGTTGATTAAGCCGAAGGCGGTAAGAGCTAGCGAGCGGAAGGAGCTGACAGAGGAGAGATAGTCTATTTAGATTTGTTAACAAAAACTATTTTAAGTCAGATTAAACTGATATGCCTAAGTTCTGTCTAATCCATATAACTTTAAAAACGAAACACATGAAAAAATGGATTTTCGCTGCAGGCTTGATGGTAATGGTCAGTCTGAGCACTTTTGCACAAAGAAATGGCGGACAAAGACAAAGCGCTGAAGAAAGAGCTAAAATGAATACTGAGCGCATGGCAGAAGAGCTTAAGCTCACGGATGCTCAGAAAAAGCAGATTTTAGATATCAATCTAGAATATGCTAAAAAGAATGAGGCTGAGATGGCTGAAAGAAAAGCTGATTCTGAGGCTAGAAAAGAGGAGATGGAAGCTAAAAAAGCTGAATTGTCAGAGCAGGAGACTAAAATACAAGCAGTTTTGACTGAGGAGCAAAAAGTAAAATGGGCTGAACTTCAAGCCAAAAGAACGAATGGTCAAAGAGGAGGTCCTCAAGGTGGTGGTGATTCTCAAAGAGGAAAAAGAGGCGGCGGTAATTAATTCGCTATGTGCCTTTATACAAAAGAAGCCATCCCAATATCTTGGGATGGCTTCTTATTTTATTGAAGTTTTTCTGTTATTCAGCAATTTGCTCTTCTACCTGGAAGAACGATTCGTCCTTTTGTGGTAGCGTAGATGATCCCATAAGGAACTCATCCACTTTTACTGCTGCTTCACGACCTTCCGATATAGCCCATACAACCAGGGATTGACCTCGGCGCATATCTCCAGCTAGGAAGACTTTAGAATTAGTGCTTTGGTAATTTTTTGACTTTGGAAGGGTATTTTCCATAGTTTCAGCACCAAATGCCTCCAGCAAACCATTTTGAGCAGGACCAGTGTAGCCGATAGCTAGAAATGCTAAATCACAAGGAACTGTACGTTCGGTACCAGCGATTTCCTCGAAGACCATACGGCCATCTTTATGCACCCACTCCAGATCTACTAGACTCAAACCTGTCACTTGACCTTCGGCATTTACCGTAAATTCCTTTGTAAGAACAGAGAACACCCGCTCAGCACCTTCGTCATGAGAACTTGAGGTTCTCAAAGTCATAGGCCATTCTGGCCAAGGGTTAAGCGTATTTCTTTGCTGTGGAGGCTTAGGTAGCAACTCAAGCTGTGTAATCGAAGCTGCACCATGTCTATTGGATGTACCGATACAATCACTTCCTGTATCACCACCACCAATTACAATCACATGCTTTCCTTTGGCTGAGATTGGATTTTCTGTGATCTCTTCAGATACGACCTTGTTCTGCTGACCAAGAAATTCCATTGCAAAATGAACACCTGTGGCATTCGCTCCTTTGATATTTAATCCCCTAGGTTGTCCAGCTCCAGTAGAAAGTACTACAGCATCGAAGTTTTTGAGGATATTTTCTGCCTTGATATTGAAACCAATTTCGGTATTGCATGTGAAAATCACTCCTTCTTGCTTCATGAAATCGACACGGCGATCAATTACCCATTTTTCAAGCTTGAAATCCGGGATACCAAATCGAAGTAATCCTCCTGGCTTGGAATCTTTTTCGAATAGCGTCACCTCATGACCTGCTTGATTTAGCTGATCTGCCGCAGCAAGTCCTGCAGGGCCTGAGCCAATTACGGCTACTGACTTACCTGTTCTTGTTTTTGGTGGGTTCGCTTTGATCAAACCTAGTTCATAGGCTTTTTCCGCTATATTTTTCTCGATTAACTCGATCGCAACTGGATCTTTATTGATGCCGAGTACACAGCTAGCTTCGCATGGAGCAGGACAAATTCTCCCTGTAAACTCAGGGAAATTGTTTGTGCTCCTCAATATATTGATCGCTTGCTCCCATTCGTTTTTGTAAACCGCATCGTTGAAATCCGGGATTACATTACCTAATGGACAGCCATTGTGACAAAACGGAACACCACAGTCCATGCATCGAGCTGCCTGATTATTTAACTTTTCGCCTGCAAAAGGCTCATATATTTCCTTGTAGTCACCTATTCTAGCTTTCGCGTCACGGGTAACCGGAGTTTCTCTTTTGAATTGAATAAATCCTTCTTTCGCTCCCATTTTACGCCAATGATTTTGATTGTTCTAATGCTCTTTTCTCTAAAACTGCCTTATAATCTCTTGGAATTACCTTGATAAATTTCTCTTTGGTTTTATCCCAATCTTCAAGGAATCTTGTTCCTAGACCTGATTTTGTCAGTTTTATATGTCTTTTGAGGAATGTTTTGATCGTGTTGAAATCCTCATCTTCTAGGTTGTCTATATCCACCAGTTCAGGATTGATCTCCGTGATATACTCCTTTAGAATATAGGCGATTCCACCGCTCATTCCAGCGGCGAAGTTTCTACCAATTTCTCCAAGATTCACCACTAATCCACCAGTCATATATTCACAACCGTGATCGCCGATTCCTTCTACTACGGTCTGTACACCAGAGTTTCTTACACAGAATCTCTCGCCGCCTTTTCCATTGATGTATGCTTCACCTGACGTTGCTCCGTAGAACGCTACGTTACCGATGATGATGTTTTCTTCTGGAACGAATTTGGCATTTCTGCTTGGGTAGACGATCAATTTTCCTCCTGAAAGTCCTTTTCCGAAGTAATCATTCGCTTCTCCTTCTAGTTCGAAGTTGACTCCTTTGGTAAGGAATCCACCGAATGTCTGACCTGCAGAACCTGTGAATTTGAAGTTGATCGTGTCCTCAGGCAATCCTGGGCTACCGTATATTTTTGAGATTTCATTGGAAAGCATCGCTCCCACTGATCTGTCAATATTCTTAATTGAGAAGCTTCCTGATGATGCAAGAGCTTGTTCAAGTGAAGGAAGAGCAGCCTTTATCAGCTGGCGATCCAAGACTCTTTTCAACTCAAACTCCTGATCGATTTGCTTGTGAATACCTACGTGATCCGGAACTTCCACTTTGTGGAAAATAGGACTTAAGTCTACTTTATCCCACTTCCAGTGATTTAAATGGCCTGTAGATTGAAGAACGTTACTTTGTCCTACCATTTCGTTCACGGTACGGAAGCCAAGTGAAGCCATGATCTCTCTAAGGTCTTGCACTAGGAATTGGAAGAAATTCACTACGTGATCAGGATCACCAGTAAATAGTTTTCTCAAGTCCGGATTCTGAGTTGCAATACCAACTGGACAAGTGTTCAGGTGGCATTTTCTCATCATAATACATCCTTCTACTACCAATGCCGCTGTGGAAATTCCCCATTCTTCAGCTCCCAGTAATGTCGCAATTGCAAGATCTCGACCAGTTCTAAGTTGACCATCGGTTTGAAGTACTACTCGACTACGTAGGTTGTTTTTCACCAAAGTCTGATGAGCTTCAGAAAGCCCAAGTTCCCAAGGCAATCCTGCGTGACGGATAGAACTCAATGGAGATGCTCCTGTTCCGCCGTCAGCTCCTGAGATCAGGATTACATCAGCCATGGCTTTTGCCACACCTGCTGCTACTGTACCTACTCCTGCTTGAGAAACAAGTTTTACGTTGATTCTTGCTTTTCTATTCGCATTTTTAAGATCGTAGATTAGCTGAGCTAGATCTTCAATCGAATAAATATCGTGGTGAGGTGGAGGGGAGATCAATCCTACTCCAGGAGTAGAATGTCTTACTCTACCTATCCAATCATCCACTTTATGTCCAGGAAGCTGACCACCTTCTCCAGGCTTAGCTCCTTGCGCCATTTTGATTTGAAGTTCGGCAGCATTCGTTAAATAATTACTCGTAACGCCGAATCTACCAGAAGCTACTTGCTTGATTGCTGAGCGCTCCCAGTCTCCGTTTTCTTTTTTGGCAAATCGAATTTCATCTTCTCCTCCTTCGCCAGAGTTACTTTTAGCACCCATTCTATTCATGGCTATCGCCAAAGTAGAGTGAGCTTCGTGAGAAATCGAGCCAAAAGACATCGCTCCAGTAGCAAATCTTCGCATAATGGAAGATGCAGGTTCTACTTCATCGATTGGTACAGAAATACGCTTTTTGAATTCAAATAAACCTCTCAATGTCAAGGCATCTTTGCTCTGCTCATTTATTTTGGCTGCAAATTTCTTGTACATACCAAAATCATTCAAACGAGTTGATTTCTGAAGCAAGTGGATTGTTTCAGGATTGAACAGGTGTTTTTCACCTCTTCTCTTCCACTGATATACTCCTCCTTGCTCTAGTATAGGGGACTCTGTCTCGTAAGCAGCTCTATGACGGATCAGAACTTCTTCTGCTAATTCATTAAATGAAATACCACTAATTCTAGAGATTGTGCCTTTGAAACATCTGTCGATTACATCAGGGCCCAAACCTAAAGCTTCGAAGATTTGTGCACTTTGATAGGACTGAAGTGTACTGATTCCCATTTTGGAAAGTACTTTAAGAAGTCCTTTACCTATCGCAGACTGATAGTTTGAGAATAGTTTCTTCTGGCTTTTAGCATTTGGTAACTCACCTTTTTCATACATGTCTAGAAGTGACTCTAATGCCATGTATGGATTGATAGCTGATGCTCCGTAGCCAATAGCAGTTGCGAAATGATGTGTCTCGCGAATATCTCCAGATTCTAATACCAAGCCGGCACTAGTTCTGATTTTCTTTTTAACTAAGTGATGGTGAACAGCTCCTATCGCCAAAAGAGATGGGATTGGCGCATAATCTACCGTGCTATTACGATCGGATATAATGATTACATTTTTTCCTTCATTAATCGCTTTTTCCGCTTCGTCACAAAGTTTGTCTAATGCTTGCAAAAGTCTTCCTGGCTGATGATCTGCAAGGAAATGACTCGTGAGAGTAGCACATCTATAGCCTTGCCCCTCCATATTTTTTACCTTTTCCAGATCTTCATTAAGTAGAACTGGTTGGGAAATATGGATTTGGCGAGTATGCTTTGGACTTTCCTCCAAAATATTCTGGCCCACACCTAGACGGGTAAAAAGAGACATTACTAATCTCTCACGAATAGGATCAATAGGTGGATTACTTACCTGAGCAAATAGCTGCTTGAAGTAATTGGATATATGCTGACTCTCTTTGGATAGAACGGCAAGAGGAGTATCTGCTCCCATAGAGCCGATTGCTTCATAGGCAGTATCTCCCATTGGGCTCAATACTACTTTTAGCTCCTCAGACGTATATCCAAAGATTGTTTGATGCTTTTTAATATTCTCAGTAGAGTATGGATGAGTCAGTGTTTTAGGATCATCTTCCATACGAAGTTTGATTCGCTGATCGGCTACCCACTGTTCGTAAGGCTGCTTGCTACAAATCTCTCCTTTTACTTCTTCATCAAATAGTACTCGACCTTTTTCCAAATCAGCCCAAATCATTCTTCCTGGACTAATTCTACCTTTTTCTAAAATAGTAGCTTCACGAATAGGCAAAGCTCCAGCTTCAGAAGAAAGAATAAGTCTTTTGTCCTGAGTGATAAAGTATCTCAGTGGACGCAGACCGTTCCTATCCAGCGTAGCACCTACAGATTTTCCATCTGTAAATAGCAAAGCAGCTGGGCCATCCCATGGTTCTACCAGAGAAGCATGGAATTTATAGAAAGATTTTCTGTCTCGATCCATGACTTCATTGTCCTGCCAAGCTTCTGGCACGAGCATCATCATGGCATGGGGAAGAGATCTACCGCTCAAAGTCAGTAGTTCCACCATAGCATCAAGATTCGCTGAATCCGATTTTTGCTTGTCAGTGATTGGCATCAATCTGGAAAGCTCCTCATCAGTGAAATACTTTGATTTCATGAGGTTTTCCTTTGACTTCATCTTGTTTAGATTACCCTTGATCGTATTAATCTCACCATTGTGAGAAAGAAAACGGAAAGGCTGAGCCAGTCTCCAGTTAGGAAACGTATTGGTAGAAAAGCGGGAGTGAACTATAGCAAAGGCTGACTCTATTTTGGAGTTTTGAAGATCCTTGTAAAAGGCCAAAACTTGATCAGTTCTCAACTGTCCCTTATATATAAGTGTCTGGCTGCTCAAACTCGCAAAATAGAACGACTGATTTACGCCAGGAATCTTAGTATTGATTTCTGAAGTAGAGTAGTTTCTAAGTACATAGAGCTTACGCTCCAGTTCGATACCGGTGAGTCCTTTTTTATGCTTAACAAAGAGCTGCTCTATATTCGGCATCACTTCAAGTGCTCCAGAGCCAGGGACTGTCTCATCTACAGGTACTGATCGATAACCGATCAATTCAAAATCTAACTCTTCAATCAGTTGATTGAGAAGTTCTTTTGAGCGGTGAAATAGCTGCTTATTCTTTGGGAAAAAAGTCATGCCTACACCGTAAGATCCAGCTTCGGGAAGCTCTATCTCTGTACGCGCTGTGATATCCTTTAGGAATTGATGTGGTACCTGAATTAGTATGCCAGCGCCATCACCAGACTTAGGATCAGATCCACGTCCGCCACGGTGCTCCATGTTGCTTAGCATATATAAGGCATCGCTAATCGTCTCATGAGATGGAACTGCACTCAGATCTACAACCGCACCTATACCGCAGGAGTCATGCTCAAACTCCGATCGATACAAACCTTCTTGCATTTTTATAGAATTTATTAGGTTCAAAATTTCCAAAAATTACAGAAAAAATTTGTCCTATTAAAATTACGGCAACAAAACAGCTGCTTTAGTGCCTTATTTTTTATGGATTTTGACTTTATTAATATTTTGGTAATTGACTTTTTGGTGTGATAAACTGAACTGCCCAGTAATATTTATGGCAGTATTTGAAGAAATAGGGTACTTTTTAATTCAAATCTGAAAAAAAATGTGTGAATCCTTTGATTTTAGGATGCTAAAAAATACCGCTAAAAAAAATAAAATTATTTTTTGTGAATTTTAGTGTTGACTTGTCTGATCAGCTCTCAAAAAAATGCGTGTAAAATTATATTCTGAAAAAATGGATAAACTAAATATATTATAATATCCTGTTCCTCAATCTGTATGTGGGCCAAGTGTATCCTTGTCTAAAGAATTGATGTGAACCTTCACTTTTTTGATTTTCCGGGCATCTACCGCCAAGATGGTAAACTCGAAATCTTGAAAATTTATCTTGGTGCCATTCTTAGGAAGCTTCGAATTGAGCTCTAGAAGTAATCCTCCTAGAGATTCACTTTCGCCTTTGACATCTTCAAATACCTGAGAGTCTAAATCAAGCTTTTTGCAGAAATCATTCAGTGAAACTTTTCCCTCAAAAATAAAGGTAGATGAATCAATTTCTTGGAAGAATATATCGTCGTGGTCATCGAACTCATCGTTGATTTCTCCAATTATTTCTTCGATTAAATCTTCTAACGTGACCAACCCTGAGGTTCCTCCGTATTCATCCACCACTATAGCCATGTGAACTCGCTTAAGTTGGAAATCCTTCAGTAGGGTATCCACTTTCTTATTTTCAGGAACAAAAAAGCTTTTTCGTATCAGTTCATTCCATTTGAAATCTTCATCTCGTTCGATAAAAGGCAAAAGATCCTTGATATACAGTATGCCTTGAATATTATCTATGGTCTCTTCGTAAGCCGGGATTCTGGAGTACCCACTTTTATTGATTTTGTCCATCAACTCATGAAAATCCATTTCCATATCGATGGCGGTGATATCCATACGGCTTTGCATGACTTGCTTTACGGTGAGTGTACCGAAGTTTACAATACCTCTTAGGATCTCTCTTTCTTCACTAGGAGCATCTTCAGTAGTCAGTTCTAAAGCCTGATTTAGTTCATTTACTGAAAGTGAATACCCTTTCTTGACAATACGTTTTTCCAGAAGGTTGCTAAATGCCATCAAGAATATCGAAATGGGCTTGAGCACAGAGGAGAAAAAAACTATGGTAGGAGCCATGATCAGACTAAACTCCACCTTAGCATTGTTAGCATAGACTTTTGGGACAATTTCTCCAAAGAAAACTATGGCAAAAGTGATTCCCACTGTCTGAATTAGGATGATCACAATGCCTGTTGCGTTCATCCCAAAAATAGACCAAGTTACAAATGTGGTCAGCGTCACAATCCCAATATTAATAAGGTTATTGAGGATAAGGATGGTGCTGAGTAATTTTTTAGGAGATTCTACCAGGCTTATTACTTTTTTGCCTCGTGGTGTGTTTTCTTCTTCGATATTCCCTAAGTCTTCATTGCTTAGAGAGAAAAATGCAACCTCTGAACCTGAAACTAGGGCAGAGCCTATCAATAGTAGTATAAAAAGCAAACCATTTAAAATCAGATAACTTACCGAGGGTGAGCTAATCTGAGCGAGTAAATGGTAACTCGGGTAGGGATCGTCCATGTATTAAACCGCAATGGTTAATGCAAAATTAAAAAAAAATTCCCCTGAAAATAACTTTCAGAGGAATTGATTATTAAAATGGCAGATCGTCATCTTCCGTATCTGAAACCATTTCTTGTGCTTTAGGTGCCGATGTAGGCGCCGAAGATGCAGGCCTTTGCTGAGTGGATTGCTGTGGAGCACTAGGATTCCCCGCTCCATCAGGTTTACTACCCAGCATAGTGAAGCTTAAAACACGAATTCTGGTTCGATAGCGATTTTGACCTTGTTCATCCTGCCAGCTATCTGTTTTAATTTTTCCTTCTACATAGATCTGGCTGCCCTTTTTGAGGTATTGTTCGGCAATTTTGGCCTGTGCACCCCACATTTCTAAGTCATGCCATTCTGTTTGTTCAACTCGTTCGCCATTCCTGTTTTTGTATGCTTCGGTAGTTGCAAGTCGCAGATTTGCGACCGTATTATCGCCTTCCAAATACTTTACTTCTGGGTCAGCGCCGAGATTTCCTACTAAGATTACTTTATTTACTCCTGCCATAATTAGTTTAATTTAAGGTTGAAAAAATCTAATACTTGAAGGTACTCAAATCTCTTGATCGTTCAAAAAGTTCACAATTAACTTTGGCTTTGCTAGATATTCGATCTTCTCTTCTGCTACGAGCATGAAACCTTCCTCTTCACACCAGTTTTCGAGCTGTTCCAAATTTTCTTCTTTTATTTCTACTTCAGAGAAAACGGCATTTAATCGTTGATGTGACAAGATGTGTCTGTAATTTTTTGGAAAGCGCTGTGTATTTTCCGCTGCGGAGGATGGGATATGCATTGGAGGAGAAGTAAGACCATCAGGTGTTTCTGTCTGAGGAAAATCAAAAAGTCCTTCCCAAATATCCCCTGAGGTCCGTTTTTTCCAGACCCATTTTTCCCCACACTTAATTACATAATAATGGAAATGCCTTTCTCTTACTTTTACTTTATTAATCTTCACAGGCAGATCCGACACCATATTATATTGTAAAGCGAAGCAGGAAGCCTTGAGAGGACATGATTCACATCCTGGGTTTTTGGGTGTGCAGAGTCTAGCTCCAAAATCCATCATTGCCTGGTTGAATTCTCCAGGCTGATCTTTTGGTATAATCTGATTAGCTAAGGCTTCAAATTCCTTCTTGGCTTTTGAACTTGCTATGTCAGTCTCGATCCCAAAGTAGCGAGCTAATACCCTAAATACATTACCATCCACAACTGCTTTTACTTCACCATAGGCAAAACTTGCTATTGCTGAAGCAGTGTAACTACCGACTCCTTTTAGTTTAAGTAGTTTATCATAGGTGTTTGGGAATTCGCCATCCATTTCAAACCAGATGCTTTTTGCACAAGCATGGAGATTTCTGGCTCGGCTATAATACCCCAATCCTTGCCATAGTCTTAGCACTTCTTCTTCGGGTGCCAAAGCTAGGTCCTTAATAGTAGGGTAAGTCTCCGAAAATGCATAATAATAAGGTAACCCCTGAGCGACTCGAGTCTGTTGAAGAATGATCTCTGAGAGCCAAATTTTGTATGGATCATCCGTTCCTCTCCATGGTAAATCCCTTGGATTTTCACGATACCAAGTTAGTATTTGATGCGAAAAAGCCTGATATTCAGTGGTTTTGTGATCCATGGTCAATTATTGTCTATCATACAAATCAAGCTAATTTTTGTGAATATGTTTTTTAATTACAATGGTTGTCTTACATTTGCAGTCCCAAAAACACTTGGTTAATAGGTCGTTAAGCTTATTTCGTAATTTCTAAATTAATATTACAGTGACTAAAGCAGAAGTAATCACTAAGATTTCGGACAAAACAGGCATCCAAAAGGATGATGTTACACAAGCCATTGAGGCGTTCTTCAAAGTAGTGAAGGATTCAATGTCCGAAGGAGACAACATCTACGTGAGAGGATTTGGTAGCTTCATCAATAAGAAGAGAGCTAGAAAAATCGCCCGAAACATCTCCAAAAACACAGCAATCGTGATCGACGAGCATTACATCCCGGCTTTCAAGCCATCAAAGGTGTTTGTAGAGAAGATCAAGAACAGCAAAAAAATCAAGGAATTAGCTCCTCAGGACTAAGTCCGAAGAGTTTATGACATGAAAAGATCTCAACTCATTTTAATCGCTATAGGAGTCATCGCAATCGCAGGATTGTATGTCCTTCCTACTGTGGTCGTGGACAACGAAAGCAAGGCAGATGGAATTTCTCAGGAAAATTCATCATCTTCCACTCAATCCACTGATCCTGTGGCGATGCATGAGGCTGAGCTAAGTACTGATCAGAGACTTCAGTTGAATACGCTGAAACTTCAGATCGCTGAGAATTCTTCGAAAGAAGAAGTAAAGTCTTCAACGGAAGAAATTGCTGCGATTTATCAGGAACTTGGGAAGTACGATAGTGCAGGATATTATCTAAGTTTGACAGCTGATAAGCAGTCGGACATGGAACTAGCAGAAAAAGCAGGAAACGCCTACTATGAGGCATTCAGCTTTGCACTAGATCCGGAGAAAGTAACCTACACTGCCGAGCAGACCCGAAAGTATTTAAACAAGGTGCTGGAAAACGATCCCACCCGTTTGGATTTGAAAACCAAGGTAGCGATGACTTATGTGTCCTCGTCCAACCCAATGCAAGGAATCACGATGATGAGAGAAATCTTAGAAGAGGATCCGCAGAATGAGGATGGACTGTTCAACATGGGCGTACTATCTATGCAATCAGGCCAGTACAAGCGTGCCACTGAGCGATTCGAAGAATTGATCCAATATCACCCGGATAATCTTCAGGGGCAGTTTTACTTAGGCGTGAGCTATTTCGAAGCCAAACAAAACAACAAAGCGAAAGCTCAGTTTGAGAAAGTAAAAACGATGACCAAGGATGAAATGATCCTTGGAAGTATCGAAAGCTATCTCGAAAAGCTATAATTTATTTGTATCACTACTAAATCCAAAGACTATGCCTTGCGGAAAGAAAAGAAAAAGACATAAGATCGCTACGCACAAGCGTAAGAAGAGACTAAGAAAAAACAGACATAAGAAGAAGTAATACACTTCTTCTTATTGTCATTTGAGTAAACGTTCATTTACATAATAATAAGACGAGATTTTGAGTACGGAATTGTTAATCGATTCTGCTCAAAACGGAAGTCGAATTGCCCTCCTTCAAGATAAGAGCCTGGTTGAGTTGCATTCCGAAGGAATGGACAATCAGTTTAAAGTTGGAGATATTTATCTCGGTACGGTCCGCAAAATCGTCAATGGGCTCAATGCAGCTTTCATTGACGTAGGTTATGAGAAAGACGCCTTTCTTCATTACCAGGACCTCGGGGCAAATTTCAACAGCTTGACGAAGTTCACCAAAATGGTGCGTAACAACAACTACGGCAATTATAATTTGAAGGGTTTTGAAAACGAACCTGAAATCGACAAGATTGGAAAAATCTCCAATCCACTATCGAAAAATCAACAGATTTTAGTTCAGGTCGTCAAAGAACCCATCTCTACGAAGGGGCCTCGACTATCCTGTGAGCTCTCTCTACCAGGTCGCTACCTCGTGCTAGTTCCTTTTTCGGATTCGGTTAACGTGTCCAAGAAGATCCGAAGCAACGAGGAAAGAAGACGTCTCCTGAGACTCATCAATTCTATTAAACCAGCCAATTTCGGAGTAATTATCCGGACAGTGGCAGAAGGTCAGTCCGTTAGTGACTTAGATAAAGACCTTCGCAATCTTCTCAGTAGTTGGGAAGAAGGCATGGCCAAATTGATGAAAGCCAAGAGTCGCGACAAAATTATCGGAGAGATGAGTATGGCCTCCTCACTTGTGAGAGACCTGCTCAATGAATCATTCGACGCAATCACCGTAGAAGAAGAATCTACTTACGATCAGATCAGATCCTACATCAGGAATATAGCTCCTGAAAAAGAAAAAATTGTCAAGCTTTACAACGGTAAAGCCAAGCTATTTGAAAGTTTTGGAATAGAAAAGCAGATCAAAAGCCTGTTTGGACAGACGGTCAGCCTTCCGCAAGGAGGGTATGTGATCATCGAGCATACAGAAGCCCTGCACGTCATTGACGTGAACAGTGGTAATAAGTCCAACCAGGAAAGTGACCAGGAATCAACGGCATTAAAAACCAATCTGGTCGCAGCTAAAGAAATTGGCAGACAGCTACGCCTCCGAGATATGGGAGGAATCATCGTGGTCGATTTTATCGACATGAAGAAGGCCGAGAATAAAAAGGCCATCTACGAAGCGATGAATAACGAGCTTAAGTTTGACAGGTCTAAGCATACTGTTTTGCCATTGAGCAAATTTGGGCTCATGCAGATCACCAGACAGCGAGTAAGGCCTGAGGTCAATATTGTGACCAAAGAGACTTGCCCGGCATGCAACGGAACCGGCAAAATTCAGGCTTCTATATTGATAGCCGATAAGCTGGAAAAAGACGTAGATCATATTGCGACTATCCAGAATGTGAGTAAAATACAAATTGGGCTGCATCCCTACCTGCACGCTTACTTTACTACCGGTATAATTAGCCGAAGAGTGAAGTGGTTTTTCAAGTATAATAAGTGGATAAAACTGATCAAAGATTCTTCCCTACCCGTGACGGAATACAGATTCTTAGATGAATCTGGAGAGGAAATCGAACTACTAGTAAAAAGCGAGACTGAATAGTCTCGCTTTTTTTTTGTGCTTTATAAAAGGGTTTTATCCGCGGAACTCACAAAGTTTACTTATAGTTGCGGCGTTTTATTTGACTTGTGAATTTGCCTAGATTTTTGATTATACTTCCTATTTGGTTTCGGTCTTCGCATTATTAATTTTCGAGAAATCAATTACTGCATATGCCACAATATCATCTGTTGTTTTGGTATAAAGGCTTAAGGCATAACCTTTTGGTGTATTAAACCCAAATTTGGCAAGTTCATCAATATTGAATTTTATTTCAGCTTCAGGATTAAACTCTTGATCAAAAACTAAAAGGCGGTATTCCTGTCTGTCCGGGTAATCTTTATTGGGTCCCTTTAATCTAACCCAGCGTATGATTTTTTTAGCATAGGTGTCTAAATCTAATGCTTCATATTTGCTGCTTTCATGATTTGGTTGGAATACCGTGTATTCACCACTCGGAATAGTTTCTCCTTTTTTGAATTCAAGCGGACTTGTTGTTCCTGCCCATTTCCAACTTTGCTTTCCATTTTTCACGATAGCTATCGAATCTGAGATAGAAAAACCTATAAGATGTTCTTTTGATTTTGGGTTGAAGACATGGCTAAATAACCCCAACTGATCATCCTGGGTATATTCTGTGATAGATCGAGGGTAAAGAAAATGGTAATTAGAAAAACTATCCGTTTCAGTATTGAACACCATTCCCCACTTGTCGTAGTTTTCAAAACCATCCTGGAAAACAAATGGGATATCAACAAAATACAGCTCATTTCCTGATTTTTGTAGATTATTGTACAAATAGCTTGAGTAGTTCGCATACTTCCTTTCGCTAGTTACGGCTGGTAAATCCCATCTCTCCAGTACATTTCCATTCAAATCTGATTGAATCAATTCCTTCTGCTGGGAAAGAAAGTAAATGCTATTCTTATCTATGAAATTTCCGGTAATGAAGGAGCCAATGCCATCTGGGCCTTCTTTTTCGAAAGTTTGTCTTTTTAGCAATTTTCCTTCTGGATAGCTATAGACTAATAATTGATGGTTTAAATAAGTAGCTAATATTTTTCCGGAATCAGTTTCGTAAAATGAAAAGTGTGAGCCTAGATTTTTGGTCAGTGTATCCTTTTCCAAATACAAGGTATCCACGATCAAATCCTTCAGATCAAGAACAGGAATTTGTTTTGTAGTCTTAGTAGAACATGATCCAAGAATACATAAGGCTAAAAAATTTAGTAGAGTCAATTTTCTCATGGAATTGGAATGAATGTGTTTTGTAAATTAAGTAATTCGGTACAAAAAAAAACTTACCGTTTTATAAATTCAATTTGCTTCTGCCTTGCCTAATGTATCAATTATCGCTCGCTCTTTTTTGCAGTTGAAGATTACTTGCTAAGTCTATCGAGACTTTTAGCCATGGCTCAAAAAATTCTATCAAAATTATTGGTCAAGCCATTCTTTGAAATCGCTTACTTTCTCACGACTTATTAGAATGTCAGGATCAGAGCAGTTTTCTAATGTGACTTTCAACCTACTATTCGAATAGGAAAAAATCCCTTCGATAGCTTCCAGACTGCTGAGGTATTTTCGATTGAGACGAAAGAAATTTGCTGGGTTTACCTGGGCTTCAGTTTGCTCCAACGTGCTTTCGAGTACGTACTTTTTTCCTTCCTTCGTTTGTAAAAATGTGACCCTTTCTTCGCTATTAAAAAAGGAAATATCCTCCGTAGGAATACTCTGAATTTTCTCTCCAAATCGAACTAGAAATCTTGATTTGAAGCTTGTTTTATCCGGGATTAGTAAGTTTTTCAGTACATCCAATTCAATGGTTGATCTAATTAGATTTGCTTTAAACTTATCCACAGCCCTTTCCAATTCCTTTGGATCAATTGGCTTCAGTAAGTAGTCAATTGCATTAACCTGAAATGCTTTTATTGCATATTGGTCATAAGCGGTCGTGAAAATTATAGGTGTTGATAACTTGACTTTGTCAAAAATTTCAAAACTAATTCCATCTGCTAATTGTATATCACATAGTATCAAATCTGGTTGTGGATTTTGGGTAAACCATGCAATACTTTTTGAAATACTATCTAAGTTTCCGAAAAGTTCTGCATCTGGAAAATGTTGCTTGATCTGCATCTTCAGCAAATTTGCAGCAGGTTTCTCATCCTCTATGATTAAGATTTTCATGTGCTTATAATTTTCTTTCATTGCTTATTGGAATCTCGCTTATAGTTATTTATTGTTTTTAATCCCTGTTATAGTCCACTATTTCATGTGGATAACTCCAGGATTGGAAGCTTGACCAAGAATTCATTATCAGTCTTAATGATTTCAATAGAGCGATCAGAAAGAAGTTGATATCTCATTTTTATATTGTTCAACCCTACTCCAGTAGATGGTTCAGTTTTACTCGTTTTTGGTTGAAATGTGTTGCTGATCCATAGATTATTCTCCTTCCGGTATATGTGGATAAAGAAAGGATCTTCCTCACTTACAATATTGTGTTTGATTGCATTTTCTAGCAATAGCTGCAATGAAAGAGGAGGAAGAAAGCCACTGGTATCTCGAATTTCAATTGAAAACTTCAAGCTTTCTTCAAATCTGATTTTTTGTAATTCAAGGAAGTTTTCTGCGAAGCCTACTTCCTTTTCTAACTCAATTAATTCCTCTTTTTGTGCCTCTAAAACATAGCGGTAAATGCGTGAGAGTTTCTGTATAAATGCCGCAGATTTGTCGGCACTTTCATAAACTAAACTAGAAAGTACATTTAGAGAATTGAACAAGAAATGGGGGTTGAGCTGATCCTTCAATGATTGATATTGACTTGCTAGTTTTTCACTTCGAAGTATCTCAGCTTCTAATGCTGACTTTCTCCATTCTAACAGCCAGGATCGTGTGGTGAACAAAGCCATGAATCCCAATGCGATTCCCATCGGCATTAGAGAATATTCAAAAATTAATCGAAATGGAATGTTATCGATAGTAAATTTTCCTTTTACTAAGGAATAGAGGAATATTAAGATGTAGGAAACTAAGAAGGCATAACTCAGGTAAGTCACACTTGTCAAGAGAAATCGCTTTGCTGGATGATGAATCCAAGAGATTCTCTTATCGTAAAATGTCTCGACTGCATTTCCTCCGAAGCTCATAGCTACAGTGATCGCAAATGAAAAGACAAAATCTGGCGCCATGCTTTTGATTCCCGCCCAACTCAAAAAACAGCTGGGACAGAAATACAGCATGAGTATCATTACTATTCCAAAGTTGATTATCAGAAAGCTTGGAATAGTGCCCCAGATATCGCCTTTGGTTTTGCAAATTCCTTTTTCGTTATTTTCTGGCATATTGGGAAATTAATTAAAATGAGGCAATTCCTTTCTCTCACGTTTGAAAGAAAGGAATCTGTAGATTATGTTTTAATTAATTACATTTTGATGCAACCTGATCAGCCTGCATTTTGCCCCATATAGGAAGGAGGTACTCATCTGTGATTTTTGCTTCTTCCTTTTTGTATAAGTCCAGACTCATTCTAGCCATTCCACAAGCTTTTTCGGGACCTGTTCCGAAGAACTCTGCCATCCCTAGTTCCATTTGTGACATGAGGGAAACTGCTCGTGGATTTTCACGATCCAAATTTATTGCCTTTCCAAAAAGCTGCATAGCTTGAGGACTCATGCTCTGTCCACGACCTGCAGGATCCAAACTGATTTTTCCCATCAAAATGTACCCGTTCAAGGCAGTGATTTCAGAGTTTCCGGGAGCTATTTTATCAGCTTTTTTGACCAATTCCAGCGCTTCATCCAGACTTTTGTCTTTTTCTATATCAAAGCGAAAAGCTGCCTCTGTCTTCAGTAAAGCCGCATAATAGAAAGGAAGCCATTCTGAATCTGAAGCATCAGCAATTCTCAAAAATCCGTTGGTAACTTCCTGCGATTGCTCGTAATTGGCAATCGTCTTTTTTGCTTTCAATTGCTTTTGCATGGCGGCGATGAATGCTGGGTCGGATGCTTGCGCAAAAGCTATCCATACTAAAGAGAATGCGAGGGTTAAGATGTACTTTTTCATAATTATAAGTTGTTTAAGTTATTTGCTGTTTTGTCTTTTGAAAGCGTAAGGAAAATCCCCAAAAATAGGAACCTCGGTGCTGGCTGTCCGGTTGGAAGTGATTCAAATACTCCTTGCTCATTTGGATTGCTTGCATAGGAATAGCCGAATATATTTTCTCTACCGAGTACATTTTGGACCGCGAAATGAATGATCAGATTTGGCCTTGGTAGGTAGCTCCAAGAGAAACTCAGACTTTGGTAGCTTTTGGTTTTGGAGTTCATTTCTCCAGACTCATTTGGATCGGTGAAGGTGTAGCCATCATTGAATGAGAATGTTGTTCCTAGCTGGGATTTTAGCGTCGGAATGAAGTGCTTGACCACTAAAGAGAAATTGTGCTTCGGAGCGAAATTTGGCTGAACTTCAGTTTCATACTGGTTGTAAGATCGCTTGCTATCCACGAAACTGTAAGAAATCCAGTAGTCTGTATTTTTGATACTGTTCCGATCTCTGAGGAAGAAGTCTACCCCACGAGCGTAACCAGCGCCAGCATTTCGAAGCCCGGTAGGATTGCTTGGATTTCCTTCAAATCTGATTAGCTCGTCATAACTTTTGTAGAAAGTCTCCGCTCGGAACATGAGGCCATCTTTCTGAAACAAATAGTTTAAGATCAGGTGTTTTGCTTTCGAGTTGCCGATAGTGGGGTCAATTGCTCGGAAATTCTCGATAGGCAGTTGATGAAACTGACCTGAGGCAAGGGAAACTTGACCAAACTTTGAGACTTGATAGGCAAGTGAAAGGCGAGGATCCACCCAAGACTGTTCTGCCAGTTGGCTATTACCTGCTCTCAATCCGCCTCTTAGCACTAGTTTTTTACTCAGATACCAATCCCATTCAGTGAAGAGATAGGTTTCCTGTTCGTCAAAGCTTCTTTCTTCATTTTCCAGTTGGAGTTTTTCGGAGTAATTATGAATGAAATACTCTGTCCCAACTTTCATGGATACACGATCCGAGAAATCTTTAATTGCAGTAAATTTGGCATGGGACAGCAGGTTTTTTCTTTCAATCGGAGTGGCATCAATGATCAAGTCATCTTTGTTTGAAGATACCGAAAGACCTCCGAACAAAGACCAGCCATTGTCATAGGAATTCCTCCAATTGCTCTGTGCATAAGAATACTTGTTATGAAGGTTTACATACATTCCTCGCCCATTTTCTCCTGGCTGAGTTTGCCAAAGTTCCATTCCCCCAGCCTCAGTTCTGGCGAGCACTTTCACGAGTCCACCTTTCTTTAGCTTTTGCTGAGCAGACAATTCCACATCCCATCCATTAGGAGCTCTTTCCCAATCAAAATCTTGCTTAACTAGGTTTTGGTAAGGTTTTAAGTCAAAATAATTCGCCGTAAGCGAGATACTATGCTTCTCATTAGCAAGCGTTTGTGAATATCCTCCGCCTACAGACATGATGGATAGATCGCCTTGAGTTCTCAAGGAATGGTCCTTAGTATTCAGCGACAAAGCTGAGGAAAGGGCCTGACCGTATTCCGCGGAATATCCGCCTGTGCTGAAAAATGTTCCTTTGAAAATATTTGGATTAAAGCGGGTTCTGGTAGGCACATTTGCGGTGGAGCTTCCATAGGCATTTCCTACACGAAGCCCATCGATGTAGATTCCCACTTCGCTGGCATCACCTCCGCGAACAAACAGACGACCGTCATTACCCACGGTACTAGTTCCCGGTAGAGTTTGCAAAGCACCTACTATATCTCCCATCGCGCCTGAGGTAGTGACGATATCCAGTGGTCTGAGTACTACAGATTTCTTCTCATCTGAAGCCTCCATTGCTCCAGCAGAGATCGTCACAGAATTCATTTCGGTTATTTCTTCGATCAATTTGATCTGTTGAATTTCCAGCGAATTCTGATCAAGTGTAATTGCTAGTTCTTGAGTTTTAAAGCCTAGAAACTTGAAAACCAAAACTTGAGATCCTGTCGCTGAAGTTTCAAATCGGTAGCTTCCGTCTTGTCCGCTGGTCGCTCCATCATAGCTTCCTTTGATTAGAATATTTGCTCCCGGTAGAGGTACACCCTTTTCATCCAGAACTTTTCCGTGGAGACTTGCTTGCGCAAAAGCTTGGGTTTGCAGAAGGATAAAAGTGATAAAAAGTAGAAGTCGTGGATTCATTTCGTTTCAGATTTGAATCAAAAGTGCAGGTCTAGTCCCAGTGAAAAAATTAAAGCTTACTGAAGTGTAGATAGCAAAGACTGAAGCGTAAAAAATGGAACCCGAAATTATTGGGAATATTCACTCCGCTTTACTTTGTATCACTTTAAAGTTCCTTCTATTGACTCTGTAAAAGATGATTTTAATCATTCCCTCTTAGCATATAACTCACCATTCGTGCGAGCTGAGAAGAGTACTTTTGCACTAGCAATCAGTGCAACCAACTATATACTACAATGAAAAGGTATCTTTTTACCAAGTACCTCATCCCAGCAGTGATGCTGTTGATGTGGTTTCCGAGTTTTGGACAACAATCATACTCTCTTTCTAGTGCACAGCAATTCACCGTGGCTGGAACTTCCACTATTCATGACTGGGAAATGGTAGCTAAGGTGGGCAGTACCGGTGCGGCTCAACTGAGTTTAGAAAACGGAAGGCTTTCAAAAATCACCTCTCTCAATCTTGTTATACCAGTGAAAAGCCTAAAAAGTGGTAAAGGGTCAATGGATAATAACGCGTATGAAGCTTTAATAGAAAAAAAGCACCCTACCATCAAATTTGAGATGACCGAATGCATAGCGATCACCGGGAATGTGGTGAAAACGAAAGGCAAACTTACCATCGCTGGGACCTCCCAAATTATCCCACTAGAGGTGACTTATTCTACGAGCGGAAATAGTATCAAATTCACAGGAACCCACGCTATTCTGTTTAGTGATTTTAATATTGAAGCTCCAACAGCAGTCTTCGGGACAATTAAAACGGGGAATGAACTCACACTAGTTTTTGAAACTAGTTTCTCACCAAAAAATTAATTTAAAGTAAGCCATCATGAAATTATCAACTCTCACCTTGTTGTCCTGCGCAATGCTGACATCGGGTATAGTCCTAGCTCAAGAAAAAACAGAACTTCAATATTTCCGTCAAAACAGTAAGGAAGGGTTGAATGTTTTTGAAACTCCTAAAGAAAAAGGAGGCGATTTTGACAAGGTTCGTGTATTTATAGGAGGTGATTTTGCACTGCAGTTCCAATCTATCAATCACTCCAATTCGCTGAATAATCTAGTAGAATTGGGCTCAAACTTCAACTTGCCATCGGCGAACCTGAATATCAATACGCAGCTCGCTGATGGGTTAAGATTGCACTTACGAACGTATCTCTCGGCTAAGCATCACAACGAGGCTTGGGTAAAAGGTGGATATCTACAAATTGACCGATTGGGATTTATCAAAGAAGGCTTCCTGGATGGAATTATGGATTACACCACCTTAACCTTTGGTATGGATGAGTTTAATTACGGGGATGCACATTTCCGTAGATCCGACAACGCCCGGGCAATCTATAATCCCTTTATCGGCAATTACATAATGGACTCATTTGCCACTGAAGCTTTTGGGGAAGTGACAGTTCAAAAAGATGGATTGATTGCTATCGTAGGTCTTACGAATGGCAAACTGAATCAAAGTGTCGTAGTAAACGACAATACGGATAACAAGCCATCATTTTATGGAAAACTAGGTGTGGATAAGCAATTGAATGATGACCTCAGATTCAGACTTACAGGATCATGGTACTTAAATAAAGGGACTACTACTGGTACTTGGTTGTATGGGGGTGATAGAGCTGGAGGACGTTATTACAATGTTTTGCAGCCTTTGGAAGGAGCTTCAAATGATTTTGAAGGCAGATTTAATCCTCGCTTCAAACAAATGACGGCGTTTCAGATTAACCCATTTATTAAATATAAAGGGCTGGAATTCTTTGGGATTTTAGAATCTGTAGGTAATTCTGAGGAGCAGGGCGATGGTAATTTCACTCAACTTTCTGGAGAACTTCTTTACCGTTTCGGTGGTACTGAGCAATTTTATCTAGGTGGGAGATACAATACTGTAAAAGGCAAAAACAAAGCTTCCGATACTTCTGACATTGAAATAAGCCGTTTGAATATAGGTGGAGGATGGTTTATGACAAAAAATGTGATTGTCAAATTAGAGTATATGAATCAAGAGTATAAAAATGGTTTTAATGCAACTTCCATTTATAATGGAGCAAAATTTAATGGTGTTAACCTAGAAGCTGCTATCAGTTTCTAATGACCATAACAAATTGCCTAGTCTATCTTTTTTAAGAGCAGACTAGGCAGTTTTTATATAAATTACCATGAAGATTGTACTTCTAGCACTCCTTACTTATTTCTCTTTTTTCTATACAAAGAGTGAATTGTCCGAAGTGAAAATCTGGAGAATAGCCTCAGATAGCGTAATCGAAATTGCAGGAAGTACCAACATCTCCAGCTTTCGCTGTGAATCCAATCTATATCAAGGAGGGGATGTGTTGAAGGAAACTTATTTCCCCGATCTCCATATATCTAAATGGAGTGGAGAGATTATTCTCAAAACCGTCAATTTTGATTGCTTCAATGCGATCATGACTAAAGACTTCAGAGAGACACTTCAGATCGAGGATCATCCTACTATCAGTGTGCGATTTATCAATCTGATCAAAGAATCTGAAACTATAAATCAGGAAAATTTACGAGGAGAAGTGGAAATCACACTGGCAGGCGTATCTAAAATCTACCCGATTTCTTGTGTATTTCTGGCTAAAAATGGTGGAAAAGCTCTTTTAGCTGGAGAACGTAAGCTGACTTTTACAGATTTCAAGTTAGATCCACCAGTGAAGTTCTTAGGAACAATTAAAGTGAGGGATTCAATAGAGGTTAATTTTGCGCTGGTGTTGGAAGAGCACAGTTAGGGAAGTTTCTACTACTCCTTTCCCACTGGTATCACTTCCCAATTCCGATCGAGGGAGGGAGATTTAAAATAATTGATTTGATTGAAGATTTAGCAGATTTGAAATATAGTGTGCGGAAGTAGCCTGCAGGTAATTAGTGAGCTAGTTGATGTAAAAAAATAGCAGACTTTTTCTTCGACTTTGCAAACTAACAGTCCATTATGTAAGTACTTATTTTTTGAGTTGCGATCTAATTCGATTTGTATAAAAGATTCTAGTTAGGGTATTAATCACGTTTGTGGGCGCAAGTATCTCTGTGTATCCCTAATTGATCCATCTCTCTCTCCCTAATTAGAACTCAAATTAAAGATGTTCAAATTGAGATATCTACCCATGACCACCTAGATCGGGGGATGTTTCCATTAAATTTGTGGCAGAATCAAATGAGGTAAGCTTTTTTTAATAGCTCTAGAAATAGATGTTATCAAGAACAAAGAGGTAATCATGGAAATTAATCCACATACACTATTAAAGAATGTATTTGGGTACGATGAATTTCGTCCTTTACAGCAAGAAATTATTGAGCGCACCTTGGCAGGAAAGGACAGTTTTGTACTCATGCCAACTGGCGGGGGAAAATCGATGTGCTTTCAGATTCCAGCTTTGTGTTTTGATGGAATTACGATTGTTGTCTCGCCTCTTATTTCATTGATGAAAGACCAAGTTCAGGCATTGCAAGCCAACGGAATAAAAGCAGATTTTTTTAATAGTTCTATTTCTCCACAAGCGGAAAATGAAGTGATTGCTCGAGCTACAAAAGGCGAAATTAAGTTGCTTTATTTATCGCCAGAGAAATTGATTTCTGTGAGCAATACCTGGTTGAGGAATTTGAACATAAAGTTAGTAGCCATCGACGAGGCACATTGTGTCAGCATGTGGGGACATGATTTCAGACCAGAATATACCAAGCTAAAAGCATTTAGAAATTCCTTGTCCCAAGTTCCTTTTATGGCGCTAACGGCCACTGCTGATAAATCTGCAAGAATAGATATTGAGCAACAGCTGGGCTTGAATGATTCCAAGCTGTTTATCTCATCTTTTAACAGGGAAAACCTGAGTATTGAGGTTAGAGGCCAAGTTCCTAAAAAGAAAAAACTGGAAGAAATTGGGCGTTTTGTAGAGAAAAAAAAGAACGAAAGTGGCATCATTTATTGCCTTAGTAGAAAGAATACCGAGGAAGTCGCCGATTATTTGAAGTCATATGGACATTCGGTAGCGTATTATCATGCAGGGATGAATCCCGATGATAGAGAGCGAGTTCAAACAGCGTTTATTTATGACGATACCAAAATTATCGTAGCGACGATTGCTTTTGGGATGGGGATTGACAAATCTAATGTGCGTTGGGTAATTCACTTTAATTTGCCAAAAAACCTAGAGGGGTACTACCAAGAAATAGGTAGAGCTGGTCGTGACGGACTGCCTGCTGAAACAAGGCTATATTATAACATGAGTGATTTTGTGATGTACAGTCAGTTCGCGGAGGATGGGGCAAACTCAACTATGCAGAAGGAGAAGTTGAGTCGCATGTTGCAATTTGCTGAGGCGAAATCATGTAGAAGAAGAATACTGCTTTCTTATTTTGGAGAGCATTTACCCAAAGATTGTGGGAATTGTGATGTGTGTGACAATCCACCCAAAGATTTTGAAGGCACTGTTCTGGCTCAAAAAGCGCTTTCCGGAATTGCCAGAATGAAAGAAAAGGAAGGAATTGCCATGTTAATTAATGTATTGAGAGGTTCCAATAATGCTGAGGTACATGCGAGTGGATATTCACAACTCAAAACCTATGGAGCGGGGAAGGACATTAGTTATATAGATTGGAGGGATTATATCATTCAATTGGCTAATCAAGGCTTGATTGAGATTATGTATAGTGAAGGTTCGGCATTAAAGATTTCACCCGTAGGATGGAAAGTGCTGAAGGGAGAGCTGTTCATAAAATTGACTTCACCAATACTAGCTGAAGAGAAAGTCAGTAGAAGGCCAAACATCGCTAAAATGGCAGATGAAGGAGAAGTAAATACGGATTTATTTGCAGCATTAAAGAAGTTGAGGTCTTCAATTTCCCGTGAAAAAAATGTGCCGTCTTACGTTGTTTTTAGTGACAAATCATTGAAACAAATGACGATAGATTTGCCTGTCACAGAAAACCAGTTCTTGGGAATTTCTGGAGTGGGAATGAACAAGATGGAGCAGTATGGAGAAGAATTTATGGACGAAATCCGAAAGTTCAAATCCGTAGCAAAACCAAAAAAGACTCCGACTATTATGGACACTTTTGCGATGTACAAAGAAGGGCTTAGCCCCATAGAGATCGCCAACAAAAAAAACATACAAATCACCACTGTTTATTCCCATTTATCGCAGCTATATACTGAGGGGAGAGAGGTGGAATTAGAGAAACTTGTATCGAAAGACGTGGTGGATAAAGTACGAGTTGCATTCAATGAATTGGACAGAGCCATATCTCTGAAGCCCATTTATGAAAAGCTAAACGAAGCTGTCTCTTATGGAGAAATAAGAATGAGTTTGACAATAATTCTTAAGAATGAATGAATTAGCTCAGATAGGTGATTACTAGAAATTATACTTAAATCTGCTGGCTACGAAGGGATTACTATGCTGAGAAGTATTGTTTGCCTATACACCAATCTAAGGATTCATCTAATTCGCCTTTAGGCATTTAACTTGTAATCTCTATCCAATTACCCTCTGGGTCTTCGATCACACTTTCATAGTATCCATCGCCAGTAGTTCTCGGTTCACCTATAATGGCTATCCCAAGAGTTCTAAAATCAGAAGTCATTTGATCTACCGTCTCTTTTGAACCTACAGAAATAGCAAAATGAGCCAATCCTGATACCATACCTCTAGGCTTTTGAGCTTCAGCAATATTGTTTCTCTTCATGAGTTCGATTCTGGAGCCAGTGGAAAAGCTGAGAAAATAGGAGCTGAAGCCTTTTGTGAGGTTTTCATACTTGTCACCCGCTGACATTTTGAATGACTGGCAATACCAATTCTTCATGAGTTCTAAGTCATCGACCCAAATTGCAAGATGTTCAATTTTCATAGTATTGCTTAGACTTACCGTTCTCTTCCAACAGGAATCACTTTCCAATTCTGATCGAAGTAAGGCGTTTGCTTGTAAAACCATGAATAAACAGTTCTAGGGAATTTAGTAAACTCTGGATTGGATGCTTTTTCTTCCTCAAATCGCTTTTTTAAGTCAGCATCTTCGGACAGCATTTTAGCGATCAAAGGTTCCATGATGTAGGTTTCCATGTATTCAGTTTGTGCCAAAATCGAATTGAAATATCCCCACTGGAAAAAGCTGTCGATCGACTCAGGCTCCATTAAAATGACTGCAAGTTCTGCAAGCGATTGATCCGTACGTATCCGAGCAGAACCTGGCTGAAGTGTGACGGTTCTCTTTAATTTATCTAGCTCTACTGATTGAATGCGCATTAATCCCTCGTAGGGCTGACTACTCATTTTATATTCTCCTACTGTTGAAAACTCCAGATTCAATTCTTTCTCTTGGGTCAAGATTTCCATTTCGATTCCGTGTGCCTTCATTTTTTGAATGACTGTACTCCATTCTGCAGGAATCCAGTATGCCTTTGGCACTTGCACGTTCTCGACAGGTCTATCCATCAAAATGCTTGGTACTATCTGGGTGATTTTTTTTCCTTCCCATACCACGTAATCTCTTCCAGTGATAGCTGAGGTTTCGGTTCTCGAAGCGATCCCTAAAAACTCCATAGAATCTGCTGGGGTTTCTCTGAAAGCAAATTTCACTGTGATCTCACTTGGTTTTTGATTTTTGTCAGATTTGACTGCCGCTTGAAGCTCCGAAAAATGCCTGCTAACTGTTTTGATAGCTTGTTCTAGGAAAACATAAGTTCCTAATACGCGCTGCTCAAATGGCTTTAGCGAGTGATTTTCTATCAAAATCGAAGGTATATGCTTAATGTCTCCATAGGTATGAGAAAATCGTGGGCTAAATGAAAATGCCACATTTCCTTGAGTGAAGTCATTACCATTTGCAGCAAACAATAACGGACCTGGAATATGTCCTTCATCTTTCAATGCCTGATCTACTTCTGGCTGAAAATAGGTAGATAACCAGTTTGAAATTTGAGGAGAGTAACCGCCGGTCGCTACATAGCCGTAGGTAATGTCGTATTGATAGTCCGCGCCGTCAGTCACGTGAATGTCCACATAAAGATCAGGATCGAAGCTGTTGATAACTTTTGCTACAGCTTGTATTCCTGCAGTTTCTAACTTGGTATAATCTCGGTTTAAATTTAGATTTTGAGCGTTCGTTCTCCAGCCCATTTCTTTTGGACCGCGCTGATTTACTCTACCATATTCACTTCTTCTTTCATGCCCATCCACATTCAGAATCGGGATAAAAAGTAGGTTTGCATTATCCAGAAGTGCTAATTTGTTTCCTTGAGAAATGTCTCGAAGCAACATCATACCTGCATCCTTGCCATCTATTTCTCCTGCATGAATTCCTGCCTGAAAGAATATCAAGGGCTTTTTGGATGTGGATAACTCATCCGCCGAGAAGCTTTGATCTTTGGAAGCGATCAGCAACTGTATAGGCCTTCCTTGTTCGCTAGTGCCAACGGTTACGATTCTGAGGTATTCAGAATTTGCCGCTAATTTCTCTACCCAAGCAATAGTTTCTGAATAACTAGGTGACTCTAAACCATCAGAAAGTTCAAAAGGAGTCACCCAATTATGAGAATTATCCACAAGCAATTCTTTGCTTTTGCCACTCCACGGAAGAGTAGGAGGCATAATGTCTTGGGCGAAGGATGCGAAAGGCGAACTAAGGATAAGGATCGTTGAAAGAATGTAGAGTAGTGGTTTTTTCATTTAGAGTTCTTTTTTCAAATATCGAAAGTACTTCGATAGTAGCGAATCAATTTTGGTTAAAGTGACTATTGACCATTTAAAAGATCAATAGTCAAGTCTGGGAAGAAGATGAGCTTTTGATTAAGTGCGTTAATATTAGCTTTTGTACATGATTTCGTAGTATTCCTTCGCCATTCGGTTACTCTCAAATCCCTCGACCACATCTTTCATTCCTTGTTCTACGATGTCATCCCATTTGTCTTTATTTTCATAGTAGGTTGGGACTATTTCCTTTTCTAGTACCTGAAAGATGTTTTCCAAGTCAAAATGGTCCTGTTCCGGAATACTCATGTTTGCGTAATCTGCTGATGGCACAATGAAACTGTTTTTGCCATGCTCGGAAAATTCACAAATCCAGCCATCGAATGTACTGAAGTTCACTGCCCCGTTCATGGCTGCAGTCATTCCCGAAGTGCCGCTTGCTTCTCGGGGAACACGTGGATTATTTAACCATATATCTGCCGCTTGCTTGAGTCGCTTACTTAAGGTGAGTTCATAGTCTACACAGACAGCTACATTTGGATATTTTTTGCTAAGATGTACCAGCTGATTGAATGTGGAAATAGCCCCATAGTCAGAAGGGTATGGTTTTCCAGCCCAAATAATTTGTATTGGTCGTTCTGGATTGTTAATTAATGCTTCGAATCTGGCCAGATCTCTAGTGATTAAATCAGGTCTTTTATATCCAGCAAAACGTCGGGCCCAAACTATTGTCAACACATTTGGATCAAGTAATTTTCCCGTCTGATCTGCTACCAGTTCGAAGGCTCTTTTTTTCAAATAGTGCTTCCTGTCTTCAAATGCCGGTTTGTTATCTGTATTCATGAAATGATACAGCTGCTTGTCCGCCCAGTAAGTATAATTCTGCGAGTTGGTAATCGAGGTAATTTCAGGAATATCCGAATATTTACTCCACATCTCTCTGCTCACCTTGCCATGAAGCTTACTTACTCCATTAGCTTTTCTGGCAAATCGAAATGCCGCCAAACTGTGATTGAAAAGATCTCCTTCCATCCCCGTCAGCTCTCTGACTTCTTCCAACGGATAGCCATTGAAATATCCCATTTGATCACATAAGTAGATATCATGCTTCTCGTTTCCAGCTTCTTCAGGAGTGTGTGTGGTGAATACCAAACGTTTTTTTACTTCTTCTTTGGAACCAAACTTTCTCATCAGGTGAAAAACAGCACTGACGCCGTGAGCCTCGTTGAGATGATAGACATCAGGATTGAAATTCAATTCGTCAAGTAATTTGGCTCCACCGATCCCCAACATAATGAACTGCGCTACTTTGGCGGCAGTATCTGAATCATACAGTCTATGTGTGATGGTTTGGCTGAGGTAGTCGTTTTCTGGTAAGTCGGTACTCAAGAGAAACAGCGGCGCACTGTTAAAAGTCTCTGGAGCTAGATACATAGCTTTTACCCAAACAGGATTGCCGTGAATGGTTATTTGAAACTTGATGCCGGTATCTTGGAGAAAGCTATAGGTCTTTTCATACCACTCAGCCTTAAGCGTCTGATCCTGATTTCTTCCTTGATCGTAATAGCCATATTTCCAGAGAATGCCGATTCCGATCAGATTTTGTTTGAGTTCATAGGCACTTCGTAAATGAGATCCTGAAAGAAAGCCAAGGCCTCCACTATAGATTTTGAGAGGTTGATGGATGGCAAATTCCATGGAGAAATAGGCGACCTTCTTGGAGTATTCCGACGAAATCTGATACGGCACGCTATAGTTTCTAAAATCAGTCATTGTGGATTGGTTATTTTTTCCAATTTAGTTGAAATCCGTAGACAAGATTCAGGAAGCGATACGTAAAGTATTTGAACTGAATTCGGGCTTTGATTTATAGTCTTATTTTCTTTAGAAATTCTTTATAAATAGGTGTAAACAGAAAGCGCAGAACTGATATAGTTCTGCGCTTCTACTTTTGTATAGGTTGAGTTTTATGCTGGCAAAGCTGCCAGTCCATTTCCATCCGGCTTATTTTTCAAAACTGGATTGTCTTTCAAGATCATAGTTGCGCCGTTGGCTGGAGAATACGCAGTCCACTTTGGAAGAGTTCCAGCATTAGGATCCCCTGTTCTCATGAAGGAGAGGAGAGAAGCCGACATTTTCTCGGATAACTTTCGAGGTCTATCACCTCCACCTGTGTGGGTGTACATTCGGTCAGTATTATCAAACCAAAAACAAATATCTATGCAGTGAAAAGCTTTCATTCTACCACTGTATAGCTCAGGTTCCCAGCCGAACCAAGCCAGATAAACTGGAGCCTTCTGCGTCGATTTTGCGTTTGCTGTAGCTATTGCCCCTTTTCTATTTGAAAGAATCATAGCCCAAAGATCTGCTGGGGAAGCTTCTGGGAAGTCTTTGCGATATCCTGCGATTACTTTATCTGTGGCTGTTCCAAAGTTAGCATTCAGTTTCTCGGCTACTCCAGTCCAATCAATTTTCTCTAATTCGGGGGATGTCCGCGTTGGATTCCACTCGTGGAAAGTAGTGCAGATCATTAAAGGAATGTCCGAAGCCAAGCCATTTGGATCAGAGAAGAACTCACCTTCTGGGATGTTTGCTCCATCCGCCACTGGGCTAAATCCTCCTCTAAATCCAGGCAACGGATTATCTTTTCGCATTTTTGCCATAGCCCTATTTGCTACATCTAGGTATTCCCGCCATGTCAGTTCCTGTAACTTATCCACAGTATCTGAAGTCAGTCCTGCTTCTTTCATGACGTATTCACCAAGGGTGCGAGAATATTCTTGGTTGGAAGCCTGAAGCATAGATCCACTCAAGGCAACCCCTTTATGCACCAATCCTTTTGCCGCAGGCATAGCCATAGTCGCAGTGACTTTTGCACCTCCTCCAGACTGACCTATAATCGTGACATTTCCTGGGTCACCACCGAAATTGGAAACATTATCCCGAACCCATTCCAGCGAGGCAATGATGTCGAGTTGACTGACGTTTCCGGAATCTGCATACTTAGATCCACCCACTCCCGAAAGATCAGTGAAGCCTATTGGCCCAAGTCTGTGATTGATGGATACGAAAACCATGTCACCACTTTTACTTAGGTTTTCCCCGTGATACCCGTCTTGCTCTACTGCGTTTCCGTTAGTGAATCCGCCACCATGAAGCCAAACGAGCACAGGTCTTTTTTTACCGTCCAAAGCCGGTGTCCAGACATTCAATTTGAGGCAATCTTCACTTAAGTCATCGTAATTCCAGTGATCTGCAAATGAGTAATCTGGACTTGCATAGCGATTGTCCATGATTTGCGGAGCTGTATTTCCCCACCAAATAGTTGGCTTCACTTCAGTCCATGGAGCGGGTTTCTGTGGAGGCATAAAACGGTTTTTGCCCGAAGTGTCAGATCCATAGGGAACCCCGAGAAAAGTATAGATATTATTTAAAACATAGCCTCTCACCTTGCCTGAATTGGTATTTGCAATGGCAATGTCGTCGCCGATCTGGAGAAATTGACCTCCGTTGGCTGCCGGTTTTGAAGTGGAATTTGCTTGTGTAGAAAAAGGTACAACGGCTGCTAAACCTAATCCCGCCGTTCCTACCCCGACTTTCTTAAAGAATTCGCGTCTATTATTTTTCATGCTTAGGGTTTAATGTTAAAGGTTTGATCTTGAATAAAATATAGCAATTAAAGAATCCAGCCTTGGCGGGAAATGCATATTTAAACCCATAATTTATTTGAATGGGATATTATTGTTTCAAAATGAAAAAATAAAGGCTAAAAGTCAAAAAATCACAAAAAATTAAATAATTAGCTTAACAAATCCTTTATCGCTGACTCTTGAGTTGCATCTTCCAGCATGATCATCAAGTTGTCTCCTTCCATCAATTCGGTGTGTCCGTTTGGTGTGATAAATTTGTTATCACGCTTCACTATTACGACAAGAGAAGTGGGTGGAAATCCAATTTCGAGGATCTTTTTTCCGTTGGCAGCACTGCTAGATGAGAGTCGTATTTCCATAACCGCATTTCTGAAATCATCCGATAATTCTAGATCTAGTAGCGTTTTTCGCTTGAGTTCTGCAGGCAGGGCCAAACCCAATAGTTTGGCAGCCAGAGGCAAAGTAGGGGCCTGAATAGCTACTGAAGTAAGGACAATAAAGAAAACAATATGAAAGAGAGTCCAGGATATTTCAATTCCTGCAATCATCGGTACTGTAGCAAAAACAATCGGAACTGCACCTCGCAATCCTACCCAAGAGATAAAGGCTTTTTCTTTGAGACTGAATTTGAAGAAGGAAAGGGCTAGAAATACGCCCAGGGGCCTCGCGATGAAAATCAGAAACATTGCTGCGCCTAAAGCTACACCAGCAACAGGAAATAGTTGTTTTGGGAATACTAGCAATCCTAGAGTAATGAACATTACCACTTGCATCAGCCAAGCTACTCCGTCAAAAAACTTCATGAGGCTCTTCTTGTGTGCCATATTGGAGTTACCCACAGTGATAGCGGCAATGTAGACTGCCAGAAACCCGTTTCCATTGCAAAGATCTACCACGGTGTAGGTAATCAGCACCATTGCCAGTAGCATGACAGGATATAGTCCCTCGAAATCCAGCTTGACTTTATTGATGAGCAAGACAATTGCCCGGCCGAATACCCACCCTAAAAGTCCACCTACAACCATTTGGATGACGAAAAGGGGAATGATTTCCCAAATGGAATTGGTGTCCAAAGTGATAAAACCAAGGATGGAAATCGTCAGAAAGTAAGCCATGGGATCGTTACTTCCACTTTCTAGCTCTAAAAGTGGTCTCAAATTTCCTTTCAATCCTAGGCTTTTAGCTCGCAAAACTGAGAAAACGGCTGCTGCATCTGTAGAAGAAACTATGGCTCCAAGAAGCATACTTTCTAAAATAGATAATTCTGTAATCCAATATACAAAGCCACCCAAGGATACACTCGTGAGTAACACACCAATCGTCGATAGCGATACTCCTGGCCACAAAACTGGTTTTATACTAGGCCACTTTGTGTCCATACCGCCTGAAAACAGGATGTAGGTCAGGGCTATAATCCCGAGCACCTGCGTGATTGCTGGATTGTCGAATTTAATGCCGCCAATCCCATCTGATCCTGCTAACATTCCTACTCCCAAGAAAATTAGGAGCAGAGGTACACCCGTTTTACCGGAAGTTCGACTGGCCAATACGCCTGCTAAAAGTAAAAGAGAACTGATTAAAAGTATATTTTGAGCAGTAAAGATCATAAAGGTTAAGGTGGTTTGGTAAAACTAGGCACGTAAGGCCATTACTAAAAGTTATATAAATAGAGTGAAATTGTGGAGATATCTAAATCTGAAGATATCCATAATATAAAATGAAGACCGACCACTTTTAAGTAGCCGGTCTTGATTCTAAATGCTAAAATCTTTTTCTTAAATCTTGACTCCGACTTACTGGCCTACCATAAAGATCGCATTACTCAAAATCAGTTTTCCAGACTCCCAGAATCCTCTGAAGATTGGATCATCCACAAAGTAAACAATCTCACCACGACCTGCATTTTCAACGCCTATCACCATGGATTCACCCATTTTTGATTTTACCTTGTAGCCAATGTAGCCTGTGCGGTGTGCCTCATTGGAGGAAATCACTCCCGCATTTACACCCTTGTCTAAGTAAGCAAATCTGCTCGCATTGTTTTTCAAGGTGTAATATTTCCCGCCAGTTCCGTATCCAAGTGGATGTGTGATATCCATGTCCACTTGATAGATTGCGCCAGCTGCTCCGCCAGAAATCGCTACTCGCTCGCCTTCTTGGTATGGAGCTAGACGTTCGGCTTTTGCTAAGGAATCTGCTTCTTTTTGAGCTGCTTTTTTATCATCATCTGAATCATAAGTTTTCAATGCAAAACCTTCTTTGTTGGCAAAAAGACTTAATGCTCCGTCAATAGCAATCAGTTTTCCGCCTTCACGAATCCAATCCATTAAGTTTTTTTGGCCTGATTCATTCAGTGCACTGCCGCGAGTAGATGGCATGATGATTACATCGTATTTGCTCAAGTCGTAGCGGGACATGTTTCCGGTTTCCAAGTTGCTTAGTGGATAGTTTAGCTCCTTTTCGAAGAAATGCCAGATAGCTCCGTAATTCAAAGAATTAGTGCCTTCTCCACCAATCAGTGCAACTTTTGGTGCCTGAAGTACGCGGACATTAGGCGAACCAAAATCTTTTCCTTTGTCCACATAGCCAGTCATAGTAGTGGCAAGCGTGACGCCGAATTTATTGGCGATGTCTACCATTTTCTGATCAAAATTCGAAATGTATTCGTTACCGCCTTTGGTGATCATGAGTGATCCGGCAGGGAAGCTTTTCCCTTCTACTTCGAAAGGAAATTCATTGTATTTCACGCGAATACCAGCATTCAGAAGCGCAGACAAGAAAGCTACATCACGTGTTCCTTGCCAGGCTGCGATGTAAGCGACAGGAGTTTTTCCTGCTTGATTTGCGGTGAAAGTTGGTTTCTCATATGCTGAGGTAGCTTCGAGTTTTGTCTCTACTGCGAAAGCTTCCAAGCCGTATGCATAAGGCATGGCCCAGCTCGTGATATCATAGGTGATGCTGTCATGCAAAGTAGGACTTGGTTCGAAAAATACCTGAGTTAAGACAGATTTGGGCTGGTGAGCACTGATGATGATGTCCTTATCTGTGGTGGCGAAAGACTCACTCTTGCCAGTTCCATAGGCAAAGCCTTTCAATCCTGATTTTGAACTAGCCATTCCATAGCGAATGCCATTTTTATCTAGCAATTCAAGCAGTTTGGCTACCTGAGCTGGGTTGCTTTCACCTTTGATGATAAAGCTTTTGTATTTGCCTTTAGGATTGGTTGAGTTGTCTTTGTAGAATTTTGCAAACTCAGAAAGCAATCGCTCAGCATTCTTGCTTGTCACTTCGGCAGCCGACATAGCGGCGGTGTAGTGTCCCTCGATTCTATAGCTTAATGTAACCGTGTCTCCTACTGAATTTAATCCACCGATGCCAGCTTGTCCGCCACCACCTTGCTCGATAGTCATGCCGATAGCCCCGTTGAACATAGGGTAGGAATCCCCATAGGATGGATAAAGCAAATCAAACTGCTCTTTGGTAAAGTAAAATCTTCCAGCCTCATCGAAGTATTTAGCTGTATTTCTGCCAAAAATATCCTGAAACTCATGCTGAAATGAGCTCAATTGCTCATGAAGAGGCTCGGCTGCAGGAGCCATGTAGAATGGATTGTTGATGCCTTGCTCATGGAAATCCAAGTGTAAGTGTGGCATCCACTCTTGGTAAACTTTCATTCTCGCCTGAGATTCTACCTGTACTTGCCAAGCCCAATCACGGTTTAGATCAAACAAATAGTGATTTGCACGTCCACCTGGCCAAGGTTCGTTATGCTCCACAGATTGCAGGTCTGGCTGAAGAGTAGTGTTCATTTTCTGGTTGTACCAGTTCGAGTATCGGTCACGACCATCAGGGTTGATCGCTGGATCGATGATCACTATTTGATTTTTCAGCCATTCCTGAGAGGTGCTATTTTCTGGGTTTGCCAGGGTATAAAAAGATGAAATGGCTGCTTCCATACCTACCGACTCATTTCCATGGACATTGAAAGACATCCAATTGATTGGAACTGAAGTTGAAGGTGAGCCTTCTATCAAACCTGCTCTCTTGAGGTTGTCAGTTCGGATCTGCTCCAGATTACCCATATTTTCGGAGCTCGAAAGTATCGCGATGATCAGTGGGCGTTTCTCATTGGTTTCGCCGTATTGGATGAGCTTGACATTCGGATTATTTGCCGCTACATGCTCGAAGTAATCGACCATGCGATGATGGGGGGTGAATCGGTCACCGGGTTTGTAACCCAAAAATTGCTCTGGTGTCTGGATCTGAGCCCAAGAGCTGATGGTGATCGAAAAAACGAATAATAATAAGAGTATGAGTTTTTTCATAGATGGGAATATATTATGCTAGCCTGAAAGTTAAAGTTATTTGTGTTTTGCTTTAGCACCGATTAAAAAAAGCTGGACGAAAGGTCAGGATCGAGCTGGAAATTCCTAATGTGACAAAAGTTGCTGAACGACAAAATCAAAAGTCTGTTCTTTGCAGTATCAAATAGAAGTTTAATCTGAATAATTATAGCGATGTATTTCCAACATGTATATGACAAATCACTTGCCCAAGCAAGTTACTTTATAGGTTGCCAGGCAAAAGGTGAAGCAATTGTAATTGATGCCCAGCGTGATATGGATGTTTACTTGAAAATAGCCAAGCAAAACAACATGAAGATTACGCACATTGCCGAAACGCATATTCACGCAGATTTCCTGAGTGGTTCTAGAGAACTGGCTTCTGTGACAGGTGCTAAAATGTATCTATCGGATGAGGGACCAAAAGAATGGCAATATGAATTTGATCATGAAGGTCTACATCATGGCGATAAAATTGAAGTCGGAAACCTAAGTTTAGAAGTGCTTTACACTCCAGGTCATACGCCCGAGAGTATCAGTTTTCTATTGACAGATCATCCTGCTACAGATAAACCAGTCATGATTTTCACAGGAGACTTTGTATTTGTTGGAGACATAGGAAGACCAGATTTGCTTGAAAAAGCTGCTGGATTGATAGGAACACAGGAGAAAGGTGCAAAACAGATGTATGAATCTGTTCAGCGATTTGCTCAACTTCCAGAGTATGTTCAGGTTTGGCCGGGTCATGGTGCTGGATCAGCCTGTGGCAAAGCCTTAGGTGCGGTTCCTAGCTCAACGGTGGGTTATGAGAAAGTCCGAAACTGGGCGTTCCAATATGCTTCAGACGAGGAAGGGTTTGTGGATTATTTGTTGGATGGACAGCCGGAACCGCCGAAGTATTTTGCGATGATGAAGCACCTGAACAAGGTGGATAGACCCTTATTGGTAGAAGTACCTAAGCATCCAAAGCTTGACAAGGAACAGCTTCTATCTGCTTATAAGGACGGGCTGAAAGTAATTGACACTAGAAATAAAGTGGATTTCGCTAAAGGGTTTTTACCAAATAGCATCAATATCCAAGGCAATAATTCTTTCTCTACGTGGGCTGGGTGGTTGCTTAATTATCAAGAGCAATTCATTCTAGTGGCTGATGAAACTCAGATGGAGGACCTAACTCGAAAACTGATGCGGATTGGTCTTGATAATATCTACGGATTCATTGACGATGTCAGTGAGCTAGGCGTGGAGCTTCAGACTGCAGATGTGATTGAAATTGAAGAGTTCAAATCTCTGATTGGAAAAGAGGATGTGCAGGTAGTCGATGTAAGAAATACGACAGAATATGCTGCGGGTCATATAAGTGGTGCCGACCACGTGTTCGTAGGGACTTTGCCAGACAATCTGGATAAAATCAGTAAGGACAAACAGGTAGTAATTCATTGCCAAAGTGGAGATAGAGCAGCTATTGCCTATTCTATATTAAGAAAGAATGGATTTGAGCATATTAAAAATTACTCAGGAGGAATGAAGGAGTGGTTGGAAAAAGGAAATGAAACAGTTAAAAATTAAACAATCATATTATGGGTTTTTTATCAGCAATTTTCGGAAGTAAAGACAATACTCAATTGAAAGAGGCAATCGAAGGAGGAGCATTTCTGGTAGATGTGCGTTCCTCAGGCGAATTTGCTTCTGGATCTGTCAAAGGAGCGGTAAATATTCCTTTGGATAAGATTGGCAGTCAATTGACCAAATTCAAGGGCAAGAAAAATATCGTTGTCTTTTGCCAGAGTGGCAACCGTAGCGGACAGGCGAAGAGCATTTTGGAGAAAAATGGTGTTCAGAATGTCATCAATGGAGGTTCTTGGAGCAATGTCAATCAATGTGTAGGATAAGAGAAAAGGGGAGCTGCAAGGCTCCCCTTTTCTTTTGCAACCAAAAGCTTACCATGAAATCCGTAAATCAAATTTTCGATTTTCATGGTAAAAATATTTTTTACTCAGTATAATATTTATCCAGTTATTAGAAATAGCAGTATGGATACTCCTATTTGGTGAGCGAAAGTCAGGAGACTTGCACCTTGGTAATTTTGAAACAGATTGCTTCGCTTTGCTCGCAATGTCGCACCACCTTCGCGGAAGACCTTACACAAAAGCCTCCCTTAGATACTTCGCAGTGTAATTTCCTTCTTCCTTCATCATATCTTCAGGTGTTCCTTCGAAAGTGAGGTATCCACCCTTATTTCCACCTTCTGGGCCCAAGTCGATCACCCAATCTGCCGATTTGATCACCTCGGTATTATGCTCGATGATAATAACCGAATGGCCTTGGTCGATCAGGGCATTGATGGAATGGAGGAGTTTTTTGATATCGTGGAAGTGAAGTCCTGTGGTCGGTTCATCGAATATAAATAGAATATGATCCCCATGTTTGGTGCCGCCTTTTCCTAGGAAAGATGCGAGTTTAACTCGTTGAGCTTCCCCGCCAGACAGCGTATTGGAGCTTTGTCCCATGCCGATATAACCCAAACCAACTTCCTGAAGTGGCTGCAGTTTGTTGATGATCTGAGTTTTGCCTTGGAAGAATTCCAGTGCCTCATCTATAGTCATTCCAAGTACATCCGAGATGTCTTTGTCCTTATATTTCACGTCCAAGATCTCATTCTTGAATCGCTTGCCTTTGCAGGATTCGCAAGTCAAATGGATGTCAGCCATAAACTGCATTTCCACCGTAGTGATTCCCTCACCTGCACAGTTTTCACAGCGTCCACCATCCACGTTGAAAGAGAAAAATGCGGGTTTGTAGCCTCGCTGCTTGGAAATTGTCTGCTCAGAAAATAGCGTTCGGATCGCATCGTATGCTTTCACATAAGTTACTGGGTTGGAGCGGGAAGACTTTCCGATTGGATTTTGATCTACAAATTCCACTTGAGAAATGGACTTGTAATCGCCTTCGATCTTGTCGTATTTTCCACTTTCGTCGATGACCGTTCCTAGCATTTTGCCCAAGGCAGGATAAAGCACTTTTTTGATCAATGTGGATTTTCCAGATCCAGAAACGCCAGTTACACAGGTGAGTGTGTTGAGAGGGAATTTAACAGATATATTTTTGAGGTTGTTTTCTCTTGCGCCTTTTACTAGAATGGAGTCCTTCCAGGGACGATTGCCATCTTTTTTGAAGATTTGCTCTTCACCACGCAAATACTTGGCAGTGTGAGTTTGTGCCGAAGTCATGAGCTCTTTGATTGAGCCTTGGAAAAGCAATTCTCCTCCGTGAACGCCCGCGTCTGGCCCGATGTCTATAATCTGATCGGCAGCTTTCATCACTTTCTCCTCATGCTCTACCACGATTACGGTATTGCCCATGTCTCGGAGTGATTTCAGGACATCTACTAGTCGATCGGTGTCTCTTGGATGTAGGCCAATGCTTGGCTCATCCAAAATGTACATAGAGCCGACAAGAGCCGAACCTAAGGAAGTAGCAAGTTTGATACGCTGAAATTCTCCACCTGAAAGTGAGGCGGTCAATCGATTCAAGGTCAAATAACCTAAGCCGACTTGATCCATGTATTCCAGTCGACTCTGAACTTCTTTTAGCAGTCTATTGGCAATCTTCGCTTGATGTGGAGGAAGTTCAAGGGTATTGAAAAAGGGTAATGCCTCATCAATGGGCATCAGAACAATGTCAATGATGGATTTGTCTGCGATTTTGACGTATGAAGCGTCTTTACGCAAGCGAGTTCCCTTGCAATCTGGGCAAGTAGTGCGTCCGCGAAAACGCGAAAGCATCACACGGTATTGGATTTTGTGAGTTTTGGTTTCTAGGTCTTTGAAAAATGCGTCTAAGCCCTTGAAGTATTTGTTTCCAGTCCAAAGCAACGCTTTTTCCGTATCGTTCAGATCCGCATATGCTCTGTGAATAGGGAAATCAAATTCAATCCCTTTTTTCAAAAGAGGCTCTACCCAGGCTCTGGAAGACTCTCCTCGCCAAGGTGCTACCGCTCCTTCATAAACTGAAAGATCCTTATCAGGAATCACCAAATCAGGATCGATTCCCAATACATTCCCAAAACCTTCGCAGGTGCGACAAGCACCAAAAGGATTGTTGAAAGAGAAAAAGTTAACTGATGGAAGCTCGAATTGAATTCCATCGAGTTCGAATCTATCAGAAAAGCTCTTGGACTCTTTGCCGGGAATCGTGATTTTGCAATCGCCGTGACCTTCAAAAAGAGCAGTTTGCACTGAATCTGCAATTCGGAATTGATTATCCTCGTCTTCCTTATGAACCGCTACACGGTCAATTAGGATCTCGTAATTGCCTTTTTGGATCTTTTTTTCCTGAAGTAAATCTTCCACGAAATATGCTTCATCATCAATTAGAATTCTTGTATAGCCTTTTTGAAGAAGCAATTCCAATTCTTGATTGATCTTCCTCCCACGTTCGATTTGAAGCGGACAAGAGATCATCACTTTCGAGCCTTCTTCAAAAGACTGAACGTAATCTACTATGTCCGTAACTGTATGATGTTTGACCTCTTTACCTGAAATAGGAGAGATCGTTTTTCCGACTCTGGAGAAAAGCAACTTCAGGTAGTCATAGATTTCTGTGGTAGTACCGACCGTAGATCTCGGGTTTTTGGTATTGACTTTTTGCTGAATTGCGATTGCTGGAGCTACACCTTTGATGTATTCCACATCAGGTTTTTCCATCCTGCCGAGGAACTGTCGAGCGTAAGAACTGAGGCTTTCCACATACATGCGTTGGCCTTCGGCAAAAAGTGTGTCAAATGCCAAGGAAGATTTCCCCGAACCTGAAAGGCCGGTTATCACCACAAATTTATTTCTGGGAATCGCAACGCTCAGGCTTTTTAGGTTATTCACCCGGGCATTTTTGATAATAATGAATTCCTTGGGGTCGAGTGAGTCGATTTCTGTAGTAACGGATAAAGTGCTCAAAGTCATAGCTGGCAAAGTTACAAAAGGAACAGAGGAACTGATCAAAAAGTTGGGAAGGTTGTTTATTTAATGTTCCGGTGGCTGTCGAGACACCCTTGAAATATCTGTTTGACAGGCGCCGCTGACTACCAAATTAGAGCTTTGAAATTGGTCTTTAGAGCATTATTAGGGTAATGAAATGCAGATTTGATACGACTTTGTATTTAAAATAATTTGCTACATTTTGTACTTTACTAAGATACATCTGTTAAATTGTACTATCATTTTTATTAAATCCGCCAACTATCTTGTTTCCAAATTCACCATACTTTTTGAATGTCTGATCTTCGATTTAATATACTGGATAAGGTTCGAGAGAACTCCAGATACATCGTTTATAAAGCGCATCGTGTCTTGGATTCCAAACCTGTTACCATTCAGACCTTTCGTTCTGCCTATCCTACTTTTCGGGATTTGAATCACATGAAGCAGGAGTTTTCGATACTTTCTAAGCTTTCACATCCAAATATTGTACAACCGATTGGATTGGAGCATTTAGAGAATCTCCCTATTCTGGTCAATGAAGATGTGACTGGGGAAACGCTCGCTGAGTACTTAAAGAAGGGAAGGCTGGATTTAATCGAATTCCTGAAAATAGCCATGGGGATCACCAGGGCTGTACTTTACCTACACAGTAAGAATATTATCCACAAAAATATTAACCCCACTAATATCATCGTCGATAGTGATGGGGAAATAAAAGTTTGGGGCTTTGACTTTGCCATTGAACGGGGTCGGGATTTGAATTATTCCAATGTCAGTGAGGCACTTGAACTTGGACTTCACTATATCTCACCCGAACAAACAGGTCGGATGAACAGACCAATTGATCATAGAACAGACTTATACTCTATTGGAGCTGTATTGTATGAAATGATCACTGAGCGACCTCTTTTTAAACTTTCTGATCCTGTAGAGTTGATGCATGCCCACTTGGCTCTATTACCTGAATCACCTCACAAATTCCGTGATGATATTCCGGAGGTGATGGAAAAGTTGATTCTCAAATTATTGAAGAAAAACACGGAAGAAAGATACCAAGGCTGCTCTGGCTTATTGAATGATTTGCAACAGTGTTTGGACCGGCTGCTGGATATCAATGAGGTCTCTAATTTCAAACTTGGTACTCAGGATCATTTGGATCAGTTTCAGATCTCTTCGAAGATCTATGGAAGAGATGAGGATTTGGCTCAAATGCATGAGATTTTCAAGCGGGCAAAAAATCAAAAAGCCGAATTAGCGCTTGTGAGCGGGTATTCCGGTGTAGGGAAATCAAGCTTTGTACGTGAATTTCAAAAATATATAGACCTGGAAGGGGGATTTTTCATTTCGGGAAAGTTTGAGCAGTATAAGAAGAACCCACCGTTGAGTTCGCTTTTGCTGGCCTTAAATGATTTGATAGATCAGATTTTGATGCGTGGAGAAGAGCAACGAACCTACTGGAAAAATAGCATTATGAAGGCTGTGGGGAATTCTGGTCAGTTGCTCATCGATATTATGCCTGATTTGGAGCTTTTGATAGGTGCACAACCTGAAGTACCAATCTTGCCCATGACAGAATCCAAAAACCGGTTTAATCAGGTTTTTAATAGTTTCATCCGCTCATTTGCAAATCAGGATCATCCGATGTGCATATTCTTGGATGATTTGCAATGGCTGGATACCACGACCAGGCGATGGCTGGAGACTACACTTCAAGATCATAGTCTGAAACACCTGCTGATTATCTGTGCTTATAGGGAGAATGAGGTTTCTCCATCGCATCCTTTGATGTTGATGCTGGATAGACTAAAGTCTCATGATGTGATTTCTACTCTGATAGACTTGAAGCCTCTTGATCAGAATTCGGTGGCCGAAATAGTCTCAGATTCCTTGTCTATTTCTGTAGAAAAAAGCGCTGAACTGGCACAAATTATCTTCAGAAAAACGCTTGGGAACCCATTCTTTATCAGACAGTGCCTACTCACTCTCTATGAAAGCGGAGCAATCAACTTATCTCAAAATACTCAGCACTGGACATACAGTGCAGAAAAAGCATACCGAGTAAAAATCAGCGATAATGTCATTGACTTGATGGCAGAATTGTTTTTTAGACTACCTGCTGAAGTTCAAGTAACACTAAAATACGCTTCTTGTATAGGCAATACGTTTTCGATAGAAGTACTAAGTGGGTTGATTGATATCAGCGAGGAGGAGCTGGATATGCAGTTAAAGCTAGCTGAGAAGCTGTGCATCATAGAAAACATCAAAACCAAGGAGCGATCCGGTGACGATGATTATGGATTTCAGCATGACAAAATCCAACAGGCAGCACTTGGGATGCTTCCAGATAAAGAGAAAAAAGAGGTTCGGCTAGCTATCGCTAAGAGTATCATAGCGAAGCTGGGAAACATAGAGCAATCCGATCACATCTATACGGTCACAGATCATTTCAATTTTGCGCAAAGTCTCATCACTGATGAATCACTTCTGAAGAAGGTAGTTTCGATGAATATTGCCGCTAGTATTCGCGCAAAATATGCAAACGCCTATGAATCTGGGTTGATATATATTAGAACAGCCATGGAGCTGGTAGAGGAAAAGGGCCTGATTATACCTGAGAAAATGTTGCGTGATCTGAATTTGCAACGGGCAGAATCGGAACATTTAATAGGAAATAATGATGTCGTCGAAGCATTTTTTGATAAAGCATTAAGCTATACCGATGATGTAATAGACAGAGCAATAGTCACTATTCGAAAAATCCAGTTCTTCAATAATATTCGAAATTTCGAAGCTGCATATAAAGCTTGTAGAGAAGTTACCGCAGAATTGGGAGTGAAAATCCCATCAAGTTTTTCTCCTCCGAGTTTAGCAATTGAGTTTGTGAAATATAAAAGCCTAATGGGCAATCGTGATGTAGAAGATCTGATCAATCTGCCTGAAATGCAGGATGAAAAGCTTAAAACTGCGATTTTGCTTATGGCTGCTGCCGCTCAGTCGGCTTTTCAGATTCGTCCAGAGCTATGTGTTTTAGTCAGTGCTATCATGGTGAACCTATGCCTGAAGCATGGGAATGCAGATGGGGGATTTATAGGATTTCTAGGCTTTGGCCCAGTTTTCCACAGTGGGATTCTAGGCTTTAGAACTACTGGATATAAACTTGGACAGTTGACATTGGCACTGGTAGAAAAGTACCAAAACTACGGTGCAAGGGCTGAAACAAGTTTTGTGACAGGATATTTTGCTATTCCCTGGCGAAAGCCGGCATTGGAAATGGAGACCTATTGGCAGAATGCCTATGAATCTGGATTAGAAGTAGGTGACCTTTTTCATGCGAGTTGTGCGAGTTGCGCTATGATCCAGAGTCATTTTATGCGTGGCGTCCAGTTTGATTCAATATTAGATTCAAGTGCCGCTTACTTGGATTTTCTCAATAGAATTCAGTTGGAGGAGGCTGTGCTTACAATAGCGGCTGTAAACCAAGCGATTAAAAATCTTAAGGGACAGACTGAAAGTAGTCTTTCTTTCTCAGATCAGAATTTTAACGAAGCGCAATATATCAAGCTATTAGCTGGGTTTAACTCAAGACATTTCGCCCACTTCTACTACATCAATAAGATGCAATCGCTCTATCTCTGGGAGGAATATGAAGCGGCTTTTGAAGTGTCTTTGATCTCAGATCAATATTTGAAAGATTCTCCCGGAATGCTCCACACTGCAGAGCATTATTTCTACAAAGGATTAATTCTGGCAGCCCTTATTCCTTCTGCTCGAGCTACAGACAGGCTCAAATGGAAGCGTAGTTTGAGTAAAATTGTGGATAAGTTCAGAAAATATACCCGACACAGTCCGAGTAATTTTGAACATAAATATGAATTATTAGTAGGAGAACTAGCGAAGGTAAATGGCTCAGTAGATGGTGCTCAAAAGCACTATTATCTAGCATTGGATGCTGCAGAAACGTATGAGTATCTCCAAATTCAAGCTTTAGCCAATCGAAAGTTGTTTGAACTACATCTGAAGGGCGACAAGAAAAAAATTGCGGCGATTCATTTAAGTGATGCCGAGTATACATATGAATTGCTTGGAGCAAAAGGGATAGCAGATTTGATGGCATCCAAGCGTAGTTCTAGTAATTTTTCTCAGAAAGAATTCAGGTTTGGTCAGCGAGCTGATGATAAGAGTACCATCCAGAAGTTTTCTAATCAGGACTTGGATCTTAAGTCAGTAATGAAATCTTCTGAGGCAATTTCTAGGGAAATCCGACTGAAGGATCTCTTGACTATTTTGATGAGAATCATCATCGAGAATGCAGGCGCTCAGCGCATGGTCTTATTACTGAAAAATGAGGAGGGATTCACTGTGCAATCCGAATCATGTACCAAATATCCAGATCCGAAGCTCTTTGAAAATCTTCCCTTAAAAGACTTTGATTCCATTGCAAAGGAAGTGGTGTATTACGTAGCCAAAAACAATGAAAACGTTATTCTGGACAATGCTGCACAGGATACTCGTTTTGCCAAAGACGTTTATATTCAGCAAGATAAGTTGAAATCCATCTTGTGCGTTCCGCTAATTAAGCAAAATGAAGTTACGGGAATCATCTACCTGGAAAATAACCTGATAGAAGGAGCATTCACTGCTGAGCGTTTGAATTTGATCAATATACTATCAAGTCAAATGGCGATTTCTCTAGAGAATGCACTTCTCTACCAAAATATGGAGGATAAAATCCATTTGAGAACAAAGCAACTCAATGAGGAAAAGGAGAAAGCGGATCATTTGCTATTGAATATTTTGCCTCCTGAGATAGCCTATGAACTTAAAAACCATGGAGCTTCCAAAGCCAGACATTTCAATAATGTCAGCGTGATGTTCACTGATATTGTGAATTTCTCAGGACTGTGTGAGACGCTTTCTGCTGAAGAACTGGTGGCAGAATTAAACTACTTCTATTGTGAATTTGACAGGATTGTGGAGAAGTACGGTGTCGAAAAGATCAAGACTGTAGGAGATAGCTACATGTGTGCAGGGGGATTGAATCTGCAGAAGGATTTTGATGCAGCAAATATCATCTTGGCAGCTTTTGAGATCAATGACTTTATTCAGGCTCATCAGAGATCAAAAATCTCCCAAGGAAAGCCAGTAATAAGTATGCGAATAGGAATTCACACAGGTCCCGTGATAGCCGGAATAGTCGGTTTGAAGAAGTTCGCTTATGACATCTGGGGCGACACAGTAAATATTGCTTCCAGAATGGAAACGGCCGGAGAGGCCAGTAAAATCAACATTAGCGGTTATACCTATGAGTTAATCCAAGATAAATTCACCTGCTCTTCACGTGGTAAAATTGAGGTGAAGAATAAGGGACTTGTTGAGATGTATTTTGTAGAGAGTAAAATTTGATCCATACTTTTTGAGAGCTTGGGTCAGTTGAGTGATATAATTTTAATATTCATTTTAAGCCCCATATTATGAGTTACTTATCCTATCCTAGGATCAATTTTTACGGTAGATTTTTTACAGATCCATCCACCGTCAATAATGATCCTACCCATTATGAAGTGGATAACACAGTCCCTTCTCCCTGGCAAAACCCGAAAGGGTTACATCGATTTCAACTACAGGAATGCTCTGTAGTCTCCACTATTGGAGCCAGTGGCGAAGTATCTGATCCACTGGTAAATCTTCCTTTTGTTACTACAGACCAACCATCTTCGGCGAAAATTGCAGACATAGATGTTTATCAGCAAGGCGTTCCGACTATTTACGGAATGCAGGTAAGTATCCCTATTTCAGAAGGTGTAAGTCTTACAGGTTTGGTGGATCCAGCTGTTTTGAACCAACTCTGGTGGGTGGCAGTATTGGCGACGCGCAGCTGGCAGGATTCAGATTATATGATGGACAGCTTCGGCGGAGATATGAATGCCTGTGGAGTTTACCAATCAGTCATTCGAGTGCCACAAGCTACTTGGCCAGCAGACTCTGTTTCGCCAGTTCTTGCTTTGCTGAAAAGCCAGACGACTTTAGAAGATGGAAATTACCTGATCTCCATGCGATTTGTAGTCGATGGCTATCGCAATGTACCCGAGGATGTAAATTTCCAAACGGGTAGAATCACCGGATCCTTGGGGCCAGTGATTGGCTCAGAACCTCGCTATAATCCAGGAGCAAGGCTGCTAGCTGGTAGAACTCAGGATAAAAGTGATCCTTGGAATTGGCCAATGTTTAACAATTGCCCTTTTGTCATCGATCAAAACCGAAAGCTTCTAATTCTAGATCTGGCGAATGGCATTTGTAGGCAAAATGCTGGCGGTGCTCCGGTGGATTTGGGGACTTTGACGGCGAATGTAACGCTGGCGGATAATTCTCAGGTGTCACTAGGCAATGTGGATTATTCCGAATTTTGTTACAATCTCTATTCTCACATTGTTGAGATGCCTTTGTCAGATGCACAGTTGACTCAGGTGCTTTCTGGTTCACTGAGCTTAACGATTTCTAGGACGGATATAGGTCCGCAAATGATTTTCCAAGAGAATATTTTACAAACAACTATAGAAGTGGAGGTTCGGCCAATCCGTATGTCTGGTTTCCCAGGTACTACCTCTTCTACGAGTGTATATGTAAGCAGGCTTCAGGAGCCATTAGTGGGAAAACAGCTCCAAGTGGATGTGGTGAGTGTGCATGGTAATACTCCTGGAGCAACAGTTCCACCTAGTAATCCAGGAAATACTCCACAAGCAGATGGCGCTATTGAAGCTGCTATTTCACCCACCGACGCGAATGGGTTTGCTACAGTGACCATCAATGTGCTTTCTGATCCTGGCTCACGGACTCCACAGTTAGATGGGCAATTGTATTTCATCAATATCACAGATCCTGAGCAGTTGGTATCTGAGCCTATTTCCCAAAGCGCCATGATTTCCTGTCTGGTTTGGTCGGCGTATCCAATAAATGAAAATCCAACTTGGCCAGAAATTCAGGAGATATTCGCTGGTTACGTGAAGTTGTTTCCGGGCATGACAGAGAAGATCAATCTGATCGACTATAATTCCTTCCAGACTTTTGCACTAAACCCTCCATTCGGTTTGTATCAGGCTCCTCCAGGTCCACTTGGGATTGATGCAGGGGCGATTCCTTTTTTCATGAGTAGAGAAGTCACTGATCCTAGGTATATGCCTGTGACGAGAGATATGTCTCCAGAGCGAACCATGACGGTTTTATATTATGTAAAGAATATGCAAGACAATCCTATTACCCCTCCCACCTCATGAAAAGATCAAATCTAGTATTACTTATAGCTGTAGGGATTAGTACACTTGCTTTTGCCAGCTGTGCTACCTCAGAGAAAACTGAGGAGAAAGCCAATTCAGATGTCTTAGTATCTAATGCAGCCTTGGACTCTAATGAAGTTGCGAATGCGTTACCTTTTACCATTGAATTTGTGGAGCAAAACTATGGAGCAAAAGCTGCTTTACCGAGTTTGCAATCTTATGCGAGTGCAATGAATCAGGCCGGGGAACTATTCATTGCCGGAGGAAGAAGACAGGGACTACATACCTTTAATCCTGCGCCAGCTAATAATTTTGTAAAAGATAGCGCCAATAACTTCTTGTTTATCATAGATCCTGTTGCGGGTGATCAATGGTCCTTTGATGTGAATCAGTTGGGAGACGAGCTTTCAGCTCCACTTCAATCTACCAATCTTCAGTCTTATCATGATGAGGGATCGGACTATATGTATATCGTGGGTGGTTATGGTTGGAAAGCCGATGGCTCAAACATGGTGACATTTGGGACAGTGATTCGATTTAAGCTGGAAGATGTATCTGCGGCAATCAAATCGGGCGCTTCTGCCAGTAGTATTAAGTCTATGATGCAGATCGGAAAAGATGATAGACTGGCTATCACGGGTGGAGAATTGTTTATGCTGAATGGCAGCTTCTACTTGGTTTTTGGACAAAGGTTTGACGGTCAATACCGAGCCTTTGGCGGGACAGATTTCACGCAGGAATATTCTAATCAATTCAGAGTTTTTAGGCTGGACCCTCAAACGCTCAAAGTTACCGCATACGGAGCTACTCCAAATTCTGGTGCAGATCAACCTTTTCACCGTAGGGATGGAAATATCCTAGAAAGTATAGATCCAACGACGGGAATGGAAAATATTACAGCTTTGGGAGGAGTATTTCGACCAGGAATTATTGGCGGCTATGATTATCCGATTTACATTTCTAGTCCATCCGGCGTGGCAATGGATTCCACTATTCATCAGAGATTCAGTCAGTATGAGTGTCCTGTGATTACAGTTTATAATGAAACTGCCGAGGATACTTCCGTATATCACACCATGTTTGGGGGAATAAGCATGTACTATTATTCCCAGACCCCAGAACAGCGAGCTGCCTTTGACACGGTAACTGCTCAAGGAAGAAATGACGGTTTACCATTTATCGCAGATATCAGCACCTTCCAGAAATCCAGTTCTGGCACCTATCAGGAATTTATTCAGTCAAACCCAATTCCTGGAAATAGACTGCTGGGGTCAAGCATTAGTTTTATAGGAAACAGAAGTCTTGAAGCCGCCCTAATGGCTTTTGACAATGGAGTGATAAGACTGAGTAACGTGCCTACCGGAGAGAGGATTTTGGCTGGCTATATCTATGGCGGTATCGAGGCTCAATATCCATTTCCAAGCATTCCAAATCAAGGAACCTGGGTTTCCAACACAGTTTTTGCTGTTTACGTGACCAACTCACCGGCTGGAGCGATTCCTGCTAGTTTTGGTAAAAAAGCCAGAAATGGCGCTCCGCTGACTAGATTACCTCACTAAATTGAAGCTTGCTTAGTTCTGAACTGAGCAGGCTTCTTTGTGTTTAAACCCTTCGTAATAGCACAAAAATTCGTTATTTCGAGCCATGGAATTACAATACCTGCTAGACGGGTTAGCTGAAGGCTTACAGAATATGACTTGGCTGGAAGCTTTTGCAGTATTTTTTGGAATTGCCTCGGTGTTTTATTCTATGAAGGAGCACATCTGGGTGTACCCGACAGGGATTATTTCCACACTGATCTATGTTTGGATTTGCCTGCAGTACAAGCTGTACGCCGATATGGGAATCAATGCATATTATTTCGCCATGTCTATATTTGGCTGGTATGTGTGGACTCATCCCAAAGAAGGAAAAGCTGAATTACCCGTCACCTGGCTTAAAGCTAGTGGTTGGGCAGTTTCAATAGGCATTTTTGCGGTTTCATACTTTATTCTATCGTATGTATTGGTCAATTTCACGGATAGCGATGTGCCTTATTGGGATTCTTTTACGACAGCTTCGGCATTTGTAGGGATGTGGTTGATGGCAAAAAAGAAAGTGGAAAACTGGATATTTTGGATTATAACTGATTTGGTTGCTGTACCGCTATATTTCTACAAGGGCTTAGTTTTAACATCATTTCAATACCTTTTCTTTACTATTTTGGCCATTATGGGATTATTTGCCTGGATTAAATCTTCACGAAAAAATGCCTAGTCTTAAACGAATTTTAATCTTGGGCCCTGAATCCACAGGGAAAAGCACTTTAGCAGAAGATCTGGCTTCCTATTTTGGAGAACCTTGGGTGCCAGAATATGCTCGAGCATACTTAGAGGATTTGGGTAGAGAATACCGCTATGAGGACATGCTGAAAATTGGCGAAGGTCAAGTCGCTCTTGAGGATAAAATGGCTAAAACTGCTAAAAAGTATCTTTTTTGTGACACTGATTTGAGAGTTATCCACATTTGGTCGGAGCATAGATTTGGGAAGACTGATCCTTGGGTGTTGGGTCAAATTAAGAAAAGGAAATACGATTTGATCTTACTTACAGACACGGATTTGCCGTGGACTCCCGATCCTCAGCGAGAATATCCTGAGTTGGAAATGCGTAATTATTTTCTTGATCTATACAGCAATCTAGCTAAGCAAAGCGGTTTTCCTTATTACCTCATTTCTGGAAATAGGGATGAACGGCTCAAAAAAGCAGTTAAAATGATTTAGTTTTAAGTCTTAACCCTAGTAAGACATGACTCGAAATATTTTATCCCTTTTTCTTTTGGTGCTCATTTTTTCCTGCGAAACAGCAGTAGAACAGAAGCCTTCAAAGCCAAATGTTATCCTAATCCTAGCTGATGATTTGGGGTTTGGAGAAGTGGGTTATCAAGGTCAAAAGAAGATCAAAACTCCGAATATTGATGCCTTGTCTAAAACTGGGATGGTGTTTACTAATCATTATTCTGGAGCTCCAGTTTGTGCACCTGCTCGATCTGTTTTGCTTACAGGCATGCATATGGGACATTCTTACATTCGTGGAAATGATGCCATGAAAGAGCGTGGAGATGTATGGGATTATGCCAAAGCTTCCGCCGATCCCAACTTAGAAGGTCAGCGGAATTTGCCTGTGGATACAGAAACAATGAGCAAAATGCTCCAAAGGGCTGGCTATAAAACAGGTATCGTCGGAAAGTGGGGGCTAGGCGCTCCACTGACCGAAGGAATTCCAAATAACCTAGGTTTCGACTATTTCTACGGGTACAATTGCCAGCGTCAGGCACATAATCTTTATCCAACACACTTGTGGGAAAATAAGGAGAAGGTGATGCTGAACAATGAGCTTGTCATCCCTACTACGAAATTGGATGCTGGTTCCGATCCGAATGACCCAGCTAGTTATGCCAAATATGAGCAGAATGATTATGCTCCAGATTTGATGCATGAGAAGGCGTTGAGTTTTATACAAGAGAATAAGGATGAGCCATTTTTCCTCTACTATGCATCTCCTCTTCCACATGTTCCATTGCAGATTCCAGGTTCGGATAGAGAAGGATACATTGCTGAACTAGGTACAGAAGATCCATATGATGGGAAGAAGGGTTACTTTCCAAATCAATATCCAAATGCTACTTATGCTGCGATGATCACGAAGTTGGATCAGCAGATTGGAGAGATCCGAGCGAAGTTGATAGAGTTGGGGTTGGAGGAAAATACTATGATCATCGTCACCAGCGACAATGGCCCAACTTATACCGGAGGAGTGGATTTTGATTACTTCGAGAGTTCTGCGCCTTTTACCAATGGTTATGGAAGAACAAAAGGATTCGTCTATGAGGGTGGGATTAGAGTTCCCATGCTCGTGAGCTGGCCGGGCACAATCAAACAAAGCACTTCAGATCACATTTCAGTTTTTTACGACATTTTCCCTACACTAGCTGAATTAGTAGGCATGCCTATTTCTGAAGACTTGGATGGGAAAAGCTTCCTTCCAGAGCTATTAGGCAAGGAGCAGGAAAAGCATGAATATCTCTATTGGGAATTTCCAGAAACGGGAGGCCAGCAGGCAGTGAGAATGGGAAATTGGAAAGCCGTGAGACAAAATATAGTGAAAGAAAACAACCTCGATATAGAGTTGTATGATCTTTCAAAAGATATTTTAGAGCAGAATAATATAGCTGCTCAGCATCCGGATTTGATCAAGAAGTTTGAGGAGATTATGGCAAAGGAGCATGAAGTTCCCGTAGTTAGCACCTTCAGAATGGCTGCCTTGGGCGATTAATTGAATTGTATACAATCTGATTGATTACCATTTTCCCAATGAAAGTGTAGCGGCTTCTACTAATCTCATCATGTCTGGATGAGCGTTGTTATTTAGGATAATGATGGTTTTGCTTTCTTCCAAAAATCGAACAATAATCGTGGAGTAGCCTGGATTTCCTCCGGTATGCATGACCATTTTCCCGAAGGGGCTTTGGGGTTTGATCTCCCAGCCAAAACCGTAATAGCTGCGGGTACCATCATTTAACTTAAAGGCAGTATATGCCTCCTCCATCGTTTCTTTAGTGACGAGCTTCTCTGTGTAAAGCGCTTGATCCCATTTCAACAAGTCCTGGGCACTACTACTTACCCTTCCTGGCCCTTTTCTGTTGCCAAGCCATACGGTGTAATCTGAGGAATGAAATGTATTTGCATTGACATAATTGCCATTTTCATCCTTTTGGTGACCTGCAGCAAAAGTCTGAACCTTTGCTTTTTCCTCCAGAGATCTGATGGCAGTATTTTTCATTTTTAAAGGATCAAAAATCCAAGCTTTAGAAAGTGCTACAAAGTCTTCACCGGTTACTTTCTCCACCACAGATGCAAGCATGACATAGCCCGTATTGCTGTACTCATATTTATCCCCTGGATCAAATGATTTTACTGGAGCATATTCGTGGAGGTATTCCAGAATGTTTGGATTGCCTGCTACCTTACTTTTGTCCCAATGAGTATCCATGACAGCTTGATAATCCGGCAAACCGCTGGTATGGGTGAGCAGGTGGCGGACAGTAATATTGGGATAAGGGATTTCTATGTAGTTGGAAAGCTGATCATCAAAATCCAGCAGACCTTTCTCCTTACACATCATGATCATCATGGCTGTGAATTGCTTGGAAAGCGAGGCTAATTCGAAGATGTCATCTTCATGAAGCAAAATCCGATTCTCGTATGTACGCATTCCCATGGCTTCCTCGAAATGAATTTTCCCATTTTCTGCAACGAGAATTACACCTGAAAACCCTTCAGTTTTAGCTCTCTCAACGGCTTCTTTTAGGATTTTTTGTTGGGCAACTACATTAGCCTGGAAGGAAACAAGTGCCAAAAGTAAGAATGCGAGGAATCTGTTCATGACAAGGGGGTTAGTCAGGAATTTACAAAACCTTTTGCTATTGCACTAATCAGGTGGAAAGGCGCTTTATGATTAAAAAGTTGATAGGTATTTGTTATTAGATGTACTTGTTCATGTATACCTGTTTCGTATGCTATCCAGATTCATATCCAAGTCGATTGTCCCCTTCTTTGTTAAGAGTCTTTTCGCTTGATTAGTTTAATTTGCTCTTCTAACACTTCCTTAACAGCTTGGCTTTTTAGTAGTGGCTCCTGTGAGTTCCATTATTTCATCTAATTACTCAGCTGGAATATCTAAAGTCGTCCTCATGGTTTTTGATGCTAGATGGCATGATTCGAACTATAGGTAACGTATTGATATAAGAGTGTTTCGGTTAAAAAAAATCTAAAAAGAAAGCCCCGGAAAAATCTCCCGTGGCTTTCAGTATTTACTAAAGGGTTTGGATTACTCCACGCCGCCTTTTCTAGTAGGAGAGCGTACAGCTGGCCATTCTGTTGGCTCACCGTTTCTCCCGATTGGAACTCTTACTTCTTTAGAAACCATTCCTTCTTCTTCACTTGCCATGTATACCATGATAGCTGCCATGATTACGTTGTTTTGAACATCGTCAAAAACAATTTTGTCATAAGTATCTAAGTTGGTGTGCCAAGTATAGTTGTAGTAAGACCAGCTCAAAGAGCTCAAAGAGAACGCTGGAACGCCAGCTGCCACGAAGGAAGCATAATCAGATCCACCGCCACCTGGATTGCCAGGGAATGTAGTTTCAATATCTCTAGTGATGTTTCTTGGAACTTTGGACATCCAACGACCTAGGTACTCATAGCTATCTACAAATCCTTGACCTGATACGTTAGCCACTCGGCCGGTACCGTTATCCTGGTTAAATAGAGCTTGGATCTTAGGCATCATTTCAGGATGATCTTCTACGAAACCTCTAGAGCCATTCAAACCTTGCTCTTCAGAACCCCAGTGACCTACTATGATTGTTCTCTTAGGATTAGGATATACTTCTTTCAATACACGCATTACTTCCATCATCATGATGGTACCTGTACCGTTATCAGTTGCTCCTGTACCGCCATCCCATGAGTCAAAGTGAGCGGAAAGCATCACATACTCGTCAGGCTTTTCAGTTCCTTTGATTTCAGCAATCGTGTTGAAAGTAGGCACCATTCCATTTTCTTTGGATTGTGCGTTCAAATTAATCATTGGCTTCTCGCCACCTTCAGCTAATCTGAAAAGTAGGCCGTAGTCCTCAAGAGAAAGATCTACAGTAGGTACTTTTTTAGTAGAAGCAGAGAAAATTTTGTTCGCTCCGAATCCTTGAGACCAGTAAGAAGTGATAAGTCCTAGTGCTCCAGCATCTTCCAATGCAGTTGGCAAGTCTCTACGTCCTTTTCCTGTTTTTTGAAGTCTTTCGTTCCATTCTCTAGCAGAAGCAGTACGATCTTCTTTCATTTTTGCGAATGATTCCTCAGTCGCAAATTCTTCCCAATTGTAATCTGGACGACCAGTCAACTGAGGAGCAGAAATCATTACGTATTTGCCTTTTACAGATGGAAGCCATGCCTTGAAAGCTGCTTCATCAGCTAAATCTGGTATAACAACTACTTCGCCTTGAGCTCCGCCTTTTGGTGAAGAGGGACTCCATGCTAGTTGCATTCCAGCTAGAGATCTAGTCCAAGGAGCCACCATATCGATGTGCGTGATTCCTCTTTCCCAGCCTCTCCACTCGCCCCATTGCTCGTTGCGTGCTTCGATACCCCAACCTTTGTATTTGGCTACTGCCCAATCGTGTGCTTTCTGCATTTGAGGAGAACCAACCAGTCTTGGTCCGATTCCATCCATCAATTCATGTCCGATTTGCTTAAGTTGGGAGTTTTCAGTTTCCTCTTTGATGATTTTATCAATCACCTCGTCTTGAGCTTGGACATTACTGCCTAGGAGCAGCATCAAGCCCATGCCTAATAAGTATCTCTTTTTCATATGTTAATATTTGGTTTTTTTTTATTCCTAAAATTATGATTTGCTGGTATCATTTCCGCGCCGTTGGTGGATTTGTATGGGTGTTGATGGAGTTGTCCTATAGGTTTTGAACCACTTGGCATGGATTTCCAAAAGCTAATACATCGTTTGGAAGGTCTTTGGTCACTATGGATCCAGCTCCGATAGTGACGTTATCACCAATTTTTACTCCTGGGAAAATCACCACATTTCCACCTATCCAAACATTGTCTCCAATGATAACAGGCTTGGAAAAGGTGTGATAGCGAGTGTGATCGCCTTGTTGATAGATTCTGTCGGATGCTTTGATCGGATGAGTTGCTGTATAGATTTGAACCATTGGAGCGAGCAAGCCATTTTTTCCTATTTTGATCAGATTATCATCGAGGAAAATGCAATTTGAATTAATAAAGGTATTATCGCCTATCTCTATATTTTCCCCATAGTCACAAAAAAATGGAGCTTCAATCCAAACGCCTTCTCCTTTTTTTGCGAGTAACTCCTCCAAAATTTTATCTCTTTCGATTAGCTCGCGCGAGTCCAGCGTGTTGTATCTAAGCAAAAGTGCTTTCGCTGTATGGTACTGTTCCAAAAGTTCTGGATCACGAGAATTGTACAATTCACCTGAGAGCATCTTTTGTTTTTCAGTTTTATGAAGCATACAAGCCTAATTTCTAGAATTTATGAATTGTCTACTTACTTGTTGCCTTCAAAATAATTATGGAAAAATAGCAGCTGGTACTGCACGGCATCTCTCCAGTAATCCCAAGAATGACCTCCTGGGCCTGTCATGAATGTGTGTGGAATGTTGTTGTAAGCTAGTTTTTCATGGAGTTTCACATTTACATTGTAAAAGAAATCCTCTGTTCCGCAGCTGATGATCAACTTCAGTTTATTTGCGATCAGACGATTGCTTTGAAACATCACAGAGTATTCCTCCCAGCGAGCAGGATTTTCAGCTTTGGTACCTAGGTATTTTTTCATCTCCCAATTTTCAGGAAAAGGTGCAATGTCCACTCCACCACTGAGACTTCCTGCAGTACCATAAGTTTCCTGATGACGGAATGCGAGATATAATGCCCCATGTCCACCCATGCTCAAACCTGTAATGGCTCTTCCTTCCCGGCTATCAATCGTGCTGTACTTTTGGTCTATGAACTCCACCAATTCTTTTCCTACATAGGTCTCATACTTGGAGCCCTCTACTTCTGGACTGTCCCAGTACCAGCTTCCAAAATTCCCATCAGGCGTCACGATGATTAGATCATATTGATCTGCATAATTCTCCAGTTGTGGAACTTGATTTAACCATGCTTTATAATCCCCCGAATACCCATGAAGTAAATACACCACGGGATATTCTTTGGAATCGTTGTAATCTTTTGGTGTGATCACGACTGCCTTAATCTCCTTTTGCATAGCTGCGCTGAAAGTAGCAACGGTGTCTACGCTGGCAAGCGTAGGAAGCGATAGCAAGCAGAAAAAAGTAAGTGCTAGTAGGAGGGTGAACTTGTGTTTCATTTCAGAGTCTGAATAAGGTGAATGGGAAGGTTAAGGGTAGTCTAGGCAAATAAATTGATCAGATTTTTTTTAAAATATTCTGCGCTCTCTTTCACACTTTGAATGGGGTTCTGCGCGAAATTACCGCCTTGCTCTATGTAGTAATATTCCATTCCAGACATAGCTGCATCAGGGAGGATTTTGGTGTAATCTATGGATCCATTTCCCATCTCGGTGTAGTCTCGGCTGATTTTGTCCATATCCTTGATGTGCCACATGACAAATCGGCCTGGCGCTTCCATGAAAAGCTCATGTGCTGTGCGAGGAGAGCTGTGTGCTACCCAGTACAGATCTATCTGAAGTTTGACTAATTCCGGATCAGTATTGTGCAGAATAATATCGTATCCCATTTCACCATTGTGATCAATAAATTCAAAATCGTGGTTGTGGTAGGCAAAGCCGAGTCCAGCTTTATTCACACGCTCACCTATCAAATTCAGCTTATCAGCTAGGATTTTAAACTTTTCTATGGAGCGAGATTCAGGGTCGAGCCAAGGCCAAGTGATATACTTTTGTCCCAATGCATGAGCACCTTCAATGCTCTGATCCGTATAGCGAATAAGCTCATCTGTAGTGCCGTTTAAATACTTGATAAAATCGTAATGCCCACTTGTGCTTTGAAGGGAATTGTCTTCCAACACCTTCTTGAAATCAGTTGCTGGCATGCCATAGAAACTTTGCGTAGCTCCATCATATCCGTAGGTTTCGGTATCCTGATAGCCAAAACCAGCGATAGTTTTAAGGGCTTTCTTTGGATCCTCAGCCATTGGGGCTCTAATGGTAAAGAGCTGCAGCCCCATTTTGTAGGGCTTTTTTTGTGAAAATTTGAAACTGGAAAGACCAAAACTTGCGACTGATAGCGCAAATCCTGATTGCTTGATAAAATTTCGGCGGTTAAGCATGGGTTTAGGTTTGAGGTAAGAATTCAGCCTTCAAGATAGGGAGTTTGCTTATTCTTTAACTAAAGATTGCACATTGCTGGAAGTGGTAAACCTCCTTTTATCTGAATTTTCTGACTCCAAAAAGGCATAATTTTATGTGACATAGTCTCTTTATATCCAGTAGTCTGGTGCCTTTCTAGTAGTAGCGGTAAAGAATAATGTGGATTATTATAAGACTGAGTATTCTACCTATTTAGGCCTAAATTGAAAACAGATCCTACAAATTATGCTGTCAACACTTACATTTTCCTTACTGACGTTTGCCTGTACTTCTTCCCCATTCGCCAAGAATGATATTGATTTCACTCTGGAGTTAAAAGACACTCTCAACTATACAAATCCGGTATTTGAACCTGTATTGGCAGATCCATCAGTAGTGAAAGTTGGAAATGAATTCTTTGCTTACGGCACAGAGGACAATTGGGGTGATGAAGGAGGCTATCATTTAGTAAGTGTTTTGAAATCAACCGATTTGGTTCATTGGGAATTGCTAGGCAATTCTTTGGATAAGAAGCCAGATTGGAAAGATCGGGGTGGCATTTGGGCTCCGGACGTTACTCAGGTAGGAGAACAGTTTTACATGTACTATTCCTTTTCCACTTGGGGAGATCCTAATCCCGGAATCGGTTTGGCAATTGCAGATAAGCCTGAAGGGCCATTTGTAGATCAAGGGAAAGTATTTGACTCTGATGAAATAGGTGTAGCCAATTCTATTGATCCGTTTTTTATGGAAAAGGATGGGAAGAAATACCTGATCTGGGGAAGTTTCCATGGCTTGTATCTTAACGAATTGACAGCTGATGGCAAAAAACTGATTGGAGACAAAATCCAACTTGCTGGAAATCACCTAGAGGCTGCCTATGTCTATGAAAAAGGAGGATATTATTATCTTTTTGGCTCAGCAGGTACCTGTTGTGAAGGAGTAAATAGTACTTATAAAGTTTTGGTCGGTAGATCAGAGCATTTATCAGGGCCTTACTTAGATCAGGAGGGTAATAGTTTAATGGATTCCGATTCAGGGAATTTAGTCGTTGGAGCAAACAAAGGCGACATTGGTTATGCTGGCCCGGGTCATAATGCTGAAATAATCACGGATAAGGCTGGTAATGATTGGCTTCTTTATCATGGCATGGCCAAGAAAAGGCCCAAACTTGCCAATGGCACAAATCGACGGGTTTTGCTTTTGGATAAAATAATATGGTCAGATGGCTGGCCGAGTATTGAGGGCAAGCAGCCTAGTTTTAGTTCTGGGCCATCTCCTGTTTTGGAATAGATTTATGCAAAGATCTGAAAAAGAAGCAAATGAATATTTGAGTTGAGGTTGGAGACATTGGCGAATTGCCTCAGATAATCAGGCTCATTTTAGATTTTCATTATTACCTTGGGATTTAAAATCAATATTTATTTCAATTACATTAACCCAAACCTATTATGAAAAAGACCTACACTAGAAACACTACTAAGATAAAGCCTAGTTTGAAGCAAGGAGTTGCCCTTTCAGGGACGTTCATTGTCCCAAAACCTGCTAGTAATGTTAAAAAACCGCTTTAAATCAATTCTGGCACTAGTTATATGTGCTGGGCTGATTTCTTGTACTACTGGAAATGATTCCAATAATTCGGTCACACTAGTTGATCGAATCCCTACAGAATATACAAATCAATTTTATGTCAGCAATCGGGCGCCTTTGGCGCCCAGTGCGCTGATCAAACTTCCTGTTGGCTCGGTGAAGCCTGAAGGATTTCTCAAAGAATATCTTATTCGTCAGAAAAATGGATTAACCGGAAATCTAGGGGAAATCTCTGCCTGGCTTCAGAAGGACAATAATGCATGGCTTTCCAAAGACGGTACAGGTGAATGGGGCTGGGAAGAAGTGCCTTACTGGCTGAAAGGCTATGCCAACATAGGCTACATCATGAATGATCAGCCCATGATCGATGAATCCATGATCTGGCTGGAAGCTGTGCTTACTAGTCAGAGAGAAAATGGAGACTTTGGCCCAAAACTTATGGATGGAGATCATCCTGATTTTTGGGCAAAAATGATCATGCTTTATTGTTTGCAGTCCTATTACGAATACTCGCAGGATGAGCGTGTCATCGCTTTGATAACCAACTATTTCAAGTATGAGTTGACGGTTCCTGATGATGAATTTTTAGAAGGATACTGGCAGCGACTGCGTGGAGGAGACAATCTTCACAGTGTTTTATGGCTTTACAACCGAACTGGAGACGATTTTTTGCTAGAGTTGGCGGAGAAAATCCATCAAAACACCTCAGATTGGGCAGGAAGAGATTTACCGATTGACCAGGTTAGGAATTACTACGAAGTGCGCGATGGAGGTGAAGTCCCGGATTGGTATCGTGATCAGGTAGATTGGCACAATGTGAATCATGCTCAGGCTTTTCGTGAGCCAGCTCAGTATTACTTGCTGACGAAAAACGAGAAAGACCTTCAGGCGACTTATGAAAATTTTAGAATCATCCGTGAGCATTTCGGTCAGGTTCCTGGCGGAATGTTTGGCTCAGATGAAAATGCACGCCCTGGGTATGCGGACCCGCGCCAAGGTGTAGAAACTTGTGGAATGGTGGAGCAGATGAATTCAGATGAGCATTTGCTGAGAATCACTGGCGATCCATTCTGGGCAGATCATGCCGAGGAAGTTGCATTCAATACGTATCCAGCTGCAGTAATGCCTGATTTCAAATCCCTGCATTACATCACTTCACCGAATATGGCTGTACTGGATGCTGAAAATCACTCACCAGGAATTGCTAATAGCGGCCCTTTCTTGATGATGAATCCTTTTAGCTCTAGATGTTGTCAACATAATCACGCACAGGGATGGCCGTATTTCATAGAAAACCTCTGGATGGCGACGCCTGACAATGGCGTAGTGGCGGCGATGTATGGAGCGAGCAAAGTGTCGGTGAAAGTCGGTGACGGCACTGAAGTGAACATCGAGGAAACCACACATTATCCATTTGATGAGGAAATCAAGTTTACGTTGAATACAGAAAAAGCTGTTGAATTCCCACTTTACCTACGTATTCCAGCTTGGGCAAAGGGAGCTTCCATCACCGTGAATGGTGAAGTAGTGAAAGACAATATTTCTGGAATTGGCTATGCGAAGATCAGTAGAACCTGGATAAATGGAGATCAGGTTTCATTAACTCTTCCAATGGAAATCCAGACCAAAATTTGGGAGAAAAACAGCAACAGCCTGAGTGTAAGCCGAGGTCCTTTGACTTATTCTTTAAAGATCCGAGAGAAATACTTCAAAAAAGACAGTGATCAAACAGCGATTTGGGATTCTAAATGGCAAAAAGGAGCAGACACGAAGAAGTGGCCTTCTTGGGAGATACATCCCGTGACGGATTGGAACTATAGTTTGGTAGTGGATGAAAATGATCCGGCATCTTCATTTGAAGTGATGAAAGGACATTGGCCGAAGTCTGAATTTCCATTCTCACTGGAGGAAGTTCCGATTAAAATCGTGGCCAAAGCGCGTCAAATTCCAGAATGGCAATTGGATCAATACGGACTGGTGGGAGAATTGAAAGACCTGCCAAAGACTTCCGATCAGCCGGTGGTGGATGTGACACTAGTGCCTATGGGTGCTGCCAGATTGAGAATCACGGCATTTCCAGAGCTTTTGAATAGCAATAACTAATAAACCTATACTTATGAAGAACACACTGATAATCGGAGCATGCCTGCTTTTTGCACAGCATATTGCGATAGCACAAACGAGTCAATACAAACCTGTAGAAGGTAAAATCATGACCGAATGGGCTGCTCAGGTTACTCCTGAAAATGTCCATCAAGAATATCCAAGGCCTCAGATGACTCGTTCAACTTGGGTGAATTTGAATGGACTGTGGGATTACGCGATCAAGGCAAAGGGTCAGGCAATTCCTACAAGTTTTGACGGTGAAATTCTTGTGCCATTCGCGGTGGAATCAGCACTTTCGGGTGTAGGGAAAACCGTGGGTAAGGACAATGAATTGTGGTACAACACGACTTTTTCCACTCCAAAAAAATCAAGTAAGGACAAAGTGCTATTGCATTTCGGAGCTTCTGACTGGGAAACAGAAGTCTTTGTCAATGGGGAAAGTATAGGGAAACACCGTGGAGGTTATGATCCTTTTGACTTTGATATTACAAATCATCTGAAATCTGGCAAAACCCAAAACCTCCAAGTTCGCGTTTGGGATCCAAGTGATGAGGGACCTCAGCCTCGCGGCAAGCAGGTTAATAACCCGAATGGCATTTGGTACACTCCTGTGACTGGTATCTGGCAAACAGTATGGCTGGAAACTGTACCGGCAGCCTATATTTCTGGATTGAGAAATGCATCAGATATTAAAAGCAAGGAGATTATAGTCACTCCAGAGATTGCAGGAGCTACTGCTGGTCAACAAGTAAAAGTTTCGGCATGGAAAGATGGAGTAATGCTCGCTGAGCAAACAGTAAAGCCTTCTGAAACTGCAAAGTTGACGATCAGTGATGCACAGCTTTGGGCTCCGGGAAATCCAGTGCTTTATGACTTGAAAGTAGAATTAGTGGATGGCAAAAAGATCCTGGATGCAGTAGGAAGTTATGCGGCTTTGAGAGAAATCAGCATGGCTGCAGATGAAAATGGTATTCAACGAATGATGCTGAATGGTGAGTTCTTGTTCCAGTATGGTCCACTAGATCAGGGATGGTTCCCAGATGGTTTGTACACTGCGCCTAGCCATGAAGCTATGGTTTTTGACATTCAAAAAACTCAGGACATGGGTTTCAATATGATCAGAAAGCATGTGAAAGTAGAGCCCGCAACTTGGTATCATGCCTGCGATAAAATGGGAATGCTGGTATGGCAGGATATGCCGAGTGGTGATATGGGAAATGGTTGGGAGATGAAGCTTGCCGTATTGGGAAGTGGTACTGATCGGGATAGAACTCCAGAGTCCGAGGCGATTTACAAGGAAGAATGGAAAGAGATCATGGATGATTTCTATAATTTCCCTTCAATCGTCGTATGGGTGCCTTTCAACGAAGCTTGGGGTCAGTTTAAAACCAAAGAGATCACTGAATGGACCAAAAATCACGATCCTTCAAGATTGGTTAATAGCGCCAGTGGAGGAAACTTTGAGATGGAAGGAACCAAGATTTCGGGAGATATTATCGATTTGCATAATTATCCGGATGCGAAAATGCCAGATCCTAAGATTTACGGTACGCAAAATATCCTAGTTCTTGGAGAATTTGGGGGATTGGGACTTCCTGTGGATAACCATGTATGGCAGCAAAAAGACAACTGGGGTTACCAGAGTTTTAAGAATCAAGAAGAGCTTTACAACCGCTATGCAGGCTTAATTACTAGACTGGGTGAATTGGTAGAAGCAGGGCTTTCGGCTGCAGTTTACACGCAGACTACAGACGTGGAAGTGGAGACGAATGGCTTGATGACATACGATAGAAAGGTGATCAAATTTGACGTATCGAAGATGAAGAGCATACATTCCCCTTTATATAAAAAGTGAGCGCATGAAGAATCATTTCAATAAAATCCTTGGTGCTGCTGCGCTGGGGGTATTCTTATACAGCTGCGAAAGCAAGCCCAAAGAAGAAACCAATGAAACTGTCCAAGAGCAGGTTTTTGGCACAACTTTTCAAAACAAAAAAGTGGAAACATACGAGATCAAGAATGCCAACGGCATGAAAATGAAAGTCACCAACTTCGGTGCAAGAGTTACTAACCTTTGGGTGCCAGATAAAGACGGTAACCTTGTGGACGTGGTACTCGGCTTTGAGACGTTGGACGCATATTTAGAATCTGGCGAAAAATACTTCGGTGCAGCGATTGGACGCTATGGCAACCGGATTGCCAATGGAAAATTCACGCTGGATGGCGAGGAATATACCTTGCCAACCAACAATAATGGACAGACGCTACATGGTGGGCCAGGTGGTCTTGACTATGTGATTTGGGATGTAGAAAAGTCAGGTGAAAATGGACTGATATTTAGCTACACTTCCCCAGATGGTGATGAAGGATTTCCAGGTGAATTGAAAGTGAAAATGATCTACACGCTCACTGATGACAATGGATTCAAAGTCACTTATGAGGCAGAAACTGATAAAGCAACCCCGGTTAATTTGACTCATCATTCATTTTTCAACCTTAATGGTGCAGGAAATGGAACGGTACTGGATCATACGCTGCAGCTGAATGCTAGCAAATACACGCCTGTGGATGAAGTGCTAATTCCTACTGGCGAGATACCTACTGTGAAAGGAACTCCTTTTGACTTTACGACTGCTACTAAAATCGGTGAAAGAATAGCTCAGGAAAATGAGCAGTTGAAATTCGGTGGTGGATATGACCACAACTGGGTGCTGGACAAAACCGGAAATGATCTGACTCAAGCGGCGGTGATCTCATCGCCACAGACTGGGATTGAGATGGAAGTGTGGACTACGGAGCCAGCTATCCAATTCTACAGTGGGAATTTCCTAGATGGAACGATCACTGGAAAAGGTGGTAAAGTCTATGAGTTGAGATCTGCATTCTGCCTAGAAACTCAACATTATCCAGATTCCCCAAATCAGCCGAATTTCCCTCCCACGGTCTTGAAGCCAGGAGAGAAATATGAGCAAACTTGTATTTATAGGTTCGGAACGAAGTAGAATTATTTGCATCCTCTTTTATTGACTGACAAGAATGTGTGACAAAAAAAGGGGATGCATTTATTTTAGCTCAAGAAAAGCATCAGTGTAAATGGCTTATTACTCAAACTGAGTTATAACAAAATAATTGCTTTCTGATTCTCATTAGAGCGCTTTTTACTACAAAGCGAAGAATTAGATTATATTACTTTTGAAAACTTTTCGATATGTCGTCATTTAAAAAAGAAAATTCAAAAGTCTCCAATTCAACCTCGGCCTCCTCCCAGGTTTTGAGCGATGGTACTAAGGGATTATTAGAAACGATAGAAAAAATAAGTGGAATTGGCTGGTGGAAAGTCAATTTACAAACAGGAGAAAACCAATGGTCTGACCAATTTTTTAAGATCTGCGGGTTGGATCCAGCAAAGAACTCTCCAAGTAAGGAGCTAGGATATTCTTTGATACATCCTGATGATAGAGAAATTACCAAAGAGACTATAGAAAGAAGTATCGAAAAAGGGGTTCCATATCAATTTGAAAAAAGAATCATATGGCCTTCAGGAGAAATCAGGCATGTGCTTTCGGAAGGGATTATTGAATATGACAAAGACGGGGAGCATCAATTCTTACTAGGAACTTTTAAAGATATTACTAATCTCAAAGGTCAGGAAAGCAAGTTTATTACTACTTCCAAGGAGCTCGGTAATATATTAGATTACTCAATTGACCTGATTTTTTTATTTGATGCCAATGGAGTTATAGTAGAAATATCTGAAAGTGTAAAAGAGACATTAGGATATTCTACCAAGCAAATAGTAGGAAAGAATTATGTAGATTTTCTATATCCTCCTGATTTGGAAAAAACCAACATCGCATTTAAAGACGTGTTACTAGGAGAGAAAATCAGAAATTTTGAAATAAGATTCATTGACTCTAAGGGTAGCCTTATCCACCTTAACTGGTCTGGTAATATAAAAAAAGGAACTAATCAGGTATTGGGGATAGCTCGAGATATATCTGAACTGGTGGAGTCGAGAAAAAAACGGATAGAGGAAAAGCTCAGAATTCAAACTATCCTAGACTCCTCCCCGGACTTAATTTGGAGCTTAGATAGAGATTTCAAGCTAGTTAGTGCCAACAATGCTTTTTTTAAAACCATGAAAAAAACATTGCAGTGGGATATCAAACCAGGAGAGGATCTTTTATCAATTGAATTTCAAAAAACTGAGGGGGTCGAATATTGGAAGAGTAATTATGAAAAAGCTCTGAGCGGTAAGCCTGTGAAAATAGAATCAAAAAGCCAAGATGCCCCTACATTCTTTGAAACAAAAATAACTCCTATTGAGGTAAATGGAGACATTGTAGGTTTAGCCTGCTTTTCAAGAGATATAACCGAAAAAAGGATCGCATCAGAAAAAATTAAAGCTGAAAACAAGCAGCTTCTCAAAGGTCAGGAAATATCTAACATTGGCTATTGGGAAAGTGATTTGGAAACCAACAGGGTATTTTGGTCTGATGAAATGTATAACATATGGGAAGTCAAAAAGAACTCCCAAATTATAAATTTCGACTTTTTCTTCGACTCAATACATCCTGAAGACCGCAAGAGTTTTCTATATCATAGGAATAGGGCTTTGATGCAAGAAAAGAAATTAGACGTTGTTTATAGAATTATCCTTGCAGGGAATAGATTCAAATACATTCATGAAAAAGGGGAAATAATTCAAGCTAAAAACGAAGGAGCAAGTTTATTCAGAGGCACAGCCCAGGAAATCACCAAAGAGAAGGAAATTGAACTTGAGCTTAGAGATAGAAATTTTTTTATAGAATCTACTCTCAACAATATCCCTTTGGGAATAGCTGTGAACAAGATCAGTGATGGCGAGGCAACTTATATGAATAAGGCTTTTGAAGATATTTACGGATGGTCAAAAGCAGAACTTCTTAATGTGGATGATTTTTTTGTTAATGTCTATCCCAATGCAGAATATCGCAATTGGATAAAAACAAAAATTATTGATGATATCACAAGTGGGGATCCTACTAGGATGTCTTGGAATGGTATCTTCATCAACACAAAAGATGGAAGAGAAAGGATAATAAATGCAAAAAACATCCCTGTTCCGGATCTGAATCTGATGATTTCCACTGTGGCTGATGATACTGACAGGTATCTGGCGGAGCAAGCTTTAAAGGTGAGCCACGATCGTTTTACATTAGTTTCTGAGGCAGTTTCTGATGCTATTTGGGATTGGGATTTAGAAAAAAATACGATTTATTTGGGGCAAGGCTTTCATAGACTTTTTGGATATCCAAAAGATCGAAACCAGGTAGACGGTAGCTTGTGGGCCAAAACTATTCATCCAGAAAACTTGGAAGAAATGACTGCTAGTAGCCGAAAAGCAAGAGAAGATGTCTCTCAGAAGTTTTGGTCGGAAGAATACCGCTTTAGGAAGCAGGACGGTACCTATGCTTTTGTAAATGAAAAAGCGATTATCATAAGGAACAAAAAAGGAGTAGCATACAGGATCGTAGGTGCTATCCAAGATATTACCCAAGGCAAGGAGAGGGATCATGAGCTCGAGGAGACAAATGAAAATCTCAAAAAGGCCAATAGAGAATTAGAGCTTTCCAACGAAGAGCTAGAGCAGTTTGCCTATGTAGCTTCTCACGATTTGCAAGAACCCCTTAGAATGATTACCAGTTTCTTGGGTTTGGTAGAAAAACGGTACGATGCTGTCCTGGATGAAAAAGGGAAAAAATACATTCATTTTGCAATAGATGGAGCAAGAAGAATGCGTGAGATTATTTTGGATTTGCTGGAATTTTCAAAATTAGACAGTTTTAAAGACGCTAAATCCTGGGTGGACTCGAATGAAATACTGGAAACATCCTTGCTTTTTTTGAAGAAAAATATTGACAAAGCACGACCTGTATTTCATCTAGATCAACTACCAAAAGTCTATGGACATAAAAACACCTTGGTTCAGTTATTTCAAAATTTAATTTCTAATGCTATCAAATACCAACCAGAAGGGCAAAAGGCTGAAATCTGGATTTCTTCTAGTGAAAATGAGAAGGAATGGGCGTTTTTGGTTAAAGACAACGGCATTGGTATAGAGAAGCAGTATCTGGATAAAATCTTTGTGATTTTCCAAAGGTTGCATGTAAAAGGAACTTACTCGGGGACAGGGATCGGACTAGCTATAAGTAAGAAAATAGTAGACCTTCACGACGGTAAAATCTGGGCTGAATCAAAGCTAGGCGAAGGTGCTAGCTTCCGATTCACACTGCAAAAACCAGCGAAGACATGAAGAGAATAAAAACGTTTGTATTTAGATCCCCCGTATTTCTTGGATTTATGGTGTTTTTGATCCTTTTGGGATTTGGATTCTTTCTTACTCTTAAGGAATATCAATTAAACTTAAATGAGGAAAACAAAAAGGTAGAATTGGCAGCTGAGCTTATTGAAGACCGAGTTCAAGGAGTGATTTCTACCGCCAAAATCTCGACAAATATATTGGCCTATTTAGTCCAGACCGATAAGATCGAGGAAAACTTCGTTGAAGTGGGCATGAGTATCATCGATAATATTGATATCGTAGGTCAGATTCAATTTTTAGATAGCGGTGCCATCGTGGCTACCTATCCATTGATAGGGAACGAAGCTATTATCGGCTATGATATCCTAGCCGATTCTACCCGGTCTGAAGAGGCAGTGTTTACGATAGAAAGACGGGAAATCTTCTTTGCAGGCCCAGTTACATTAAGACAAGGCGGGGAGGCTATTATTGCACGGCAGCCAATTTTTAAAAACAATAAGTTTACAGGATTCTCTGTAGTGCTGATCAATTGGCAAAAATTTGTAGATCAGGTTTTCAGTGGATTTCAAGATAATTCAGAATTTACCGTCGATTTATTCAAACTTCCTCCTTCAGGCATAGGTAAAAAATCGCTGCTATTGAGTGATTTCACTTTGGCAGATGGCCCATTAGAAGAAATTGAAGTATCTGAAGGAAACTGGATTATCCAAGTTCAGCTAAATTCAAGCAAGGCACTAAGTTCTATCGGTTTACTCATTCTATTGAGGATAGTGCTTGCACTATTGCTGGGTTATTTAATCTATAACTTGGCAAGTCAGCCTAATAAACTAGCTAAAAAAGTTCGTGAAACTACCCGCAAGCTTCGGCTTAGTAACAAGCGGTTTGAACTTGCTACCAAAGCAACTTCAGAAGCAATATGGGATTGGGACCTTGTGAAAGGACATACCTTCCGAAGTGATAATTTCAATAAGCTTCTTGGGGTTTCCAAGGACGAAGATGCAAGTAAGAATGAGTTTTGGACTTCTAAAATCCATCCTGATGATCTACCTAGAGTTGAGAAAAACTTAAATAAGACGCTACTAGGAACGGAAGATCAGTGGACTCAGGAATTTAGATTTAGAAAATCCGATGGGGAAATTCTTTACGTTATAGATAATGGGCTGATTATTAGAAATAGGCAGGGTAAAGCAGTCAGAATAATCGGGTCCACTCAAAATATCACAAAGAGGAAACATGCTGAAATCGATCTTGCCAGTCAAAGGCAGAGGCTTTCTAATGTCATTGAAGGGACACATGCTGGGACTTGGGAATGGAATCCGCAAACGAATGAAACCATTTTCAGTGAAATCTGGGCAAATATCCTAGGGTATACGCTCAAAGAACTTGAGCCTATCAATTTCCAAACCTGGATTGATTTGGTTCATCCTGAGGACATTATTGAATCCAAAAAACTACTGGATGATTATTTTTATGGCAGAAGTAATTCCTATGAGTCTGAGTTTCGGATGAAACATAAACAGGGGAATTTGGTTTGGATATTAGCTAGAGGAAAAGTTTTTTCTTGGACTCTGGAAGGACAACCAATGATGATGTTTGGGACACATGTAGACATTACCGAGAAAAAACTAAGGGAAGAAGAAATCAAAAGCACTAACCAGAAACTACAATCTGCTAATGATGAGTTAAAGTCTTTTGCCTCCATGGCATCTCATGATATGAAGGAGCCTCTTCGGATGATCAGTTCTTTTCTTCAGCTATTAGAGAAAAAGTATACACCAGTTTTAGATGAAAAAGGAGTTCAATACATAAATTTTGCAGTCAACGGCGCAAAAAGGTTGAGCGTATTGATTGATGATATGATGGAGTATTCCCGCATTGGTTTTGATGCGAGTATGCTAGATCGAATCGATCTCAATAAAGTAGTAGAAGACGTGATCGCGCTCAACAAGGATTTGATTGATGAAAAGAAGGCTCAAATACAAGTAGGAGATTTGCCTGCAATTTCAGGAATAATGACACCAATCAAAAGTGTCTTTATCAATCTAATTTCCAATGCTCTGAAATATCAAGAAATAGGAAATGTTCCAATAATTTCCATCTATGCTAAAAATGTGGAAGGTTTCTACCAAATTACAGTTGAGGATAATGGAATTGGAATAGATGAAGCCTACTTCGAAAAGATATTCAATGTATTCAGCCGTTTACATGGTAAAAATGAATATTCTGGAACTGGCATTGGGCTTGCAGTGTGCAAAAAAATTATAAGCCAGCATGGTGGAAAAATTTGGCTAGAATCTGCAGAAAAAGGCAGTAAATTTCACTTTACGCTCCAAAAATATGGGAATTAAACCAATTAATATTTTACTAGTTGAGGACAATGAAGGGGACATCGTTTTACTAATGGAAGCTTTCGGCGATGCCAAAATTGTAAATAGAATCGATATTGCTAGAGATGGAGCCGAAGCTATAAACTTTCTTAATGGGCTTGCAGATACTAATTTAAGTGATCTTCCAGATTTGATTTTATTAGACATTAATCTTCCTAAGAAAAATGGATACGAGGTAATTTCATCTATTAAGAGTAACTCTTTGCTGGCAGAAATTCCGGTGATTATACTCACCACATCATCCTCTGAGATGGAAATTATAAAGACCAAAAACTTGGAAGCCTATTGCTATATTATCAAGCCTAGCGAGATTGACGAATATGTGAAAGTGGTCAGAAAAATTGAGGATCATTGGACATCAACCCTTGAACTTCAAAAACTAAAGCACAATGGCAAAGGATGAAGAAAACTATCATATTTTAGTAGTTGAGGATAACCTTGGCGATTTTGTAATCTTAGAGGAGTATCTCGCTGAGTCACTTCTCAATTTGAAAACAAAGCATGCTGAAAGTTTTAAAGCTGCTGCTGAATATTTAGAGGATGTCGATAATTATTTTGACATAGTATTTCTAGACCTTTCTCTTCCGGATAAATCAGGTGAAGAATTAGTGTTGGAAATCATAAAACTAGCTATAGGGATTCCTGTGGTAGTTTTGACAGGTTTTTCAAATTTGGAATTTGGGAGCCGGTCCTTGGCTTTGGGAGCTTCGGATTATTTGCTCAAAGATGATCTGTCTCCAGCCATCCTTTATAAAAGCTTGCTGTACAATATTCAGCGGGTCAAATTTATTTCCGAACTCAAAGAATCCAGAAGTAAATACTCCGATCTCTTTCAGCTAAACCCTTCTCCAATTATTGTGTTTGATTTGGAAACGCTAAAAGTCTTAGATATAAATCAAGCGGCGATTTTAAAGTATGGCTATGGTGCTGAGGAGTTTCTATCCATGAACTTATTTGATTTTCACCCAGAAGAGGACGCCGTTACTTTGCGACAAGCCATAGACGGTTTTTGGGTCAAAAACACTAAAGATTTTAAGCCTATTACAAGACACGTAAAAAAGAATCAAGAGATTATCGACGTAGAAATCAACCCTGCCAAAATCAAAATTAACAACAAAGATGCAGGCTTAGTGTTAATAAATGACATTACCGAAAACCTCAAATACATTAGGAAAATCGAAGAGCAAAATGAAGCCTTTAAGGAGATTGCTTGGGTACAATCTCATGTGGTCAGAGCACCTTTGGCTAGGTTGCTGGGGTTAGTGAATTTATTGGAGATCTCAGAGGAGGGAGGGAGCAAGGAAAATAATGAACTACTGGGATTCATCAAGAGCTCTGTATTGGAGCTAGATAAAATTGTAAGAGATATAAACGAAAAATCCGAGATCATTTATAGTCAAGAATAAGTTGATAGAGATCAAAAACTTAATCGTACCCTGCTTCTCCAGATCAGCCGAGTTTTACTTTAAAGTTTTCAATCCTAATGAGAAATACAAAAAGACTTTAATTTAAGATTTGATCGAAGTGAAAGCAGAAAGCCATCCCGAATTGACGGAATGGCTTTTTTTGATTTTTCTGCTCAGCCTTTTGGGCTCATTTTTCTAACAACCTCAATCCAAGTAAGACTTCACAGCCGTTGCACGAGAAGTAGCATGCGTTTTTAGCTGATTGATGGCCGATTGAAAATCAGAACTGTTATTGAGGAAGGTATGACCTGCTATTTCCTTTGTTGCATAAGGAGATACTAACGCCCCGTAACTGGTATACAAATTTTGCATTGCAGTAGCTTCAAATGCTCCGTTTGCTACCTCTTCTACATAGGAATCGTAAATAGCTCGATAGTTGCCGTCAGCATATAAATAGCCGATTAGTGGCCAACTTGCAGTACTCAAATCAGAGAAATCAAGATTCAGAGATCCCTGCATATTGCCTTCTTGTAGAGCTTCATTATTGTCCCAAGGAATCCAGGTAAGCAGATTATTGTCTGGATTGTTATAGAGAAAGTAATTGTGAGTCATTCTACCGTAAGTGTCCCAGTTTTGGATCACCGTATTCGTCGCCAAGTATTTTAGGAAAGTATCCGTATCAAATACCTTCTCCAAGTTTGATCTCCAAGCAGCTGGGTCGATAGTTCGTGATCCATCATGTAGAATGGCAAATAGACTTTGAATATCCGACCAATCGGCATCATCTTCATTCGTTTCTTTAACAAAGTCAGCTTCGCTAAATGATCCGCTGGAAAAACTGGCTCCATTGCCATCAGGCTTATAGAGATTGCCGTCATTATCCGAAAACTGCGTATCGATAACCGTATCGTCGACTTCCTCGACCACTGTGTAAACTCCAAAATATACTGGACCATCTCCATGATCTACATACACTTCGTAGATGGCTGTATGTGAACTTGCAAGACCAACATTTCTGAAAATATCTGCCGCCACTTTTTCACGAAGCATAGACCTGTCATTGTAATTATTTTTGAGGCTGAGCTTTTTGAACCCGTAGAAGCGCTGATTTTTGATTTGAGGATAATCATCTTCGAATTCATCGAAATCCAGTTTAAATGACAATTTCAGATTCCCTGACTGCCAAGTATTCTGTAAGCTTGAATTTCCCTTAAATCGAACGCCAACCCTATACCACTCCTTGCCTTCGTAAAATACTTCCGCAGGAACAAAAATCGGATTTTCATCAGAAAATGAGCCTCCATTTCTAGTGCCAAAAGTTCCGTACAAACTCTTCATATCGGCTAGCATACTTGCCCAACGGGTCGGTGTGATCACGATATCCAATCGCTTTACGCTATTGTCTTCAAATACTTCGTCAAAATCCGGATCAGCATCGTTGCTGTGCGTATCAACTGTCCAATCTGTAGGTTCAAATACAGAGTCATCCACCTCTTCTATTTCCTCATCTGGTAATACATCAGAGTCTAAATCGTCACTACAAGAAGCAAGAACGCTTAGGAATAGAAACAGGACTGGAAGTATCCGTCGAAGGGTTGTCTTTTGATTTATCATATCTAATTAGGATTAACTTATTGTTATTTGATTAGACGGCACAAATGTTATTATCCCTCGCAGGAGTAAAGGTTTTTTTGGCTAAATTGAAAAATTGAAGGAGGCCAGCACTTGATTAGTGGAATTGAGAAAGAGTAAGTTTATGTTTAACGAGTTAATCGTCCGCTATTTAGTAATCAATCCCAAAACCAGTTTTCCGGTGATGCTTTAGCTGCATTCAGTTCCCTTGACGATACAAAAAAATACCTGACTCAAAGGTCAGGTACATTGTAATTAGGGATGTATATCCTTGTTTAGGCCGATTAGTCTTTTCTTTGAGGGGGGCCTTGGTTTTTTTTCATTTTAGCATATTTCGCTTGTTGATCTTCTGTCAAAATAGCATTCAGTTCTTCGTCCATTTTTTTTCTGCTTTCCTGAGCCGTTTTTCTATCCTTCATAGCATCTTCATATTTCTCATGAATTGCTGTCCATTCTACAACTTGCTCAGTAGATAGGTTAAGTTCTGCTGTTGCTTTTTTGATCATTTCCTCAGTAGTAGGTGGCTCTGGTCTTTGACCTTGTCCCTGAGCTGGTCTTTGTCCTTGGCCTTGAGCAAATGCGATGGTGGATAAACATACCATGCTGATAATCATTACTAACTTTTTCATTGTTTTTGGTTTAGATGTACTATTAATTTAATGCGAAGCTTCGATTACTGCTTTGTGAACAGGATAAAAGCTTCTTTTTTGCTTGAATTTGTAATAGAGCGCTGCTCCCAAAGCGAGGAGTAAAACGCCTATACTTATGACTTGGTAATTGGTATCTGTACCAGCGATGGCTGAGACAAACTGATCTCCTTGAGCCAGCACTCTTGCTTCATGCTGATTGTCATTATCGAGGATAAATTGATTGGAGGTTTCACCATTTCGCACGATGCCAAATAGGCTTTGGTTTTTGTAGATATCCTTAAAGCTTTCACTTTTGACAAATACTTCGCTAATCTCTGCCGGCACGCCTTCCAACTCAAAAACTACGGAAGATGCATGTCCAAGTTTCACATAGGTATTGCTGATAACTGCAGGATTGTCCTGATTGAAAACCAGCTGAAAATTGGCTTTCATATGCTCGATCACCAACTGCTGAAACTCTTCTGGCGTCGCGTATGAATTTTGTCCGTAGGTGGTTTGCACCTCATATTGAAGAGCTGTCAAAGAAGTGTTGAATTGAAAAACCCATTGTCCTTCAGCTCGTTCTATCAGCATCGCTGTGGAGATGTCCGATTGATGTGCACTCGCGTAATAGCTGACTAAGATAAGCCCTATAAATAGTTTCCATTTCATGTTCTTGTTGATTAAATATCTCGATGAATTGCTTTTTACTTGGCGTATGCACCCGCTAGACAAGGCAGGAAGCTATTTGTCCCTGGAGCAGCCACATGATAGTGGTATCCTTTAGTCTCATCTGTGTGTCCTCGGCATTCATCCAAGTCTGACGGTTCATTGCCAGTAGCATCCAAGCGCTCATAGATGCCATGTCCATCCATGGCATATCCGATCATCGCTGAATGCTTATCTGATTGATCGATTTTAGTTGAAACCCCTGTTGCAGCGTGGTAGTGATAACCTGCATGCAAATTGATATGTCCGCCTGCATCATCAAATGGAGCAAGGGTGTACGCTCCTAAGATGGCATCTTGAGGAGCCGGAGCATCGAAAACTATTCCATTAAACGCTATTCCTCTCTGTGAAGGGCCTGACAAATCCGGTCCTGGACGTCCGCCAGTTGGCCTATTGCCACCAGCTTTGCGATCTCCTGCAGGTGGACCCTCACGGCGTTCACCAAGAGGTGGGCCTGCTCCATCTGCTGGTGGTCTGCCGCCTCCCATTCCGAAGTATTTTGGAGAATCCTGCATCACAGGAGTCACAGGAATCAAATAGTTTTGAGTGATATTTGCGACGTAAGAAGGAAGACATTCCACACAGAAGTTTTTGTATTCCTCACCCACATTTGGATTGGCAGCATTCTCACAGTCTTCTATCGTTTCGGTTTTAAAGATATTCCCATCGGCATCATACATATGCCAAGTATTATCATTGTAAAAGGAGGCCATGTTTTCTATAAAAGCCCCATCTACATCATATACTTCACCATCCTTCATCCAGATTCCACCTGCTTCTGCGTCGTCCGAAATATTATCAGGACACCAAGGGCCCATTTCATGGTCAGTCGCAAGGCCTTTGGCCACGATTTGATAGCAATCGGTGGCTGTTCCATCAGAAAGTGTACAAGGAACCTTCGTCACAGTGGTGCCTTCTAAAAACAAAGAAGGATCTACAGCCACTACATTGCCTGAGTTTTTATTAGCTATTTTATCAGTTCTGGAAATACTGGCAACCCATACTACAGAGCAGATCAATAAGGAAATCAGAATAATTAGTTGTGCTTTTTTCATGTCTATTATTACTTACTGCTTCTATAGACGTGAAGTAGTTATGTATCCCTCGCAGGAGGATGGCTTTCTGTAAAAAAACTTCTTAACTCATCAGAAACAGTTGAGAGTGGAGTTACAAGCGATTATAATTCCTGAAAAATAAAAAAAGCGTAGTTGGTGGCTACGCTTTTTGGTGTGGATGAATCCTTGTAGGGTTAAGTTCAATTAATCTTCTATTTCTTTACCCACAGCAAAAGGCTCCAGTTCCTCATTGATTATATTTTCAGTGACATGATTGATGTAATTACTCATGGTTTTCAAAGAAATGCCCACGATGATTTCCATTACGTTTTCAGGTGAGAATCCAGCATTATAAAAGGTCTCTAAGTCTTCAGCATCGATTTCTCCTCGAGTTCTGGTAAGTTTCTGTGTGGTCGCAACTAAGGTGTTTAATCTAGGATCTGCGATTTCCTTGAATTTTCTAACTGCATTCAGTACAGAAGAAGGCATTCCATTAGCCTTTGACGCTCGGGTATGTGCAGCAGTGCAATATGCACAGTCATTCACAACACTTACTGCTAATAAAATAAGGTGCTGCTCTCCAGTAGTAAATGAAGTTTTTGAAAAGGTATTGAATAGCCCCACATAGCCTTCTAAAGCTGCAGGAGCTCCGGCCATGTTCCTAAATAAGTTTGGCAGCATTCCGTATTTTTTCTCCCCGTATTTTAGTAATTCTTTAGACTCCTCAGGTGCACTTTCAATGCTGTGCTTAACAAATTGTTTCATGTTATTGTGGATAATTGTATTGGCTAAAAATTTATTTTAGGGTGAAAATCAAGCCTGTTGATTCTCTTTTGAAGAGATCATTATATGCTCAATTCGGCGCTGAAATTCAGGCCAGATTTCACGGTATTGATGGATATACATCCTTTTTCTGCGATTGCAATTAGCTTTTCGACCTCTTCGCTGCTTTCTGGTTTTTGACATGTCACCCCAAGATGAATAGCTGTAAATCTGGGCGCTCCTTCCTCAGCTAGTGTAGCGCTGACTTCTACAGCCAAACCTTCTACCTCAATTCCGCGAGATTGGGCGGCTGCAAACAAGGTGCTGCAAAAGCATCCACCTATTCCAATTAGCATATGTTGTCCTCCCATGAGACCAAGTCCTCCGCCTCCTTTTTCTACAGGTCTATCTACGGTTATGCTGTGATTTGCTACCTGAGTTTCGACTGCAGTCGGTGAAGTTTGAGCGAGTTTAATTGATAGTTGTGCCAAGGTTGAGTGTGTAGTTAGATCGAAATGATTAATTGTTTTAGGAATAGGAGCTTCAACAAAGCGAGTGAGGATGATTAGATTAAAGCTCCATTTGCGCCGATAACCTGACCGGAAATCCATTTGGAGTCATCAGTGGCTAGAAACAAAACAACTTTTGCGATGTCGCTAGGTTGTGCCAATCTCTTAAATGCATTCATACTCTTGAGCTGCCCTATAAATTCCTGTGATTTTCCAGAAATAAATAAGTCGGTTTCTGTAGCTCCCGGAGCGATTGCATTCACCGAAATTCCTCTTCCTATTTCCTTGGAAAACACACGGGTCATTTGCTCCACAGCCGCTTTAGAAGCTGAATAAAGTGCGTAGGATGGAAACATTAATTTCACTGTACTGGATGAGAAATTGATGATATTTCCATTATCAGCCAGTTTAGTACTTGCCTCTTGGAGTGTGTTAAAAATCCCACGCACATTCACATCAAACTGCTTGCTGAAATCTTCCTGGGTATTGTCTTTCAACAGCTTGTTTATCATGATTCCCGCATTATTTACAAGCACATCTAGTTTGCCAAAATGTGCTAGCGTTTGATCAAATAATTGAATCACTTCTTCCTTGTTGCTTACATCTGCCTTGATGGCAATCGCTTCTCCGCCATTTTGCCTAATTGTCGCTACGACTTCATTGGCTTTAGCTTCACTGTTTGAGTGATTCACAACTACTTTCGCACCTTCCTTGGCTAATGTCAGGGCGATTTCTCTACCTATTCCCTTAGACGAACCAGTCACAAGGATTACTTTGTCTTTTAACTTCATATCGTTTTAAATCTATAAACAGAGAAAATTGATAAGACAACAGCAATAACTACCAGTACTGGTTTGACTTCTGCCCTTGCATAAAACTCTAAGCCTATTGCAGAAATCATAGTGACCAATAAAAAGCCAAAGGCCAGTCTTCCATGTAAGCTGTTTTTGGTGAACATGAACAGGATAAGTAAGGCTACTATTCCCAATTCAGCTATTCCTGTGAAAATCCGAAACGCGTCTGCGTCAACCGATAGTACAGCTCCGAACTCTGCAAATCCAGCCCTACTTTGCTCTTTTCCCAGTAATTTGGGTATGGCAAAGAAGAGCATAATCGCCGCAGCTGCGCCTGCGATAAAGTAGTCTAGTATCTTTTTCATATGCTATTCAATCGCTTAACGCAAAGCGATCAGTTTCTTGGCAACTAAGGTCAAGTCTGATTCGACGATTTCAGGTCTTGGAGCCAAAGGATATAATTGTGCGCCTGGTCTGCTTACAAAAGCTCCTCTCCATCCAGCCCAAATAGCTCCTGCGATATCCCAGCCGTGAGCTGCTACTAGCAGGCATTCACTTGGGTTTACGCCCATTTTTCTAGCTGCCCAATCGTAGGTGTCGCTATGTGGCTTGAATTTGCCGATATCCTCTACACTCAGGCGCTCGTCAAAATAGTCTAAAAGTCCAGCGTTCGTGAATTGCGTTTCTACACCTTTATTCGATGAGTTGGTGAAGGAAACCAGTTTGTAACCCGCTTTTTTCAGTTGGGTAAGCGCTGATTTCACTTCAGGATGTGCAGGCAAAGAGCGGATAGGTCCTAAGATTGCTTCTTTAGCATCATCTTCACTGATCGTTATTCCATTGTTTGCAGCGACCATTTGTAGCGCTGCTGCACCGATTAGGCCGAAGTCAGTGTACTGTCTTCCGACTGTGGTCACTAGGGAATATTGTAGCATGGTGGTGAACCATAAAGGGAGTAAATCCTCTCTGTCTCCGAGAGCTTTCCCAACGCTTTTTTTCATTGTTGTAAGGTCAAGCAAGGTCTCGTTTACATCAAAGAAAAGAACCTTCGGAGGAACTTCTGCTAATTGACTTTTTGGTAAATCTGCCGCAAAAGCTGTATTTCCAAATGCTGGAACTGCTACGCCAGCTAAGCCCAGCATGGCTGTTTTATTGATAAATTCTCTTCTTTCGTTTTTCATAGTATTCATGATAATGTGTTTTAGAACATACTAACTGGTATGTTATTAGGTAAAAAAAATTACTTTTTGATTTGCTCTATATAAGAGGAAAGCCCGGCGATATACTCTTCAAGGATGATGTCATCATCATATAATTTTCGAATTCCTCTAATTCCTTCAAATGCACTGATGAGGTATATAGCGACGGAATTGCTCGAAACGCTTTCCTTGATGGAGTTGTCTGCCTTGCCTCTTTCGATCAAAGCAATCAAGCCAGCTCTCCACTCGTCAATAATCTTCCTTAATGCTAGCTGATAAGCCGCTTCATAATCCGCGATTTCATTGATGAAATTATTCATCGGACAGCCATGCTGTTTATCGTAGAGAGGGAAAGATTTGATACGATCTAAGAAAGTGCTTTCTAGAATTTCCACAGCATTTCCAGAGTTGTATAGCGGTGCTATCATTCCTTCATGCACTCTTTTCTGGACCTTGAGACTGATCACGGCAAGGCCCAGTTCTTTTTTGCTTTTGTAGTGATAATAGAATGCGCCCTTGGTGAGCTTGGTAGCCTCCATTATCTTATCCACACTGGTGGTCTTGAAGCCATTCTCGTAAAACAGCTTAAACGACTTGTTAAGGATGATTTCCTTGGTTAATTCTGACTTTTGGCCCTGCAGCATGTCACAAAGGTATTGAAAAAATACCAAGTGGTATGTTTTTAAACTTCTTTAACACATGGGACAGGTTAGTTCCTGATGTTTTTCAATTCGGATTTCAGTTCGTTTAGAATGAGCTGGTCAGCGTTGCTCAGTGGTAGGTTTTTCAGGAGATCGCTTGTCTCCAAAGGATCTGCGCTTAGGTTATAGAATTCTTCTATTCCATTTTCAAAGAGCAGGTATTTATGCGTCAGATTCCGAATGGTATTTTCCTCTCCCCGCTCTGCAAAAACATAGTTGCGAATAGGAAGATTTGCTTGTTCCAGCAGTGATTTGAAGCTCTTGCTGTCGTTCAGCTCTGAGACTTCCACTCCTGCTATAGCTGCGATGGTCGCAAAAAGATCTGTGGTATTGATGAGTGCATCTTCAGTTGCTTGGGTACGACTTACATTTTTGCCACAAATCACCATAGGTACATTAATTCCACCTTGGTAGATGGCGTCCTTAGCATGAAATCTATCGTAAGTCTGCACTACCTGACGAGGCGTGCCATTGTCTCCCAAGAATATAAAAACCGTGTTTTCTCGTTGTTCTGCAGGTATAGAATTAATCAGCCTGCCCATCTCTGTGTCCATGGCTTCCAGCATGGCCAAATAGTACGGCAGGGGATTTGAATTGATGCTAGCTTGGTCATTTGGCAAAGCTCCTTGTGAATGCAAGTTGCTTGGTGGTAAGTGAAATGGAGTATGTGGAGCATTGTATGCGAGCCAAAGAAACCAAGGTTTTTCTTGCTCAGCAATCCAATCTATCGCCAGGTCGGTCAGCTTTGTAGTGGCATATTCCGTGGATACACTCGTCGAGCCATTGATCGTTAAGTCCCAATCGTAATAAGACTGGACTGCACCGCGGAGAAAGCCAGCGAAATATTCCACACCCATTTCATTTGGCTGCGTAGCTGAATTGGACAAGTGCCACTTTCCGATGAGGGCATTGCTGTAAGCATCGCCAGTTTGCTCGCTGAGATACTTAAATAAAGAGACCTCAGTTGTAGGTAGGTCTATTCCTACTTCAGTCACACCAGTTCTGAATCCATATCTGCCCGTAAGGATAGTTGCTCGGGTAGGTGAACAGGTAGGATTTGACCATACATTAGTGAACACAATCCCTGTATTGATCATGTTTTGAAGCGTAGGCATATTCGGCTTTTGTCCGGCGACGCTGTAGCCAGGACTGGCGTCAAGTCCCATATCATCTGCTATGATAAAAACGATATTGGGTTGTGCAGTGGAGGGACTTGGCAGAGGAGCAGTTTCTTGGAGACTTGCCTCACAGGAACTGATAATACATACCAAGAAGAGTAAAAGGATATTTTTTAGCAAAGTGTTTTTTTTTAAATAAAGTGTCTGCATTCCTGCAAGGAATCTGATTGTGAACGATAAAAGCAAATCCGAGACTTGTCAGTTATACTTCCTTCTTGAGAATTTCAATGTGACGCTTGAGCCTTTCCAAATCCATTTCCAAAGTGCCATTATACACTCCTCGGATGTAGCCTTCACCATCTACTAAGACGAAATTTTCTGTGTGGATGAAGTTACTCGGATCAAGGGTTTTGGTGAAATCTTCATCAGCAAAATATCCTTCTCTAGCGATAGAATAAATTGCGTCCACATCACCCGTAACCAGATTCCATTTGGCGTCATTTATATGATGTTCTATTGCGTATTCTTTCAGCACAGGCACAGAATCGTTCCAAGGCATCACGGAATGCGACAAGAACATAACTTCCTCATCGTTAAGATAAGCTTCCTGCAATGATTCCATATTTGCGGTTAGCTTCGGGCAGATGCCTGGGCAAATCGTAAAGAAGAAATCAGCCACGTAGATTTTTCCTCGGTAGCTTTCCTCAGTGATTTCTTCACCATTTTGATTGGTAAATGCAAAGTCCGGTATTCTATGCGAACCTTTCTCCCAGGATGGCGTGAAGTCTGCCGAATTGAAATAGGGTAAAGCCGTGATTTCATCTTCGCGGTTCTCAGCACCTGCACCTTTTCCCGTACAAGAAAAGGCAAGAATGCTTATAAGAAGAATTAAGGGAAGGCTATATGATTTCATCGCTGTTCTCAGTTAGCGTGTGACATTTTTTCAAACCGATCAAGCCGAATCTCTCCCCACCACGAACTTCATAATTGGCTTTGATGCGTCCGTCTTCCTGCCAGAGTTTTTGGCTACCCATCTCCATACCTTCTACAAAGTTGAACTCCTTAAGAGATTGTCCATTGGCATACCATTCTTTGACAGCGCCATTATATTCGCCAGTTTGATTGAAATGATACTCAAACTGAAGTGTTCCATCTGGCCACCAGCCTCTGTGAATGCCAGTTTTGTAGCCTTCCGAGTAGCTTCTTTCCAGCGCCAAAGTTCTGTCTTCGTACCAATTTTTTTCCTCTCCATCTTTTCTTCCTTCCTCGTATTGAATCTCCGAAGCTAGTTTTCCATCAGGGTAAGTAGTAATCACAGATCCTGTAAAAGGCTTAGCCAAATAATACAGCACACCGTTTTCAAGCTCAAGTTCTGAGTTGGAAGCTTGTATAAATAGGTGCTCGGATTCTGTGCAGGAGATCGCAACAGATAGTAAGAGCAGAAGTATGCTGGAATTTTTGAGTAGGGAAATCATTATTGGGTGATGCTTCCTGGAGTTCCGAAATAGCCGTTTCCGTTCAGATAAGGATCTTCGCTAGTGATGTGGTAATGGTAAATTCCGTCAGGAAAATCTGCCGTAGCGCCTAGATGCCCGTGGTACATATCCAAATCAGCATTGGTAATCAATCCACCATTTTCCATCGGGCCATAGACTGGAAATCCATCTGCCAAGAGTCCTAAGAAAGCATCATTTCCAAATTGCTGAGTCAAATAAGTAGGCTCGATGTGGTAATGGTACATTCCACGTGCCTGCGGATGACCTAACCATTGATCAAAGGAATCGATCTCAGTCGTCAAAGGCTGATCTGGACCTGCATACTGGTTAAAGAAAACCACTCCATTTCTAGAAACTCCTATTGGGCCAAGTGGAGTGTTTTGGTGATTGCTCGCTTCGGATGGATTCAAAGGGATCGAAAACACGATATTCTGTGTAGCGATCTTATTTGGATTTTGATTATAGGCAGGATTAGTTCCGTCATAGGCGCTATAGAGCGGATTGGTTGTAGGCCAGTACGGACTGGTGTGATTTGGCTGATCTTGGGTGGTGAAGATCACCTGATCGCCGCGCACTTCATAAGAAAGCCCAGTGCCTTCAAACTTGGACAAGATGGATGTTATGTCATATTTGGTCGCGTTTGGCAACTTATCAATATCAGAGTCATTGGAGCAAGCCAATACTATAGTGACAATTAGAAGTGAAAAGAAGATGGAGGTTTTGAAAGAATTCATAAAGGAGTTCAAATGATTTAGGTTTTTGACTCCAGAGGGTGCTGATAGTTTAAAGGGGAAGTGCTTAAAATCTGTTAAAGGTTAGTGAATATGTTAGGAAGTGAAAATTAGGTGTAAAAAAATCCATCAGAGTAAACCTGATGGATTTGTTGGGGGCTTAGATCTTTATCTTATTCAGCTGGTAAATTTGAGTTAAAAATATCTCTGAATAGTTTCCATTTGCCATCTTCTTTTTTCCAAAGCACAATGTACTTTTCCTCTCCGACAGCTTGATCTCCGGCGAAAAGCGTCAATTGTCCTTCTTCGGCGATCAAGTCCTCGGTTCCATATACATTTTCGAGTCTTAGGTCAACTCCAGTGATGCCAGCCTGAAACATTTCTGCTATGGCTGCCTGAATGTTAGCTCTGCCTACCGCCGATGGAGCTCCACCGCTCATAAGTTTGGCATCTGTTGTATATAAATTCGCCAAGCCTTCGGCGTCACCTGCGGCTACCACAGCCATAAAATTCTTGTTGGCTTCTATAATTTCAGCTTTGGCAGTTTCCAAATTGAATTCGGAAACTGGTATTTCCTGTTCCTTCGGCTTTTCGGTGCAGCTCTGAATTCCAATGACCACACTAAAAAGTGTCAACATGACAGTCACTGGAATTAATCTTGAGGGGTTTATCATGATATGTTTAGTTTGTGCCTACTTGGATCGGTTTTCGGCGGTACCGTTTTTTCATTGCTCATGTTAGGTTCACCATTCTATTTGATCCTGTTTTAAAGGAGACAAAGTCACTCGTAATTTTCAATGGAATATTACCAAAAAAGGCTTTTATAAGATTCATTTTTTTAGTCACAAGATTCAAAAAATACAATTTATTACGTTGAAACGGATGGATTTCTCTTCGTAATCACTTATTTTCAGATAATTAAGTGATTAATTAGAATAGTAATATTTTTAGTAGACATGCAAGTTTTACCAGATTCATTTTTGCTTCACTTTACAATTGAAAGAAAATCCACGCCTGTCGATTTAAGATGTTATAGGGAATTTTTCATTTCCATTCAAATCCCTTCTTCAGGGTAAGTACTTAATGATTAAGGTCGCCTTTTACACGCTAATAAATTTTTATATAGATGAAGGATTCAATAATAAGTTCAAAGTTCAGTACGATTAAGATTTTTACTATTTCACTTTTTGTTCTGTTGACGTTTCAGATTGACGCCCAGGAAATTCAGCTAGAAACAATTTCTATCTCCAATGGGCTCGCTTCGCCTCAGGTCATGGATGTGATGCAGGACAGTTATGGGTTGATTTGGTTGGCAACTGGCAACGGGATTCAGCGCTATGATGGCTACACTTGGAAGACTTTTCGGAATGTCATAGGTAGCCCCAACTCCCTTCAAAACAATGTCACTTTTGATATTGAGGAGGATAAAAATCATGATTTGTGGATATCCAGCGACAAAGGTGTTACCAAGTATGACCGATCAAAAAATACCTTTATTAACTATGATTTTGAGGAAATTTTTGATTTGGCTTTTGGATCTGGAAGAGTGTTCAACATACTTATAGATTCCCAAGGAAGGATTTGGGCTGCCAGTTTAGCCAAAGAAATCGTGCAATATGATTCCGCGAATGACACCTGGGTTCTGGCACCTTATGAGGTCAAGGACTCAAAAAAAGAGAGAGGTGGACTCAGCTTACCGATAATGGAGGATAAGGAAGGCGGAATCTGGTCGGGATCTACTACCTACGGATTAATGCATCTTCCCAAAGGGGCAGCAGGGTTTAAACCTATAGAATTTGGCCAATTTGTTGACTTTAACTCAACTATAAACGGCATTTCTGATCTATTTTTTGATAAAGACGGGATTCTCTGGATTACCAGCAGACTGGAGATTAATAAGTATGATCTAGCCACAAAGGAGCTGAAATTGCTAGCCCAGTATGATTATGCGCTAGAAGATGTGTATAGTCATCTTAATTCCATCAAAGAGGACCGGGATGGCAATATTTGGATTTTGAATAATTTCAGAGGGGTACTGAAGTTTGAAGGGAATAGTGATTCTTTTCAGGAGTTTCTCATTCCCGGTAATAGAAAAATAAATTCAGGTGGCTGGACTCATCGATTTACCCATATGCTAATTGATTCCAGCGGGATTATTTGGTTTGGGTCACTTAGCAACGGTCTATTCAAGTATGATCCGATCAACAAACCTTTCAAATATTACAGCAATCATCCGGAGGAACCAAAATCAATTAGTCCTGGAGGTGTTTTTGGACTTTATGCTTCTACTAATAACCCTGACAAAGTATTCATTGGAACTCGTGGTCATGGCATTAATATTTTTGATAGTTCTGATCAATCAATCAAAAAGGTCAATTTTTCTTCCGCTAACGACATGTTTGGAGGTTCAGCTCGGTCTATTTATGAGCAAAAAGATGGCACGATATGGGTAGGGACATGGGGTGATGGCTTGATAAAAATGGATAAAGATTACAATGAAATCAAGCGTTTCAAGAATGATCCAGAGGATAAGAAGAGCCTTATAAATAATCAAGTCCGAGTGATTAAGGAAGACCGGACTGGCAAACTCTGGATTGGAACAAATGGAGGGTTAAATGTTTTTGACCCAAAAACAGAAACTTATAAGGAAATAGTAAGCCAGTATGCCAAAACGTATTCTGAGGAGATTATCACTAAGGTGAAAAATTGGCTTCAAAATGATGAATCCTTAGCCATTATAGATAAGGTCACTGACAATAAAGAACTCACCAAAGAAGTAAAAATCACAGAAAAAGCCACTTATTTTTTAGTGACCGTTGGCGAAGGAGATCTTGTCAGCATGGCAGATTTTGGGTGGCTGAGAAATCCTGCGGGAGAGACTATCGCAGGAATGGAATTATTTGGAGACAGTTTCTTCGCTGGAGGCGATCCAAAGAATCGAATGCAAATCACCCAACTTGAGCTTTCTCCGGGAACCTACTCTCTTCGATATTCTTCTGATGATAGCCACCATTACAATAGTTGGAATGCTCCAGAGCCTGAGTTTCTTCCACTGTATGGCGTAGCGATTTTCAAGCAGGAAAACCAATCGGAAAGTCAGGCAAAAGTGGTGAACATCAATGAACAAAATGCTGAAATAATCATTCAGGATCCTAATATCTCAGACATTGAAATAGGAGAAAAATACATCTGGATAGCGAGCCTAAACGCCGGTCTAACCCAAATAGATCCTGAAACAAATGCGGTGAAATACTACACCAGTGATCCGCTTGACCCGACTACGCTAAGCAGTATACAAGTCAATGATGTGTTTGAAGATGAAAACGGGCTGGTCTGGATGGCTACTTATGGAGGTATAAATATTTTGGACCCCAAGTCCGGAGAAATCACCAAATACACTGAAGAAGATGGCTTGCCTACCAACTTTTTGGAAACTATCCTTCCAGGCGAAAACGGAGAAATGTGGCTCTCTTCCAGAAATGGATTGATCCAAATGATCCGAAATGAATCACTGAATAAAGTAACCTTTATCAATTACAATGAAGAGGATGGAATTGGTGGTGATGTATTCCTGTCGCTAGCTTCTGGCAAAACCACAACCGGTGATTTCTATTTTGGAGGAGATCATGGCCTAACCACTTTTGCTACTATAGCTTCAAATAAAGTTCCGCCATCTGTTATCATCTCGAATCTTTCGATTTCCAATCGCTCAGTGTATGATATGAGAGAAGATTCTCCACTGCATGAAGATCTACTTTCTACCAAATCCATCACACTCAGATACGATCAGAATGATCTCAGCTTCGAATTTGCTGCACTTCACTATGCCAATCCTACCAAAAATCAATACGCTCACATGATGGAAGGGCTGGATGAAGACTGGATTTATGATAATCGAAACTTTGCTTCTTATACCAATCTGGAACCTGGCATATACACCTTCAAAGTCATTGCTTCTAACGCCTATGGCGTGTGGAACGAGGAGGGAACTTCTCTTGTGGTTACCATTCTTCCTCCATGGTGGAAAACCTGGTGGGCATATACCCTTTACCTAGTAGTTCTGGGGATAGTGATTTTTGCGGCTTACTCCGAATTGAAAAGAAGAATTCGAGTGAAGGAGCGCTCCCAAAGTTTGGAGCGGGAAGTGGCACAATCCAAAGAAATCGAGAAAGCCTATACCAAATTGAAAGCTACTCAATCGCAACTAATCCAATCAGAAAAGATGGCATCACTGGGAGAACTTACCGCAGGGATTGCCCATGAGATTCAGAACCCATTGAATTTTGTGAATAACTTCTCGGAAGTCAGTGTCGAATTGATCGATGAGATGCAGGAGGAATTGGCTCAGGGGAATACTCAACTCGCAATAGAGATTTCCAATGACCTGAAAGAAAATCTGACGAAGATCAACCATCATGGTAAGCGAGCTGACTCCATAGTAAAAGGAATGCTGGAGCACAGCCGCGTAAACACACGTGATGTACAACCTACCAATCTCAATGCACTTGCTGATGAATTTCTGCGATTGAGCTACCATGGCTTGCGTGCAAAAGATAAAAGTTTTAATGCTGATTTCTCAACAGAATTAGCCCCTAGCCTTCCTAAGGTGGATGTGGTAAGTCAGGATATCGGTAGAGTCATTCTGAACCTGATAAATAATGCCTTCTATGCTGTGGATAGTAAATCTAAAGACCTCAAAAGCAAAGACGGCGATCTGGGAGATTACAAACCAAAAGTAATCGTACGATCAAGATTAGTAGACCTTGCAGGGAATACCGGAGGAGTAGAAATATCGGTAGAGGATAATGGCGGAGGAATCCCAAAAGCTATCAAAGACAAGATTTTCCAACCATTCTTTACTACCAAGCCTACAGGTAGTGGCACCGGTCTTGGTTTGTCTTTGAGTTACGATATCATCAAGGCTCATGGTGGAGATTTGAGGGTGAAAAGCACTGAAGGAGAAGGCACAGAAATGATCATTTTTTTACCGATCAAAGACAGATTCGCATGATAATTACCAAAGTATTAAAAGCAGAGCTAGCTCAATGGCTCGATACCTTTTGGATAACTTATATGAAAGGTGACTTTGATGTCTGGTCTACTTTTATAGCTGAGAATTACTACAATATTGGTGGGACCAAGGAAGAGATCTGGCATTCCAAAAAGGAGATTTTGGACTACAGTTATGCTATCCATGATCAGATGGTTGGTCAGGCGGAGGTTCGTAATCGAGAGATCGAGGTACTTCCCTATGGTGACTATGTGATGGTCAATGAATTTACAGATCTCTATGTGAAAATAGAAGGAGAATGGACGTATTATGGCCCTTTTCGCATGTCCTCCCTTCTGTCAAAAACAAATACTGGCTGGATCGCTTTGCATCAGCACGGGTCCTATCCTGATATGAAGGCGACTGAAGGAGAAGCCTTTGCAGCAGATGCGCTAAAAGCTGAAAACAAACGGCTTCAAGAGGCAGTAGAACAACGGACCGCTGAGCTAAAAGGAAAAAATCAGGAGCTGGAGATTGAGGCTTCATTGGAAAGAGTCAGAACAGTGGCAATGGGAATGAAAACCCCAGATGACATGCTTAAGGTGTGCCGGGTTATTGCTTATCAACTTGAGGTCTTAGGTGTCAAACAAATTCGAAATGTGCAGACGGCCATCATCGAATCCAAAGAAGAGGTTTATCGCTGCTACCAATATTTTCCAGGCTATGATCAGGACGTCATCGAGCGAACCGAATACCTCAAAAATCCGGTGGAGCAGCAAATGGTCAATCAGATGCTTGCCACTCGGGATAGTTATTTTTTAGGGGCATTGACAGGGGAGGAATTAACAGGATTCCGCATGCACCGCAAGGAGGAAAACCATCTCGCTGATCCACTTTTAGAAGGGGTAGATGAGTTGGGTTACTGTTTCCTATCGATTGGTGAAGGAGGCCTAGGACTCACGTTGTATAACGCTTTGGATGAACAAAGTCTGTCCTTATTTAAGCGTTTCCATCAGGTCTTTTCATTGACTTATCAGCGATTCCGGGATCTTCAAAAAGCAGAAGCACAAGCAAGAGAAGCAGAGGTTGAGTTAGCCTTGGAGCGGGTTCGTGCAAGGACCATGGCGATGCATAAAAGTTCGAAATTGGCAGAAGCTTCTATTCTATTAGATGAGCAAGTGCGAAGCCTGGGCATCCAAACTTGGGGATGTGCTTTTCATATCTATGCAGAAGATGAAGCCGGGGACTACGAATGGTTTAGCAGTGCCAATGGGAGTTTGCCATTCTACAAAACTCCCAGAGAGAAATTTTTTTTAGATTTTTATAAAAGGGGACAGCGGGGAGAAAAATTCTATGTGAAGGAGTTTGCAAGAGAAGAATGTAAGGCGCACTATGATTATCTGAAAACCATCCCAATAGCCGGCGATTCGCTGAAAGCCTTGGAAGAATCCGGTATCTCATTACCTACTTATCAAATCGATCATGTTGCTTTCTTCAAGCATGGCTACATCCTCTATATCACTTATGAGCCAGTGCCGGATGCTTATGCTATTTTCCAACGTTTCGCTAACGTTTTTGAACAGACCTTTACCCGTTTTCTAGATCTTGAAAAAGCAGAAGCCCAGACAAGGGAAGCAGAAATCGAATTGGCTCTGGAAAGAGTTAGATCCAGATCTCTGGCTATGCATGCCACGTCGGAATTGCAAGATGTAATCCATACCGTACATCAGGAATTAATTAAGTTGGAAATTGGAATTTTCGGCGGTTCATTTATTGCCATTAACAGTGAAATTGAAGAAGAACTTCATTGCTGGGGATCCGGTGGAACGGCCAATACTTCAGATGAGGTTCATATCCCTTATTTTGATAAGCCTTTTTACACGAATTTGGTCAAGGGGCTAAAGGGCGGGCCAGCCTTTTTTACTGAAGAGTTTACCCAAGAAGAGAAAAAGAAATTCTTTACTTTTTTGTTTACAAAAGAACCATGGTCTAATCTAAAGGCCAATGAAAAAAAAGAAATCCTCTCAAGTCCTGGAGGCTATACCAGATCCTGTTCTGTGTCATTGCATACCAGTATTTTCATCATCAATCAGTCGGGAAAAAAGTTCTCTGGAGAAGAAAATGATATTCTTAAACGCTTCGGAAAAGTCTTCGAGCAGTCCTATACCCGCTTCCTCGATCTTCAACAAGCAGAAACACAAGCAAGAGAAGCGCAGATTGAAGCAGCATTAGAAAAAATACGAAGTAGAACCATGGGAATGCAGCATAGTAATGAATTGCCTGATGCCGCCCATGTGCTTTTTAATGAAGTGAGAAAATTGGGAATTCCAGCTTGGAGCTGCGGATACAACATTCTCTCGGATGACAAAAAATCCTCTTTGTGCTGGATGAGCAGTGAAAATGAAGTACAACCCTCATTTAGACTTCCACTGACAGAGCATATCAGTTTACAGCCGTGGTATGAGGCAATCATTAAAGGTGAAGCATTATTTGTTTACGAGCAGGGTGGAGAAGACTTGGTGAAGCATTATCGTTATTTGGGGGAATTGCCAGAGTTGAAATCCGTTTTTGCCCAATTTGATGCGGCCGGTATTTCGCTTCCTACCTTCCAGGTCAATCACTTGGCCAAATTCGACCAAGGATTTCTATTGTTTATTACCTACGAACGGGTGCCAGAAGCACATGCTATTTTCCAAAGGTTTACCAAGGTTTTCAACCAAACCTATACGCGCTTTCTCGATCTTCAAAAAGCAGAAGCTAGGGCTAAAGAATCTCAAATTGAAACAGCCCTTGAGCGGGTAAGATCCAGAACTATGGGAATGCAGCAATCCGATGAGCTTGGAGATGTGGCAACTGTCTTATTCAACGAGATGAATGGATTAGTATCCAATCTCTGGACCTGTGGTTTTGTCTTATGTGAAGAAAATCGCAAAGAAGACGAGTGGTGGCTAAGTATGGATACCGGTTTCACTCGAGGTTTTTTCCTACCAAACGTAGGTGATTTTGCACATGCTTCCTTATATGAGGGATGGCAAAAAGGTGAAGCTTTACGGTCTGTTGTTTTGGAAGGTGATGCGCTCACTGAGCATTACAATTGGCTGGTAAGTTTGCCGATCGCGAAGCAGCTCTTTGATGAGATGGACGAAAAAGGCATCGAGCGACCAACTTGGCAAAAGTTGCATGCAGCCTATTTTAAAACTGGTTATTTGGTCATCATCACCGCAGTGCCTTGTGCGGAGGAAGAAATCTTCAAGAGCTTTGCACAAGTATTTGACTTGACCTACACCCGTTTTCTTGACTTGCAGCAAAAAGAAGAACAAGGCAAAAAACTTGTCGAAGAAAAGCTAAGGCTGGAGCGTACATTGAAGGACCTTCAGGCTACACAAGCCCAACTCATACAATCTGAAAAGATGGCTTCCCTGGGTGAACTAACAGCAGGCATCGCCCACGAGATTCAGAACCCATTGAATTTTGTGAATAACTTTTCCGAAGTCAGCAGTGAAATGTTTGACGAGTTGATGGAGGAAATAGAAAAAGGTGATATGGAAGAAGTGAAAGCCCTCTCTGCTGATATCAAAGAAAATCTGATCAAAATCAATCATCATGGTAAGCGAGCTGACTCCATCGTCAAAGGAATGCTGGAGCATAGCCGATCAAGTTCAGGTGAAAAAACTTTGACAGATATCAATGCACTTGCAGATGAATTCCTACGACTTTCCTACCATGGTCTTCGAGCCAAAGACAAAAGCTTCAACTCAGACTTTAAACTGGAACTAGATCCCTTAGTTCCCAAGATAAATATCATCGGGAAGGACCTTGGAAGAGTGATTCTGAATTTGGTAAACAATGCTTTTTACGCTGTTCACGATAAGGCGAAAACTACCCCCCAACTCTCCCGAAACATCGGGACAGGCTCAAAAGGGGGAGAAGGCTTTGAACCTTCAGTAATCGTCAAAACGAAGGCGATCAAGTCCCCTTCAGGGGATTTAGGGGTAGAAATTTCTGTAAAAGACAACGGCTCCGGAATCCCTGATCACATTAAAGAAAAGATCTTTCAACCTTTCTTCACCACCAAACCGACAGGCTCTGGAACAGGCTTAGGCTTGTCTTTGAGTTATGATATCGTCAAGGCGCATGGAGGGCATATTGAAGTGAATAGTACAGAGGGGTTGGGCTCAGAATTTACTATTACCTTACCTATATAAAATTAAATAAACTCATATTTTAACTATAAAAATCATGATCAAATTAACCGTTTTATACAATCATCCAGAAGATCCAGCAGCTTTTGAAAATTACTATGCATCTACTCACATGCCTCTTGTAGGTAAAATTCAAGGTGTAGTTAAAGCTGAAGTTACCAAGTTTCTTCCTGAAGCTGATGGATCAAAACCAGCATACTACAGACTTGCAGAACTATATTTTGAAAGCCCAGAGTCACTTCAACAATCAATGGGTTCGGACGAAGGACAAGCTACTGCAGGAGATCTTCCGAATTTTGCCACAGGTGGGTTCAAAATTATGGTAGGAATGGTAGGGTAATCTTTCAAAGGAAAAAAGCCCTTTAGTACCTAGAGCAAGAATATCTATTTTCAAAATAATCAGTGTCAAACCGATTAATATCTGATCGGTTTGACACTGATTTTATGATTTCCCTTTACTACCCAAAATACGCTCCTATGACTAAATCTATTTTCTTGGTTTTCCTGGCTTTTATATCATGTCACTTTTTGCTTGCTCAAACTGCCAGAGACTTGGCTAAAGTGACTACAGCTTTTGTAGGGACATTGCCAAGTGATCAAAAGGCCGCTATTCAATTTGACTTTGCAGACAGTTTACGTACAAAATGGACTAATCTTCCTATCGGACTAGCTCCAAGAAGTGGGGTGAAGTTTGGGGATCTATCGGAGCTGAGCAAGATAAAATTCCATAAAGTGCTGAGCAAGATGTTTAGCTCGCAGGGGTACTTGAAGATCTTTACCATCATGCAAGTCGACGATATTTTGCATGAAATCATGGAGATCGCTTATCAGAGAGAGCAGATGAATGAAAAAACCATCAAGATTATCCGTACACTGGATTGGGATTATGGGAATTATGTCGTTGCGATTCTCGGTGATCCCAGTGTTGATGATAGTTGGGGTTTGAAACTCGAAGGACATCATCTTTCTATCAATTTGACAGTTTCAGGAGACGAATTTTCGATGACACCGGTTTTCCTTGGTTCTGATCCAGCAGTAGTGGAAGTGACCCAATACGCAGGTTTGCGGCCTTTGAGTAAAGAGGAGGATTATGGATTTTGGTTAGTTAATACACTAGATGATGCCCAAAAAGCTAAGGCAACGTTAAGTGAAAAAGTACCCGGAGACATCCTCACCAGTCCAAGTAGAGATCAATGGATAAAAGAATATAGAGGTATAAAAGGATCAGAATTGAATCCTGAGCAACAGAAAATTCTTCATTACCTGATAGAGGAGTATGTCAATAACCTAGACCATCCAAAAGCGGAGGAATACTTGGCAATTCTTCACGCACGCGGTATGGATGAAGTTTATTTTAATTGGATCGGGAGCTACGAGCCTATGAAAGCTCATTATTACATGATTCATAGTCCGGACTTTATCATCGAATACGACAATGTAGGCTTTCTTGATAATGCCAACCACATTCATACGATTTGGAGAGAGAATGGAAATGACTTCGGCGAGGATATCCTCAAGAAACACCGGCTGGCCCAACATCACCAATGAAATTGGGAATAGAGAGTACTCCCAGAAATTAATCTCTGTATGGGATAGAAGTGTGATCTCCTGAAATTATTCTTATTTTGCCTATTGCTTAGTTTTTTATTTTTAATGCAAGCCCTGTTTAAATGGATTTTATACTACTGATCATTGCCTTTAGATTTCTTCAAACGCATGCCCAAACCAAAGAGCATTTTCCTGAATGGCAAGGATTATTTCTAAAAAGCTTAATTGCAGCCTGCTGTTTTTTGGCTATCCAAATTGTATTTGAAAGAACGGATGGAGTGATGCGCTGGGTGGCTCATTGTATTAATTTATATGTGGTGTATGCAGCATATAATCGACAAGTATTTGCGCCGCTTAAGCCTTTTGTATATGCATTTTTTCCTGTGGTGTTTGTACATATTTTTCAGGACCTTACTAGGCTAGTTGCACCGGAGTTTTATCATAGTTGGGAAAGCTTATTTGGTACCGCAGGCGTATTTGCATGGATCTGGCTGGTGGCTCAGTTTATTATAAGTAGAAAGCAACGCAAAGCCTTAGAGACAGAGAGGATAAAGGCCATACAGAAGGAAATTGAATTTAAAAATTCACAAAAGCGTAAAGATGCACTTGAGATCCAAGTGGCTGAACGCACGGCGGAACTCACAGCCCAAAAAGAATCGCTGGAGAAAACACTGCATGAGCTCAAAGCAATGCAGTCCCAGCTTATTCAATCTGAAAAAATGGCCTCCCTAGGAGAGCTTACAGCGGGTATTGCTCACGAGATTCAAAATCCTTTGAATTTTGTCACAAATTTTTCTGAATTAAATAAGGAACTTCTAGACGAATTAAAAGACGAATTAGTTAAGGGAGATCTAGACGAAATCAGGTTGATTGTTGGTGATATAATGGCCAATGAAGAGAAAATAATTCATCATGGTAAGCGAGCTGATGCCATCGTGAAAGGCATGCTTCAGCACAGTCGTAGTAGCTCTGGAGTAAAAGAACTAACTGATATCAATGAACTCGCGGATGAATATCTTCGACTATCCTATCATGGACTGAGAGCAAAAGACAAGTCATTTAACGCCAGCATGGAAACTGACTTGGACGAGGCAGTTGGTATGGTAGAAGTAGTTTCTCAAGAGATCGGAAGAGTAATACTGAATTTGGTGAATAATGCATTTTATGCAGTTTCCGAACGGAAAAAGCAAGTGGATGACTTCGGTGATGTCAGCCTTTCCAGTAGCTATAAGCCTACAGTTTGGTTGTCTTCTAAGAGGACAAACAGGGGGATAGAGATCAGAGTGAAAGACAATGGGACTGGTATGCCTGATGGAGTAAAAGAAAAAATTTTCCAGCCATTTTTTACTACTAAACCTACTGGTCTTGGTACTGGATTAGGGCTTTCTTTGAGTTATGATATAGTGAAAGTACATGGTGGCGAATTGACTGTGAGTAGTCAAGTGGGAGATAAAGAGAAGGGTGAAGATTCGTGGACTGAATTCTATATTTTTATTCCAAATTATTAGTGAGTTTCGGGATATGCAGTGACTGAGGCTGTCAAATAGATACTCCATTTTTTATGTTCATGTTCATGAATAAACCCATGTTAGAGCGTGTTTTTTTAAAAACTAAAGCTTCTTATTTTTCTACTCAAAATTGGACTTTTCAAATCTCAATAGTTGTGAATAATTAGAATTGAGCTAAAATCAGGCGCTTTTTGAAATTGGAAAGTATTTGCGTATTTATTGAAAAAGTACAAAAATTGTTTTTTGAAAAGCGTTTTATATGGTTTAAAATATATTTACCTTTTGAAAATCTTTTTTGAATATCTGGGTCTACAGATTCAAACCAACTTGAGTTTTTGCAATGAAAAACTTTCTCTTTTTTGTGGGAAGCGTGTTATTTCTTTTTTCCTGTGCTCATAGGCAGGACAGCAAACCTGCACCTGCAACTACCGCTTTATCATTACCCCATCAGTTTTCTCTAAGTGATCTATCAGATACACTTCAGCCGATTCGGATCAATCTTTCGGATGTACCTAAGCCGATTACCATTAAAGTCCCTAACCAATCTATAGGGTCTTATGCGCATATTAATGAGTCTGGCACTTTAACGATGATCAATTTAGAGCCTCCCACTTCACAGCATTTGCCCTACCTGACCGATGAAAATGATCAAATCATCAGTAATACTTCTGGGGTGCCCTATATACAAGGTGATGGTGGTCTTTCTCAATTCAAAAACTTCACTACCGACAATGGACTGGCATTGGATGCGGTTAATAGTGCCATGTTGGATCGTAGAGGTCACCTTTGGTTTGGTACCAATGGAGGTGGTGTCAGCAGATTTGACGGGATTCTATTTACCAATTTTACTACTTCACAAGGGTTGGCCGGAAATACAGTCCGAGCGATATTAGAAGATAGCAAAGGTTTATTATGGTTTGGTACTGCCAGTGGCGGAGTGAGCAGGTATGATGGGACTGTTTTTACTAGCTATACAACAGAAAATGGCTTAGGAGATGATGCGGTGTTTAGCATTTTTGAAGACGCAGAAGGTAATATTTGGTTTGGTACCTACGGTGGAGGTGTAAGCAAATTTGACGGCAAGAACTTTACAACTTTTACTTCCGCTGATGGATTAGCTGATGACGTAGTGATCAGTATTGCGCAAGATCAGGCAGGCAACTTATGGTTTGGAACAAATGGAGGGGGGGCTAGCAAATACGACGGACAGTCTTTCATTAATTACACGATATCTGAAGGGCTACCTTCTAATAGAATCAGAAGTATAAAAGTTGATCATTCTGGTATTATTTGGTTTGGGACGATAGGTGGTGGAGTCAGTAGGTATGATGGCAATGTTTTCAAAACTCTCAGAAAAGAAGACGGACTTGCCAGTATGGTGATAAGGACGATTGTCGAAACTAGCGATGGAGTACTCTGGTTCGCTACAGAACTTGGTGCAAGTAGGTATGATGGAACTAAGATGACTACTTATACCCGCGAACAGGGCCTTGCCAGCAATAGTATTTTAGATATCGTGATTGACGCGAATGGCAAACTTTGGTTTTGTACCGATGGGGGCGGAGTAAGTCGGTTTGACGGAGAAAGTTTCACCAATTTTACAGCATCTCAAGGCCTAGGGAATATCATAGTTCTGAGCACTGTAGAGGATAAAGACGGTCATTTGTGGTTTGGAACTGCCGGCGGTGGAGTTAGCCAATTTGATGGGCAAAAATTCACGACCTATACTTCAGCTCAGGGTCTGGCCAGTGAAATCGTAAGTAGCAGTTTTCGGGATCAAAAAGATCAGCTATGGTTCGGTACTGGCGGGGGCGGAGTCAGTATGTATGATGGTGAAGGCTTTACAAGCTATACAACGACACAGGGATTGGCGGCGAATGAAGTATATAATATCACAGAAGACTATCGAGGAAATCTCTGGTTTGGTACTGACGGTGGCGGAGTGAGTATGTTTGATGGGGATGGTTTTACCACCTATACTTCTCATCAAGGTTTAGTAGGTGACGTGATTTTAGGCATAGTAGAAGATGATTTCAAAAAGTTATGGTTCAGTGCAGCTGATGGGGGTTTAAGCAGGTTTGATGGGAATAACTTCACTAATTTCTCTTCCGAGCAAGGTCTTGCAGACGATGCGGTTATCCGCCTTGTGAAGGATCAACAGGGAAATCTATGGGTCGGTACTGAAAATGGGCTGAGCATTCTGAGCTCTGAAAAAATTCAACAGATCGAAAAGGTGACTGATCTGGAAGATTACAAAGCAATGCTGGAAGATTCAGTTTCTTTATTTCAGACATTCACTACTTCTCAAGGGCTTCCGGATAATGTCATTCTCCAAATCGCAGAATTACCTGAGGGAAAAATGGCCGTGGGCACTAACCTTGGCATTGCAATCTTTGATGGGCCAAAAGAGGGGCAGCCACTAGATTCACTTAGAAATATTGAGATTTTTAATTCCAATACTGGTTTTCCGGTAAAGGATCTTTCCGATGGACAAAATGGAATGTACGTGGATCAAAATGGAATTCTTTGGGCTGGAACGGGAAACAATAAAACGGCATTAGTCCGCTTTGATTATAAGGCATTAAAGAGAAATCATGCCCAACCGGCAGTGTTGATTAAGGAACTTAGACTTAGTGAAGAGGTCATTTCCTGGCATAGCTTGAGCAAGGATTATGAGTTAGGCCGAGGCGCGAGCACAAATACAATTCCCCGTACCACAGAGGAATTGATGGTATATGGTAATGTGTTGACTGACTTGGAGAGAGCAGACTTGAAGGATAAATTTAAAGGCATCAAGTTCGACAGTATTTCTAGTTTTTACTCTTTGCCACAGAATCTTGTCCTTCCCTATAGGAATAACGACATCAACATAGATTTCGGGACTGATGAACTCGCTAGACCATTTCTTATAGAGTACCAATATATATTGGAAGGGTATGATGAGAAATGGAGTCCAGTGCTCAAGAAAACTACTGCCAACTTTGGTAATATTCAGGAAGGTACATATACTTTTAAGGTAAAAGCTCGCTTCACTGGACCGACTGAAGATGTGGCTGGACAATGGACAGAACCAACAAGTTATAGTTTTGAGGTCTTACCTCCTTTGTACAGAACCTGGTGGGCCTACTTGATTTATGGATTATTGTTTATATCCTTAATCTATCCGATCACAATCTATCAACGGAACCGAGTGATCAAAGCTGAAAAAGAAAAGACCAAAGAGCGGGAACTTCAGCATGCCAAGGACATTGAAGTTGCCTACACTGAACTGGCATCTACACATGAAAATCTAAAAGACACGCAGGCTCAATTACTGCATTCTGAAAAAATGGCCTCTTTGGGGGAATTGATGGCAGGAATCGCTCATGAGATTCAAAATCCGCTGAATTTTGTGAATAACTTCTCGGAGGTAACCAATGAATTGGTAAAAGAGATCAAGGAGGAAAGAGCTAGGCCAGAAGGCGAGCGCGATGTTGAGCTAGAGAATGATATCTTAGAAGATATCGAGAGTAATCTTGAGAAAATCACCAAACATGGAAAGCGTGCTGGAGCAATTGTAAAAGGAATGTTACAGCATAGTAGGAGTGGAAAAGGAACAAAAGAACCTACAGACCTCAATGCACTTGCAGATGAATATTTGAGATTGTCATATCACGGATTACGCGCCAAAGACAGCTCCTTTAATTCAGATTTTGAAATGGACTTTGACGCTACCATTCCAATAATACCAGTGTTGGGTCAGGATATGGGCAGGGTATTCTTGAATCTATTTAATAATGCTTTCTATGCAGTCAATGAAAAGAAGAAGGAAGCAGGAGATAGTTTCAAGCCTAATGTCATTGTGAAAACCTCATTGATTGAGACTAATAAAGACAAAAAAGGAATTCAAATAAAAGTAACTGATAATGGCAAAGGGATTCCACAAGCTATAGTAGATAAGGTTTTTCAGCCATTTTTCACAACCAAACCAACAGGGCAGGGTACGGGTCTTGGATTATCCTTAAGCTACGATATCATCAAAGCTCATGATGGTGATATCCGCGTAGAGTCCATAGAAGGAGAAGGAACGACTTTCACCATAGACCTATTAATTCCTTCTAATCTTAGCTAACTATGAAGCAAAGCTTTCATCCTTTATCAATATATTTTATCCTCCTATTCTTGATCGTGCTTGTCACCTCATGCCGGCAGAATTATGAGGTTTCATTTCCTGAGAATGCTTCTGGGTATCAACTTCCAGAAGTTAAACCACTTAAAATTCCAGCAGGAAAACCCTTAGAATGGGATACCATACCTTCGGATGAGATCCCGAAGGGGGTGAACTATCCCATTGATTTTGCGAAGCTACCTTCTAAACCTTTTTCTATTCAGGATTTTAAACCGTTGAAATCTCCTGTCAAGGCTATCCCTATTGTTTGGGAAGATGATGAGATACAGGTTAATCTTGATACCATTCCAGGAGTTGGTGTTCCTGTCAAAAAGCAGCTCTTGCCAGAACCTCAGATCACTAAGCTGGCATTTTTATCCAAATCAGACTTATCCAATTCGGGTATATTGAGAATAGGTCAAACGGAAGGATTGGTAGGCAACAAAGTCTTTGCAATGGTTACTGACCTTAACGGTATGGTATGGATATCTACTGAACGAGGGCTTTCGAAGTTTACAGGCGATCAATTTGAAAACTATAGCATTCTACCTCGAAATCCAGATGGGCTAATAGATAACATTGTTGATTTGGAGATTGGAAATGATGGTAGCCTCCTGATATTATCTCTGCTGTCAGGTGTTTATGTACTTGATATCAATCATAGTATCCTAACTAACTATCAGGTAGGCTCTCAGTTTGCTAGAATAGAAGAGGATGAGTCCGGCTTGTATTGGTTAGGTAATCTTAATACGGGGATACATTTTCTGAATCCTTCTACTAGGATGCTCCATTCATTGCAATTCCAGTCTGACCAAAGAATTACAGCAGCAGGAGTACACTTAGATAAAGACAAAAACCTGTGGTTTGGCATGAGGGGTAAAATTGGAGTTCTTAATGCTCAGCGAACTTCTTTAAGATTTGTTTCGGCCAAGGCTGGGATAGAACCAAATACCTTTTTCTATGAGTTTAGCGAAAACTCAAAAGGTGAGGTTTGGGCTTCATCATATGAGGGAAAGCCCCTAGCAGTTTCTTTGGCTGATAATTCCCTCATTTCTTTAGGTGCAGAGCAAGGCTATTATGGCAAGTCGTTATCTGTAACTTTTGATTTGCATAATAGAGTTTGGATCACAGATAATGACACCGTTACGCTGTATAATCCAGAACTTCAAACGATCAAGAAAATTGCTACTGGTACAAAATTCGTGTCCAGTGGGTTCCCATCTGCTACCATGACGGATGCTAAGGGTAATATTTGGATTGGAACGGAGAATATTGGCGCACTTTTGATTGATCCTGAAGGAATGCTTTCTCAGCATTTCAACGCCAATAGTGGTTTAGTAAACGATGAAGTTTGGGGAATCGAAGAAGGTCCAAATGGCATGGTCTGGATGGCAACTTATGAGGGCATAAATATTTATGATCCAGAGAAGGAGAGAATTTATCTACTAAACTTTCCTGGCGATGCAAATAGAAATAACCATCGATCCATCTCTAGAATATCTCACGATGAGCTCTTGCTGGGAAGTTTAGGTGGTTTTACGCTCATTAATTTGAGTGAAAATATTGCTTCAGTATATAAACTAGATCCAAGCATCGCAAGAATTTTCTGGAAGGCAATCCGGGATTCCAAAGGAAATATTTATTTGGGCTCAGTGGATGGTGTATTGAAGTTTAACTCAGACCTCACTTCGTTTGTAAAAACAGATGAGTTTTCGGGGCTGGCATCCAGTCGAGTGTGGTTGATAGAAGAGGACAAGGATGGCCGTATCTGGTTTGGCAATGATATAGGTGTAGATATTTATGACCCAGAATCCGGACAGGTAAGCTACCTCAGTGAGCGCTCTGGATTGACCAGTGATTATACCTCTATCATGATCAAAACTCACAAGGATGAAATTGTAATAGGCGGAGATGCAGGATTCTCAATTTTTGATTTGACAGAAAATACCATTACCAATCTAACTCCCGCGCAAGGTCTGAGTCCACCTGTAATGTATGATATGGTGGAAGTAGAAGGCGATTTTCATATAGGGTCAGATAATGGAATAGTGGTTGTAAAGCGTCCTCGCGAGGATCAGGCAGAATCTATTTGGCACTTTTATAATTATGGAAAAAGAGAAGGGTTTCCTTTCAATGATTATAACCAAGCCACTGCAGTTTATACCTCTACAGGAAATGTATGGTGGGGCGCTGCTCCAATTATGTCTGTGAACTCGCAAGTCCCAAAGATAGATACGCTACGACCGGTAGTCGTCATGACCAAAATCAATATCATGGATCAAAATCCTGATTTTCTGGGGACTAATTTTATCAAAAGTCAATTCACAAATGAAGATTCTATTTGGAATACGGATCATACAGAGTTTTTTACCATAAAAGATATTCCCAATGACAGTAGCTATTTGGTGCAAAATCAAATCTTCTGGGATAGTGTGAATTTGGTGAGTAAAATGCCTGTGGGTTTAGTACTTCCTTATGACCAGAATTCCATGAATTTTTCCTTTATGAATCCAGACATTTTGGGAAGGGATAAAATAGTCTATAGGTATATTTTGCAGGGAGAAGACAATACTTGGTCTGAAGTCAGCTCTAGAAGTACCACCCAGAATTACTATAACCTATTACCGGGCGATTATACGTTTAAAGTGGCGACTCGGGGATTTAACGGAATATGGAGTGAGCCTGCCTCTATTAAATTTACCATCTCACCACCATGGTGGCAGACGTGGGTAGCTTATGTGATTTTTGCGTCATTATTGGCTGGCTTTATTTATCTGATAGTCCAAGTGCGATCCAAGTATCTTCAGAAGGAAAATCGTATTTTGGAAGAACGGGTTTCGCACAGAACTGCGCAGCTTAAGAAGAGCATAGATGAGTTGAAGAATGCGCAGAGTCAGTTGGTTCAATCTGAGAAAATGGCTTCTCTTGGTGAGTTGACAGCAGGAATCGCCCATGAGATCCAAAACCCATTGAATTTTGTGAATAATTTCTCTGAATTAAGCAGTGAACTTATAGATGAAATGCGGGAAGAATTGGAAAAGGGTGACCTAGAGGAAGCCAAAGCTATTAGCGTAGATATTCAGCAGAATCTTGAGAAAATAAATCAACACGGCAAGCGTGCCGACGCCATAGTCAAGGCAATGCTTCAGCACAGTAGAATCAGTGGAGGTAATCGCGCATTGACAGACATCAATATGCTTACAGATGAATACCTGCGGCTGGCATACCATGGTCTGCGGGCAAAGGATAAGACCTTCAATTCCTCAATGAATACGGATTTTGATCCTACAGTAGGGAAAATTGATCTTGTAGCGCAGGAATTGGGGAGAGTTTTACTTAATTTAATCAATAATGCTTTTTACGCTGTATCTGATAGAAAGAGTGAAAGTCAAGAGGGCTATGAGCCTTTAGTCGAGCTAAGTACTAAGAGGATAGCTAATTGGGTGGAGATCAAAGTCAGAGACAATGGGAGTGGAATTTCTAAGTCAGTTTTGGAAAAGATCTTCCAGCCATTTTTCACTACCAAGCCTACAGGACAAGGAACAGGTTTGGGTTTATCAATAAGTTACGATATTGTAAAAGCGCACGGAGGTGAAATTCTAGTAGAAAGCACTGAGGGGGAAGGAACTGAGTTTTGTATTCGATTACCGATAGATACCCAATAATATGGATAAGGTTCAAGAAGGTTGGATTGAGAAAAATATAGAGCTAAAACGCTTGCTAGCTACAAGAACACTGGAACTTGAGAAATCAATAAAAGATTATCAAGAACTTCAGGAGCAATTACTTTTGCAAGAGAAGCTAGCTAGCCTTGGACAGTTGTCTGCCGGGATTGCTCATGAGATTAAAAACCCAATCAATTTTATCAACAATTTTTCTGAGTTGAGTATTGAGTATGTGGATGAGATTGTAGAAGAAATCCAGAGTCTTGAGCGTAATGCCACACGTGTAGGGATCGAAGATCTGCTTCAGGACATCAAGGCTAACCTTGAGAAAATCCTTCAACACGGGAAAAGAGCTGATGGAATAGTAAAATCCATGTTGATGCATTCCAGAGGTGGGCAAGGAGAATTTGTGCCTACTAACCTAAATAGTTTGCTTCAGGAGTTTGTGAATTTGGCATTTCATGGTATGCGAGCTGGAAAGAATCCGATAAATGTGAGTTTTGAGTGGGATTTGGACCCTGAAATAGGACCGGTTTCCATTATTGCAGAGGATTTTAGTAGAGTGATTGTGAACCTATGTAACAATGCCTTTGACGCCATGCGTAGCAAGTTCAATACACTGATGGAGAAGGGTGAAGATCAGACCTTTCAACCAGTACTTAAAATTCGAACTAGGAAAGAAATGAACTTAGTAACTACTGAAATAGAAGATAATGGGGCAGGTATACCTGAACCAATTTTAAATAGAATTTTAGAACCTTTCTTCACGACCAAAAAAGCGAAAGAAGGGACAGGGCTTGGCTTGTCCATAACCCATGATATAGTGAAAGCACACAAAGGCACTTTAGCCATTTCTTCGACAGAGGGAGAATTTACCAGATTTGAAATTACGTTACCATCCATATCATCAACACAATGACAAAAATATTAATCGTCGATGACGAGCGAGATGTAGAATTACTTTTTCGCCAGAAATTCAGGAAAGAGGTCAGGAGTGGTCTTTTAGAACTAGCTTTTGCCTTTTCCGGCGATGAGGCGCTCAAATTACTTGATAGCGAGCATCCACCAGAAGTTGTTTATGTATTTTCGGATATCAATATGCCAGGAATGACAGGGCTAGAGTTATTAGACAGAGTCAAAAGTCAATTTCCAGCCATTAACGTGAGTATGATCTCAGCGTATGGTGATACAGAAAATTTTAAGAAAGCGATGGAATCTGGGGCAAAGGAGTTTTTTACCAAGCCTATAGATTTTGATTCGCTTAGAAAAGAAATCGGACGAGTAATTAATCAATAATAGATCTTTGAGCTATGGCTAAGATACTTGTAGTGGACGATGAGGCAGATTTGGAAGTCCTTATCACACAGAAATTCAGACGTAAGATTCGAGCTGGTGAATATTCATTTGTATTTGCGCTGAATGGGCGTGAGGCTTTGGATATTCTACACGAGCAACCCGATATCGACATGATTCTGAGTGATATCAATATGCCAGAAATGGATGGATTGACCTTATTATCCAAAATAAAGGAGCAAAACCCTTTACTTAAGGCGGTGATTATTTCTGCCTATGGAGATTTGGAAAATATCCGTACGGCTATGAATCGGGGCGCATTTGACTTTATCACCAAGCCGGTTGATTTTCAGGATTTGGAGATCACTATAGAGAAGACACTTCAGCATATCAATCAGATTAAGTCAACCCTCACTGCTATGAGGGAAAATAATATTCTGAAGATGTATGTGGACGAGACAGTGCTCAATTTCATGGTAGGTAAAGAATCTGAAACCTCTTTGATGGAGAACGAAACGGTGGAGGCGACAGTGGCTTTTGTGGACTTATGTGGCTTTACCAAGATTTCAGAAAATGAAGAACCGAATGTCGTAGTGCCGTTGCTTAACGAATACTTCGATCTGATGGTACGCGAAATTATCGAACAAAAGGGAGCTGTGGATAAATTCATAGGGGATGCTGTGATGGCGGTTTTCAAAGGACCTGATCACGTCGAACGCGCTGTGAGAGCTTGTATTGCGATCCGGGATAAGATAAATGAACTGCCTATGTACTCCGAAAAATCGAAGTTCAGCCCCAAAGTCTCTATAGGAATGAATTCCGGCGAAATGGTGTCAGGAAATATAGGGTCCCGATCCTTGAAAAGACTTGATTATACAGTGATTGGAGATGCGGTGAACGTCGCTTCTAGACTTCAGAATGCAGCTAGCCCAGGGCAAATACTGATTTTGGAAAAATGCGCTGAAGGAATATCGGATTTATTCAATTTTCAGAAATTGGGTGAAATCGCCCTAAAGAACAAAGCCAAGCCTGTATCGGTATTGGAAGTTGTAAATTAGACCGAGCAGATTGCTTCTTCGTTTTAGTATCCCTTACTTGACCTCGTGAAAAATAATCTGGTCACGGCTATAGCATTCTTTCGTCTTCTGACTTTTCAGAAAATCCTCAATTATGCCTTGTTAGCAAGTTCATTTCAGCTCTCAAGGAGGTTGGGAAGACCAATTCTTTGGGGCAAACCCACTACGCTTTCTATAGAACCCACCACAAGCTGTAATCTGAGATGCCCAGAATGTCCATCAGGATTGCGGGACTTTTCCCGTCCTACGGGAATGCTTCAAGAAGCACTTTTCAAGAAAACAATCGATCAGGTTCAAGACCATCTCACTTGGCTTCATCTATATTTCCAGGGTGAGCCTTTTTTGAATCCACGCTTTTTGGAAATGGTCTCTTATGCAGATTCCAAAGGTGTTTTTACTTCCACTTCTACCAACGCACATTACCTACAGGAAAAGCAAGTCAAAGAAGTTCTTCAAAGTGGCCTGAAACAATTGATTGTGTCCATGGATGGGATCACGCAGGATATTTATGAAAAATATCGTGTGGGCGGAACGCTGGAGAAAGTGCAGGAGGGTATCAAATTACTTTTGGCAGAACGGAATAAGTCAGGACAAAACTTTCCTCGTGTGGTACTACAGTTTTTGGTCACAGGACAAAACGAACACCAACTGCCAGAATTGAAGCAATGGGCGAAAGAAATGCAGGTGGATGAGCTGCAGTTGAAAACCACACAGATCTATGACTTTGAGAATGGTTCAGAGTTAATTCCTTCTGATCTCGGATATTCCAGGTACGTGCCAGAGGGAAATGGAAAGTGGAAGCTTAAGAAGAAGCTTGAGAATAAGTGCTGGCGGATGTGGCAAGGAGCTGTTTCTACTTGGGATGGAAAAGTTGTCCCCTGCTGCTTTGACAAGGATGCGGAGTACGTTATGGGTGAATTGAAAGCCCAATCGCTCGCGTCTATCTGGTCATCCCTTCCCTACCAAAACTTCAGAAAGCAGCTGCTGAGCGATCGGACGCAGATCGAAATATGCAGGAATTGTACGGAGTGAGTATCTAGACAAGGAGGAGAGAACTCAGGTTTTTGGAACTATATTTGGTAGAATTAAGAAATTCATGGATTTTTAATCTCCATATTTGTTCTTGATTCACCCAGGACTACCTTTTCTCTATGATTTCAATAAAACGATTCTCTTATTTTTTTGTAATTCTAGCCTTCTTTGGATTGGCTATTCCTCAGACTTTCGCACAGGAAACCACCGACTTGACTCAAATCAATGTGGACGAAATGAGTGACAGCCAAGTTCAGGAATTGCTTAAAAGAGCTTCAGAAGCAGGGCTTTCCACAGAGGAATTTTTGCAGATGGCTCAACTACGTGGCATGCCATCCTCAGAGGTGGTCAAGCTAAAAAACCGAATTCAGGATTTAGACACGAATAGTTCTGCTCGCAAGACGAATGCTTCAAAACGTGACCCTCGCCAACAAGTAGATTTTGATCAAATTACCCAAGGAATATATCAGCCCCAAGTAGATTTGGGGACGACTTCCTCTGGGAAGAACATTTTCGGGCAGTCTCTTTTCTATCAGCAAAGTAGAAAACTCAGCTTCGAACCTAGCCTCAATCAGGCTACTCCTAAGAATTATATATTAGGGCCAGGAGACGTTGTTTTTGTGGATATTTATGGTCAGTCAGAGCAGTATTATGAAGCGACTGTCAACCCCGATGGTTTTGTTATTCTAGACAATATTGGGCCTGTTTCAGTTTCGGGCAAATCTATAGAAGAAGCTACTGGTATTATCAAAAACCGGGTTTCTAGATACTATCCAGGGCTCACAGGAAGTAATCCCAATACATTTCTACAGGTTACTCTGGGAAATGTGAGAACGATAAAAGTGAATATTTTGGGTGAGGTTCGATTGCCAGGGACATTTACTTTGAGTGCTTTTTCCACTGTATTCAACGCGCTATATGCTGCGGGTGGGCCGAGTGAAAAAGGCTCCATGAGAAAGATAAAATTGATCAGGAATAACAAGCAGATCGCTGAAATAGATGTGTATGATTTGCTGATCAAAGGGACGGCCGATCTAGATCGGCAGCTTCAGGATCAGGATGTCATTTTGGTGCCTACATTCCTTTCTCATGTGAAGGTAAAAGGAGAAGTAAAGCGTCCGATGACCTTTGAGGTGGGCGATGATGATAATTTTTCTGATCTCTTGCAATATGCTGGAGGTTTTACAGATGAAGCATTCAAGGACCGTGTAGCTATCTCCAGAATCACTGGAAATCAGCGATCGGTGTCTGACGTTTACCAAAATCAATTTGATATGTTCATCCTGAAAGGTGGGGATGAGATTACTGTTCAGAGGATTTTAGATCGATATTCCAATCGCGTGCAAATCAAAGGAGCTGTGTACCGTGAAGGGACATTTGCTTTGACCGAAGGTCTCACGCTATCCCAATTGGTGAAAAATGCGGAGGGCTTACGCGGTGACGCATACACTGCGCAAGCGAGTGTGTTGAGAACTAAAGCAGATCTCAGTACTGAGATGATTCAAGTGAACCTCAGAGGGATCTTAGATGGGACGATTGCTGATGTTCCACTTCAGCGAGAAGATGTGGTGAGAATCGCCAGTATTTATGACATTCGAAACGAGCAATATGTACAGGTTCTCGGGGAAGTGAAGAGACCGGGAGTTTATCCTTATTCGGAGTCTATGAAGGTGGAAGAACTCATCGTCATGGCTGGAGGTTTTCAGGAGTCTGCCAATTCCCAAGACATAGAAATAGCCCGAAGACTGGAAGATTCTGATTTGGGTACCTTATCAGATATCATTCCAGCGCAGGTCAATCCGGATTTGGCATTCAATCCAAATTCTACTTCTCTGATGCCTTTTGACCAGGTCATCGTGAGAAAGCGGGCCAATTTCACCATGCAGAAATTAAGCGCGGTGGAGGGCCAAGTGAATTCACCAGGCATTTTTGCGATTCAAAGTAGTGGGGAGCGAATCTCTGATTTGGTAAGACGTGCTGGTGGTTTGAATCAATTTGCATACGCTAAGGGAGCTACCTTAATCCGTCGAACAGAGTTTTTCAATACAGAATCCGAGCAGATCCGTCGTCAAAGAAATCTGGAAGGTCTCAGAATGAGATTGGCTGAAGATCCAAGTAACTCGGAGGCACAAGAGGAATTGATGCAGCGATTATTCAAAGATCTTCCAACAAGTGAATCTCCTGTAGACAATCAACTAGCTATAACCAAAAGAGAATCTTTAGACCAGATTGCAGCAGAAACTCCAGGGTTTGCAGTGAAACTGAAGGAAACTGAAGCAGTAGCAATAGATCTCGAAAAGATCATCCAAAATCCTGGATCAGAGAATGACTTGCTTTTGGAGGAAGGTGATATTCTCTCTGTACCGAAATTGCTTCAGACAGTCAGAATGCGTGGAGATGTAGTCTATCCTACCACCTTGAGACACGAGTCTAATAGAAGCTTGAAACATTACATCAATGGAGCTGGAGGTTTTGAGCGCAGAGCAAACCGCAAACAAACCTACGTGGTCTATGCCAATGGTGCTGTAAAGAGAACTAAGGGATTTTTTGGAATCCGAAATTATCCTCCGGTAGAGCCTGGAGCGGAAGTAATTGTGCCTACTAAAGGGCCAAGAGTACCATTGAGATTGGGTGAGGTAGTGGGCATAACTACTGGTCTGGCCACTCTTGGATTAGTCATTTCACAAATCAACTGGTAATGGCGGGATCACAACACTTTTCTGACAATCAGTTTACGCTCAAGGAAGTCTTCCAAAACATCAGTGAATGGATAGCTTTTTTTCTTTCTAAATGGAAAATCCTGATTCTTTCAGGGATTATAGGAATTGCCTTAGGTGCGTTAGTTTCCATATTCAAAAAACCTGTTTTTCATGCTGAGACTTCTTTTGTCCTAGAAGAAGGTGATGCAGGAGGAATGGGTCAAATGTCAGGCCTTGCATCGCTTGTAGGAGTGAATTTAGGTTCACTTGGGAGTACGAGTGGTTTATTTCAAGGAGATAATATCATGGAGCTGTATCGCTCTGACAGGATGCTTGACGAGACTTTGCTGAGTAAGTTTGATGACAATGAATTGCTGATTGATCGTTTTGTTACTTTTGAAGAGTTGGATAAGAAGTGGGCTTCCAGAGTGGATATTCCTTCCATGGATTTCTCTGTTTCTAGGGAGCAATTCACCGTTTCGCAGGATTCTGTGGTCAAGGAAGTAGCTAAACTAATCCGGGAAAATCAGCTCAGTGTTGCTAAGCCAGATCGAAAGTTGAGTATCATACAGGTTTCTATTTCATCCAAAGACGAGGGGTACGCGAAAGTATTCAACGAGCGTTTGGTACAAAATGTAAACGCATTTTACCTAGAGACGAAGACTAAAAAGACGGGTGAAAATCTATCTATACTCCAATCTCAGGCAGATTCAGTGAGAAAAATCCTGGATGAAAGTATTGGTGCCTATGCGATGGCGACAGATCGGGTTCCCAATGCCAACCCACTTCTTTCTACAGGCACGATAGAGACCAAAAAACGACAAATCGATGTGCAAGCGACGGGTGCTGTGTATGAGGAAATCGTAAAGAACCTCGAAATAGCTAAAGTCAATCATCGCAATAATTCACCTTTGATTCAGATTATAGATTCACCTAGATTCCCATTAAAGCGATCTGAGATTCGATTGGTCAAGGGAATGGTGTTGGGCTGCATCATCGTCGGTTTATTGACACTTTTTGTATTCTACTTCCGCCGATTGTACCAGAAACACGTGCAGGAAAGCTAACTCATAAGCTGCCATGCTAGAAAAACTCGGTCTACTTCCCTTCGGAACTTTCATAAGGAATAAATCTATCCAGAATTTCCTGTTTCTGGCGATCATTCAATCTTCGAATGTCCTGATTACAATTATATCCATGCCGCTGTTGATTCAGGGGATTGGCGTGGATCAGTTCGGTTTGGTAAATCTCTCCCTTTCCGTAATCGTCCTGCTAAATATCTTGGTGGGATTTGGATACAATCTCAGTGCGCCACGGGAAGTTGCGGTCAACCAACAAAATAAGCTGGCACTATCACATATAGTGTCCAATATATTTTCTGCTAAGATCCTATTGGCAGCAATCGCCAGCCTAGTTATAATCATTGGAGTTTTTGGATTTAATCTCTTTCAGGAATATCAGATCATCTTGGTGTTTTCACTTATGCTCTTGTTTTCTGAAGCTACACTTCCTCTTTGGTTTTTCCAGGGTATGGAGAAAATGAAGCTGGTGAGCATCGCTAACATCTTTTCCAAACTGCTTTTTTTGATGGGAATTGTACTGTTTATCCACAATCCTGAACAAAGTAAGTGGGTCAATTTCTCGATGGGGTTTTTTGGTATGGGGGTAAACTTTTTCCTTCTGGTATATATTCGAACCTTTTTGGGCATCAAGTTTTATAGACCTGAGTTTTTGGCGATATGGAAAAGTCTTACTTCAAATGTGTTGCTCTTTTTCTCAAATCTAGGGAGCCATATTGCTGTCAATGGAGGATTAATAGTCCTAAGTTTCTTTACGGCTGCTGAGACGCTAGGCATGTATAGCTTAGCGGAGCGCGTAATCATGGTGATGAGGATGCTGCCTTCACTTATAGTACAAGCTGTATATCCAAACGCAGCCAAATTGTTTGTCAAAGACAGGGCAGCATTTTTGAAGTTTTCTACCAAAGTGTTGCTTCTTTCTTTATGTACAAGCGGTTTCTTGTCCATAGGTACCTTCTTGGGTTCTGAATTCATTATTGCAGTTTTGTCTAGAGCCTCGTTACCCAAGTCTGTAGAAATTTTGGAGATTTTGGCATTCATTCCCTTATTGGCTTCCCTGAATATTTGGAATATTATAGTCTTTCTTATCAATGATCAGAAGCAGCTGATGTTTAGAACATCTTGGCTTATGTGTGCTTATATGCTAGTTGCCTCAGTTTTGGCGACTGCTTATTATGGGGAAGTGGGCCTAGCTTTTGCATTGCTTTCAACCGAAGTAGTATCCTTTTTGATTTCCTGCTATTTCAATTGGCGCTACAATAGAAAATTAGTTCTTGAGCTTTTTACCAAAAATTGATTCCGTAAATCCGACTTTACTTTTTGATTGAGCCGTATATTTGAGCGCTAATTGAATTGCGCACCCTTGCATAGTTGCATTTTATCCACAAATTTTCCTGAATGAGTTCTTCATCTTTTCCGTCCGTAGCAATAGTTTTGATCAATTGGAAAAATTATGAAGATTCCAAAAAGTGCCTAATCTCGCTTCAGGGGTGTAATTACCCTAATTTCAAAAGTATTATCATTGACAATCATTCCGGTGATGGTTCTGGAGAGAAACTTCAAAAGGAATTTGGTGATTTTGCTCATTTCATATTTACTGATGAAAACTTGGGCTTTTCCGGAGGGAATAATGTTGGGTTCCGTTATGCTTTGGAGCAAAACTTCGATTACATCATGGAGCTGAATAATGATACGGAAGTTGAGCCGGATTTTCTTGATAAACTGGTTTTCTCCATACATGATAAACCTGAATTTGGGATAGCTCAACCATTGATTTTTTATAATGGAGAACGCAGAAACGTCATTTGGAATGCGGGAGGCAAGCTCATTCCGTCCTTAGGGCTTTCACTCACTAAAAAGGAAGGAAGTACTGATCTCAGTGAGGTTATTTCTGAGGAGACGGCATGGACTACTGGCTGTGCTACTCTGATAAAAACGAAAGTGCTTCGGGAAACGGGTCTTTTAAAGGAGTTCTTCTTTTTTGGCTCCTTTGAAGATGTAGATCTTTCGATGAGGGTTCGGGAAAAAGGTTACAAGCTTTGGTTTGAATCAGAATCGAGGATTTATCATTCCGTAGGCAATTCGTCCAAATCAAAAACTAAAGGAAAAGAAGGCTTCTTGAATCCTATGGTACATTATTTGGCACAGAGAAATCAAATGATATTCATCAAACATCACACTGAAAATATTTTTATACCTTTGGCCGTGGCTGTTCAATTTGGAAAAATGCTTCTTTATTCCGTCTATTTTATAGGAAGATGGAGGCTCCAAAAATTACGTATGGCCTGGAAAGGCTTCGCGGATGGCCTAATAAAAACCTATCATGATTAAGATTGAGGAGATAAAAAATAGAGTCGAAGAGTTTCACTCAGCTGCACCTTTTCCACATATAGTTATTGATGATTTTGTTGATTCAAAATTCGCAAAATCCCTTTCTGAGGAATTTCCGGTTATTGATGACAGTAGCTTATTCACGTATTCCAATCCTTTGGAGAAGAAATCTGCGCTCAATGATTGGAACAAGTTTCCAGAACATACCTATAAATTTTTTGAATACTTATGCTCTGAGACTTTTGTAAGTCAATTGGGAGCAATGTTGGGTATCAAATTGTATCCGGATTTTGGACTTCATGGTGGAGGCTGGCACATGCATCCTGATGGAGGAAAGCTCAATCCGCATTTGGATTATAATATTCATCCCAAGCTTGGTCTTCAGCGAAGAATAAATCTAATTTTATACCTTTCTCAAGACTGGAAGCCAGAGTTTGGCGGTCACTTTGGCCTTTGGAGCAATGATACTGAGAGCCATCGTCCACATAAGTTGGAGAAGGAAGTTGAGGTGAAGTTCAACAGAGCGGTGATTTTTGACACTACTTATCAGTCATGGCATGGACTGAGTAGAGAGGTAAGTACTGATGGTACAAATATCCGGAAGTCTCTTGCGATCTATTATCTATGCGATCCACCTGCAAATTCTGAGAACAGGCAGCGGGCACTATATGCTCCTACCGAAGATCAAATCTCAAATCCTGAGATAGAAGAATTGATTCGAAAAAGAGCTGACAACCAGCTTTACAAAGACCAGTACATTACAAAAGGTTGATTTTAGATTCAGTTTGTTGTGTGTTTGTGCAATGTGTAAAAGCTGTTTACTTTGCTTTTAGTCATTACATACATTTTAAGTGAGTCTATTATTTTTGAACCTGACAGCATAACTATGGTAAACCGATGCCTTTGATTTTTTTCATACTCATTGCATTGGCCGTTTCCACAGGATTTCTGTGGACGGTGCAGGCGATGGTTTTTAAAGGCAAATGGAGCTATTTTATCTATTTCTTAGCGCTTTTTTTGCCATTTTATATCACCACACTTAGTGTTGTCTTTTTAGCTACAGCTTCCCCCTTACTGCTTGGTTTTTTTCAGATAATAAAGGAATTGACTGTACTTATTGCGGTAGCAGTTTTTGTGTTTTACCAGCGAAAAATCTTTGAATATCCTATCCGTCTGCAATCTACTGATTGGTTAATGATGGGTTTCTTGGGCTTGGCGGCCTTGTATCTCTTCTTGCCACTTGGTGAGTCTTCTTTTCTGAATAAGGCGCTGTATTTCAAAAGCATGTTGATACCGGGCTTGGTGTATTTTCTGGGGAGAAATACCACATTCGACGGCATTGAAATCAAACGGGTCTTTCAGATTGTTTTCGGGATAGCAATTGCTGCCTTCTTAGTGAATGTATTAGAAAGTTTTGTATTGGATGCTCATTTGCAGCAGTTCACAGGGTATGCTTTATACAATCATGTGATCAACGATATTGATACAACAGGCAATTTTGGGTTGACATGGACATTCGAGACGCCCGCTGTGACCAAACGCTTAGCTAGCTTTTTCTCCGATCCTTTAGAGATGGCTAGTTCGGTATTGATGGGTTTTTCAGCCGGCCTAATCTGGTTTCTGACCAGTAAAAAGGAAGGGAATTGGTTGTACGTGGTAGTCATGATTTGCTCCTTAGGAAGCTTAATGTTTTCAGCCTCTAGAGCAGCATTCGTTGCATTTTTCGTGATGATTTTCTTTTTAGCACTCGTATTCGGCTTGTACAAATTGATCGCAGCAGGCTTTTTAAGTTTGTTGGCCTTTGTCGTGTATGTGCTATTCTTCGCCAGTGATGATTTCTATTTCTTTGTGCTAGACACCCTCACTTTTGAAAGCACGTCTAGTGTCGGCCACGTGGTGGAATGGGTGTTAGCTCTTGATTCAATGGTAGGGAATCCCCTTGGAATAGGCTTAGCTATGAGTGGAAATTCCGGAAGTGTATCTGAGGAACTCAGGGTAGGTGGTGAAAATCAGTTTCTTATTTATGGAGTACAACTCGGGTGGCTTGGCATGATTTTGTATATTCTAACATTGGCTTCTGGAGTGATTTTGAGTTTGAGAGTATTTTATCGAACTCAAAATTTGATGGCAGCTCGAATAGCCTTCGTAGCAGCTGCCGTAAAAGTTGGGCTACTATTGCCACTTTTCACTGCCAATGCTGAAATGTACACCTATGTTGCCTGGCTTACTTGGTGGATGGTTGGCTATTCCGTAAATGAGTATAGTAGATTAAATATTCAATCGATAAAGACAGATTGACAATCCTAAAAACCAATAAATTGAAAGTTCTCCTCGATCTACAGTACCTGAATGTTGCCACCACTGGGATCAAAACTTATATGATGGAGTTGGCGCAAGCTGCGTTGACTTATCCACATCCTGAGATAGAGTGGGTTTTTTCGCATGATCCTAAGGAGCAAAGCGCAGATCAAACCTTTAAAGGAGTACAATCTAAAATTCAGCGTCTCAATTATCATTTAGATTACTTTCGATGGAAGGAATTTCAGCTTCCTGACATGGTAAAGAAACATCAAGCCGATGTGTTGATTTGTCCTGACTTCGTTTCTCCCGTAGCTTCTTTATCCTGTCGTAGATTGACAGTAATTCATGATGCATTCTTTTGGCAAATGCCGCAGAATTATCCGGCCTGGTGGAGAAAATATTTTCTGAGTTTGATCAGAAAGGGGTTGAAGCAAAACACGGAGATTATCACTACGACCAATTATTCCCGTGATGCTATACTTTCCCATTTGGGAAATAAGTCTCCCATCTCGGTGATTTATCAAGTACCTAAAAATATGACTACTGAGGTTGATTCTGCTTTCATAGAGAAATTGGGCGTGGATAAATATCAATACTTTGTTCACATTGGTACTTTTGACAAACGTAAAAACTTGCCTTTGCTGGTTCGGGCATTTGCATTATTTTTAGAAAAAACCAACTCTGATTTTAAACTGGTACTTGCAGGAGGAGCAGGACAAAGTGCTCAGATGAATGACTTGCCTATTGTGGAAAAACTTATAACTGAGCTTAAGTTAGAAGGTAAAGTACTGTTGCCGGGATATGTTAGTGATGCACAGGTTAGAGCCTTGTATGAAGGTGCTTTTGCCTATGTTTTTCCTTCAGAAAATGAGGGCTTCGGAATTCCGATCGTAGAAGCTATGGGTTTTGGAATTCCTGTGATTCATTCCGATCAGCCTGCGTTGGTCGAAGTTTCTGCCGGTGCTGGATTGGTCTCTAAAAGTGGCGATACGCAGGATTTGGCAGAAAAAATGATACTTTTGGCATCTGAAGATAGCTTAAGAATGTCGCTTATTGAAAGAGGCTTAGAACGAGCAAAAGACTTTTCAGCGAAGAAATTCATTGCTGATTTTCAAAAATTAATCCTTTCAAAATAATCACCCAGAATTACATTGAACGTACTCTTTCTCAATAGTTCGTCAGACTTATATGGCTCATCCAGGATTCTGATTGAAGTGGTAAGAGTGTACCAAAACGAAGGCATTTCTCCAGTGGTCGTTTTATCTGGCCCCGGACCGTTGCATGATTATTTTTTGAAAGAAGGTATAGAAGTTAGAATTCAGAATTTGGGAATTCTTAGAAGAAAGTATGTGTCTCCATTGGGATTGGTTAATAGGTTGAGCAAAAGCCGCAAAGCCTATCGGTTTCTGGATAAACTTCATGCTGAGTTTAAGTTTGATTTGATTTATTCTAATACACTGGCCGTAATCATCGGGGCATATTGGGCTAAGAATAATCAACTTCCTCATATATGGCATATTCATGAGATCTTACTAGGTCCAGCCCCACTTATCAAATTGCTTGGCAAGTTACTCGATGGATCAACAGCTTCTCCTATAGTAGTATCCAATGCTGTGAAGAATCACTGGAGTCATAGATTGAAGGTTGCTAAGCCTGAAGTTATCCACAACGGGATTCCATATGGAGAATTCCTTCAGGAGTACCCTAATGCTAAATCTGAGCTTAATTTGCCAGCAGATAAGCTTATTATTACTATGATTGGTCGTATCAATCCGGGTAAAGGGCAGCTGTTTTTTCTAGAGATTGCTCAGGAAATTTTGAAATCTTATCCACAATGCCACTTTGTACTTGTTGGAGATCCATACCCTGGATATGAAGAAATTCTGGCGGAGATAGAATCAGAAATAAGTGTTAATAAACTGAAGTGTAACGTCACAAACCTGGGGTTACGAACTGATATACCTACTATTTTATCAGCCACAGATATTTTTGTTTTGCCATCTATTTTGCCTGATTCATTCCCAACAGTTGTATTGGAAGCAATGGCAGCAGGAAAGCCTATTTTGGCCACAAAATCTGGAGGAGTTGAGGAAATGGTGATTGAAGGCGAAACGGGCTATCTAATTCCTATAGCCAATGTGAAGAGCGGAGTTGAGGCCATAGGGAAACTTATTCTTAATGAACAGTTGCGTCTGAAAATGGGCGAGGCTGGACGTGTGAGAGTACTGGAATCATACAGTTTGGAAGCTTTCAAAAGTAAACTCAAGAACCATTTATGGAGCCAACTGAAAAGAAAATGAAAGTTGCCATCATGGGAGCCAAGGGCTATCCGTACGTGTACGGCGGCTATGATACGATGATTAAAGAACTAGGCGAGCGACTTGTTAAGAAAGGCGTTGAGGTAAGAGTCTACAATCACCGAGCCCTATTTGCTGAGCGTCCGAGGTTTGTCAATGGAATAGAATGCATCTACACACCAGCGATTGAGTCCAAGAGTTTCACGCAGCTTTCACATACTTTTTTCTCTATGGTTCATGCATGTTTTTCAGACGTGGATGTGATCTTGGTAGTGAACAGTGGGAATGGTCCATTTGGACTGATCTCAACCATTTTCCGAAAGCCTACAGCGATCAATGTGGATGGGTTGGAGTGGCTTCGTCCTAAGTGGAAAGGTCTAGGGGGGAAGTATTTCTTTTGGGCATCTAAGTTGGCGACAAAATTCTATGATCAGCTGATCAATGATTCGGAAGAAATGCGGAGAGTTTACTTAGAACTGTTTAATGCAGATTCTAAAGTCATTGCCTATGGAGCAAATCCTCGTGAATCAGTTGAAGAAGAACCTATCGCCAAGTGGAATTTGAAGTCAAAGGAATATTTCCTGATTGTTGGTCGTTTGATTCCCGACAACAATGCAGACTTGATAGTGGAAGGTTTCTTGAAATCAAATTCTAAAAAAACCTTGGTCATCGTCGGTGATGTGCCTTATCAGGATGAATGGGCAAATCGCTTGAAGAACATATCCGATGAGCGTTTGCTTTTCACGGGTTATGTAAGAGATCCAAATGAGTTGGCTGCACTATATTCCCATTGCTACGCATATTTTCACGGACATGAGTTTGGAGGTACTAATCCTGCCATGTTGAAAGCCTTGGGATATGGTTGTGCTATTTTAGCTTTGGATACGCCGTTTAATCAGGAAATGCTTCAAAATGGAAAGCATGGATGGTATTTCAAGAAAGATCCAGATTCAGTTAAGTGTATAGTGGAGAGTTCAGAAGCTGATGAGAATGCAATGCTTGCGCTTAGAGACTCTGCCAGATCCGGTCTAACCCAAAAGTATAACTGGGATCATGTGACGGATCAGTATTTAGAGGTCTTTAAGGGATTAGCTAAAAGGAGCTAGGTTTTGCTCGCTACATAGTATGGCCTGCGTATTAAATCCTGCTTTGCGACGCAATATCAGGGAGAGAATATGATCTACGGGAGAACTTTTTTAGTATTTATCTCCTTTCTTTACATATAACTTTTAACCCTAAAATCTTTTAAATATGATCAGAAAAGCAACTGCCGTATGGCAAGGAACAGGTAAAGATGGCAAAGGACATTTGACCACGCCAAGCACTGTATTAGATAAGACTCAATACTCTTTCAGTTCTCGTTTTGAAAGCGGTGTAGGTACTAATCCTGAGGAATTAGTCGCTGCTGCTCACGCGGGTTGTTTCGCGATGAAGTTGAGTTTCAACTTGCAGGAAGCGGAATATACTGCCACTGAACTTGATGTGACTGCGAATATCACCTTTGAAGAAGGAACACTAAAGAAGTCCCACCTGGTTTTGAAGGCAAAAGTTGACGGTATTTCACAAGAAAAATTCGACGAGTTAGTGAAAGACGCGGAGAAGAATTGTCCTATCTCAAGAGCTTTGAATATGGAAATAAGCGTTGAGAGCACATTGAATTCTTAACATTCAGCTATATAGAAGAAAAAAACAGGCATTTTTTGCCTGTTTTTTTTGTGCCCTATTGCATTTACGATTTTTGATCTTACTTTTACTTTGAAATACAAAGTACTTTTTATGAACAAGGAAAAATACATAGAAGACCTCCAGGAAATTAGAACCCTGATGGATCGATCGACGAAATTCATTTCGTTAAGCGGATGGGCTGGGGTATTCGCAGGGTTAGTAGCCTTGATTTCTGCTTCCTGTGCATACTATTTATTGGGAAGTTCCGGTGTCACTATTTCCAATTACACGGAGATAGGTGAGAGAAGCTTCGAGTTGAAATTATTGGGTTTGGGCCTGATTACGCTATTTGTGGCGATTGTAGGTGGTATTTATTTCACCATGCAAAAATCCAAAAAGCAACAGAAGCCCGTGTGGGATAAGCAAACAAAGAGGGTGGTGACAGATTTGTCTATTCCGCTGATCACTGGTGGCATTCTATCAGTTCTTTTACTTTTGCGTGGATATTTGGGGATTATTGCTCCCTTGACTTTGGTATTTTATGGTATGGCGTTACTAAATGTGAGTCATTATACGCGGAAGGAAGTGAAGCAACTTGCCATTACTGAGATTGTACTGGGATTGTTAGCAGCAGTGATGGTGGGGTATGGTTTGGTGTTTTGGGCTATAGGATTTGGTGTAGCTCATATCATATATGGAGTGAAAATGGAATTAAATGCGAAGTCGTGAAGTATTTTCTGGACAAGTTTGATAAGGCTTTCGAGAATAAAGTACGGCTGGGTGTCATGTCTGTTCTTCTAGTCAATGACGAAGTCGATTTTAATTCACTTAAGGAACTTCTATCGGTGACGGATGGTAATCTTGCGTCCCATTTGAAGGCATTGGAAAAGGTGGAATATATTTCTGTGAGAAAGGAATTTCAGGATAGAAAACCGCATACGCTGTATAGCGCTACCACTGCAGGACAGAAGGCTTTCTCTGATCATATATCAGCCATCGAGGAATTATTGAAACAAAAATAGATAGCTAAAAAAATTTCTAAATCAACTTTGAAATACAAAGTACTTTTAACCACTAAAATATGAAAAATCAACTCGAAGGAATTTCAAATTCCATTGCCAACTCAATTACGATCAAGTTAATGGTCATTCTCGCCCTGATCCTTGTTTTGATGATCCCCAGTTTTATGGTGCAGGATCTTATCTCTGAGCGGGAACAACAAAGCAGTGCCACTATAGACGAAGTAAGTTCTAAGTGGGCAAATAGACAGGAGATTAGGGGGCCTGTGTTGTCTATTCCTGTGGAAAAGTCTACCACTACCAAGGATGGAATCCAGCTTTCCACTCGACTGATTCATATACTACCTGAGCAATTGAAAATAAACGGTACCGTCGATCCAGAGAAACTCCATCGGGGGATTTACCAAGTGACAGTTTACCAGACTAAGTTAGATTTGGAAGGTAATTTTGATCTCTCTGCGCTTTCGGCTCTGGAGGAAAATGAGAAGCCAAAACTTGATAGAGCTTTCCTAAGCATAGGTGTCAGTGATCTGAAAGGTATCAAGGATGAAATAAAAATTAACTGGAATGGTCAGTCGCTTATGGCTACTTCTGGAACAAATGTGCCTCAGCTTATTGCTTCGGGGGTTTCGGTATCACTTCCAGATTTGCAGGAGAAACTGTCGGAAAGTTCCACCTTTAAGCTTCATATCAATGCGCTGGGAAGTGAGTCCTTGCATTTTGTGCCTGTAGGGAAGCTCACCGAGGTTGCATTAAACTCGAGCTGGAATCATCCAAGTTTTGGAGGAAATGTGCTGCCTGAGAACCGCGATGTTTCAGAAGCTGGGTTTACAGCGGATTGGAAGATATTGGAATTGAATAGAAACTACCCACAGGTATTTTGGGAAAATCAGTTTTCAGAGAACCTGACCCAGTCAGCTTTTGGAGTGGAGCTTAAGTCGTCTATAGATAACTATCAGCAATCTATGCGATCTGCAAAATATGCTGCGTTGATAATTTCATTGACATTTTTGATTTTCTTCTTAGTAGAAATCATGACCCAACATAAGATTCACCCATTCCAGTATATCTTGGTAGGTCTTGCGGTATGCATGTTTTATGTCTTGCTGATTTCCATTACTGAGCATCTATCCTTTGATCTGGCCTATTTGATCTCGGTCTGCGTGACATTGAGCATCATTGGTTTTTACTCACTTGCTATTTTCTCCGCTAGAAAGTATTCGCTTATCCTTACGCTGGTGATGGCTGGATTGTATGGCTTCTTATATATCGTCCTTCAAGCTTCCGATTATGCTCTTTTGATTGGCAGTTTAGGTTTGACAGTGATTTTGGCTTTGACCATGTATTTTACGCGAAAAGTGAATTGGTATGCGATCAGTTTTGATTCAAAAGAGCCGGTTCCTAGTACTTGATGATTTGGGTAAAAAGGATGGATGATTGAATGAAAAGTGGATTTTGGATCAAGAAAGTAGCCCTCACTGAGGGCTATTTTTTTATTTCCATTTCATTTGTTTCCAGTTTTCCTGCTGTTCGGGATTCAGAAAAGTCCACGCAACGAATCTGCTTTTTTTGTTGCCATGGGTCATTTGTATGATTTGGCGATCAGCTACCCTTACTTTTTTCAAGGCTAAAATAATTTCCTTTAGATGCTCTTCCTTTGAGACAATTGTGGAAAACCAAAAACAATTGAATTTGAAAGTGACGCTTTCACGGATCATTTTCTGGATAAATGCTAGTTCTCCCCCTTCACACCAGAGCTCATTACTTTGTCCACCAAAGTTCAAAGTGACTTTCTTACCTACTTTACCTTTAAGATTTTTGACCTTTCTAGTACTTGCAGCTTCTGCGGCAGCTTGGGATTCGTGAAATGGAGGGTTGCAAATCACTAGATCAAATACATCACTTGATTTGATGATTCCCGGTAGTATTTCTTTCGGGTTTTCCTGAAGTCGTAGGCTTATTTTTCCTCTAAATTTAGGGTTCTCATAGAGGTTTTTCTGAGCAGAATCCAAAGCTTTTTCATCGATCTCGGATCCAACAAACTCCCAGTCATATATGGAATTACCCAAAAGCGGATAAATACAATTGGCTCCCGTGCCTATATCTAGAACCTTGATTTTGTTTCCTTGTGGAAGCCTGCCTGAATTGCTTTGCGAAAGTAAATCAGCCAAGTGGTGAAGCAAATCAGCTCTCCCCGGGATAGGCGGGCAAAGATATCCCTTAGGAATATCCCAATCGGCTACCTGATAAAAATGCTTGAGCAATGCTCTATTGAGTTCCTTGACGGCTTTTGGATCTGCGAAATCAATGCTGAGATCACCGTACTTATTTTCCGACACAAACTTCCCTAACTCAGGCTGAGTGCTGATCAGACTTGGGAAATCATAGCGCTCTCGATGAGCATTACGGGGATGGAGTTCACTTTTTATGGCCTTGTTGCTCATCGTACAAACTTAATGAAATCAAAACGTAAATGGGTGGGCAGGTTAGTAGGTTATAAAACTACCCGCAAAATTTTCAATTGAATGCTATCTCTCCGAGCATATTTAAATGACACAATTTGCCCAATAATATATGGTTTGGCAGTCAGGATTCCTTAAATTCAGAATCCATATAATATCCAACCTATGAAAAAGTTTTTAATCTTCGTTTTCGTCTTATCGCTATCTGTAGGTTTTCTACAAGCACAAGACATATCTCTAAAGGTCAAATCTGAGAAAGTTTCCATGAAAATCGGTCAAACTGTTCAGCTTGATGCTTCCGTAGTTGATGCCTCAGGAAAAAAGATTGCAGACCGTGATTATATTTTCTATTCTACAAATGGCAGTGCATTATCAGTAGTGGATAGCACTGGAGTAGCTACGGCTATTCGTCATGGAGAATACGAGGTAATTGTGATCAGCCCTGGCGCTCCACAATTAAGATCGAATATTACTGTGACGGTTGAAGCTGCGGCAATTGCTAAGGTTGATTTTGGAGTAATTCCTAAAAATATTTATGCAGGGGTCAATTTACCTCTGAAGCTGACTGTGACAGACAAAGCTGGTTTCGAAAGACCGGAAAGGATTGTTGAATTGACTTCTTCGAATGAAGATGTAGTGGCAATAGCTCCATTTGACAAATTGATCATCAAGGAAAAAGGGAAAGCCAAAATAACTGCTAAAATAGACGGAGTCACAGAGACCCTAGATATAAATGTGATCGAGAATCCTATCGCTAAGATCTTGCTTAAGTCTGATATGGTGGAAGGTCGATCCGGTGATGTATTTACCTTGACTGCTGTTGCTTTGGATAAAAACGGTAATGAAATAAAGGATGCCCCTATCAACTATTCATTTACTGGCGAATCTTTTGATGTCTCGGCAGCACCTTCAGGCATAATAACCAAGGAGGGGAAATTCGCAGCAGATGCACCAGGCCTGTATGTTTTGAATGCTACTTGTGGCCCAGCAGCGGCATCAGTTACTGTTCAGGCAAACAGTAGAAATATTGCCAGAAAAATTGACTTGGTAGGCCAAGGTTCGGTGAATAACAAACACACTTCTGATCTGTGGGTATGGGAAGGAGTGGATGGAAAAGACTACGCGGTGACCGGAACTTGGGGAGCAGATGGCACAGCTTATTTCTGGGATGTGACTGATCCTGCAGGCATAGAATTGATAGATTCAGTGAAAGTAGATGCCCGAACTGTCAATGACGTGAAAGTGTCTGAGGATGGCAGAGTAGCCGTGATTTCCAGAGAAGGAGCTTCTAATCGAAAAAATGGCTTAGTTATCATTGATGTCAGCAACCCTAGAGATGCGAAAGTGATCTCTGAATTCTCCGAAAATCTTACCGGGGGAGTCCATAACGTGTTTATCTATAAAAATCATGTCTATGCACTAAGTGCAGGCAGAAAATATTATTCCATAAATATTGAAGATCCTGCTAATCCAAGAATTGTTGGAGAGTTTGAATTAGATACTCCAGGACATGCTATTCACGATGTGTGGATCCATGACGGAATTGCCTATTCTTCGAACTGGTCGGACGGCGTACAGTTAGTTGATGTAGGAAATGGCATTGCTGGAGGCACACCTGCCAATCCTGTGCAGTTTGCTAGTTATGCTTACCCTAGTGGATCAAACCATGCTGCTTTTCCATACAAGGATGAAAAAAGCGGCAAATTCTATGTGATCCTAGGCGACGAAGAGTTTCCTTATGGACTAGATCCAGATGGACGTAAGCCAGGTAGAGCTGCTGGATTTTTACACGTGATTGATTTCACTGATCTCAAAAACCCAAAAGAAGTTGCTTGGTTCCAAGTTCCTTTTGCGGGTTCACATAATTTCTGGATTGAGGATGATATTCTATATGCAGCCTTCTACAATGGAGGAGTTCGAGTAGTGGATATAAGTGGAGAATTGTTGGGCGATCTGAACCGTCAGGGGCGTGAAATTGCCTGGATTGTTCCTGAGGATCCAGATGGTTTCGTAGCTAATGCTCCATTCACTTGGGGAGCTCAGCCGCACAAAGGCCATATCTTTTATTCAGATTGGAATAGTGGACTTTGGTCGGCCAAATTGGCACCCGTGGTACCGAATAATACTAAACTGGAAGAGGCTAAGTAAAAGTGTATGACTCAAACTATTTTCAAGAAGAACCTTTATAAATCGCTCCTTTTGCTCCTGTGCATTACGTTTAGTTTTGCTGCTAATGCGCAGGATTACTACGTGTATGTCACTGCAGAGTCGGAGGACGAAGTAGCCCTGATCAAATTCGATGGGGAAAATGCCACCATAGAAAAGACAATTCAAGTAGGAATTTGGCCAGCGGAAATCGAAGGACCGCATGGGATCAATATCAGCCCTGATGGTAAGTATTGGTACTTGTCGCTAGCGCATGGCAATCCTTATGGCACTTTGTACAAGTATTCTACAGAAACAAATGAAGTGGTGGGGACGGTTAAATTGGGGCTTTTCCCAGCTTCTCTTCAAGTGTCTAAAGCCACCGGGCTTTTGTATTGTGTAAACTTTGACTTGCATGGAGACATGGTTCCAAGTACGGTATCAGTGGTCGATCCAGAGGAAATGATAGAAATAGACCGTATCGAAACAGGGGTAATGCCTCACGGTTCTAGAATATCCGCAGATGGCATGTATCACTATTCTGTAGGTATGATGTCAGGAGAACTTTTCGAGATTTCTACCACCAAAATGAAAGTGACTCGAAAGTTGAATTTGGATGGGAAAATGGAAGAAGAGCCAGCCATGGGCGGAATGGACCATAGCAAAATGGATCATTCTAAAATGGGGCATGCGATGACGACTGAAGCTGCGCCAATGTATCATAGTGCAGTCAAACCTACCTGGGCTATTCCACATCCTACCAATGGGAAAGTGTATGTGGCTGGAAATGGTTCTGATGAGATTTTAGAAGTGGATTTGGAGAAGTGGGAAATCACCAACCGATTTAAGACCGGTAAAGCCCCTTACAATTGTGATGTTTCTCCTGATGGAAAATACCTCGTTGCTACTTACAAAGGAAGTGGTGAAACGGGCATTTGGGATCTTGAAAAAGGGGAGGAACTGCCACGAGTGAAGAATACACGCAAGGTGACTCACGGAGTTTCGATCTCTTCTGATAGCAAATATGCCTTTATTTCAGTAGAAGGAATAGGCGGAGAACCGGGCACTTTGGACGTGATTGACATACAAAAGGCAAAGAAGGTAGCCTCCGTAGATATGGGCAAACAAGCTGGGGGAATTATCTTCTGGAAGATGGAGTAAGCGTAAATTGCTAAAAGGAAACTAAAAATAAGCTTTTATTGAATGCTCTATGCTCAATCCCAAAACATCCACTGTTCAAACTGTTTTTAGAATTATCCTGGGAGCTTTTATGATCTGGGCGGGCATAGGTCATTTGACTTTGCAGCGACAGGAATTTCAAGCGCAGGTGCCAGATTGGATTCCTTTGGGCAAAGACCTAGTAGTCATACTGTCTGGAATAGTAGAATTTGTGCTGGGTTTCGGGATGGTTTTCTTGGCAAGACATAAGGTGAAGTTTGGGATAGCTCTTGCTATTTTTTATGTTTTGATTTTCCCTGGAAATATCGCTCAGTACATTAATGGTACGGATGCTTTTGGTCTGGACACAGATCAAAAGCGTCTAATCCGTTTGTTTTTTCAGCCAGTTTTAATCATTTGGGCTTTGTGGTCCACAGGGGCATTAAAAGTGCTTTTCTCTAAAAAAGGATAAAATACTTTCGTCTCTTTTCCTTCATCCAATCACTTCATAATCGATCTCCAAAAATTTCTCCACATAAGCTTCCCAGTAAGTGTTTACAAAACTGACGTGGTCTGGGTGAATATTGTATCCATTATATTCTTCCTGATTTTCGAACTCCATCGTTAGCCCATAGTCAAAGTCATTTTTTGAACTGGTTTGCTTCAAGCTTGCAAAATTTTTCACTGCAGGTAGAGTAGATAATTTCGCTGCGGCAGATAAAAAAGTGGCTTCCTCTGAGGAACCTTTAGGGAATTTCAGTCTGAAGAATACGCTGTGTGTGATCATGGTGGTAGTTTTTTGTAGTGTTGAGATCGAGGATTGCTATTAGTTTCTTGATTTCTTCCAAGTAAAATAGGTTCTGTTATTTGGCGAAAATTATTTAAAATTGGAGCTAATCTGTTATTAATAAAACCGTAAAATTTCTCAAGCCTATCAAACCGCACTAGCCTAAAAGTCAAATGTTATATATCACTCAATTAATATACGTCATCAAAGGTCAAGAAAGTGTCTTTCACGAGTTTGAAGACATCGCGATCCCCACTATCGCCAAGTACAATGGTAGACTGCTTTTGAGAATCCGGCCTAGTGCAGAATGTTTTATAGAAAATAGCATTGAGCAACCTTATGAGGTTCATTTGGTTGAGTTTGCTACTCAGGATGATTTTGAAAACTTCAAACTTGATGAGGAACGAAAGAAATTCCTGTATCTGAAAGAACAATCCATCAAAACTGCAATCTTGATCCAAGGAAGCAAGTTATAAGCTTTTCTACGTTTCTGGGACTAAGGTTTTTCACCCCAAGACAGAATAGCACCCGAGGCTCTTATCGTTGACTTTTTTCTATCTTGAATGTTAGCTTGATGGAGAGGCAACTCCGTTTTAAGCTTTAGAACAAAGTCACGCAATGCTCTATATACTCTGGGAAAATCATGTCTGTCTGCCTGAAAGACTGTACTTCGGAAATCACTTATTAACGGCACTTTTATTCGCTATTTTAATAATTCATCCTGCTTTTCCCCAAGAAAAAACTCAGGATCTATTGTCCGATGGTACGCCTATTTCTGACTGGTTTCATGATTATTACAAGGTGAAATTAGAAGACTTGGGCGAGCAATATGCCCTGACAGACTTTGGAGTGAAGAATGACAGTTCGCTACTTCAAACTCAGAAAAGCAGTTGATGGATAAAAGTCATTTTCCTCACTACTGAAGGACTTACTACAAAAGGATAAGCGTCTGGGATGCCCATGGAGCGATTTAGACTATTGATTGCAAACGATAAAGGCATCCAATCGTTGAAAATGCTACCAAACTCCTTGATTTCATAGGGGTCAAATGCAATGGATCCGCTTAAACTTTTATCATTAAGTAGAGGATTTACAGACATCCCGAAAAAATAGGAGGTCTCGGACATATCCATGATATGAAGGTAATGCGCCCAAGTTTCCGCCCAGTCTTCCCAAGGATGTGAAGTCGCATATTGGCTGATAAAGTTGTCCTGCCAGTTTTGTGGAGCTCCAGTTTGGTAATAACTTTTCAATGAGTCGCCGTAATCCGCTCTTTCATCTCCAAATAGATTTCGAAAATCATTCAGCACGGACTGATTAGTAGCAACCAGTCTATCCCAAAAATAGTGACCTACTTCATGTCTGAAATGACCAATCAGCGTGCGATATGGTTCGGAAAGTTGCTTTCTCATCTGCTCACGATGAACAGAGTCAGCTTCTGAAAGTAATATCGTGATCACGCCATTCGCATGTCCAGTCATGATTTTGTCTCTTCTTCCTTTTGAAATAAAATCAAAACATAGACCTTCAGAATCATTCGTTTCCTTACTTGGGATAGGCAGTTTTAGTCTTTCCAACTGGTAAACTAACCGGTGTTTTGCCACTTCAAGCTTCTGCCATTTGGGAAAGTTCTCGTTGTCAGATAAGTCCGGTATAGTCCTATTCAACTCACAGGCGTTACAAAAATGATTTTCATTGGCTGCCGGAATAAGCCAGTTACACACCCCAAACCCTTTGTTTTCACAGTATTTGAATGTATTCCCATCCCGATCGGCTATTAAATTTGAGGTTGTTGGATCAAAAGTCAGCATCATGAAATTATCACCAAAGTAGCCAGAAAGATGCCCACACTTTTCGCAGCTTTCGTTTTCGAAATACAATGGGTGGGAGCAATTTCCACATTCAAAAATTTTCATGTTATGTCGGCTAGTTGATTAAAGATAGCTAGAAGTTTAACTCATATTTCAGGCCAGTCACTGCTTTTGTGTTAGCCCTTGTGGTGGAGGAAGAAAATACCTGCCTAAATCGCATCCTTGTTTGTGCCTGATATCTGTCTAATGAAAACAGGAAAAAGATAATTTGGAGGCTAAGGAGTAGTATTTGTCACAGCCTGAGACACAGTTTCCCGAATATGAATCTTATACATTGTTTGTAAGAAAGGAGCAGGAAAAACTAGTTACAGATTTTAATATGACTTTTTTGCTTGTGCTAGGATCATTAACCAAGCTATATTTGTAAGTGTAATTTGCTTTGAGCAGCTCTGAATTCTATTGAATATTTTCTGCTGTTGGCTTAATCCTTGCGGAAACTGTTCACATGACTTTTTGCGACGGGCAAATTATTAAGTAGCTTATATATAATTTCTAAACCACCTTTTTATGAAAAAAATTAAACTCTTAGGACTAGTTCTCTTTTTAGTAACAGCAAGTTTCTATCAGGCCAATGCTCAAGAATTGGGTCTTCGTTTTGGTAACTTCAATGGTAATAATGTTGCCGTAGATGGAGTTTTTGCGCTTGGCGAATTCAGCAGAGTCCATGCAGATGTTAGTTTTGGAGGAAACGGAGTGGGTATAGACGCACTTTGGAATCCGATCTATCGACCAGTAGGAACCAGTGAATTCAACTATTACCTAGGCTTTGGACCATCTTTGTTTATTGGAAATCCATTTGGTTTGGGTGTGGCTGGAGAGGCTGGTATTGAATACGCATTCGATGAGGTGCCTATTGTAATTGGAGCTGATTGGCGACCTAATTTTCGTCTAATTGAAAATACGAATTTCTTTGCTGATCAATTTGGTTTGAATATCCGTTGGCGCTTTCACCAAGTAAATTAAATAGCTTAAGCAGGCATAAAGCCTGCTTTTTTTTATGCAACTTTTAATCGAAGGAAAATTTCTATTAGAGCGGTTTCCAGGAAAAGGAGGATGGACTTTCGTCAAGTTTCCGAAGGAAATTATATCAACGTCCAAAGCTTTTGGGATGATGAAAATATCTGGTTCTATAGACGATTTTCTTTTCGAAGGAAAACATCTTATGCCCATGGGAAATGGCTATATTTTTCTCCCCATAGCCAAACCAATCCGTACAAAAATCGGAAAGGAAGAGGGTGAACTAGTCGTTATGCGTCTTTATAGAGTAGATGTTCCAGATCAACTTCCTCAGGAACTTATAGCTTGCCTCAAAGATGATCCTGGGAAGTTTGAGCTTTTTGAAAAGCTAGACCAATCAGAGCAGAAGCACTGGATAGAATATATTTATAGCAGCGATAAAATCGACGTTATATCTGATCGGATTATCAAGTTGCTTGATTCCTTGCATTAGGCTTAGAATTCCACAATCAAACCTACAGTTGGTAAAAGGGATCCTGCTGGGTTGCTGATATACTTCAACTGATATCGACTTGGGTCGCTGGAGTCTACCAGTATATTTCCTTGCCCGTCTCGTACTGGAACCAATAGCGGTGGCTGTTCAGCTTTGAAATTATAGGCATTTTGTATGTCCACGTACCAATTCAAATTCCATTTCTGGAAGTAATATTTCTTATCCAACCTCAAATCCAACTGATGGAATCCGCTTAATCTGACGGCATTTATTTGCGAGTAATCTAAGGCCGGCTGACTTCTCAAATCCCAGTTGTTGATCAGACTTGACTTTTCATAATCGTAAGGAGTGTAAGGCGTTCCGCCCAAAAATCTCCATCTAGCACCGATTTCCCAGTTATTTCCAAATCGCTTTCCTGCCGTCAAACTCACGATAAATCGATTGTCCCAAGAGGAGGCGATGTATCCATCTGTGTTAGGATTAGTGAATTCGCTACGAACTAAGGTCAGGGCAGCGATGCCATAGAAGTCATTGAAAAGGCGTTGTTGAGCCAACATTTCCAGGCCATATGCTCTTCCCTCTGAGTTGGATTCCACAGGTTCATTTCCTATTACTCCAAAATCGGCACCTAGATTTGCCAAGGAAATTCCGTTGCGCAGAGAAGAGGGGTAATTGCTGTATTTTTTGTAAAAAGCCTCTGCGGTGAATCGACGGTTTTTCTCTGGAACTAACCATTCTATGCCTGCGATAAGTTGAGAATTTCTGATAAATCGTACATCGTTTAGCTGATTGATAAGCTGGCCTTCGCTGTCTTTATATCCTAAAACAGTGTATGATGGTTTCTGATAATAAACCCCAGCATTTGCTGTCGCAAAGAGATTTGGCTTCAATTGATAGGAGAAGGAAATACGTGGACTGAGTTGATTCAATGGGTTCTTGGCAGTCGCTCCAAAGTCGGCTCCATCCATCCTTATTCCTCCTGTGATCAATAAACGCTCGTCATTGAAGTATTTACTTGCCGACACAAATCCTCCGTAAAGGTTGAAATTTGAAGTAGATTCCACATCGATTATCTGACCAGAATTTGCAAGGGTTGATCTATCAAAATTCTTGATGTAATACCTGGAATACTCATAATTGACGCCATATTTCACGGTAAACCCGCCTTTGAAAATGCTGTTTTCAGCACGGAATTTATTCTCAGATTCCTGGGATAAATAGTCAAAAAGCAAGTTGTTCTGTGAGCTCTCATCGTTGCCAGCATACTTCACGGAGTGATTATTCAGCATATTTCTGCTCAGCACAAATGTCCAAAAACCATTCTCCCGAAATCGCTTCAACTTCACACCAGTGGCATAATTCCACTGATTTTGCACAGGAAGCACATCCAGAAGATAAAGCCGGTTTTCGCGATCTTCTTCTGTCTCGTCATCAGGTACATCCTGATTAAGTACGAATTTATCGATCGCCCCAACTCCTATAAAAGTTAGCTCAGTTTTATCATTGAGCTTGGTGGTAGTTTTCAGCTGAAAGTCATTAAAGGTTGGGAGAAAAGGCAAACCAATTAACTTGAAAAGACCCTGTAAGTACGAGCGCCGTGCAGAAAGCAGATAAGTGGTTTTCTCTCCGATAGGACCTTCATTAGACAAAGTCAATTCCGAAGCTCCTACGGTCACTTGAGTTGCCATTTTATCTCGTCGACCTTCTTTCAGTTGAAATTCAAAAAAGGAGCTAAGAGCATCCATGCGATTGGCAGGAAATCCGCCAGCAATCAGGTCTACGTTCTTGATCAAGTTTACATTCAAAAGTCCCACTGGACCACCCGAGGAACCTTGGGTAGCAAAGTGATTGATGACAGGCACTTCTATTTCATCGATGAAGAACTTGTTTTCATTTGGGGCTCCTCCCCGGATCAAAATATCATTTCGAAAACTTGGTGTACTCGCCACTCCGGGCAGAGCTTGGATGACACGTGAGATATCTCGGTTTCCGCCAGGATACCGCTCTATTTCATTGGAATTCAGTTTTCGGACAGAAAGTGGAGTTTCTTCAGAGCGAGAAAACTCATCACTGACCACCACCTCAGAAAGTTCTGAAGCATCCTCTACCAATTCAAAATCCAACTGAACAGGTCTAGCTAAAGTCACTTGAACTTCAAAGGCAGTCTTGTTCTTGAAACCTACAAAACTTGCGCGAACATTGTATAATCCTGTGGGAACTTTAGTGATTTCATACAGACCATTTTCATCCGAAATTGCTCCCAACTCTGTGTTTAGTATAAGCACATTGGCGAAAGCTACGGGCTGATTATTCACTGGATTAGTGATTTTCCCGCGGATTACGCCTTGTGAAAAGACTTGAAAAGAACTGATTAAAAGTGCTAAAAGCAGTAAAACTGGTCTCATTAAAATTCCATTGGTTTAGTGTTGCGATTCCTTTACTCGCCAAAGTCTCCACCAAGGTGTCCCTGGAGAATCATGATGCTCGTAATGATAGCCAAAGAAATAACAGGTGATAAATGCCCAAAAGTGATTTCTAGCTTGAGTTGTAGAGTGATGCTTATTGTCGTTCTCTCCTTTATGGGGCAAGTAAGTGCCAAAGAAAAAAAGCTGAAATGTGGATAAAACTGCGGGTAACATCCAAAACAGAATTAAGTTATCCACAGGTAGAAAGAGCTTTAAAATATTGAATGTGACAGCCATCAGGATAATTTGCCATATGGTAACATATTGCTTGATAAAGCTGAAGTACCACACGAAGAAATTGTCCGAATCATGGTAATCCGGATCTTGAGATGTCGCCACAAAACGATGATGCTCGTGGTGCTTTGGAAAGAGTCTGTTGTAGAAATTGTATGAGAAAAGCAGTGCCGTCATCCAGCCAATAATGTTATTAAGTTTTTTGTTCGAGGAAACTAAGCCGTGCATGGCATCGTGAGCTGTGATAAATAGGCCAGTGTATAAATGCATTTGGATCAAAATACCCAAATATACCAGCGGATTGGACCATGAAATCTGATAATTTAATAGTAGAACTAGGCTCACAAACCACAGACCTACAATGGTTATGGCGATTACTAGCCCTTTTGGATCAATAGACGCACGTGTGAACTCAGACTTCATACCAGCAATTTGGGAATGTTTTATCAAAAAGTCAGAATCCTTTCCTTCACTTCTTCCATCAGCCACATAGGAGTGGAAGTAGCTCCGCAGATTCCAATACGATCATTTTCTGTAAACCAATCAGCTTCAATTTCCTCAGTATTTGACACGAAAAAAGTATTTGGATTAGTGTCTTTGCAGACATTGAATAGCACCTTTCCATTAGAAGATTTGGTACCACTGACAAAGATGATTTTATCAAACTTGGTAGCGAAATCTCTTAGTTCTCTGTCACGATTAGACACCTGTCTGCATATCGTGTCGTTGGTATTCACCGAGATTCCATTTTCTTTAAGAAGGGAGTTGATCTCGTAGAATTTGTCGGTGCTTTTTGTCGTTTGGCTATAGAGGGTGATGTTTTTAGGCATTGTATCCAAGTCCAATTCAGAAATATCCTGAAATACTACAGCCTCATTATTTGTTTGACCTAGCAGGCCGATCACCTCTGCATGGGCATGCTTGCCATAGATATAAATAGAATCTCCTTTGTCGAAGGAGTTCTTTATTCTGTGTTGGAGTTTTAGCACCACAGGACAGCTGGCGTCTATTAGTACTAGATTGTTTTCAATAGCCAATCGGTAGGTCGTAGGCGGTTCTCCATGTGCGCGAATCAGCACTTTTTCATTTTTAAGTGTCTTCAGCTTCTCATGATCAATGATTATCAATCCCTTGTTTTTCAGTCGCTTTACTTCTTCATCGTTATGAACAATATCGCCAAGACAGTATAAAACACCTTCTTCATTTAATATATCTTCTGCCATTTCTATAGCATACACTACTCCAAAGCAGAAGCCAGAATGCGAGTCGATATGTACTTGGAGGTTCTTCATAGCCTAATAACTTTTAGAAGATTGAATTGTTTTTCGAGATCTGAAGAATTCAAATAATGACACATTCATCAGAAGTAAGGTCATGGAATATATCGTGTCTTCTATGGGAACTGTCCATATTCGGATGCCAAGATTTTCAGCATTATTATAGATCACCACCGGCTCAGGAGTGAGTCCTCCTGTCAAGATACCATTGCAAATGATAAAGGGAATCAGATGAACTAAGTAGGCAAAGAGAAACCTCCCCATGTATTTGTCTTTGAAAATTAACCAGTGAAGCCCCAGTGCAATGGCACCTACGAAGAAATTGACTGAAGTGTACAATTTGTCGAGGTTCAGAATGGCCAGAACCAACAAAATGGGAATCATCAGAAATACAAAAGGCTTTCCCAAGGGCTTGAAAATGTCCCGCGGGAAAAAGTAGATCAATACTTCATAAATGAAAATACAGGCAAATGGAACGGTAAAGAAAAACATCCATTCCTCTATTGGAAGTTGGAAAATGAATATTCCGAGTAGATATCTTGGATTGAATTCCCATATACCTATCACGGTGAACCAATGATCCCATACCAAGAAGAAGATGGCCGTTATGATCAGAGCCGGAAACAGGGCGGTCCATTTGCTGGCAAACCTGATTTTTGGCTCAAAGGACCGAATGAGTGGAAAGGAAATTGCAAATAGATTGACGGCCAGGTACAGGTATTTTTCCATTGTCAGCTCAGTCCCAGTTTACTGCCAAAATATGTTCCAACGAGTAAGGTAAATTTTTGTGAATTAGGAATTCTTATTCTCTCCTGGGTGATGGTCTCGGCAGATAATTTCTTGATCTTATCAAATAGCTTTTGGTAATACAAGTAGGCTACTTTCACTCCTAATTTTGCTCCATCGGGTAGTTGACCGATACCAATCAAAGCCTCATCAAAATCTTTCTGTATATCCTCTTCGATGATGCCTTTTGCTATTTTGTCAAACATCTCAAAAGAAACTCCTGGGAAATAAACTCTTCCTCGCTCTTCAAAGTCACTTTTAATATCACGCAAGAAATTCACTTTTTGAAAGGCGGATCCTAGCATTTGTGCAGGCCGCTTCAGCCGTAGATACATGGCCTCATCGCATTCAACAAAAACTTTGAGACACATCAAGCCTACTACTTCAGCCGAACCATAAATGTACTCTAGGTATCTGTCGTCGTTGTATGTACTGAAATCCAGGTCCATCGCCATGCTTTTGAAGAATGACTCGATCAGGTCCAGATCAATTTGGTATTTATTTACGATCAATTGAAAACCATGTAACACTGGATTTAAAGAAAGTCCAGTTTCAATAGCCGTGTATGAAGCCTCTCTGAATTCTGCCAGCAACTTGGCTTTGTCATGTTCATGGAAAGTGTCAACAATCTCATCGGCATAGCGTACAAAACCATAAATAGCATAAATCGGAGCATGGAATTTTTTGTCCAGCGTTTGAATCCCTAGGGTAAAGCTAGTACTGTAGCGCTGTGTAATCAGTTTGCCACATTCCAGACTCGTTTGATTAAATAACTCCTTTGCATCCATGATATTCAATATACTTAATTAATAGGTATTTTCCCGAATCACCTCTTTAGCAACCACATAGCCAGAGATTAGAGAGGGTGGTACGCCCGGTCCAGGGACAGTAAGCTGACCTGTGTAGAACAGATTACTGACCTTTTTGTTTTTCAGCGAAGGTTTTAGTAACGCTGTTTGCTTTAATGTATTCGCCAATCCATATGCATTGCCTTTGTAGGCATGGTAATCAGCTTTGAAGTCTGAATGGGCATAGGACCGCTTGAAAGTAACATGTGAACGTATTTCCTGTCCCGTGATTTTCTCCAATCTATCCATGATCATTCCATAATATTTCTCTCTTACTTCTTCCGAATCTTCCAGGTCAGGTGCCAAGGGAATCAGTAAAAACAGATTTTCCATTCCTTCAGGCGCAACTGTTGTATCAGTTATCGAAGGAACACATGCATAGAATAACGGAGCTTCTGGCCATCTTGGATTGGTATAGATTGCATCTGCGTGCGGACCTAATGGCTCATCGAAGTATAAATTGTGATGGCGAAGATTTTCTAATTTTTTATCGACTCCTAAGTAAAATAGCAAACTGGAAGGTGCTAGAACTCTCTTGTCCCAGTATTCCTCGCTGTAGTTACTGTATTTAGGATTGACCAAATGCCTGTCCACGTGATGATAATCTGCACCAGCGATGACTACATCAGCTTTGATTTTTTCTCCAGTTGTGAGTCTTACTCTTTTAGCCTCTCCTTGCTCAATTTCAATTTCTTCTACCTCAGCATTGTAGCGGATTTTTACGCCGGTTTCTTCTGCCAGCTGCACCATTCCTTTGATTATCTCATGCATTCCTCCCTTTGGATACCAGGTACCCAATGCGATGTCTGCATAGTTCATCAGGCTATAAAGTGCCGGAATGTTCTCTGCCGTTTCCCCTAGGAAAAGCACCGGGAATTCCATTAAGCGAATGATTTTTTCAGATTTGAAGAACTTCCTTACGTGAGTCGCCATGGACTGGAAAATATCCATTCGCATCACATCCTTCATAAGGGCCAAGGAGGCAAACTCCATAAGGGATCGACTTGGTCTTTTGACCAGATCGTGAATTCCTACCTGATATTTATACTTGGCTTGCGCCAAAAATATATCCAATTGCGCTGCAGCTCCAGGTTCAATTTGCTCCAACATGGCTTTAAACTCATCGAGATTTGCTGGGATCTCTAATATATCATCTTGACCATAAATCACCGAATAGGATGGATCAAGTCTAATTAGATCGTAATAATCTGAGGGTTTTTTGTCAAAATGCGAAAAGTAATCCTCAAATACATCTGGCATCCAATACCAGCTAGGACCCATATCGAAAGTGAATCCCTGACTTTCAAATTTTCTGGCTCTACCTCCAGGAGAATCATTTTTCTCCAGAAGTGTTACCGAAAAGTTGTTGGCAGCAAGATGTGTAGCGGCAGAAAGGCCAGCAAATCCAGAACCTATGACCACCGCATGTTTTTGCTTCATCTCCTTAATTTACGTGTTTATACACCATTAAGTCCTCTTTTAGGTGCTTACGAGCAATATGAATTCTATTTTTCACAGTTCCAATCGGTATGCTCAGTCTGTCAGCGATTTCATGATATTTGAACCCTCTATAATATAGTAAGAATGGAGTACTGAAGATATCGTCCAACTTGTCAATTGCTCGGTAAATATCATCAATTGCAAAATCCCCATAAGCTGAGTTTTCTATTAGGCTAGCGCTGGAGTTGATGAAGTGAAGGTTCTCTGTGGTATCTACAAAAGTCGCACGTCTCACCATTTTCTGATAGTTGGTGATGAAGGTATTCTTCATGATCGTATACAGCCAGGCTTTTAGATTAGTGCCTTCGGCAAATTTGTCCTGATTAGTAAATGCTTTTACCATAGTATCCTGAAGCAAATCATTTGCATCATCGAGATCTCTGGTCAATTTCAACGCAAACGGCTTTAATACGCCTGAAAGCTGATTTAAAGAGTAACTGAATTCGATTGAAGTCATGGCCTTGTGGTTTTTGTTTAAACAAACTTACAATACGTTAAACAAAATAACAAGAAAGTGTTTAATTATTTTCCAATATGTTTAAACAAAATAATCTATCACTTCATCATAAATGGCTTAAATATGGTTTTTTAGCCGTTTTAGGGCATAAAAAAAGTATTCCTGAAGAATACTTTTGTTTAATAAAATTATGTTTTACCTAAACAGTCTCGTGATCCATTTGAAGCAGAACCTGCTTTATCTCCTTCGCATAAGTAAGCAAGCGGATGTTAGACGGGATAGTAAGAGATTGCTCCAAAGCTTGAAGACCCGAAATGAAAATCTCGGACTTTGAAAATTCCTTCCCCAGCATATTCACATAATCTTGAACTTTATCTCCTGTGGGAGAAGAGGTGATTATCGTGAGCAAATAATCGGGTTGCTGAATTTTATAGACAGAAATCAAGTCTATTTGCGGTGTGCTTTGTCCTAGGTAGATAACCTTATGTCCATGCTTTTTAATCAGGTAGGAGCTGAAAAGTAAGGAAAGTTCGTGTAGCTCACCCTCAGGGAGGAAAAGCATGAATGTTTTCCCTTGGCTCTTTCCCATTTGCCCATCGATGGCGACAATCAATTTTTGACGGATCAGGTTCGAGATAAAATGTTCCTGAGCAGGATTGATAGCCCCTGTTTGCCAGAGCACACCGATCTTGGAAAGGAATGGATATATCACGTCAAGTACAGTTTCTTCGAAACCCAACTTCAATATATTGGTAGATAGCACCTTCTCAAATCTGTCTTCATCCATCTCAATCATACAGATGGTAAGCGCCTGGATCTGATCGGTATGATCCATAGACTGGTCTGTGAGTCGGATGATTTCCTGAGAAATATCATTGCTGCTCATTGCTGCGATTTTGCTGATTTTAATACCATTGGTATTCAGCATAGCCACATTTAAGATCAATTTCAGGTCTACATCATCGTAATAGCGGATGTTTGTATCCGTCCTCTTAGGATTGAGTAGATTATACCGCTGCTCCCAGATCCTTAGCGTATGCGCTTTGATCCCAGACAGTTGCTCCAGATCTTTTATTGAGTAGTTGCTCACTTTTCTGTGTCCTTAAAATATTTTTTTGGAACCCAAAACAGTCCAAATGAAACTGCTCCGTCCTTTTCTCTACTATGATGATGCGCTTGATGTGCTTTGAAGATTCCTTTCAGAAAACCAGTTCTGGGTTTATCCAGCCATTTCACTCTGCGATGAATAAGTACGTCATGAAGAAAGAAATACAACATACCATAGGCGCTAATCCCTATTCCCATCCAAAATCTATAGTCCAATTCCCCAATTCCCAGGAATATTAGAAGTATAGCAATACTTCCAAATAGTAAAGAAAACAGGTCATTCAGCTCGAAAAAGGATTCAGAATGCTCATGATGTGTTTTATGAATATTCCACAAAGGCCCATGCATCAAATACTTGTGAATCGCCCAACCGGACAATTCCATCAAGACAAATCCTACTATGCTAAAGGCAATCGCTTCAATCATCAGTGTAACAACCTCAGAGGGTCTTTTTTTGTTTTAGTAATATGCAATTCTGTTGAGTACCACAGTGAACGCGGGGGCCACAAATTTGTATTTTAATTAATCCTTAAGAAACTGCAAGTTTGTTTTTAAAATCATTTCATTTAGAATCAAAGAGCTGAAAGCCTAAGATACCAAAGCCCAGCCTGAAGGACTGGCTTAAATCGAAATTCAATTAGTAAAGCTCTGAAAGAGCGAAATACTCAAAATCGTTCAAAGCTCAAGTGTGAAATTCAGAATTGCAAAGAAGAGTATCATCGCCACAAGCATCCAAGCTGCAAGTGGATTTTCCCTATCGAAATTAGCCTTTCTGTAAATCAAGTGAATCAAAAAGGCCACTCCAAACCATGCGAAATAATTTCCAGCAGGGATAATTTCAAACTTCCAATACCAAAAGTCCAAGGCTACTGCCACAGGCTCCATGATGTAGTCTATGACAGTCATTGCAGTAGCTCCGAGTAATGCAGCGTAATAATCATTGTCCGTTGCCTTATGGAAAACTGTCCCGGTCAGATAAACCAGAATAAACCAGTTCACTCCAATCACAATCGGAACGTCCCAGAGCTTTGGTCCCAAGGTGGTACCATATACATAGTCACCAAACAGATATCCTGTGTGAATTCCTATGATTTCAGCGCCAAATCCTATCCAAAATGCCGCAGTGGCAAAAATCGGAAAAGCATCGGACCAACCTTTATGGTATCCTAATAGAATTACCAATGTGAGCAAGAGTTGTGCAGGAGTAAGCTTCAGAAATAACTCTCTATACTCAGGCAAACTCAATCCAACGACACCCACTGCATACAATACAACCACTGCGATTTTCGCAATAATTAATCGCTTGTTCTGCGCCTCTGGGGGAGCTTGGGCTATCATATGCATAATTTGGGAAGCTTTGGTTTGAGTAAATTCTATTATTAGCGTTGGGATTCCTAACTTTGAAATTGCAAATCTGTTTGCAAAAAAACGAAATTCCAGCCAAAATCCCCCGATATGATTCTTTACAACATCACTTTCACCGTTTCCAATGAGATCGAAGAGGATTTTGTCCAATGGATGAAGAGCACTCACATTCCTGATATTTTCGCTACGGGATTATTTGTGGAGCATAAATTCTTCAGGCTTCTCAATAGCCCTGATGACAACGTGACGAATTACTCAGTGCAGTTCTTTGCAGAAAACACGAAGAAGCTAATCGAGTATGAAAGCCGATTCGCAACTGCGCTTCGCTATGAAACCCAAGCTCGTTATGGAGAGAAGGCAATTCCTTTCCGAACATTGATGGAGTCGGTGGATTAGGGAAATCGGGAAGATAGAAGACCGGAGACGGAAGAGGATAGAAGCCATCTGATTGGGCAGACTTGATTGCTTAATTCCAAATTTTTTTAGGGAGCTCCGAAGGAGCCTAACTATTCATGACCCTGTACGAAGTGCAGGATAAGAGAAATTATAAAACTTTGGTAGCACCTAAGGAGCTATACTATTTAGTTTTAGTTTCGCCCCATTCGGGGCTGCCATACCACTCACTATCGCGTACCCCCGGCTTCGCCGAGGGTCATGAATCGTTTCGATCCTTCGGATCTCTTAAATTGAAAATAGCAATTAGACTGCGAGCGCTAATGGAAGTATATTTTTAGGTGAGAATATACAAGGCAAAAACGGTGATAGGAACTCGGAATAAAAAGCACTTCACCATCAGAGTTAATTGGTTGCAATAACATTCTTTCTATTACTAAGTATAGCTCCAAAGGAGCGCTACGATTCATAACCCCGTACGCAGTGCGGGGTAACAGGCATGTTGATTTTTCTTAGCCCCGAATGGGGCGAAACTATTACAGGAAATCTCTAACTTCCTTAACACA